>Ga0114952_1000060_pt1 | contig 136531 bp, 109 predicted proteins | sample SidtaG_2_FD_87303 | JGI IMG/M metagenome (GOLD analysis project Ga0114952, IMG submission 87303) | Marine algal microbial communities from Sidmouth, United Kingdom - Sidmouth_Asex2 metaG | ecosystem: Host-associated > Algae > Red algae > Unclassified | place: Sidmouth, United Kingdom...
AAAAGTTGGTAGAAGCTACGATGCTAATAAAAAGAAGGCCATTACAGCTGTTCAGCTTACTGAAGATAGAAAGGTAAAAAAGAATGTATGCTATGAAAATAGATGATTTTTTTCAGCACAATCTTTACAATGTATTTTTGTTAACCATATCAGCCGAAATGCAAAGATTACCACAGATAAATGCAGAGGCTATAGTTCTATTGCAAAGGTTTATAAAATTACACAAATAGAGCGTAATGGAGGTTTAAATTTCAAAGCACTTCATACAATGATACATCAGGTTAAATCATGAATAAGAACAACTTATTCTTGGGTTAGTGACAATAATTTGAATAGATACTTTAATGAATTTTGTTTTAGAATAAACAGATCTCAAAGCAAAGCCACAATATTCAATAATCTTATTGTCAAAATAGTGAATCATGATAAAATCTATCAAGCTAAATTAATAATTAACTAACTACTGACCTCTATGAAAATATTTATAAACTTGTAAATTCGCTATATATAACTGTAAAAAAGAAAATAAACGACAAAAAGAAAATAATCATTGTTAAATATGAATTCTATATAAACACTCGTTCTGTTTTTTAATTGGCACTACATCTATTTCAAAAAAAAGAATCCTGAAGTTATATTACTTTCTCTTTTTTCCGCAAAAAATAAAAACCCTTAGAAGTTTCCTTCTAAGGGTTTAATATTTATTACATCTACTATATTCTAATAAATAATTGTTTTAAATGCCTAGTGTTTAACTACTATTTTTTTAATCTCTGTCTTAGCATTTCCAACAAATTCTACCATATAAATACCGTTTATTGCAGTACTTAAATCTATATAATTTGTTGTTAGTTTCTTAGTCATTATTCTTGTTCCAAGTATATCATAGAAATTTACCGTATGGTATCCTTCTACATTTTCTAAATGTAATAGTTGACGTACTGGATTAGGGAAAATATTCAATTCGTTTTTTTCTGAGATATCACCTAGAGAAATTTTAAGATTTGTTCTTGAAATTTTATTTAGCGTAAACTTGTCTAAATTCCAAGCCCATTCTTTACCTCCTGCGCTTAATCTTATTAAATGAACCCCAGCAGTTGCAAAAGTTGCTACATTACTTGCATTAAGCCCTTCGTAGTTTTCCCATCCATTTGTATTAGGAACATCTGTTCTACTAGAAACAACACCTTTTGAACTAAAATCTATTGTAGCTCCATTATTTGGTGTACTTATAAAATATGTTATCTCATAAGCACCTGGTTCTGGTACATCAACAAGGTATTCTACCCAATCTCCAGAGTTTACATATTCAATTCTTGAATTGCTGTTTTTAACACCAAGACCTGGACCTGCAGCAAAACTGTCATTAAATGTTCCTCCAGTAGCATTAAATCTTTCTGCTTCAACAGTGATTATCTCACTAGGACCACTTCCAGGAGATGTACCCTCTTCTCCTTCTGTTCCATTAACTACAACTTCTCTCATATGTAAAAAGTTTGTTCCAGAAAGTTGTACTCTAACATATCTCCCTGTTCTATTTACATTTAAAGAAGTAACATTACCTGCTGCTCCTGCTGTAACATAATCACCTATTCCTGGCTGCTCCTGTGTTTCTTTTAAATTTGTAGAGGTAAATGGAACATCTGATACAAATACATGAAAATCACTTAATCTTTCTGAGCAACAATCTACTCTATTATAAATTTCAATATTAGTAATATCTGAAACTGTACCCAAATCTACTTGCCACCATGCCTCTTTATCTTCTAAAGTATGGTTAAAAGTAGTATAGTTACCATCATTAGCTGTTTTAGCTCCTAACACAGATATGTTATTATAAATACTAGACTGTGATGATGGCTTATTTAATGCTAAGTTAATAGTTCCGCCATCTGGTGCACCCCCTACAGTAATTGTGGTACTTGCTGTGAAATTCCCATCTGTAGTTGTTGCTATGATAGATGCTGTACCTGCAGATATTGCTGTTACAACACCTTTTGCATCTACTGTTGCTACACCTATGTTATTAGATGCGAAGACCATTGTTTTTATTGTTGCATTAGAAGGCTCTATAGTTCCTGTTATATATGCTGTTTCACCAATATTTAGGGGCAATGACTTAGGATCAAGAGATACTCCTGTAACAGGTACTCGTGCATCCGTTACAGTAACTGTAGTACTTGCTGTGAAATTCCCATCTGTAGTTGTTGCTATGATAGATGCTGTACCTGCAGATATTGCTGTTACAACACCTTTTGCGTCTACTGTTGCTACAGCTGTATTATTAGATGTGAAGACAATTGTTTTTATTGTTGCATTAGAAGGCTCTATAGTTCCTGTTATACTTGCTGTTTCACCAATATTTAGAGGCAATGATGTAGGGTTAACTGATACTCCTGTAACCGATACATTAGATGGTGATGCTGATGGCTTATAAACACGTATCCAATCTACTTTCATTTGATTTTTTGAAGGGTCATTTAAATCAGTTTCTGATGGTGTTTGTTTTAACAACCATCTCTGAGATTCAATATTGATGATGATTTCTAGCTCTTTTGTGAAACCTAATGGCTCGTCTGTTACACCATTTCCATCTACATCATTATTATCTCTACCTTGAAACCATCCTGTATCAATTACACTATATCCTTTAGAGGATTCACTAGCTTCCTGAAGCGTACTAAAACTATAGTTATTACTAGTAGTATGGAGAGTTACAAGAGAATAGTCATCACTGCCATCAGTTGGAAAAATATACCCATTTTTATCAGGAGTAGTTGATCTATAGTAAGTGTATTCCCATTTTCCTTTCTTCTTTGTTGCCATAGCATTATAGTACATTACTCGTACTAATTCACCATCAATATAATATTCCCAGTGTTTAGGACCAATCCAATTCATACCCATTCGCATGTAACGTCTATTTCCTCCGTTCCAACAAAAATTACCCCATCCACCGGCATTGGTAACTTCATCAACAGCATACCAACTGTTACGGTCTCTTGGCTGATAATCTGTGAAAGGTTTTCTAACAAATGAATGATGACTTATGTGTGTAGTATTTTTAAAGCCTTTAACACCTCCATAATTCTCAATAATATCAATTTCTTCAGTGTCATCCGGACTCAATAGCCAAAAACAGGACGCTAATGATATATTAGCAACACTAACCGAAGATTCTACATATACAGGGTAAGTTACTTTATCATTAGATGTTACACAACCAGAAGCAACTCCATGTCTATTTCCTTTGGTTTTTTTATCGGTTTTGGTTTCTTCAGCGGTATAACCTGCTGTAATAACTAAGTTGTCCCCATCTACTGATACATTAGAAGTATCCCAGAAAGTTCGCCCTGGACCATCCCATGGGTTGTGATAAAAATTGTACCACTTGTTATTAGATCCAAAATTTGTTCTATTTGCATATTCTCCAGCATTAAATGAAGCGGAATAACTAAAGTCATCTGACATTGACTCTACTAAATCCCATGTTTTTCCTGTTCCAGGATTTGCAGGAACTGAAATGTCTGACCATTCATATTGCCCATAAATGGAACTCCAGCTCAGTAATAACATTAAAGCTATCACTCCTAAGTGATTTTTTTTCATAATTTTAAATATATTTTTAAGTTAAGTTAATAATTTGGGTAGTTTGGAATTCTGCGTACTTGAGTCTTTATCAATTCATAGGCTATTCTTTTTATAATTATAGCACAAATAAAGTGATTATTCATCAAATAAAATGCTAGTTCGCTGACAAATACTCAATTGTTCATGTTTTGTCTAGTTATTTTCAAAAAAGTCAATATTACTGAAATATCTTAAAGTAACATAGAAAGTCACTGTCTATATTAATGTTCAGTTTCTGTAAGTTTTAATAATTTATTATACCTTTAAGTACATTTATTAAAATGTAATAATTATTTAAAAGTTATAAATTTGGAAAAAAAATGTCCTGAGTCTAGTGAAAAAATTATAGGTAGAATAGACAAAAAATTCTGTTCAGATTACTGTCGTAATTCACACAACAATAAATTAAATAAAGACAGTAAGAACAACATTAGAAACATCAACAATAAGCTTCGAAAAAACTATCGTATTCTGGATAATTATAAATTGACAGAAGGAAAGACAAAAACTACAAAATCAAAATTAGTAGATAAAGGTTTTAATTTTGATTACATTACCAATATATATACTACTAAAAAAAAGACCATATACTATTTTGTATATGACCTTGGGTATTTACCTTTAGAGAATGATTTTTATATGATTGTAAAAAGAGAAAAACCGTAATCACAATAAATTGTGTTTTACTAGTGTTATAGAATTACCAGTTTTGACCTGAAAGCTTAAGTGCTGCAATTATGACATCCTTACGACTAATTTGCCCTACCAAAACACCTTTCTGTAAGACTGGCAACCTACGTCTATTATTTTTATAAAAAATATCAGCAGCATCAAAAATGCTAATATCATATGGTATCGTCTCAACATTTTTAGTCATGTAATGGGATACACTCTTCTCTAAAATTGGTAAGTTAAAATACCTGCTTTCAGATATTTGCTTCATACAATCTGCCTCCGATACAATTCCTACTAAAAATCCCTCTTTATTTAATACTGGACCGCCAGAAATACGATTTTTTGCAAATAACTCCATTACTTCTAAAATGGATTGTTCTGGACTGAAAGTAATTAATTTCTTAGTCATATAATCTGCTACAAGTATTGGGGCACTATATTCTTTTTTTACTGACTCTCTTACTCCTTGAAAACTTTTTATTCCCATACTTTTGTTTTTAGGTGAGCCATTAAAGTTAGTGATTTATAGTGAATTAAGTGACTAATTTGATTAAAATATATTATTTAATACTTTTAACAAATTACTTTATGACATGCTTAGAAGGCTAAAAGTGGGATATTAATTTTTTCTAAATTAATAAAAAAAGATGAAAGAATTAAAATCATAATATTGAATTAATTACTATTAGAATATGAAAAAAATCCATCTGTAATAACATTTCTTCTAATTATTTTAGCTGTCTACTGGAGCTTTAAAGCAGCTATGTCAACTTATGAAGAAGATGTGACAGCTACCGAAACTTCTTTTTCTACTGATAAAGCTTTACAACATGTTTCTAAACTTTCCAAAGAGCCACGTGGAGTCGGTTTTCTTGGCCACACAAAAGCACAACATTACATTACATCACAATTGTAGCAAATGGGCTTAAATACGGCTTTACAGAAAGGGTATACTGCTGGTGACTGGGCCAATATGAGCAAAGCCACTAATATTATCACAAAAATAAAAGGGTGTAGTTCTTAAAAAGCTTTGTTGCTGCTAATACATTATGATAGCCACCCACATTCATCTTTGGGAGCTAGTGATGCTGCAAGTGGTGTTACTACTATTTTAGAAAGCATTCGTGCTTTTTTAGCTAAGAACAAAACTCCTAAAAACGATATTATTGTTTTATTCCTGATGCCGAAGAATTAAGTCTTAACGGTGCCATTTATTTGTAAACAAACATCCCTGGGCAAGAAATATGGGTCTGGTTTTGGACTTTGAAGCACGTGACAGTGGAGTCCTTGAATACATGCTTATTGAAACCAATGGAGGAAACAGCAACCTTATTAGAGAATTTGTAACTGCAAATCCAGAATTCCCCGTAGCAAACTCATTAGCATATAGTATTTATAAAATGCTTCCTGACGATACCTATCTTACCATATTTAGAAAAGATAGAGATATTGACGAATTTAATTTTGCCTTCATAGATGATCATTATGATTACCATACAGCGATGGATACGTATGAACGATTAGATAAAAACACTTTAAAGCATCAGGGGAGTTACCTAATGCCTTTAATGCATAATTTTAGTAGTAGTGATTTAAAAATGTAAAAATCAATACAGACCACATATATTTTAATGTTCCTGTTTTTAAATTGGTCTCCTATTCTTTTGAATGGATTTGGCCTCTGTTTTTTACCTCTGCTCATTTAATGCAGGTTTCACAAAAGAAAATACCAACCCAACTAACTTGGTGTATATTTTAAATGCAGATACCAATACTGCAGAGTGGGCAACCTATGACCAAGTAATTAGTGACTGGACCAAACAATATATTGGTGAAAATAAAGAAACTAAATATAAAACTATAGCTAACAAATACAATGCACGTTTTACACAAGTTTCTAGTGCGCCTCTAAAAAATATAGCTACCCCGAAAATTGAAAAAACTAAGGATATTATTATTGGTGATTTAAGACATATATCACTTTATATAACATCACAACGTAATGTAAACAGATTAGAAATTTATACAAACTATATTGAAATTGAAAAAGCGTTGATTAATAATATCCCAATAGATGATACGTTTTTGAAACTAAACCCTAAGAAAAACTTAGAAAAAAGATTAATAACCCATTATATTAGTAACAATGAATACACCGAAATAGATATCACCATTGTGAAAGGCAAAAAATTAGAACTTACATTATACGAAGCTTTAAATGATTTATTAAATAACCCACTGTTTACCATTGCTAAAAGACCCGAAAACCAGATTTCAAAACCTTTTGTCTTAAATGATGCTATCTTAGTCACCAAAACAATCACATTTTAAATGAAAAAAATAGGTATTATAGGTTGCGGATGGCTAGGTTTTCCTCTAGCAAAATCTTTTATAAAAGATGAGTACACTGTTTTAGGAACTACAACTTCTTTTGATAAACATGCTGATATAAAAGCTGAAGGAATTAAAGCTTTTGTAATCTCTCTTTTCCAAGATAAAATTGATGGCGACATTACATCTTTCTTAGAAAATTTAGATGTTCTTATACTAAATGTCCCACCAAAATTAAGAGCAACCAATGCTTCCAATGAAAATTATGTAAAAAAAATGCAGCTTTTACATACAGCTATAAAGGAAACAAAACTTAAAAAAATAGTTTTCACTAGTAGTACGTCTGTTTACGGTGACATTAATGGTGATGTAACAGAGAAAACCACGCCACTACCTGTAACTGAGTCTGGTAAACAAATATTAGCGTCTGAAAATATATTTACCAAAGACAACGATTTAAATGTTGCTATTGTTAGATTTGCTGGACTTATTGGCCCAGAAAGACAACCTGTAATTAGTTTATCAAAAAAGACCACTGTTGCTAATGGAAATTTCCCTGTAAACCTTATTCATTTAGAAGACTGCATTCGGGTTATAAAAGCAATTGTAGAAAAAGAGTATTGGAATATTATTTTTAATGCAGCATATCCTTTACATCCAACAAAAGAAGAATATTATACATTGCAAGCAAAAAAATTAAACATACCTGCTCCACGCTACACAACCAATAAAAACCAAAAAGGAAAGAAAATAATTTCCAATAATTTAATAAATATCAAGGGCTTTAAATTCCTTACATCCATAAATAATTAGCTAACTACGCTTTGGTCACAAGAATATTGTTTTTATACCTAAAAATTTTAATTATAAAACTATATGGATTTTCTTAAATTTTATGGCAAAAACTCAATTTGCTACTGCTTATCTAGCTGAAAAACTCAAAGTTTATTTTAAAAAAAGTAATAAAACACATCTTTACCTTATTTTGCTACCTTTTTCTATTGTTCTTTTACTTTAGCTAATGTAAACTAAACAAATTTTACACTACTCGAAAAAGTACGACTAAAAAAACAACTATTTAGCCAACTATTAACTTAAAAGGTGATTTTTCTTAAAAAAAAATTTTCTGACATATTAAATACATGTTAAGAACTTTAGAGCATTCACATCTCTTTTTTATTAGTTCACAACACAAAAATGTGTTTTTACAACAAAGCCATTTCCTACACGTCAAATAAGTTTAAACAACGTTAATTTCCACTTACCTTTACGTAAAAAAGCAACTAAAAATGAAAGAAATTTGGCTAAGAGCAAAAATTATCACTGAATTTAAAAACTTAATTACCATAAGTTGTTCTAGTCAAAAAATGATTGAAAAATTTCAAAATCTACACATTACTATCCTAAAAAAACATTACAACGCTGTTGATGTTTTTATTGATTATCATAGGAATAGAATTTATATGGATATTGTACTAGATGATAGTGCATATAACTCGAAAAAGGTAATGTTAGATATGCCCGTGGTAAGAACCAACCTCTGGTATGATAATTTATTTAGATTTTTGAAAATATGTATAGAAAAAGATGATAAGAGTATTGCTTTTTATGCTAGTTTATTACAAGCTTATAAAAAAGAGGAGTCTTTGTGTTCCTAAAGTTTCTACTCTACAAAAAATATTTTTTATTGTTTTAATGATTTATACACCTTTAAAGATTTTCTTAACATTTTACTGAAAATAATTTAATAGTTTTGGTCGTGTTAAATTTTGTACAAAATGAAAAAAATTTTACCAATCCTTTTATTATGCGTTAGTTTTAGCAATGCACAAACTAAAAGTGAACTACAGAAACATTACGAAGCTTTTTATAGTCAAATGAAGGCTCAAGGTGATGTTAATGGAATAATTAACGCTCTAACACATTTAAATGTTATTTCTCCTTCTGTTGCTCGTAAAGACACTTTAGCGTATGTATACGCAAATAACGGGCAGCACCTACAAGCTTTAAACACCATCGGTGTTGAAAAAAATGATGCTGATTCTAATTTAGCAGTGCAAATTAAAGCAATATCACTAAAAGCAATAAACCAGCCTAAACGTGCCATTGAGCAATTTGAAATTTTGTTTAAAAAAACACCTTCACCATTTATAGCATATAAATTGGCAGATTTAAAAATTATGACGGGTGATTATACTGGCGCTACAAAAAATATAACCTATGGTCTTGCCAATGTTAAAGACGAAATGAAATATGCTTTTTACGAAAGAGAGCAACCTTACGAAGCTTCTTTAAAAGCTGCTTTTACACACCTTAAAGCATTAGCACAATACCAAAAAGACCAAAATATTGATGCCGCATTAACTAGCATTAATGAAGCACTTATAATTGACCCTAGCTTCAACCTTGCTAGTTTAACAAAACAAGCCTTAGAAACTAGAAAAGCAAATCCTGAAGGGAAATAAGGCTTTTGTTAGTTAATATTCATTTTTAAAAATGAAATGAAGTATAATTAACTTCCATAATGGTAGTTACATGCAAAAAAATCAAATAAACACGAAGAATTTGAGCCCTTTACTAGTTTCTATACCATATTGAATTAGAAGTAATATTTAATGTCTTTGTATATAACAAAAAAGATAAATTTAGTGGTTTTAGAAGACTTGGACACCCATAAGAGCTACAAAGATTAAGTTCTGTAGAATTAGTTAGAGACCGATTGAAAATTCTTTACTATACAGAGCAAGGTAAATATGAATATTGCTAAGATAATTCAACAAAACTAAGAAGATGTCGAGGTATAAAAAAACCTATTTGATTCTTTAGCTGATTATGGTCTATTTTGAGTTGACAACGTTCCCCTTCAATTTAATCATCAACAAACTATCTTTTTTTTCTTTCATCTGAATTACCTCAGATACGTTTTCATTAGGTATTGCTATAGACAAAACATAATGTGCAATTTTCCAAGTGGCTCCTACTTTTTTTAAAACTCCAGAACCTCTACATAGTTTCATTTGCGTATCTAACAGCTCATCAAACCAAGCAAAATCTGCTGTTTCGTTTAGGTATATATTTCGTTTTATAGCTGTAAAACTCCATGCTTTCCCTTTATCAAAATATGGTTTAGAAAAAACTTTAAACGCTTCGTTCTGCCAATTCTCTGTAGCATCTGTACCAATAAAAACACCATCACTTGTCATTTTATCAAAATATGCATTGAAGTCAGCATTGGCGGCTGCTTTGTGCCAACCATCTAAAACAGTATCAATTTGAAATTTAGCTTCATCTTGCTGTGCATATAATGACATGCCACAAATAAGAAAAATATAAAAGAATATTCCTTTATTCATCTAATGCCAGTATTATACTTGGATCAATAATACTATTTACAGTGACATTAAATTGATTTAGATAAGCATTGTGTGCCCTTGTTAATTCCAAAGCTACAGGTTGTATATCTAAACCATAATACAATGCTGCTTTTAGTTTTAAAATATAAACTTTGCATACTTTTAACCTACTTTTTATATGATTTTTATCAAAAACTTCTGGATGTTCAGATTTTGCTAATGCTTTTTGTTTCTCAATTAAATCATCCAATGTCACATCTAAATCTTCCTTATTTTTTGACTTATAAAACGTTTTAAAACTAGTTTCAAAATCGCTAAATGCTACCCAACCCACTAATTTTTCTGTTGCTTCTACATTTATAGAACCAATAGTGGGAAGTTTTTTTGCATTAAAACCAATTTTTTTTGAGGTTATCGCAGCTTCACTTTTTTGTTTCTTTTCCTGATTACAAGAAAAAAGAGACACTAATAAGACACAAGAAAAGATTATTTTTTTCATAAAAACGAAATTACAATTTTTAATGTATATTATTTTATTAAGAAAAAGCCAAAGCTATTTTAAAATCTTTTAAATGGTAAACTTTAGTTTCTTCTCTATTGCTACAATAATTGCATTTGCAATATCTTTTCCTGTGGCATTTTCTATCCCTTCTAGCCCAGGAGATGAATTCACCTCTAATAACAAAGGTCCTTTGTTAGAGCGAATAATATCTACTCCAGCTACAGCCAAATTCATAACTTTAGCTGCTTTTACAGCTAATTTTTTCTCTTCTTGAGTTATTCTTATAACAGATGCTTTACCTCCTTGATGAATATTAGCTCTAAATTCTCCTTTCTCAGCTTGTCTTTGCATAGAAGCTACAACTCTACCATTTACCACAAAACATCTAATGTCTTGTCCGTTTGCTTCTTTAATAAATTCCTGTACCAATATGTTGGTTTGGACACTTTTAAAAGCATTAATAACACTTTCCGCTGCTTTATTAGTTTCTGCTAAGACGACCCCTTTGCCTTGTGTACTTTCTAAAAGCTTAATGATTAATGGTGCTCCATTTACCATTTTTATTAGGTCTTTGGTATCTAGCGGAGATTTTGCAAAACCCGTAATAGGAATATGAATATCGTTCTTAGAAAATAACTGCGATGCAAAAAGTTTATCTCTAGATTGCGTAATAGCTTCTGCCGTATTTAAACAGTAGACTCCCAAATTATAAAACTGACGAATAAGAGCACAACCATAAAAAGTCACTGCTGGTTTTATTCTAGGAATTATTGCATCAAACTCATTTAATATATTACCACCTCTATATCTAATTTCTGGAGAATATGCGTCTAATTTCATGTATACATGCTCTACATTTAAAAAAACCATTTCGTGACCATTGGTTATACCAGCTTCCATGATTCTTTTATTGCTATACAAATTAGGATTACTCGCTAACAAAGCTATTTTTAGTCCCGTTTTTTCTTTATAGAATGAAGTATATTTATTAGCAATCTCATCTTCTGAAAACTCTTGTATTTGATAATTCTCTGCTGAATTAACCATGTAACGCCCGTTTATAGCTTCGCGACCTAAAAGCATACGAAACTCCATGGTATCTCTATTAGCTAGGGTTAGCTCAATATCAAATACCTCACTCCCCAAAGTAAGTGCTGTTTTTATGACGTAACGGTCTTCTGAAATTCCAGAAGAACTTTTTACAGATCTTTTGTCTACAACCTGTGCTTCACATTTAATAGATATACTACGGTTGTCTTGTATTGGATTTACCTCAAACTTAACCCATTCTTGTGCTCCCTTTTCAAACAATTTTATATTATTTGCTTGTATAGAAGATGTTTTTGCTCCCGAATCTATACGTGCTTTTATACCTGGCACTCCCAATTCATCAAAAACACACCACTCTTCACTACCTATAATTTTTAAATCTTCCAAAATTTCTTTATTTTTTTCTTAGTTCAAAGATATCAATTCTTCTGTCTTTAAGGTTACGAACGGCACCAAATTGATTCAATTCTCGCAATAAATCGATATCTACATCAGCAATTAATATCATTTCGGTATTTGGTGTTGCTTCTGCCTTTATTCCATTTGTAGGAAAAGAGAAATCACAAGGTGTAAATACCATGGATTGAGCAAATTGAATATCCATATTCTGTACGTTAGGTAAATTCCCAACACTACCCGCAATGGCTACATAACATTCGTTTTCTATAGCCCTTGCCTGCGCACAATGTCGTACTCTGGAATATCCATTTTGAGTATCTGTTAAAAATGGAATAAAAAGAATATCCATTCCCTCGTCAGCTAATAAGCGGCTTAGCTCAGGGAATTCAGAATCATAACATATTAGAATTCCAATTTTACCACAATCAGTATCAAACGCCTTTAACTTTGTACCCCCTTGCATACCCCAAACCTTAGCTTCATCTGGTGTAACATGTAACTTTTCATAACGCTCCATACTACCATCACGGCGGCATAGATACCCTACATTGTACAACCTTCCTTCTATCATTTGCGGCATGCTCCCTGTAATAATATTGATATTGTAGGATATGGAGAATTCAGAAAATTTTTGAACAATAGCCTCTGTATGTTTTGCGAGCTCTCTAATAGCATCTGACGTAGACAAATGATTGTCCTTAGCCATTAATGGTGCATTAAAAAATTCTGGAAATAAAGCAAAATCGGATCGATATCCTGAAACAGCATCTATAAAATATTCTGCTTGCTGCAATAATTCTTCCAAATCTTTATACGGACGCATTTGCCATTGTATTAACCCTAAACGGATAACCGTTTTCTTCGTAGCTGCCTTTTTTGAAGGTTTTTGGTAATATATATTATCCCATTCCATTAAAATAGCAAAATCGTTGGAAGCGGCGTCTCCAGGCAAGTATCCTTGCATGACCTTTGCAGGGTGAAAATCATTACTTATCTGAAAATTGAGTACAGGATCTTGAATTTCTTTTCGCCTTACTTTTGCAATGTACTCTTTGGGTGTAAGCTCCTTAGCATAAGAATGAAAATTGGGCATTCTTCCGCCAAAAACAATACTTTTTAAGTTTAACTTCTCGCAAAGTTCTTTACGGTAATCATATAATCTTCTTCCTAACCTAAGTCCTCTAAATTGTGGTTTTATAAACACTTCTATCCCATATAAAACATCCCCGTCATGATTGTGTGTGCTAAATGAATAATTTCCTGTTATCTGCTCATAAGTATGCTTATCATCATATTTATCATAATCTACGATAATGGAAAGCGCAACACCAGCCAGCTGCCCGTTAATTTTTATAACTACCTGGCCTTCTGGGAATTTTTTAATTAAAGCAGCAATATGCTCCTCTTTCCAATAAGCTCCAGGCATATTGGTATATGCAGCTATCATTGCTGTCTTTAATTCTTGATAGTCATCAAGATTTAGAAACTTCAATTCTATATTTTCAATTTCTTCGATTTTCATATTTTGTAAATTAAATTGGCCTTGGCTGAAGACAAGTACCAAATAGATGACATTACTTTAAGTTAATTAAGTTATATGTTGTGTACGGATACTATATTTTGCAAGATGGAAGTCGGTTTAATAATGCAACATAACTAGTCTTCATCGTCTGCCATATCCTCTGGGTCTGGCTCCACAACAGCAGTTGGATCATTGTCATCGAAATCCTCATAATCTGTAGCATCATAATTTTCCATAGTATATTCTAATTTTTCACTTATTTTAACTAAGTATTTTGTGTCTGCTGTTAAAACCTCAACGGCCTCTACACGTTCTCCTTTGCTATTACGAAAAGAAATAATATCACGATCATCATACCCATCTGGGTAGCGTTCAACTGTAAGCTTTAAAACTTCTGGAGTCAATTTTTTAAAATCAACAATTACTTTGTTTAAATGTGCATATTTATCCATAATTACATATCTAATAGGTAAGCAAAAATTAGGGGTGCAACAATGGTGGCATCACTTTCAATAATAAATTTTGGCGTATTAACATCTAACTTTCCCCATGTTATTTTCTCATTAGGCACTGCACCAGAATATGAACCATAACTGGTTGTACTATCGCTTATCTGGCAAAAATAGCTCCAGAATGGCGTATCTGTACGCTCCATATCTTGGTACAACATAGGTACTACACAGATAGGAAAATCACCTGCAATACCACCACCTATTTGAAAAAATCCAATTCCGTCTTTAGAGTTGTCTGTATACCAGTCTGCTAAAAAGGTCATGTATTCGATACCAGATTTTATGGTATTAGCCTTCAATTCGCCTTTCATTACATAAGAGGCAAAAATATTGCCCATAGTACTGTCTTCCCAACCTGGACAAATAATCGGTAAGTTTTTCTCGGCTGCAGCATACATCCAAGAATCCTTTAAATCTATTTCATAATATTCTTCCAAAATCCCTGAAAGTAATAGTTTATACATGTACTCATGTGGCAAATAGCGTTCTCCTTTTGCTTCGGCATCCATCCATATCTTTACGATATGTTCTTGAATTCTTCTAAACGCTTCTTCTTCTGGAATACACGTATCGGTCACACGGTTTAATCCTTTCTCCAATAAATCCCACTCATCTTGAGGTGTTAAATCACGATAATTAGGAACACGTTTGTAATGAGAATGCGCTACTAAATTCATGATGTCTTCTTCTAAATTGGCACCTGTACAGGAAACTATTTGCACCTTATCCTGCCGAATCATTTCTGCAAAAATCTTACCTATCTCCGCCGTACTCATAGCTCCTGCTAAAGAAACTAACATTTTGGAACCTTTATTTAATTGTGCTTCATAACCCTTAGCTGCATCTACTAAAGCTGCTGCATTAAAGTGTAAATAATACTTTTCTATAAAATTAGAAATTGCTCCTTTATTCTTCGTCATCTTGGAATTTTAAATTGGTGTTAGGTTTGTAATCTACGTTGTAACTATTGTCATAGTCTTCATCTGCATCTTGCCCCATGAACTTGTAGCTTAACATTTTGTAATATAATTTTGCTGCTAAGAAATCTGAAGATTTATCGCCTTGATTTGGACACAATTCCACTATATCAAAACCAACTACATTTTTTTCTTCAAAAATTTGTTTTAAAAACTCTAAGGTTTCATACCAAAATAACCCTCCTGGCTCTGGTGTTCCTGTAGAAGGCATTATAGAGGGGTCTAAAGCATCTAGATCAAAAGTGATAAAAACATTATCTGTACATGCTTCAACTACCTTATCTATCCAATACTCATCATTTACCATGTCATGAGCAAAAAAGGTTTTCTCCTCATCCATAAATGTCTTTTCAATAGCATCCATAGAGCGAATGCCTACTTGAATTAAGTTAGTGGTTTGGCTAGCTTCATGTACTGCACATGCGTGGTTATATTTAGTACCTTCATAAGTTGCTCTTAAATCTGCATGCGCATCAACATGTAAAACTGTAAGATTATCAAAACACTCATTAAAAGCACGTATGGTCCCAATAGATATTGAATGTTCTCCTCCAAATAAGGTTACAAACTTGTTTCTTTTTATATATTCTTTGGTAATCTTATGTACCGCATTTACCATTGCTTCTGCCGAACTATTCTCTTTTACTGGATTGGCTAAATAAACTCCTTGTTCATAAACCTCTGTTGCAGTTTCTATGTCATACAACTCCATATTCTCTGAAGCATCTAAAAAAGCATCGGGTCCTTTATCTGCTCCTTTTCCCCATGTGCTTGTACCATCATAGGGTATGGGTATAAGAACCACCTTTGCAGTTTCTAGCTGTGCAAATTTATTTGGTATTCCAGCATAATTTTTATTGATACTCATTGTATGATTTTTTGTTGTTTTTCTTATGTGATTAGGTGTTCTATTTTTTCATTAAACCCTTTGGTTTTTTCTACATCCAAATCATATCCTAAAATTTTTAGAAAATCGTCTGCCTTCTGTTCTCTATTAAATAATTTTGTAACTATATTCCCATCAACATCTTTATCTATTAAAATATGTTTTGGCTGTGGTATTAAACAGTGCTGTAAACCACCATAACCTCCTATACTTTCTTGATAAGCTCCAATATTAAAAAAACCTATGTATAATGGTTTTTCCTTTTTATATTTTGGTAAATAAATTGCATTCATATGTTGCTCACTATTGTAGTAATCATCACTATCGCAGGTGAGCCCTCCTAAAAGAACCCGTTCATACGAATCTTCCCAACGGTTTATTGGCAGCATTACAAAACGCTTGTTTATGGCCCATGTATCTGGTAATGTAGTAATGAAAGAAGAGTCTATCATGTTCCATTTTTCTCTATCGTTTTGTTGTTTTTGATATAGTACCTGATAAATTGCTCCACCACTTTCACCTACTGTAAAGCTCCCAAATTCTGTGAAAATATTAGGCACAGGCACATTCTCTTCTTGACAGGCTATGTTTATTTGGTTAATAATCTCATCTATCATGTATTGATAATCATATTCAAAAACTAAAGAATTTTTTATAGGAAACCCACCTCCAATATTTAAGCTATCTAGAGAGGGGCAAATTTTCTTTAATTTTACATATACCTTTAAACACTTTACCAACTCATTCCAATAATAAGCATTGTCTTTAATTCCAGTATTAATAAAAAAGTGAAGCATCTTTAAGGATACTTTATCATTATTTTTAATCTGATCTTCGTAAAAAGGAACTATATTCTTATATCCTATTCCCAAACGAGAGGTATAAAACTCAAACTTTGGTTCTTCCTCAGATGCTATACGAATTCCAATTTCATAGCTTCCTTCTATCTCATTGGAAAGCAGCTCTATCTCCTCATAATTATCTATTATAGGAATACAATTCTTATGACCGTTATTGATTAATCTTGCAATATTGGAAACATATTGTGCTCTTTTAAAACCATTACATATTACATAACTATCATTCTTTATTTTACCTTCTTCTTTTAGCTTTTCTACAATGTTAATATCAAAAGCAGACGAGGTTTCAATATGAATATCATTTTTTAAAGCTTCGTCTAAAATTGCTTTAAAATGAGAACTTTTAGTGCAATAACAATATTGGTAGCTTCCTTTATAATTATGCTTATCTATGGCTATTCTAAACCAATCTTTAGCTTTATTTATATTTTCTGAAATTTTTGGCAAATAGGTAAACTTTAACGGACTTCCGTATTTCTCTACCAAGCGCATTAAATCTATGCCATGAAACTCTAGGTTGTGACTTTGTAATTTGAATTCTTCTTGAGGAAAATCAAAAGTTTGACTTATAAGGTCTATATATTTAGTATTCATTTATTTTAGGTGTAAATTTTAAACGGATATTCAAAACATTTTCTTGTAGCAACAAAAATTGCAGCGCATAGTTTGTACCTAAATAATTATTTGGCGTTGGGTCCTTGGCACAAAATCATAATTGTGCTGACTGGATACTAGTGTAGATTGAAATACTACGGAAGTTAGCTTTAAAATTCGGCGACTTATCTTATAAGCTGTAATTGGGTATGACTTCCTAATCCCCAATAACCCGAACATATAAACACGGTTCATGATGCTCAGCTAATTGCTTATAACAAATGAAAACAAAAAAAGTGATATAACAAGACCATAATAAAAAAATTAACATACAAGATATATTAGAGGTTGCTTATTAACTATGTTTAGTTCAAAAAACCATTATAGATTTAAACAATAGTAGCACTTTCCTTACCATAAACTACTCATTCCTAAGGAAAACTTAGAAACTAATTTGTTAGCTCTTATGATGTTTACTTAATACATATATTACATAGCTTTTAATAATTAATGCTAAATATTCAAGAGCCAACATCTGAACGTTAATAATAGAACTCTTTGCTACTGGTTTCATACGAGCAATACTTTTTAAGAATGTGTTATTTGAGAACATCTAAGGCGAAACAGTTGAGTTAGTCATTGGCTAATAATTAATAGAGTAGTTAAAACTGTTCTGGTTTGTTAAAAAAATAAAACATGCACTATTTTTTTTACTTTTACAATCACATAAGTTATACCCATTTGCTATGAATAGAATATCCCTCTTCTTAATTGTTATTTTTGCTTCTTCTTGTACTAACGACGATTCTGAAGAAATTTCAACTGTAAGTGAAGATTCAAACGAAGAAACAATAAACTGTGAAAAACAAGATTTTCTAGAAAATAGCTTTAGTAAATTATTCTCTAATGTTTTAATCTCTGATCACTGTAATAATATTAAAAGAGTTAACCCTATAAAAATAACCCAACATGACCCGATTAAAAATAGAGTTAAAACAAATTATAAAAAAGTAAATCAGTTACTTACAAGAGGAATTAACGATGAAAGTTGGTTTTTAGTGCAAGGTAGCCAAGCCTCTACTGTAATAGAAATTAAAGACATTGATAATAGTAGCGGTTGGATTTCTTTAGGAAACACTTATTCAGGGCGTCCTAATTTAGAACCCGGTGCCACTTTAGAGTTCTTTAACCCTTTTGTAAATTATAGTATTATTAATAACCGCCCTTTATTTGAACCTTACCCGTCTTCGGTAACAGAAGGTAATTTTAATTACATACAGCCAGGTGGAATTCTAGAAAAAACAGATGGCTCTTATGTCTTGTTAACTCCTGTGGTTTTTGGTGCACATAAAAAAAGAAGTATTTATTATGCTACCAGCACAAATTTAGAAGACTGGACATTTGAAAATAATAAATTACTAGGCACAGAAACAATTCCTTTCGCAAAAACTAATGGCAATGTTTTTTCTACAGATAATCCTCTGCCATTGGAAGATGGAACGTTTTTAGTTTTATTAGGTGTTCAACAACCCAATGGAAATTATACGTCTGCCTATATGATTATTGACGAGAATCTAACTATTATTAAGCAACCTAAAAAGATAATGATATCGGGGTGGAATAGTATTGACCAAAATAGTTTTCCTTTAGCTATTACGAAATTTAATGACACTTACAGAATATTATTACATAGAAGATTTTCTGAACAAATTGAAAGAGAAGTGCATGAAATTATTGTGTCAGATTTATTTGATGCGCTAGATACTGGTGGATCTGTTACCTCTTCGACAATGATTCAAAAAGGTAGTAATAGCAGCGGTTATCTTAGAGGAAAATCAGATGATGCAACCTATATAAAATATAACAATGAGCTTTACATATTAATTGCTGGAGAAGAAGTATCCTCTAAATACCTAACATCTATTAATCGGCAATACGGTTTAATGGCTCTACAGGACAATGTCTGGAGACATGATCCACGTAGCCCTCTATTAGTTAATCCTGTAAATTTATATAATAAATACCCAATTTATGATTGGGCTTGGGATCATTTAGGAGCGTTTATATCTCCTATAATAAAAAACGACAACTTATATATTTTTATGGCTTTTGGGACTGATAATCCAGATTATTTTATTTCAGGAATTAAGGTTCCCTTGTAAAATTATTAATACCATTAAATTTCTATACCACTAAAAATTACCTTAGAAAGCACACATAAAATTAACAGATTAACTATATAAAATCAAATACATATATAAATCAACATGTAGTTTAAAGAACACTTGGGATATATATTTGATTTTTAATGTTGCCATCCTTTTAACACCTTAAAACTATGTAGTACATGAGGAAAAATAGCATCCATAGATTCTTTAGCGCCATTGGTTGATCCAGGAAGTGCCAAGACCAAGGTGTCTTCTATAGTTCCTGCTACACTTCTAGAAAGCATTGCGTAGGGCATTCTTTGCTGTCCGTAATCTCTAATTGTTTCTTCTATTCCTGAAATTCTACGGTCTAATAATGGCAATAAAGCTTCAGGCGTTATATCACGTTCAGATAATCCTGTTCCTCCCGTATAAATAACAACATCTATATCTTTGACTACAAATTCTTTTACTTTTTCCTGAATATCAGATACCTCATCTGGAATTATTACATAATGAGATGTTTTTAACCCTAAACTTTTGAGTTTATCTATAATAGCTTTTCCTGCTCTATCTTCTTTTTTACCTGCTGAGATTGTATCTGAACAAACTACCACTGCAAATTTTAAATCGTCCTTAAATTGATTTTGATAACTAGATTTTCCGCCTTTTTTCTCTAATAGTTTTATATGATGTATTTCTACTCCCTTATCTATAGGCTTCAACATATCGTACATATTTAACGCAACTATACTTGCGCCATGCATTGCTTCTACCTCAACTCCTGTTTTATAAATAGTTTTTACGGTAATCGTGATTTTTATTTCTAATCCGTCTATATCATATTCAATTCCAGTAAACTCAATAGGCATTGGGTGGCAATCGGGTAATAAATCTGCTGTCTTTTTCACCCCTAATAAACCCGCTGCTTTACTAGCTGCAAATACATCTCCTTTAGGAACCGTATTATTGTTAATTGCATCTATAGTTTCTTGTGCGCTTACTTTTACAATTGCTTGTGCTACCGCAACTCTTAAAGTGGCACTTTTATGTGTAATATCTACCATAACTACTTATTTACTTTCCATTGGTATGATTCGTCTTCAAAAAGTTCCTTACCAAAAATAGGAACTTGTTGTTTTATTTCTTCTACAATATATTCTATTGCTCTAAAAACTTCTTTTCTATGTGGCGAAGATGCAAATACAAATAAGCACAGTTCGCCTGCTTTTACGATACCTTTACTATGATAAATATGCATGCAATTAAGCTCAAACTTCTCAAAAGTTGCCTCGCGTATTTCATGAAATTTCTGGTTTGCCATCTCTTCATAGGCTGAATATTCTATGGCTGCAACTGTTTTACCTTCTACCACATCTGCACGTACCTGACCTAAAAATATATCATGTGCTCCTATGCCTGTTTTAGATTGATGTTTTGCTATGGATTGCCCAATAAACTCTGGTGAAATTGCTCCTGCTACAAATACATTCTTTATTTTTTTCTTTTCCATAATTCTAATCTTTAAATATGCAGCCCCAATTATCAAATATAGTCCTTGCTAATCTATTTTTTAGACCGTTTCAAAAAATTTAACTGCATACTTACAATACTCAATTATTGTATTTTTATCAGTATCAAATTCCTTTCGTTTGCCTAAATAATTATGACAAGTTGCTGTTATTTCTTTTCCTCCTTTAAGCTCTTTGTAAGAAATACATTTAATATGTTTTTTTGTGACAAGTATAAAAAGAGCACTTTCAAATGGATAATTACCATGTGCTTCAATATCCTTTAATTTTAATTCGGCATTAGCTCTAAACTTAACCTCTAAAAAATGAGCTTGATTGTCTTTAAAAACTACAAAATCTGGCATTTTTCTAATGTTTTTAGAAACATCTCCACGTACTCCTTTAAGTAAATCTTTTATTCCGGGAACGGAATTCTCCATTCCGTAATTAAATACCTGAAATCCTAATGAACGAAATAACTCCTCAATAATTGTTTCTGCTATTCTGCCCTTAATTACTCCAGACACCCAAGGGTTTTCTTTTTTACTTTTTATAGACTTTACTTTCTCTTTTCCTACCAGAACTTTTCTCGCTATAGCGTCATTATCTTTTTTGTGACAAGAGGAACAAAGACCTTCTTTAAATTTTGTGTATTCACCACAACCCGTACATTCTGCCATATTCTTCTTTTTTGACCAAAATTAACTTGTGGGCAACAACAATGTCTTAACCAAACTACCTTTTGCTACAGACTCCACCTCTGCAGGAATATAAATTAAGGCATTTGCTACTGCATACGAAGATAACATGGCTGAACTTTGTCCTTCTAAAGAACTTACTTCTCCACTATCATTTACCATCGCTTTTAAAAATAAGGCTCTTCCAAACTTATTATTTATTGCTGCTGTAACTGATAAGTTTTGTGTTGACAAACCTTTAAATGAGTTCCCCATTACTTTTTGAAGCCCAGGGTATACGTACCCATAAAAACAGGTAAGTGCCGAAGCCGGATTTCCTGGTAATGCAAAAATTAACTTACCCTCTTTTTTTGCAAAAAACAGGGGTTTTCCTGGTTTTTGCTTCACTTTATAAAAAACCGATGTTATATTTTGTGCCTGTAAAGCATCATACACATAATCATGATCCCCGACCGATATTCCTCCGCTCACCAATAAAACATCATTCTCTTTTAAGGCTTTAGCTACTGCATTACAGGTTGCTTCATAATCGTCTTTTACTCGATAAATAGTACTCTCAACAATACCTGCTTGCTTCAATGCTGTTTTTAGCATTATGGAATTACCTTCATAAATCTGACCCAATTCCAAAGGGTTTCCAGCGGCTATTAATTCGTTCCCAGTAACTAAAATTCCAACTGTAGGTTTTTTGTAAACTACGACATTTGTAATTCCCATTCCTGCAATAAAAGCTACTGCTGCTGGTGAAAGTTTTGTTCCTTTTTTAAGCGCTAATTCTCCCTCTTGTAACTGTTCTCCTAAAGGTCTAATGTTAGTCCCTTTTAAGATTATTGTTTCTAATATAATTGTATTTTCTACACGGGTAGTTTTTTCTTGCATTACAACTGCATCTGCAGCTTCTGGCACCATTGCTCCTGTAAAAATACGAACAGCTTCTCCTGCTTTTAAAGTAGGTTGTTTGTTATCTCCTGCTTTTACTTCTTCAATTACCGTATAATCTAAACTTTTATGCAATCGTAATGCATAACCATCCATGGCAGATTGCGGAAAAGGTGGCAAATTAACAGGAGTATGCATATCTTCTGCTAAAACATATCCTAAAGCGTCTTCTACTGTTATTGTAATTGTTTTAGCCACAATCGTATTCTTGTCTACCAAAGCAATACCTTCTTCTACCGAAATCATATAGTTTTCTACTGCCAATTTATTCGTTGTTTTTTTTATGCACCAGTCCTTTTGTAAACTCATTTAGGGTCTCTACTTTTTCTTCAAAATCGCCCTTTATTGTTTTTCTAAATTCATTTAGATTTTGTACCAAATCGTCTATATTTTCAGGGATAACGTCCTCAAAAAATTGTCTTAAACGCTTAGCAGTCGTTGGAGATTTTCCGTTCGTAGATATGGCAACTTTTACGTTTCCCTTAGTCACAATTCCACCCATATAAAAATCACAATATGGAGGATTATCTGCAACATTAACCAATGTGTTACGCTTTCTACAATCGTGATATACTTGTTCATTAACAGGAACATTATCTGTTGTTGCCACTACCATATGCTTACCATCTAAATATTTTTCATGGTAGGCATCAAACTTAATTTTTACATGGTGTTTTTTTGCCAATGCTAATGTAGCTGGTAAAAAATCTATAGAGACCATTTGCACTTTAGCACACGGACTAGATTTTAACAAAAATGTTAATTTTTCTAATGCAACATTACCTCCACCAACTATCAGAATCTCTAAGTTTTTTACCTTTAAAAAAACAGGATATAATTCATTCTTCTCCATATAAAACTGGTTCTTCTTGTGTTTTGTAATTAATTGTAATTCGAGTTCCTTTCCCTAAGGCTGAGTTTATAAACAAACGCCCTTCTATATAACTTATGCGCTCTTTCATAAAAAAGAGTCCTAAGCCACCCTCACTATTACTTTCGGGTCTTTTATTTAAGATACTATTATCAAATCCCTTCCCATCGTCATCTATAACAACACTTAAAATGTCATCCGAGAAATTAATCGTAATTAATATATAATTAGAATCTGCATACTTTATAGCGTTGTTTACTGCTTCTTGCGTTACTCTATAAATGTTAGTTTCTGCCAATGAATTAAACCGAATACTTTCGTTTGTCTTGTTTTGAAACAAAATTTTTTTTCCCGTTAATCTAGAAAGTTCTACACTCATTTTATGTAGTGCTGGGAAAATACCGTGATCTGTTAATTCTGGTGGCGTTAAATTAAACGTTGCCGTACGCACTCCTTTTATTAAATCTGATGTTAACTCTTTTAAATAGCTTATTTTTTCTTTGGTTTTTTCCGTATTGCTTACATCAATAGATTCTATATTAAACTTTAATGCGGTTAACATTTGTCCAATACCATCGTGTATATCTTTAGCAATACGCTTACGTTCTTCTTCTTGCCCTTCTACTATCTGGCTGGCTTGTATTTGTTTTTGTTTGATATTTTCCTTGTAACGTTCTTTTGTTAATTGCGCTACTTTAAATTGATTTTCTTTACGTTCGGTAATATCTGAACACAATATTAGTATACTCTGCTGTACACTAGATTGATGCATTGGAATAATAGACATATCTAACCACAAATTTTGCTCATTTATAGTTCGTATTTTTATTTCTTCGGTTCTAATACTAGTGCGTTTACTTTTTAAAATTTCGTTTAAGTATTGTTGTTGTCCCTCATCTATTGTTACTATTTCTGATAAAGGTTTGGTTGCACTATCACCTTCATGTCCTAATAATTCAAGGAATTTTTTACTTATAAAAACAATACTGCCATCTTTTTTTATACTCGCAAACAATGCTGCATTGTCTATTACAAAATTAAGCTCTTGTAATTCTTGTAACGATTTTTCTTTCTCTGCATACAGCTTTTCAACTTTGCGTGCGTTATTTTCAGATTTTCTTCTGCTTTCTACTAGCTTTTTAATTGTTTTTCTAATTTCTATGGATAATGGCTTAAAAATAAAAAGCATTTCTAATAGTAGAATTAACAAAGAAAAGGCTAATAATAGGTACTCTTTATACTTTAAATTTTGCAATTGTTTTTTACTACGCTCATCATATTCATTTACAATGTTATCCATTAATTGCAAGAATGTGCGTTCGTTTTTTGAAAGAATCCTTAAAATTTTTTGAAAACTTTCTTTAGTAATTCCATTTTCAGTTTTCAACTGCAATAATAAATTTTCTACTGCATTTACCATAGCAGTATGGTGTGGTGATATGTCTTTAAAAAGCCTCCATATTTCAGGATTGTCTTCCTCTGGCAAGTTTAGTTCTTTACTCCCAAATTGCAATGCTCTATGCGATTCTTTCCAAACCTGAAGTGTGTTTTTTAATTCTAATTGTAAATGTTCTTTTTCTTGGGATGTATTTGCCTTTCGTAGTAACAAACACTCTTTTACTAATTTTTGGCTGTAGGCTCTTTGCCTACCAGCCAAATTTATAACTCTAGAATCATCTAACTGAGAATTTAAATGAACTTGTATTAGTATTTGAGCAATAATAATGGTGAGTGCAATTGCAGAAAGTGCATATATATACCATTTCTGAATACGCTGAAAAGTAGCTCCATCTAACGATTGTTTAGAGGTATCCTCTTTCATTTACTCAATTTTAAAAACAAAGTTACTTCTTTAAGATTTAAGTGCCTTACTCACAAGACTTAAAGCACTTTTAGATAGCGGTAATTGCAATGCTACTTTCTGCCCCTTTTCTGACATTTTTCGCCACGTTTTTTGGAGAATATCAATGGTTTTCTCTTCAGAATGTTTTGCCGCAAAAGGCTCAAAATAAAATTCTAAAAACACCAAACAGATAACGTCTTCTAAGGTTTGAGTTTCTTGGTTCTTTTTAAGTTGTTTCTTTTCTAAAAGAAAAGCCACTTTATCTATGGTCTCGTGATTGTATCCAACCTCTTTTAATATTTCTCCAGATTTTTGAGCGTGGAATTTTTTTAAATCTTTACGCCAATTTAAATACCCTACCCTATTCATTTCATAAGAATCTCTAGGTATTTCCCATCTACATATGTGTTGGCAACGTGCCGTAAGCTGCAATGCTTCTGACGCTTCTGGAGCAAACTCATCCAACTTATTAGTCATTCTAACAGCATACAAAACTTCTTTTGCATACGTTTTACCTTGGTGTTCTTCTGTATTTGGGTCTTGACTGTTTGCTTCATCAAAACGATGAAATGCTGCTAGTAATTTTTCTGATTTTATCATTTATGCTTTGGGTTTGCCTCCAAAGCTATTCAGAAAAACCTACATACACAAAGTCATCTTCGATTTTTACAGGATAAGTCGCAATTGCATCTAAATCCCCGTTTAAATTTTCTCCCGTAATTAGGGAAAAAGTTTTCTTGTGTAGAGGACAAGCAACCATAGGTATTCCATTGTGATCACCAATCATTCCCCTACTAAGAACCATTTCTTGCTTTTCTGGTGATAAATTTTGACTTGCGTACCAAGTGTTTAATCTTTCGAAATTAAATACTGCAATTTGTAAATTTTTGTATTTGATACAGGCTCCTCCATCTTTTGGAAAAGCCTTAACTGGTGCAGCTTTGAACCAAACTTTTACATCTTCTAATTTGGTGGCTTTATAGGTGTCTAGAATTTCTTCCATTTTATTTTAAATTTTAAGCTGTTTTTTTTATTTCCAAGGTTCTGGCATTTTTTGATCTCTTAAAGGAACAAAAACTAGGTTATCATCTTCTTCTTCACTATTAACAAAGTGATTAAAACGCTTCATCATTTCAGGATCATTAACCGCTTGTGTCCACTCGCATTCAAACTTATTAACTAAAGTTTGCATTTCTTTTTCTAAATCTTCAGCAATTCCTAACTTATCATCAATAATAACTTCTTTTAAGAAATCCATTCCACCTTCTAATCTATCTTGCCATGCAGCTGTACGTTGTAACGGTTTAGCTGTACGCATGTAAAACATTAAATAACGATCTATATACTTAATAACAGTTTCATTATCAATCTGCTCTGCTAGCAATTCTGCATGTCTTGGTGTTGCACCACCATTTCCTCCAACATATAAATTCCAACCACCTTCTACGGCAATTAAACCAAAGTCTTTTCCGCGTGCTTCTGCACATTCACGAATACAACCAGATACGCCTCCTTTTATTTTGTGTGGCGCACGAATACCTCTGTAACGATTCTCTAACTCAATACCAAAACTTACACTTTCGTCCATTCCATAACGACACCAAGTGGAACCTACACAGGTTTTTACTGTACGTAAAGATTTACCGTAGGCATGACCGCTTTCGAAACCATGGGAAATTAATTCTTTCCAGATTAATGGTAATTGATTCAGCGTTGCACCAAATAAATCGATACGAACACCTCCTGTAACTTTCGTATATAAATCATATTTCTTGGCAATTTCTCCAAGAGCAATTAATTTATCTGGCGTAATTTCTCCGCCAGGTACACGTGGCACAACAGAATAGGTGCCGTTTCGCTGAATATTTGCTAAAAACCTATCGTTGGAATCTTGAATAGCATATTCTTTATTTGCTGTATCTGCATTTATACTTGCCATTAATGAAGCTACTAAAGGCTTACACAATTCACAACCGTGACCGCCATTACCATGATTATCTAAAACTTCATTAAAAGTTGTGTATTCTTTTACTTGAATAATTTTATACAAGTCTTGTCTACTTAAATCAAAATGCTCACAAACCCCTGCTTTGACTTCTATACCTAATGATTTAAGGGTTGAATTGGTTAAATCTGTAACCATAGGCTTACAACCACCACAACCAGTCCCTGCTTTTGTACAACTAACTACACCAGCTACATCTGTTGCTTCTCCGCTTTCAATAGCACCACAAATTTGACCTTTACTTACACTTTCACAAGAACAAATTTGTGCATCGTCTGGCAAATCCATAACGTCACCAAAAGATCCACCGCCATCACCAGCAGGTAAAATTAGTTGTGCTGGATCTTCTGGAATAGCCATTCCGTTTAGATAAATTTGGTGTAACATACTGTAATCTGTCGCATCACCAACTAATATTCCACCTAAAAGAGACTTTCCGTCAAGGCTTACATTTATTCTTTTGTATAAGTGTTGTGTTTTATTTTCAAAAATAATAGAATGACCTTTAGATGCAGGCATAAAAGGCTCACCAAAACTTGCTACATCTACACCTATTAATTTTAATTTGGTAGACATATCAATTTCTGCAGGCATTAAAGACTCTTCTTTACCTAAAATTTGATCAGCAGCAACCTCTGCCATATCATAACCCGGAGCAACTAAACCATAAATCATTTGATTATATAGAGCAACCTCTCCAATAGCATAAATATCTTCGTCTGAAGTTTGCATTTTGTTGTTAACCACAATTCCGCCACGAGTTCCCATTTCTAAATCACACGTTTTTCCTAATTCATCTCTTGGGCGAATACCCGCAGAAATAACAAGCATATCTATATCTAACGTATCATCTTCTCCAAATTCCATACCTGTAATATACCCGTCATCACCTAAAATTTGATTGGTTGCTTTACTTAAATGAATATTTAACCCTATAGATTCTAATTTTAATTGTAGTACTTGGCTACTTCTAGAATCTAATTGTCTTGGCATTAATTTGGGGGCAAATTCTACAATATGTGGTTCTAAGCCCATATCCATCACAGCCTTACCTGCTTCCAAACCAAGAAGTCCGCCACCTAGAACAGCTCCCTTTGCATTTGGCTTTTCTTTATTTAATTTGTCAGCGTATGCTAACATCCCTTCTAAATCTTCAATAGTTCTATACACAAAAACACCTTCCTTTTCTACTCCTTTAATAGGAGGAACAAAAGGAGAAGAACCTGTGGCTAAAACCAAGTAATCATAAGTATACTGTGCATCAGCACTACTGGTTATTTTCTTTTTAGCTCGGTGTATATCCGTAATACGTACATCGGTTACTAATTCTATATTGTTTTCTTCGTACCAAGACCTTGGAGCCATTTCTAAAGCTTTTGCATCTTGGTTTTCAAAGAATTCGCTTAAATGAACTCGGTCATATGCAGGTCTAGGTTCTTCACCAAAAACTACAAGCTTAAAATTTTTGCTTCCTTCTTTAGCTACAAATTTCTCACAAAATTTATATCCTACCATTCCATTTCCAACAACAATAACAGTCTTCATACTTAATACTTTATGTGTTACGAAGCAAAATTACGTATAATTACGTATTTTTCATATGATTTTATAAAAATAAATACGTACGATTCTTGCGGATTTGACAATTGTTTCAGCTAAAAAATAAAAATTACACGAATTATCACGCTTTAGCAAACACCAAAATACTGCGCAACAAGCAATTAAACAATTATCAACATTCATTTAACTTAATACTTATTATAGCAGATTTAATTTTAAATATTCCAAAATATTTTACCCTTCAAAAGCATCATGCATCAACTAAATCAATGCTTTTAAAGAAGAAAGACCTATTAACTCTCCTAACTAAAACTATGGCATATGTAGTTCTAGTATTAAAAATTAGTCTATTTAAAAAATCATAATTACTCAAAGTTCTTTTTATTAAATCATCAACCAATAGCCTGTTTTTTTAATTATACTTAAAAACGTACATGCTATCATCAAATTGAATTTTAAACATACGTATTAATACGTAATTATACGTATGTTTGTCTTATCATTAACATTGAAGCAAAACATCATGAATACATCAGCAAAAGCCACAAAATTAGACTTGCTTAACTTTAGAAGTACCCCTATACGTACTTTCTGGATTACTTCGATTGCATTTTTTATCTGTTTTTTCGCTTGGTTTGGAATTGTTCCTTTTATGCCAGACGTAGTAAAAGATTTAGGATTAACTCCTTCTCAAAAATGGAATTCTATCATATTAGCAGTATCGGGTACTGTATTCGCCCGCTTGCTTATAGGTAAGCTTTGTGACAAATATGGCCCAAGAATTTGTTATACATACTTGTTAATCATAGGAGCTATTCCTGTAATACTAATTGGTTTTGTACAAACCCCAATGCAATTCTTAGTTTGTAGATTATTTATTGGGTTTATTGGAGCTTCTTTTGTTATTACTCAATTTCATACCTCTATTATGTTTGCTCCTAATATTGTAGGAACCGCAAATGCAACTTCTGCAGGTTGGGGGAATTTAGGTGGTGGTGCCAACCGTTTAGGGATGCCTTTAATTGCTGCAGCTGTAGTAAGCTTTGGAATTGCTGATGAAGTTGCCTGGAGATACTCTATGGTAATAGCAGGTGTAATATGTTTTTGCATGGGACTTGTGTACTACTTTTTTACACAAGATACACCTGAAGGAAACTTTGCTGAACTGAAAAAAACTGGTAAAATGCCAATTCTTAAAAAGGATGAAGCATCGTTTTCTAGTGTATTAAAAGATTATAGAGTTTGGATATTATTTATGGTTTACGCAGCTTGTTTTGGAATGGAACTTACGGTCTACGGTACCATGGACGATTATTTACAAAATAGATTTGGATTAGACCGCTCAACCGCCGGGAACCTAGTTTTGTCATTTGCCTTGATGAATATTTTTGCTAGAACACTTGGCGGTTATTTTGGTGATAAATTTGGTAAACTAAAAGGGCTTAGGGGCCGTGTTATATTCTTAGCTGTTATATTAGCTACAGAAGGACTGGTGTTATCTGCTTTCTCTACAGCTACGAGCTTAACTGTTGGAATATTGTTCTTAGTCGCTTTTAGTTTAAGTGTACAAATGGCAGAAGGCGCAACTTTCTCTGTAGTGCCTTTTATAAACAAAAAAGCAATTGGCTCTATTTCTGGCATAGTAGGAGCTGGTGGTAATGTAGGTGCTTTTTTAGCTGCAATGCTTCTAAAATCAAAATCTGCGATAGCAGAAAGTGAAGCCATTAACACAAATAACACATTAGGAGAAGAAGCCGTAAAAGCAGCTCAAACATTAGCATCGGCAGGTGCTGTCTCTAGCGGCTACTTTATAATTGGAGGATTGGTAATTATCACAGCTTTAGTATCTTTAACCATAAAATTTGCAACGTCAGAAGAAACTGAAGCACAATTAGAAAGCAAAGGTAGTATTAATTTATCTGGCGCTGACAAATAAATTATAGTACTATTATGAGTAATTATATTTCACATACTAAATCGGTAAAAAAAGCTCCGTCTGTACGAGTTAGCTGTAACGTATGTGAAAATAAAAAATGTTTAATTAAAAGAAATATATCCTCTGAAGTTGTTCAAAATTTCTTCAAAAAAAAGAATGAATTAAAGTGTAAAAAAGGACAGCAGTTTATTATGGAAGGTGCTCCAGTAAATGGTCTTTTCTTTATTTTATCTGGAACAGTAAAAGTTTTTAGAACAGGGATTAATGGTAAAGAACAAATTGTACGCTTTGCTAAAGATGGAGAGATCATTGGACACAGAGGTTTTGGAACTGAAGAATATTACCCTATTGCTGCCATAGCTATTGAAGATACTACTTTATGTTACTTTTCTAAAGATACTTTACAACAAGTACTAAGAGATGACCCTAAATTTACTTATGATTTAATGCTTTTTTACGCTAATGAACTTAATAAAAGTGAAGCAAAAGTAAAGTCTTTATCTCAAATGACTGTAAGGGAACGTGTGGTAGATACCTTATTATACATTAATAGAAAATTTGGACAACGAAATGAATTTATTAACCTTACCCTAAGCAGACGAGAATATGCCGATTACGCAGGCACTACAGAAGAGCAAGTTATTAGAGTTTTTTCTGCTCTTAGAAAAGAAGAGCTTATTAAAACACAAGGGAAAAAAATTAATATTATTAACATTAACCTCCTCAAGCGAGAAATTTCTGAGCATAATTTTTACTTAGATAGCTAAATATATTTTATTAAATAATATACAAACTGCCAATTGGCAGTTTTTTTTATGCCTTAAACATTCTCTTTACATGACAAAAAGGTGTTTTAGAACTACTAATTATCATTATTAAAATCCGAGCGTTCTTTTACTTTTGCTATGCAACCACGTACTAATACGTAGTTAACTAAAGTTACTTTAAGTATAATTTTTAAGCAACCTAAGATTATGGAACAAAATACGATTACACTAGTACAAGAATCTTTTGAAAAAGTAAAGCCAATAGCAGCTACAGCGGCAGAAATATTTTATTCAAAATTATTTGAATTAGACCCTAAACTGAAACCTTTATTTCCCAATAGCGATGAAGCTATGGCAATGCAAGGCAATAAACTCATGACCATGTTAGGGAGTGCTGTTGCTGGTTTAAACAATTTAGACATGCTTGTGCCTGTATTACAAAATTTGGGTAAAAGACATGTAGAATACAAAGTAGAATCCTCACACTATGAAACAGTTGGAGCTGCCTTGTTACAAACTCTAGAAGCTGGGCTAGGAGATGATTTTACACCAGAAGTGAAAGAAGCATGGACCACCGTTTACACAACCATGTCTTCAGTTATGATAGAAGCTTCCTATTAATATATTAATTAAAATCAAAATGACTATGAAAAATTCAGAAGTAACACTAACAACAAACAAATCTTTAGTTATAGCTTTTTTCTTGCTTGTATCACTATTAATCCTTAATTCCTGTGGTGGAGTACCAGAGGAGAGGACGGCAGCAACTTCTACAGAAAAAAATGTTTTTTCTGTAGAAGAAGTATTAGAAATGGTTGCAAAAGAGAACGATGTAACAAGGACTTTATACACAAAAGCAATTGTAGGCAAAGGAAAAGCACAAGGAATGAAATTTGATGAAGATTGGAGGAAAGATGACGTAGAAGCAGGACCATTACCAGCATTATTCTTAAGAGGCGTAGCAACTAGTATTAGAAAAGGACCAGTGCCTTTAGGTTTATACTTAGGTTCAGATTTTCCCATAAACAATGCCAATAAATTTGAAGGAAAACAAGCAGAGTTATTTAAAGAAATAAAGGCTGATCAAAAACCACAGTTTTTTTATGATGAAGACCAGAAGCTACACACTGCTATGTTCGCAGATATGGCAAGTGCTGCAGCTTGCGTAAGCTGTCATAACGATCATAAACAGACTGCAAAAAGTGACTGGGTATTAGGAGATGTTATGGGTGCTACAACATGGCAATATCCAAAAGATTCTCTTACTTACAAGGCAACAGTAGATGTATTAAATGCTTACACAAAAGGTACTGTAGATATCTACATGGCTTACTTAGATGAGATTTCTAAATTTAAAGAAAGTGAAAAGCCAGAGATTGGAGACAAATGGCCCGCGGAAGGCAAATATTTACCAACCCCAGAGGTTTTTCTTGATAGTGTTAGAAAGTTAACTTCTTATGAAACAATGAAAAAATTAGTAGCATCTAACTAAGCAAATGTAATTAAAAAGACTACTTTTTTTATTCCAAATTATAACCAAAGCATTCGTGAAAAAGAATATTAATGCATCCATACTGGGCCTAGCGCTCCTATTGCTTTTCTTTCTGCAATTTTTCTTAAATCTAAGATGGTCGTGGTTAGCAGAACTTCAAAATCTTGAAATGTATAAAAGGTGGTCCGGACTTGGATTAGCCTTATTTATAGCTTTCCAATGGCTACTTACTTTTACCAGAGTAATTACAAAATTAAGAAAGCATGCCATGAAAATGGCAGAAATACATAAATGGATAGGAGCAATAAGTCCAGTTCTATTTTACATTCACAGTATAGGTTTAGGCTATGGCTACCTAGCATTGCTTTCGTACATCTTTTTTGCGAATACACTTATTGGTTACATAAATTTAGATGTATTAAAGAATAATAGCGAACTGCTTTTTAAAAGCTGGATGATATTACATGTTGCATTATCATTAACAATTAATATTCTATTATTTTTTCACATTGGCATGGTATTTTACTACAAGTAAACCTCCTTAAGGCAAGCCTCTAAAATATTAAAAGGTAAAAAATAAACATTTCGATATAAGCATCGGAATATTAAACCCGCTGGCGGGAATAATGATATTATGAAACTGACAGTACAAAAAATCACAAAAGAAACTAAAGATGCTGTAACCGTATCTTTTAAAAACGGGGGGCTTTTTAATAAAATAAAATACAAGCCAGGGCAGTTTCTTACCTTACATGTTCCAATTAATAATGCAATACATAAAAGAGCATATTCTTTTAGCAGCAATCCTTTTTTAGACAAAGACTTAAGAGTTACCATAAAACGTGTAGAAAAAGGACTAGTTTCCAATTATGTTCATGATAAGCTTAAAGTAGGAGATGTTTTAGAAATAGATAAGCCATCTGGAAGTTTTTACATAGAACCACAAAAAAAAGAGCAAAAACAATATGTTCTTTTTGCAGGAGGAAGCGGAATAACGCCCATATATTCTATTGCTACTACCATACTAACAAAGGAACCCAACTCAAAAATTTTATTAGTATACGCAAATCAAGATTTTGATTCTATTATATTTTACAAAGAAATAGAAACACTAGAGCAAAAATTTCCCGATACATTTTCTGTAGCACACATACTATCAAACAATAACCAGATTTCACCAAAATACCATGCTGGCTTGGCAACTAGTGATTTGATAAATAGTATTTTCAAGAATAACAACCTACCTTTTGGTGACCATACTTATATGATATGTGGGCCTTTTGGGTACATGGAAATTGTTAAAGCAATTTTAGCAGAAAAAGGAATAGAAAGACACCAGATTAAGGTAGAACTTTTTAAGAGTCCGCAGGTTAAAATTGCAGCCAAAGATTTGGTAAGTACAGTAGCTATTAAATTTGAAGGAGTAACCCATGAAATAAAAATTCCTAGAAATAAATCTATACTACAAAGTGCAATGGCAAACAATATAGCCTTACCCTATTCATGCAGATCAGGCATGTGTTCTACCTGTAAAGCTACTTGTATTTCTGGAGATATCACAATGACAGAAGGACATTTTATGGAACAAAAAGAAATAGATGAAGGCAAAATATTAACCTGTATTAGTTACCCAACAAGCGATAAAGTAATTATCTCATTCTAATATTCATTAAAAAGTTGAATTTTCTGAGGCTAACCTCAATAACAAAATACACCTCATCAAATTTCCAGAAATTGTTAATTGATTAATTTTTTAAATTATGTTCAAAATAAGTCCATTAAGAAAAAGACAATTTATAGGAGGCACTATAGGCTTAGTTACTGGTATGCTACTGTTTGCTTTTTTCACATTAGACAGTTCCGAGGAATATGTTTCTTTAGGACCTATGAACACAGGTCACGGTGATATTTCTTGTGTAACTTGTCATGCAGATGCCCCTGGGAACTTATCACAACAATTACAATCCAACACAACCTATGCCTTTGGCGGTAGAAAGCTTAGTGTGGATTTTGGCACCAAGGACGTAACAGTAAATAATTGTTTAGAATGCCATGATAGACCAAATGACCGCCATCCTACCTATAGCTTTTCGGAACCTAGGTTTAAAGAAGCAATAAAAAAAGTAGATGCTACCACGTGTATTACCTGTCATGCAGAACACCACGGAGAACGTGTTACAATTTATCCAGTAAATTACTGTGTTAATTGTCATTTAGATTTAGCTCTAGAAGATGACCCGTTGGATATTTCTCATGAAGAAATTATAGCAAAAGAACAATGGGACACCTGTATTCAATGTCATGATTTTCATGGAAACCACACCTACGAGGTTCCTTTAAAAATGAAGGACACCATTCCTATGCATACTATAAAAACATACCTTAAAGGAGGAAAAGACCCTTTTGGGAATGACAAAAAATATACAGGTTTATCTGAACCTGAATGGATCAAACAATTAGAGAAGAAGTAACTCCAGCACTTAGGCTACGCTCGGCGAATGGGAGGTGTTTTATTATTTAAATTCTAATCTAACGTGTAATAGGAGAATTTCTTTCTGCTAAATATTCTAATATTATATTTTCTCCTTCTGTGTTATTAGCAGCTAAAAAACTGTCCTTTTGATTAAGAATAATATAATCACGCTTATTAAGAGCAATACTTCATTATTTTTCAGTAAATAAGTCTGTAAATTTTAAATTACGTATTCCTACTCAAAACACAAATTATTGATTATCAGTAAAATACATGTAATACATGTTTTTTAACATGTTTTACTATGGTTTAAAAAGAGGTTTTTACATGGTCATTATCATAGAATAAAAAAATACGTACGTATATATTTGCCAAGTAAGTATTAATACGTAGAAAAAAATTAAACTATCGATTATGAAACTACTAAAAAAAACACCTTATTTATTCCTTTTGTCACTGCTTCTAGTAGCATGTGGAGGAAAAACAAAAAAAGGTACCGAAGCAACCGTAGCTCCTAAAGTTGAAGCAACGACATTAGAAATTGAAAAACCACAATTAACTTTTGGTTTTATTAAGTTAACAGATATGGCTCCTTTAGCTATTGCAAAAGAAAAAGGATTCTTTGAAGAAGAAGGTTTATTTGTTTCTGTAGAGGCACAATCTAATTGGAAAAACGTTTTAGACCGTGTAATTGATGGTCAATTAGATGGATCACATATGTTAGCAGGTCAGCCAATTGCTGCAGGGGCAGGATTTGGAAGACAAGCAGAGTTAGTAACTACTTTTTCTATGGATTTAAACGGAAATGCTATTACTGTTTCCAATGATGTATGGTCAAAAATGAAACCAAACGTACCAAAAGATTCTGATGGCAAGCCAGTACACCCTATTAAAGCAGATGCTTTAATACCCGTAATTACAGAATATAGAAACGCTGGAAAACCATTTAAAATGGGAATGGTATTCCCTGTATCTACACACAACTATGAAATTAGATATTGGTTAGCTGCTGCAGGTATAAAACCTGGGATGTATACTGCCGATAACGTTCAAGGCCAAATTGATGCAGAAGTATTATTATCTGTTACGCCACCACCACAAATGCCGGCAACATTAGAATCTGGAACTATTTACGGATACTGTGTAGGTGAACCATGGAACCAACAAGCTGTATTTAAAGGAATTGGTGTTCCTGTAACTACCAACTACGATATCTGGAAAAACAATCCAGAAAAAGTATTTGTAATGACTAAAAAATTCATAGAAGATTACCCAAATACTTCTGTTGCTGTCACTAAAGCATTAATTAGGGCTGGAAAATGGTTAGATGAACCATCTAACAGAGCAGAAGCGGTAAAAATATTATCTATGTCACAATACGTAGGTGCTCCTGTAGAAGTATTAGCTAACTCTATGACTGGAACTTTCGAATTTGAAAAAGGAGATAAGCGTGAGATGCCAGACTTTAACGTATTCTACAAATACAATGCAACATATCCTTTCTACTCAGATGGAACTTGGTTCTTAACTCAAATGAGAAGATGGGGACAAATTCCAGAAGCTAAACCAGCAGAATGGTATGCTAAAACTATTAAAGAAATATACCGTCCAGATATCTGGGAAAAAGCGGCAAAATTATTAGTAGCTGAAGGACATATTCCTGCAGGCGATATACCAACAACAGACGGTTACAAACCTGCTACCGAAGATTTTATTGATGGTAACAAGTACGATGGTAAAGACCCTATTGGGTACATTAATAGCTTCGCTATAGGTAACAAAGATTAAAAAATACTGTATTTAATTAAAAAAAGCAACGATGAAGCAAAGCGTAACATTAAATAAAGTAACACAGTTAATAGGATTTGGCTTTTTTAAAAACATTGCTGCACTATTTACTGGAAAATTAGAAAAGGAAGAAGTAAAAAGTATTCTAAGGAAAACTATTGTTCCTATAGCTTCAATCTTATTGTTTATTGGTCTTTGGCACACAGGTGCCAAAGCCCTTTACAATAAAGAGGCAGATTACAAGATTAATAAAGCCTTAACAGAACAAGGACAAGAAGAAGCAGATGCAGTTAAAGTTTGTATTGCATCTGGAGAGAGTAGTTGTAAACCAAACACACTCCCTTCACCTTCACAAGTATGGGCATCTCTACTAACATTAGTTGAAGACCACAAAACTATACAAGCAGATAAACAAGCTTTTGCTGAGAAAATGGCAAAAACAAATGCTGCTCTAGCTAAAAGAGGTAAAAAAGCTATTGTTTATACCGGTAGAGCATCTTTTGTAGATATTGTTTTAACGAGTATAAAAACAGTATTTGCAGGGTTTTTATTGGCTTTATTAATTGCCGTCCCTATTGGTATTGTGATTGGACTTAGCCCTACCCTAAGAAGCGCTTTTAACTGGTTTATTCAAATTTTTAAACCTGTTTCTCCTGTTGTTTGGTACTTATTGGTTTTCATGATTGTAAAAACACTATACATTGGTGCCAACTCAGACAATGCTTTTGTAATATCATTTATTAGTGTAGGATTCTGTGCCATGTGGGCAACACTCGTTAATACTACGATGGGCGTAGCTTCTGTAGACAAAGATTACATCAATGTTGCTAAAGTTTTAAAACTTGGTACTTTTCAGAAGGTATTTAAAATAATATTACCCTCTTCTTTACCTCTAATTTTTACGGGACTTAGAATTACGCTATCTGTTGCTTGGATGGTACTTATTGCCATAGAATTATTAGCGCAAAGTCCAGGATTAGGGTTATTTGTTTGGGAAGAATTCCAAAATGGAGCTAATGACTCAAATTCTAAAATAATTGTTGCAATGTTTGTAATTGGTATTATTGGTTTTCTTTTAGATAGACTAATGCTTACCGTACAAAACATGGTATCTTTTAATAAAAATGAAGGTGTATAACCCTAAAAATAAAAGACATGGCATATTTAGAATTAAAAAATTTACACAAAACGTACGGACAAGGAGCTGAAAGTACAGAAGTACTTTCAAATATTAACCTTGAAATTGAAGAAGGAGAATTTGTTGCCATTGTTGGTTTTACAGGAAGTGGAAAAACGACCCTTGTAAACTTAATTAATGGGTTAATACAACCTACAAGCGGTGAAGTATTGTACAAAGGAGAACCTGTAGTAGATACAAGCCATGAGAGAGGCGTAATTTTCCAGAACTACTCTTTATTACCATGGTTAACTGTAGGACAGAACGTATTCATGGCTGTAAAAGAAGCTTTCCCTAAAGAAAGTAGAGCACAATTAATGGAGCGTGTAAAAGAATATGTAAATATGGTAAGTTTATCACCTGCCATAAATAAGCGACCAAAAGAACTTTCTGGGGGAATGCGACAACGTGTAGCAGTTGCTCGTGCTTTAGCTATGAAACCAGAGATGATTATTATGGATGAACCATTAGGAGCGCTAGATGCCTTAACACGCGGGAATTTACAAGATGAAATCTTAAATATCTGGAGTAAAGACAAGCGTACCGCACTATTAATTACCAATGATGTGGATGAAGGAATTTATATGGCAGACCGTATTATTCCTTTGAGACCAGGACCTAATGCAACTCTTGGACCAGAATTTAAAATTGATATTGACAGACCTAGAAATAAGACAGATTTAAATGACAACGAAAGTTATAAAAAAACTAGGAATGCAATTATAGAATATTTGATGGACATAGGAAACGAAAGAAAATCTGTTTCTAACGAAGAATACATATTACCAGATGTAAGTCCAAAAAGTTTTGTTGGGCAGTTTTAACCAAAAAAAGTAAACGTTATGAGTATTGACACTATACAAAACACAGACACAGCATTTACAGAAAATGGTATAAGCTATCCATCAAAAGTAATGTTAGATTTAAAAGACCTTAAAAAAGTATATCCAACTCCAAAAGGAGACTATGTAGTATTAGAAAATTTAAACCTTCAAATAATGAGGGAAGAATTTGTAACTATTATTGGGCATTCAGGATGCGGAAAAACAACTATGTTATCTATGATTGCCGGTTTAAATCCTATTTCTGGGGGTAATATATCCGTATTAGGAAACCCTGTAAAAGGACCAGGGCCAGATAGAGGGGTAATTTTCCAAGCACCAAGTCTAATGCCGTGGATGACTGCATTGCAGAATGTATCTTTAGGCGTTAATCAGGTGTTTCCTCATGCTACTAAAAAAGAACGTTTAGATATAGCTAAATACTATTTACACAAAGTAGGATTAGACGGTTCTTTTAACAAAAAAGCAAGCGAATTATCACAAGGTATGCAGCAGCGTGTAGGAATCGCAAGAGCTTTTGCCATAAAACCAAAAGTTTTACTATTAGATGAACCCTTTGGTATGCTAGATTCTTTAACACGTGGAGAATTACAAGATATTCTAATTGAAATATGGAATAAAGAAAAAATTACTGCCGTAATGATTACCCACGATGTTGATGAAGCTATCTTCTTAGCAGACAAAGTAGTTATGATGACCAGTGGCCCTAGTGCCAAAATTGGAGATGTTCTAGCTATAGATTTTGAAAGACCTAGAACTAGAAAATCTGTTTTAGAACATGATGATTATTATAAATACCGTAAACACCTAATAGATTTCTTAGAACACTAAATTAAAAAGCAATTACACTAAAACTAAAATTATGAAAAAGAATTATTTATTTCTAAGCATCATTTGCCTAATGGCACAGTTTGCTTCGGCACAATTTACATTAGAAGGTGAATTTAGGCCAAGGACAGAATTATTTAATAACGGGTTTAACTACAGGTATCAGCCTGCGGCTGCATCTCCAGCAGGAAACACATCTGGACGTGAGGGTACTGATGCTTTTTTAGGAACCTCTGTTAGAGTAGCATTAAATAGCACTTATAAAACTGAAACTTATAAATTATACCTAGGAATACAAGAAGTATTTAACTACGGAGATAGAACACAAATTTCAGCTGCTGGAAATGGTAATTTCAGAATACAGGAAGCATGGGCAAATTTAAAACTTTCAGATTTTTGGAGTTTAAAATTAGGTAGACAACCTCTTTCTTATGATGACCAAAGAATACTTGGTGGATTGGGATGGGCGCAACAAGCTAGAACTCATGACGTGAGTATTTTAAAATACAAGAAAAATGGGTTCTCTATAGACGGAGGTTACGCTTTAAATACTTTGGGTGATAATGTTTATGATTCAGCATTGCTATTTTCATATAGAAATTTAGCTTTTATACATGCTAATAAAACTTCAGAGAACTTTAGTGTAAGTGGTTTATTACTTAACACAACTTTCCAAGCAGGCACAGACGATAAGTTTAATTTACTTACTGGTGGTATTCATGCAAAAGTTAAATTCGGAAAATTTGGTTTAGCTGCTAATGCCTATTTACAAGACGGCGAAAGAGCTGGTGGCGGAGAAGTTAAAGGAGCATATTTAGCAAGTTTAGATGCTACTTTAAAAGCTTCAAATAAAGTTACTCTTATGGCAGGTGCAGAAATAATTTCTGGTTCAGATGATGATTCAGTTGCATTTTTTCCACTATACGGAACAAACCACAAATTTAATGGTTTAATGGATAGATTTTATGTTGGTAACCACGCAATAGGAAACGGTTTAGTAGATTTAAACTTAGGGGTTAAATTTGGACTTTCTAAGGGATCTAGTTTAATGGTAAAAGGGCATACTTTCTCCGAAGAATCAAAAGACAAAAATTCTTTAGGTCAAGAAATAGATATTGTATATGCCAAAGCTTTCAAAGGCTTTAAATTAGTAGCAGGTTACTCTCAATTCTTTGAAAGTGGTGATTTTCCAAACCCAGCTGGTAATCCAGATGCAAAAAGTGCACAGAACTGGGCATGGGCTATGTTAATCATAAAGCCTAAGTTTTTAAACACAGGTTCTAAATAATATTAATAAAACCGTTTTGCTTCGGTTGAGCTATCATAGCCGCATTTTGGTTGTGGTAGCTCTATTTATTTAAAATTTAAAACAAACTCATATAATTACCTAAAGTAATTTCTAAGTATTCTTAAGTATCAATTTTATACTATATTTGTCCAACAAGAATATTAATTTGAACAAAACAACAAGCATAGTATTAGCAGATGACCATTCATTGGTTAGAGATGGCATAAGAGCTCTTTTAGAAGGAGAGAATGATTTAATTGTTATTGGTGAAGTTTCTAACGGGCAAGAAGCTATAGAAATGGTACAAAACAAAACTCCAGACCTTCTTATTATAGATATTCGTATGCCCATAATGAATGGGATAGATGCTGTTGAAAGATTAAAGAAAAATAATACGACCACAAAGTGCATTATACTTTCTATGCACGATTCTGAAGAATACATTTTAAAATCAGTAAAAGCAGGAGCTAATGGCTACCTTTTAAAAGACACAGGAAAAACAGAATTTATAAAAGCGATACGCACCGTTGAACAAGGCGATAAATACTTTAGCGGAGATATTTCTAATGTTTTAGTAAACAACTTATTAAAACCTAGCAAAACTATAGTAGAAAATACAGAGACTCTTAAAAGCGATACTCCTTTTGATCTTACAAGTAAAGAACTTCAGGTTTTAGAATTAGTATTATCTGGACTTACCAATAAACAAATTTCAGAAAAGTTAGAAAAAAGTAAACGCACTATAGAAACACATCGTTTTAACCTAATGCGAAAAATGGAGGTTAAAAATCTTATCGATTTATCCAAAAGAGCTCAAGAATATGATTTAATATAATCATAAAGCACTGCCAAAGCTATTTTTTCAAATTCTATTATATTCATTATTTATTTGAAAAAATCCATTTTATACAAGGTATAATTATCATTCCTACAATTATCTGCCAAACTATTATTGAAAAATCACTACGTATTTATACGTAATTTTGTAATTTTCACCTTTTGAAGATTACTAATTTTTTCAAGACCCAACTACATGCATAAAAGAAATACTCATAAAACAACTTGTTCCTATTGCGGTGTTGGTTGTGGCATTCTTGTAGAGCAAGACTCCAAAGGAACTATATCTGTAGAAGGAGACCCAGACTACCCTGTAAACATGGGAATGCTTTGCTCTAAAGGAAAGAATCTAAACTATGTAGCACAGGATAATAGTGACCGCATATTGCACCCTGAAATGAGGTGGAGTAGAAACCATCCTATGCAACGTGTATCATGGGATACTGCCTTTGATAGAGCCGTAGCTGTTTTTAAGAGTATTATAGATAAGCATGGCCCAGACAGTGTTGGTTTTTACGTATCAGGTCAATGCTTAACCGAAGAATATTATTTAGTCAACAAACTCACCAAAGGTTTTATTGGCACAAACAATATAGATACCAATTCCAGACTTTGTATGAGTTCTGCAGTTGTAGGTTACAAAAAAACAATAGGTGAAGATTCTGTACCCATCTCTTATGCAGATATAGAACTATCAGATTGTTTTCTAATTGCAGGAGCAAATCCAGCATGGTGTCACCCTATTTTATTCAGAAGAATAGAAAAACATAAAGAAAAAAATCCAAATGTTAAAATTATAGTTGTAGACCCTAGAAAAACACAAACTTGTGCATCTGCAGATTTACATTTACAGATAATTCCAGGTACCGATGTTGTCCTATTTAATGCGATTGCAAAATGGCTGATACAAAAAAAGAAAATTGATAAAAATTTTATTAAAAAACACACAGTGGATTTTGAAGCTTGTAAAGAAAGTGCTTTCAAATTATCACTACAAGAAGCCGCTAAAATATGTGGTATAAAAGTAGAAGACATACGTAAGGCCGCAGACTATATTGGAAATGCAAAAGCATTTATTAGTATGTGGACTATGGGCTTAAACCAAAGTGTCATTGGAGTACCTAAAAATGTAGCACTCCTAAACCTTTCTTTACTTACGGGTCAAATAGGCAAACCTGGTAGCGGTCCTTTTTCACTTACTGGGCAGCCAAATGCAATGGGCGGTAGAGAAGTAGGCGGAATGGCAAATTTATTAGCCGCACACAGGAATTTAGAAGATTCTGAACACCGGAAGGAAGTCGCTGATTTTTGGGGTGGCGGCGTAGAAATAAAAGCAAAGCCAGGCTATACTGCAACAGAAATGTTTGATGCTGCTGAAAAAGGCAAATTAAAGGCAATTTGGATTATTTGCACTAACCCAATTGTAAGTATGCCAAACGCCCATAAGATAGAAAGAGCTTTAGAGAAAGCTAATTTTGTAGTTGTACAAGACATATCTCATAATTCTGAAACAACTAAGTATGCAGATTTATTGTTACCCGCAGCTGGCTGGTTAGAGAAAGAAGGTACCATGACCAATTCTGAACGTAGAATTAGTTATTTACCCAAAGTTATAGATGCCCCTGGCGAGGCATTACCAGATGCAGAAATCCTATGGAAATTTGCTCAAAAAATGAACTATAGTGGCTTTGACTACACAAACGCAAGTGAAGTATATGATGAGCATTGCCTTTTAACCAAAGGTACTAATATAGATATCTCTGGACTTTCTTATGACCGTTTAAAAAACGAAGGCAGTTTTCAATGGCCTGTTCCGCACAATACGCACCCTGGAACACCAAGGCTTTTTCAAGACCACAACTATTACACCAACGATAAGAAAGCGCACTTTAATGCCCCAGCAAAACTGTACAACGAATCTGAAACTACAAATTCTGAATTTCCATTAATATTAAATACAGGAAGAGTACGTGATCAATGGCATACGCGTACCAAAACAGGAAAAGTAAAACGCTTACTAACACATATTCCTGAACCTTTTTTAGAAATGAATAAGGTAGATGCTTATTTGAGAGGCTTAAAAGAAGGAGACATTGCTGTAATAACGAGTAGAAGAGGAAAAGTACAGGTAAAAGTTAAAATTAATTTTGACATTAGAGAACAGGTAGTCTTTTTACCTATGCACTGGGGAAAAATACTAAATAATGATTTTGGTCGCGCCAATAATATAACCAATGATATTGTAGACCCCGTATCCAAAGAACCAGATTTTAAATACTGTGCTGTACAAGTAGAAAAACATGTAAAACCTCAACAAAAGGTTATTGTTATTGGTGCAGGAGCTGCAGCCTATAGATTTGTACAAACCTACAGAGAGAAAAATGAAGTAGATGAAATTCATGTATTCTCAAAGGAAGAGAATCCTTTTTATAACCGAGTATTATTACCAGAATACGTAAGTGACGAATTATCTTGGGGAGCTTTAGAAAAACTTAAAAAAGGAGAATTAGAAAAATTAAATATTAACTTATACTCCGGCATTGGAATTTCAACGATTAATAAAGAAAAGAAAGAAGTTACAGATACCAACAATGTAACCCATTCATATGATATTATGATAATGGCAACAGGTAGCCGTGCTTTTGTACCTAGTGATGTGCAAATAAACTTACCAGGTCGTTTTACCATGCGTGAACGTGGTGATGCTGATAAGCTTCGTAAATATTTACAAGATACTGACCTGCCAACAGCGCAACAACACGTGGTTATAGTTGGTGGTGGATTATTAGGTTTAGAACTTGCAGCCGCATTAAAAAAACGAGATATTAATATAAGCATCATACAAAGGGCTCCACGTTTAATGGAACGCCAGTTAGATGATATTGCTAGTAGGTTATTAGCGCAAGATGTTACTGAAAGAGACATCAAAATCTATTTTGACAATGAAGTTAGTACCGTTTTTGAAGAGCGAGAAAATAACCATTCACTTTTGGTAACACTAAAAACAGGTAGAACTATAAAATGTAATGCTATTGTATATGCTATTGGTACACGCCCAAATATAGAATTAGCAAAACTTGCAAATCTAAAAACTGGTCGTGGTGTTATTGTAAATGAATACCTGCAAACTAATGATGATGCTGTGTTTGCATTAGGCGAAATTGCTGAATTTAGAGGGGGGCTTTTTGGGATAACTTCTGCTGCCGAGCAACAAGCAGATATTGCTGCCAAATATATTTTAGGTGACCGCAGTAGTATTTACAATGGCTCTGTATTAATGAATATTTTAAAGTTTGAGAACTTAGATTTATGCAGTTTGGGAATGGTAAACACCCCAAGTAACGATACCAGCTATGAAGAAATCATTTTTATGGATGTTAGTAAAAAATACTATAAAAAATGTATTGTAAAAGACGATACCCTTTTAGGTGCTATACTAATGGGCGATAAAAATGAGTTTGCAGAATTTAAGCGATTAATAGAAGAACAAATAGAACTTTCCGAAAAAAGAAACGAATTGCTAAGAGGGGCTAGTAGCTCCGTTCCTATGAAAGGAGAATTAGTATGCTCTTGCAGCCAAGTAGGTAAAGGAAACATTATTGATGTTATACAGGCTGGTTGTTCCGATTTTCCTAAATTGTGTTCCGAAACAGGAGCAGGCTTAGGTTGCGGTAGTTGCAAACCAGAAATTAAAGAAATATTAAACCAGCAATTAACGGCAGTTGCCAACTAATTAGCACTATTATGAACGACGATTTACACCGTATACTAATAAAAGGTGGCGTTACATCGCCAGGAGAACTTAAAGATAGTATCGCTATGTTAGAAGCTGCTGGACTCAAAGAAGTCTATTTTGGTTCTAGACAAGATTTGCTGTTTCCCTTGCAAAATGTTCAAGAAGAACAGTTAGAAAAAATATCAAAATTCAATACTGATATTGTTCCAGATAGAAGCTGCCAAAATATTGTTTGCTCTTATGTTTCTGCCGATATTTTTAATATGACATATTGGCTTAAAGGATCTACTTATTTATATATTTTAGAAGGCTTTAATTACCTACCCAAACTAAAAATAAATATTACAGACCCCAAGCAACGCTTGGTTCCTATTTTTAGTGGAAACCTAAATTTTATAGCATCTGAAAGTGAAGATTATTGGTACCTAAACATTAAACTTCCGCATTGGAAAAGTGCCTCTTTTTATCCTGTTTTAATATATAGTTGGAACATAGCTACTGTTGCAGCAGCAATTGAAGACATTCATGAAGACATTGCAGATGTAGACGAACTATTCTTTATCCTTAGCAAAAAGTTGGACACCAATAATAAAGCTATTGAAAAAGAATTAGAAGTTCCTTACATTACTTTCCCTTATTATGAAGGTATGAACCGTATGGGAATAGACCAATATTGGCTAGGTCTTTACTGGAGAAATAACAAATATGATTTAGATTTTCTAAAAGATTTATGTGAATTCTGTTTAGATAACAGTATTGGAAAGATATGTATTACGCCATGGAAATCTTTTATAATAAAAGGAATTAAAAGTAGTTGCAGACCAGAATTAGAACGCTTTTTAGGTCAGAAAGGGATTAATGTACGTCATTCTCAATTAGAAATGAATTGGCATTTACCTGTAGATGACACTGATGCATTAGAACTTAAAAAATTCTTAGTTCGTAGTTTTGATCAAAACGATATTAGTACTTATGGGCTTACTTTCGGGATTAGTAATGACCCAGGAAAACGCTCACATTTTGCATCTGTAATTATAGAAAAAAACACACAGCCAATTATTGTTAAAGATTTTGATTTTAGACCTACTTACAATGTGCTTCATTTTAAGAACTTTAACCCCAATACACAAACTTACAAAGCATACGCTCAAGATGTAGATAAAATAGAGTTACCAGGCTTGTTAATGGAACTTAGTAAAAATTACTTTAAGCAAATGGGAGAAGAAAAAGCTCCTAAAAAAGTCATTAAAAAAGAAGCTATTAATAATTTAAAAGAGGTATACCAATGTGGGTCATGCTTTTCTATCTACGATACTACTTATGGTGACCAAAAAGCATCTATAGCCATTGGAACCTTATTTGAAGAGCTTTCAGAAACCTATACTTGTACTGTTTGTGATGCCCCAAAAAGTTCTTTTAAAAAAACTAGTTTGGTAGTTATGTAAAATAATTAACCTTTAAATTTTTAGATAAAAGTCTCTTTGAGAATGTATTTGCCATTTAAAATCTATATCAAAAGTTATTTTTAGTTTAAAATTTAATAGGCTTAACAAAAGTTATGGCTATAAATTGCAACCTTAATAAAACAAAAAAATTAATTCATATTACTAAACCTACCCGTAGGCTTCATTATAAATTAAGGATATAAACTTTAAAAAAAAGACTCCATTTACTAAAAAATTAATGGAGCCTTTTTTTTATAAAAATAACAGTAAAACTAATTCATTCTCTGTAACCAGTTCTTAACATTAACCGCATCATCTATAATACCTTTTAAATCGGCTATGGCTACACGTTGTTGCTCCATAGAATCTCTATGGCGTATGGTTACTGTTCTGTCTTCTATGGTTTGGTGGTCTACAGTGATACAAAATGGTGTTCCTAAAGCATCTTGTCTTCTGTAACGGCGTCCTACAGCATCTTTTTCATCATAAGTAACTTTAAAATCCCATTTTAAGTCGTCTATAATCTCTTTTGCTAATTCTGGCAAGCCATCTTTTTTAACCAGCGGAAAAACAGCCGCTTTTGTTGGCGCTAATACTGCTGGTAATTTTAGTACGGTTCTTGTGCTACCATTATCTAGTTCTTCTTCTACTAAAGAATTAGAAAATACAGCTAAAAACATACGGTCTACTCCAATTGATGTTTCTAAAACGTAGGGTACATAGCTTTCATTTATTTCATGATCAAAATATTGTATTTTTTTACCAGAATGCTTTTCGTGGCTACTTAAATCAAAATCTGTTCTAGAATGTATTCCTTCCAATTCCTTAAACCCAAATGGAAATTTAAACTCTATATCTGCTGCTGCATCTGCATAGTGTGCTAATTTATCATGATCATGAAAACGGTAATTTTCTGCCCCCATTCCAAGAGAATTATGCCACTTCATTCGTGTTTCTTTCCAACTCTCGTACCATTCTTTTTGAGAACCTGGTCGTATAAAAAATTGCATTTCCATTTGCTCAAACTCACGCTGGCGAAAGATAAATTGACGTGCTACAATTTCATTCCTAAATGCTTTTCCTATTTGTGCAATTCCAAAAGGTATTTTCATACGTCCAGTCTTCTGAACGTTTAAAAAATTTACAAATATACCTTGTGCTGTTTCTGGACGTAGATATAAGTCCATGGCACTATCTGCAGAAGCCCCTAATTTGGTTCCGAACATTAGATTAAACTGTTTAACATCAGTCCAATTTTTAGTGCCAGATACAGGGCAAACGATATTTAGCTCTTCTATTAAGTTTCTAACATCGGCTAAGTCCTCTTTTTCTAAAGAACTTGCCATTCTACCCATAATAGTATCAATCTTTTCTTGATTAGCAAGTACCCTTGGATTTGTTGCTAAAAATTCTTTTTCATTGAAAGCTTCACCAAAACGCTTTGCTGCTTTAGTTACCTCTTTACTTATTTTGGTTCTTATTTTCTCCACATGGTCTTCTACAAGGACATCGGCTCTATATCTTTTTTTAGAATCTTTATTATCTATGAGAGGATCATTAAAAGCATCTACATGGCCAGATGCTTTCCAAATGGTTGGATGCATAAATATTGCAGAATCTATCCCTACAATATTATCATTCATTTGCACCATTGCTTTCCACCAGTACTCTTTAATGTTGTTTTTTAATTCAACACCATTTTGAGCATAGTCATAAACTGCACTTAAACCATCGTATATTTCACTAGACTGAAATACGTATCCGTATTCTTTTGCATGTGAGATTACCTTCTTAAACTTATCTTCTTGTTTTGCCATGTAACAAAAATAGAATTTTAGCCTAAAACCGTATAATTTATTTCAATAGAAATTCATTGCTATTAAGTAATTTTTCTTCTTCGAACACATTAAGTGTATATGTTCCTTCTGCTAAAGACTCTTCTGGTACTGTTATAAAATCACAAACATTAAACTCATTATCAATATATATCAGCACAACTCTTTTACTATAAACGTTACCATTTACGCTAATTGTATTAGACTTATCCTCTATTACTTTTTTATTTGGGTCTAAAAATTGTAAATATAAAATACGTTCCTCATGTTTTTTAAATGCATTGCCAACAATGGTTACACAACCCCTTAATTTTGATATGGTAGAGGCTTTATTGGTTCTAATAGGTCTTCCCAATCCTCTTATTCTAAAACCTGTAGCTTCTATTCCTGTTAACTTAAGATGTTTTTTTATTTTAGGCTTACTTTTATTTTCACTCAATAATATAGGCTCTTTATATTGTTTCGTTTGTTTAATACTTTCTTCACCTTTTTTTTTTCTCTTAGAGCTTTCGTATTTTTGTGCAATTAAAGTATTGTTGTATTTTAGAAAGTTGTTCTTAAGTTTTAAACTATCGTGCTTAACCTCTAGTATTCGTAATTTCTCTTTATAACGTGAAAGCTTTTCTACTGTAAAAGTTAATTTGCCAACTGAATCTAATAATTGCTCTACTTGGTGTCTAGCATCTTGTAATTCTATTTCGTTTACCTCATCTAGAGCAGCAAGACGGTCAACCTCTGTTCGTAATAAAGTAAGATCTTTTACTAATAACTCCTTCTCCTCTTCTAAAAAAGCTATTTTGTTTTTAGACTGCGCATAACTAAAATAAAAAGCTATAAGTAATCCTATAATAACAGCTACTAATGCCGCTAGGATTATTTTATAGTTAAATTTAGTATCTTGTTCTGCTTTCATCTATGAATTAAGTAGGTGTATGTAGATAACTTAGTTTTTTAAAATTTGTTGTACTCTAATTTACCAAATATACTAAATGATATCCACACAATCCTAGTACCTAAGGGGTGTTTTGGATGTAATGTGCTTTTATATAAAGGTGAACGGTTATTATGTACCGTTTGTCGAAATCAGTTACCCCTCACCGATTACAATTTCACAAAAAACAACCCTGTAGATCGTGTTTTCTACGGAAAAATTAACATAAAAAAAGCAAGTTCATTCCTTTTTTTCACAAAAAATGGAATTGTCATGAACGTAATTCATCATTTAAAATATAAAAACAGACAAGAAATTGGAAGCTTTTTAGGGGACTGGTACGGACAAATATTAAAAGAAGAAAATGCGCTTCCTATTATTGATTTTATAATACCTGTTCCCCTACATAAAAACAAATTAAAAAAGAGAGGTTATAATCAAGTTACTTTATTTGGAGAACGTCTCGCTTATCATTTAAATACTACTTATTTAGATTCCTGCCTTATCAAAACAAAGAATAATAAAACACAAACTAAAAAGAGTAGGCCAAACAGATGGTTAAGCACCAAAGAGGTCTTTACTTTAGCAAATCCAGAAATAATAAAAAACAAGACCGTTTTACTCATAGATGATATTATAACCACAGGTGCTACTATGGAAGCATGTGCAAATGTGTTAAAAGAAACAAAAAATATCTATATTACTTCTATAGCAGTGGTGCCATAACTTCTCAATTCTGTAAATTAGTCGTTTCTTTGTTAAATTGACTTTTCACACTATGATTCAACGTATATTAGGCTGCCTATTTTTGGTGTTAGTAATTACAGCATTAGCACAGTGCGCAAGACGAGGAACCCCTTCTGGAGGCGACAAGGATATTCTACCTCCAGAACTCATAAAAGCTGTTCCCGAAAACTTGTCTACTAATTTCAGTGCTAAAAAAATACGCCTTTATTTTAATGAATATATTAAATTAAAAGATGTTCAAGAGCAACTAATTATTTCGCCTCCTTTAAAATACGCACCATTAATTAAACCACAAGGGAGCGCTAGCAAGTATATAGAAATTATCATTAAGGACACCCTTAAAGAAAATACTACGTACACGTTTAATTTTGGGCAGAGTATTATTGATAATAATGAAGGAAATCCTAATAGCTTTTTAAATTATGTATTTTCTACAGGTGACTATATAGATTCTTTAGAAGTTACCGGCGCTGTTCTAGATGCTTTTAATAAGAGTTCAGATAAATTTATAAGTGTAATGCTCTATGAGATTGATAGTACTTATAATGACTCTACTGTCTACCTAAGACCTCCAAATTATATTACTAATACGTTAGATAGCACCAATATTTTTCGCCTTAAAAATTTAAAAGCAGGAGAATATAGCCTATTTGCTATTAAAGATGAAGGGAAAAATAACCTGTTTGACCAAAATTCTGATAAAATAGGATTTACAGCTAATACAATTACCATACCTACAGATTCTATTTATGCTCTTTCTTTATTTAAAGAAGTGTTAGATTACAACATATCTGTACCAAAATTTGCTGCAAAAAATAAAATTATTTTTGGCTACCAAGGAATCCCAGACAATGTAGTTATTGAAACGCTCACACAGTTTCCTGACACCATTAGTACGTTAGTAACTAAAGAGCCTAAAAAAGATACCTTAAATTATTGGTTTACGCCTTTTGAAATGGATTCTATTATATTTGTAATCAAGAACGAATATGAGAAAAAAATTGATACGTTTACTGTGAAAAGTCGCAAAAAAGTACCAACCGATTCTTTAAAAACAACTCCAAACCAAAGTGGAAACTTAAGTTTTATAGACTCTTTTCATATTCGTGTTAACACTCCTGTTACTTCTATTGACACTTCTAAAATTAATATTACGAACAAAGATTCTCTAGCCGTTAATTTTAAAGCAATGCTAGATAGTACGGAAAATAGATTAAATTTTGATTTTGAAAGACTTCCTAATGAACAATATATTATAGAATTATTCCCTGGTGCTATTCAAGATTTTTTTAACACAGAAAATGACACTATTACGTTAAAGTTTTCTACCAAAAGTTTTGCAGATTTAGGGAATCTCACATTAAATATAGATGGCGATGTAAGCTACCCTCTTATTGTACAGCTAACAAATGACAAAGGAGAGGTACAACGAGAAATTTATATTAAAGAAGCTAAACCTATTGTTTTTAATTATATTGACCCCACTAATTACCGCATACGTGTAATTTTTGACGCTAATAAAAATGGAAAGTGGGATACGGGTAATTACCTTAAAAAAATACAACCTGAAAGAGTAAGCCATTATCCAGAACTTATTGAAGTACGTGCCAATTGGGAACTAGAACAAACTTTTACGATAGTAAATTAAAGACATCTCTATCTTCCAAAAATCTCAACTTATTACGTGTTTCTACTAATTGGTTTTTCTGTAAAGTAGCATAGAGAATTGCGTTTTTATCTGAAAAAACTATTTGCTCTCCTAGGCAATCATAAACGGCAGAATGCCCAGAATATTCATGCCCTGTTGCATCTATACCAACTCTATTTGCTCCTATACAATACGCCATGTTTTCTATGGCACGTGCACGTAATAAAGTATCCCAAGCTAAAATTCTTTTCTCAGGCCAATTAGCTACATATAATAATACATCGTATTTCTCTACATTCCTTGACCAAACAGGAAAACGTAAATCATAACATATAAGCGGACATATTTTAAACCCTTTATAGTCTACAATTAATTTCTCTACCCCTGCTTTATACACCTTATCTTCTCCTGCAAGCACAAAAGTATGTCGCTTATCATAAAGTGAATACTTACCGTTTGATTGCACAAAAAATAAGCGATTGGTATATTTTCCATTATCAAAAAAAGGAATACTGCCTGTAATGGCTGCATTTGTTTCTTCTGCCATTAGCAACATCCAATCTAAGGTTTTTTGTCCCTCCTCTTTATCTATATTTTCTGGAGACATGGTAAATCCGGTAGTAAACATTTCTGGCAGTACTATTACATCCACATTGGATGAAAGAGCAGCTATTTTTTCAGAAAAAATCTTCCTATTTTGTTCTGGACTTTCCCAAACCAAGACAGTTTGTATGATTGCTATTTTTAAAGTTAAGTTCATTTTATAAATATAAATTTATTAGGCAAACAATCATTATTACTTAACAAATAAGGTAAATCCAACTTTAAGCTTAGGATATAAAAGAATTTATCTATAAAACCTTATAAATTATCATTTATTTCAAAACTTTGGCTTAGATATTAAATCACAAAACTTGATGAAATTTAAGCCTGATTCTGTAAAATATGACTGATAAAAACCTCTACTCTCGTTAATTTTAAATATGTTACCTTCTGATTTAGTAAATGACACTTTCTAAATTACGCCATTAAAATCTTCGCTATGGAATTGTTTAAAATTTACTTCTTAACCACATTAAACATGTACTACTATCAATAGAGTATAATGCCTATTATGTAGCGTGAAAGGCTATTATTATTTTCAAAAATTGATTTTCATAACTCACTATAGCCATTTCTTTTATTAGTTTACATCATCCCTAAAACAAATTAGAATATTCCGTCAATCTATAAAATATTCTTTTCTACTACTTGCCTCAAATTCCTAAGTGGTGTTTTTCTCCTCAGGGATGTTTTATCCAAAGACATGATTGGTACCATCTACTGTGAAAATTACTGTTTTGGAATCATTTATAAAAATTATCGGTTTCTTTTGTAGAAACGGACTCATCTATATTCACGTTAATAATACTATGTGATACTTTTAAGTTACTAGCAGTGCTTTAATATTTAATCTAGCTTCATTAGCTTTAAATTTATAAGTAAAACTTATAAAAATGTGGTGTTTATTGTTTGATACATCCATTAATTACGCACACGACCTCTTCTTTCGTATTGGTTGTTTCTCTTGGGTTACAAGTCTAAAACCTCAATCAATATCTTATCCTACTGAATTTACTACAGTGGGTATTTGCATGTTTAGACATTATGCTTATAATTTAATTAGTTTATTCACATTCCCTTTAATCCTATCATACAAAGAGAGATTTTCTTCCGCAATTATATAATCCATTGGACAGAAGAGTATGTGATCATACATATTTACCCTTCAACTGTTTTTCTAACAATCCTATAAGTGGTGGAAAGCCTTGTATTTTTGCATGGTCCAATGCAGTATGGCCTCTTGCATCTTTTGCTGTAATATCAGCACCACTTTTTAATAATAGTTTTATAATATCTTCTCTATTAAAAGTAGCTGCATAAATTAAACTTGTAGCGCCCATTGCATTTGCTTCATTTACATTAGCACCTTTCTCTATCAGTTTTTTTACGACTGCTGTAAAACCTTTAAAGCATGCCCCCATTAAAGCTGTATTTCCCGAAGAATCTTTTTTATCTATAATAGCACCATTATCCAGCAAACAATCTGTAACTTCTTCTTGCTCATAGTAGGTTGCTAAAATTAGTGGCGTAGACCCTCTTTGATCTTTGCTATTAACCAATTTAGGATTGCTTTCTATTAAATCTTCTATTACGAATACACTACCAGTACGGATAGCTGTAAAAAAATTATCTATCTCTTTTTCCATAGTTTTTACTCTTATTGAGTTTTATTATAAATGTATAAAAAAACTGTCATATACTTATATAAATATATGACAGTAATTAAGGCCGTTTTTTGAATTATTTATAACAAATCAAAACGATCCAGGTTCATTACTTTGACCCATGCTGCTACAAAATCTTGCACAAATTTCTCTTTAGAATCTTCACAACCATATACTTCTGCTTGCGCTCTTAGTTCTGAATTGGAACCAAATATAAGGTCCACACGGGTACCTGTCCATCTTAATTCTCCTGTTGTACGGTTGCTACCTTCAAATTCGTTGGCATCTTCAGAAATTGATTTCCAAGTAGTTCTGATATCTAATAAATTTATAAAGAAATCATTACTAAGTGCTTCAGTTCCTTTTGTGAAAACACCATGTCTAGAATTATTAAAATTTGTATCTAGAGCACGCATACCTCCCATAAGCACTGTCATTTCTGGTATGGTAAGTGTTAACAGTTGAGCTTTATCAATTAGTAATTCTTCAGCAGTTGCCGTTAAGTTTTTCTTTAAATAATTTCTAAATCCGTCTGCTGCTGGCTCTAACATTGCAAAGGATGCGACATCTGTTTGTTCTTGAGAGGCATCTCCTCTACCGCCTGTAAAAGGGACGGAAATAGCATACCCAGCATTTTTAGCTGCTACTTCTACACCTGCTGCACCTCCTAAAACAATTAAATCTGCGATAGAAACATGACCACTAAATTCTTGTTGAATTTTCTCTAGAGCAGCTATTACTTTTGCTAATTGCTTTGGGTTATTTACCTCCCAATCTTTCTGAGGCACCAGTCGTATGCGTGCACCGTTTGCACCACCGCGTTTATCTGAACCACGAAAAGTGGAAGCAGCTGCCCATGCTGTAGATACTAACTCTGAAATTGATAATCCAGAAACAAGTATCTTACTTTTTAAAGCTTCAATATCTTTATCGTTTAAATCACTTGTTCCTGTTGGAATAGGGTCTTGCCAAAGAAGTTCTTCTTTAGGAACTTCTACCCCTAAGTAACGGGCAATAGGTCCCATATCTCTATGTGTTAATTTATACCAAGCACGTGCAAATGCATCTTCAAACTCGGCTGGGTTCTCATAAAAACGTTTAGAAATTTTAGCATATGCTGAATCTTCTTTTAAGGAAAGGTCTGTTGTAAGCATCATTGGTGCGTGACTTTTAGATGAATCATGCGCATCTGGCACCGTTCCTGCTCCTTCATCTCCTTTAGGTTTCCATTGGTGTGCTCCAGCCGGACTTTTAGTTAGTTCCCACTCGTATCCAAATAGGTTTTCAAAATAGTTGTTACTCCATTTTGTTGGTGTTGTTGTCCACGCGCCTTCTAGACCGCTAGTAATAGTGTCCCCAGCATTTCCTGTTCCAAAGGTATTTTTCCAACCCTGCCCTTGATCTTCAATAGTTGCTCCTTCTGGCTCTGCCCCTACATAAGTATCTGGGTCTGCAGCTCCGTGGGTTTTACCTAATGTGTGTCCGCCAGCGATAAGTGCCACCGTTTCTTCATCGTTCATTGCCATTCTACCAAAGGTTTCTCTAATATCATGCGCTGCAGCAATTGGATCTGGGTTTCCTTGTGGCCCCTGTGGGTTTACATAAATAAGACCCATGTGCGTAGCTCCAAGTGGGGTTTCTAGTTCTCTGTCCCCAGAGAAACGTTTATCGTCTCCCAGCCATTCTGTTTCTGCTCCCCAATAAATTTCTTGTTCTGGTTCCCAAACATCTTCACGACCTCCTGCAAAACCAAAAGTTTTGAAGCCCATGGATTCTAGAGCGCAGTTTCCTGCTAAAATCATTAAATCTGCCCATGATATTTTATTTCCATATTTTTGCTTTATAGGCCATAATAATAAACGGGCTTTGTCTAAATTTCCATTATCTGGCCAACTGTTTAAAGGTGCAAAACGTTGCGTTCCAGAACCTGCACCTCCACGGCCATCATTTATACGATAAGTTCCTGCACTATGCCAAGCCATACGAATAAAGAAAGGTCCGTAGTGACCATAATCTGCTGGCCACCAATCTTGTGATGTTGTCATTAAAGCAACAATGTCTTTTTTAATAGTACCTAAATCAAGACTTTTAAACGCCGCTGCATAATCAAAATCCTTTCCCATAGGATTTGATTCCAAAGAATTTTGTCGCAGTATATTTAATTTTAACTGATTAGGCCACCAATCATTATTAGAAGTGCCACTCCCAACTCCTTGGTTTTGTACTCCGCCCATAAAAGGACACTTATTAATATCTCCATCAAAATAGTCATTATTATCATTCATAAGTAGTATTTTTTAGATTAGTTGGTTGTGCAACCACTCTCCTAAAGTACAAAAACAAAAATCTTATTTATAGTTTTATCATATTAATCAATTATTGAATAATAAGTTTTACCTATGATCATGCGAATACGTTTACAACTATATCTTCATTAGTTTCTTTTTACTTCAATATCTCTTTCCTGGTGTAAAATTTGCTGGGGCATTTTGCGGGAGCTTTGTTGTACCAGAATTACCAGTATCATTATAAATAATCCATTCACTAAAAGTATAAGTTGGGTTTGCCTTTAAAATACCCCTTTCCCTGATGGCTCTACCGTCCTCAAATTCATGATTGGTTCTAGAGCCATCTTCGCCAATAATACCAAAAACATCTATTACTGTTCCAAATGGGTCTACCAACTCTAAAGTGTCATCTCCGTTAGAATCTGCTGGACTATTAATTCCCACACTTATATCTGGAACAAAACCGAAAATTAATTCGAATTCAGATGCATTGGGTGATATAATAAGTGTTTGTTCAGCACCAATACTAAAACCAGACAAATCTATACTCGAACTTACTTCTGTGTTTGCATTTGTATATCTATTCAGCTTCCAGCCATTTAAAGAAAGTGATACTGTTGCAGCATTGTACAATTCTACAAACCGTGCGCCAGCATTATTATTTGGATCAGCCAACTCCGATATAAATATGGCTGTGGATGTAAATTCTTCTATAATTTTCGGACATCGCTCTTGTTTAAAATCAATATCCTCTAGACCTCTTATTCTTAATTGAAAATCATTGTTATTTTTAACTAAAACTCCTGTGATACTTCCGCTCCCTGATGGCAAAACCTCTGCTTGAAAATCTGAAAAACCACTGTTTAGCAAGGTTAGATTGTGCTCTAAGCAATCTTGCAAATTTCTTTTTGTTTCCTCTTTCAAAAGTGCAAAAGGCAAGCCTAAATCTTCTTCAACAATTTCTACATCTAGTATTTTTACCAAGGTATTTATCATCCCATCATCTAATAAATCTAATGTAACTATATGAGGAACAATATTTAAACTATTGCTACAGGCTTTAATTATGTGTTCTGGCACTTTTAAGCTTGGTAACCTCCCTACTACTAAATTTCCAAAGGCACTAAAAACGCCTCCTAACTTATAAACACCTTTACTTTTTCCTAAATACAACCCTTTTATTTTTATATAAACCTTACTTCCCAAAGGATAAAACAAATGTGAATTTCTAGTATCTATTTCTATTTGAATTCCTTCTGTTTTTCCTGTTGCTTTTTCTTGTATGTGCAAGGACCCAAAAAAGTTTCCAGCTTTATCAGAAGAAATTACATAGCCTTCTATAATTAAATCTTGATGTATTTGCTGTACACCATCAATATATAAATTCTTTACTTCTTTAAAAGTTGTATTTGCTACTAAGTTTTCAGAACAATTGGTTTCTGGCACACTAAAATTTGAGTTTCGAACACATGAAAGCACTAGAAATAAATTTATCAGAAAAATGTATGTTTTTTTATGTATCATAGATCAATACTTTATAACCCTTTTATTATAATTAAGAGAAAATTAATTAGAAGCTAACACCCACATTTAAGAAATACGTACGACCGTATCCGTACCAATATTTTGGTGCAAATGATGGTGTTGCACTTAAATTATCTTGCGATAGTTCTTTATAATTACCATTTCTACTTTGTTCATAGCCTCCTGTTCTAAAAACAGTATCGAACACATTATTTACACTGGCAAAAACACTTATATATTTGCCGTTTACAATCCACGATTTACCCCCTACTAAATTTAATAAGTAGAAATTATCCAACTTTTTTTGCGCTAATAATTTAGCTACATTTTCTGGCGTTGCGTCCCTAAAATTTTCTCCCGTTTCTGGATTCATAAGAAAACTTTGTGTTCTTGTAATCGTAGAAATGTTAGCATAGTTGTTGGCTAAATAATTACTAGTCATGCTCACCCACCAATACTTAGGGGCTCTATACTCTACTCCAAAAGCATAAGCTTTTTGTGGTCCTTGCGCCAATTTATAATCTTTTATAGCAGCTGCTCCCAAATCTATATTTCCTTCAAGATTTATTAAATCTTCTTCTAAACCAGCAGTATCAAAATTTATACTTACTAACGGGTTATTGGCATATGTATATTTACCTATAGCCGCTACTGCAGATAATTTTACAGATGACGAGGCCTGATATTCTAATCCAATTTCTGTTCCCAAATGAAGCTTATCAATATTTGTAACTACTTCCTGAACAAAGTCTGAACCTACGCCAGATTCTGTGAAGAAAAAATTAATATCTGTAGCATCTTTAAAGCCAGTATAAAAGCCTGTAATTCTTCCTGTAAGTTTTGACAAGCGTATGTAATAATTAAAATCTATCGTTGCAATTTGTTGGCTTTTAATATTGGGGACTATTTGGTTATTTTCTCTGGGATTGATAAATGTATTTTGAAGTGTGGGCGATTTACTTATGACTGCACCATGCGTTGTAATCCAATGTCGTCCGTTTATTTTATAGGTGAATCCAGATTTAAACCCATAATTAGAAAAATTTTGCGCATTACTTTTACCATATGAATCCTCTAAAAAACGTTCGTTCCTATACAAGCCATCTCTCTGATAGTTTGTGTTAGAATAGCTAGCGGCAAGAAATGTATTCCATTTTTTATAATTGACTTTAAGCTGTGAAAAGGCATTGAATTCTGTTGCATTAATAATATAATTATACCCAAATTTTTCGCCTTTTAATTTAAAATTATTCCCTAGAACATTATTTAAAGTAGTAGAAAAAACATCTATATCTTCATAAAAATCTGCCCCTAAAAGGTCTTTTATTTCTGCGAAATTAGAGGAAACAAGTTGTTTATATGTCAACCCAAAATCAATTTTAAAATTTTCTTTTATTTTCAAATTTCCAATGGTGCTTATTGTAAGTTTCTTGTTCTTAATTACATCATTAGATAAAACATAAGCAGCCTTCCCTTTGTTTGCTTCATTTGCTGTATAAACAGTATTCCAGTTTAATTGTGGCGTCTTTAAAAAGGATTCTGTAGCTAAATTTGCACCAATAAAGTTGGCGCCAATACTACTATTTATATAAAAACTTGGCAAATACTTGTAATAGGTTGGGTCTGGATTTGGCGCGTTGTAATACCCTAACCTACTTCTTGCGTTTGTTCCAAATTGATATGAAACCCCAGTGGTTACATTCAATTTTTTAGCTTCATAAAAATGATTTAGCAACAAGATTGGTTCCGCAATTTTTCGTTCTCTAGAATTTCTTGTTTCTCGGTCTTGTGTTCCCCAATAAGGATTGTATTTTCTTCCTACTAAATTATAAACCTCTTGCGTAATTGCAGAAGACCTTCCCCTACGGTTTGATGCTACAATTGAAGTTATAGCAACGCTATTCCTAGTATTAATTTGATATTCTAAAGCGCCAAAAAAAGAATATGAATCATACAAAGTCCCATGAATATAGCCTTCTTTTGCCCATCTTCTTGACCCCGAAAAACTATATGATATTCCGTTTGTTTGTTTTCCAGAATTATAAGTTGTCATTAATCTTCCTGTATAAGTTCTATTAGAAACAGAAGATGATAAGCGGAGTCCACAACGAAATAGTGAAGGTCTCGTATCTATATTTGTTGCTCCTAAAACGCCTCCAAAGGTAAATTCTGACGCCTGTAAACCATGAGAAAATTCTTGATTTCTTGTTACATCATTTAAACCTCCCCAGTTGTTCCATTGTGGTCTTCCATCAAAAAATTTGTTCATGGAAAGTCCGTTTATTATAACTTCTCCTTGCTCCGAGCCATACCCACGAACACGAAAAAATGCCTGACCAAAATCAAAAGCTGCCCTATTTAAAAATACATCTTTGGTTGCTTGTAATAAACCAGAAGAAATAGAAACATTTTCTTCATCGGACAAATCAGCATCAGTTAATGCAATTAAATTATCCGGTTTCTCTAACGTAACATCTTTCTCTAAATAAATAATTCCAATATCTAAATTCTTGTTTTCTACAAATACTGGAATTCTCTTTGTTATATATTTTTTTGAAGAAATAACAACTGTATATTCTCCGTTTACTACTTTTAAATTAAATTCCCCAGCTTCATTTGTAGATGTAATCCCCTTTAGATTATTAAAGGAAATAGTAGTACTTAAAATATTTATTCTTGTATGGCTATCTAAAATTTTGCCTTTAATAGTATATGATTCTTGTGCATTAACTAGGTAGAATGGCAAGAACAACAATAAAAATAATCGCATTTAAAAGGGGTTAATTATACTAATTACACAATAAACATAATAAAATAAAAGTAATTTCTTATTTATTATTAAAAATTATGTAATTTACCAGTAAGTAATTTCTTTTAAATATGAGAATTAAAATCGTACTATTTATTATTCTATCCCAAAATTTTGGGTTTTCTCAAAATAAAAATTCTTACAAAATAAGGACGATTGCTTTTTATAATGTTGAAAATTTATTTGATATCTATAACGATTCCCTAACCTATGATGATGACCGTACTCCTTTGGGGAAAGACCATTGGACATTGGAGCGTTACCAACAAAAAGTAGAAAACATTTCAAAAATTATTTCGGAAATTGGTAGTAAAACCACCAAAACTTCACCAGATATCATTGGTATTTGCGAGGTTGAAAACAAACAAGTTGTTGAAGATTTAATTCATCATCCAAATTTAATTAATAAAGGGTATGCTATTATACATTTTAATTCTCCTGATGAGCGTGGTATAGATGTAGCATTACTCTACAAAAAGACCGTTTTCTCCCCTATATCTTTTAAAAGCCATAGATTACTGTTGTTTAAAGATGAAAACAAAAGAGATTATACTAGAGACCAATTAGTGGTAGGTGGATTACTAGATAATGAGCAATTTTATTTTATAGTAAACCATTGGCCTTCTAGAAGTGGGGGAGAAACAAGAAGTGAACCTAACAGAATTGCTGCCGCCAAATTAAATAGAAAAATTATAGATTCTATTAGTACTCAAGAGCCTTTAGCTAAAATTATAAGCATGGGAGATTTTAATGACGACCCCAACAATAATAGTTTTAAAAAAATATTAAAGACAGTAGGAGAAAAAAAGCTTTTACAGAAAGGAGACTTATTTAACCCTATGGAAAAACTCTATAAAAATGGTGCTGGCTCTTTAGCATATAGAGATAAATGGAATTTGTTTGATCAACTTATTATCACTGTAAACCTAATAAATAACAATAAAAACAGCTATACCTTTTGGAAAGTTGGAGTCTACAATCCCCCTCATATTATTACACAAAGAGGAAAATATAAAGGCTACCCACTCCGTAGCTATTCTATGGGAAATTATAGCAATGGATATAGTGACCATTTTCCAGTATATCTATACTTAATAAAAAACATAAGCCCTTGATTTTAAACTTTAATCAAATCTGGTGTTTTTAATATCTGTATATGTGATTTACACACTTATTAATGCGTAAATTGAATTAGTTTTAGTTAAACCATTGTCCCCAAGGGAGTCGACTTAAAAAAAACAGCAATCCTAAACCATAGAAAATACTGATGATTTTAAATTTTCTTTTAGCCTCTAGGACTTTCTTATGCTTAGACCAGCCTATCGTAATTAAAACAACAGCTATTACATTTATAAAAGGGTGTTCTACCGCTACTAATCTTGCCATAGAGCTTAAACCTCCCATACCTAATTCTTGTATAGCATTAAATCCTTTTGGTGAAATAAAATATAGTATAAAGCCTATTGTTAGCTGTATATGCGATAAAATTAGAGCAAAAAGGCTTACTCTAAAATCTTTTTCTAAAGTAAATAATCTATTACCTAATAATCCAGATATTGCATTAACAACGGCAAGAATAAGTATAGCTAAAACAAGGTAAGCTAAATAAGAGTGTAATGTTAATATGGTTTCGTAGAACATAGTATAGTTTTTGAGCTGTTAAAAGTACTAAATTTTGCGCATAAAAAACCCTGTCGATTGGCAGGGTTTTAAAAAAATTAGGTGCATCTTACTTTATAACAATCTTCTGCAAGTAATTTCCGTATGGTGTTTCCAAAAGTACTGCATACACTCCTGTGGTAACTCCAGATAGATCAAAAGGAATACTATATTCACTATCCCCTCTTGCTTTCTCTGATGCAATTAAGACATTACTAGCAAAACTGAATATTTTAATACTTATATTTCCTCTTTCAGACAAGTTTACATTTGCTGTAAATTTACCATCTGTTGGATTCGGATGTATAATAAAATCCTCTATTAGTTTTCTACCATCCTCTTTACTTTCTCCAAAAACAATCTCTGAGCTTTTTACCACTAATACTTGTTTTGTCTCTATAGCAATACAGTCTCCTCTTGTTGTTCGTATTCCTATTTCATATTTGCCCTCTTCTTCAAAAATTAACTCTAGCTCATCACTATCTTTTTTTATTAGAATCGCATTTTCTGGAATAATCCATTCCAGGGCATCTGGCAAGGGATAACTAATATCTACAGCTATAAGATTTTCTCCAATAAAAACCTGACTAGAAACTGCAAATTCGGCACTAATTTCATCGGTGCTCGTTGTAATCAAAATACTATCTTCAATTATACATTCAGTTGCAGACTCGATTTTTACGGTATAGATTCCTTGCTCTGAAATAGTTATTAAAGGTTCTGAACTTGTAAATCCTTTATCTGATGTCCATGCATAAGAAACCAATGGGTCTTCTATCGTAGCATCTAAAACTAAATCTTGATCTACACATAATACTCTATCTACTCCCAAATCAACATTTATAGCTATAGGATCTTCAATTAGGTAAGTTCTAACTAAATCTGTACTTCCAAATCCTGAGATAGTTACTGTATAATTTCCTGCTGAAATATTATCAATGCGGTTCGTTGTAGCTCCTGTACTCCAACTATAACTAAAGGTTCCGTTCCCTTTGTTTACCAAAACATCTATACTAGCATCCGAAGCTCCAAAACAAGTTATTGGACTTATTGTTTCTTCTACTATTTCTGGCTGTGTAATTTCGTAAGTTTCACTTACTTCACAACCATTAGCATCAATTATTAAAACCTGATACGAATCTGCTATCAAATCTGAAACTGTTTCTTGATTTTCTCCAATATTGGCAGTATCGGAAAGTCGTGTCCAGCTAATAGCATAAGGAGCTAATCCTCCAATAATATCTAACTCTATTCGACCATCATTAGATTGATAATCTGTTAAACTTGTTATGATACTATTCTTGATTTCTATAGGATTGTTTGGTGCATTTATAGTAATAGTTTCATCATTAATACAGGCTTTGTCATCTACCACTTCAATTGTATAGTTTCCCGCTGGTATTGTAGCTAAATCTTGGGTGATCTCACCGTTACTCCAAATGTATTTATATGGTGGCGTTCCTCCACTTACAGAAATATCTATCATTCCTGTTTCTTTTTCTTCACATATTACATCTATAGTAGCATCTACTTTTATTGTTAATACATCTGGCTGTATAATAGTTACTAAAATAGCATTTTTAGAAACAGAATTAGCATCTGTAACACGAACAAAATACTCTCCTGCCGTTAAATCTGCAATAATTTCAGAATCTTCATCAAGTTTTGCATTAGTGCCATTTACAACTTCAAACCACTCATAAATATAAGGTTCTACTCCTCCTGTTACCCTTGCTGTAATTTCACCAAAATCATCTCCATTACATTCTAAAAACACCGTTTGCTCGTTCGTTACAATAAGCTCTCCTGGCTCTGCTATTGTGATTAAATTAGAAACAAAAACACATCCAGATTCATTGTTAATTGCATAATTTTCATCTGTTACTGTTACAAAATAGTCTCCTTTTACCAAACCTGTTAAGTCATCAGAAGATGAAGCAAATCCATTTGGCCCAGACCAGTTGTATGTTAAATCTCCAGTTCCTCCAGAAGCTGTAATACTTATTTGCCCATCAGTAGCGCCAGCAGCAGACAAACTAATTTGCTCATCTATAATAACATCTAATTGTTGTGGTTGTTTTACCTCTACTGGTAAAGCTACTGTAAACGAACATTCATTAGCATCCTTTACCCATATTGTATAAAAACCTACCGATAACTTATTAAACCTATTAACAGTTTCAAAATTAATACCATCTAATGAATATGTATATGGTGCTGTTCCTCCACTAGCATTTATTTGTACTATACCATCTTCTCCTGCATAGCAACTTACATCTGTAGCTACTCCTATTGCTGTTAATTCGTCTATTGGCTCACTAACCAAAATATTTTGCGAAACTGCAAGTGTTGCTGTAACATCATCAATAGTTAGAGTGTAAGTCCCCGCTACAGCCTCATTTAAAACTGGTGTATTAGGAACACTAAGTACATTGCCATTTAAAGACCATGTATATTGTATAGGTTCTGTACCTGTCACTTCTGCTATAATACTTCCTGCTTTTTCTCCCTTACATTTTACATGTGTAGGGCTTAAAGATGTAATTGATAAAGGTCCTGGTTCATTAACTTTAAAACTTCTTCTAATATAACAACCATCTATTTCAAACGAATTTTTATTACTTACCTCTAAAATATAATCGCCTGTTTTTAGGTTTGAAATTATAGTTGTGTTTGTTGTATTAATTGGCGTTGGGTTATCTGGTCCAGACCATCTATAAAAATAAGGACTAGTTCCTCCTTCAATTGTTACACTAATTCGTCCATCTGTACCTTCAAAGGTACTAACATGCGTAATGCTTGTATTAGTATTATCTATTGTTATTAGATTTGGAGCCCCTATTGAGACTTGTAAAACTTGTGCTATACTACATTCTTCACTATCTTCTACATTAATTATATAGTTTCCTGCTGCAAGATTCGTAAATACTCCCGGAGTAAACTGAAGAGCAGCGCCTCCACTTATTTCGAATGAATAGATACCCGACCCTCCTTCTGGAGTAACTATAATGGTACCATCATTACCACCAAAACAACTAACATTGGTTTGTTCAAAAGTAGCTGTAACAGGTGCAATAGGTTGCGTTATTCTAATTACATTACTTGTAATTGGGCTTGTATTAGTAGCATCATTAATAACGTAGGTATAAAACCCTTCTGGCTGATTTACTATAAAGTCTTCTTCACTATCTTTTATTAAATCTCCGCTACTATTATACCATTTAAAATTAAAAGGAGGTGTTCCTGTATACTTAGCAGTTATCTCACCTGTGGATGTATCAAAACAAGAGACAGCCGTCATTTCAAATTGCGGATCTAAAAGCTCTAAAGGACCAGGTTCCTCAATTGTTATTGGATTTATAAGAGTTGCTGTACAATTGTTATTATTCTCATCTGTAATAATAACTTGGTAGGTGCCCGCTGAGAATCCAACAAACTCGTTTGGCAAGGTTCCATTTGTTGGAAAAAAATCTGCAGTCCCTTTTTTCCATGCATAAGTATAACTCCCCCCTCCATTAGTAATAGAAAGTGTAATTTTTCCATCGGTACCATTATTGATTGTTACATCTGTGCTGCTTGCAGTAACGGCTATTCTAGTTGCTGGTTCTGTTATTCTTATTGGAGTTAATTCGTTCGTTGTTTCACAATTACCATCAGAAACGGTGTAAAAATAATCTCCTGCAGCTAAATTTACCCTATCTTCTGTAAATGCCGTAAACACTCCATTCCAAAAAACTTGATAATTACCTGTACCCCCGCTAATTGTTAAATCTATACTACCCGTAGTATCTCCTTTACATAATACATTAGTGCTATTAACTTCAACTTTAAGAGGCTCTGTTATTACTGTAACGTCATCTCTTCTATCTACATATTCTAGTGCATATGATTTTGTAATAGAGCTTCCCGTAGATGAAACTGTTACAGAATAACTCCCTTTCTCTACCGTAATTCTATCTGCTGTTTCATTTGTAGACCAGGAATATGTATAAGTACCATTTCCTCCTTTAGCGTTTGCTAGTATTGTAGCTGTATCTCCTTCACAATGAACCTGACCAATGGTTGAAAAATCAACTTCCAAAGGAGGTATCTCCTTAATAATATATTCTTTAACATCTGAAACACAACCATTAGTGTCTGTAACCTGAATGGTATACTTTCCTGAATCTAAATTTTGCAACAATGTGTTTGTAGATGGAGAAGTAGGAATAAAATTTACATCGTCTTTTTTCCATGTATAAGTATAACTTCCACTGCCTTTTGCTACAAGTATACCTATACGACCCTTACCTCCATTAGTAGGTAATGGATCTTCACTACTAACCAAAGAAACTTCTGGAGATTCAGGTGGTGCACCTATTGGAGATGTAACAGAAAAATCTTTATAACAAGAGCCATCCGTTATATCTGCATCAATAAGTTTTAGTTTATACTTCCCTGAAAAAATGGTACTTAAATCCTGATTTGTAGATACAATAGTACTAGCTCCATCCGGACCACTCCACTCATACTTATAATTCCCACTACCTCCTAAAGGAGTAATATCTATACTTCCATTTTCTGTACATGTTATATCTTTTACATTAATGATAGAAGAAAGACTTAATACAATTGGTTCTGTTATTTTAAACTCTTCACTTTCTCCTTCATCAGTTAATGTAGTACCAAAAGGCCATACCAATTTATAATCACCAGTTGGAGTAACTCCATTAAATTCAAAAGTATATCGTCTTTTACCTATAAAATTATTTTCAGTTAAAAGTATTGGTGAAACATCAACATAATTAACAAATGTACCATCATTTTGTTTTTTATGTAACTGGAGTTGCATCTGATCCCCTGATGGAAAATCTTCTTTTAAAACAATAGTTGCAGAACCATTTATTCCTCCATTACAAGTTGGGTTCTTAACCACAGGGGGCGATTCTAACTCTGGAGCACAAGCAACAAATTTAACCCCTAACACATCTGAAATATCTTTACTCCCATTAGAATATGAAGGGTTCTCTTTATATTCTACCTGAATTGAAATATTATTATTATAAGATATTCCCCCTAATCCTGCAGCAATAAATTTACTAGAAACATCTTGTATATTAAAGTCGATATAAGTAGGATTTTGCTGATAAGGAAAAATCTCTACTTTATTGTCTGGATCTGCAGTTTTCCATGCAAGAAGACGATAGGTGATATAATACAAATCATACTCTAAAAGTTTTAATGGTTTTAATTCGCAATCTCTTCTAATAAATGTTGTTGTATTATTAATTTCTGCAAGCGGCTTTATTTCTACAAGAAAAGGACTACTTGTCTCCCAAGTGAGGCATTCTGATCCATCACCAATAATAAAAAACTCTTCAAAAGGTACGGTAAAATTTTTATAACAGCCATCTTCCGTAGAAGTATTAATAAGATAATCCGTTATAGGATTTGGATAGGTTATAACATCATCTATTACAAAAAAACTAATAGAATTTGGGGCTACATTAAGATTATTCCCTAACTGAGTAAAAAAACCACTCCCTCTAACAGATAAAGAAAAAACACCCGGAGAATTTTTAGAATTTATAACTCCATAATCTAATGCTGCTTTATATGCTGTTTCTTGAGCTTTCATCATATAAGTTCCTAAAAACAAAGCCATAACAACTATTACTTTTTTCATATACTTCTTATTTATTAACATATACAATCATTTAAATTAAATGTTGCTCAATATTTCACTTCTATTTCACTCCATTTACTAATACTACCATCTTTAAAAACAGCTTTTATACCATAGGTATATATTGTATTTGGAGTTAATTGATTATCTCTAATTTGGTTTGCGCTTGCCTCTAATGTTTTAAATAAGGTAAACATTTTCCCCTCTTCTTTTTTATACAATTGTATTTCTAAAACTCCAGCTGTTTTATAGTGCCAACTAAGCTGAATAAAATTATCTTCCCTATTTACCTTTGCATACAAACCTTTTACAGGCTCTTGTAATAATTTAGCTTGAGTTATTACGCTTATTACTGGTGATGGCCTACTCTCTAAATTAGAAGTATCTACAGCAACAATTGTATACACATACTTAGTATTCTCTTTTACAGCTTTATCTAAATAAGAAGAAATTAAAGTATCGCTAGTTTCATATATATTTTGCCAGAGTGTTTGTTTCCCTTTTTGTATCTGCTTCCTATAAATTATCTGTTTAGCAACGTCATCAGATTCGCTTTTTTGCCAGTCTAATACAACGCCTTCCTCTTTTATTTCATATCCTGTAAACAAAGGTGTTGATGGCGGTATCCCGTCTGGTCTATCTAGGGTAATAACATCGGATGGCAAGGATTCATTATACCTATTATCTAGCGCTACAACTTTATAATATACCTTCTTATTAAACGATTTTATATTGATAGTGTCTATATAAAAATTATCCTTAAACTCTTGCTTTTTTAATCTTGTAAATTCTTGATTGGGACGGTTTGCTCGTAATATAGCATAGCCCTTTAAGTCTAATTCTAAATTTTTATCCCAAGACAACTGTACGATGCCCAAAGTATCTAATACGCCTTTTAATCCTGTAGGTTTGATTGGCGGTACAGAATCTATTGGTTGTACCATATTTGGTGAAGAATCTTTATAATCACCCGCAATTCCTTTGGCTCTAATTTTAAAATAATTAACCTCTTGCAATTTATTGTAAGCATATGATCGTGTTTTATTTTCTAAATTCTCTTTTACTGGAGTAAATGGACCAATGGGTTTATTGGCTCTTAAAACATCAAAACTCGTAACTTTCCATGCTTCATCCTCTGCAAAACTCCAATGAAGAATTACTTCTTTGTCAGAAATAATTTTATTTTCTTTTAGTCTTGGTGCCACTAAAAGTTCCTTATAAGCAATAAGCGAAATAGTATCTGAAGCCAAACTTAACTCATCAAAAATAGTTTTCCCTTTAATTCTGTACCAGTACTTTTTTTCGTATTTGGGAATACTATCCGTAAATGATATCCCTGTATTAGTAGTGCTACTTAGTTTTGTAATTGGCACCTTATTTATTTTTTTATAGATAATGCCATCTTCAGATTTTTCTATGTTATAAGCATTATAAAAATGTTGTAAAGCATCGTACTCCCATATTAACACAAAAGAATCGTTATAATAATAGCCTGCAAAATCATACGGTTTGGGTAATATATTTTTTGATGAGGGAGAAATTGTTAACCCTACTTCTTCTAACCCATCATTCTCTTCTGGAATTGCTTGTTTAATATTATACAGGTATTCTTCATTAGGTTTTACATGTTTATCTATATATCCTAAACCCGCATACTGTGCCGCTACAAAACTTTGATCAATAGCAAACATGGAAAAAGCAAAACGTTGTTGCAACTCCGAACTCTGATTTACCACTTGCATCACTACGCTACCTCCGCTATTACTATTTGTATTAAAATCTTCTCCGTATATTGCTTGCGCAGCTATAGCTGCATTATCGTTAGTATCTACAATGCTTTTCCATTCCGCCAAAGGTTTAGGTTGTATAGGCTTTCCTGTTAAAATAATATTCTCCGTATTTTGAACAGGCTGTCCGTCTCTCAATACTGTTGATCTTTCAACAATATAGCCATACTCATTACCATTTTTCCATGCCGTTTTATCGTTTACACCCCAACGTAAAAGTATAGCGTTATGTTTTGCTCTGGCTTGCATTACAATTACAGGCTTTGGTACATTTTCGTCTTCTTGACCAAAATTTGCCTGAGAAAATAACAATAATAAAAGGCAACAAATCTTTAAGGTTAACTTTATCATTACTAATATGTGTTCTTATAATTAATTATTTCTGATGTACCAACACTATTATTTGGCAAAACATAAGTAAACTTAACTTGATAATTCTCTTTCCGAATAAAAGGAAAATCGCTCATAATTAAATATTTAAATTTATCATACTGAGGTTGTATCAATTTATACCTAGAATATCTATTTATAATTTGATACCTTAAATCTTGATAATCCATATAATATGTAATAGGCATATGCCATCTGTATGGAAATAATGATGTTAACATTGTATTATTAGGTTGATTAGCTGCGTAATCTACATAAGAACTAATAAGTCTTACAGAATTTCTTGGACTACTTTTATCCCATGAAACTTCAATATCCGAATCTAGAGGATACTCTTTATAAAGTAATGGGTAAATGCTGTCTTTATAAAACCTATCTGTTTTTAGTGCTTCATATTTAACTAAGGGCTTACCTCCAGTGTATTTAGTCCCTACCAGCTCATTAATACTAAAAGGCTCAAACTCATGAGCTCCTATAGTTAAATAAGGAACACGAGATACTTTATCTCTACTCCCTGGATGAAAATCTATATTTATATAACTATTTTTTTGCTTAATAGATTTAATCTTTTGCTTAAACGTGTTGTATTTACTTGTACTAAAAGAGAAATTGAGTCGACTAATAAAAGCACTATTACTAGCATTACCAACAAGCGTATTATTAGAAATTTCTAAGTCTTTAGATATTTTTTCAAATTCTACAGAACTAAGTACTTTATCCTCTTCTATATCATCTGGGTTTAACGTAACTAAAGCGTAAGTATATCTTGTTTGGTTATTTAAATCAGGAATATCAAAAAGTAATCTTTTTTCTGATGCATTATAACTAAAATTACTCTTAATTTTATTTCCAACTTCATCTATAAAATACAATTCATCTTTATATCCATTACCAAATAAATATTCTTGTCCTTTATTTAATTGTACAAAACCTGTTTTAGTTTCTTTGGGCAGCATATAATATTGGTTTACAATAGGGTACATTATTTCCACATTTTTGAATGGTATTTTTTTAGGTGCGTCTCCTGTAGTAAATGTGACTTCCTTTTTTTCTGTAATAGGCTCTCCTGCTTCTGTTACAACAACCCAATTACTTCCTATTTTCTCTTCAAAAGAAACTTCTACTTGTACATTTACCTTTGTTCTTGATGGCAAAACTTCGACTGAGTTATATATAAGCACATCTTTATTACCATTAAACTTATATTTTCCAGGTATTTCAGTTCCGTTTTCGGTAATTTTTAGTTCCTTAAGTCCTATTCTATATGTTTTATTACCAGTATCGTCTAGAACACTTATAGAACTATTTATAGGCGCATTAAAGGCTACTTGTATGGCATCAAAAACATCTACATCTTCATAACCATCTCTAGGAGAAATATCAGATATCATTACCAATTCTTGTATTCCTGTTTTACCAATCATTTCACAGGGTTCTCCAATGATTACTTTTAACCTAGCTTTAATTGTAATAAACCCTAGTACTCGTACATTTACCCCTGCATATCCTTTTATAAATACAGGATTTGGCAGTTGTGCTTGTGCTAGCACCGCTACTCCAGCTTTTAATATTGGTATTCGTTTTCTTTTACCAAATATTTTTACTTGTGCTCCTATTTCTCCTTGTAAATAGGCATACATTTGTCCAATCGCATACCAACCATCCATGCCTATAGTGCCTTCTCTACCTTTGCATTGTGTCTCTCCAAAATCGCGAAGCATTAAATCAAAACCAGCACCAATAGATGCTTTGGCATATACCAAGCCCCAATCGAACTCTTTCCCTAATTCGAACTGAGCTCCAAAAGCATAACCCACTCCTTGTGCTAGTTCTTGGTTAAAATTTCTACCAAATATTAATTCATCTCCCTTTAAATCTAATATATCTATTACATTTCTAGGTGGTGCGGCAGGGTCTTCTAAAATAGTCCCTGTCATATAATACAAGTTAAATTTTGCATCTAGCGGCCCTATAGGAATACCTGCTAAACCAAAACGTTTGGTTGGTGTTCCTACATATATATACCAATCGTCTGGAGAGTTATAATATTCTAAATATCCAAGTTGGTTTTTATCTCCACTACCACGAATTTTTCCTGCGTTTAGATAAACATCTAAAAGCCCCCAATACGATTTATTTCTAAAATCAAAATCTATAGCTACTTGGGCTGCAAATAGTTCATTTCCTGTAAGTAATTCTGGAAAAACATTATTTGCAAAATATTTTAAGCCTTCTTTATCTATAGATAACTCATGAAAATTAGATAATGATTGTTCTTTATCCGATACACTTTTTTGCATTTCGTCTACCGTACCAAATGGTGCTCTTTTGTTAGATGCGCCACTTTCTCCTTGAATAAGCATTGCACCACCATAAAAACCTAATCTGCTTATACCACCACCAGCAGATTTAGAGTTAAAACTCATTTCTACCCCTGCTAGCCCCGTAAATGATGCTCCTTTTTTTACCTCAAAAGCCATTAAGGCTTTAAAGCCCATTCTGGTTCGTTTATCTGGTTGGTAATAAATTCCAGATAAGGATTTTGCCTCCTCATTCATCCCCGCTTTACGCATGTGGTGATAAACACCCCCTCCTATATCATAAATGGTAAAGTTTTTATTATTAGATTTTGTGGGTCTTCCATGCCCATCTACAAACCAATAACGATAATCATCTACAGCCCCAAAAAGCCCTCTTGCTCCTACTTCTATTCCTAAATCTTCGGCATATAATTGTAGTTCTCCTGAAAATCCTTTTCCGTATACGGGATTATTTTTAAAAAATACTAGCTTCCCATAAAACTCAAAAGACTTTCTTTTTACATCTATCTCTACATCGGTAATTTCTAATTCTTTAAAACGCCATTTTAACAAATCGCCTTCATCAATTTCTCCTATTACATTTAAACCAACATCGCCATGTATACCCGATTCATCTAAATTTACAAAACAGTTTAAGCCTAGTATTGCATTTTCTTGCGTATCTGTTTTTATACTTATATCATAAAAGCCTAGTTCAAAACCTCCTATTTTAGGGAGTTTTACCTCATCTTTAAATCCGGCATAGCCTATGCTTAAATAGGGTCTTTCTCTGGATTGTATTTTAAAATCTTGAAACGATAACCCTTCAAACTCTAAATCTGCAACAGAGGTAGTCTCATTTAATTGCCCTGAATTTAACTCATTAAACTGCGCATCATGTTTGGTATTAAAAGACATGAGTCCTGTTAAATTAGCTTCTGGGTAAAATTTATTGTTTTCTACTTCTAAGATTACATACGAACCTTTAAAAAGTTTTGCTTTCGCTTTAAAAATATCAAAACTTACATCTTCTGTAGCTTCTACATTAACCGAATAAAACTGGTCTGCCGTTATTATTCCTTTATATGCTAGTTTGCCTCCTGTAGATTTTTCATTACTAACAGGCAATACAATTTCACCATTAAACCCTGCTTTTATAAAACGGTTTACTTTTAAATCTACCCCAATAGAATCTAAAGACATTTGCCATTTATTGGCATCGCCTTCTTTTAAATCGTAAACGTTTAAGGCATAGAAATCTGCTGAAACTCCAAAATTATCTATAAACAAATTTTTTGCTCCTATAATTAATCGTTTCTTGGAGCCTTTCTTTTTAAATTCTGGTGGTAGTACCACCCGTACTTCGTTCGAATGAAAGCCTCTCCACATATTATCATTTCCTTGCAATAACCCTTGTTGTTTATAAATATCTGGAAACTGTATCCCAGGCGCATTTTTTACGTCGCTTAAATCTAAAGTGGTTTGTTCTATTTTAAAGCCCCAATTGGGCAAGGCTTTTAGCTGAAACATAGGCAAATCTACTTGTACTAAAAGTCCGCCTAGATTATCTGTTTGGAGTGCAAAATTTGCTCCTACATAACTATCATTATTTTTTGGCAACTCCCCATCTCCTGGTGTTGTTCTTTCTGGGTATTTTACCGTACCGTCTTCGTTTAAAGGTATGGCTACCGATTTTGCAATACGCACATCTAAACTTAGTCCAATTTCTTTTACCTTACCCGTACAATCTATATCTATATAAGTGGATTCATTACCTTTTCCTGTATTTTCATCTTTTCCTCCTTTAAAAATAAATAACCATTGTCCTCCATTTTGCCCCACATAAGCATCTTGCAACAAGGTTAAACGCGCTTGATCATATATACCTCCGTCTTTAGAAATTTTTACATTATTGGCAGCAAACAGCAAATTTTCTGATGCTAATTCTCCTAAGCTTAATTTTGCAAAAATATCTACCTCTGTATAAGTAGGGTGGTACTCCATACGTACAATACCTATGGTAATACTAGAACTCTCCGATACACTTTTTTTAATACCTACAGGAAGCTCTACTATTTCTTTACCTCCTATAACATCTATAAAATTTTGATTTTCTTCTATAATATTAAAAACATTTTCTCCTGCCTCTATTACCTTTTTAGTATTGTTATCTATTTTTTTATCTCTTTTAGCTTTTAGTTCTGCTAAATATTCTTTTGTAAACTCCGAGAGTTTTTGTTTTATGTTGTCTTTTAATTTGCCTGTATAGCTATCTAACTCTGGAAAACTTTTAAACTTAGTGCTGCTTTCCAAAACGGTACTGGTAGTAGCTAAAATTCGTTTTTGCCCTTTTTCTTTTTTCCAACGTGCCATTAAAGAATTAGTTTCCGCTATAGTTTTAACACTAGTGGTATCTCCCTTTTTATCTGGAACATTAATAGCTACTGGTTTTTTTAGCTTTTTTAGTATAGAATCATTAGTCACTTTAGTAACACTATCTAAAATACCAATATTAGCACTAAGGCTTATACTTTTTGGAGCTGAAGCACAAAGCAATGTACTCCAAAATAATATGATAATATATAAGTAATGTTTATTCATAATTTATAGTTATGATTTGTTTTTTTTTCTTCCTAAAATAATTTTCCATCCTTTTGCACTTTCTTCCCACACGTTAGGCAATGCGGGTAATTCTCCTGTTTTTTTATAATGTTTAAAATTCCTTGTTAGTAATATGCTAAAAGCTATGAAAAAAAATAAACCTACTACCATTAAAAGAATTCCGATAATTATATTGCCCACTTTTTTAACACTTAAAGAACTCCCTATTTACGTTATATCATTTATTAACAAACGTTCTATAATATCATTATTATCTCCTGAAACTCGTATATTCTTAAATTGAGCTAACTCATTCTTTGTTAATGTTAATGGTACTAATGCCACTAGTTTTTTATGAATACTCTCTTTTTTAGTTAAATAATTTTCTAGTTTTATATATTCTTTATCTGGAACATAATACCGTTCTCTATACCTATTTTTTGTTCGTGTTATTGCCTCTGCTATTAAATACGCCTTGCTACCGCCATAATCAGAAAAATTTAGTGTTTCTACATTTTCTAATGGTTTACTAGCCTCTTTACCCATACTATAAAACATAGGTCCCATTACTAACATTAGAACAATGCTAAAGAAAAAATAAAAACCATATTTTAATACGTATTCAAACATTTATTTTTTGCTAATTATATTCTATCACTCTTTACTTATTTTATATCATCTACCCTTATTCTCCTTCTTACTCTTACTTGGCACTAGTTACAAACTAGCGCTAGCGGGAGTGCTTGGCACAAATCTGTATTCTTTTAGGTCTTCATCTAATAATATTTCTGGTGATACTATAGTAAATTGCCTTTTTACAGACCACTTGCTTTGTGGGTTTAGAGTAATCTCTAAAGTTTTATCATCAAGTAGTAGATAATTATCTACATAATTCATTCTATCTTGAAAAATAGTTGCTGTTATTTTATTACTTTTATTAGAAGCACGTATAACATTTTCTGTGGTTAAAAACTTTAGTAAATAAAATTTTTTTTCCTCAAACTTATGACCTGCATGCCAATCTACCCAGCTAAATACTTCTGATATGTAATAACCATCCTTCCTTATCATACTTCACTTATCCAATTATTTCTATTTGCAATCTTTTTCTTAATTTTTAAATACTCTTTTACTATTACCTCTCTTCTTACTCTTACTTGGCACGAGCGTGACGCTCACGCTAGCGGGGGGAGCGTGACGCTCGCGCTAGCGGGGCAACAATTTTATGAAACGTTTGCTCCACATCTGTACTAAACTCATTATATCCCCAATTTTTACTATACATTTTTTCTTTTACTATTTAAGTATTTCTGTTTTTACACAAGCACATGATCTACTTTAAACATTTTATCTTTATTATTTCTTATCTCACTATCTTTTTCTCTTCTTACTCATACTCGGCACTAATTACAAACTAGCGCTAGCGGGTATTAACAAATTGTTTTAACCCTTCCCAACGATTTGGTATTCTAGGTACTGTTCCAAACTTCAAATAATTATACGCGCTTAATAAAACAAGTGCACAACTAACAAAGCCGATTATACTAATAGAATACCCAAATACAATTGTAATTTTTTTTCTAAAAAATGGAATATTTCCTTTAATTCTTATACCATTTATTGCCACATATTTTGGCTCAGATTGCCAATCATTATCTTTTTTATGTAAGACTTCTACGAAAGCTACAAACTGTAATAATTCTTTTGAGAAAGTTATAGGCAAGTCATTAGGAAAATTATTCTCTTTTTTTAATAAACCATGCTTATATAATAATTGTGTAAGTGGTAGGTGTTTGGCTTCATTAGTATAAAATTGTAAGTCTATTTTTTGAGTTGAATTTATTAAAAGTACCCTAATATCTTTTTTGTTGGCAATATGAGTCGATATGTGAATAGAATCTAACCCAAAAAGACGAATAGGTTGTGTATTTATTTGTTCTGCTTTACTCACCATTAATGGCCCTAAACGAAACGTTAAGAGTACGGCAACAACCATATAAAAAATAAAAAACGCTATGTATTTTATTTTTACCATTACGCTATTAAATTATTTACTTTATAAATATGTAACGTATCTGCATTGTCTATAAGACATAGGTAGGGAGCAAAATATTTTATTGGCCTAGAAGCAGGAAAACCAGTGGCGGTTTCCTCGGTGTAAAACCAATCATATTGTAGCGTTTCTAAATTAAAAGCCCCAATACGGTTACTAAAAAAATCGGTAGTTATAATATGATTATTAACTATGGTAAAATTATCTCTTTCTGATGAGAAAAACCCTGGTTCATTAAAAGCTTCATACGGTGCAAATTCTATTCTGCGATATACTCCTGTCTCTATTTCTGTTTCAAAATAACTGGTTAAAGAAATACCTTTGAGTTTACCGTCTTTAGCTTCTACTAAATTTTGATTATTTGTCTCTTTAACACTCCACAAAAATTCTCCTGTATCTGCATTGTAGCCTGCTAAAATGGTATCGTTTACGGCTACTACTAATACTTTGTTATAAACGGTAAGAAATTTGTAGCTTTTAGCTTCCTCAAAATCATCGGTAATGGTTTTTTCCCACAGAATATCACCTGTTTCTATATCTCTGGCTTTGAAAAATGTATAATCATTCTGAAAACAATATGAACCAATTACTTCTAATGGGTCATTATTTAGTTCCCATAAAAATTCTTTCTTTAAAAGTGAATAAACGCAAAACTTTCTGTTCCTTATTTTTCCTTTATATACAACTATATGGTTTTTAATTTGTGAACTATCGGTAAACAAATAATCTTCCAAAAAAGGAATAATAGACCCATTATTTTTTACAAATAATTTCCCCCAAACATCTAAAAAATAAATCGCTTCTTCATGTTTAAATACCTCTATTATATCCAGTTTCTGTTTAGTTTCATTAAATACATTTAAATCATTACTATCATAGATTATTGCATTCTCTTTATCGAAAGAAATAAGTAAACATGAGTCACCATCTTCTACAATGGAATAAACTTTTTGTATCTCCTTTATTTTATTCAACATCATCTTAAAACACCCAATTTATATAGTTAATTAATTCCTCTTCTTTTGCTAAATCAATAAGTTCATCCAAATTTTTAATAGCCTTATTATTTAAAGATTTAAACAATTCAGGGTTTAGTTTCCATAATTCTTTTGCCTTCTTAGCATCTTTGAATATATTCTGAAAGGCCTTTTTAGCTTCAGCCACATTATCGTTAAAATAGTATCTAAATTCTTTTTTACTTTTAACGTATTGGTAAAACTGGCTAGTTTCATCTGCTTTTATGGTTTTAACCGTTTTCCAATTTTTAAGTTCTATGGAACGAGTACGGTTTTTTGTAGCATTTCTAAATAACAGGTCTAATTTATGCCCAGTTTCTATATCTGGTATGCTACCCTCAAACCTTGTAAAAGTATAACCACCTTCTGTAAGTTCAGCCCATTTTCCATTTAGAGTTTTAAGGGTGAATGTACCTCCCTTTGCCTTTTTAGAAGACTCTCCCATTTCTTTAAGGAATTTTTGCATTCCTTCTGCATCATCTCCTACTTTAGATATTGTAGCTTCTAAATCGTTAACAATATCTTTAACATTACCTACTTGTAGATCAATTTCTTTTGAACTATCACATTCTTTACAACCTGCCCGGGCTTCTCCTAGTCTTTTAAAAATATTATCAAGTTCTGTGGGATATGTTCTTACAAAACTCTTATGGTTTGTGGTTAATTTAAACATTGCATCTAAAATTTCTTCATCTAAACGCATTTCTGCTCTTTTAGAGATAGCCAACCACCCATCTATATAATCTGGTTGTTTAAATTTAATTTTTAATACATCTGAAAAACCATCAAAATCATCGGCAAGTTTTAATAAGTCTGTATCATCTAATAAGTTTAAGCGATATAGGGCAGTACTTTCATCTGCTAAATCATCAATAAAATTTTTAAACTTATTATATTTTACTTTGGTAAGTTTATTTAAAAGATTAAGCTTTCCTGTACCTAGAGCAGATGCGTTTGCTTCTTTCCAAGCTTTTATTAATTGTTCATTTTGAGAATTATCTACGGCACGTTTTGTATTATAAACTAAATCATCTAATTCATCTAAAGTTATTTGTTTTCCTGTGGGACCTCGTATATCTAGCTCGCTAATTACTTTTGTTTTAACATCAGGCGCTGCTTTTGATAATTTAGCCAATCCTTTTAATCCACCATCTATTAAATCATACGTCCCTTTTGCTGTAAAGAAAAGATTAATAGTTTCCCATTCTGGAGGAAGTTTTTCTCCCGTACCAAATTGATAGCCTGTAGAACCAACAGTATACGTAAGCTCTAAAAGAGGAAAAGCTTGCTTGCCTATAGTTCTTAATAAGATATTCTTACCTGCATTTGCTGCCAATCTTGAAGACGTAGCTGCAACTCTTACTGCCGATATGGCTGCAGTTCCTTCTCCCACAGTAGCAATGGTAAGCGCAACATTAAATGTATTCCATGCAGCATTTTTTAAACGTTGTTCGGAAATATCTGAATACAAATGTTCTAAAAACAAAACAGGAACAGCATACCCATTTCCTTCAATAGCGCCTCTGTCATTATAAATCGCATTTGTTGGTAATGGACTAAAAGGTGTTACATTTTTTAAGAAATATATCATCACCATATCAAAAGGAGATGAATCTTTTGGAATGAGGTCTATTGTATTTGCACACTTACTATTTCTAGATCTTTTCTTTGTACAAGTGGTTACGTTTACCTTGTGAGTAGAATTATTATAATTATAGGCATAATTGTTACGGTTTCTAACAAAACTAACTAACACATAGTCCTTTTGTTCTACATCCCAACTAAGGTCTCCTACAATTCCGTATGTATTAGGTTCTATCTCAACTCTAGCAGCAACTAGTCTATTTATTTCTTTAAAGAAATCAGTATAAGCATCATTTGAAAAGAAGTTTCCTAATCTTTCTTTTAAATGATACACTAGAGGCTTATTATTAACACCCTTCTTAGTATTTTCAAGCTCGTTTAAGAAAATTGCAGCATCTGAATTTTCAACTGATTTTATGAGTTTAGCAATTACGTTTTCATAGTTTGTATTAAATAATCGCAGTAGGTTACCGTCTAACATGCGGCTTAATGCTTCTATTTTAACATCAATATTAGCTTCTTGAAGTATAGAGAAATCTATAACATCAATAACTTCAAAAAGCATTTCTCTTTTTGAATTAGCAACGGCTTTATACTCTTCTTTTTCTGCTAAGTCTGCTAAAAATAAATCTATATTATTATTGTCTATACTACTAACTAATTTTTTTATTAGAGAAACATCACTCTTTCCTTGATTAAAATAACTTGTAGTAATAAAAAAGTTATGATTGAAAATTAATTTTAGTAGTTCTTGTTTATCCTGTAGACTTAATGTTTTTAAGAAATCATCATTTAAATAGTATAGTGCAGAATAATAATCCTCCTTACTTGATTCTATGTTTAATTTAGAGTTAAATGTTTTAATATTTACATTCACTTTTTTTAGAGCTTCAAGATACAGAGGTAAGGCATCAGCTCTTTTCCAAAACATTTCTGCTGCAGCATTAAAGAGGTATCTTTCATGACCATTCCAAAAACTCTTGTTTTTTTCCCAATTATCTTTATTAATTTGAGAAACTAAAACTTCATAATCTATTGGGTTATCTGTAGAACAAATAAGTTTTGTTATTTCTTCAAGAGCTTCTTTGTCTGATTGACTGTTATTTTTAATTAAATAAGCATGATTTTCAAAAAACTGTTTCCCTTTCTTACAAGAATTACAAACGCTAGGCGACTCAATAATTTTAGAATTTACTGCGGTTAAACCAGTAGTATAATCTGTATTGTTTATAGGTTCTTTATCACCTCCACTATTCCAAGAATCTTTTACTTTATTCGGATAAATCTTGGAATATAAATTAATACCACATGGGGAAGCGTTTAGCTTACCAAGATAAACAGTAGTTTGCTTAGGTAATGTTTTAGAAACTAAATCTTTATAAACCCTATCTTCCCATTTTGCAGAAGTTTGATTGCTAAAAGCCTTTAGATATCCTGCAAAATTTTCTTCAGAAGTGCCAGCCTTTCTAGACGCACCAACATATCTTTCTTCTTTTCCATCCTCATTTATCGTAAAACCAAAAAGAGCTCCTTTATTTATAAATGTAACATCTTTAACATTTTTTGGTAACGATATTATTTTTCCTGTTGGAGATACAAAGGATATGTGAGAATCTTTAAAATCTAATATGTTTTTTGTAAATAGACCGGGTACTACATTAAATCCAACTAAATACTCATAACTAGAATGTTGCCCATCCTCCCTATCCTGAAAAAGACCAATATTTAAACCTTCATTGTTCATTACAGCCCAATCTGTATAGGAAAGTTTCTTCCCTCCCGTATAATCCATTAACCAATTGGTGCCACTACCGTTTGCATTTTCATCATCTTCAAAAGGGTGTTCTAGCCTAAATACCCCATGCCCTAACTCGTGTGCTGCAATTAGGTTTTTATCATCTTTTTTACCAATTATATTATCCCCAGTAGTATAGGCATTAAATAAATACCCCCATTGGCGCGTTTTAGGCATAAAACCATTTAAGTTTTTATTTGCCTTAATACTATTTGGAAGTAAGAAAAGGTGATACGCCTTAGCATTATAACTTGGGTTTTCTTCTTTGTATTTTTTATGTATTTTTTTAAGTTCTGGAGGGTAATTTTTAGCGTTGGAAAGTAGCCCATTGGTTTCGTAATCTAAAATGCCATTGTTATTAGTATCCCAATCTGATTGAGTTAAGGTTAGTGCATTACCTCGTTTAACCGTAAAAGTAGCCCCTGCCTTATTAAATATACCGTTTAATTCTTGTTGTAAATTGTTTAATGTGCTTGCCCCATTTACAGGAATTACTACTACCTCTACTGGGTTTTGCTCCTTTATATGATGTATAAAGAAACTGGCAATGGTTTTGTAGTTTCCGTCTTCAGATTTATAGGTAATTAAGGCTTCTTGGTTATGGTAACTATTAACACCCGTTACTGTTAAAGTAAATGTATTACCGTTTCTGGTATTTTTTATTTGTGTTCCTTTAACAGTTTTAACAACTATATTATCTAGGTTTATTTCTGGGTTTTTGTTATCTATTATAGCTAAAAACTCATCGGTTTTACCTTCTACTATCGCTTTGTGTGGAGGATAAAAATAGCCCCCAGTTGGCATGGTTACTTTTGGGTAATTTGCCTTTTCAAAATCTGTAGTAACTACGTCTAAATCGTATTTAGTTTTATCTGATGTTGTAAAAGTAACTGTAATATCTGCTGCTGTAATATCTTTTACAGAGGGTTCTGCTACCGTTCCTGAGCCACCAAAAACACCGGTAGTATTTTCTGCTGTTGCCTCTCCTCCTTGTGCTCCTTTTCCGCCTTCTGTAATAGTACCATCTTCATCTACATGATAGGTATCGTTATTTTTATCGGTAATCTCATAACTATCTCCTTCATCATAGTCAAAGGTTTTCTTTTCGCCATTTTGCCCCGTTATGGTTATTTTACCGTCTTCTACATTAATATTATCTTCGGAAGGTATTTCAAAAGGCACTGCTAATGGCTCATTTTTATCGCCGCCTGTAAATTCATCTAAAACATCTTCAGCTACATCTAAGGTCTTATCAATATCTAAAAGTCCTTTATTCTTCCATGTCGAATCATAAACCGTTTGTACTGCTCCTTCTACTAGTTCTTTATCTATATTTATTAAAATATTAGTAAATTCTACCGCTACTTTTATATTTTTTAGATATGGTAATCTGGAATATCCTTTTCCTGTAAAACGGCCATTACTACCACTAACTTCTACTATTTTTATTGGAAAGTCGCCCGCTTTAAAAGTATCGCCTTTTTGAATGCTTGGTAATGGTTCTTTATTTTCTAAATCAATAGCTGGTGCTATACCACAGTCTATAATACTTTCTTCTTCAAATTCTAAAGCTGTTGTTAATTCTTTCGCAAAACTCCAATCACTCTTAGTTACAACACATTTTTTTTGTACTTGGTATTCATAGGTAGTTCCTCCCTTTAAGTTCCAAAGTGTTATTTGGTTGGTGGTGGTTTTACTTTGAAACCACTCGTTATTTCCTCCTTTTTTACGATACCTTACCGTAAACTCTGGTATCTCAGTAGAAAAATCGTCCCAAAAAATATTGGCATTGGTGCTGCCTTTTACCTCATGGCTAATTCCTACAGGTAAATCACAAGAACCTGCATAACTAAAAGAAAATATTTCACTATATCCTTGGTTTTTAAACAGCCCTATTTCTTCTACACCTTGCTTTGCTTTTGCTTGTATACGCCACGCATAATTTCTTCCTGATAATAATAAGGGGTCTGCCGGGCCATAGACATAAGTAGTGGAAGTTGTTGTGGTTTGGAATACAGGCGGAGAACTTAAAAATGCTGCTTGTGGGTCTATTTGATTATCCCAAATCTCTACCAAACTAAGCTCATATACTACGTTGCTTACGTTTATATGCCTAGGTGTCCATTGGAAAACAATATTCTGAGGATTTACCTCATTTATATTGGTCTTATTTCTGGGTAATACTAAAAATGGTGGTTGGTTTTGAAAAATTACCGTTGTGGCGCAGCTTTTACCAGAGAGTCTACTCCCTGTTAATACGTCTATAATCTCATAACAAAATTGATATGACCCTTCTGGAATGGCTTTCCCATATAAATTAGGGGGAATTCCGTTTATGTTTTCGAACTTAAAATAAGGGGCTAAATCTGCATTGGTTAATACTAACGGTGTACCACCTTCTAAAAACAAGGGTACTGCTCCTGTTACGATATCATTACTTTGAAATTGTATACCATTACCCTCAAAATAAGTCTTTAAACGAACCTCTCTATTGGTAATAGTAAAATCGTTTAATATAATTTGTACGCGTAACGGACTGTTTATAGTACTTGCATCTGCATAATCTGAAAAATAAATTGGTGGTGGTGGTGTTACCTGCGGTATAATTTGTACTGGGAAATTTCCCCCTTGCCCCCAAATAGGAAATACCAAAATAAGTAGAGCCAAAAAGCTCAGCTTTTTCATAATTTGTTTAAAATGTAGTTCTTGCTTCAAATTATTGTTTTTATTTTGGACGTCTATTATAATCTGTCTTCTCTCTAAATTCAACTTCTTGGACTTCGACTAAGCTCACTCCCCATTCTTTAACTTCTTTTCTTGACTACGACTCCATTAATCCCACCTTTGTATGAGGGGGATTCTAATTTTTATTTATGTATCGTAATTCAAATGTATCTGGATTTACCGCATTTACAGATTTTTTAAAATAGAAGTCTATAATTTTAGCTTCTAAATAGTCTTCCATCTGCTTTACTTCTTCTGTTTTATTGTAAATCTCGTATGCTTTTGTTGCATTGTTCTTTTTAAAATTTTTTAAATAACCTGTTGGTTTTTCTACAGCTTGTATGTTATTAAAATCTAAAAATATGCTTTCCATCCAACGATGACCCACCAATTTTTGCAAACGGTCTTCTTGTTCAACAATTAGCCTTTTGTAAGTAATTTTCTGGCTATTAGTTCCCGTTATTTTATCTTCTTTTTTATGTAATGAATGGTTATCTACTTTTAATTTGGCTGCCACAAAGCTTTTTTCTAAAACAATATCTATTTTCTTCATATCGTCCTTAATTTTTTGAATGACAGCAAAAAGAGATCCATTGTAAACAGCTTTAAAATCACCAAACGCATACAGTTCTTTTAAAAATAAGAGTGCTGCATCTTTATAAGCATTGTTTCCCTTTTGCTCTTTGGTAGTCGCCAATAATACTGTTAGCTCATCTTTTTTAAACAAAGGAGTATCTGAAAATTTAGAGCTATTAAATACGGTGGTTAATTGCTGATTTAATTCTGGGATAGTGCCGCTATACGATACATTACGGTATCTAAAACTTAATGTATTTTCTTTAGTACGCGGGTCTCTTTCTTTTCTATTTCCTCCTTTTAGGTGTAGTTTAAAATTATCAAAAGCATAGCTATACCCAAAAGTTATAGTTAAATCATTACTGTTGTTGGTCTTTAAATTTCTAAATAGAAGTAAAAAATTAAGGCTTAAATTATGCCTTTCTAAATAAAGGTAGTTACTCCCTAGTCTAAAATTATATACATTATTTTGCTGTTCGCCATTGGCAAAAGAAGTATTATAGGAGCTAGATAAATTGGTTCGTAATTGTTTATCAAAAAATTGCTTGCTTACAGATAGTGTAGGTCCTAATGTTAAATTTTTATTTTCTCCTGCTGTATTGTAAGAAGTATTCCCCGCCAAAGATATGCTTAGTGTTTTTTCTGGATAGCCCAAAGTATAGCCTGCCGTACCATTATAAAAAGAATTTTTACCTCCTTCTACGGTTTCCCCATTTTGTTGGTTATTACTATTCTGATATACCAAATTAAGATTGGTACTATGTTGTTTTGCCTTGGTCTTCTTTAAAATATAATTGATACCCAAATTTGCATTCTGAGAAATTTGACGGTAGTTTAAAGTATCTATATTATCTAAATCCCCTACTTGGTTAATATAATCGAACTGATCACGAATGTTGGTAAAAGATTGAAAATTAGAATACGATCCATTAATACCCATACGGTCCGATGCGGTGTAGTTTACATTCACCGAACTAACTACACGTTGCTGATATGTTTCTTTGCTATCATCTAAATTATCTTTTTGCAAACCAGCATTTACGCTAACATTTACTTTATTATTAAATATAGACTGACTCGCATTTATGATAATATTTTCAAAATCGTTGTTAAAATAATAAGCACCCAACGTTTTATACTCGGGATCTATACGTTCGTAACCAACACCCAAGCTACCATTACCGGCAGGATAATCAAAAGAAAGGTTTAAGGCATTGTAATAGTTCGTACTTATGTTTTCATCTAAAATAAAGGATAGCAATCCGTTTCTACCTCTAGCGTTAGCTAGTCTTGTATCTTCTGTAACCCCAGATATAGCATACTCGGCATGTATTCTAGCTTTATTAAACAATTGAAATTCAGATTCAAAAGAAAGTACGGCATTATCCTTAGGCGCTAATCCAAGTTCTACAGGAAAGGGATTCTCTAAAGAGTTTTCATCATCATTAGCTTTAAAAAGGATAACTCCCAACTTTGCAAAATCAAAATCATAGGTTGTTTTAAGTCCGTACCCTATCCTTTTATAGGCTGTAAGTGCTTGGGGCTCTTCTAAATTATATTCTGTTGCTCTTAAAAACCTTCCATACATACCACTTATGATAAATTTGCCTTTGGGAGCAATATCAAAACCTGCTCCTGTAAATTGGTGTCCACTTAGTGTATAAGGAGAAAAACTCATACTTACATCTCCTAAATGTGCTGTTGCCCATTTATAGGACGGGTGTAAGCTTAGCCTATTAAAATTAAATGGATTGGGAAAATTAAAATCTTGGTTTGAATAGGTAAATGATAGCGGAATATTATATAGTCCCGCTATATTAAAGTTAAGGTTTCCTGTAAGGTAATATGTAAGGTTTTGCCTATTAGCGGTGCCATCATAATAAACAGCATTTGCTGCTACTCCACCATTATAGCGCAACCACTTCTCTTTGCCCAATTGGTCAAAATTAATACTTTGCGAATAGCCGAAGGCACAGGACATAAAGAACAAGATAATTAAAAGTTTAAGCAACAATGGTTATTTTGGTTATGATAAAAATAGATTAAAATCGTTAAATAAACATATATATTCGATGAATTACAACAAAAAATTTGTTGTAAATGATTACAAAAATAATTGCTAATACTTGATTCTTACAAGATTATATTTTTCCTACAAAAAAATTTGTAGCTACCTTTTAAATATAAATGTATGAAAATAATTAAGTTTTAATACTTATGGTCTAATACCCAATTTTCATTAAAGCTAATTTTGTTTTACAATAACAAACTATATTTAACAAACCTTAAGAGCATAAATTTTGTACACAAAAAAACCCTGCCAATTGGCAGGGTTAAAAAATATTATTTATTCTAATTAGAATTTGTAACGTAAACTTACATTCCATGTTCTTCCAAAACCGAACCAAACCTGATTTCTTGTGTCTATTCCTTTATAAGTAGACACTGTAGTAGCTGGATTTACAGCAGGAGAAACATTATCTGAATAAATACTAGAACTAGCTTCTGCAATATACTCTGTATCAAGAAGATTATTTACATTCACACTTAACCTAAGTGTTTGTTCTTTAAACACATTAAAATAATAGCTTGCTCCAAGATCAAATAAGTTATAACTAGGAAGCTCCAAAGCTCCTCTATTGTCTGGAGACAAAAACTGAGCATCATTAGCCCAATTTCTTGTATCTAATTGAAATGAAAAATCTGAATATAAATTGGCGGCATATCTCCAATCTACATTAAAATTAAATCTATCTCCTACGGTGTAATTTGCTCCTAATGTAGCTGTGGTTTGAGCAGCATCACCAACTTTAGCTCCATCAACAAATAAAGTAGCACTATCCACTATATTTCTATCACTATCAAACACATTAGCTGTAACATCGCCTTTATATTGCCAATCACCAACACTTAGCATACCTTTTAGCCTTAATTTATTAATAGGACGCACCGTAAATTCTAATTCGGCACCTGAATGCACTTGTTTTATTCCTGCAAAAGTAGCTGTTCCGTCATCTACCTGATCAGCTCCTGTAATTGATTGTGTAAGGAAACGATTATCCCAAGTAGTATTGTATAAGTTTAAGGATACATCTAAATATTGTGATTTAAAACCATAACCTAATTCAAAAGAAGTAATTTTTTCATTTACTGCATCTTCATTAATAGTATTCGCAAAATTAGGGAAAATTGCATCAAAGAAAGGTTGTCTTTCTATTCTACCTGCATTTACAAATACATTATGTTTTTCATCTATATTATAGTTTAAACCTCCTTTTAGATAACCACCAACTTTATTTTCTTTATCGCTAGTTACATTAGCTACACTATCAAAATAATCAATCCTTCTATAAGACTGATTTGATATACCTGCCTGTAAAACAGCAGATAAATTTTCATCATCATTGTATTCTACTATTCCATTAAAACCTGCCCATTTTACTTCTCCAATATTGTAGTAATCAATTTTACTATTTCCGTTTAAACCAGTATCATTAAAAGGAGAAGCTTCAATTGTTTCTGTAATAATTTTACCATCAACTAAGTTTCTATCTCCAGTACTCCAATATCCATCCAAACCTAGTAAATCATTTAACACTCTATAATGAAAACCTGTATACGTTCTTAAATCAATCCCTGCTCCAAGTGTCCAATTATTAGATTCATATTTAAGATTAGAAATAGCCCCATACCAGTTATGCGAATTCATAGAAGCTCTCCTAATCGCAACATTTTCATTGATTGAATTATTTGGAGAAATACTAGTGTTTGTCCCTATTAAAGAACCTGTATAATTAGAGTTCCCTTCTGCATAAGGAAGCCCACTTCTATTATTTGCAACTACCGCATCAAAATCTATAGTTCCATTCTCATTTCTAAAAGGTAGGCCTCCGTCTGCAATAGCTTCAGTTAAATCTTTTCTAAATGGATTAATGCCAAAGTTTCTTCCTCTAGACCCTGTTCCTCCTCCACGACCCCATGAGCCATATACAGATGTAGATATTGATAATTTTTCGTTAATATTCCAGTCCCAATTTAAAGTACCTATTGGTTTGTTATAAAAATTTCTTCTAAAGCTATACTCTTCACCATCTTTAAGACCCCAATCTGCATTAAACTTTATAAAATCATCACCTCCAAAATTTTGATAATCTCTTATAGATAATCGTGTTGTTCTTTGGTTGTGCCACTGCGCAGAACCTGTAAAAGTAAAATTAAAAGCATGCATGTCTGAAGGCTTATAACCAACTGAAAACAAATAAGTATACCCTTGTCCTTCTGTACCGTCTACATAACCGTCTCCTTGCCATCTTCCTAATAAAATGCTAGATGCCCATCCTTTATCATTAACACCTGTATCATAACCTGCTACTGTTTTTACATAACCATCATTACCTACAGTTGTTAATACTAATCCGCCTTCTTCTTTTTCGGTAGATTTAGTCACTACAGTTATTGTACCCCCAACAGATGGGACTGCTAATTTAGAAGCACCAAGACCTCTCTGAATTTGAAGTCCAGAAGATATATCTGAAAGGCCTTGCCAGTTAGACCAGTATACTTTTCCGTTTTCCATGTCGTTTACTGGTTGACCATTTATTATAACAGATGTATTTACTTGACCAAAACCTCTTACTCTTAAGGTTCCGTCACCGTATCCTCCTCCTGTTTTTGTTGCATAAACTGAAGGTGTAGAATTTAAAATTTCAGGGAATTCTAAGTTGCCTAATTTTAATTGTATTTCAGACCCTTTTATAGTAGACGCAGCAACAGGAGTTTTCCTTTCTTCTACTAAATCTATTACACCTGAACCTACAACTATAATTCCTTCTAATTCTTGTGCATTCGGAGCTAAAGAAATAGAGCCAATACCGCCAGCTTTTGTAAAGGTCATTTTTTTACTTTTATAACCTACATAAGATACTATTAAGTTTCCTGAAGCAGCAGATACTTCTATACTAAATTTTCCATTAAAATCTGTGGTTGTTCCATTTCTAGTGCCCTCTATTACGACTGTTGCCCCTGGCAGTGCACCTCCCAAATCACCATCTAATATGGTACCTGTAATTGTTCCTTGTGCGAAAGTAATTGCTGTAAACAAAAGTGCAGCAATTGCTAAATACATTTTTTTCATTTGTTCTCTGTTTGTTTAGTTTTCCAATTCTTGCCGCAAAAGTGAAATATTTTTAGCTTTCACCAATTAAGACAAGGTTAAATTAGTTGCACCAAATTTAACCTTTTTTTAACAAGAAACCCATTGGAGAACAATGGGTTATAACTTTCTTAAAACAAATGATAATTTCTTAAATCAATCCTTAAAAATTTGTAAAAGATTTAATGTAGATGTATCATGTTTAGTAATTTCGGAATTTTCTATATCACCTAATATTGCTGTAGCTAGTTGTTTTCCTAACTCTACACCCCATTGATCATAACTAAATATATTCCAAACAATACCTTGCACAAATATTTTATGCTCATACATAGCTATTAAAGCTCCTAGACTTTTAGGTGTAAGCTTATCTATTAATAAAGTATTTGTAGGCTTATTACCTTGAAAGACTTTAAATGGTGTTAATTCTTTTATTGCTGCTTCAGACATATTTTTTCCCTGTAGCTCTTCTAAAACCTCAACTGAGGTTTTACCGTTCATTAAGGCTTCTGTTTGCGCAAAAAAGTTAGCCATTAGTTTGTTGTGATGCTCCTTATCTCCGTGTAGCGATTCCTTGTAGCCTATAAAATCGACTGGAATTAGTTTTGTTCCTTGGTGTATTAACTGAAAAAAAGCATGTTGTGAATTGGTCCCTGGTTCCCCCCAAATAATAGTTCCGGTTTGGTAATCTACAGGATTCCCATTACGGTCTACACTTTTACCATTGCTTTCCATAATTCCCTGCTGTAAATAAGCTGAAAATCTACTTAGATATTGTGTGTAAGGAATAATAGCTTCTGTATCTGCTCCATAAAAATTATTATACCAAATACTTACTAATGCCAAAACTACTGGAATATTATCTTCAAAATCTGCTGTTTTAAAGTGTTCATCCATTTCGTTTGCCCCAAGGAGCAAATCATCAAAATTTTCATACCCAACAGCTAATGCTATCGAGAGTCCTACTGCGCTCCATAAAGAGAATCTTCCTCCAACCCAATCCCACATTGGAAATACGTTTTCTGCAGCTATACCAAACTCAGCAATCTTACCAGTATTTGTAGATACTGCTGCAAAATGCTTGGCTACATCTTTTTGCGTTGCGTGTTGTAAGAACCATTTTTTAATGGTTGTTGCATTACTTAACGTTTCTTGTGTAGTAAATGTTTTAGAAACTACTACAAAGAGTGTTGTTTCTGGATCCAACTCTTTTAAGGTTTCATATACATGATCCCCATCTACGTTACTTACAAAATGTGTTTTTAAATGATTCTTATAAAATTTTAATGATTCTACAACCATTACAGGCCCTAAATCTGAACCTCCAATACCTATATTAACTACGTCTGTAAATTTCTTTCCTGTGTAACCTTTTTTCTCGCCTGAAATTACTGCATCTGTAAAGGCTTTTATTTTTGCTTTTACTTGGTAAACTTCTGGCACTACATTTTCACCATCTACAAGAACTGAATCTGTCTTTTTTGCTCTTAAAGCTGTATGTAGAACTGCTCTGCCTTCTGTTTGGTTTATAAGATCACCATCATAATATTTTTTAATAGCGTCTTTCAGCTGAACCTGATCTGCCAGTTCTAACAACAAAGAAACGGTCTCTTCTGTAATTCTATTTTTAGAATAATCTACTAAAAAATCTTGCCATTGTATTGTAAACTTGTCTGCTCTTTTATTATCTGAAAGAAAATAATCCTTCATAGAGTCATTTTTACATTCACTAAAATGTTGTGTTAACTTTTCCCAAGCCTTGGTTTTGGTTGGGTTTATATTTTGTAATGACATTGGCTATTTTTTAATTCTGGGTTAAGATTTCTTCTATTGGATGCTCTATATACTCAATACAATCTAACTGTTCTTTTTTCGGATTTATATATTTATAATAATCTACTCGTAAGGAATCTGCTAAGGGTTCTGCTAAAGGCAATTTTTCTCTTAAGGGGTCTACTTGTTTACCATTTTTCCAAAAACGATAACAAACGTGTGGACCTCCGGTGTTTCCCGTCATTCCAATCCAACCTATAACATCTCCTTGTTGTACAAAATCTCCTTTTCGTACGTTTTGATTCTTCATATGTAGGTATTGTGTACTGTAGGTGCCGTTGTGCTTAATTTTTACATATTTTCCATTGCCACCTCGCCTTGTAGATGCTACTACTGTGCCATTTGCCGTTGCCATAATTGGGGTTCCAATTGGAGCGGCATAATCTGTTCCTTTATGTGGTCGTATTCTATAACCGTAATACTTTATTCTTCTCTTTAAATTATACCTAGATGATATTCTACTAAATTTTACGGGTGCCTTTAAAAAAGTTCTTCTTAAATTATTTGCCTCTTCGTCAAAATAATCTCCATTATTATTTAATGAATCGGTAAGATATTCAAAAGCATAAAATGGCTTTCCACTATGCTCAAAATAAGCAGCTTCTATAGGTCCTGCACCGGCATAAATGGAATCATTAATAAATTTTTCTTTATAAATAACTTTAAACCTATCTCCTTTATGCAGTCGAAAAAAATCTACTGTCCAAGCATAAACTTCTGAAAGATTGTTTGTTACGTTATAATCTATTCCTTGATCTAATATTGCTTCTGATAGTGATGATGTTATTACACCAGAAGCTTCTCTTTCTACGTATGTAACCTTTTTTCGTTTTTTTGAAACGGTAACAGAATCTCTTAAATCTACTACGGTATAATTTATTACATCATCTTGATATATAAATACCTGAGCTACTTCAGAAGTGTCTTTTGATGTTAAAATAAAATAAGGCTTTCCTACTACTATTTTCCGCACATCAAAAGTATCTTTATACTCTTCTGATATTTTATGAATTTTGGGGTATGCAACATGATTACGAAGCATGAGTTCCCCAAAACTATCTCCATTTTTTACGGTGTCTCTTATAACCTTAAAATTACCTAAGTTAAAACCAAAATGTTTTACGATTGGTTTATCTAGGATTTTAACTTCTGCTACATTTTTTAATACATTTTTTTCTTTGCATGATATTATTAATATCAATACTAAAAAAAAGCCCCAATACTTCTGCATTTTTCTACTTTTCTACTTTTTCCGGGTTAAAGATATGGTCTACCCACTGTTTTCCCCAATTATTTAACTCTTCTTTTACATATAATTCAGGAAAGAAAACTATTTTCTGAAAACTTGGGGGTAAATATTCTTTCCAATTTGTGCCTCCTGTGGCATCTATTTCTTCTTTATCTTTACGAAGATAACGATAAGCTGACCCCATATGCATCAATGGCCAATTAATATTTGCATTTACATCTAATGACTTTAGAGCTGCTATTAAATCTGGATTGCTTTTATCTTCCTCTTTTAATTGCTGATACTTGTTAAGAATTGTATTTCCTTTTACTTGTTTCGCAATTCTAAGCAACCTAGGTGTATATCTGTACTCAAACTGCTTTAAGGTTAGCGTTTTTTCTCCTGTTGATTTATCTGTAGCTCCTTTTTTCCAATATATATAATCATACAATTCTTCGATATCATTTTTTTCCGAAAACAAATCTCTTTCTGTATGATGTACTAAATTTTCTAATGAGGTAGCATATATCTCTATCATTCTATATTGAGCAGATTGAAACCCACTTGCAGGAAGTAATGCCATTCTATATTGCAAAAACTGCTCTCTTTGCATACCATTAATCATAATACTGAAAGAAGAAATTAGTGCTTTGTAGTAAGAGTTTATTCTATTTGTTTTTTCAAGAAAAAAGTCAACATTATTTCCAGTATCGTCAACAATTTGCTTTTGTTCATGTAAAATTAGCTTAAAATAAAGTTCCGTAATCTGATGATACATAATAAATATTTCCTCATCTGGAAAGTGAGTTCTTGGAACTTGTATGCTTAGTAATGTATCTAAATGAATATAATCCCAATAAGTAAGGTAACGCTGATATAGTAAACCATCTAAGTAGGAGCTTAAATCTTGACCAGAGTCTTTATATTTTTCTTCTAATTTTAAAATCTGAGACTCTATATGCTCCTTATTATCCATTATTTTATTAATCCATTATTATTTTAAACTGATTTTTTAGTCCAGCATAAGCTTCTAAATCTGCTTTTATGGAACCTACAGCCAAATCTGCCTTTATACGTATAGGTATCTTATTTAAATCATTAGAAACCCACAACGATAAACTTTCTTTTTCTTTAAAAACTCTTCCAGATTGTACGTAAGGTCTAAACTTTAAGCATTCTACCTTACCAAACTTAGTTTTTAACGTTTCTTTACCTAAATACTTAAGTTTAAATTTAAAAACTCCTTCATTATCAAAAAGCATATCTAACTCAATAGATTTGCCTACTACCAATTTATCCACAACAAAATTATTTCTCAAATAATAAAAAGCAGATACTAAATCTTGTACATCATCATCGGTTGTAAAATTAAGCTTTTTATTGTTTTTTTTATCGTTTAAAACTGCTACATCTTTTTTATGATTAAAATTAATTTCTACATTCTTTGTATAACCACCTTCATTTAACTTACGCACAAACTTGTACGGCATATTCTTTTTTTTACCAAAATAACTTTCATAAGTATCATCTACCTTAAAAAATATACTTGCAAAGCCCGTTGTTTTTCCTCTTCCTACTACATGATAAACTGGCACATTATTGACCACATCTGACTTTACTTGTAATGTTGCGTAACTAGCGTTTAGAAAACCATAATGAATTCTAAATTTTAACCACTCTCCTTCTTTATAAGCTGTAGTACCTTTTTGTGCATTTGAAATTACACTTAAAAGGAAAAAAGAAATTACATATAAATTTTTCATATACTAATTTTGATTAAAGTAAAAATACTAAAAATGTTATTAATCTTATAAACAACTTTTATACCAAAAAAGTATTGGGTACAAAAAAAGCTCAGTAACTAACTGAGCTTTTACTAAATAACCAACCAAACTTTAAATCATGAAAAACCAATACTTAAAGCATGTAAGGGAACCACCCCCTACTGGGACAAAACTACTACATTGCGCCTTACCTTCTTAAGTTTTAACTTACTTTAACTATACTCTTAACAGTATTTTATAGTTAGCATAGAGAATTTGACATATTCATAAAAAATACAGGGAGTTTTTACCAAGTTCCTTTACATTATTTGCACTTTCTGGTAACATTTTCACTTATGCAAAAACTATAGAGTTGTTTAAACTAAAACTTATTGCCTATAGTAAGAAAAAAAATACCTTTTTCAACCTCTGGAGACCATGAATATAATGCCTGTACTGGTCCTAAAAAAGATTCCCATCCGTACCCGAATGAATACCCAGAAAACGACGGCTCTTTAAACCAATCTCCAGTCCTATATAAATCATCATCAACATTGGCGTAGTTAGCCGCTACTAATAAATGATTTTTAGAAGCAAATTCATAATCTATTTTGGCACTTAGTTTTATAAAACTATTCCCTGGTAAACTTAAAAAATCATATCCTAAAAAAGGGGTGAAATTATTTGTTTGCATAGCTCCATAGCCTCCTAAAACAAAATCAAAAGTAGTAACCCCAGATGTTCCTAATTTAAAACCTCCTTCTCCTTCTAAATTTATAGATATATTTTTAAATAAAGGCAAGGCTACTCCTAATTTTGCTTTAGTTACAGAGAATTCTTTGAAATCTTCATTAAAATCCGAAGATGCAATATAAAAATGAAAATCTCCCTCAAAATACAATCCGTTTTTTGGAAAATATTTATCATCATATGTATCTAACATAAGCTTACCAAAAGCACTATAGAAATGACTTTTTTCAAAAAAAAGCCTATTACCCTCTTGCTGCTTCAGAGCAATAGTTGGGCTTACACCTAAGGTTTTAGTGCTATAGGTTATAAATTTATGTTCCACCCCAGTTCTTACTGCAAATTCTTCTCTTAACTCTGTTTGAATATATGCTTGATTAGTTAGTTCTGAAACATCAAAATTTATGCTATTTATTTTTATTATACTTGGGTCATCAAAATTAGACTCTATTAGACCGTAATTAATCTCCCTTTCAAAACTTAAAAATTTAGAATTAATTCCAAAACTCCAATAAGAAGACATTCCTTTATCAATATAGTATTGAAAATTGTACCGAAGCTTGTCTCCTAAAATAAAATCAAAAGATGTTACATCATTATTAAACAAGAGATTTTTGTTCGTCAAATTAATTATTGCTGCACTTTTATATAAATTATCAAAATGTAGTCCTGTCCTAATAAATGTTTTATCTGAACTCTCTTTTAAATTCAAAATTAAATACTCTTTCGCTTCACTGGAACGTAATTCATACCTAATAGCCTTAAAATTTTCTGTAGCAGATAAGTTGCTTATTCCTTGCTGCAATTTTTTAAACGTAATTTTCTCTTCTACATTAAATCTTAATTTCCCTTTTACATAACCTCTAGTATAATTATTATTCCCTTTAATTATCAACTTATTTATTTTAATACTATCTACTACTTTAACAGGTTTTAATCCTATTCGTTTTTCCTTTTTTTGTCGAATAGCTAATTCTTTTAATGCTACGTATTTTTCTCCAGCAGCTAACTTTCCTTCGTTTACAATAGCGTTTACTAAATTAAAATCTAATACAGAATATTTTTTTACGGCTGGTTTTATATAAATATCCGTTTCCTTAGATTTTTTTTTCATATCATTTGCTGTTCTATAATTATTTACTTGCATCAGAATTTCTGTAGCAGACAATAATGATTCGCGATTAGACAAACCATTTTGAACATCTATACCAATAATAATATTTGCGCCTAAATTTTTTACTTTATTTATAGGGTAATTATTTACGATACCACCATCTACTAAAATTTCCCCTTCTACCTCGGTAGGTTCAAAAAGTGAAGGCAAGGTTCCGCTAGCCAGAATAGCCTCTGGCAAGTAGCCTTTATCTAAGACCACTTCTTTACCTGTTTCTACATTTGTTGCCACACAAAAAAATGGAATAGGCAATTTGTTGAAATCTCTAACATCTTTAACATGATATAAAAGCCGAACCAATTCATTATAAATATTTTCTCCACTTGATATTCCTGACGGGAAAGAAATTTTAAACTTATTAAAAGGCAATGTTAGCGCATATTTTTCTGAATGTTCTTTCTCATAAAAAGTTTTTGCATTTCTTGGCACACTATTTTGAACTAGATTAAGAAAATTTGTATTCCTAAAGATAGAATCTAATTCATTTGCAGAATAGCCAGAGGCATATAAAGCTCCTATAATTGCTCCTATGCTTGTTCCCCCAACATAATCTATCTTTACACCTGCTTCTTCTATAACTTTTAAAGCTCCGATATGCGCAAAACCTTTAGCTCCACCACCACTCAAAACCAAACCCACTTTTACCGGGGAACTCTCATTATGCTGTTGTCCTATTAAAGAACTTAAAAAAAGCATAAGACATATTGTTACTAATTTTTTTAGCATGTCATTAATTTATTACTTTAATGAAAATTTTCATATACTTTTTTAGCCTTTGCCATTCCTACGGCTTCAGCTAAACTTTCTATTGGTGCGTCTTTTACACGCTTAACAGACTTAAAATGCTTCAATAATTCTTCAGCCGTTTTCTCACCAATACCATCTATCTGCTCTAGTTCTGAGTTTATGGCAGCTGCGCTTCTTTTATTTCTATGAAAATTAATTCCAAATCGATGCGCTTCATTACGCAACTGCTGTATTATTTTTAAACTTTCAGATTTTTTATCTAGGTATAAGGGTATTGGATCTTCTGGAAAATAAATTTCCTCTAGTCTTTTTGCTATACCTATAATTGCAATTTTACCTCTTAAACCTAAAATATCTAAGCTTTTTAAGGCTGATGACAATTGCCCTTTTCCACCATCTATAACTATAAGTTGTGGCAATGATTTATTTTCATTTAACAATCTTTTGTAACGCCTAAAAACTACTTCCTCCATAGACGCAAAATCATCTGGACCTTCTACTGTTTTAATATTGTAATGACGATATTCTTTTTTTGATGGTTTACCGTTTCTAAAAACCACACAGGCTGCTACAGGATTTGTTCCTTGTATGTTTGAGTTATCAAAACACTCTACATACCTTGGCTCTTTAGACAATCGAATATCTTTCTGCATCTGAGCCATAATCCTATTGGTATGCCTATCTGGATCTGTGATCTTAATTTGCTTGAAGCGCTCTTGTCTGTAAAATTTAGCATTTCGTTCAGACAATTCTAAAATTTTCTTTTTATCTCCTAGCCTAGGGATCACCACTTTAATATTATCATCTACTAATACATCAAAAGGAGTATATATCTCTTTTGATAATAAATTAAAGCGTTGACGAATCTCTATGATTGCTAATTCTAACAATTCTTTATCTTCTTCAGCAAGTTTCTTTTTTATCTCCATGGTGTGCGATCTAATAATAGACCCATGAGAAAGTTGCAGAAAATTTACATATGCAAACGCATCATCAGAAACAATTGAAAATACATCTACATTATTAATTTTAGGATTTACGACTGTAGATTTAACCTGGTAGTTTTCTAATATTTCTATTTTTTCCTTTATTTTTTGAGCTTCTTCAAATTTCATTTCTGATGCTAAATCTTGCATCTGATTTTTAAAATAGTGTAACGAAGATTTGAAATTCCCTTTAATGATTTCTCTAATATCTGCTATTTCTTTTTGGTATTCTTCCTCTCTTTGTAAATCTTCGCAGGGCCCTTTACAATTCCCCAAATGGTATTCTAAACAAACTTTATATTTTTCTGCGTTAATTTTTTCACTAGAAAGATCATAATTGCACGTTCTTAAAGGATACACTCCCTTTATTAAATCCAGTAAAATTTTTACTGTTTTAATACTTGTATAAGGTCCAAAATACTCCGAACCATCTTTTACCATTCTACGTGTAGGGAAAATTCTAGGAAAACGTTCGTTTTTTATGCATATCCACGGATACGATTTGTCGTCTTTTAACAGCACATTGTATCTTGGTTGATATTTTTTTATTAGATTATTCTCCAACAATAATGCATCAGACTCTGTAGGTACCACAATGTGTTTTATGGATACAATTTTTTTTACCAGAACACGCGTTTTTCCATTTTCGTGCTTTTTGTTGAAATAAGAAGAGACCCGTTTTTTAAGATTTTTAGCCTTGCCTACATATAGTATTTTATCTTCTATATCATAAAATTGATATACTCCAGGTGTATTAGGCAATGTACTTAATTGAATTTCAATTGGGATATTAGACATTCTAAATTACTATAAATGATTTGGTTTAACAGACAAGGTTAAATTACTATGTTTTTATGAAAACATTACTATTGATTAGATTTTTTATGAGGTTTTTGTGACGAACAATGGTCATCACAAAATACTTCTAGAGTAAAAAAACGAGTTTTGAATTTAATAAATCCACTTTATAGAATAAAAAAATTAACACCTATTTGTGTTTTGTAAGTATTAAGCACCTATTTTTTAATTTTTTTATCAAAAAATAAACCAACATTACTCAACAACAAAACAGGGACTAAATTAATGTAAAATATTTTAAATCAGTATTTTAACTTAGAAAACAATTACTTTTGATGTTACTTTAAAGTTAGCTCCTTCATAAAAAATGTATTTCATCGACAAAAATATGCTTTTGATGGATTTTTTAATTTTTTTTATTTACATTTAGGATATCTAAATTTAATATTACTATGGAAAATTATATTATCACTGGCGGGACTTATTTAATCCTAATGTTATTCATTAAAATATACTATACTGTAGCTGCTAAAGAATAAAGAAATACCTTTGTTCTTTTAAACTAGAACATTTAATTCTTACATGTTAAAAAAGGAGTTACGGTTAATTTATAATAAAAAGAGAAACGAGATTTCCCAAAAAAAGTTATTAGAAGATAGTTTAACTATTGCTAACAATCTCCTTGAGCTAAATTTTATATGGTCTTTTAATTACTACCATATATTTTTGCCTATAGTTAGAAAAAAAGAAATAGATACTAGTTTTATCCTATCTATATTACAAGGAAAAGATAAAAACGTTCTGCTTCCAAAAATAGAAAACAGCACTACACTTGTAAATTATCTGCTTACCGATAGTACCCTTATAAAAAACAATAAATGGGCTATCCCAGAGCCTGTTGATGGCATAGAGGTACCAACAAATAAAATAGAGGTTATTTTTATACCTCTGATGGGTTTTGACAAACAAGGTAATAGAGTTGGCTACGGAAAAGGATTTTATGATAAACTTTTAAAAGAATGTAATCCAAATACTTTGAAGATTGGACTTTCTTTATTTAATGCTGAAGATAAAATTACCGATATATATGAAGGTGATATTCCTTTAGATTATTGTGTTACGCCAAATAAAACGTATAGTTTTTAATTTTTACCAAAAGCCTTTTTATTAAAAACCAATAGTATTCCAACACCAGTACTTATTGCCATATCTGCAATATTAAAAACTGGCTCAAAAAAACTAAAGCTTTGACCGCCAAAATAAGGCACCCACGTTGGCCATGTTGTATTAATCATAGGAAAATGAAGCATATCTACCACTTTACCATGAAATATAGACCCATAAGAATCATTAGAAAATAAAGTTGCTACACTGCCTCTATATGCGCTTTCATCAAATAACATTCCATAAAAAACAGAATCTAGAATATTACCAACTGCACCCGCAAATATCAAACAAACCGCAAATATTAATGTTTTTGGACTGTTTCTCTTAATAGTATCTAACAACCAATAACCAATACCTGCAACTGCAAAAACTCTAAAAACAGTTAATATTAACTTCCCTGTTTTATTTGTAATAGGAAAAAAATCACTTAATTTCACACCCCATGCTGCTCCTTCATTTTCAATAAAGAGAATTTTAAACCAATTAAAAACATCAACAGATTCCCCTAAAACAAAATGGGTTTTCACATATATTTTACTTACTTGATCTACTAGTAAAATTAGAAAAACAAGTAATAAGGATTTTCTTAAGCTCATTATTTAACTATAAAATTTCAGCTAAAGTAAACATATTATTCGGTTTTTTTTAGGTAGATATTTCCTGTTGCAGATATTAATGTATAGTACGTATTTCCAAAAGGTATATTTCCCTTAAAAACTTCTCCATACTTAGACTTTGCCTCTATAGTAGCTGCATTATTATAAACTTTGATATCTCCACTTTTAGTGGTTACAGAAATGCGCTCAGAAACGTTTTTTAATGTGCATTTCCCTTCTAATAGAGTCACCTCTAAATTCTTATAATCCCCTAGAATAGTGGTATTACAATTATCCCCTACAATAACTACATTTTTATATTCTGGAAGTTTTATTTTTAAAGCAATAGAAATAACTTTATGGGCACTTAATTTATCGTTTGGGTTTTTAAAATCTGGCTGAAAATCTGTACGTATCCACACGTTGCTACCTTCTTCTAAAACATTTAGCAACAAATTTTTTCTGTATTCACCATTAGAAATAGCCTCTACCTCCATTTCATTGGTTTTAGAAGTCTCTATTAACAACTGATAACAGTGCGTTAAATCTATATGAAAATATAAAATATTAGTGGCTGTGATAGATTTTTTAATCACTTTTTGAGCATTTAAAAAACTTGCCATTAAAAACAAAACAACAAACGTTGACTTTTTCATTGTTTAATATAAAAAAACGCCCTCGAGGGCGTTTGTATTATTTCTGCATATTTTTTGCTTCTATACTTAAGGTAGCATGAGGTACCAATTTTAAACGATCCTTGTTTATTAATTTCCCCGTCACTCTACAAATACCATAGGTTTTGTTTTGTATTCGCAACAATGCATTTTTTAAATCTCTAATAAATTTCTCCTGACGAATTGCTAATTGAGTGTTTGCTTCTTTACTCATTGTTGCAGAACCTTCTTCAAAAGCTTTAAAGGTGGGAGATGTATCATTTGTTCCGTTATCACCATCGTTCATATAAGAACTCTTAAGTAACTCTAAATGACTTTTAGCTTTCACTATTTTTTCTTCAATTACATTTTTAAACTCTTCTAAATCCTTATCAGAGTACCTAACTTTTAAGTCTTCAGCCATAATTTTAGTGTTTTTGGATAAACAATTTTGTATTTATTTCATCAAAAGAAACATCAATACCTTTTTCTAATTTTTCTTCAAAATTTAATTCTGCCGTTAATGTTTCTGCTTTTATGTAATCTATATTGCTTGCAGCAGCGTTCTCTACAAAACCATCTTTTAAAATCTTAACATCTATTTTATCAGTAACCTCAAAGCCTGAATCTTTTCTTAAATTCTGAATTCTATTTACCAACTCTCTAGCAACCCCTTCTTTTCTTAACTCATCGTTTATAGTAACATCTAACGCTACTGTAATAGATCCTGAAGTTGCCACTAACCATCCTTCTATATCTTGAGAAGAAATCTCTACATCATGTAACTGTAAATTAATGATTTTATTTTCTATTTCTAGAGAAATTTCACCATTTAGCTCAATTTTTTGAATATCTTCTTGCTCAAGATTAGCTACTGCATTGGATATCAACTTCATATCTTTTCCATATTTTGGACCTAAAACTTTAAAATTAGGCTTAATTTGTTTCACCAAAATACCAGAAGCATCATCTAACAGTTGAATTTCTTTTACATTTACTTCAGATTTTATTAAATCTGCTACTGCTTCTATCTCTTCTTTTTGTTTTTTATCTAATACTGGCACCATTATTTTTTGTAATGGCTGACGCACTTTTATCTTTTCTTTTTGTCGTATTGATAATACCAATGAAGATATTGTTTGAGCTTTTGCCATTTTACTTTCCAATTCTTTGTTTACGATTGCTGCATCGTATACTGGAAAATCAGCCAAATGTACACTTTCAAAAATTTCTATAGTAGTGGTATTTGTTAAATCTTTGTAAAGTCTATCCATAAAAAATGGAGCAACTGGAGCTGATAATTTTGCAACTGTTTCTAAACAGGTATATAATGTTTGGTATGCTGCTATTTTATCTTGCTCATATTCTCCTTTCCAAAAACGTCTTCTACACAACCTTACATACCAGTTGCTTAAATTCTCTTGTACAAAGTTAGATATAGCACGCGTAGCTTTTGTTGGCTCATAATCTGTATACGACTCGTCTACTGTTTTAATTAATGTATGTAATTCGGATAAAATCCACTGGTCTATTTCTGGACGTTCAATTAAAGGAATGTCACTTTCAGCGTAGCTAAAACCATCAATATTTGTGTACAGCGCAAAAAATGAATAGGTGTTATATAAGGTTCCAAAGAATTTACGTTTTACCTCTGCTATTCCCTCTACATCAAACTTTAGATTATCCCAAGGATTTGCGTTAGAAATCATATACCAACGTGTAGCGTCTGGACCATGCGTATCCATAGTTTCAAAAGGGTCTGCCGCATTTCCTAAACGCTTAGACATTTTTTTACCTTCTTTATCTAATACTAGACCATTAGACACTACATTTTTATAAGCAACAGAATCAAAGACCATTGTTGCTATGGCATGTAAGGTATAAAACCAACCTCTTGTCTGATCTACTCCCTCTGCAATAAAGTCTGCTGGAAAAGTCTTTCCTTCATCAATAAACTCTTTATTCTCAAAAGGGTAATGCCATTGTGCATAAGGCATAGAACCACTATCAAACCAAACATCTATTAAATCGCTCTCACGCTTCATAGGTTTTCCTGATGGAGAAACTAATGTAATTTGATCTACAATATTTTTATGAAGGTCTATTTTTTCATAATTAGCATCGCTCATATCATCCACAACAAAATCTGCATAAATATCTTTTTCTAATATTCCTGCCTCCAAAGATTTTGCCATTTCTTCTTTTAGCTCTGCTATAGAACCAATCATTATTTCTTCTTTACCATCTTCAGTACGCCAAATAGGTAATGGTATTCCCCAATAACGAGAACGAGAAAGGTTCCAATCATTTGCATTTGCTAACCAATTCCCAAATCTACCTTCTCCTGTTGCTTTTGGTTTCCAATTAATTGTTTGGTTTAATTGAAACATTTTATCCTTAACATCGGTTACTTTTATAAACCATGAATCTAAAGGATAATATAAGATAGGTTTGTCTGTACGCCAGCAATTTGGGTAACTATGCACATACTTTTCTACTTTAAACGCTTTGTTCTCTTCTTTTAGTTTTATGGCAATTTCTACATCTACAGACCTTTCTGGTGCTTTGCCATCATAATAATCGTTCTTTACGTATTTACCTGCAAATTCTCCCATTTCTGGTCTAAACTTACCTTGTAAATCTACCAATGGCACTAAATTTGCATTCTCATCCTTCACTAACATTGGAGGCACTTCTGGCTCTGCTTGTTTTGCTACTATAGCATCATCTGCTCCGAAAGTAGGTGCGGTATGCACAATTCCTGTTCCGTCTTCTGTAGTTACAAAATCTCCAGCTATTATTCTAAATGCATTTTCAGGATTATCATTTGGTAATGTGTATGATAATAATTGCTCATAGGTAACACCTACTAAGTCTTTTCCTACTATGCTATCACCAACTATGTATGGTATTTTTTTATCTCCTTGTTTATAATTTACCCAATCTTCTTCATTTTCTACTGCAACAAATTTTCCAGCAAATTGCTTCCCTACTAATGCTTTTGCCAATACTACATTAATTGGTTCAAAAGTATATTGGTTGTATGTTTTCACTAATACATACTCAATTTTTGAGCCTACTGTTAGAGCTGTGTTAGATGGTAATGTCCATGGTGTAGTCGTCCATGCTATAAAATAAACATCACTATCTATGGTAGCAAAAAAACTAGGAAGCGTTTCTTTATGTGCTTTAAACTGCGCTACCACCGTGGTATCTGTTACATCTTGATAGGTGCCTGGCTGATTTAGCTCATGTGAGCTTAATCCTGTTCCCGCTTTTGGAGAATAAGGCTGAATTGTATACCCCTTATAAATAAGACCTTTATTATAAATCTGTTTCAATAACCACCAAACAGACTCCATGTATTTGGCTTGGTATGTAATATATGGATCCTCCATATCTACCCAATACCCCACCTTTTGGGTCATTTTATTCCAAACGTCTGTATAACGCATTACTGCTTTTTTACAGGCAGCATTATATTCTTCTACCGATATTTTTTTACCAATATCTTCTTTGGTAATACCAAGTTCCTTCTCAACACCAAGCTCAATAGGAAGTCCGTGTGTATCCCATCCTGCTTTACGCTTTACTTGAAAACCTTTCATGGTTTTATATCTTGGAAAGATATCTTTTATTGTACGAGCCATAACATGATGAATCCCTGGCATGCCATTTGCCGAAGGGGGACCTTCATAGAAAACATAGCTCTCTTTGCCTTCTCTACTTGTTACGCTTTTCTCAAAAATACTGCGCTCTTTCCAGTAGCTTAGAATTTCTTCTGCTACTTTTGGTAAATTTAATCCTTTATATTCCGCAAACTTCATAATAACTGCTTCAGGTACCACATTTTAAGTCTGCAAAATTATAAATTTAGATTGGATATAAGGGCATGGTATGCAAAGGAAATAGATAAGTTTATAATTACATAAAATAGTAACATCTAGATTTCTTGTTTTATACGTATATTTGTCGCTAGTTATAAATTATAAACACTAAATTTTATCACCATGAAAAAAGTAATTTTAAGTTCAATTCTAATGGTAGCCCTTTCTACATCATTTGTATCTTGTAAAGATGCGGCCGACAAAGCTAAAGATGCTACTGAGGCTGCTGCTGAGGCAACAAAAGACGCAGCTAACAGCACTATTGATGCTGCTAGTAACGCAGCAGACGCTACCAAAGATGCGGCTGGAAATGCAATTGACGCTACTAAAGATGCGGCTAACGGTGCTGTTGATGCTGCTGGAAACGCAGTAAACGCTACTAAAGATGCTGCTGGAAATGTAATTGATTCTACTAAAGATGCTGCTAATAGTGCTGTTGATGCTGCTGGAAATGCGGTAAACGCTACTAAAGATGCTGCTGGAAACGCAATTAATGCGACTAAAGATGCTGCTGGGAATGCAGTTGATGCTACTAAAAATGTAGCTAAAGATGCTAAAGCTAAAGCTGGAGAAGTTGCTACTGATGCTAAAGAGGCAGTAAAAAAAGTAGTTCACTAAATTTGACACAACAAAAATATACCAAAGACCCAATTGTTAATTGGGTCTTTTTTGTTTAAAATTTAACTCCAACGCCTAAAATAACATTTAAACTAGGAGCTGCTATCCCTGAAGAGTAGGTACGATATCTTTTATTTGTAATATTCTCTATACCTAAAGTTCCTTTAATTTTATTTGTTATCTGATATTGTGACCTAAAGTTTAATGTTGCCCATGATGGACTATAAGGCTGCCCATTTACATCGGTAGCATAAATATATTCTTTACTTTTTTCTGATGGTGCTAAATCAGAAAAATCAAGTTTTTCATTGTAATTCAAAAACAAATCTGCTTTTAAACGTTGATTTTTCCATATTACGTGTACATCTCCAAAAGTGGGTGCTGCATGCCTTGCAGGCACTACGGTTCCATTGTTCTCTTCTTCCACACCTTTTGTAATGGTAAGGTTAGATGTTAGAGACACATTCTCCGTTATATACACATCTAAACCAAGCTCAAAACCATATATATATGCTTTTGCTGCATTTTGTATTGCCTGTACATTGCTGAGTTCTCCATTGTACTCAATTTGTGACTCCCCATTAAATTCAAAATCTCTACGCACCAAAGCATCTACTAAATAAGTATCAAACAAAGTTGCTTTTAGCACCAATTTGTCCTTGAAATTTTTTTGTATTCCAATTTCTGTATTATATGCATATTCTGGCTCTAAATTTGGGTTAGGAACTACAACAGAACCTGGTTCAGAATTAAACACTTTACCAACGTCATCCAAATTAGGTGATCTAAACCCTGTAGACTTATTAAATGTTAATTGTAGATCTTCTTTGAGAAACCAGCTGAATCCTAAATTTACTGTTAAGGCTCCTGTGCTTAGGTTAGCGTCATCAAACGGAAAAGGGAAGAAAGTTTTATCAAAAACGCTTTTACTCCAAACATGACTATACCGCAACCCTGATAATAGAGTGAAATTAGGTTTTACTTTATATTCTCCTGTAATATAGCCTGCTAAAGTTTGCCATGTAGCTCCATCTGGATACCTGGTTGACGAAGGTAGCGTCTGGTTTGTTTGTATGTTTTCTTGGCTTCCAACTGAGTTTACTTTATTAAAAACATACTCACCACCATAATATAACCTAAGATTTCCTATTCTCTTATTTTCAAAATCTACGTTTGTAGATAATGCATCTACTTTTTCTTCATTTATATACCGTATTGGATTTTGAAAATCTCTATTATTTCTACTTTCTTCAAAACGCTGGTAAGCAGCAGTAATTTTAAGTCCGTCATAAAATTTACTTTTTCCCTTTTTAACAACCTGAAAATTACTCATAAACCATTTTTGCGGTCCATAAAACCATTCTGCATAACGCAATCCTGTTCCAAGACTATCAGGTCTTATTAACCGATCATATCTATTAAAGTTTGAGGTTTTAGAATAATACATTCCCAAATTAAAATCCCAATTGTTATTTGGCTTAAAAGCTATTTTTTGCATCAAATTAATTTGATCATAGCCTGTGGAAACTTGCTTTCTAGGGTTTTCATTAGGAACTAAAACATCTATACCATTACTTGTACTAACGTATTGATCTCTTAGATAATCTTTTGGACCATTAGTTCCAATAGTTAAATCATCAAAATTATTATAGGAAACACTCGTTAAAAAGGCCCAATTTTTTTTTCCAATATTAAAATCTAAATGTATTGTATTTTCATTATTTGCAGTAGCATACCTATAATTTCCTTTTCCAGAAAAAGTAATACTATCAGTTATAGAAAATTGTGGTTTGTGTGTAAAAAAATTCATTACACCTCCTATAGCGTCACTCCCATAAATTACGGAACCTGGACCAAAAATTATTTCGGTATTTTTAATATTAAATGGATCTATTGCAATAATATTCTGAATATTGCCGCCTCTAAAAATAGCATTGTTCATTCGCACCCCATCTACCGTAATTAATAACCTATTGGTAGCAAAACCTCTAATCATTGGACTACCTCCTCCTAACTGACTCTTTTGAACAAATACTTTACCGCTATTTTGCAGTAAATCTGCGGATGTTTGTGGGTTTGTAAACTCAATAGTTCTTGCGTTTATAGAAGCTATTTTTTGAGGAATATCTTTTTTTTGCTGCTCCCATTTAGAAATAGACATAACGACTTCTTCCAATTCCTCTGCTTTTAGTGCTAAATAAAAACGCTTCCCTTTTTTTAATAATTGAGATTTAGATATTTTTCTTTTTTGGTAGCTAATATGCCTAAAAATTATACGCTCTGTTTTATCAAAAATACCAAGATTACATTTTCCTTTGTTATCTGATAATACTGTTTTAGACCTATCATTATTAAACAATACTACATTAGAAATAGGCTCACCAGTATCTGTATCCAAAATGTTTATTTCTTGCGAAAAACCCATTTTAAAAAACAGTAAAAAACCAATAAAAACTAATTTATACATCTCTAACTAAAAACTTCGTTTAATATGGCAAGTGACTTTGGTTTTCTAAATCCTTGCAAATGTAATTCAAAATAAAGAATAAGCGATTTTAACAACTCTTGCCTATTCGTCTTCTTCATCTTTACAGTATAAAATGTATCAAAATTTGTGCCTAAAAACACTTTGAAGTAGCTAAGGTTTTCTCCTAACAACATTGGGTTTAAAGTAATTGTATTAGAAAAGCTCCCTTCTAACAAATCAAAATACAATGCATCTACATCCGTTGTATCTGGATAAAACCCTAAGTACCTCGTAAGTAACAACAAAAAATACAAATGAAAATTAGAAATTTCATCATGAGCATCTAACCATTGTAAGGAGGCTTCTAAGAAAAAAAATAATTCATTATTACATTCTTCTTCAAAAATACTATTACTTAGCATTTCTGCTAAAAACATAGTCATCGCATTTTTAGCTATTTGCGTATGTAATGTTTGATAATGAAAACTGACTTTTGCTTCACTAATACTTTCTAGGGTTCCTTTATTTTTATGTACAGCAACAATTTCTAATTGCATTAAAGGCTGAAAATAAGCTGTTTTTAGTTTTCCCTTTTTTGATGCTAGAACACCCCTTAATAAATAACTTTTTACACCGTCTGATACTGTAAATGCTTTTACTATGAGACTTGTATCTCCATACTTTAAAGCCGATAAAACTATAGCTTTTGTGGTAACTCGCATTATTTTTTTTCTATTACCACAAAGATAGTTTTTTAATGTTAGGTGCTAGACACTAGGCGCTAGTGTGAAAAAATATTTTAAAACTCTAAAACATACCAACAAATATTACTAAATAAAAAAGCGAAGCATTCTTAGAATACTCCGCAAAATTTAATTTTCTAAAACCGACTTCTTTAAGCTCACAACTATATCACCCCTTGTGCTAACATTGCATCGGCTACTTTTACAAAGCCAGCAATATTTGCTCCTTTTACATAATTACAATAACCGTCTTCTTGCTTGCCATACTGAATACAAGAATTATGAATATCTTCCATAATGGCTTTTAAGCGTTCATCTACTTCTTTTCGTGTCCAACTAATTCTAAGAGAATTTTGCGACATTTCTAACCCAGAAGTAGCAACACCTCCTGCATTAGAAGATTTTCCTGGTGCAAACAATATTTTTGCATTATGAAACTCGTGTATTGCCTCAGGTGTAGAAGGCATATTAGCTCCTTCTGCCACACAAATACAACCATTGTTTATTAATGATTTCGCACTTTGCATATTAAGCTCGTTCTGTGTAGCACATGGCAAAGCAATATCACATGGAATATCCCAAGGAGTTTTTCCTTTATAAAATTTAGCCGAAGTATACGTATCCACATAGTCCGAGATTCTACCTCTTTTATTGTTCTTTAATTCCATTACAAAAGCTAATTTATCTTCATCAATACCATCTTCATCATGAATAAAACCTTGCGAATCTGATAAGGTTATCACCTTACCTCCCAAATGCAATACTTTTTCTGCTGCAAATTGCGCTACATTTCCAGAACCAGATATAACAACACTCTTACCTAAAAAATCTTCACCTTTAGTTTGCAACATACTCTGTGCAAAATAAACGGTTCCATAACCTGTAGCTTCTGGTCTAATTAAAGAACCTCCCCAAGATCGACCCTTTCCTGTAAGTACCCCCGTAAATTCATTCTTAATTTTTTTGTACATTCCAAATAAGAATCCTATTTCTCTGGAACCTACACCTATGTCTCCTGCAGGAACGTCTGTGTTAGATCCAATATGCCTAGACAATTCTAACATAAAAGCATGACAAAAACGCATTACTTCATCATCAGATTTACCTTTCGGGTCAAAATCTGAACCTCCTTTACCACCACCCATTGGTAGTGTTGTTAGGCTATTTTTAAATACTTGTTCAAAAGCTAAAAACTTAAGTATACTTGCATTTACAGATGGATGAAAACGCAACCCTCCCTTGTAAGGGCCAATGGCTGAATTCATCTGTATTCTATATCCTCTATTTACATGTATTTCTCCATTATCATCTACCCAAGCTACTCTAAAAGAAAGTAACCGTTCGGGTTCTACCATTCGTAATAATATATTTTTTCCGTTGTAAATTTCATGCTTTGCTATATAGGGAATAACTGTTTCTGCTACTTCTTTTACCGCTTGTATAAATTCTGGTTCATGACCATTTCTAGTTTTCACCTCATCCATAAATGTTTTAATCTTTGCTTCCATATGACATCTATTTAGATATGTTCATTAATGAAATAAAAATATAACTTATAATTGTGTTATTGTTAGAAAACAACTTCTATTTTAATAAATTTTCGAATAAATTTTAAAACTTGAGTTATCCAAATTTATACGTTTGTGGAGCTTAGCTCATTTTGACAACTTTTTTCTTTAAAAATATTAATACTTCTCACTTCTAAACTAAAAATCCTTTTCTATCTTGCTTAAATATTTAAACTCGTACTTCTATAGATATTTGACTATGAAAACAAAATTATTCATTTTATTATCTTTAATTATAATTACTGGTTGTGAAGACAGTGACAAATTAGCTTATGAAACTTTTAATTTTAGTTCAGAAAAATGCGCTAATTGTCCGGAAGTATCTATTTCGTTTCCAAAATGTACAACGGCAACAAAAATTTCAGAAACTATAAATACCAGCATACAAGAAGAAATTATCTCTCAACTAAACTATGAGGATGAAATTGAGACCAACTCTATAGAAAAAGCAGCTAATACGTTTAAAGAAAAGTTTACAGAATTCTCGCAAAAGTTTCCAGACGAAACGGTTAGTTGGGAAGCAACTATAAAAGGGAGTGTTCTTTATGAAGATATGAACACTATTACTATTGAACTAAATACCTATATTTTTACTGGTGGCGCACACGGCTATACTTCTATTACTTACTTAAATTTTGATAAGAAAAAAAGCACTGAATTAGAAAACTGGGAGCTTTTTAAAGACAAGGATTTATTTTTAGCTTTTCTTGAAACTAAATTTAAAATACAAGAAAATATACCCCAAGACAAATCTATAAATAGTACTGGGTTTATGTTTGAAAACGATACATTTCACCTTCCAGAAAATATTGGTTTCACAAAAAAAGGATTGCAATTTATTTACAACCCTTATGAAGTGGCTTCTTATGTTGATGGCCCCGTTACAATAACGATTCCTTACAATCAAATAAACTCTTATTTATCTGTTAAAACTAAAAACTAATTACTTAGCAATAGCTCTTTTTAGTGCCAAAATAGACCCCAAATGTATTCCTTCATGAAAAATATTAAAAGCAATAGCATCTGCTGCACTATCCAACGTAACCTTTGGTGTGGTAGTGTATGAATCATAGTTTGTGAACTCTCCATTATCATATGCCCTTTGTGTTTCTTCTACTGTAGAAAAAAGCAATATCTTTACATCTTCTATCTCTGTATCACTAACAGGCTTACCATCTGGAGCAGTACCTTTTTTGTACATACCTACCAACTCATCTGATATTAAAAGTGTTTTTCCACTAAGCTTGTATACTAATATTTGCTGCGTTACAACTACATGAGCAATATTCCACCATATATTGTTATTAAACCCATCAGGAATAATAAATAAATCTTCTTTAGGAGTTTCCGTCAAAAATTTATGAAGAATAACTCTGTTTTTTAAGGTAATATCGAAAAGTTTTTCCAAAATATTTTTTTTTGTAAAAGTAGTATAATTCACTTAAAAATAAGTTCCTTTGTTTTGAATATACCTTATGAACTCTTTTTACAACCTATGAAAAAAATATACTACCTAAGCACTTGTGATACTTGTAAAAGAATTTTAAATGAACTACAACCTATTGATGGTTTTGAGCTTCAGGATATAAAACCTGACGCCATTACTAGTTCTCAGATTGAAGAAATGCAAGCACTATCTGGAAGTTACGAAGCTTTATTTAGTAAAAGGGCCAGGCTATACAAGGAACGTAATTTAAAAGACCAAACTCTTACCGAAGAAAATTACAAAGAATTAATCTTAGAACATTACACCTTTTTAAAACGCCCAGTAATTATTATGAACGATACTATATTTATAGGCAACAGCAAAAAAGAAGTTGCTGCCGCCAAAGAAAAAATACACGGTTAAAATCTTCTCTTTATTCTAAATTTTTTGGTGTTTTAGAAAATTTACGCGTGTCCCCCTTTGTTAAAATTTTAAACCCTTCTGCTTTTTCTATTTTTTCAAAATTTGTTATAAGTTCATTAGGGAGGGCATTAAGAGACCTTGTTTCCATACTAATCCATGCGCCCATCATTTCGCAATGTGCAAAATTTTTACCGTTGCTATCATAAAAATTATGGTGAAATTCAAAAAACTTACCATCTTCACTAAGACCCATTAATTCTAACGAAACTTTTACTGGTTTACCAGGAAACACTTCTTTAAAATAATACATGTGCTCATAAAAAACCACAGGCCCTACTTTATATTTTGCCATCGTTTTATGCCCAAAACCTAATTCTTGAAGAAAACTCATTCTTGTATGACTCATAAAGTTAATGTATGCCGTATTTGCTAAATGACGATTCGCATCAACATCACTCCACCTAATTTCAAACTCTTTTAAGTACATTTTTATGGTATTTTTTTAATTCAAAAAGACTTTCTCTCCTGTGCTTGCAGCTTTATTAATAGCTTCTACAATTGCTATATCTTTCATTCCGTTTTCTCCTGGAACCAAAACGGGGCTGTCTTGTATAATAGTCAAAGCGTCTTCATCCATCTGTTTTGCTTGCTGGTTTTCAATTACGGTATTCAATAAAATACCATCACTTGTTTTTCCCTTTATTCCAGAATATTCATGAAACGGTGATAACTCATACCAACCATTCTCACAATCTGCTCGCAATATATTTGTTCTTTCAGCAGCAGTTGTCTTACCATATCCTTTAATTCCCGAAGCAAAGTCTAATGTAAATGTAGTTGTTTCAGGAATTTCTGTAAAAATCTCTGGGCGTGTATTTTTATGATGTGCAGTAACAGCAATAGGCTCTTCTCCTGTAGTATAGCGTATTCCATTTACCGTATAAACGCCAACATCATATATTAACCCGCCTCCTAATTCTTGGGTACTTCTCCATGTTTTTTTATGTTTACCAACAAAAAAACCTACTTCAGATTTAACTGTTTTTATAGCACCATAAGATCTTGTTTTACCCCACTTTATAAGTTGTTGCGTATTGGGCTCGTGCTGCAATCTGTAACCTATAGATAGTTTTACTTTGTTTTTATTACAAGCGGCTATAATAGCTTTACACTCTTCTTCTGTTTTTGCCATTGGCTTTTCACACCATACATGTTTCCCCGCATTTGCTGCTTTAATTGCATATTTTGCATGTAATCCTGTAGGTAAAACTATATATATAACATCTATTTCTGGATTATTAGCAATCGCATCCATAGTTTCATAACTGTAAACATTCTTATCCAAGATACCATACTTCTGTTGCCAAATAGGAATTTTTGATGGTGTCCCTGTTACGATCCCTTTAAGCTCGCAATGGTTTGTAAGTTGCAACGCTGGTGCTAATTGTTCTCTACTGTATTGACCTAAACCTACAAGGCAAACGCCTAATTTCTTCTTTTTGTAGTTAGGTTTAAAAGAATACAAGGGTAATATTGCTGCAACACCTAACAATAAGCCTGTGTTTTTAATAAATGTTCTTCTTTTTTGCATTGAACGTAAAAGTTGATTTTTGATAAAACTAACAATAATTTAAACCGATAAATAAAACTTTATGATTTTATTAGCATACAATTGTTTTGCAAAAAGCCTACATATGTAGATTGATATTACTAACTTTAGTATTTTAAACACACATAAATCATGTTCTCTAAACCCTCTTTTATTAAAGAATTAGCGCTGCCCACCATTGCAGCGCCAATGTTTCTCATTTCTGGCCCTAAAATGGTTATAGAATGCTGTAAAAACGGTATTGTGGGTACTTTTCCTGCGCTAAACCAACGTACTAGTGAAGGTTTTGAAGAATGGTTGATAGAAATTAAAACTGCATTACAAGAATTTGAAACAAAAACAGGGAAAAAACCAGCTCCCTTTGGAGTAAATCTTATTGTTCATAAAACAAACCCTAGATTACAAGCCGATATAAAAATCTGCATTAAACATAAAGTTCCTTTAATTATTACCTCACTTGGAGCTGTATCGCAAGTGGTAGATGCAATACATAGTTATGGCGGATTGGTTTTTCATGATATTATTAAAAAAAGGCATGCCGAAAAAGCTGCTGAGGCTGGTGTAGATGGTTTAATTTTGGTCGCTGCTGGAGCAGGTGGGCATTCTGGAACTATTAACCCAATGACATTGGTGGCAGAAATTAAAAAGTTCTATCATAAAACTATAATCCTTTCTGGTTGTATTAGTACGGGTAGAGATATTGCATCTGCACTACAAATGGGAGCAGATATGGCATATATGGGCACAAGGTTCATCAATACAAAAGAAAGCAAGGCAACCGATGAATACCGAAAAATGATTGTAGAGGCTGGCGCAAGTGATGTAGTATATACCGCATCAATTTCTGGTGTACATGCAAATTTTTTAGCAGCTAGTTTACAAGCTGCTGGAATTACCGAAGAAGATTTAAAAAAAGATACAAAAATAGATTTTGGAAAAGAATTAGATGTAGATGGTAAAGCATGGAAAACAATATGGTCTGCAGGGCAAGGTGTAGCTATGATAGATAATATTGTATCGGTAACCGAGCTAGTACAAACACTAAAAACAGAATTTAAAGCCGCAATTGAAGAGCAAACAAAAGTATTAGAAAATTACCCAAAAGAATAGATTAATTCTATGCCCCTAATTACATCTGATTACAATCCTTCTGTTTTTTTTAAACACGGACATTTATCCACCATCTATTGTGGTTTATTTAGAAGAATTAATGGTCTCATTCAACAACGAGAACGCCTAGAACTTACTGATGGTGATTTTTTAGATCTTGATTGGAGCTATAGCTTAAAAAAAACTTCTAAAGTGGCAATCATAATTCATGGTTTAGAAGGCAATGCACAGAGAGCTTATGTTGCCGGTAGTGCAAAACAATTTAACAGCCACGAAATAGATGCTTGTACTCTAAATTTAAGAAGTTGTAGCGGAGAAGTAAATCGCTTATATCGCTCCTATAGCTCTGGAAGCACAGAAGATTTAGAAGCTGTAATTCATCATATTTTACAAACTAAAAAATATTCAGAAATCTATATTAATGGCTTTAGTCTAGGGGGAAATATCATTTTAAAATACTTAGGCGAGGGCAACACTATACCAAAAGAAGTAAGGGCTGCCATCGCAATATCTGTTCCTTGTGACTTACATAATTGTGCGTTAGAGCTTTTAAAGCCTAAAAACATATTATTTGCAAAAAGATTTAAAAAACATTTATTAGAGAAAATAAAAATTAAACAAAAGCTATTCCCTAATAATATTTCATTAGAAGAAATTAATAGTATAAAAACGATTATAGATTTCGATGATATATACACGAGCAAGGCTCATGGATATAGTAATGCCTTGGATTACTATAATAAATGTAGTTCTGGGCAGTTTTTACCAAACATTAACATTCCTACCTTACTCATAAATGCAAAAAACGATTCTTTTTTAGGAGATAAATGCTATCCTATAGAAACAGCTAAAAACAATAAAAATATTTACTTAGAAATCCCAACTTATGGCGGACATGTAGGATTTTACGGAAAAAAAAATATTACTTATACAGAAGAGAGAACCTTGTTTTTTATTGAAGAAATTAAAATAAGTTGACCTTTTTCATACCTTAGCTCATATAATTTATACAAATTTAGAATGAAAAATGTAATTACTATAATAACTCTTGCTGTTTTAATTATTGGTTGTGGTGAGAAAAAAGAAGAGAAAAAAGGAAGTTTTGAAATGACCCACACCAAAAAAGAAGAAAAACCAGTTGCTAAAAAACAAGAAGAGAGTATTTCTGTAGATTTAAGCAATAAAGGTATTGGTCCAATAAAATCATTGACATTAAACACAGAAATAGATACTGATATGGCCGCAAAAGGTAAATCTCTATTTGCTGCTAAAGTTTGTAATTCATGCCATATGGTAGAAAAAAGATTGATTGGACCAGCTTTAAAAGACGTTACTAAACGTAGAAGTCCAGAATGGATTATGAATATGATATTGAATCCTACGGAAATGATTAAAAAAGACCCTATAGCAAAAGCTTTACTAGTCGAGTATAACAACGCAGTAATGCTAGACCAAAAGCTTTCCGAAGAAGACGCTAGAACACTACTGGAATACTTAAGAACTTTATAAATTATCTACAAAAGTTATAAGGAATTTAATAGCACATTCTTTTCTAAAGTGGCTCAAATTTTTTATTTGAAAACGATAATTTACAATGAAGTTATTTTCAAATAGCATCGCTAAGATATTTAAAAGAGTAAAACTAATATGCAAAATGTAAATTTTACAGGCAAAAGAAAAAGTTTAAATGACTTTGTTACTTTTGATTTACGCAATTCCTCTGTAAACTTAGGTTTTCTATGCTTCACTTCCGCTACGCTCAGTAAGTGAAAAATGAAAATTTATAAAGACAAGTAGTTAAATTCTTGTGTTTTTTACCGATGAATGTATTGAATTACGAATATTTTCAAAGATCAAAATCTTCTAGAGTTCTCTGATTCTTTCGAAACCGATGGATGAGTGTTATAAAGAATATTTAACTAATACAAAGGCTGAATACGCTTACAAATGCTCTGTTTATCATCAAACTACCCGCTAGACTGGATCTGATTTTTCTAGAAAATGTAATATCTGTAGGCATACGGGGTCTACTACTGCCGATACACTTTTTCTATAAGATTAAGCTTGGTGATCGAGAAGCATTCTTTATCTGTTTTGAGATGATTACATCCACAAAAAATTTGTCAGCAGGTATATAGATTGTACGCTATGGAGTAACAGAGAAAACAGCTAGACTATTTACACTCAGGGTTAAGAGAAACAATGTCCTCTAGTGGAAATAACCAAACGGATGAAAAAGTTAACATGGATAAATTAGTACTTGATGGTAAAGATTCAGGTAATACTGGCAGCAGCTATGATGGTAAGAAAAAGAAAGCCACAAAGGTAATTCAACTCATGCGGATGGCAAGGTCAAAGAAGTGTATGCTATGAAAATAGAAGATTTTTCTGCACAATCCTTGCAATATATTTTGTCAACTATATCAATCGAAATGCAAAGATTACCACAGATAAATGGAGAGCTTGTAATCCTACTGCAAAGACTTACAAAATCACATAAATAGCAGGTAATGGAAGTTTAAATTTTAAAGCACTTCATACAATGATGTATGAGGTTAAATATTGGATAAGAACAACTTATTCTCGGGTTAGCAACAATAAGTTGAATAGATATTTTAATGAATTTTGTTTTAGAATAAACAAATCTCAAAGTAAAGCTACAATATTCAATAATCTTATTGTTAAAATGGTAGATAATGATAAAATCAAGCAAGCAGAATTAATAAGTAACTACTGACCTCCGTAAACTTAAATTAAATTTCGTTTTTGAATAAAAAAGCGTTTTAGCAACTCCGAAGCTTCTTTTTCTAGTACTCCGCCTATAATTACTGTTTTGGGATGTAATTTTGTCCCCATAACACCACAACCACGCTCGGCATCCTTTGCACCGTATACTATTTTAGAAATTTGACTCCAATACAATGCGCCTGCACACATTTGGCAAGGTTCTAAGGTAACATAAAGGGTACATTTTTTTAAATACTTACCTCCTAAAAAATTAGCTGCCGCTGTGATTGCTTGCATTTCCGCATGAGCAGTAACGTCATTTAACAACTCCGTTAGGTTATGTGCTCTCGCTATAATCCTATCTTCTACTACAATAACAGCACCAACAGGCACTTCTCCTTTTTCAAAAGCTGCTGCTGCCTCTTGCAAGGCTTTCTTCATAAAATAGGTATCATCGTATGGCTGTATCATGGCGCAAATTTAAAATATTATCTCAGGAGCTCTAATTTTTAGGCAAAAAAACCAATTAACCTTTAAAAGTCAATTGATTTTTTGGCAACTTTATTTGTTACATCTTACCTAAGTAATCAACACATATAAAAATCGTAATTTCGTAATTTATTATTTTTCTCAATGCCCAATAACGTACTAAATCGAATAAACAATTCCCAAGACCTTAAAAAATTGTCCGTTGGTCAACTACCTCAACTTGCTCTAGAATTAAGAAAGTTTATTATTGATATTGTCGCTACTAAAGAAGGGCATTTAGGTGCCAGTCTGGGTGTCGTAGAATTAACCATAGCACTCCATTATATATTTAATACACCTGATGATAAATTAATTTGGGATGTAGGACACCAAGCATACGGACATAAAATTTTAACAGGTAGAAAAGAAATTTTTGATACCAACAGACAACTAAACGGAATTAGTGGTTTCCCAAAACGTGATGAAAGTGAGTACGATGCATTTGGAACAGGACATAGCTCTACTTCTATTTCTGCTATCTTAGGAATGGCAATTGCTTCTAAACTAAAAGGAGATACCAACAAACAACACATTGCTGTTATTGGCGATGCTTCTATTGCCAGCGGTATGGCTTTTGAAGGATTAAACCATGCAGGTGTTACAGATGCTAACATCCTTATTATTTTAAACGATAACGCCATTGGTATAGACCCAAGTGTGGGTGCTTTAAAAAAATATTTAACCAACGTAAAAAAAGGCACTGCCAAAGATGAAAATATTTTTGAGTGCCTAAATTTTGATTATTCGGGTCCTATAGACGGACACGATTTTGACACTTTACTTTCAGAATTAACACGTTTAAAAAAAGTAAAAGGACCTAAATTTTTACATGTTATTACCACCAAAGGGAAAGGCTTAAAAAAAGCAGAAGAAAACCAAGTTACCTATCATGCTCCCGGAAAGTTTGATAATATCACTGGAGAATTACAGAAGAAACCACAGGTATTACAAGCTCCTAAATACCAAGATGTTTTTGGACATACCATCGTAGAACTAGCGAAAGAGAATAAAAAAATTGTTGGCATTACACCAGCAATGCCTACGGGTAGTTCTTTAAAATATATGATGGAAGAAATTCCAGATAGAGCTTTTGATGTTGGTATTGCTGAACAGCATGCTGTTACAATGGCTGCAGGTATGACAACCGAGGGCCTGTTTCCTTTTTGTACTATTTACTCCACTTTTTTACAACGTGCCTATGACCAAGTAATTCATGATGTTGCCATACAAAACTTACCCGTTATTTTTTGTTTAGATAGGGCTGGTTTGGTTGGACAAGATGGTGCTACACACCATGGAATATATGATATTGCTTATTTAAGATGTATTCCTAACCTCATCATATTTGCTCCAATGAACGAGGTTGAACTTAGAAACATAATGTATACTGCCCAATTAGGGTTACCAAACCCAATAGTTATTAGATATCCTAGAGGAAGAGGCGTAACAAAAGATTGGAAAAAACCTTTCAAGAAAATTCCAATTGGAATCTCACAAGAATTAAAAAAAGGCACAAATATTGCTGTACTATCCATCGGAAATATTGGAAATATGGTTGCAAATCTATTAAAAGACTTACAACAACCTAAAGCTATAGGGCACTATAATATGCGATTTGTAAAGCCTTTAGACAAAAAAGAATTACTGACTATTTTCAATAATTATGAACACATAATCACCATAGAAAATGGTTGTAAAATAGGCGGGTTTGGGAGTGCAATTTTAGAATATGCAAATGAGGTTGGATACACAAATCATATAAAAATATTTGCTATTGACGATATTTTCATAGAACACGGACCTACACAAGAGCTACAAAAAGTAGCTAAAATAGATTACTTGTCTTTAAAAACATATATGAATGAAATTCTTAATACAAATTAATACTCACAAGAAACTACTTTTTCTTTATTTTACATTGCTGTGTTTTAAAAATATGAATGCTCAAGATTCTATTACATTGTACTCTGAAGTTGATACCACCATCGTTAGAACTATTGTTATTAGAGCTGACCAAGAAAAAATTAAAAATATTCCTAGAAGTGCAAAACTTACAAATCCTGTAATTTCATTTAAAAAAACCAAGGTTCAAACAAAACTATTCAAAGGTTTCAAAATTCCTTCTTTTTGGACTAAGGAAAATAAAATAAGTCTTAAATTAAGCGAAGTGGCCTTTGTGAATTGGAACGCAGGCGGAAACAATTCTGTATCTACAATAGGAAATGCAAGGTTTGTAAGAAATTATAAATTTAGACACATACAATGGGCCAATGATTTAGAGCTTAGATATGGTTTAAATACTCAAGAAGGTCGTGCGCTTAGAAAAACAGATGATGCCATTAGAATAAGTTCTACTTTTGGCTACCGTAGAGATACTATTAGTAATTGGTATTATTCAGTTAAAGCCAATTTTAACACTCAGTTTTCTAATGGTTATAAATACCCTAATAGAGAAGTTCCTATTTCTAGGTTTATGGCACCTGGTTATTTTTTCTTAGGTGCTGGCACCTCTTATATTTCTAAGGGAGGCTCATTTGACTTATACCTATCTCCTGTAACACAAAAAATGACCTACGTTGGAGACCAAAATCTAGCCAATAAAGGAATTTTTGGAGTTAAAAAAGCAATTTTTGATACTGATGGTTCTATTATTAAAAAAGGCGAAAATATTTATATGGAATTAGGGTTTTTAATCACCAACAACTGGGAGACAATGGTATATGAGAATGTGAAATTAAACCATAGAATAAGTTTCTATTCTGATTATCTTAATAATTTTGGAAACATAGATTTAGATTGGGAATTAAAGCTAGATTTAAAAGTAAATAATTATGTAAGTGCATCAATAGGAACACATGTAATATTTGATGATGATATTCTATTTGATGAAGAAAAAGCTACTGATGGCACCATTACAAAAGCCGGAATACCTAGAATACAGTTTAAACAAATTCTAGGTGTTGGCTTAGCCTATGATTTTTGAAAAGGGGTTTAATAATTTATTTTTCCTTGTTTAAATTTAACTACTACTTGATCCTCTGCTAATTTGTTTAAGTATACAGATGCAGTTACACGACTAATCCCTAAGTCTTCCTGCAAAATTGACTTCCTGTAACGTTAAAGTATTAATTAAAATTTCTTGTTTTGGAATTGTTTGAGCCATTCCCTTTAATTCAGCTAATGCTCTATGAGCACCTGCTAATTTATTTATAACAACTTTATTTCTAAATATTTATCGTAAGGTAAGCAAAGTGGCTTCGAGCTCATATTAACATTGTTTGTAATTCTTTACATGTTATTTTTTCATGTAAATATTTTTTAATTTTCTTTATATGTCTTTAATAATGTGTAAAGTATTTTACTTTATTCAATAATCTTGCAATAAACTAAGCTATGCTGCATATTTTTTTATAAAACCTCTAGGAGTAATTTTTTGCTTCAACAAATTTTCAATCTTTGCTCTTAGCCCATCAAATTAATCACACTAGTAGACTAAGAGTCAAAGAGCATTTACTTATTTTTCTTTAATTGAAAAGCTCTAGAGATATTAAATCCAAAATGAATATCTGCTTTAAAAAAGCTCCCTGTTGTTTCTGCTATAAATCCTTTTTCTAACATAGAAACTGCATTGGTAAAAACCAGCTGAAATATATGTCCGCCCGTTTCTATATCCAATCCTAAAGCAATAGAGTTCTTATTGTTTATAGATTCAAACGGATTTACATTATAATAATACTCCCCATTAATAGACATGCGCTTACTTATTTTTATACGTGTACCAAAACCCAAAGCAACCATATCATTAGGGTCATTTTGCTCTGACACTGTGTTGTAATGAATATAAGTAGGTGAAAATTGAAATGATAAATTAGGATTTATTTTTTTTGCCACTAAAACCTGCCCCGTATAAACTAATCTTTCACTAAATGATGTTTTATTATCTGGCGCATAATCTTTAATTGTTTTAGCAACACCACTAGCAAAAAGAGTTACGCTAAAAGGAAAAGGATTGTCTCCTGTTTTTTGTTTTAACAATCTATACTTTGCATAGGTATCAAAGGTTTTCCCTAAAGAACTTCTGCCTAAAGCAACTGTTAGGTCATCTGTTAAACCATATTCGAAACCAAACCTAATATTAGATTCATCCAAACCAAATAAATTATCGAAACCAGAGTTAACTCTTCCAAAACGATGCGAAATCATAAACTCTAAAATTCCTTCCTTACGAGTTTCAATCGAATGGCCGTTCAGCAATCTTGTTCCATTGAAAGTCCCCAATATTAAATCAGTAGTACTCTTAGATTCATTCTCTAAAATGGTTTCTAATTCTTGCGAAAGTGCTTTTGAAAATATTATTAATGCGAAAAAAGAAAAGAAAAAATATTTCATCTTTATGGTATATATGGTTTATGATGTAGTTCAAAACTAATTGCTACTTGTTCTGCAATATTTTTAAATAGAATTTTAGGGATTTTAATATCAAAATCTGCAAGTTTTAAATTAAAAACTCCTTTTACTATAATTTTATTGGCATCTCTTTTAATAACTACAGCGGTTCTTAGTTCCTTTTCTTTACCATGCAACTTAATTTTACCCACTACTTCTGTTTTTAAGTTGTTGCTACTTAAGCTTTCTATATGAAGTATTTTTCCAGAAAATGTTGCCTTTGGGTATTTGTAAGATGCTACATAATTCTCATTAAAATGCTCTTTCATTAATCCTTTTTCAAACTCAAAAGACCGCATTTTAATCTGTATAGCTATTTTCCCAGTAGTAAGATCTACAATACTTAAAACTTGGCTGTTAACTGCTTTTATATCTTCTACAATAGCGTCTGAATAAAAAGAGATACTACCTTCTCTTGTGAAATACTTATCCTGTGCATTTATTTCTTTTATTGCTAATAAAAGAAGCATTAACAAACCTAATTTTCTCATATTTATACTATTGAAAAATGCATATTTTATTATTTCAATGTCTATAGTCCAAATTAACTATTTATACATACACCTATAATTGCCTCCCCATAATTTTATTGTGAATGTGTACTGCGGCACTATCAGATAAACTTGCAACATAGCAACATGTGTTTAGTAAAATTGTATAAAGTGTTGTGTCTGTTTTCTGGTAAAATTCTGGTAGGGTGCCTATTAGTAGCTCATCGTAATTAGATGCATTCCCTTCTTTTTCACGCACCAAAGCAGAAGTATACACATCTAATATATCTGATATAATTTTGTAGCCTGCAATCTCCTTTTCTATAACTTCTTGTGATTGGTATACTTTTGCTACACTTAATTGTATAATATCTGCCACTTGTGCTTTGTAGACACTCTTATCTAAAAGTGATACACCAAAGCTACCCTCTAAAATGGCTTCTTCATTTTCTATAAAAATTGATACCGCATCTGTTATTAATGTATTAATAGCCAAAGCTCTTAGATAGCTTAATCTATCTTCCATAAAAGCCATTTCATAATACTTTTTTGTGTTAATGCTATTTTTTACCAGTTTTATTAAATATTCTAAAGCGTATTCTTCTGGGATTAGTCCTAAATTAATTCCATCTTCAAAATCTATAATTGTGTAACAAATATCATCTGCCGCTTCTACTAAATAGGTAAGCGGATGTCTAGAAAAACTAACATCCTTACCTTTATTAGTTTGCACTAAACCAAGTTCCTTAGCTACTTCATTAAAAAATGATTTCTCCGATTGAAAAAATCCAAACTTTTTATCTGCAATATGTTTTGTTGGTTTTTTAGGAAGCGACTCTTTTGGGTATTTCATAAAAGCCCCCAAAGTACCATAACTTAACCTTAGACCTCCATCTACTCCTTGCCTAGATTCTGTCATAATTTTAAACCCATTGGCATTTCCTTCAAAATCTATAATATCTTGGTATTCTTTTTCTGCTAATTGTGATTTATATTTTTTACCATTTCCAGTTTTAAAATATTCTCCAATAGCTTTTTCTCCACTATGTCCAAAAGGGGGATTACCAATATCATGAGACAATGCTGCTGCAGCTACAATTGCTCCAAAATCATTAAAAGTATACCCATGTATTTCTTTTAAATAAGGGTGCTTTTCTACTATTTTTTTACCTGCAATACGTCCTAAACTTCTCCCTACTACTGATACCTCTAAACTATGTGTTAAGCGGGTGTGTACAAAATCTGTTTTAGATAAAGGAATTACTTGTGTTTTATCTTGTAAACTCCTAAAGGCCGATGAAAAAATAATTCGATCATAATCTACTTCAAAACCTAAACGGGTTTCATCTTGCTCTTTTCGTAATCTTTTGTGGGTATCGCCTTGACGCTTTAAGGATAGTAGTTGCTCCCAGTTCATAATGTTTCAGAATATAATTGCAAGATACATTTTTTCGCTTTTAATAAAATGAAGTTGTTTATACTTTTTGCTTTTCCTTCAAATTTCAAAAAATCGGAATCACTACACTTAAATTAACAATAACATTATTAATTTTTAACCTACAGGTAACTTTCACTTTACATTGTCGCCTTTAATTTGCATTATAAACTTTATCTAAGTAATGAAACAAGTATTTTTATTTTGTCTTTTATTAATAGCTACAAATGTATTTTCTCAAGAAGGAAGTATAAAAGGGAAGATTCTTGATGTAGAAATGAATAACGAGCCTCTATTGTTTGCTAATATTCAAATAAAGGACACAAACTACGTGGCGCAAACAAACTTTCATGGTAATTTTGAAATAGCAAATCTTACTACTGGTGACTATACTTTAGTTATTAGTTACCCTGGTTACGAAACTATTGAAATGCTTGTTACTGTAGAAAACGGAATTGAAACAAAAATTAATAATGGCTTAAAAGCTAAGACCATTAATATGCAAGATGTTTCTATGTTACATGAGTTAGACAATAGCATTGAAGTGACTACAAATACACAAAAGCGAGTTTCAAAATAAAATTTGCTTCTATATAACTTTTAAAAAATCGCTCTTAGGGCGATTTTTTTGTTTTGAATAAATTAAAGTATTATTCACAAACCTCCATTCAATTTAATTCACATCAACTTTGAAAAACTGTAAATTTTACAATAAGAAAACTATTGAATAACATTTAATTTACATTAAAAAAATGCTATCATTAAATGCTAGAAACGGTATTTATTGGGTATTTTAGAATATTTTTTACGCACTCACATAAATTCTTTAAAATACTTATGAAGCTCACTTTGTGATTTCATAACCTTAAATTAACTTATGTGCCATAATTAAATACCACTTTTGCTAATATTTATAATCACAGACCAATTGTACTAACTTTTTAATATTGATGGGAGAAAATATTTACTTGTTTATGATTGTTGCCTTAGCAATCTTAGCAATAACAGATTTGATAGTTGGTGTTAGTAACGATGCCGTTAATTTTTTAAATTCTGCAATAGGCTCTAAAGCTGTTTCTTTTAAAACCATTATGATAGTTGCCAGTGTTGGTATAGCGTTTGGGGCTATGTCTTCTAGTGGAATGATGGAGGTTGCTAGAAAAGGAATTTTTAATCCTGAGAATTTTGTGTTTTCAGAAATTATGATAATTTTCATGGCGGTAATGATTACTGATATTCTTTTGTTGGACTTTTTCAACACTCTAGGAATGCCAACCTCAACAACAGTTTCTATTGTTTTTGAACTTTTAGGAGCTGCCATTGCCATCGCAATAATCAAAATTTTTGCAGCAGACGATAGTATTTCTACTTTAGGTAATTATATAAACACAGATAAGGCAACTGAAATTATTCTAGGTATTTTACTTTCGGTAGTAATTGCTTTTACAATAGGAGCCATAGTACAATATATATCCAGGTTATTAATTTCTTTTAAGTTTGAACAAAAACCAAAATGGGTAAGTGCATTGTTTGGTGGCGTGGCAACTACTGCAATTATATATTTTATTATTGTTAAAGGCCTTAAAAGCGCCTCTATTTTAGAAGGGCCAATATCTGAGTTCATCACCACACAATCACAAGCTTTTATAGGGTTAAACTTTATACTATGGACATTACTATCACTTTTACTTACAACTGTATTTAAAACAAACATCTATAGACTCATCATTATTTTAGGGACTTTTGCATTAGCAATGGCATTTGCAGGAAATGATTTAGTTAATTTTATTGGCCCACTTATTACAGCTTTACAATCATACCAAGATTGGAGTGCTTCTGGCATACTAGCTACAGAATACAACATGTCTGGCCTCTCTAAAGCAGTTCAAACACCCACTTTATTATTATTCGGAGCTGGAGTAATAATGGTATTAACCATTTGGTTTTCTTCTAAAGCTAAAAATGTATTAAAAACAAGTGTAGATTTATCTAGACAAGATGAAGGAGAAGAAAGGTTTCAACCAAACTTTCTATCACGTCAAATTGTAAAATTCACAATAAATCTATCGGAAGGTTTTTCAGCTGTTATACCATCATCAATACAAGAAAAAATAAATTCCAGATTTGAAAAGGCAGATTCTCCTGTTCTAAAAGTAAAAGGATATGATAAGCCTGCTTTTGATATGGTAAGGGCAGCGGTAAACCTTATGGTAGCTAGTGTTCTAATTTCTGTAGCTACTTCTATGAAATTACCATTATCTACTACATATGTTACTTTTATGGTGGCAATGGGTTCTTCTTTAGCAGATAGAGCTTGGGGCGTAGAAAGTGCCGTTTATAGAGTTGCTGGTGTTCTTAATGTAATTGGCGGATGGTTTTTTACTGCATTTGTTGCATTTGTTGCTGCTGCAATAATTGCTACCTGTATTCATTTTGGCGGTAGTATAGGCCTAGGATTATTATTAATTTTTGCTTTCTTTTTAATTTTTAGAAACTACCAAAAACAAAGTAAAAAAACAAAGGAAATAAAAGCAGTAGACACATTAAGAAAAGCAGAAAGTAGTTCTATACAAGGTGTAATAGAAGAAAGTGCCAGTAATATTTCTAATCTTATAAAACGTAGCAATAAAATATTTACGAATACTATTAATGGCCTTGCAAAACAAGATTTAGACCTATTAAAAAAGAATAAGAAGGGAATTGTAAAACTCTCTGAGGAAGTAGACGAATCTAGAGATAATATTTTCTATTTTATTAAAAATCTAGATGAAGCCAGCCTTAGTGCCAGTAACTTTTATATTAATATTTTAGGGTATCTACAAGATATAACGCAGTCTTTAGAATATATTACTAAAATAAGTCACAAGCACGTAAATAACAATCACAAAAAACTGAAATACAACCAGATAAAAGAACTAAAAGAAATAGATGCTAAATTAGAAGGTGTGTTTAATGATGCTAAAGATGCTTTTGAGACTAAATCTTTTGAAAAAATTGGTTTTATTCTCAGCAATAAACAAGAATTATTTGATTTACTTTCTCAAAAAATTGAAAAACAAATTTCTAGAACTCGTACCGAGGAATCTAGCCCTAAGAATACAACATTATACTTTACACTATTATTAGAGACTAAAGATTTAATAACAGCTCTAATGAATCTATTAGAAATATACTACCAAGAACACGATGCATCTGTAACTCCTGCTAGTGTAAGTAATTAAAAACAAAACTTAAAAAAGAGCCTTTTAAAAACACTGTTTTTAAAAGGCTTTCTAATTTTTAAAAAATATCATTGCATTTTACGAGTTCTAATGTAATGTCATATAAATTTCTCTGTTCCATCTTTGCTTTTAACCAAGCGTAAAAACTCATTACAAAAATGTCCTCTTTTTTAGGGCCAACCCAATCAAAAGAACTCTCTACTTTTTCTTTAAATGTAGCTGAGGTAACGTCTTTAGGATTTTCATAATAATAGCGTACCACTTTTATAAAATTTAGCGCCCTCTTTTCTCCCATTTCTACCAATTGCTTTTCAAATTTTCTTTTGAAGGACTGTAAACGCATTAATACTAAATCTAATTTATCCAATTCTATTAAAATTAATATTTCTAAAATATTCTTTTTAAGAACCCATATCCTACCTTTTTTCTTAAGATACCAAGCATCACTATGGTTTAGCTTTTTAAATACGGTATAGGCTTCAGAACAATTACCTTGCTGAAACTGACACATGATTAATACTAATTTTGCATCTAAAGAATCTCCAGTACTTTGTTGTAATAACGCAATTGCATTTGTATGCATACCCGTAAAATTATAATTCAGGGCTTTTAGAACTACTAACCGATCTACAAATACTTTGTAATACTTCCCTTCTCTTTTTTGCATCTCTAATTCCATTTGATTTATAAATTTCATAGAAACATTAAATTCTTTATTTCTAAAACTATTGGTTGCCATCATTTCTAGAATATGAATGTGATAGAACAAATGCTTATCTGCGGTATTTTTTTTGCGATGAAGTACATCATAAGCTTCAACCATAAAAGGGACTATATCATAATAATTACTCTTCTCTTTAGCTACTGTAGATGTAATACTCATTAATTGATAGAGCGACTTATAAGTTAAACTACTATCCATCTTAACATCAAAATTTAAAAAAGCTTCACTAACAATATCATTAATCGTTTTATTCTTTGTGTTTTTTAAACCTTCTTTTATAGAAGCATATACCATATTTAATTGATGCTCTTTCTGAAAAAATTTCATGTTAGTATTAGAAACTTCTATAACTTCTTGTAAAACCAAGGAGTCATCTAAATGTAGATATTGAATTTTTGTATAGTATATTTCATTCAAAATTCCGTACAAATCCAATTCCAAAGCATTTTTTTCTGCACGTTTAAGGGTTTTAAATGCTACTCTATATTGGCTGCATTCAAAGAAAATTCTACTCGCCAATAATAATTTTAATATTTCTAATTCTTCAGACGCTTCACCATCAAAACTTTTAGATGCTACAAAATCTATTAAGGCATCTTGGAGTCTTTTACTAAGAGCGTGGTAGGCATTTTTTGCTGGTTTACCATAAATTTTTACATCTAAATTAACAGCATTCCCAGCTTCAATCAACTTAAAAAGCTGAATATTTTTCACATCACCCCTTCTATTTTTATGCTTTAAATACTGTATAAAACCAATGCGCTCCTCCTTAGAGAGCGTTTTTATTATTGCAAAAATAATATTCATTTAATCATAAGTTTAAAATTGTATAAAATCATATTTTTCAATACATTAAATATAAAATAATAAATTTAAATCATAAGTTTTAATAAAAAAAAGTATTTTACAACTTACAATACAAGCGCATCTTTGCCTCATAATTATAACATCAAAACTATTAATTATGGAAAATTCAATGTTAAACGAAAAGAAAGAAACAAAAAACGTTTACGAATCTAAAAACAAGAAAAAATTTGATTTTAAACCTACAGCAGCATTTATATCCGCATCATGGACTGCAGTACTTATTGGAATGACCTCTTACTGTATTGGCTTATGGAATGCAGCAATGGAACTAAATGAAAAAGGATATTACTTTACCATATTGTTATTTGGTTTATTCTCTGTAATATCTGTACAAAAAAGTGTACGTGACCGCCAAGAAGGACTACCTGTTACCGATATGTATTATGGAATTAGTTGGTTTACAAGTATTACTTCTATAATACTCTTAGTTATTGGATTATGGAATGCCGATTTAGAATTAAGTGAAAAAGGATTCTACGGTATGTCTTTTACCTTAAGTCTTTTCGCTGCTATAGCGGTCCAAAAAAATACCAGAGACGTTCAACTTATTGATAGTTTAGAAGAACATTAAAACTTAAGTTATATCTTCAAGTGATTTAATCCTCGCTTTTCGGCGAGGATATGTACCAAACATAAATCTATTTATTATGAATTCTAAGTTTGAAAAAAATCTTAATGAGCTTGTAGAAGCTAAAGTTATTACCCCAGAGATTTTAAAAAATATAACAGATTATTATAGCTCTAACACCTCTAAAAAAACCAACTGGTTGTTTACTGTTTTTGGCGTTTTAGGTGCTTTACTTAGTGGACTAGGAATTATTTTAATTGTTGCCCATAATTGGGATACGCTACCTAAAAATATTAAAACAATACTAGCATTTACTCCTTTGGTTATTGGACAATTGGCAATTGGCTATTCTTTCTTTAAAAATAAGAGTAATACTTGGAAAGAAGCTTCTTCTACCTTTTTGTTTTTTGCTATAGGAGCAACCATATCTCTTGTAAGTCAAGTATATAATATTCCTGGAGAAATGAGTAGTTTCTTGCTCACTTGGCTTGTTTTAGCGGCTCCGTTACTATATTTAATGCGCTCCAATACAATAGCTGTATTTCATCTAATTATAGCAACTTGTTACGCTTGTAACTTAGGCTATTTTAACTCTAATGTACCATGGTTGTATTTGGCTCTATTTATTTGGGTGTTGCCGCATTATTACAGCCTAATTAAGCAACAACCAACAGCAAATATTACAAGTATTTTTAATTGGTTTTTACCATTAAGCTTAGTTATTGCTTTGGGTGCCTTTATAGGAAGTAAAGACACTATTGGTTTTTGCATGTATATGGCGCTTTTTGGTTTGTTATACAATTTAGGAAAGCTACCACGGCTTAGTAACCAAAAATTAAGAGCCAACGGTTATTTAATCATAGGATCTTTAGGAAGTATTTTCATTCTTATGTTTACCACTTTTAATTGGTTTTGGAAAGATACTGCTACGGGTAATTTAAGTACACAAGAGATAGGTGTTACATTATTTTTAAATGCTGCTGCATTACTTGTATTACTTTATCTATACTTTAAAAAGCAGCTAAAAAGTTTTAACCTATTTCAGTATACTTTTTTAATCTTCGGGCTCATATATACAGGCCTGCAAAGCGCAGGAGTTGTGCCAGTTGTCCTAATTAATTTACTCATTTTTACGCTCGGATTGTCTACCGTTAAGATTGGCACAAACAAACAAAATTATGGTATTTTAAATTATGGTTTACTAATTATTACGGTACTTATTGCCTGTCGTTTTTTTGACACCGATTTGGATTTTGTTGTACGAGGAATACTTTTTATTCTTGTTGGTGTAGGTTTCTTTTTAGCCAACTACATGCTTCTAAAGAAGCAACAAAATGAAAAAAATAATTTGATCAACTAAAAAACACATCATGACTAAATTAGGAAACTCAGTACTTTTTATACTTGTGATAATTGCACAACTAGCTGTGCCAGCAAATATGATTTATGAACAAGAAGACACACTCATAGATGGAACGGCTTATAAATTTAAAACAAGGCCTATAGACCCATCAGACCCATTTCGCGGAAAATATATTGTTCTAAATTATGAGATGGATTCTTTTGATATAGAATTAGATGACTGGGAACGTAACACTGATCTATATGTATATCTTAAAAATGATGAAAATGGTTTTGCCCAAGTGAAAACAGTTAGCCAAGCACCTTTAGAAAATACCGATGATTATGTAAAAGCAAAATCATACGGGTATTATAATGGTACTATTAATTTTGATTTACCTTTTAATCGTTTTTACATGAACGAAAACAAAGCATACGATGCTGAAGTATCTGTACGAAAAGCACAACGTGATACCTTATTGACATGTTATGCGCTTGTTCATGTAAAGGGTAGCGATGCAGTTTTAAAAGATGTTATTATTGATGATATGCCTATTCAACAATATGTTGAAAAATACCAAGAGGAAGAAAAGCAAACGTATTAAAAGAAACTCAAAGCGGAAGGTTATTTATAAGCTTCCGTTTTGATGTTAGCTAATAGGAAAATCTCTCTTTTGGGGTTTTCCTATTTTTATTAAAATGACTGTATTATCATTTCGGTTTTTACCACTCAAAAATAATAGTTGGAGACCGTTGCATATGTAAAGGTTAAATTCTACATATTTTTTAGAAGTGATTTTTTTATCTAAATTTTGGTGTTTTTCGATGCTCTTAATCCAACAAAAATTAAATCTATGAGCTTAGCAGCGTTAAGAGATAAAGAAGATGACTTGGTTTCATTTATCAAGTAGATTTAACTTAATACATTCTTTATCTGTAAAAATTCATCTCGTCTATAAACTTCCAAACAGCAGCAGGTAATAATGGCTTTATATTTTTACCTTCCTTAAAATTTTTACGAATAAAAGTGGATGAAATCTCCATTATAGGAGCAGCTACGAACTGTATTTTTTCATGCTTCTTAAATTGCTCAGGAATGGTATTTTTCGAAATCCGAGGATATACATAAACCATATGATTTTCTAAAATAACCTCATAGTTTTTCCATTTATGAAGGCTTTTTAGATTATCTTCTCCCATTATCAAAGAAAATTCATATTCGTTGCCATACTTTTCCCCTAAATGAGCTAGTGTGTTTACAGTATAATTGGGCTGTGGTAAGTTAAACTCTATGTTACTAGGTTTTAATTTAGGATAATCTGTAATTGCATCGTATACCATTTGGTATCTATGATGATTATCTAATAACGACTTCTTTACTTTAAAAGGACTTTGAGGTGTTACTACAAACCAAACCTCATCTAAATCTGAAAACTCTACCATATGGTTAGCAATAACCAAATGCCCCATGTGCATTGGATTAAAAGTACCAAAATAAAGCCCTACTTTTTTACTCATTTTTGTTTTTTGTAACACCAACAAAATCTGCTACCAACTCATGCGCTTCATTAAGTGCCGTATCCAAAACATAATTTTTAATAACAGAATCGAACTGAGGCGCGGTAGCCAATTCTACAGATGCTTTAGCTATACGCATATTTATTTTATCCTCGCTCTCTGTACTACGTTTTTTTAAACGTATTTTAAGCTCATCTACACTTGGAGGCTTTACAAAAACTGCCAAAGTATTATCAGGAAATTTTTTCTTTATTCTTAGTCCACCAACAACATCAATATCAAAAATCACATTTTTACCTTCAGCCCATAAACGCTCTACTTCGCTCTTAAGGGTTCCATAAAAATTATCTCTATAAACCTCTTCCCACTCTAAAAAATCATCATTCTTAATATGGTTTTTAAACTCTGATAATGATTTAAAATAGTAATTAACACCCTCTTTTTCTTCTCCCCTTCTAGGTCTTGAAGTTGCTGATATAGAAAACGCCAAATTAAGCTCTGCCTGTTTTAATAAGTGTTTTACAATAGTTGTTTTTCCGCTTCCAGAAGGAGCCGAAAATATAATAAGTTTACCGCCTTTCATTACAATACGTTCAACATTTGTTCTTTAATTTTTTCTAACTCGTCTTTCATTTGCACTACCAATTGTTGCATAGGAGCAAAATTTGCCTTGGAACCAATTGTATTAATTTCTCTTCCAATTTCTTGACTAATAAACCCTAATTTTTTACCGTTAGAATCATCTGATTTTAATGTAATAGAAAAATAATTTAAGTGATTTAATAAACGTACTTTTTCTTCGGTAATATCATATTTTTCTAAATAAAAGATAAGCTCTTGCTCAAAACGATTGGCGTCTACCTTTTCTTTTATATCAGTAACAGCTTTTTCTAAACGTTCTCTTATAGAAGAGATGCGTTCTGCATCCATCTCTTTTACTTTTTCTAAAAGATCTTTAAGTGTAACTATCCTTGCAATAAAATCATCTTCTAAAACTTTTCCTTCTTCTGTTCTAAAAACGTTTATTTCTTCTAATGCAATATGTAATGTTTTCTGAATAGTTTTGTACTCATCCGCATTTATATCTTCTCTTTCAGTCTTTAAAGCATCGGGCAAACGCATTGCTATTTCTAACAGACGTACATTATCGCCATCTGCAACTGCTTTTAATTGTTCTATGTATTTTTTTACTACCACCTCATTAACATGCGATGATGTCTGGCTTCCTGTTTCTTCTATATATAGTCCAAAATCTACTTTTCCTCGCACCAGAGAACATGCTATTGCTCTTCGTAATTCTAATTCTTTCTCTCTGTAAGTAGAAGGAATTCTAGCGTTTAAATCTAAACTTTTACTGTTTAGTGATTTTATTTCAATAGTAATTTTTTTTGTAGAAAGCTGTATTACATGCTTCCCAAAGCCTGTCATGGATTGAATCATAAACTTTTGCGAAATTTTAGCAAATATAAGTATTAACTAAAGAACTTTTTTAAAGATCTATTAAACCCATCTTATATGAAAATGGAATCTACTACCTTAATATTACTATAATTAACCATATTTTAATCTGTTTGAAATGATTAATTATAGTGAACAATTTTATTTAAAACAATTTTAAATCCTAGGATACTTTTTAAATAAACCTCATCTATATCTTCTCCCGCAAAATCATCAAAATTTCTTTCTGCCGCTTCAATAATGTGTTCTTGGATAGTAAAAATTTACTTTCTCTTTAAGCTCATCACTATACGTTTGACTTTGATCCTCCTAATCTATTAAAAAGCTTTCCAAGTAGGAATTTACATTCCTTTGCACCCTAAATTTACTACCTATTTTCATGAGCCATCCAAAGAATTAAATAGTGCTTTGCCGTCTACAAATTACGGCAAAAATACGGCTGGTGTTTTTTTATTTTTTTCATTCTTATGTGCTGCTGCCAGCGATTTATTCTCGTTAAAAAAAACTTATATTTAGACTATTAATGTATATTTTTATTGATGTCTTATAAATATAAGAAATAACGAATAAAAAGCCTGATTTTTAATACTTTAATTATTGAACCCACCTATTAAAAGAATACAGGCAATTTATTATTAAATTATTTGTATGTCCGTAAACACCCCTAATTAGACATAAAACGCTTATCTTTAGGACTTTTTAAGTAAATTATTATAGATATTTTTTCATTTGGAGTTCATTTTACTGACGAAGAGAGTTGCAGATTACATTTTAAATCTCAACGTGACGATCAAGGAGTTGTTTGTCATCGTTGTGAATCAACTGTTCATTATTGGCTT
>Ga0114952_1000069_pt1 | contig 125819 bp, 113 predicted proteins | sample SidtaG_2_FD_87303 | JGI IMG/M metagenome (GOLD analysis project Ga0114952, IMG submission 87303) | Marine algal microbial communities from Sidmouth, United Kingdom - Sidmouth_Asex2 metaG | ecosystem: Host-associated > Algae > Red algae > Unclassified | place: Sidmouth, United Kingdom...
GCTGCGCCAACGGCTGGGCCGATGGCCAGTGGATCGATGGGATCTGGCGCTGTCAGACAACCCGTGTCGGAGCGGAAGATGCCGCCGAAGTACTCGCTGAGATTGCCGGTCGCGAATGCTGCCTCTCGAGTCTCCTGCGCCGTTGCTCGGTTCGGATCGTCAGCGCAGTTGATGAAGCCATTGGCCTCGTTCGAGTTCGAATACGTGCCGTCAGCCTGACGGTCGAGCAGAGAATCGGCCAGGAACTGCAGAATGGTGCCGTCACCGAGGGTGTCGGCGACGAACAAACCCTCCGCCAGGATCGGCCAGCTCTCGACGCTGTAGAGCGAAGCGAGGACGCCATAGGTGAGCTCGCCTCGCGTGAGTTGGCGACCACCATCGACGTCGAGCGGGCCGGCATCGTCGATCTCGGCGAGGAGGCCTTCATACACCTCGATCGTCGCCCCAACGTCTCGGAGTAGGCAGTCGGGGTCGCTGTCGCACGCGGCGGCGAAGTTGTTGAGCGCCAGGTCAAAACCTTCGGCTTGGGCCGCATCGAGCTTGGTGAGATCGCTGTCGGGCAGGACAGCAGCGTCGAGAACCAACGCACGAACGTTCTTGGGGAAGAGCTCGGCGTACACCGCACCGAGCCGGGTCCCGTAGCTGTACCCGATGAAGGTGAGCTGGTCATCGCCCAAGGCAACGCGCATGACGTCCATGTCACGAGCGGCGTTGTTCGTGCCGACGAATCGAGCAAGCTCGAGACCGTCGCAATCGCTCAGTTGTTCCTGGGACTCTGCCAAGCCCGCTTCCCAAGCATCGACATCGCCGTCTTCGACCACGTCGATCGCATCATCGAGATCGAGATCGCAATCAACCGATGAGCTCTGACCAACGCCGCGAGGATCAAAGCCCACGAGGTCGAATCGGCTGGTCAAGTCGGCGGGGAGGGTGATTGCCGCAATCTGGAGGTAGTCGACGCCAGAGCCTCCTGGGCCGCCCGGATTGATCAGCACGGACCCGATGCGGTCCGGCCCGATCGTGGCTGAACGAGTCATGGCGATCTCGATGCGCTCACCGCTCGGGTCGCTGTAGTCGAGCGGCACCATCAACGTGGCGCACTCCAGGGCCTCGCAGGCCACCCAGTCGAGCTCGTCTGGCACGAAGCCACCGGTTTCATCCGATACTTCGAGCGGGGCCTCCTCGACCGGTTCGTCGGTGTCGGCCGGGGCATCGTCGGTCGACTCGGCAGTAGTGGACACAGCCTCCACATCACCGACCGTCGTGGTTGTCAGCTCCTCGCTGCCGACGGGGTCGCCGCTGGTACACGCAGCCCCGAGCAGGGCTGCTGAGCAGATGACGGCGAAGAAAGAGGAGAAGCGCACGAAGAAAAGCTAGTCGCCTGTGTCGTTACATAAGTGTCACGGTCAGTTCCGGCCGAGGTACGACCGCTAGCCTCCAGCGGGTGAGCCAGCCTCGACTTCTCGTGATCATGGGCTCGGGCGAAACCGCCCCAACCATGACCAAGCCCCACCGCACGATCTTCGAACGACTGGAGAGTCCAGTCGACGCGGTGATGCTGGACACGCCGTTCGGTTTCCAGGAGAACGCAGACGATCTCGTCGAGAAGAGTCTCGAGTATTTCGAGAAGAGCGTCGGCCACATGGTCGACGCCGCCGGCCTCCGGCGCTCCGACGGCGATCCCTTGGTGGTCGAGACTGCGTTGGCCAAGATTCGCACCGCCGACTGGCTGTTCGCTGGCCCAGGCAGCCCCACCTATGCGCTCCGACAGTGGGTTGACAGCCCGGTACCCGCCGCCTTCGCCGAGAAGCTCCAGACCGGGGGAGCGGTGGTGTTCAGTAGCGCCGCGGCGCTCACCATTGGGTTGCGCACCGTCCCCGTCTACGAGGTCTACAAGGTGGGCATGGATCCCTTCTGGCTCGAAGGACTCGACCTCCTGTCGGCCTTCGGCCTGCCCGTCACCGTCATTCCTCACTACGACAACAATGAGGGTGGCAATCACGACACACGCATGTGTTACCTGGGTGAGACTCGCCTGCAGATGATCGAAGGCGACCTTCCCGAGGACAGCTTCATCTTGGGAATCGACGAGCACACCGGCGTGGTGCTCGATCTCGATGCCGACACCGCAGAAATCTTCGGCAAGGGCGTGCTCACCCTTCGGATGAAGGGCGAGTCGGTCACCATTCCGGCCGGCGTCACCGTCAGCATCGACGTGCTCAGAGCCGCAGGCCGTGATGGCCTCACCACCCCAACCGCGGCACCTGCTGTCACCACCACCGAAGTCGTTGCCGACACCGCATCAGCACCGGCTGGCGCAACGTTGCTCGACGATGTCCGCTCGGCGGAGGCCGCCTTCGATGCTGCGCTCGAACGTCGTGACGCTGACGGTGCCGTGACCGCTGTGTTGTCCATCGACGACGCCATCGAACGTTGGTCCAGCGACACCACCCAGACCGATCACGGCGATCAAGCCAGAGCTGCGCGCCGGACCATGGTCGTGCGCCTCGGCGCTGCGGCGAAGGGCGGGGTGAAGGACCCTCGCGAGATCGTGGGACCTGTCGTTGGCGCCGTTCTCGAGCTGCGCAAGGTCGTTCGTGACGAGAAGCGCTACGACCTCTCCGACGTGATCCGAGACGAGTTGGCCAGAGCGGAAGTCGAAGTCAGAGACACTCCGGAGGGGGTCGAGTGGGTACTCGGCGATAGATGGAACGGATGAGTTCGACAGACACACCGCGCGTTGCCCTCGAATCGACGATCTTTTCCCACCTTGGACTGCCCTCTCCTCACAACCTCGAGGCGCTCGATCGCTGCCTCGACGTGATCGAGGCCGCTGGTGCCGTGGCTCAGATCACTGCCGTGCTCGATGGCATCGCTCATGTCGGGGTTGCACCGCAGGATCACGCCCGCATCTGCGGCCCGGCGAAGAAGGCGGCGGCTCGCGATCTTGCTGTCGCCATCGGCCAGGGCTGGGAGTACGGCGCCACCACGGTCTCTGCTGCACTGACTCTTGCCGCCCGTGACGGCATCGAGGTCTTTGCCACTGGTGGCATCGGTGGAGTGCATCGGGGGTGGGCCGACACCGGAGACATCAGCGCCGACCTCGGAGCGCTGGCCAAGCACCAGGTGGTCACCGTCAGCGCGGGCGCAAAAGTCTTTCTCGACCTCTCGGCCACCCTCGAGCGGCTCGAAACCGACGGCGTGATCGTCCTTGGCTGGAAGACCGATGAGTTCCCGGCGTTCCATGCCGTGTCGAGTGGTTTACCACTCGGGCATCGGGTCGATTCAGCCGACGAAGTCGCCCGCATCGCCAGGGCCCACTGGGCGCTCGGGGGCGGAGGCATTCTCGTCGCTGCTCCGGTGCCAGCCGACGATGCGATCGACATTGTGGAACTCGAAGTGGCGGTCGATCAAGCGCTCACCGCCGCCGCCGAGCAGGGTGTGTTCGGTCCGGCGACCACGCCAGTTGTTCTCGGCGCTCTCGCCGACGCGACCGATGGTGCGAGCGTGCCGACCAATCTCGCCCTGGCTGAGAACAATGCCGCTGTCGCTGCGTCCATCGCAGTCGCTCTGGCCGGCTGAGGTTCTCGTGGGCGAGTTCAGCGAGCGTCATGGCAACCCACGCTTGTGGCGGGCCGACGCGCTCCTGGGCGCCCATGAATGGTTGAGTAGGCGGGCTGCGATCATGCCGACGTCGCGTCGAGCCATGCGCTTCGCTCGCTTTGGTTCCGGGACCGTTCTGTGCTTCCCGCCGGCAGCCCTCTTCGGAGAGAACGGAATCCAGGTCGGGAAGGACACGCTCATCGGTCCATACGTGTCACTGAGCGCCGGTATGCTGCCCGGCCAGGAGTTGATCAGTGACGCCATCGTCACGATCGGCGACCGATGTTTGATCGGACGTCAAAGCAGCATTGTTGGCCACTTCGAGATCACGATCGGCAACGACGTCTACTTCGGCCCCAACGTGTATGTCACTGACCAGAACCACAGCGTCGACGACCCAGCGACACCGATCGGGAAACAGTCGGCGGGGGAGAAACCGGTCACAATCGGTGACGGTTCGTGGCTCGGTGCGAACGTCGTGGTGTTGCCCGGCGTGACCATTGGCCGACACGTCGCTGTCGGCGCAGGATCCATTGTCACCTCTGACCTACCCGATCACGCCGTTGCTGTCGGCAACCCAGCCCGAGTGATCAGGATCGCCAACGACTGACTGGCCACGCATCGGAGTTTTCGCCCTCAGTCAGACCGCTTCTGGTCATCCTCACGTCGAGGAGAGAGGCCCTCGGATCAGAGGCCGACGTCGGTGCGGCTGACGCTTTCGGCGAAGGTGTCACAACGCTCGGGGTCGCCGGAGTTGTAGCCCTCGAGGAACCAGAACTCACGAGCGGCAGAAGAGCCGTGTGTCCAGCTGTGGGAGTCAACTCGCATACCAGCTTGTGACTGAATGCGATCGTCGCCGACTGCCGCTGCAGCTTCGAGACCCTCTTCGATGTCGCCGGTCTCGAGGATGCGGGTGCCGTCAGAGTTACGACGCTGACCTGCGTCGTTGGCCCACACACCGGCCAGGCAATCGGCCTGGAGCTCTTGGCGAACCGAGAGTTCGTTCTTGGCCCCGGGGTTCTGGGCTTGGATCTGGCGAACACTGTCGCTGATGCCGGTGACTGACTGGATGTGGTGGCCGACCTCGTGGGCGACCACGTAAGCCTGGCCGAAGTCGCCAGGAGCGCCGAACTTGGTGGCAAGGTCATCCCAGAAAGCGAGATCGATGTAGACCTTGTTGTCGCCGGGAGCGGGGCAGTAGAAGGGGCCGACCGCCGAGGTGGCGTTACCGCAGCCGGTCGAAACCGAACCTTCGAAGGCCACCAGCGTGGTGAATTCGTATTGCCGGCCCGCCTCTTCGAACTTGCGATCCCAGGTGTCTTGAATGTCATTCATCAAGGCGCCCATGTAGAGAATCTCATCGTCATTGGCGTTGGTTGCCTGACCTGAGCCAAGAGGAGGGGCTACGTCGAGCGCTGGCGACGAGGTCGCACCGCTGCCGAGCAGACTGCCTCCGCCGAGCAACGCAACGAGCAGCGCGATGATCATGCCACCGAGCCCGCCCTTGCCCATGGGAAGGCCACCGCCACCACTCGAAGCCCGTCGACTGCCCGACGGGCCGCGCTGGCCTCGTCGGTCATCGATGTACTTCCGGCCCTCTTGCTGCGCTTTTTCATCGAAACGAACCACGCCGGCAGACTACTCGCTGCCATCGAGCATCGCCGACAACCGGTCGAGGCGTTGCTCCCAACGAAGTGTTGTCAGCGACAACCACGCAGCGGTGTCCCGCAATGCGTCGGGGTCGACGCTGAACAGGACCGATCGTCCAGCAGATGCTCGATGGATCAGACCGCTGTCTTCGAGCTGAGCTAGGTGCTTCGACACTGCTTGCCGGGTGATCTCGAACGAGCCTGCCAATGCCGACGCGGTCTGTGGGCCACCATCGGTCAGCAAGTCCAGCAGCTGTCGTCGCATGGGGTCAGCGAGCGCCGCCAGGGCGGCCGAGCGGTCGGTCATGCGGTGCAGACGAGGTTTGCAGCGCAGGCCGCAGCACTGTGCCGGCTCACCTGACCTTGTGGTAGCAGTCGTTCGATCACGCGAATGCGTGTGCCTGTGGTGATGGGTTCGATATCGATCGAGACCTCGCTCGGAGCTTCGGTCGAGGTCGCCCAGCGAAACACGAGCCGTTTGCCCTCGTCGACTGTTTCGACCAACACCACCGACGGCTCGCCTCGGTCTCGGAACACGATGGTCCCCTCGCTGCCTTCGGAGATCTCGACATCGACGGCTGCATCCAACCAATCGCCGAGACGCTCCGGCTGACTGATGGCCTCCCACACCGTGGCGGGGTCGGCTTCGAGGTATCGCTCGGTCGTGACAGATTCAGACATGGCCACACGGTAGAAGGTTCGAACGATATTTGCAATCACTTGGTTGCACCAACTCACCGTGGAGACTATCGTGCAACTTTATGGTTGCACAACTGTCTTGGTCCGAAGAACTCGCAGATCGGCTCCTCCAGTCCCGCATGGTGCTGGTCGGCAGAGCCATCGACGACACCGTCGCAGCCGAGGTGATTCCACAGCTGGTTCTGCTCGATCGCGAGAAGCCCGGACGCCCCATCGCCATGCTCATCAATTCACCCGGTGGGTCCGTGAGCGCCGGGCTGGCCATCCATGACGTGATGCAGAGCATCGACAGCCCGGTTGCCACCGTGGCCACTGGCCTTGCTGCATCGATGGCGCAGGTTCTGCTGTGCAGCGGCGAACCCGGGCAGCGGTACGCCACGATGCACGCCGAGATCATGATGCACCAAGGCTCTGCCGGCATCGGGGGCATCGCTGCCGACATTGCCATCCAGGCCGAGCGCTTGACGAGAACCTCAGCGGTCATGCACAAGATCATCGCCACGCACACCGGCCAGTCGATCGACCGGGTCGCTGCCGACGGAGACCGAGATCGCTGGATGAGCGCTGCCGAAGCGCTCGAGTACGGCATGGTCGACCACGTTCTGACGAGCTTCGACCAACTCGGTGCCGTTCGACCAAACCGAGGTCACTCATGAGCCTGCTCGTGCCCTCGATCATCGAAACCACCAGCCGCGGCGAGCGCAGCTTCGACCTCTACTCCGGGCTTCTCGCAAACCGCATCATCTTCCTCGGCCATCCCATCAACGGCGACGTCGCCAACCTCATCTGCGGCCAACTACTCCACTTGGCCGCCGATCACACCGAACGACCGGTTCAGCTCTACATCAACTCACCGGGTGGCGACATCGACGCTGCTCTGGCGATCTTCGACACCATGCAGCACATCCAGCCGCCGGTGTCGACGGTCTGTCTGGGTGCTGCGGGCTCGGTCGCAGCACTGCTGGTGGCCGGGGGAGCGCCGGGGCAGCGACTTGCCTTGCCGAACGCCAGATTTCTGCTCCACCAGCCAGGCGCCGAGCGGCAAGGACAAATCAGTGATCTGCTCCTGGCCGCTGACGTCGTCGAGCGCCAAAGGCGAGGTATCGAGTCGATTCTTGCCGGTCTGATCGGATCGACTCCGGCCCAGGTGCGAACTGATACCGATCGGGACCTCACGCTCACCGCAGGCGAAGCTGTGGCCTACGGGCTCATCGACACCATCCTCGAGCCAGCAACGCGGGCCGACGGCGTCGAACCACTCCATCCCGATTGAGGCCACCCCAACCGGGGGCCACAGCTATCGGAACTGAGGGCCCGGAACCCGGGGTTTGGGACTCAGGCAGCGAGGGGGCGACCGAAGAGGGCTTCGCCGAGCCAGGTGGCGATGAATGCCTCGGCTCGGTAGCACGCTCCCAGCAAGATGCCGTCGTCGTGCACCGACGCTTCGAGGGCAGCGGTCACCAGGGCAGCGATATCGGCCGGGGTTTCCGCAGCGCCGTTGGCGTTGCCAGGCAACAGTCCGCCTGCAGCGCTCAGGAAGTCCGGCACCATGACCACGCCATTGCGGTTGAGTTCGGCGAAGGCTTTGGTCGTGAACGGAATCGGTCCCCACGGGACAATGGCCTTGGCCTTCACGAACGGTGCACCCTGATGGGTGAGTGTTCCTGGCTTCGAGCCGGCAAACACCAGATCGGCTTTGGCACCCCAGATCATCCACGGCTTCTTGTCGACGCCGGGCACCTCGACCTGGGTCGCACCAGCAGCGTTGAGATCGGCCAGCACCTGATCGACGACCGGGCCGACGCCTTCCATGGCGAACGTGGCACCGTCGAGGCTGCCACCGTTGACCCATGCCCCTGCAGCAACGACACCAGCCGCAGTGGCTTCGAGACTGCCCGCCATCGTGGGGCGCTTCGCTGCCTCGGCAAGAGCAGAAAGAGCGGCGGGATCAGTGCCCTTGCCTGGGTCGATCTGCAGTCCGCCAGCTTGTACACGATCGAGAACTTCGCCGACGAAGGCCTCGGTGGCGGGGGAAACCGCCTCGTTCTCGGCGTTGATGCCAGCCGAGGCTCCCACGCGCTGCACTTCGAATGCAGCAAAGGAGTACGAGACAGAGCGAGCCAGGTCACCAGCACTGCTCTGGAGAATCTTCTTGCCGGTTCTCACCACCCCCGTCGCCGGTGCATCGGCGTTGCCGCCGTCAGTGACGATGAATGCATCGGTCGACGAGAGTTTGGTGAGAGCCACGAAAGAGGATCCTGCTGTTGAGATGATGGATGGTTACACGAAGGCGCTGGCGAAGACCAGGCTGACGATCGTCATGACCTTGAGCAAGATGTTCATTGCCGGGCCAGACGTGTCCTTGAACGGATCGCCAACGGTGTCGCCGACGACGGCAGCCTTGTGCTGATCGCCACCCTTGCCGCCATGGGCACCGGCTTCGATGTACTTCTTGGCGTTGTCCCATGCACCACCAGCGTTCGCCATGAAGATGGCGAGAGCGAAGCCGGTGACGAGTGCACCAGCCAGCAAGCCGCCGAGTGCGTCGACGTCGATGAAGCCGACAACGAGCGGCACGATCACAGCAAGCGCCCCGGGAATGACCATTTCCTTCAACGAAGCTTGGGTCGAGATCGCCACGCAGCGAGCCGAGTCGGGGTTCACGCCGGGCTTGCCTTCTCGAAGGCCGGGGATTTCACGGAACTGGCGACGAACTTCTTCGATCATCTCCTGTGCCGCACGGCCGACGGCGTCGATCGTGAGCGCTGCGAAGAGGAAGGGAAGTGCGGCACCAATGAACAGGCCGGTGAAGACATCGACGCTGCCGATGTCGAGGTTGATGGAACCTCCAGCGGCCTCGACGGCGAACTCGAAGCTCTTGAACAACGCCAGAGCTGTGAGGGCAGCAGAGCCAACAGCAAAGCCCTTGGCCACTGCTGCGGTGGTGTTGCCGAGCGAATCGAGCGCATCGGTGACTTCACGTACCGACGGATCGAGCTCAGCCATCTCGGCGATGCCGCCGGCGTTGTCAGCAATGGGTCCGTAAGCGTCGACAGAAACAACAACGCCAGTGGTGGCCAGCATGCCGATGGCGGCAACGGCGATGCCGTAGATGCCGCCTTCGAGCGCGCCGATTTCTTCGAAGGCGAGCTGGCCGCCGTAGTAAGCAACGCCAACACCAACGAGGATGAGGCCAACAGAAGCGGCCACCGAGACCATGCCAGCGGAAATACCGCCGAGGATCGTCGTAGCCGGGCCGGTTTCAGTCTGCTGCGCGATCTTCTTGACGGGGCCGTAGTGATCGGAGGTGTAGTACTCAGCAGTCTTTCCGAGGGCCCAACCAACGACGAGGCCACCGATGACGGAGATGCCAAGCCCAAGGGGGTTGTCGAACTGATCGTTCGAGCCGAACATCCAGTAGGCCACGCCGACCGTGGCGACGATGGTGATCAACATGGCGACGTTGGTGCCCATGTGGAGCGCCTTCGAAAGCGCCTTGGAATCGGTGGACTCGCCACCCTTGATCAGGAACGAACCGATGATCGAGGCGATCATGCCGACGAAGGCAATGGCCACTGGGAACAGCAGCAGCGAGATCGTGGTTTCGTCGCTGGCCTGTTCGGCGCTCAACGCAAGAGCGAAGGCCACGAGGGAAATCGGGGCGATGATCGATCCGGCATAGGACTCGAAGAGGTCGGCACCCATACCGGCGACGTCGCCGACGTTGTCGCCGACGTTGTCGGCGATGGTGGCCGGGTTGCGGGGGTCATCTTCGGGAATGCCTGCTTCGACCTTGCCGACGAGGTCGGCGCCAACGTCAGCAGCCTTGGTGTAGATACCGCCACCAACACGGCTGAACAGCGCAATGGTGGACGCACCGAGGCCGTAGGCGGTCACGATCTCGAATGCGTCGTCGACTTCGAGAATCAACACGAAGAGGATGTACACGATCATCAGACCGCCGAGCGCAAGCCCGGCAACCGAGAAGCCCATGACGGCGCCGCCGCGGAAGGCAATCGGAAGTGCCTTGCCGGGGCCGTCCTTGGCTGCCTCGGTGGTACGGGCGTTGGCCATGGTGGCCACAGTCATGCCGACGTAGCCAGCGAACGCTGACAAGAATGCGCCGAGAACATAGGAGACGGCTGCGAGAGGAGCGATGACGATGGCGAGCACCACGGCGAGCACCACGGCGAAGCCAGCAACCCAGGTGTATTCGGCCTTGAGGAAGGCCTTTGCACCGTTCTGGATCTCGGTCATCAGGAAGACCATGCGGTCGTTGCCTGGGCTGGCCTTCTTCACATCTTGGAAGAAGAAAGCGGCTAGCCCGAGTGCGGCAAGTGCCGACACGAAGGCCAGATAGGGGACTGCGTCCACGGGTGAGCTCCTCGAAGGTTGACTGTGCGTCGAGATTCGACGCGCTCGTAGGCCGAACGACCTACGAGCCGAGGCGACGCTAGTGGGAGCTTGTGCCGATCGCCACTTGAGGCATGACCCATATCGACCGCAAGGCAGCGGTGAGGTGGCCTACGTCAGCGGCTCCGGCCATTTCCCTGATGCTGTGCATGGCGAGTTGGGGGGCTCCGACGTCGATCGTGGGCACACCGAGTCCGGCGGCTGTGACCGGACCAATCGTCGAGCCACAGGGCAGATCGTTGCGATGGATGTAGGTCTGCACCACAACACCGGCAGCAGCACACGCAGCGCGGAACGGAGCCTCACTGATGCCATCGGAGGCATAGCGCTGGTTCGAGTTTCGCTTGACCACGACACCGCCGTTGATCGCGATGTGGTGCTTGGGCTCGTGCTTGTCGACGTAGTTCGGATGCGTTGCGTGGGCGCCGTCGGCGGACACGACGTACGAGCGAGGCAGTCGTTCGAGATGAACCGAGCGATCAAAGCCCTGCGACAGCGAAATGCGCTCGAGGACATTCGACAACACCGCACTCCCGGCCCCCGTTGCCGATTGTGATCCGACCTCTTCGTGGTCGTACAGCACCAAAACGGGGACATTCGACGCGACATCGAGGCCATCAGCAGCCTCGATCAGCGCTCGAACCCCACAGAAGGTGGAGAAGAGATTGTCGATACGGGCCGAGGCGATCATGTCGCTGTCTCGGCCGACGATGGCCGGCGCCTGGGTGTCGAAGGCCATGAGATCCCACGCAACGATCTGGTCAGCCTCGACGCCGACGTGTGCGGCAACGTAGGTAGCCACCGTGCCGTCCTCGCCTGGACCGAGACCCCAAAGGGGAACGAGATGTTTTTGTGGGTCGACGTGCAACCCCTTTTCGCGAATGTCGCGATCGAGATGGATGGCGAGTTGCGGAATGCGCAGAATCGGCCGATCGTCGCGCATCAGTCGAACCTCGGGTCCAGCACCCGTGTCGACGATGACGCGTCCGGCGAGGCCGAGATCACGATCGAGCCACGAGTTGGCCAGAAGCCCGCCATAGGCTTCCATTCCGATCTGCTCCCAGCCGGCAGAGGCAACGTCGGCGTGCGTGCGGACCCGAAGGTTCGGCGAATCGGTGTGGGCACCAACGACGGTGAAACCATTGGGCGCTGTGGCGCCGGGCGCCGATGCAGTGGCAGTCGTCGTTGTGGTCCACGCAATCAGCAAACCGCTGACGGACACGATGTGCCGACCCGGCCCTGGCAAGGGCCCGTCGAGTGCGCATGTGGCGAAACCGGCGCTCTCGAGCAGTTCGATCGATCGCTCGACCGCGTGATAGGGCGTCGGCGATGCTTCGAGGTCGGTGAGCATCAGCTCAGCGGTGTTGGACGTCGTTCCAGCAGTCATCTGGCGACGCTACCCGCACCCGCTGGCCTCGGCGGAGTTGGGCTGTTGTCCCCTGGCCGGTTTGGCTCTTCGACACCTGTGACCGGTAACCTGGCAACCGGCCGGGCCAGTGCTGTCCCCGCCTGCTTCATCCCTGCCTGGTCCGCCCCAGGCAGTTGCCCGCCAACCCTTGGAGAAGCCGGTGCGAGATTCCTCCGTCCCCATGCAGAATTCCGCGCAGTCGGCGTTCACGTCAACGACCATCGCGAAAGCACAGTCGCCCATCGGCGACTTTCCGTCTGCCCAGGGTCTCTACGACCCCGCCAATGAACACGACGCTTGCGGTGTCAGCTTCATCGCCGACCTCAACGGCACCCCGACCAACAAGGTCGTGGCGCTGGCAGTGAACGCTCTCACATGTCTCCAACACCGAGGAGCCACCAACGCCGAGCCAAACACCGGCGACGGCGCCGGCATCCTCGTTCAGGTTCCGCACCGACTGCTTTCAGAAGAGGTTCCTGACCTTCCTGATCAGGGCAGCTACGCCGTCGGCATCGGGTTTCTCCCGGTCGACGCCGACGAGCAGGCGCAAACCAAAGACGCGATCGCCCAGATCGTCGCCGACGAAGGCCTCACGCTGCATGCGTGGCGGACTGTTCCCACCAACGCAGATTCGCTGGGACAGCAAGCACTCGAGGTCATGCCAGCCTTCGAGCAACTCGTACTCACTTCGCCGGCAGGACTCAGCGGCCTCGACCTCGATCGGGAAGTCTTCATCGTCCGCAAGCGGATCGAGCACGAGCTCCCCGTCTATTTCTCCAGCCTGAGCTCCCGCACGCTCGTCTACAAGGGCATGTTGACGACACCCCAGCTCGCAGAGTTCTTCCCTGATCTCGTCGATGAGCGCATCGAGAGCGCTCTTGCCCTGGTCCACAGCCGCTTCTCCACCAACACCTTCCCGTCCTGGCCGCTGGCCCATCCGTATCGCTTCGTTGCCCACAACGGCGAGATCAACACCGTCATGGGCAATCGCAACTGGATGCGAGCCCGCGAGGCAATGCTGTCGTCGCCCATCTGGGGAGCACGCATCGAGAAGCTCTTCCCGATCTGCACGCCACATGCTTCTGACACCGCCAGCTTCGATGAAGCGCTCGAACTCCTCCATTTGGGCGGCTACTCGCTTCCCCACGCCGTCCTCATGATGATCCCCGAGGCGTGGGAGAAGAACCCCACGATGGATCCCGCCACCCGCGAGTTCTACCGTTTCCACTCGGCACTCATGGAGCCGTGGGATGGCCCCGCATCGGTCACCTTCACCGACGGCAGCGTCGTCGGGGCCGTGCTCGACCGCAACGGTCTTCGTCCTAGCCGCTACTGGGTCACCAAGGACGGCATCGTGGCGATGGCCTCCGAGGTCGGCGTCATCGACGTCGCCCCGGAAGACGTCGTGCTCAAGGGCCGTCTGCAGCCCGGCAAGATGTTCCTCGTCGATACCGAGCAAGGCCGCATCATCGACGACGCCGAGATCAAGGCCGAGCTGTCGAGTGCCCAGCCCTACGCCGCGTGGAACAAGAACTGGATCGATCTCGCCGACTTGCCGGCCCGCAACATCGATCATCCGATCCACGAAGAGTTGGTTCCGCAGCTCTCGGCCAACGGTTTCACCCAAGAGGAACTCGAACTCCTCGTCGAACCAATGGTGCGCAGCTCGGCCGAAAGCATCGGCTCCATGGGCACGGACACGCCCCCGGCGGTGCTGTCGAGCCGGCCGCGTCAGTTGTTCGACTATTTCGCTCAACTGTTTGCTCAGGTCACCAACCCTCCGCTCGATTCCATCCGCGAAGAATTGGTGACTTCGGGGGCCAGCTCGATCGGGCCAGAGCACAACTTGCTCGACCCCGGCCCTGAATCCACCCGTCAGATCCGCTTGCCGTACCCGGTGATCACTCGCGACGAACTCACCCAGATCATCCACGCCAATGCCGAGGGCAACTTCCCGCACCTCAAGTGCCACGTCATCCGCGGCCGCTACAACGTCAATGAAGGCGGCTCGGGGCTTCGTCGTGCACTCGAAGACGTGCGGCACGAGGCCAGCAAGGCAATCGCCGGCGGTGCTTCACTCATCGTGTTGTCCAACAGAGACGCCACCGCAGATCTCGCACCGATCCCCTCACTGCTGCTCACCGGAGCGGTCCACCAGCACCTCGTTGGGGAAAAGACCCGCACCCAAGTCGGCCTCATCATCGATGCCGCCGATGCCCGTGAGGTCCATCACTTCGCTCTACTGCTCGGTTACGGAGCGGGTGCGGTGTGCCCGTCACTCACCTTCGAAGCCATAGAAGACCGCATTGCGTGGGATCAATCAACCGTTGATCCCGCCGTCGCTGCCCACAACTACCTGCGGGCCGCTTCCAAGGGCGTGGTCAAAGTCATGTCCAAGATGGGCATCAGCACCGTCGCTTCCTACACCGGCGCCCAGATCTTCGAAGCACTCGGACTCGGCCACGACCTCGTCGACGAGTACTTCACCGGCACGACCTCCAAGCTCGGTGGCATCGGCCTCGAGGAGATCGCCGAGGAATGCCTCCACCGCCACCGTCGAGCGTTTCCTGACCGCCCCGAGTCCAATGCTCACCGCGAGCTCGAACTCGGCGGCGAGTACCAGTGGCGTCGTGAGGGCGAATATCACCTCTTCAATCCCGAGACGGTCTTCAAGCTGCAGCACGCCACTCGGTCGAAGCAGTACGAGGTCTTCAAAGAATACACTGCCCTCGTCGACAGCCAGGCCGAGCAGCTCGCCACCCTTCGTGGCTTGTTCCAGCTCGTCCCGATGGGCGAACCGGTACCGATCGACGAAGTCGAGCCCATCAGCGAGATCGTGAAACGCTTCGCTACTGGGGCCATGAGCTACGGGTCGATCTCTGCTGAAGCGCACGAGACCCTCGCCATTGCCATGAACCGCCTCGGCGGCAAGTCCAACACCGGCGAAGGAGGCGAGAGCCCTGAACGCTTCATCACGATGGAGAACGGTGACTCCAAGCGCTCGTCCATCAAGCAGGTCGCTTCTGGCCGCTTCGGCGTCACTTCGGAGTACCTGACCAACGCTGACGACATCCAGATCAAGATGGCCCAAGGTGCCAAGCCAGGTGAGGGCGGTCAGCTGCCGGGTAAGAAGGTCTGGCCCTGGATCGCTGAAGTTCGTTACTCGACTCCCGGGGTCGGCCTCATCTCCCCGCCGCCGCACCACGACATCTACTCGATCGAGGATCTGGCCCAGCTGATCCACGACCTCAAGAACGCCAACCCGTCGGCTCGCATCCACGTGAAGCTGGTTGCCGAGGTCGGTGTCGGCACAGTTGCCGCTGGTGTGTCGAAAGCCAAGTCTGACGTCGTGCTGATCTCCGGCAATGACGGCGGCACGGGCGCTTCACCACTGACATCGCTCAAGCATGCTGGCGGACCGTGGGAGCTCGGTCTGGCAGAAACTCAGCAAACGCTCTTGCTCAATGACCTGCGCGACCGCATCGTCGTGCAGGTCGATGGCCAGATCAAGACCGGTCGCGATGTGATCGTCGCTGCCTTGCTCGGTGGCGAAGAGTTCGGTTTCGCAACCGCACCTCTCGTCGTGTCTGGCTGCGTGATGATGCGGGTCTGCCACCTCGACACCTGCCCGGTCGGCGTGGCGACACAGAACCCCGAGCTTCGTGCCCGCTTCTCTGGCCAGCCCGAGTTCGTCGAGACCTTCTTCGAGTACATCGCCGAAGAAGTCCGTGAATACCTGGCTCAGCTCGGCTTCCGCACCCTCGACGAGGCAGTTGGCATGGCGGAATGCCTCGACACTCGCTCGGCAATCGATCACTGGAAGGCCTCGGGTCTCGATCTCAGCCCGATTCTCCACGTTCCCGACATCGCAGCCGATGCTTCTCGTCGAGCCATCCAGATCCAGGACCACGGCCTCGATGCCGCACTCGACCAAACGCTCATCGCTGACTGCTCCGAGGCCATCGCCAACGGCATCCCGTTCGGCAAGCACTACGACATCCGCAACGTCAACCGCACGGTCGGCACCATGCTCGGCCACGAGGTCACGAAGGCTCATGGCGGCGCAGGCCTTCCCGACAACACGATCGATCTCTCGTTCACTGGATCGGCCGGCAACTCCTTCGGTGCGTTCGTCCCCAAGGGGATCAGTCTTCGGCTCGAAGGTGACGCCAACGACTACGTCGGTAAGGGCCTCAGCGGCGGGCGTATTGCCGTCTTCCCTCACAAGGCAAGCATGTTCGTTGCCGAGGACAACATCATCGCAGGCAACGTGTTGCTCTACGGAGCCACAGCCGGAGCCGCCTTCTTCCGTGGCCGAGTCGGTGAACGCTTCTGCGTTCGCAATTCCGGCGCTGTCGCTGTCGTCGAGGGCGTCGGCGACCACGGTTGTGAGTACATGACCGGTGGCCGTGCGGTCATCCTCGGCACCACAGGTCGCAACTTCGCAGCCGGCATGTCCGGGGGCATTGCCTACGTCTACGACACAGATGGGCGTTTCGCCAGTCGAGTCAACCGTGAGATGGTGGAGCTCGAACGCATGGACGACACCGACAAGGCAGAAGTTCTCGGCTACCTCACCGAACACCGCGAACTGACAGGGTCCGCGGTGGCAAACAGGCTCATCGAGGCATGGGAAGACGAAGCGGAACGCGTGGTCAAAGTCATGCCCCGCGAATACAAGCGTGTCCTCCTGGCCCAAGAACAAGCGCTCCGAGACGGCACTGACCCGATCGCAGCCATCATGGAGGCAACGAACTAATGGGTGATCCCAAAGGCTTTTTGATTCACGACCGCAAGGATTTCGTCCGGCGGCCCGTCCCGGTACGACTGCGGGATTGGAACGAGGTGTACGAACCCTTCCCCGAGGAAGATCTCGTCGACCAGGCATCGAGATGTATGGATTGCGGCATCCCGTTCTGCAACAACGGCTGCCCACTCGGCAACCTCATCCCCGACTGGAACGACCTCGTCTACCGTGAGCAGTGGCGTGACGCCATCGAGCGTCTTCATGCCACGAACAACTTCCCCGAGTTCACCGGCCGTTTGTGCCCCGCTCCGTGCGAGGGTGCCTGTGTGGCCGGCATCAACACCGAACCGGTTGCGATCAAGAACATCGAAGTCGCCATCATCGACAAGGCATGGGAAGAAGGGTGGGTCGTTCCCATTCCTCCTTCCAAGCTGACCGGCAAGAGCGTTGCCGTCATCGGTTCGGGCCCCGCTGGACTTGCGGTTGCACAGCAGCTCACCCGAGCGGGCCACACTGTGGTCGTGTTCGAGCGGGCCGATCGCATCGGCGGCTTGCTTCGCTACGGGATCCCTGAATTCAAGATGGAGAAGGCCATCCTCGATCGTCGACTCGATCAGATGGTCGCTGAGGGCACCGAGTTCCGCACGAACGCCTATGTCGGCGGTCCGAGCAACGATCCCACCAGCATTGCCGTCGACGAGCTTCGCTCAGAGTTCGACGCCATCGTCCTTGCCGGCGGCGCCACGAACTGGCGAGACCTGCCGATCCCTGGTCGCGAACTCGAAGGCGTCTACCAGGCCATGGAGTTCCTGCCGCTGGCCAACAAGGTCGTCCAAGGCGATACCGATGAGCCTGCGATCAGCGCCGAAGGCAAACACGTCATCATCATCGGCGGCGGCGACACCGGAGCCGATTGTCTTGGCACCTCGCACCGCCAGGGCGCTGCATCGATCAAGCAATTCGAGATCATGCCCCGCCCACCAGACGAGCGCTCCGACCGCACCCCGTGGCCGACATTTCCCCTGCAATACAAGGTCACCTCGGCCCATGAAGAGGGCGGCGATCGCATCTACGCCGTGAACACCACCGAATTCGTTGGTGAAGACGGCAAGGTGACCAAGTTGCGTGGCAATGAAGTCGAATTCGGAATGACCGACAACGGTCCGGGTTTCGTGCCCGTCGAGGGCTCGGACTTCGAGTTCGACGCCGACTTGGTGCTCTTGGCCATGGGTTTCCTCGGTCCAGAACCGGGAACCCTCATCGATCAGCTCGGGGTCGAAACCGATCAGCGCAGCAACGTTGTGCGCAACAGCAGCTGGAAGACCTCAGAAGACGACATCTTCGCCTGCGGCGACATGGGTCGAGGCCAGAGCCTCATCGTGTGGGCCATTGCCGAAGGCCGAGCGTGCGCTGCATCGGTCGATGAAGCACTGATGGGTCACACACTGTTGCCGTCGCCGGTGAAGCCCACCGACCGTCCGCTGGTCTAGCTCACAACGACGCTCGTTCTCGACGCCGGGGTGACCATTTTCAGGTCGTCCTGGCAGTCGAAACGGTACGACTCACGCTTCGATCGACTCTTCGATGAGGCCTTCGAGCAGCATGCGATACAGCGCCGATACGACTCGGAAGGCGCTCATCTGCGTCACCGAGATCACGTCGGCCACCGTGCGGTGGCCATCGAGCAGTGACAGGTAGCGCCACTCGTCAGAGGTGATGACACGCTCTTCGACGTTGTCAGGCAACTGTGTTGCCAGCGTGAAGATGGCTGCGGTGTTGGGAATACTCGAGGCGATCTCCGCCCAGATCTCCAACCGACGCTTTGCTTGATCAACGAGTTCGCCGCTGTCTTCGGAAAAATGTCCGCCGATGGGGTGCACGAGCTCTGGTTCGAAATCGAAGGCCGCTTTCGACGGCACGAGCAGCTCGAAAAGAAGGTTCAGGTTGTGTTCGTGCAACAAGCGAGCCAGGGCCGAGCTTTCGTCGACACCACCCGCTGCGAGACCTGCGACTGCATCGCCGCGAGCCAACAGCCCCTCGATCTCCTCGATGGATCCCACACCACCGCCGAACAACACCGCCACAGGCTCATGACCGCCCGGCTTTTCGATGAAGTAGATACGGCCCTCATGCAGCCAGATCGAGCTGGCTGGATCGGTGGTTCCAATCCGCAAAACCCCTGTTCGAGCGGCTTGGGCGAGCGAACCGAGGACGGCATCGAGCGATAGATCTGCCAGCGTCCCAGAGAAGAGATCTTCAGCCATCTGGGCACCGTACCTCAAGGTCGGACAAGAGCGGCCGATGTGAATTTGGTCCACCCATACCTTGCGAGAGGGTTATGTTCCAGAATCTCAAACTTCGCACCAAGTTGGTCGCAATCGTCACACCTCCACTGTTCGTTCTTGCAGTGTTTGCGGCGTACGCAGTCCTTCTCAGCAGCGGCAGCACGACTCCCGCTGAACTGAGTAGTGACGTCCGCACGCTCGGCGTCGTCGCACTGGCAGCTTTCCTGATCAGTGCGCTCGCCGTCGTTGTGATCGGCCGAACCATCACAGATCCGATCGACAGCGTGTCGGCCTCGGCACGGGAGCTGGCTGATGTCCGGCTGCCCGCGCTGCTCGACACGCTTCGTCATCCCGGTCGCCCGACTCCTACCTTCGAGCCCCTTGTCGCCGGCAGCAACGATGAGGTGGCCGAACTGGTCGACTCATTGAATGCGGTGCAGGTCGGCATCGCCGGACTTGCCGAGGAACAGCGGACCATGGTCCGTCAAGGTCTCAGCGAACTGGTGGTGAACCTCGCTCGACGTAACCAGAGTCTGCTCGACCGTCAGATCGAAGTGATCGACCGCCTCGAGCACGAAGAAGAGGATCCGGATCAGCTCCAGGAACTCTTCAACCTCGACCACCTCGCTACACGCATGCGTCGCAACGCCGAGAGCCTTCTCGTTGTTGCCGGTGCTGAGCCAGCGCGCCGCCGTGGCGGCCCGGTCGAAGTCGCCGATGCCCTCCGAGTCGCCATGAGCGAGATCGAGGACTATCGCCACGTCAAGCTCGTCAACGTCGAAGACGCCCGGATCGGCGCTCAGTCAGCGGTCGATCTCGCCCACCTCTTCTCCGAGCTTCTCGAAAATGCCACGCAGTTCTCCCCACCTGAAAGCCCGGTGGAAGTCTCTGGCGTCCGTCATCCTGACGGTTCGTACCTCATCTCCTGTGTCGATCACGGCATTGGTATGAACACCGACCAGTTGGCCAGCGCCAACGACGTGTTGCAGAACCCGCCGGAACTCGGCCTGGGTCTGACTCGTTCCCTTGGCTTCATCGTGATCGGCCGCCTCGCTGCCCGGCTCGGTGTCGACATCGAACTGACCCACACCCCGAACGGCGGCATCACTGCCATTGCGGACATTCCGGCAACCGTCCTGGCCAACAGCAACTTGCCGAACGGCGATCACGCCACGAACGACACGGTCAGCACCCCACCACCTCCGGCCCCGGCGGCTTTGATCGACACACCACTGTCGTCGCCATCGGCAGAACAACCCGGCATGGCAGCTGCAGCGTTCTCCCTCGACGAGGACGGTGGAGGTTGGACACCTCCGGCACCACCGGCTCGCGATGCCAACGCTTTCGGCGCAGCATCGAGTTCGACTCCTGACTTCCCTCCAACCGACGCGATGGCGCCGATCGACCCGAGCGCACCTGCGTTCGGCGACTCCCCACCAATCGAGGAGATCCCGACCCCTGCGGCCGAGGCCATTCCTCCAGCACCGGCAGGTCTCACTCCGCCGATGCCCGAGCCTGTCGATGGAGCACATCTCAGCTCTGCCGAGACGCCAGCATCAGAAGCGCTGGCGAAGCTCCTCGGTGTTGCGCCGTCGAACTTCGACGAACCAGTCGACGCCGCCGCCCCAACCACTTCGGCAGCAGACTCGTCGGCAAACTTCTTTGCTCGTCCTTCCGAGAGTGCACCGACACAAGAGCCCGAGACCCCTTGGGAGGCTCCGGTGTTCAGCGCCGAAGCACCGGCCAAGTTGTCTGATGCCATTCCGAGCGGGCCGAGCTTCGACTCCGGCATGGAATCACTTCTCACTCCCGAGACCGACCGCACCAGCGCCGGGCTCGTCAAGCGAGATCGAACCAAGAATCACGCTCCTGAGAGCGAAGGGCGCCGTGTGGCGTCGAGCGTTCGGAGCCCGGACGAGATTCGTTCGATGCTCTCGCGTTACCGAAGCGGCCTCAAGGGCAAGCCGCTCGAAGACATGGCTACGCCGCCAATGCCCGACTCCCCCACTGACAGCAACACCTTCGACACCAACGGAGACTTCTGATGAGCAACATGAGCACCCAGGCAAGCAACGTCAACTGGCTGGTCAACAGCTTCGTCGAGCGAGTCCCCGGCGTCACCGAAGCCGTCGTTGTCTCTTCTGACGGTCTTCCGATCGCTGCATCGAACGGTCTCGACCGTGACTCGGTCGATCGCTTTTCGGCAGTCTCCTCTGGCCTGATCGGTCTCGCTTATGGCGCTGCCGGTCGATTCGGCGGCGGTGCGGTCACCGAAGTCATCGTCGAGATGGAGAATGCCTTCCTCTTCGTCACCGGCATCAGCGATGGTTCACTCCTCGCCACCATGGCATCTGCCGGCGCTGACGTCGGCCTCGTTGCCTACGAGATGGCTGTACTCGTCGAAAAAACCGGTGCGGTTCTCACTCCAGAACTGCGTGCTGAACTCCAGTCGGCTCTGACTTCATGACCGACTACGACACCAACGACTCACCTTTGCGGGTGCGTCCTTACCTCCTGACCGGAGGCAGGACGCGATCACAAGTCGAGCTCGCCCTCGAAGCGCAGATCCGCCTCAGCCCCAAAGGCCAGGCGTCGATCGAGAGCGCGAGCATGGAGCGGCGACAGATCCTCGAACTCTGTGTCGCCGCTCAGTCCGTTGCGGAGATCTCCGCTCATTGCAAGATCCATCTGCAAGTGGCACGAGTACTCGTGGGTGACCTCATCACCGAAGACCTCTTGCACGTACAGGAAACCGCCTCCCATTCTCCCGACCGCCCCGACCTTGACCTGCTGAACCGCGTTCTCGACGGTTTGCAGGCTCTCTGAGGAAACCATGACCGAAAAAAAGAATCAGATCCCTGTGAAAATCGTGGTCGCTGGTGGTTTTGCTGTCGGCAAGTCCACGTTTGTGTCCGCTGTTTCCGACATCGACCCACTCACCACCGAAGCGGCGATGACCAAAGTCAGCGAGGGCGTCGATGACGTCGGCGTTGCAACGGGCAAGAAGAGCACGACGGTTGCCATGGACTTCGGTCGTGTCAGCCTGAGCGCCGAGCTCGTTCTCTACCTGTTCGGTACTCCCGGCCAGGACCGGTTCCACTTCATGTGGGACGAGCTGGTCCGCGGCGCCATTGGTGCTGTCGTGCTGGTCGATACCGGTCGACTCGATCACTGCTTCCCAGCGATCGACTACATGGAACAGACTGGCGTGCCTTTCGTGGTGGCCATCAACGCATTCGACGGCGTGCTCCGGCACCACCCCGACGATGTTCGTGAAGCCCTGGACATTCCGGCTCACATCCCGATCGTGGTCACGGACGCTCGTCACCGGGCTGCAGTTCGCGACGCACTGATCTCCCTGGTGCGCCACGCCATGGCCGTTGCCAACGCTCCAGCCTGATCCATCCACTCTGCCAAGCAACTGCCACCGTCTCGAGTCGCCCCTGGCGACCTGGGGCGGTGACAGTTGCGCACCAGGTAGCCTCCGCGCATGCCTGAAGCACTGAGCCAGCTGTCGCGATCGGTCGAAGATCGAGTCGTCCTCATCACCGGGGCGGCCTCGGGAATGGGTCGGGCCATGTCGCATCTGTTTGCAGATGCTGGCGCAAAGGTCGGCATGGTCGACCGCACAGAAGGCGGCATCCATCTGGTGTCGAACGAGTTCGAACGAGCTGGCCATCCGGGCGGCTCGTTTGCTGGTTTTGCCGCTGACGTCACGGATCGAGCCGAGGTCCAGACCGCAGTCGACGGCGTACGCGCCGCCCTCGGACCGATCGACATCCTCGTCAACAATGCTGGGGTGAGCTTTCCGGCCCCGATCGCCAGCGACGGCTACGACGAGGCATGGGATGCGACGCTGCGAGTCAACCTCGAAGCTCACACCGTGTTGATCCGAGCCTGCCTCGAGGATCTTCAGCGAAACCGAGACGGCCGCATCATCAACATCGCATCGACCGAAGGCCTGGGCGCCACGCCCTACATGTCGCCGTACACCGCATCGAAGCACGGTGTGATCGGCCTGACCAGAGGTTTGGCCGTCGAGCTCGGTCGCACCGGGGTCACCGTCAACTGTGTAGCTCCCGGCCCGATCCGCACCGGCATGACCGCGTCCATCGCCGACAATGACAAAGCTCGCTTCGCCAAACGGCGCGTGCCCGTCGGCCGATATGGCGAGCCGGAAGAAGTCGCGCACGCCGTGTTGTCGCTGGCGCTGCCGGCAGCGTCGTACATCAACGGCACCGTCCTCGTCGTCGATGGTGGCATGACCGCCCAGAACATCTGAACGACTCCGGCTGAAGGTTTCAGCGTCTCCCAGGCGCCGATCTGACGGCTGCGTCCTCGGTGCGGCAGGCTTTGGCCATGCCGAGTACCTCGTCCGAAGACTCCCTCAGCCTTCTTGATGGGCTGGCCACGACCAGAGCCATCCGTCGCTACACCAGCGATCCCGTCACCGACGATGATCTCGCAGCGATGATGTTCGCCGCAACGCGGGCGCCCACCGGGTCGAATCGACAGAACTTTCGCTTCCTCGTCCTGCGAGATGGCCAGGTCGCAACGCAGGCGAAGGCACTGCTGGGCGAGAGCTTCCGAAGCGGCTGGAACGAAAAACGGACGACCGACAGCTACGACCGAAACGCCGACGACAACTCACCCAAGGCTCGTATGGCTCGAACGATGCAGCACTTCGTCGACCACTTCGAGCAGACACCTGTGGTGGTGTTGGCGTGTGTGAAGATCCGTCGTGGCGGTCTGAGCGACGGAGGCTCGATCTTTCCTGCCTGTCAGAACTTGCTGCTCGCAGCCCGAGGCCTCGGCTACGGCGGCGTGCTCACGGGGTGGCATGGCGCCGTCGAGACCGAATTGCGTTCACTCACTGGTATCCCGGACACCCACGCCATCGCCGCCACGATTCCGATCGGCGTTCCGCAGGGCAATCATGGTCCCGTGCGACGCCGCCCGATCAAGGAGTTGGTCTTCGACGATGTGTGGGATGGCGAGGCTGTCTGGGCCATCGACCCGCCCGACACCCGCTTCACCCAAGCCGGCCCACCCACTTGACCACCAATCCACCTCGTCTTCACAACACAGAGCAACCTCTTCACAACACAAAGCAACCTCGTTCTGCGGCATCTCAGCCTCAGTTCTGAGCCTGAGATGCCGCAGAACGAGAGGGGGTCAGAAGCTGGGGGCGGCGCCGAGGAAATCAAGGCCCTTGTCGACGAAGTCGAACGACTTGGGCAGCCCGAAGTGATCGACATTGCGCAACTCGATCAGATGTCCGTCAGGTAAGGCATCAGCGAGCACGTCGCCGGGCCCGGCAAAGTCCTTGTCACCCAGGATCACCAGCGTGGGACACGTGATCTTGGCGATGTGCTCACGATCGAGACGAGGCTGCTTTCGTTGGATGAACGCTGCAAGCGCCTTCGGGTCATTGCCGTCGCCCTCGGCCAGCGCCTTGAAGTGCATGCTGACCATGTTCTCCTCATCGCCTCTTCCTTCGAGTGCATCAGCGATGGGGTTGCTCTCCCGCTTGGTGAACAGCGAGCCGCCCATGCCAGCAATGACCAGCCGGTTGAAGCGTTCGGGATGCTCCGACGCCAAGGCCAGCAAGATCCGGGCACCAGCCGAATAGCCCACGGCATCCACCGGCTCATCAGGCAGCTCGGCGGCGATCAGCTGCTCGACGTGTGAGTAGGCCTCGATGTCGTGGGGCTTCGGCGCATCGCCGTGACCGAGAAGGTCGGGAGCAATGACCGTGCGGCCCGCTTCTTGCAGGAGATCGATCCAGCCTGGCTCGCGCCAGGTTCGTTGAGCGGATGTGGTGAAACCGTGAACGAGGAGGACCGGAGGGTGGCTCATGCCGAACGGAGTAGGGGACTGGCACCGCTTTCGTCAAATGCTGGCTCTTCGACAGAAACAATGGTGGTCTCGACCGGCGGCTCGATCCGCCGTACGGCGAGCACATCGACGGTCCGAAAGCTGGCCAATCGCGAGCTCCACGAGTCAATCACTTCTCTTCCGCCAGCGAAGGCAAAGAACGTGGTGAGCGGGCCTTCTTGCTGGTAGGCGTCTGCGTCAGCGATGACTTCAGTTCGGTCGGCGGCAAGGGTGATGTTGAAGTGGGCCATGCAACGACCCTAAATCGAGCGCCCTGTGGGGAGGAAGACCAACAACCATGTGACTTTCCTGTGGATACCACCGATCGATGGTGACCGGGCTGTGGAGATCGAGCGGCGTTCGTCTTCAATGGGGGAGTGCCGGAAGCCGATGCAACACCAGCCGACCCAACACCCCCGCCCGAACTTCGAGCCGATGCAATGAGCCTGCCGCATGCCAGTCGGCTCGCTCCAGAGCGACCCGACTTCGAATCCTGCCTCGCAGCTCACGCTGTGGCGCTCGCTGCTGGCGACATGGGTTACTTGGACCCGACCACCGGCTTGTTCGTCATGACCGCAGCTCACCTTGCCGAGCGGCCCTGTTGCTCACGGGGCTGCCGGCATTGTCCGTGGGTGGGTGCCAGCCAATAGTGGCCAAGCGATGGTGCGGCGCGCCGGGTGTTGGCCTTGAATGCAGCGGGATTCGCACGTCGTTCTGCTCTTTTTCCGCTGAAGTCCTAGTGTCTGCCGATGGCCGACCAGATGATTCAGGACCGCATCTCCATCTCGACTGACGAACACGGCGTGGCCGATGTCCGTCTTGCCCGAGCGGACAAGAGGAATGCGCTCGACCCAGCGATGTTCGACGCATTGATCGAGTCGAGCGACATGCTCGCCAAGGACACGTCGCTTCGTGCCGTTGTGCTGTCCGGCGAGGGCAAGGGCTTCTGCGCCGGTCTCGATTTTTCGAGCTTCCAAGCAATGAGCGACAGCGCAGAGGGTGGAACGCCTCGTGAGGCCTCTGAGACAGCGTCCGAAGGACGCATCACGCACCGCGGCCAGCAGGCAGTGTACGGGTGGACCGAACTGCCGGTCCCCGTGATCGCTGCGCTTCGAGGCCACGCACTTGGTGGCGGCATCCAACTCGCTCTTGGCGCCGACATCCGCATTGCCGCCCCTGACACCAAGATGTCGGTTCTGGAGATCCGCTGGGGCCTCGTCCCTGACATGACCGGGACCCAGGCGCTCATCAACCTCGTTGGACTCGATGTCGCCAAGGAGCTCACCTTCAGCGGCCGAATGGTCGAGGCCGACGAAGCGCTCCACCTCGGCCTCGTCACCCAGATCGCTGACGACCCGCACGCCGTCGCACTCGAGATGGCGGCCGACATCGCCAAGAAGTCGCCGCACGCGATTCGTTCAGCGAAGCGCATCTTCAACGAAGCTTCGAAGCTCACCGTGGCCGAAGGATTCGCGATGGAGCGAAAAGAGATCAGCCGCCTGATCGGCAGCCCGAACCAAGCCGAGTCAGTGAAAGCGTTCTTCGACAAGCGCGAACCCGACTTCGCCGACCCCGAGCTCAACGACTGAGTCGCCTCCGTGGATCCGCTGCTCCCGAATCGTCTCGAACCGGGAGACTGCGTCCGTCTCGTCTCGCCTGCGAGCACGCCTGAACGAGCAAACGTCGAGGCCGTGGTTGCCAATCTCGAACGACTCGGGCTTCGACCAGAGATCGGCCGCCACGCCTTCGACCGGCTCGGCTACCTCGCCGGCACAGATGCTGATCGTCTCGGGGACATCAACGATGCGCTTCGAGACCCAACCGTTCGGGGTGTCATCACCACCAGGGGAGGCAAGGGCGCGTACCGCATTGCCGACCAACTCGACTTCGATGCCGCTCGGCGCGACCCGAAGCTCCTGATCGGGTTCAGCGAGATCACGATTCTGCACCTTTCGATGCTGAAGCACGTCGGGCTCGTCGGCCTGCATGGTGCGGCTTGGGTGGCTGAACTGCACGGTGAGCGCTCAGCGGCATCATTCGAAAGGGCAGCGTTCGCAAGCGACGAGATCACGGTCCACTCTCAACCATCTGAACCAACGGCGGTGCTCACAACGTCGGGGCAGGCCTCGGGACGTCTCATCGGCGGCAACCAAGACATGGTGGCGATCGCGAACGGCTGGACTCTGCCGCCGCTGGACGGAGCCATCTTGCTGTTGGAGGCGGTCAACCTTCGTCTGGGCCACATCGATCGCCAGCTGACGATGCTGACCAATTCGGGAGCGTTCGATCACCTCGTTGGTATCGCTGTGGGCCAGTACACCAACTGTGGACCAGACACCACGACCCAGGGCGAGTGGGACGAGCTCGATGTCCTGCGTGATCGGCTCGGCCGACTCGGCATACCCATCCTCGGAGGGTTGCCGATCGGGCATGGGTCGAATGCTGAGGCTGTGCCGATCGGAACGCTTGCATCGATCGATGTCGAGGCCGGAACGCTCAGCGTTGCCTCGGCGGTGAAATAGCGCCTGCGTCAGCGACCGATTGCCGCACCGGTCAGCGCTCGAGGATCTGCAGCACCCTCGTAGTGGCCATCGACGACGTCGATCATGTGAGCGTGGCCGAAACCGGTGCCCCAGCGGCGCTCCTCGACGACGTGGCCACGTTCGGCGAGATCAGCAGCCCACGGCGAGCCCTCCTCCAGTGCCACGATGAGCGGATCTGGAGTCGACCACACGTCGAACCCTCGATCGGCGCTGGTGGTGATGGCGAACCGAGGAGCGGTGATGAGCTTCCCGACGTCTTGTCGTGAGTGGAAGCGGCGCGCAGCCATCTGCAACACGATCTGTGGTTGCGTGTCTCCTCCCATGCAGCCGAAGACGGTACGCAGCGTGCCGTCGCTGTTGGTGGCGAGGGCAGGCGACAGCGTGCTCGGCGGACGCATGCCTGGCCTCAACTCGGCGGGGTGACCCTCGATGAGGTTGAAGCCAACACCACGGTTGTGGAGTAGCACGCCGACTTCGGGAACACCGAGGTGGACACCGAACCCGGCAGCATTCGACTGGATCAGGGAGACGCCCATGCCATTGGCGTCGGTGGTGCAGAGGTAGATCGTTCCCCCATCAGACCGAGGTGACCGGACCTCGAGGGCTTGCTCGCCGATCCGGGCCCGACGCGGGGCGAGTCGCGCTTCAGCGACGAGTCCGGCTCCGTCCGCTCCGTCGAAAAGCGAGTCCCGACGGTCAAAGGCTGCCTGCTTGGATGCTTCGACGAGAAAGTGAGCAAAACGTGGATCTTTGGGATCCTCAGGAAGGTCGAGACCGGCAGCAATGCCAGCGCTCGCCAACGACAGGTATCCCTGCGAGTTCGGCGGCGTCGTCCAGAGTGTTTGCCCCCACGCCTCCACGCTCGTCGGCTCGACCCATTCGGCATGGACGTGGGCGAGGTCGCCGTCGTCGAACAACCCGTCCCCCTTACGAATCAAACCGTCACCGAACTCGCCTTCGTACCAAGCCGAACGACCTTGCGCTCCAATCGCAGCGAGCGAGCGGGCCAGACCAGGTCGGGTCATTGTCTGACCAGCAACGACCGACGCCCCATCGACCTCGAAGTCCTCCGCCCCAGCGACGCCAGCAACAAGCGGAGCGGCACCGCCCAACATCGGGGTGACCACGAAGCCGTCGGCTGCCAACCGTCGACCCGGTTCGAGCACGTCGGACAGCGAGAGTTGACCGAAGCGTTCATGCAAGGCAACCCAGCCGTCGACGCAGCCAGGGACAGGTGACGAGCGAAGATCTCCCCGGAAGGGCATCTCTGTGAGGCCTTCGGCCCGCATTGCAGCGGCGTCGGCTCCGACACCTGCCCACCCGGAGGCATTGAGCGCAATCGGTTCGGACTGACCCGGCACGTGAACGAGCGCCCAGAGGTCGCCACCCATTCCGCACATGAACTGGGTGGTGACTGCGAGAACAGCCGATGTTCCCACTGCTGCATCGACAGCGTTACCGCCAGCAGCGAGCAACTCGACACCCGCTCCTGATGCGAGATGGTCGACCGAGCAGACCATTCCGCCAGTGGAGTACCGAGTGTGCTCGGTACGGATCCAGGTCATGGCTTCTTCCATTCGTTTCGATCAACCAACACTTCTTTGAGCAGCTGCACCCGATCGGTCATCAGCGCATCGACTCCCAGGTCGAGCAATCGCTCCATTTCCTGTTCTTCGTTGATCGTCCAGACATGGACCTGCAAACCCATCTGGTGGACGGCATCGAGGATTTCGCTCGTCAGCGAGAACTCACCGAAGCTCGGGGGAATCTGCAAGCACCCGTGCGTCTCGAACGCCGACGTCGTCGGGTTCGCGAGGTAAGTCAGAAGTTCAGCTGGCCCTGGCGACGTGCACAACCCGGGTCCGAATCTGGCCTGCAGAGCCGCTATCCGAGCGTCATCGAACGCTCCAATCCCAACTCGATCGACCGCCCCGAGGGCTTCGATGACGTCACCGAGGGGCTCGACGGCGGCATCGACCTTGGGATCGATGTTGAACTTCGTGGTCGGAAAAGCTGTCAACAGCTCTTCGAGGCGAGGGATCGACGCTCCACCTGGGTCCGCAGCGGCGGGAGTTCCTGAGCTGGCGCTCCCCAAATCAATGGATCGGAGCTCGTCCCATGTTCGATCGGCGATCGTGCCGGGCCGGCCCGTGATTCGCTCGAGGTCGTCGTCGTGGAACGCAACCAGCACGCCATCGCTACTGACATGCACGTCGGTTTCGAGGTAGTCGAAACCGAGTGAGACGGCGTGTTCGAAGGCGGGCATCGTGTTCTCGATCCCATGCAGATCGCCGCCGCGGTGAGCGACGGGGATCGGTCGGGGATGATCCAGGTACGGCAGAGTTCGGGCCACGATGGAAACCTACTAGCTTCGCCTCGTGACCAATGAAGCAGCGTCCGAGTCCTCATCCCCAACAGCCACAGCCGAGTCATCGGTGACCATCGAACGTGACGGTCCCATTGCCTGGCTCGTCTTCGATCACGTGGCCCGACGCAATGCCATGACGCTCGACATGTGGCGCGCCGTTCCAGAACGATGTGCCGAGCTCGCTGAGGATCCATCGGTCCGCGTCGTTGTACTGCGAGGCGCTGGAGACCAAGCCTTTGTTGCCGGGGCCGACATCAGCCAGTTTCAGACCGAACGAACCTCCGACGGCGCTGGCGGTTACGGCGCTGCCACACAGGCGGCCTACGAGTCAATTGCGGTTCTTCCGAAGCCAACGCTCGCCATGCTGCACGGGTTCTGCATCGGCGGTGGGCTTGCCATTGCCCTGTCCGCTGACATTCGCTACGGCGAGCCCGGCACCCGCATGGCCTTGCCACCAGCGAAGCTCGGCATCGGCTACGACGAAGCTGGCATCCACAAGCTTTCTGCCCTGGTCGGACCTGCCGTCACGAAAGAACTGGTCTACACCGGGGACCTCCACGACGCCGACACCTGCCTGCGTTGGGGCCTCCTCAACCACGTTGTTGCCAAAGCCGAACTCGAGGCGTTCGTCGGTTCACAAGCGATGACGATGGCCGAACGTGCTCCGTTGACCCAGCTGGCCGCCAAACAAGCCCTGGCGGGGGATCCTGCCGCTGCGGCGACGATCGACCGGTGCATGTCGAGTGCTGATTACGCCGAGGGCGTGGCTGCATTCATGGAAAAACGCAGCCCGAACTTCACCGGCCAGTAGGCCGACTCAGGCGAGCGACAAATCGCCGACGGTCTTGGTGGTTCGTTCAAGTCGACCGAGGACATGCCGATACATGCAGAGTGCTGGATCTCTCACCAGAGCTTGAACGCAGTGACACCGATCAGCTGAGCGCACGCCTGTGCGACGCCTTCGCCAAGATACGGCAGGTGCGCGGCCACGCCATCGACGAGGCGGCAACCGGCCTCGATCTGACACCACGTGAGTTACGTGCGATCGAGTCCGGGTCCTCTCACCCCGACCCTGATCTGATTGACCGTATGGCGGCCTACTACGACATCGATGCCGAGCGACTCGGCACCGATGTGATGATCCATCGGTCCGATCCCAGCATCGATCCCGAAGCGTGCATCGTGTGGTTGGGCTGGCTCCCGATCAGCTACGGCTCGAACCTCGCGACCAACGAGGAGATCCTCGAATCTGTTGCCAGTGGCGTTCGCCTCCTGCGATCGGTTGGACCGACCGCATCGGTGCAGATGCGCTCGAGTGAGCTCGACATCGTCCTCACCCTGCTCGATCTGAGCGACAAAGACCTGATCCCGAAAGCCGTGCGGGCGTTCCGCCTTCCGTGGAAACGAACCGAACAGCTGATCAACGAGTCCAGATCTCGGGTGCGCACGAAATCGCTCGTGATGCGAGCTCGCAGCATCGTCGCTCTTCAGTCAACCTGAACCGCGCAACCTGAACCGCGCAACCTGAACCGCGCAACCTGAACCGCGCAACCTGAACCGCGCTCAATCAGATGATGCGGCTGTCGTGGCCCGCCCAATACTCGTCTTTGAGCAGACGCTTGTAGAGCTTGCCGGTGGGGTGCCGGGGCAATTCGTTTCGGAAGTCGACCGAGCGCGGACACTTGACATCGGCGAGATGTTCCTTGCAGAAGTCGATGAGTTCTCGACCGACCCCGTCGGACGGATCCACGCCATCGGCGAGCTGGACCACGGCTTTCACTTCCTCGCCGAAGTCTGCGTTGGGCACACCGATGACGGCAACGTCGAACACCTTGGGATGCATCGTCAGGATGTTCTCGGCTTCCTGGGGGTAGATGTTCACACCACCCGAGATGATCATGTAGGCCTTGCGATCGGTCAGGTAGAGAAATCCGTCTTCGTCGAGCTTGCCGACATCGCCGAGCGTCGACCAACCCTTCGGATGACGCGAATCCTTCGTCTTCGCTTCATCTCCGTGGTATTCGAACGTGGAACCGCCCTCGAAATACACGGTGCCTTCGTCCCCGGGCCCGGCAACGTCTTCACCGTCCTCGCCAACGATGTGCACGGTGCAGTTGATCGGCATGCCGACGGTGCCCTTGTGACCGAGCCACATCTCGGAGTTGCAGTAAACGAAACCATTGCCCTCGGTTCCGGCGTAGTACTCGTGGATCACGGGACCGAACCAGTCGATCATCTGCTCTTTCACCGCAATCGGACAGGGTGCCGCAGCGTGGATGATGGTTTCGAGCGAGCTGACGTCGTAGGCCTTCCGAGCGGCCTCGTCGAGCTTCAGCATCCGCACGAACATCGTGGGAACGACCTGGCTGTGCGTGACCTTGTGGGTCTCGATCGCAGCAAGGTACGCCTCGGGGTCGAATCGTTCCATCACGATCACGGTGGAACCGTGGGCCTGCGTTGCCATGCAGAACCGCAGCGGCGCAGCGTGATAGAGCGGGGCAGGGGACAGGTAGACCTTCTCGGTGTCCATACCGAAGAGCAGGCCGAGCAGGCCATACACACCGGTCGACGTTTCTTCGAGTGGGCCCGGTTCGGTGCTGGGCAGGATGCCCTTCGGCATCCCGGTGGTACCGGAGCTGTAGAGCATGTCGAAGCCGGCCACCCGGCCGTCGATCGGCTCAGCGGGAAAAGCAGCCACGGCGTCCTCGTACGACTCGAAGCCCTCGATCACGCCGTCGAGCATGAGACGCATGGCGACGTTCGGCATCTTGTCGAGGAGCTCTGCGGCCTGCTCTCGCTTGTAGCTCGAGGTGACGAACGCCTTCGCTCCACAATTGTTGATGATGTACTCCATCTCCTCGGTGGTGAGGCGACTGGACATCGCTGTGTAGATCAAACCGGCGTAGTGACAACCCCAGGCCAGCGGCAAGAAGCGCTGGTTGTTCTCCATACAGAACGCCACATGGTCGCCAGGCCGAAGGCCAGCGGCGTGAAAGAGCTGGGCAATACGATTGGCCTCGTCGTCGAGCTGGGCAAACGTGGTGACCTCGCCCGTGTCAGCCATGATCATGGCGGCTTTGTCTGGATGCGTTGCTGCGTGTGCTCCGGGATACATGGTTGCGAAATGTACGAGGCTGCGAGTGCGACCGCCAGTTGAGGCGGCGCTACGTTCGCCCGATGGAATCTCTGTTCACTGTGGCCGAGCCGGCAACGCCGGGTCCGGCAGCCTTTGATCCCACTCTGCTCGCCACAGGCCCGTGGCGTTCCGACGCCCAACACGGCGGGCCACCCGCTGCCCTGCTCGCCCGGATGATCGAAACCGTGGAAGCGCCAACAGAGCGTGTCGCTCGCCTGTCAGTCGAACTGCTCAAGCCGGTGCCGCTCGCCCGACTGACCACGAATGTGGAGCGAACATCAGTGAGCCGCCGCGTTGCCCACGCATCGGCCTCCCTCGCCGCTGAGGGAGTCGTCGTGGCCACAGCGACGGCGCTGCTGCTCGCCACGGCGGAATTGCCCGAACCTGGATGGCGGCCCGAGCAGATCGACCGCAGCCCCGACGACGCAGCATCGGTGGTCGCTCCCACTTGGGCATCAGGCGATGCCACGGCCTTTCATCGTGACGCCGTCGATCATCGGTTCATCGAAGGCGACTTCTCTGCCCCTGGATCAGCCATCGAATGGATCAGGCTGCGTCAACCCCTCGTCGCCGGCGAGGAACCGTCGCCGTTGTGTCGAGTTGCAGCCGCTGCAGACATCGCCTCGGGGATCAGTGCTGTCTATGGCGCCGAGAGCGGCGTCGGCCTGATCAATGCCGACCTCACCATTTCGCTCCATCGATCGTTGGTCGGCGAGTGGGTCGGCATCGACGCCGTCACCGAGGTGGGCAGCGACGGCATCGGGTTGTGCACGAACCGGCTGTTCGATGTCGATGGCACCATTGGCACTGCGACGCAGAGCCTCATTGGTTGGCGAACTGCGTGAGCCCTGATCCGTTCGACAACACCGAGCCGTTCGACAGAACAGCACGGTTCATCGAATTGATGATGACCGACGCCCCGCGACTCGACCAGATCATGGCCGCGATCGCCGCCACCGACCCTGCGGCGCCGTCAGAGGAACGGATCGTTGCCCAACTCGATGATCTGGCCAGCGAGGTGAAGGGATCTGACCCGACGTCGGTTGTCACCAACGTGTTCGGAGGCCTCGGCTTCACCGGCAACGCAGCGAACTACTACGACGCCCGCAACTCGATGATCCACCACGTGCTCGATCGGCGACTCGGCATTCCCCTCACACTGGCCGTGGTCGCAGCCGAGATTGCTCGCCGGCGAGGTGTCACGCTTCGAGCCATCGGCATGCCGGGGCACGTACTCCTGGGATCAGTAGACGGGTGGCACGATCCGTTCGCCGGGGGAGCGGCGCTCGACCTCGACGACTGTAAACAGATCTTCCGTAGGATTCATCCCGATGCTCCGTTCCTCGACCGCTACCTCCATCCGATGACCGAGACAGCGATCGCAGCACGCACCCTCGAGAACCTCAGACTCGCCGGCATGGGCAGTGGCAACCTGGCGCAGCTCGCTTCTGTGCTCGAGCTCCGGACGCTCGTGCCTGAGGCGCCGGTCAATCACCGCATGGAGTACGCCAGGATCCTCGAAGCCCTCGGTCGCTACGACCTTGCTGCAGAGCAGCGAGATCTGCTCGCAGAACTGCTGCCAAAGCGTGCTGACCATCACATCGACGAAGCCACTCGCCTTCGGGTTCATCGCAACTGATGATCGTCCATCTGCCCACCACAGCCCCTTCCACGACTCCGCCCCGAAAGGCGACCTGATGATCGATCCGCAGCTCAAGCGCTCCCTCGGCCAGATGATCAAGGGGGTCCAAGTCGTCGGCGCCACCCATGATGGTGTGTCGCGTGCCTACACCTCGCACTGGGTCTCCCAAGTGGCTTTCGACGAGCCCATCGTCATGGCGTCGGTCAGTCCGAAACACGACACCCACCCGCTCATGGTCGCGTCTGGCAAGTTCACCGTGTCGATCCTGGCCGCCGACCAGATCATGGCCGGCCAGTACTTCTCCTATCCGGGCCGCAAGTTCAACTACGTGGCCGATGAACTCATCACCCTCGACGAGGACGGTCTGCCGATCGTCCCCGATTCGATCGCGTATCTCACCTGCGAGACCTTCGAGATCCGCGAAGCCTCCGGCCCGATCGATCACGATCTCTTCTTTGCCACCGTCACCAAGGTCACCGAAGGTCGTCTGGGTGAGCCGCCGCTGCTCTACTCCGCCCGCCACGGTTGGCGCATCACCGGTGACAAGGCCAGGGAGAAAGGCGTCTCGATCCGGGACCAACTGCTCGAACGAGTGGCTGGGATGGATGAAGCGGCCCAAGGCCCAGCGCCAAGTTGATCACGTGCGACCGAGCGATTGGTCGCACATGGCGCTGCGCATCTACGATCTGTCGCCATGACCGCTGTCACAACAGATCTCACTCAAGACGTCACCGACCGCTGCGCCGCCTTGCTTGCTGCCAACGATCCAAAGACCCTCTCCGCCACCGACTTCCTCGGAGCCCAGTTCGATGCTGGGCTTGCTTGGATCCATTTTCCCGAGGGCGAAGGCGGCCTCGGTCTGGCTCCGAATCTCCAGACGCTGGTGAACAAGACGCTTGCCGATGCCGGCGCTCCGAGCCCCTACTACCGCAACCCGATTGGTTACGGCATGGGAGCCCCCACCGTCATGTCCCACGGCTCCGAAGCGCAGAAGGCTCGTTACCTGCGGCCGCTGTTCACCGGTGAAGAGATCTGGTGTCAGCTCTTCTCCGAGCCGGGCGCAGGTTCAGACGTTGCTGGCCTTTCGTGCAAAGCCGAACGTGACGGCGACGAATGGATCGTCAATGGCCAGAAGGTGTGGACCACACTGGCCCATCTTGCCAAATGGGGCATGCTCGTCGCCCGCACCGATCCAGATCAGCCAAAGCACAAGGGCATGACCTACTTCGTGGTCGACATGGAACAAGAAGGTGTCGAGGTTCGCCCGCTGCGTCAGATGACCGGCGAGGCCGAATTCAACGAGGTCTACTTCACCGATGCACGGGTGCCAGATTCTGAGCGCCTCGGCGACACCGGCGAAGGCTGGCGAGTCTCGCTCACGACGCTGATGAACGAACGAGTGTCCATCGGCGGCACCGTTCCTCCGAAGGGATCCGGACCCATTGCCGTTGCCCAGAAAGAGTTGCTCGAGGGCGAGGCGACCGGTGAGGAGCGCGATGAATTCATGAAGCTGTGGATTCGTTCCGAAGTCCACCGTCTCACCAACATCCGGGCATCGCAGAACCGAAAGTCTGGCGTTCCTGGGCCCGAGGGTTCTGTTGGCAAGATGGCTTCCGCCGATCTCAACAAGGACATCTTCTCGTTCACCATGAACCTCATGGGTCCAGAGGGGATGCTCTACGGCACCTATGACCTCGAGCAGCCGGAGACCTCGATGGCGTTCTCGTCGCCCCAGAAGGCGTTCTTGCGCAGCCGTGCCAACTCGATCGAAGGCGGCACCACCGAGGTCATGAAGAACATTCTCGGCGAGCGGGTGCTCGGTCTTCCCGGCGACGTTCGTACCGACAAGGAAATGTCCTGGAGCGACGTCCCTCGCAACTAGGCCGGCGTACCGCCCGCCGCAAACATCGCCGGCCAGCCGCCGGTGTGGATGAAAACCACATCGGTGCCAGCCTCGAAGCGGCCGGCCTCAGCCATACCGAGCAGGCCAGAAAAGCCCTTGCCGCTGTACGTGCGGTCCATGAGCCAGCCACCTTTGGTGGCGGCCCAGCGCACCGCGGCATCGCCTGCTGCGGTTGGAACGGCGTAGTCATCGCCGAGCCAGCTCGGATCGATGGTGATCTCGCCCTCATCGGTTGCAGCCCAGTTCTGGTCAGGGGCCATCAAGTGCAGCGTCTGGTCCACCAACTCTGCAACGAATCGTTGCCCCCGGTTGATGCCCTTCGCCACGCCGACAGCGACCACATCGGGAACCGATCGACCTGACGACGCAAGAAAGCGGCGACCAGCAACCAGCCCAGCGTGGGTCCCGCCGCTGGATGACGTGAACACCACGAAGCTGGGCGTGATCCCGAGTGCGTCGGTCTGATCAGCCAGCTCCATGAACGCGTTGGCATACCCGAGCGCTCCGACCGCGGTGCTCCCACCGATGGGAATCGAATACGGCCGCCGACTGTCTGCCTCGAGGTCTGCGGTCACGGTCGCCCTGACATCTTCGAGAGCTCGCCACTCGTTCTCGTCGAGGCCGGTGTGGTGAAGTTGCGCTCCGAACAGCCTGGACAGCAACTGGTTACCGGTCGCTTCTCCCGAATCTGGCGCGTCGCCAGACAACACAAGGTGGACATCGAGCCCGAGAACGGCTCCAGCTGCTGCGGTCATTCGACAGTGATTGGACTGCGCAGCGCCTACCGTGACCAACGCATCGGCACCAGCGGCGACTGCGGCACCGCAGAGAAACTCGAGCTTTCGAGCCTTGTTCCCACCTCCACCAAGACCCGTCAGGTCATCGCGTTTCACCCACAAATGTGCTCCACCAGATACGTCAGGGCCCGGCTCGAGCGGTGTGGGCAGGGTCGTGAGACGAGCCCTGGGAAGGTGGTCGAAGTTCACCGTGAGCGATCAGTGCAGAAGCAGGTCGGGAGTGGCCCGGAGGTGGCCGCAATCGTTCAGGCTGACCACGGAGCGTTCGCCCGAGGACGCAACCATGAACCGGTTGATGCTGCTGTAGTGCGGGTTGAAGAACATGGCGCCGCCTAGACCGAGCACGTCGGATGCGTAGGCGTTGATCACACCACCGTGACAAACGACAGCGACCTTCTTTCCGCGGTTCGATGCGGTGATCTCGGCGAGAGAATCGAGCACCTCGGCTCGGAACTCATCACGCGTCTTGTCGTGGCTTTCCGCCAGGTAGGCCTTCCACAGTTCTCGGTCCGCCTTCATCTCCTCAAAGGGGATGTAGGCCGACTCGCCGTCATCGAACTCACGAACACCAGGAACGACCGTGGCCTCCATGTCGAAGACAGATTCAAGCGGTGCAGAGGTCTGCCGGGCTCGAGCCATGGGCGAGACGTAGATGGCGTCGAGGTGCTCGGCCTGCATCCAGTCGCCCATGGCTGCGGCCTGGCCATGACCGATTTCGGTGAGGCCAGGGTCTGCAACCTCACCATCTGCGTTGTCTATACGTTCCGGACGGCCATGTCGAATGATGATCAGCTCCATAGGCGGGCGACGGTAGTCTTCTCTCCGTGACAAGGCGAACGAAGATCATTGCAACCATCGGCCCGGCGTCTGACGACGAAGGCGTTCTCAAGGACATGATCGAGGCCGGCATGGATGTCGCCCGCCTCAACTTGTCCCACGGAACCCTCGAAGACAGCCTCGAGCGATTCCATCGCATCCGCAAGATCAGCGAGAACGTCGGTCGGCCCATCGGTATTCTCGCCGACCTCCCCGGCCCGAAAGTGCGACTCGGAGCGTTCGCTGCACCCACCGAGTTGCCGGTCGGCGCCGAGCTGCTTTTGCAACCGGGCAACGAGACTTCGACGTCCAAGCGGCTGTTCGTCGACTACGAGACATTGCTCAGCGACGTGTTGCCAGGCGACCGTCTGAGTGTCGGCGACGGCGCCATCCAGGTCGAGGTCACCGGTAACACCGGCGACGCACTCAGCGCACGGGTGGTCTACGGCGGTTCGACGCAGGGTCGACCGGGCCTGCACATCCCGTCTGATCGCCTGCAAATGAGCACGCCCACTCCGGAAGACTTGCGGCTGCTCGACGCCTTCGTCGATGTCGAGGTCGATTTCGTCGCCGTGTCGTTCGTGCGTTCAGCACACGACATTCGCCGTGTCGGACTCGAGCCGGCGCCTCGTGGCCCGCTCGTCGTGGCGAAGATCGAGACCCGAGCTGCAGTCGAGAACCTCGACGGCATCATCACCGCCTCAGGGGCGGTCATGGTGGCCCGTGGTGATCTCGGCTCCGAGATGCCCATCGAGGAACTGCCCCATCTCCAAAAAGAGATCATCGAACGCTGCATCGCTCTTGGTCGTCCAGCGATCACGGCAACCCAGATGCTCGAGAGCATGATCACCTCACCGTCTCCAACTCGGGCTGAAGCCTCCGATGTTGCCAACGCTGTGTTCGACGGCACCTCGGCAGTGATGTTGTCTGGTGAGACCGCAGTCGGTGGTGACCCAGCTCACGTTGTGGCCACCATGGCCCGCATCGCCGATCGAGCCGACGAAGAGTTCGACTACGACGGTTGGGCCCACACCATCCGCCGCGACCGTCTAAGCGAGCCGCAGAGCGTCGACTCTGCAGTCACCGATGTCATGACCCTCGCCACCTGGCGTGCCGCTGCGGAGATGGGCGCCAAGACCATCATGTGCATCTCACGCTCGGGCTTCACGGTTCGAGCCATTGCACGATTCCGGCCCCAAGCACAGATTCTCGGGTTCAGTCCCGAGCCCCGCACGGTCCGCCAACTCACGATGAGTTGGGGCGCCACACCGATCGAGATCGACTACATCGGCGACAACACCGAGGCGGTTGCCCACGTGCTCGAAGTCGCCAAGGCCCAGGGCCTGATTCGTAGCGGTGAGGTCGTCGCTGTACTCGGCGGTAGCTCAGCAACCGTGGGGGCCACCGACACGCTGCGGATGGCTCGTTGCCCCTGAGCGCACCTCGTTGTCCCTGAGCGCAAGCGCACACTGTTCCGCTTCGATACCGAGCAGACATCCCCTCATTCCTCGATCCGTATTCCTCTCGACGAAAGCATCCTCATGACCGAAATCGGCCTGTCTCGCAACGGACCTCCCGAAACCGTCCTTCCCACGCTCTTTCCTGAAGCCGCTGCTGCCCTCGACGCTGCTCTCGCTCTGACCGACATCGATGCTCGCCGAGAAGCGGTGTCCGAGGTCGTCGCCGAGGCACCCCGGTTCATCGATGGGTGGGCCCGTCTCGGCGAACTCGGCCGGCATCCAATCGAGCGATACGCCGCGTTCCGCGTTGGCTATCACCGCGGTCTCGACACACTTCGCCAGAACGGCTGGCGCGGCTCTGGCTTCGTTCGCTGGGAGCACGAGACCAATCGCGGCTTCCTGCGGGCGCTTGCCGGGCTGCAGTCCACAGCTGCTGAGATCGGCGAGTCAGACGAGGACGAACGATGTGCGCTGTTCCTCCGTCAACTCGATCCTTCGTGGCCACCAGCCGACCTCTAGCTGGACCTGAGGTCATTGGCGCCATTCTCGTCGGTGGCGCCAGCAACCGCTTTGATCAACGGGACAAGGCAGCAGTCATAGGACCGCATGTGCTGGCCGCCATGCGCGACGCAGCGATGGATCCGATCGTGGCGATCGGCGGTGTTCCAGGGATGCTTGCTGTCCCCACCATCGCTGATCGATACCCAGGCGAAGGACCACTCGGCGCTGTCGCTACTGCCGCCACCTTCGCTCGCACTGGCTGGATCGTGACCGCTACGTGTGACCTCGCGTTGATCCAGGCATCGACATTCACCGATCTCATCAGAGCGATCGATTCGACTTCACCCGACACTGCCGTTGTTGCCAGCATCGATGGGCAGCCACAGATCAGCGTCGGTTGCTGGCCGGCGACCTGGGCTCGTTCGATCCACGTCGCGGTGCGATCAGGGGAGCGACGCTTTCGACACCTCCTCACCCTCGGCCCGGTCACACTCGTCGAGGTCCCCGCCGATCAGCTCCAAGACGCCGACGACGAGGCCACGTTGGCTCGGCTCTGGGGTGCCGCAGGAGTCATGGCCGATCCGGCGTCACCGGAGGCGTAGTATCTCCGGATGCGTCTGATCACCGATCAAGCCGAGTTCGCCGGGGTCATCGAGACCCTCGCCTCGGTCGATCGCTATGCCCTCGATACCGAATTCCACCGGGAACGTACCTACTTCCCTCAAGTCGCGCTCGTGCAGATCGCCTGGTATGCACCGGGCGCCGGTGAGCCAACAGTCGTTCTCATCGACCCGTTGGCGCTGGATCTTGCTCCGTTCGCCGCCATCCTCGACAGCGACGCGGTCTGTGTTCTGCACGCCGGCGTCCAAGACCTCGAGGTGCTCGAACTCGCCTGTGGCACGGTTCCGAGCAAAGTCTTCGACACCCAGATAGCTGCTGGCTTCCTCGGTGTGTCGAGCGGTTCTCTCGCATCGCTTCTCGACAAGTACCTCAGCATCAACTTGGCCAAAGGCGATCGCCTGACTGATTGGTTGCGTCGTCCCCTCACCGAAAGTCAGCTCGTCTACGCAGCGGGCGACGTCGACAACCTCCTTCAACTGACCGACCTCCTCATCGCCGAGTTGAACAAACTCGGTCGGCTGGCCTGGGCGGAAGAGGAATCCGAGCTCATGCGCAGCAAGCCGCGCACTCGACGCGCTCCAGAGGACGCGGTCGCTCGAATCAAGGAAGCTCGATCACTCAAGTCGAAGCAGGCCAAGGTGGCTACTGCGATCGCTGCTTGGCGAGAACGCAAAGCTGCCGAGATCGACATCCCGGTGCGTCAGGTCCTTCCCGACATGGCCGTTGTCACCATTGCCCAAAAGGCACCCACGACGCAGAAGCAGTTGCTCGACCTGCGCGGTGTCGATGGTCGCCACATCCGTAATGGAGCCGACACGGAGATCTTTGCCGCTATCCAAGAAGGCCTGAACGCTCCTGATCCGGCTCCGTCGAGCCGCCGACCCGAGCTGCCGAAGGAACTGCGACCCGTCGTCACCCTCGTCACTGCCTGGATTTCCCAGCTGGCCCGTGATCACCGACTCGACCCCGCAGTGTTGGCCACTCGTTCAGACGTCGAAGCACTGCTCAGCAAGAACGAGAACTGCCGCTTGCTCGAGGGTTGGCGGGCCGACTTGGTCGGCGAGCCCATTCGTCAACTGGTTGGTGGCGATGCTGCTGTCGCGTTCGATTCCGAGGGCCGCTTGGTCCTCGAAGCTCGATCACATCAAGCGCTCCGCTGACCTCAGATCGCCGTTCTCGGCCCGATCAGACGGACCATTCGGAAAAAGTCCATACGACCGGTTCGCCGCAACCCCAGGTTCGGCGTAGACTTGTTCTTCACTGCCATCGGGGACGACATCCCCAGCGGCCAACGATTTTCAGGAGTGTCCCGTGAAAAAAGGGCGCCACCGCCGATACGAAGAGGCTCGGCAACTCAAGCAAACCAGCCATGACGACATCGATTCGCTCATGGACCGCATCGACGAAGACCCCTTTGACCTCCCCGTCACCGAAGAAGCAGCCACTGCTTTTGACGAAGACGATGAATACGACGACTGAACGTTCCTGAAACTGCCTCGCTACTGCGGGCTACCTGTTTCTTCGAGAATCTCTCCGAGCTTCACGATTTCTGCTTCGACGACCACGCCGATGAAGTTCTCGCTGTCGTCGAGGACCGCAAGCATGTCAGTTTCACCCGCGCCCATCGCTGCGACTGCGTCGCGCAGCGACCAGTTGGCGTTGGCGGTCGGCATCGTGGTGTCGATGACGTCCATGACCGTCATCGTTTCCCAGAGATCACGGTCGATCGACGTGCAGGCATCAACCGAGCACAGACCGAGGTATGTGCTGCCGTCGACGACGGGAACAATACGAACACGTCGTCCGAGTGCGTGGATCCACACGAACTCTGACAGGGTGGCGTCAGGAGGGACCGTGAGAACGTCGGTGGTGAGCGCTGCTGCCAGAGGCAATGTGAAACGCTCTTCGAGGTGCCCGAGTCGCTCGACGCGCTGCCCAATCGACACCGACGTCCGACCTGCGACCAACTGGGACACCGCCGACGCTATGAGGGCGGGCACCACAGCAGCACCTCGGGTCGATTCTGCAACGAACATCACCGCGGCGATAGGGGTGCGGTAGCCAGCAGCGATGAAGGCGGCGAGGCCCAGAATCGGCCAGATGCGGTCGGTGTTGCTGACCAGGCCTGCAGCATCGAGTGCTGATGACACGATCTGGCCGAGCAGCACGCCCTGGATGGCGAGGGGAATGAACAGACCGCCGGTTCCACCAGATCCCACCGTGACCATCGTGGCAGCGGCCCGGAAGAAGAACAGGATGAAGATCAGCTGAAGCGAACGAGTGGGGTCGATCAGCCACTCGACGACATTGAAGCCGGGGCCAAGCGTCAGTGGCTCACCAAAGATGGTGTCCGATGCCACCGCAAGGGCACCGAGCAGTACCCCACCGACCAGCACCAACTGGACAGGGTGATGAGCCTTGGAGATCTTCTTGGCTCGACGCACCAACCACGCATAGATCCGACCGCCGAAGCCAGCACCCACGCCAATTGCGACCGCACCAATCAGTTCTGCAGCCCCGATGTCACCGGGGGCGATGGGGCCCAAGAACGGTTCCTGCTTGATGAAGGGCATGGAGACGTAGGTGAGAAAACTCGCCGCCGATGCAATCAGGGCGGGGAGCAGCGCTCGGTGGGCAAGATCATCTCGATACGGCGCTTCGAGGGCGAAGAGCACGCCAGTGGCCGGCGTCTGGAAAATAGCCGACACGCCAGCAGCTGCCCCGGCGGTCAAGAGGAGACGAGCTCCGTCCTTGCCGAGCCACTTGTCGAGCCGCTGATGGAGCGAGAGACCAAAGACCGATCCGGTGTAGATCGCCGGGCCCTCGAGGCCGAGCGCTCCGCCCGAGCCAATGGTGGCCGCACCGGCGAAGAGCCTTGGCAAGAGTTGACGCTCAGGCAAGTCGGGGTTTCGAGCGTGGAACTGGTTGATGTACTCGTCAGATGTCGAGTTGGAAATGCCTCCACCGACCGTGCGCAACAAAAGCGTGGCGATGGCAAGCCCGACCAGCGGAGCGATCGCTTGTACGGCAAGCGGGAGCTCGACCACCTCGTGGAGCAGGAACGTCACGGTGAACCATTCGAACGCCGACAGCACCAATCCGACAAGAACACCGAGCCCCGCCGAAGCGCTCAAGAGGCGAGCAGCTCGCCCCTCTGGCAGTAGCGAACGCAGAACAGCCTTCATCCGAAACTGACGGGAACGTTGCCCATGTCCAGTTCGATCTGCACCTGCTCGAGTTGTACGACGAGGCGTTTGTAGAGATCTTCACCAACGAGCAAGACGAGTTCGTCACGACTGGTCTGATAGACCGGCGACTTGTTCGTGTAAGCGGCTGGCTCTTCGATACACCACCAGTGGAACTCGTCGCCACCGGGACCCCAGTCTCGTCGTTCCCATGCCCGCACGAAGACGGTGTCTTGGGCGTAGTCGTCGGTGTGGACGTCGAATCGGATCGGGACCTGCCAGCACACGTCCGGCTTGTAGTCGACCGGACGCTTGCGCTGCTCCAGAGCGAGGCGGTGCAATGCACAGCCGGGTCCTCCCTCGAAGCCTCGGCGATTCAAGAAGATGCACGCGCCATCGACCTTGCGGGTGACCCAAGCGCCTTCCTTGTTCTTCTTGAACGGGCTGCCCTTCTTCTCGGCTCGACCAATGTGTTGCCAGTTGCTCGAATCGAGCTGTTCCGCAGCAGCGGCGACGTCGTTCATGTCGTCGTCATCGGTGAAATGTGCACCATGAACACAGCAGCCAAGCGACTCGGTCACATCGGGCTCTGCCTCGATCGACGGGCACCCTTGGCCGTAGATGCAGTGGTAGCCCGAGAGCAGAAACGTGGCGTCGAACATCCAACGCTCACCCGCTTCGTCGACCAACTCGACCCAACGATGACCATCGGCCGGGGGAACGATTCCTGCAGAAGACACTTGGGCGAGGTTAGCCGCCAGACTGGCGACCATGAGCGAACCTCACAACGAGCGTCTTCAAGAACTCAAGACGGAGCTGGAGTCGATCTCGGAGCGGCTGCAAGACCTGTCGATCGACATCTTGCGTGAGGCGGTCGACCAGGGCGAAACCACGCGACCACCGATCGACAAAACTCTCGCTGCTGCACGGCGAGCAGTGGACAAAGCCGTCCGCACACTCGACACCGATTGACCCCCCACCACGACCTCGTTCTGCGGCATGTGACCCTCACTTCTGAGGGCGATCCTCCGCAGAACAAGTGCGACATGTCCAATCGCTGGTCAGGCGAAGTCTTCGGTCTCGGGCTCCAGATCGTGGATGATATCTTTCGGGGCCCGCTCATCGGTACCGGCGACAGCGCCGAGATCGTTGATCCGATGGATCAAGGCGGTGAGCCGTGCGAACGAGCGATTGTCGAAGTGGAACGCGAGCCGAGGAAGATCAGCTGCATCGTTGTCTTTGAGTTCGCTCTTGGTCGCCTGTGTCGCCGCGATCTCGCCGCTGGCCACGATGTCACCAAATTCATCGTTGAGCAGTGGATACGCACTCTCGGGGAGTTCGTGACGCAACCGAATCACCAATCGCTTACCCACATAGCGCAATGAGTGGAACGAGCTGTAGAAGTGACAGATGTAGCGAACGGCTTCGTCGACGTCGTGGGTGTGCAGATACAGCGACTTGTCGGCCGGGCTGACCATGCCCCCGCCTTCGAGTTCCTCGGTGACGAACCGCTTCCAGCCGTCCCAGTAGGTCGATCCCGGGTGATCCATCAGCACGATCGGTGCGGGATAGCTCTTGCCGGTTTGGATCAGCGTCAGCAGCTCGAATCCCTCATCGAGGGTGCCGAAGCCACCAGGGAACAAGGCAAAAGCATCGGCCTCTTTGACAAAGAAGAGCTTGCGAGTGAAGAAATACTTGAACGTGGCGAGCTTCGGATCGCCCTCGATGACGTCGACGGCGCGCTGCTCGAACGGCAGCACGATGTTCACCCCGTAGCTGTTCTCCGCACCTGCGCCCTCGATGCAGGCCTGCATGATGCCGGGGCCGGCACCGCTGATGATCATCCACTCGAGCGCTGCGATCGCCCGGCCGAACTCGGCTGCCATCTGATAGTTGGGATCGTCTGGCTTGGTTCTCGCAGAGCCGAAGATCGTGACCTTCGCCGTGTGCGGATCCTGCGAAAACACCTGATAGCCGTTGAGCATCTCGACCAAGGACTGCGATGCGATCTTGAGGTCGAGTCGCTCCACCTCTGCGACATCCATGTCGAGCGCTGTGACGATCAGCCGCCGGACCAGATCATCGTCGGTGTCTGGGCCGACGGCGGCTACCAATTCGCTGATGAGACGGTCAACGGAACCGTCGCCGAAGGTGTTGCGGGCCTGAGGCGCTGTCATGCCTCGGACAGTACCCCGACACGCCCGTAGAGCGTGGTGCGCTGCACCAGCCGACGACCCATTGGGGTCACCAGGCCTTCGAAGTCATCGGGTGTGAGGTGTTGACCATGCGCAGCGCCAGCAGCTCGCGAGATGTTCTCGTCGACCAACGTGCCGCCGAGGTCGTTACAGCCGGCCTGGAGAAGCTGCCGAACGCTGTCGAGACCGATCTTGACCCAACCAGACTGTATGTTGTCGATGTAGCCGCGGTAGGCAATGCGAGCAACAGCATGAACCATGAGGTTCTCGCGGAACGTGGGGCCTCGGCGGGCGTGCTTCTGCAAGTAGAGCGGCGAGGCCATGTGCACGTACGGCAAGCCGACGAACTCGGTGAAGCCGCCGGTTTCCTTCTGGAGGTCACGGGTGAGGATGAAGTGCTTGGCCCAATGATCGGGTGTCTCCACCGCACCGAACATCATCGTGACGTTCGACCCCAGCCCGACCGAGTGCGCTGTGCGATGAGCGTGTAGCCACTCTTCGGTGTTGATCTTGTCCGGGCAGAGAATCGCCCGCATGTCGTCGCTGAGTATCTCGGCTGCGGTGCCGGGCAACGAACGCAAGCCAGCGGCCATGGCCCGCTTGAGGTAGTCGGCCAGCGGTTCGTCGAGACGCTTTGCCCCCTCGGTGACTTCCAGAGCGGTGAAGCCGTGGATGTGCATGTCGGGACTGGCTTCTTTCACGGCCTGGGCAACGTCGATGTAGTAGTCACCGTCAAAGTCGGGATGGATGCCGCCCTGGAGACAGACCTCGGTCGCTCCCATCTCTTCTGCTTCGATGACTCGCTTCTGCATCTCCTCGAGCGTGAGCAGGTAGGGCTTGCCTCGGAGATTGAGACTGAGCGGACCCTTCGAGAAGCCGCAGAACTTGCACTTGAACGTGCACACGTTGGTGTAGTTGATGTTGCGGTTGATGACGTAGGTGACGTCGTCGCCGACGATCTCCTTTCGCAGATCATCGGCCAGAGCAGCAACGGCGGAGACTTCAGCGCCCCGGGCCTGGAACAGTGTGACGATCTCGTCGTGGCCGACCTCTTGGCCAGCACGGACGCCATCGATGACTTCGGCAACAGCCCCGCGAATCGGAGCGTGGTCACGATTGATGAGGTTCGGCGGCGTGGCCGGAGAACCGGAGTACCACTGCGTGCTTCGATCACCGATGATGACGACATCAGCGCCGTCATCGCCGACCTTCACGAACTCGGCCTTCTCGGGGAAGACTGCGCCAGGATCGTCACGAGCGAGTGACTCAGCATCACTACGGTCCATCACGGGGAAGCGCAGTGCTTCGTCGAGGTATCGCTCGGGCTGCTGGGCGAATTCGGGATAGATCGTGAGACGTGGAGCCAGCACGTGACCGCGAGCCTCGGTGATCTCGAGCAAGCGATCGAGATCGGGCCAAGGGCGTTCGGGGTTGACGTGGTCGGCGGTGACCGGCGAGACGCCGCCCCAATCATCGATGCCGGCATCGAGCAGCTCGGCGAAGTCATCGCTGAGGTTCGGCGGCGCCTGCAGGTGCACGTCTGCCGGCAGAATCAGGCGGGCCAAAGCGATGCTTCGCAAGTAGCTCTCCTGGTCGCATGCCTCGTGCTTCCACATCGCGGTTCCCGCCTTGGGCAGGAAGTTCTGGACAATCACCTCTTGCACATGGCCGTGACGGCGATGGCTGGCAGCAATGGCAACGAGTGCATCGATTCGATCGAGCTCGGTGTCGCCGATGCCGACCAAGATGCCTGTGGTGAACGGGATCTGTTGCTCACCAGCCGCTTCGAGGGTGGCGAGGCGACGCGCTGGCACCTTGTCTGGAGCGTTGAAGTGGGCGTCGAGATCATCACGCATCGACTCGATCATCATGCCCTGGCTCGGCGACACGGCCCGGAGCTGAGCGAGCTCTTCTGGGTACAGCGCCCCGGCGTTGGCGTGGGGGAGGAGCCCGGTCTTTTCGAGAACGAGTGCGCACATGGCAGCGAGGTAGTCGACCGTGCTTTCGTAGCCATTCTCGGTCAGCCATTCCTGAGCCTGCGGATAGCGAAGCTCTGGGCGCTCGCCAAGAGTGAACAGCGCCTCGTGACAGCCCTGCTTGGCGCCTTGTCGTGCGATCTTCAGCACCTGATCCGGTGTGAGAAACGGTGCTTCCACCCGAGCCGGCGGCTGGGCGAAGGTGCAGTAACCGCATTGATCGCGGCACAACATCGTCAGAGGAATGAATACTTTGGGCGAATAGGTGATGCGCGTTCCGAAGAGCTCGTCTCGCAGCGCAGAGGCCCGGGCCATGAGTTCAGCCGTGGTGAGCTCGCTCAGCTCAGCATTCGTCGAGCGAGCGTTGGTGGTTTCAGTCATTTTTCCTGCTTCGGATGTGTTCGTGCACGACAGCTTCGTCGCACTCGGGACAGAGCACTCGTTGAACGAGTGGCGTGCCGCACCGATCGTGGATCAGCACGGTTGGAGGCTTGCCATCGGCAAACCAACGATCGCCCCACTTCATGAGTGAGATGAGCGCGGGGGAGAGGTCTTCGCCCTTTTCGGTCAGGACGTACTCGTACCGAACGGGCCGGTCCTGGTAGGGCACCCGCTCGAGCACCCCGGCGTTGACCAGCTTGCGCAAACGGTCAGACAACAGGTTCTTGGCAATACCCAGATCCTCTTGGAACTGACTGAATCGACGTGTGCCTCGGAAAGCGTCACGAAGAATCAAAAGCGTCCAGCGATCACCGATGATGCCCAGGGTTGCTGCGATGGAGCAGTCGACCTGGCTCGGAAGAGCGATGCGTTCGGGTGCATTCGTCATGACGGTTGCAAAGGTAAACCAAGTCGGTTTCAGTTTGCAACTCAGTCTCGCCCTCACCGGCTGGTTCTGCCAAATGGGGACTCGCCGTCGCCTCGGGTATGCCACCATGCAGCGGTGCCAAAAACAATCGCGCCTGCACCGCTTCGACATGGTGATGATCTTGCGATCTGCGGCACAGGGGCCGCACTTCTGCGGGGTACGTGCCGCAGAACGGACAGCTCGGGGCGTCAGGAATCAACGGTGCCGCCGGAACGCCAGTATTCGCCGTCGGCTCGGTCGAGGAAGCGCTCGTCGACGAGGTAGCGACGCAGCGTCACGTAGTCCTCGGACACCTCCACAAGCAGTGCGTTGACCTCTCGCTCTGAGTATCTGCGGCCGGGCTCGAAGCGCTGCGCCAGGTGGTCGAGAAGGTCGAGCCGCTTGTTTCGTTTGGTCGGCATGTGAACCAACCGACCGTCGACCAGCGAGCCGTGGATCTCGCTGCGGTCGACCTCAGCACCAGCGCGAGCGGCAACCTTGAAGGCCTCGCCGAGCAGGTACCACCGGTTGCCGTCTTGTTCGACCAGGCCACCTCGTTCGAACCTCGCCAGCGCCTCCACGACGGTCTTGTCATCGACCCCAGCGCTTGCCGCTATGTCGGCGGATTCGCTGGCACCGAAAATCATCGCCGCCGCAACTGCTCGACGATCAGGTTCGGCCAGCAATCCGACCAGTTTCCGTGCATCCATCAAAACACTCCGAGAACCTCCATCTGCGGCACGCTCGCCTCACTTTTGAGCGCTGGGTGCCGCAGAACCGGGGGGAGGACTACTTGAACTCTTCGGCCCGAGTGGCGAGTGTTGCCAACACGTCCTCGAATGCCTTGGCGAAGCTGGCAACACCTTCGTCTTCGAGCGTCACCGCAACCTCTTCGAGATCGATGCCGAGAGCGCTGAGCTCGTCGACCACTGCATGAGCGGCGCCGAAGTCGGCGTCGATCGTGCGAGCAACCGTGCCGCGCTCTTCGAATGCCAGCAGGGTCTTGTCCGGCAATGTGTTGACGGTGTCCGGCCCGATGAGGGTGTCCACGTACAGCGTGTCGGGGTAGTCAGGGCTCTTGGTGGACGTGGACGCCCACAGCGGACGCTGAACGCGAGCGCCGCGGGCAACGAGTGCATCCCAACGCTCGCCGCTGAAGGTGGCGAGGAAGTTCTCGTACGCAATCTGCCCCTGAGCCACAGCAGCCTTGCCCTTGAGTGCGGCGGCTTCGTCGGTGCCGATGGCATCGAGTTGACCATCGACGTTGACGTCGACTCGGCTGATGAAGAACGAAGCGACCGACGAGATGTTCGACAGGTCAGTGTCGGGGTTTGCTGCCGCGAAGTCCTCGAGGCCGGCGATGTAGGCCTCCATGACATCGGCATAGCGGCTGAGGCTGAAGATCAACGTGACGTTGATCGAGCGGCCCTCGCCGATGAGCGTGCGGATGGCGGGCACGCCCTCGGCGGTTGCCGGCACCTTGATGTAGACGTTGGGTGCATCGATGCGGTTGTCGAGGTCGCGGGCTGACTCGATCGTTGCTGCTTCATCGTTCGCAAGCGTCGGCGACACTTCGATCGACACGTAGCCGTCGAGACCGTTGCTGTCGTCGAAGGTCGGCTTCATCAGGCCAAGCGCAGCATTGATGTCGTCAACGGCGAGGTTCCAGTACGCCTCTTCCACCGACTGCCCGGCCCGAACGAACTTTTCGAGGTCTGCGTCGTACTCGTCGGAGTCGATCATGGCGTTTGCGAAGATCGATGGGTTCGAGGTGAGACCGCGAACGCCGCTGTCGATCCATGCTTGCATTTCACCGTTGGCAATCCAGCCGCGGCGCAAGTTGTCGAGCCATGGGCTCTGGCCCTGCTCGTCGTACAGATCATGGAGACGGGTCATGGTGGTTCCTTTGGGGATTCGATCAGAGGAGGCTGCGGGCGCTATTCAGAAATGGTGTCGAGGAGTTCGTTGACCGCAGCGACGACATTGTCGACGTTCATGCCGAGCTCGGCCAGCACGACGCTTCCGGGAGCCGACGCCCCGAAACGATCGATGCCAACAGCCAGGTCGGCGTAGCGATCCCAACCGATGGTGACGCCAGCTTCGACCGAAACCGTTGGGAGTTCTGGAGGCAAGATGGCGTCTTGTTCGTTCATGGGGAGCGTCTCGAACGTTTCCCAGCAAGGCATCGACACAACTCGAGTAGCGACACCTTGCGCAGTCAGAGCTGCCGCGGCGTCGACGCAGAGTGAGAGTTCAGAGCCAGTGCCGATCAGCACCGCAGCGGTGTCGTCGGAATCGCTGATGATGTAGGCACCGCGAGCCACAGACGCAGCAGATGTCTCGGCAAGCACCGGCAGGCTCTGACGAGACAAGACCAACGCGGTGGGGCCCTCGCTCTCGAGAGCGAGCTTCCATGCCCCGGCGGTTTCGGTGGCGTCACCTGGACGGATCACCTGGAGATCGGGGATGGCACGCAACGACATGATGTGTTCGACCGGCTGGTGCGTCGGGCCATCTTCGCCAACGCCGACCGAATCGTGGGTGTAGACGAACACGCACTTGGCCGAGGAAATGGCCGCCATGCGGACAGCGGGCCGCATGTAGTCGGCGAACACGAGGAACGTGCCGCCGATCGGGAGCACGCCGCCGTGCTGGGCAGCACCAACGAGAATCGAGCCCATGGCGTGTTCACGGACTCCGAAATAGACCTGACGACCTTCCGGAGTTGCCGCACTGAACGGCAAGCCGTCGCCGATCTTGGTGCCGGTGTTGCCCGTGAGGTCGGCAGCGCCGCCGATCAGCCCCGGCCACGAATCAGAGAGCGCAGTCACACAGGCCTGCGAGGACTTTCGAGTGGCGATCGACTCACCAGCTTCGAAGGTCGGAAGTGCGTCGGCCCATCCCTCGGATTCAGCCGACGGAGTACCGCCGGGGTTACGAGCTTCCCACTCGGAGCGGGCAGCGCCACCGCGGGCGCCGGCCTCGCGGTAGTGGGCAACGACCTCTTCGGGCACGTAGAACGGCTCGTCAGGTATGCCCATGACCTCTTTGGTCCGGGTGATGTCAGCAGCATCGAACGCCAGACCGTGGGCCTCGTGATCATCGGTGTGGTCGGGGGACGGGAAACCAATGCGACTACGCAGCACGATGAGTGTGGGCTTGTCGGTGACGGTCTTGGCCTTGTTCAGCGCAGCTTCGAGCGCATCGAGGTCATCGGCGACTTCGCCGATCTCGTCGACGTCCCAGCCGTAGGCGCGAAAGCGAGCTGGCGCATCGTCGGAAAGCGAGAGGTCGGTCCCACCGTCGATGGTGATGTGGTTGTCGTCGTAGATCACGACGAGACGGCCGAGGCCGAGGTGGCCAGCAAGCGACGCAGCCTCGTGGCTGACGCCCTCGGAAAGGCAACCATCGCCGGCGATCACGAACGTGTGATGGTCGGAGACATCGACACCGAGGCGAGCACGAGTGTTGGCTTCGGCGATGGCCATGCCGACGCCGTTGGCGAAGCCCTGACCGAGCGGGCCGGTGGTGACTTCGATACCGGGCGTGTGCGACTCGGGGTGGCCTGGGGTCTCAGAACCCCACTGACGGAACGCCTTGATGTCATCGAGTGAGAGCCCGAATCCAGCGAGGTGCAGCATCGAATACTGCAGGATCGATGCGTGGCCAGCAGACAGAACGAATCGATCGCGGTCGAACCAATCGGGCGCTGACGCGTCGTACTTCATCACCCGGGAGTAGAGAACGTGAGCCAGAGGGGCAAGAGCCATGGCTGTTCCCTGATGGCCGCTCTTGGCTTTGGCTGGCGCATCCATGGCGAGGCCACGAATGACATTGATGCCCATCTGCTCCAACGCGTGTTGTTCCAACACCTGCTGCTGTACTGATTGATCCGTCACCGGCGTCACCGTAGCTGGCGGAAGGCAAGCACGGTGGCGGTGAATCCATGCAAGGCATTTCGCTCTCCAACCGGACCGATCTCACCGGCGCAGAACATGCCGGCGACACCTCCGTCGGTGAACTCCTCGATCAGTTCGGCGTCGTGATGAGGCTCGGGAAACAGGTGGGTCCCTCGGCCGTTGCAGGTGAACACGAGCGCACCATCGAAGACTGCACCGTCAGCGCTCATCATCTCAGCCAAGTCAGCTCCAGCTGACGATGGATCGCGCACCTGGAATTGCACGACTTGACCGACCTCTACGACATCGCCGATCGCGACAGCGTTGGTGCTCTGCTCCAAACCCAGAACTGAGCGAATCAAGAAGTCGCCCTGGGTGAATTCATCGCGATGATCGTTGGCCACGATGCCGATGTGCAGGCCCCTCGATGCCGCCAAGCGGTCGCTGGCGCTCATCGACGTGATGAGAGCGTTCAACCGTTCGGCCGCTGGTTGCCCCGCCAGTTCGTGAATGAGGTGTTGATCGGAGCGTGTCACGACCCATGGCTCGCCAACCGGGCGACACCCCTGACTGACCACGGGAACAGCGACTCCGGGCGGGAAGCGAACGCCGATGGCTCCGTTGCGATGTTCGACTCCGTCGATCCACAGCCGATTGCCTCCGACCTCTCCAACTGCAGACGCCATGCCGCCGACGATGCCAACGCCTGTAGGCACAGTGTCGAAGAGCACGTCGATCGGGAACGAGACCGGGTCCGCAAGCACCATGAGGGTTTCACCATCAACGAAGTCCTCTGGCACGCCGAGCACCGTGACGGGGTCGAACGCTTCCATCCGGACCGGCCGAACCGATCCCATCACGCCGGCCCAGAGCGAGAGTCCTGGCCCGCGCTCGGCCTCTCTGGCACCGCCCAACACTCCAATAGCGCTGACGGCCAATGCCACGTCAGGGTCGAGCGTGGCGTGTACGGCCGAGACCAGGTCGGCCAGGTGCTCGATGTGGCTGCCGGCAACGAACAGAACCGCCAAGTCGGGTGAAGCGCCGCCGAGTTGTTCCAACACCGAGCCGATCACCTCGCCAGCGGCACTCCCTGGATCGGCGTCGACACTCATGGCAGCAGCGAACGGGCGCTGCGTGGTGGGTCCAGTCATGTACTTCGTCCAGTCTCGAACGCGTCAGCCGACCGGCGTGAGCAACGTGTAGGGAACAACGCTCACCGGCCCCTGATCGAGCTGGCAGTGAGCGATCACCGTGCCGTATTCCTCCATGGCCAGATCTGCTCTGACCAGCCGGTAGTTGAACTTGCCTGGCTCGATCTCGAGCGCTTGGACATTGCGAGCCATCGGCTCGGAATCTTCGGCCGCTCCCTCCATTCGGAACTCGACCTGCAGCGCCGCAACGTTCTTGGCATCAGCGGGACACCAGATCAACACAACGAGGTGTGGAGCGATCGTGACCGGTACTGGACTCGGAGCCGGGGCAGAAAACTGGATGCCGCCGAGGTCGATTCGGGTCGATGGACCCGGTACCGAACGCAGTTCGATGTCATCCATGAAGAGGGCAGCAATGATTTCCATCACGCCAAGCTACAAGCCGACACCCACGGGACGTACGCTCTCGCGATGGCCGACGAGTCCACCAGGGACAGCATCTTGCGCGAAGCACGAGCGTGCTTTGCGAACCAGGGCTTCGAGGGCACCTCGCTGAACGACATCGCCGCCGGTGTCGGCATCCGGAGGCCGAGCCTGCTGCACTACTTCGAGTCGAAAGAGGCGATCTATCGCGAAGTGATGGTGAGCGCTCTCACGGACTGGGGCGTTCGCATCGACGAAGCCCGGACCGATGATCTCACCGGTTGGGATCTCGTCGACGCCGTTCTCGAGGCCAGCTTCGACTTCTTTCGAACCAATCCCGACGTGGTGCGCATTGTTCGTCGTGAAGCACTGAGCGACCAAGGCCACCTCGGGTTCAACCTCGGAAGTGCGCTTCGCCCCTACTACCTGCGGGCGGTGGCCTTCTTCGAACGAGAAATGTCCGCCGGCACGTTCCGTCGCCACGACGCCGAGCATCTCGTCCTCACCGGCTACGGAGCGCTTCTCACGTACTTCAGCGATCACAAGATGCTCGACGGCCTCCTCGACGAAGACCCGTTCAGCCAGAAAGCTCTCGAGCGTCGATTCGCTCACATGAGCGACTTCATTCGCGCTGCGTTGGAGCCGTGAAGTAGGGTCCACGGCTCTATGGGAACCCTCTCTGAAGAAGCCTCGAAAGCTCTCCTTGCACCCTTCGGCGTGCCGTTTCTGGATGAGCGCACCGTGCCAGACGCCGCTGCTGCGGTTGGCGCTGCCAGCGAACTCGGGATGCCAGTGGTGCTGAAACTCAACGGCGATGCCATCGCCCACAAGACCGAGCGCGGCCTGGTGAAACTCAATCTCGGATCTGCTGAGGCCGTTGAAGCCGCTGCCAACGCGCTCCTCGCTGCGGCAACGCCAGCCGACGGTGATGTTTCGTTGCTCGTCGCCCCGATGATCGCGTCGAATCGCGAATTCATCTGTGGCGCTTCGACCGATGAGCAGTTCGGGCCAACCGTGCTGCTCGGCGTTGGCGGGATCTTGGCCGAGGCCATCGCCGACGTCTCCATCCGGCTCGCACCGATCAACCGCATCGATGCTGAAGAGATGATCGAGCAGCTACAGACGCAGGATCTGCTCGGCGCATTCCGGGGCGAAGACGCCATCGATCGCACCGGCCTCATCGACACGCTCATGGCGCTTTCAGCCGCCATCACCGAAAACGCCGACGTCGCTTCGATCGATCTCAATCCTGTCCTCATCCATCACGGCGCTCCGATTGCCGTCGATGCGCTCGTCGAAGTGCACGATTCCAACCAAACCGCAACAGCCAGCGAGGTCTCGGCATGAGCCGTCCCACGACCGAACAATTCAACGCTCTCTTCTCACCCCGCGGCGTGCTCGTCGCTGGCGCCTCGACCCACCCGGGAAAGTTCGGCTTCGTCAGCCTCCACAACGTTCTCGCTTCTGGATACGAAGGCAAGGTGTTCGCCACGAACCGCGATGGTTCCGAAGTCCTCGGCATCACCTGCGAAAAGGACATCGACGACCTGCCAGCCGGCGAGATCGACCTGGTTTTCGTCTGCACACCAGCCAGCGCCAACAACGCTCTCCTTCGCCAATGCGCAGCGAAGGGCATCAAGGCGGCCTTCATCACCAGCGCCGGTTATGGCGAGGCTGGCGATGAGGGCATCAAGGCCCAGGCCGAACTCGTCGCGCTCGGCGAGGAGCTCGACATGTTGCTCGCCGGCCCGAACGGTCAGGGTGTCGTCAGCACGCCAGCCAAGCTCTGCGCCCAGATCGTTGCCCCCTACCCGCCATCGGGTGCCATCGGCGTTGCAAGCCAGTCAGGCAACTTCGTCAGCTCGTTCCTCAACTGGTCGGTCCAAACCGGCGTCGGTATCAGCCGGGCAGTCTCGGCTGGCAACGCTGCAGCGGTTGGCGTTGCCGACTATCTCGACTTCTACGCACAGGACCCCGAGACCAAGGTCGGCCTCGCCTATGTCGAGGGCATTGCCGACGGGCGGGCATTCTTCGACTCGGTTCGTTCGATCGCCGAGCGCAAGCCGCTTGTCATCGTCAAGGGTGGAGCGACGGCCGGGGGAGCACGCGCTGCTGCCAGCCACACTGGGTCGCTTGCCTCAGACGACCGAGTGTTCGACGGCGCCATGCGCCAAGCTGGCGTCGTCAGAGCCGCCACGGTGGAAGAGGCCTTCGAAGCCGCCGCAACATTCGCCACCCAACCGCTGCCGACGGGGAACCGAACCGTGGTCATGACCACCGCTGGCGGTTGGGGCGTCGTCACCGCCGATGCCATCCACGAGAGCAACCTCGAGCTCTTGCAGCTGCCCGAGGATCTCCTCGCTCAGATCGACACCAAGCTGCCTCCGCGCTGGAGCCGCAACAATCCGGTCGACCTCGCCGGTGGCGAAACCCGCGACACGATCCCGGAAGTGATGGAGATGATCGCGTCACACGATTCGGTCGACTCCATCGTCTATCTCGGCCTCGGGATCCAATCGAACCAGGCCAAGATGATGCAGGACGGCTCGTTCTACCCAGAACACGGTCTCGAGCGAATCGTTGCGTACCACCAGCGACAAGACGAGCGCTTCGCTACCGCAGCAGCGGAGATATCCGCTGCCACCGGCAAGCCGATCCTCACCGCGACCGAACTCGGCACAGCCGACCCCGACAACGCCGGCCCGGCAGCAGTCCGGGCGAGCGGGCGACTCTGCTACGCATCGGCGAACCGAGCCGTCACCGCGCTCGGTCACCTCTGGCGTTACGCGGAGTTCCAGCAGCGCCGCAATGTGTAGGCCCTGACCTACTACCGTCGCCAGCAATGGCTTCGGACCGCTCCGCTTCGACCTCTATTCCGGCACTTCTGCGCCGCTGGCTGCCGCTGGTGCTGCTCGTCGTTCTCGCGCTCGGAGCGTGGGGAGCTTCTCAAACCGCAGACACCGACGAGGCCAGCATCACGCCGATCGTGTACGACAACGGACTGGGTACACCGCTGTTGTCAGCACGACGCATCCCCGAAACGCTGCAAGCGCCGATTGCCGACGATGCGCTCGACCCGGCGATTCTCAGTTTCATCTCCGAACTCCAAGCAGCCCAGCCCGATCTCCAGACCTGCTTGATCGTCGAAGTCGACGGTCGAACACTCATCAACGAAGGCGCCAACCTGGCGCTGATCCCGGCATCGAACCAGAAACTCGTCACCACCTACGCGGCACTCGAGGCGCTACCGCCGGAAACTCGCTTCGTCACGCGGGTCAGCCGCCAAGGCGAGATCACTGATGGCGTGCTCGATGGCAACCTGTACTTCGTCGGCGGCGGCGATCCGTTTTTGGTGACCGACAGCTGGCGGACCCAGTTCGTCGAGCGCGATGAGAACGACAACGTCATCGAACCCGTCTACCTCCGAGCGTGGACCCGCCTGGAGGACCTCGCCGATCAAATTGCAGCGTCGGGCATCACCACGGTCACAGGCTCGATCGTGGCCGACGAATCGCTGTTCGACACCGTTCGTTTCGGGCCCTGGGCCGAGCGTCTCATCCTGCAGAACCAATCTGGCCCGCTGACAGCGCTCGCCGTCAACGAAGGTTTTGTGGCCTGGGCTCCTGACACTCCTCGCTTCGCTGACCGAACCGCAGCGGCAGACCCGGCGTTGCACTCGGCGAACGTGCTGGCCCAGCTCCTCGCCGACCGCAGTATCACCGTCAGCGGGACCGTTGTTGGTGTCGAGGGAGTCGATGTTGTCGATGTCGCCTCGGTGCAGTCAGCTCCACTCACTGAGGTGGTCACGCACGTCAATTCTTGGAGCAACAACTACGGCGCAGAGATCTTGCTGAAACACATCGGGCTGGCCATCGAGGGCGAAGGCTCGACAGCGGCAGGAGCCCGGGCAGTGACAACGATCCTCGAGCGACGACCGGGCGACTTCAACCTCGACGGCGTCGTGATTCAGGACGGCTCGGGACTCTCCGAGGGTGATTTCCTCACCTGTTCGCTCCTGAATGCCATCCTGAAAGTCTCGGGAATCAACTCGCCCCTGGCCCAATCGCTCAGCATCGGCGGCGAGCGGGGAAGCCTCGCCTTCCGCCATGTCGATACCGACGCCGACGGCAATGTCTTTGCCAAGACGGGCACGCTCAACCCGAGCACGGCGCTCAGTGGCTTCGTCATCTCCGCTGACGAGCCGGACACCGTTTTGACCTTCGCCTACATCTCCAACGCCGAACTCGTCGGGGTGCCCGTTCGTGCCGTGCAGGAGCCATTCATCGAAGACCTCACCGAGTACCCCGAGGCACCGCCAACCGACGTGCTGGATCCGTTGGAGCCAATCCCTCTCCGCTAGCTTCGGCCCATGTTCGGAGTAGTTTGATGACCACCCTTCCGCAGTTCCCACTCGGCACCGTACTTTTTCCGTCGATGGTCTTGCCTCTTCACGTCTTCGAAGAGCGGTATCGCACGATGATGCATGACGTGGTCTTTGGCCACGGCCCCGAGGAGCCCACGAAGGAGTTCGGGATTCCGCTCATAGAACGAGGGTTCGAGGTCGGGGGTGACGATGTGCGTAGTTCGGTGGGCACGGTCGCTCGCATCATCGAACACCAACATCTCGACGACGGTCGTTGGGTGATCACCACCGTTGGCGTTCGCCGCTACCGAGTCACCGAATGGCTCGAAGACTCGCCCTACCCACGGGCCGAGGTCGAGGACTGGCCCGATCTTGCAGCGACGAAAGACCTCAGCGTCGATCTCGCTGCTGCAGTGAAGATCTTCAACCGGGTGATGGCCACCGCGGCCGAGGCTGGTTACGACGTCGGAGCGATCCCCGATATCGACCCCGAGCCAGACATCGGTATTGCTCAGCTCACCGCCATGGCCCCGGTCAATGAGCTGGACCGACAGAACTTTCTGTGCGCCGAGGGCCCGGAGCAGCGATTGCCGCTCGTCCACGAGGCCCTCAACGGTGCGCTCGAGATGTTCCAGTTCGAGCTTCTGAGCGGTGAAGACAGCGCTGGAGAGACAGAGACCTGACGGCCAAGGCTGAACTCTCGGCAGCCAAGCCCTACACTCACCGACCGAGGAAGAGCGACGGGAGTCAAGGGTGGCAAAAGCGAATCCATTGGATGAGGCGAAGGAACTCCAGCAGATGTTGGTGACCTACGCGAAACAAGAGACTGTCGAGCCGTTGAAGACGCTCGGCGGTTACCTCGGCAAGGGCATCGTCGGCTCGATCTTCATGTTCCTCGGGATCATGTTCACCGGCTTCGGCACCCTCCGGTTCTTCCAGACCGAAGTCAGCGCATTCGACGGTGGTAGCTGGGGCTCGCTTGCGCCCTACGGCATCACCCTCGCTGTCCTCGCCTTCATGGTCGTACTGCTCGTCCTCTCGCTCCTCCGTGCCAAGAAAGCCGTGTCATGACTGAAGATTCCAAGATCACTCCGTCCGACCTCGAAAACAAGTTCCGCGACATCCAGGGACAGGTCGACACTGTTGCCCAGGACTCGAAGAAGAAGGCAGCAGTTGGCGGTTCTGCCGTTGCGGTCATCTTGCTCCTCATCATCTACGTGCTCGGCCGCAACGCCGGCAAGAAGAAGAGCACCGTCCTCGAGATCCGTCGCCTGTAGTGCTGAGCACACTCTTCAAGCTGGCTGTTCGCAAAGGCATCGGCGGCCCAGCGCGTTCGTGGATCTTCACCTCGGGCTTCATGGCGCTGTTCCGCTTCGCCAAAGGCAAGACGGGTCGACGCGAGACCCTCGATCTGTCTGCCACGAAGCCGGGCGACAAGATCATCATCGAGCACCTCGACATCACCCACAAGCAGCAGATCAAGCAGTTCAAGGGTGAGAAGAAGGCCGAAAAGCGCAGCTCCAAGGTCGACAAGGCCCGAGCGAAGCAACTGAAGAAGGAGCTGCGCCGCGCTCGCAAGAGCTGACGGTCAACGCACTTTGACATCTGGAGACTTCAGCAACGGCGACCTCGCAGCGGGCGACATGGTGTTGCTGACCGACGGCCGAAAACGTCGCTACCTCATCACCCTCGAAGACGGTGGAGAATTCCATTCCCACGCCGGAATCACGCCCCACTCGCTGCTCATCGGGCAACCCGAGGGCCTCGAGATCTCCTCGACCAAGGGCCAAAAGTTTCGGGCGTTTCGTCCGACGTTCGAGGAATACGTCCTGGAGATGCCACGCGGCGCGCAGGTCATCTACCCGAAAGATCTCGCTCCGATGATGACGCTCGGCGATATCGGCCCCGGGGTCGAGGTCTTCGAGTCTGGCATCGGTTCCGGTGCGCTTTCGATGGCGCTGCTTCGAGCGGGTGCTTCTGTCACCGGCTACGAAATTCGCGAAGACTTTGCCAACCGTGCCCGCAAGAACATCGACGCCTACATGGGCGACGTGAGCGACCGGTACTCGATCGAGATCCGCTCAGCGTATGAAGGCATCGACGGCGAGTACGACCGTGTCATGCTCGATATTCCCGAGCCTTGGCAGGTCATCCCGCACGCTGAGAAGGCACTGCGCCCCGGCGGCATCATCGTGGCCTACACGCCATCGATCACCCAGGCAGTGCGATTCCGCGAAGTTCTGGAGACCACGTACTTCATCGAGGAGAAGACCATCGAGGTCCTCCACCGTGGTTGGTACATCGAAGGCCAAGCCGTCAGACCAGACCACAGAATGGTGGCGCACACCGCCTTTCTGACCCGCGCTCGTCTCGCAACCCCCTCACCAGCCAAGACCTGACACTCCAGGCTTGCAACGGGGAGCGAAGCTAGAGGTGCCTCGATCGAAAGCGAAGCTCTGAGGTCGAAGTGGCCTGCGGAGCGAGGATTCGGCCGAAGGCCGCCGCAGCGCAGCAGGACCACGAAGCCCTCGGAGCGGTCAGCTACCAGATCGCAGTCAGGTCCAGGGAGCGGGGGCGCCGCGTTGGACGGAGTTGAAGCGGCTTGCGTAGCTGGGGGAGAGGTCGTCCTTACGCGGACCCGAGAAACCGAAGAGGAACTGCGCCACGCGGCGGATCTGGATCTCCTCTGACCCTTCGGTGATGCGGTAGCGACGGTGGTGCCGGTAGATGTGCTCGAACGGCAGGTGTCGGCTGTACCCCATGCCGCCGTGCGTCTGGATCGCCTGATCGGCGGCCTCACACACCAGCCGGTTGGCCCGGTAATTACACATGGCCACCTTGTCGGAGATCTCGACAGGATCAACGCCTTGGTCCATCTGCCACGCCGTCTTGTGGATCAGATTCCTGAGCATCTCGGCCTCGGTGTGCATCTCGGCCAACGGCCACTGGATGGCTTGGTTCGTACTGAGCGGCTTGCCGAAGGGCTTGCGCTCCCTGGCGTACTTGACGGACTCGTCGATGCAGTACTGGGCGGCGCCGAGCGAGCTCGCCGCCTGGCGGATGCGATTCTCGTGGACGAAGGTCTGGGCCACGGAAAGCCCCCGCCCTTCGGCGCCGAGAATGTCGGCATCGGCAACTCGCACCTCGTTGAGCGTGACCTCGGCGTGATCGGTCGGCATGTTGTAGGTCCACCACATGAACTCGGTGGTGAAGCCGGGACTGTCAGTGGGGACGATGAAACAGGTGATGCCATGCGCATCGCCGTCGTCGCCTGATGTCCGGGCGAAGACGTAGTCGTGGGTTGCTGCGTGCAGTCCGGTATTCCAACGCTTGGCTCCGTTGATGACCCACTCTTCGCCGTCACGGACTGCGGTGGTCTCCATCCATGTGGCGTCAGAGCCGTGCAAGGGTTCGGTGAGCCCGAAACCAATACGAGCCTTGCCGGCAAGCATCTTCGGGATCCAGTTCGACTTCTGGTCCTCGCTGCCGTGGATGTCCATCATCAACACGGTCACGAGGTTGCCGACGATCGAGCTCTCGTTCTGGAGGTCGTTGTGCAAGCCCAGTCCCTTGTGAGCGAGATGCTCGCGAATCACCGCCATGCCGAGGTGGGATCCGTCCATGCCTCCGAACTTCTCAGGGAGGTGGTAGCGGAAGAAGCCTGCGGCATCAGCTCGCCGACGCATCTCCCTCAGCAGGTTCTCCCATTCAGCGTTCGGCCAGCCGTCGCGATCGAAGTCGGTACGGGCGTATTCACGCCGATGATCGAAGAAACGTTTGTTGTCGTCCTGCCGCTCGAGCGGCTTGATCTCGTCCTCGATGAACTGATCGAGCTGACCGAGAAGGTCCGTGAGGTCTGACGGCATCGTGAAGTCCATTCGAGAAACCTAGGCGGAGGGTCAAGAGCGGATGAAAATGGGCGATCTGAAGAAGCTGCTGGGGCAGAAGCGACGAGGCCCGGCTCCGATCGTTCGGAGCCGGGCGCTCTCGCCTCGAAATGCCGATCGATTTGGCCAATTCTTCGCAGTGCGGTAGAGCGACACGGTTACCGTGCCACCCATGACCGACGGCTCTCTCTCCTCAGCTTCCAATGACGAACGCACCGCCGCACTTCGAGCCGACATTCGCCGTCTCGGCCACCAGCTCGGTCAGTCGATCGAACGACAAGAAGGTGCGCCGTTTCTCGAACTCGTCGAACAAGTACGCGTCCTTGCCCGGCGGCTTCGCCAGGACGACGATGACGCCGCCGGTGCTGAGTTGTCGGGTGTGCTCGCGGCAGTCGACGTGATCGATGCCATCCGCTTGGTCCGCGCCTTCACCACATACTTCCACCTGGCCAATGTCACCGAACAGGTACATCGCATTGATCACCTCAACGTGAAGAAAGCAGGCGAGGGACGGTTCGCCGACACCGTGGAGCGTCTTGTCGAGCGCGGCTTCAGCGCTGCCGACATCGAAGCAGCGATGGCCAAAGTCGCCATGATCCCAGTGTTCACGGCGCACCCGACCGAAGCGTCGCGACGCTCCATGCTCGACAAGCTGACCGAGATCTCCGACTTGGTCGACCACCGAGAAGAATGCACAGCTCTCGAAGCACGACGCCTTGATCGTCGTATCGACGAGCTTCTCGACACGATGTGGCAGACCGACGAGATACGACGTGAGAAGCCCCGGCCAGTCGACGAGGCAAGAACCACCCTGTACTACGTCGACCAGATGGCCCGAGAGGGTCTTCCGGAACTTTGGGACGACGTGGCGATGACGCTCGAGTCCATTGGAGCCAAGGACAATCCCGAACTGGCACCGATCACCTTCGGCAGCTGGGTTGGCGGCGATCGCGACGGCAATCCAAACGTCTTGCCGTCGACCACGACCGAAGTTGTCGGCCTTCACCGCGCTCGAGCGCTTCGCATTCTCAGCGAGGAGCTCGAAGGGCTCCGAGCCGAACTCAGTAGCTCCGAGCTCATTCGTCCGGTCAGCCCCGAACTCTCCGGAATCGTCGAAGCGGACCGAGCTGACTACCCCCAGGTCTTCGAACGAATCGGCCGAATCAACAATGGCGAGGCGTACCGCCTTCGTCTCGGCGTGATGATCGAGCGCATGGCTCAGGCGCAGCGCACGCCTCACGGGCCCCAGCGCTATTTGCGTCCGGAAGAGCTGGCTGATGACCTTGCTGTCATTGATCGATCACTCCGTGCCAACGGGGGAGCGTTGCTCGCTGCCGGCCGCGTGGCCCGAGTGCGTCGTCTCGTTGCTGCTCTTGGCTTCCATCTCGCCAAACTCGACATTCGCCAACATGCCAAGAAGCACCATGAGTCGCTGGGACGTCTGTTCGCTCAGTCGGGCACCACCTACCCAGAGGACCGCACCGGCCGCATCGCGCTGCTCACATCCGAACTCGCCTCACGACGCCCGCTCGCACCTCCTGGAACTCCGGTCGAAGAGAGCGACTCGCTCGCTTTGTTTCGGGTGCTTCGCGATCTGCTCGACGAGCACGGTGACGATCTGATCCAGAGCTACATCGTGTCGATGACCGTCGGGGTCGATGACATCCTCGCCCCGGTCTTGTTGGCCCGTGAGGTCGGCTTGGTCGATCTCTCCGCAGGTGTGTGCCGGCTCGGCTTCGTGCCGCTGTTCGAGACCATCGAGGATCTCCGGTCGATGGAGGCAACGCTCGACCGTCTGCTCACGATTCCTGCCTACCGACGAATCGTCGAGCTACGTGGCGGCATGCAGGAAGTGATGGTCGGCTACTCCGACTCGAACAAGGACGGTGGTATCGCCACGAGCCAGTGGGAGATTCACAAAGCGCTTCGGGTCATTCGCGAGGTCTCTGCCCGCCACGGCATTCGCATCCGGGTGTTTCACGGCCGAGGCGGAACCGTTGGCCGCGGTGGCGGCCCCACCAGTGAATCGATCCTGGCCCAGCCCTCCGGCGTCATCGATGGTGAGCTCAAGATCACTGAGCAGGGCGAGGTCATCGCCGACAAATACGGCCAGCCGGACATTGCTCAGCGCAACCTCGATCTTGCGCTCTCGGCCGCCCTCGAAGCAACGGTCATTCAACGTTCGCCCCGTCATTCAGCACAGACCATGGCGGAATGGTCCGAGGTCATGGAGCTGATCTCGAGCGAAGCATTCGCTGCCTACCGCCGATTCGTCGAGCACCCCGAGCTGCCGGTCTACTTCCAGACCTCGACCCCAGTTGAGGAACTCGGAGCGCTCAACATTGGTTCACGCCCTGCACGACGCAGCAGTGCTGGCAACAGCATCGACGATCTCCGAGCGATTCCGTGGGTGTTCGGCTGGACCCAGAGCCGCCAGATCATTCCTGGCTGGTTCGGCGTTGGCTCGGGGATCGATGCTGCGATGGCGGCGGGCCACGAGTCCACGATTGCTGCCATGTTCGAGGGATGGAACTTCTTCCAGGCCTTCATCTCGAACGTCGAGATGACCCTGTCCAAGACCGACCTCGGCATCTCCGAGCGCTACGTCGAGCGGCTCGTCGCTCCCGACAAGCGCACGCTGTTCGACACGGTGAAAGACGAGCATCGCCGCACCGTTGAGCGAGTCACAGGGGTGACGGGTCGAGATTTGCTCGACAACCTGCCGGTGCTCAAGCGAACCCTCCAGGTCCGTGACGTGTACCTCGATCCGCTGCACGTACTGCAGATCGACCTCCTCGCCCGCTCCCGTGCGAGCGCCGAACCAGACGCTCAGATCCAACGAGCGCTTCTGCTCACGGTCAATGGCGTGGCAGCAGGTATGCGAAACACGGGCTGAACTGCCAAGATCCCTCGGTGCCAGACAACGCAGCATCGACGATCTCACCGTTCAGCATCAACATCGCGCAAGATGATCTCGATGATCTTCGTCGCCGGCTGCTCGCCACTCGGTGGCCCGACCAGATGCCTGGTCAGGAGTGGGTGTACGGCGCAGAGCTCACCGAGGTCCAGGAGATCGTCGCCTACTGGGCGAACGAGTACGAGTGGCGACCGGCCGAAGCCGCCATCAACGCGCATCCACAATTCACGATCCAGTTGCAGGGAGAGAACGTTCATTTCCTCCACGTTCCTTCGGCCCACGATGACGCAACACCGTTGCTGCTCACTCACGGCTGGCCCGGATCAATTGTCGAATTCCTCGATCTGATCGAACCGCTCACCGACCCGCCGGAAGGCGAGCGGCCGTTTCACGTCGTGATCCCGTCATTGCCGGGCTTCGGTTTCAGTGGCCCGACCGTCACACCCGGAGTGAACCCACGGCGCATCGCTGAGATGTGGGCCGAACTCATGGCCGCCCTCGGCTACGGGCGCTACGTCGCCCAGGGCGGGGATTGGGGCGCCATCATCACCGGCCTGCTCGGCGAACTCGATCCAGAACACTGCGCCGGCATCCACCTCAACATGGTGACGTCCCGCCCAACGCCAGAGCTGATGGCCGACGCCACGCCAGCCGAGCAGGAAGCGGTCGCCGCCCTGATGCACTTCCAAGCCGAAGAGACCGGATATTCGGCCATTCAAGGAACCAAACCACAAACCCTTGCGTTTTCTCACGCCGACAGCCCTGCTGGCCTGGCTGCTTGGATCTACGAGAAGTTCCACACGTGGAGCGACCGCGGTCAGCACCGCAGTGGCGATGCCGGCAACGTGTTCGACGCCCATGACAGGGACGCCTTCTGCTCGAACGTGATGCTGTACTGGCTCACCAATACCGCTGGCTCGGCGGCGCGGATCTACTACGAGCACCAGCACAACGACAGGAAGATGGCAGCGTCGGTCACCGTGCCCATGGCAGGGGTGATCTTCCCCGCAGAGATCTACCGAAGCAGCGAGCGCTTCGCCTCATCGATCTTCAACGTGGTCCACTGGAGCGAGTTCGACAAGGGCGGCCACTTCGCTGCATTGGAAGTGCCTGGTGTCCTGATGGCTGATCTGCGTTCCTTCGTCGACCAGATCCTCGATTAGGTCAGGCCAGCCGGGCGTTGTTCAGCCTGGTCTCGAAGAACGCGTGGACCAGCAGCGCACCCGCTGCGCCCATGCCGATCATCGACAAGATGTGGAAGCCTGCCATATCGAGGACGAGGCCAGAGGCGAGAGCTCCAGACCCACTCGCGAGGTTCTTGGAGAGGTCTGATGCTCCTTGCACCGCAACCCGGTCTTTCTCGGCAACAGACTCGGTGAGCAACGCAGACCCCGCCACGATGCCGAAGCTCCAACCGAGCCCGAGCAAGAAGAGCCCAGGAAACATCAACAACCGCGGTGCCTCGCCAGCGAGTGCTGTCAAAACCGTGGCAGCAATCAGCGTGATGCCACCGATACCGATCGTCAAGAGACGCCCGAGCCGATCAGAAACGCGCCCGGCCACCGACGCGAAGGCGAACATGCCAGCGGTGTGAGCCGAGATGACAGCTCCGACGGTGCCAGTGGAGTGTCCATGGGCCTTCATGTGCAGCGGCGTCATGGCCATCACCATCACCATGACCATCTGGGAGACGATGAGTGCGACGAAGGCCAGTCGAGCAAGTGGATTGTTCCAGGCAATGGCCACCGCTTCTCGGAAGCCGACTGCTCCAGCTCTGCTCTTTGCTCGGTCTTCAGCGGTGGCGCCGCGAGCAACCACGCCACCGGCAGTCACCAGCGGATCTGGCCGCATGAACAACCAGGTGCCGGCCGAAGCAAGACCAAACAGCACCACGGCCATGGCGAAGCCGCCGGCATTCTCGTCGAGCGACAAGCGCTCGGCTCCTGAACCGGCGAAACCGATGAACAGTGGGAACAGCACGGCTCCAAAGGTCGAGGCAAAGACAACCGACCCGATGTCGCGCCCGCGTCGTTCAGGCGTCGACAGGTCTGCAGCGGCGTAGCGAGCAAGGCTTGCTGTGCCGGTACCGACACCGACAAGAATCATCGATGCAAGAAAGAGAGGGAGACTTCCGAGTTGGATCGCCACGATCGCCAGCACGCCGCCGACGACTGGCACACCGAAACCAACAGCGATCCCGGGCGTGCGGCCTCGTCGCTGCATGAATGCAGCAAGGGCGCCTGCACTGATCGCTGACCCGATGGTGCTTGCCCCTGTCGACAATCCGGCGAAACGATCCGAGCCCAACAGGTCTGAGATGGCGAGAACCGAGACTGGAAACATCGACGACACAGCACCCCGTCCGAGCACGGCACTGAACCACAACGTGCGTAGCGTCCGTTGCTGCACCAACGCATGGCTCGCCGGATCGACAGCGAGATCGGCTGCTTCAGGCACCAACAGAGTCTGACACATGACCAGTCTCTTGGCCCATGTGCCTCTATCGTTGGGGGAATGGATCGAATCGAGCGACACGACTTCGTGAACGCTGCCCTCCTTGCGATAGTCCTTCTCGGCATGGCGCTGGCTCTGGTCGTTGTGACGCGCAGCTTGTTCGGCGCACTCGACGAGGATCCGTTGGTGACCGCAGAAACAGTTCCGGAGGTCACGACCAGCACCACGGCCGCCCCATCGATCACGGTTGCAGAAGCGATCGCCGAGGAAACACCATCAACCGAGCCGGCCCGGTCACCGAATGAAGTCAGCGTTCGCGTTGGCAACGGCTCAGGCAAGAGCGGCGTGGCAGGGCGTGGCACCTCGGTGCTCGAGAACGCTGGCTACACGATGCTGAGCGCAAAGAACTCGAGCGAGAAGTTGGCATCGACAGCGGTGTACTTCACCGAGGGTTACGGGGCTGATGCAGAAGTCGTTGCGACGCTGCTCAACGTTCCGATCACCAACATCGCCCCGATGCCTGCCGACCCCGGCGTCGCTGTCGACACCGCCACCGTGATCGTGATCCTCGGTTCAGACACCACGGTGTAGGCCTCTCAGGCCGAGTGACGTTCAACCACAGGTCGGACTCAGCTGTTGCCTCGTCGTCGGCGTGCAGCGTCGATCTTTCGAGCGTCGAGCACCACGACATTCAGCCGCTGACTGACTGATTGCTTGCCTCGCTCTTCATCACCCAACTCAGCGGCGAAGGCTTGGATCAGGGCGCTCACGCTCACACCTTCTGATGCCGCAAAGTCATGCCACTGCTCATGTGCTTCTGGAGACACGAAGGCATGAATTGCTCGGCGAGGGGTTTCAGACATGATCCCGGATGATAGGCCTATCACCTGTCGGTGTCTCGCGATGCTGCGACTCGTCGCGAACGCGACCGGGGACTTAGCGTGAGCCACGATGCACTCAGACACCCACCTACGACTGCTCGACGCAGCTGTCGAGCTGATCATCGATGGGGACGTTTCTATCACCGGCCGGATCGCACAGCGGGCTGGTGTCGTGCAGTCCGCGTTCTACAACCACTTTTCGTCGGTGGTGGAATGCAGGCGAGTCGCGCTTCATGAGATCGAACGGCGAGTGATCGAGGCCGCAGCTCCGGCGCTCGCTGAATTACGGCGGGCCGATGCGGTGCCTGGCGAAAACGTCGAGCGCATTCTGCACGAGATCTTCAACCGGACCGAGCAACATCGGGCCGTGTACCGGCTCCTGGTGGACCGCCGCCACGACGATGACGTGGGCGCTGTCGTCGATCAGACCATGACTTCGTTGCGCTCAGCTCTCGTGGAGACGATTCAGCGAGCGCGGTCCCAGAACAACGCTGACGACGATGCACGAACGGTCGCAGCTGCACACATCATCTTGGCGATCTTGACGTCGGCTATCGAGCAAGTCTTGAACGGGTCGGATCCTGGCTTGGTAGCGACCATTTGTGCGGCCTTCATGACCAACGGCTTTGTTTCGGACAGCCCCTGACCGAGCGACCAGGAAGGGCCGGATCAGCCGAGCGGCGGGCTGATGTCGATCGGCGGATCAGGAAGATCACCGGCAACCAGCCGGGGCAGCAGTTCCGGTAGCCGGGCCGGAAGGAACGGCTCCTTTGCCGCAAGCACCTCGTCGAGGGTCCACCAGCGAGCACCCTTGAAGGCGAGTGCCTCGAGATACTCGAGCCCCTGCGGTTGACGAATGTCGGTCTGCTCCGTCCAGGCGACGTGGAGCACCTCGTTCTGCTCGAAGTCGTAGCCGCCGAAGGAGAACTCGACGTATTGCGTGAAGACCACGGGCCCGATCTTCGCCTCGTCGATACCCGCTTCCTCGCGAAGTTCCCGAGCGACTGCGAGGTCGGAAGGTTCGCCTGGGTCGATACCGCCACCGGGGATCTCCCACCACGCTGGCTTTGTCGCATCATTGGGGTCAACGGCGTTGATCAAGAAAACCCGTCCTGACCCATCGAGAAGGATCACACGGGCCGCCTGTCGGCGAAGAGTCCAAGCCATCGAGGCACCGTAGGCGCCAGACTCGCAACTGAGCCAGCGAACTGGCACCATTCGGCCATGTCTGCTCCCGATCCACTGGCTGGTCTCCGCATTCTCGACTTCTCCCGAGTCGTGGCTGGCCCGTTCGCCACGCGCATGCTCGCCGACCTCGGTGCCGATGTCGTCAAGGTCGAACCACCGGAGGGTGACCTGACCCGCTTCTGGGGTCTGAAGACGGCTGGCCTGTCGGGCTTCTACACCCAGCAAAACGCCGGCAAGCGAAACATCTGTATCGACATGAAAGCCGACGGTGCCCGCCAACTCCTGCTCGACATGGCCACCAAAGCCGACATCATCGTCGAGAACTACCGCCCTGGAGTGATGAAGCGCCTCGGCCTCGCCTACGACGACTTTCGAGCGGTGAACCCAGCGGTGATCATGCTGTCCATCTCAGGCTTTGGTCAGGAAGGAGCCGCCTCATCGCGAGCGGCGTTTGCTCCGATTCTGCATGCCGAGTCTGGATTGCTCGGCCGGCAAGGTCGCTTCGACCAAGCAAAGCCGAGCGATCCAATGCTGTCGATTGCCGACACCAATGCGTCCCTTCACGGCCTCGTCGGCTTGCTTGCCGCTCTCCATCTGCGCGGTTCGACCGGCGAAGGCCAGCACATCGACATGGCAATGATCAACTCCATGACTGTCACCGACGACTACGCCCACAACGTGCTCGATGAGTACCCGATCGAACGACTCGGCGGCATGGTCTGGACAACCAAGCACGGCGACCTCTTGGCGAGTGGCAACGAGAAGGCGCAGTGGTTCCAGCTGAGCCGCGCCGGACTCGTGTCCGACGGCCTTTCTAAAGATGCCTCGATCGCAGAGAAGACCGAAACTCGTCGTCGTCTTCTCGAGAGCTTCTACGCGGACTTCGATGTGCGGGTCGACCTCATAGCAGCGTTGGACAAGGCCAACATTGCTTGGGCCGATGTTCGAGAACCCGAAGACGTGTTCGACACTGAGATCGCTACTGACCGTCAGCTCTCGGTCCACGTCGATGACCGAGTCGGGGGAACGCGTCGGGTGGTGCAATCTCCGTACCACTTCAGCAACGCTCGTTCTGAGGTGCGCGGCGGACCGCCGTTCCGGGGAGAACACAACGCCACCGTCCTCGCCGAGTGGCTGGACATCGACGCCGATGCAGCTCGTCGACTCCACCATGACGGTGTTCTCCTCGCTGAGGAACGCCCGTGAGCGAACTCTCTCCTTACCTCGAGTTCACCGCTGACCAGTGGGGCAAGCTACGAGCTTCGACGCCGTTGAGCCTTGATGAAGACGACCTCGAACGTCTCAGCGGTATCAACATCGAGCTCAGCCTCGACGAAGTGGTGCAGATCTACCTGCCGCTGTCACGCCTTCTGAACTTGTACGTCGGAGCTTCCCAAGAGCTGTATCGGGCGAGCGATACGTTCCTCGGACAGTTGCCGGCCAAGGTGCCCTATGTGATCGGTATCGCCGGATCGGTCGCCGTCGGCAAGTCGACCACGGCGCGCGTTCTGCAGGCGCTGCTCGCACGGTGGCCGAATCATCCCAAGGTCGACCTCATCACCACTGATGGTTTCCTTCACCCGAATGCTGTTCTCGACGAACGCGGCATCATGGAGCGAAAGGGATTCCCCGAAAGCTACGACCGTCGGCGACTGCTGCAATTCATGTCCGACATCAAGTCGGGGGCACCCGAGGTCGAGGCTCCGGTGTACTCCCACCTCACCTACGACATCATCGACACGACCATCACGGTGGCCCAGCCTGACATCGTCATCGTCGAGGGTCTCAACGTCCTACAGACCGGAATAGCCGATGGTGAGAATCCGCTGTTCGTTTCGGACTTCTTCGACTTCTCGATCTACGTCGACGCCGAAGTCGACGACATCCGTCGTTGGTATGTCGAGCGCTTCTTCACTCTTCGCGAAACTGCGTTCAAGGATCCGACCTCGTTCTTCCACCGGTTCGCTGCCCTCACAGACCAAGAGGCCACCGACACCGCTCTCGGCATCTGGGCCAGCATCAACGAGCGAAATCTGGTCAAGAACATTCTCCCGACCAGGGAGCGAGCTGATCTGATCTTGCGCAAAGGCGCCGATCACGCGATCAGCCGAGTCGATCTGCGACGTCTGTGAACGCGTCGCAGGTCGAACGCGTCGCAAGTCGTCACCGGAGGAGCGTCGGGGATGGGAGCTGCCTCCGCTGAGATGCTTCGAGCGCGGGGAGACACCGTCGTCGTCGTAGACCTCCAGCGGGCCGCAGGGACCACGATTCCGGTGAAACGGCTCGCAGAGCCGGGTGAGATTGCCGAAATGGTGCTGTTCACCAATTGGACCGAGCCAGCTACATGACCGGAACCGTTGCTCCCGTCGACGGCGGCTACACCGCCAGATGAAAGCCGAGCCTCGCCTGCTGGCTCGGCTCGGCAGTGTGCGGCGGCTTTCGAACGTTTTTCTTGTTCGCGTGTCCCCCCGACGAGTGGCGTGGTGCGTTTCACCTACATGAGCCATTTGACCCACACGCGTCCGTTGCTGACGTCGTTTGCCGTTCTCTGCACCCTGATCGGCGTCGCTGCCACTTCGCTGTGTTCTGAACCTACGCGGTGCTCGACCGCGCGCCTATCGACAGACTGATCGAGGGTTCAACATCGCAGGCGCACAGCCGATGGTCATCGGAACCGCAGTAGCCTCATCCGGTCTACCTGAGGAGTGATCGTGCCTGAGATCTGGCCTGGAAACGCATATCCCCTCGGGGCCACCTGGGATGGCTCGGGGACGAACTTCGCTGTTTTTTCGGAGAACGCTACTCGTATCGACCTGTGTCTCTTCGACGACGACGGTGTCGAGACCCGGATTGAACTTCCCGAGATCACCGCCTTTGTCCACCACGGCTACCTCCCCGGCATCGGACCGAGGCAGCGCTACGGCTTCCGAGCCCACGGCCCGTGGAATCCCGCTGGCGGCCAACGGTTCAACCCCTCCAAGCTGCTACTCGATCCCTACGCCAAGGCAATCGAGGGTGCCGTCACCTTCGACCGGGCGGTGTACGACCACCTAGCCGACGATCACAGCCACCCCGATCCGACCGACAGCGCTCCGTTCGTGCCGCGGTCAGTCGTGGTCAGCCCCTATTTCGACTGGGGTGTCGACCGACGACCCAAGCGTGCTCGTCAAGACACCGTGTTGTACGAGACCCATGTTCGCGGGCTCACCGAGACCCACCCCGAAGTGCCAGAAGAGCTCCGCGGCACCTATGCCGGGATGGCGCACCCTTCGATCATCGAGTACCTGAAGGACCTCGGTGTCACCGCGATCGAACTGATGCCGGTGCATCAATTTCTCGAAGAGCAGTTCCTGAGCGACCTCGGACACACCAACTACTGGGGCTACGCCAGCATCGGCTACTTCGCTCCGCACAACGCCTATTCGGCATGGGGCACCAGAGGCGAGCAGGTGCAGGAATTCAAGCACCTCGTCCGGTCCCTCCACGCCGGCGGCATCGAGGTCATTCTCGATGTGGTCTACAACCACACCTGCGAGGGCAACGGCCTCGGGCCAACGTTTTGCCACAAGGGCCTCGACAACTCGAGCTACTACCGACTCAGCCCTGAGGACGGCCGCTACTACGTCGACTACACCGGCACTGGCAACACGCTGAATGTCTCGCACCCAAATGTGCTGCAGCTCATCATGGACTCGCTTCGCTACTGGGTGGAAGAGATGCACATCGATGGCTTCCGCTTCGACCTCGCATCGTCGCTGGCTCGAGACGCTCACCACGTCGATCAGTTCGCCGCCTTTTTCGACATCATCCATCAGGATCCGGTGTTGCGACAGGTCAAGCTCATCGCTGAGCCATGGGATGTGGGCGAGGGCGGCTACCAAGTCGGCCGCTTCCCGCCCCTCTGGTCGGAATGGAACGGTCGCTACCGCGACACCATTCGAGACTTCTGGCGTGGTGAACCGGGCACGCTCGGCGACTTCGCGTCACGTTTCACTGGCAGTTCTGATCTCTACGAGCGCAACGGCCGTCGTCCCTCGGCAAGCATCAACTTCGTGACTGCCCACGATGGTTTCACCCTCGCCGATCTCGTTTCCTACAACGAACGACACAACGAGGCCAACGGCGAAAACAATCGCGATGGTGAGTCAGACAATCGTTCTTGGAACTCCGGGGTCGAAGGGCCGACCGACAATCCTGAGATCATCGAACGCCGTCGCCGCCGACAGCGGGCAATTCTCACAACGATCTTGTTGTCACAGGGCGTACCAATGCTCTTGGCCGGCGATGAGTTCGGCCGCACCCAGAACGGCAACAACAACGCGTACTGCCAAGACAACGAACTGTCCTGGCTTCATTGGGACCAGGTCGATCACGAACTGTTCGACTTCACCAAGCGCGTCATCAGCCTGCGGGCCTCGCACCCCGTCTTCCGGAGACGCCACTTCTTCGACGGAGAAGCCTCGCTCGAAGGCGACCTGGCCGACATCGGCTGGTTCACCCCGGAGGGCGCCGCCATGGCAAGGGCGAACTGGGAACGTCCGCTCCAACGATCGATTGCTGTCTTCTTGAATGGCGACAGCCTGCCGTCCCAAGGCCAGCGAGGAGAACCGATCGTCGACTCGTGCTTCCTCGTGTTGTTCAACGCCAACGACGTCGATCGCCGCTTCTCTGTTCCTCCCGAACTCGCAGAGCGTCCGTGGATCCTCGAACTCGACTCCTCCGATGACAAGGCCACCGGTCTGCCGGTGATGGGGAGCATGTCGGTACCGTCGTGGTCTGTTGTCGTCTTGCGAGAGGGTGCTGCGTCTTGAAGATTCTGTTCGCCTCAGCTGAGCTCGCACCGTTGGCCCGCGTCGGCGGTCTCGCCGAAGCCGCATCGGGGTTGGTTCGGGCCATTCGAGCAACCGCTGTCGAGATTCTGCCGGTGCTGCCCGACTACGAGGGCATTCCACTCGACCACGAGCAATCGTGGGAGATCGCCATGCCATCATGGGCGGGACCAGCTCGGGCGAGGCGCGGTGAACACCCCGACGTCGGTGAGATCATCCTCGTCGACTTCCCAGGGATCGCTCGCCCCCACCCGTACGTCGATCCCGTCACGAGCGAGCCGTGGCCCGACAACGACGGCCGCTTCATCACCTTCTCTGCCGCAGTCGCTGAGCTCGCCCAACAGCTCGAGCCAGATGTCCTGCACTTGAATGACTGGCACACCGCCAGCACGCTCGGGTTCTTGTCGAATCCTCCACCAACGGTGCTCACCATTCACACCCTTGGGTACCAAGGTGTCACTGATGCCTCGTGGTTGAGCCGTTGGCCGATCGAACCCTGGAAGTTCGCGTGGTACGACGTGGCCAATCCGCTGGTTGGCGCCATCCGTTCTGCCGATGCCATCGTCGCAGTCAGCCCCAACTACGCCGCTGAGGTTCTTCGCCCAGAAACAGGCATGGGAATGCACGACGAACTGGGGCGCCGAGGTGATGCTCTGGTTGGCATCCGCAACGGCATTGACGTCTCGGTGTGGAATCCCTCCATCGACCAGACGCTTCCGGCCACCTACGACTACGCCAACGTCAAAGAAGGCAAGAAGGCCGCTCGTCTCGCCCTCCTCGAGCGCGCCGGCTGGGAAGATGACCGTTCGTTGCTGATCTCGGTGGTGTCGCGCCTGGTGGATCAGAAGGGGATGGACCTCATCATCGGCCTCGCCCCTTACCTCCGAGGCATCGGGGCCCGGGTGCTTCTCCTCGGCTCTGGAACGCCGCAGATCACCGCAGACATCCGTGCCGCCGCTGCGACGTATCCCGACGTCCTGGTGGCCGAGACCGACAGCTACGACGAGCCGCTCGCTCATCTGTTGTTTGCCGGGGCTGACGTCTTCGCCATGCCGAGCCGATTCGAGCCGTGCGGCCTCGCTCAAATGCAAGCGATGGCCTACGGAACGCCGACCATCGCCACCGCTGTTGGTGGACTCGTTGACACAATCGTCGACATCGACGCCGATCGTCAGCGGGGGACCGGCTTCCTCACGACCACGAACGACTTGCCCGGACTCGTCGATGCAACGCACCGGGCCGCCCGCTCCATTGGATCGCCCCAACGACGACGCGCCATGCAAAAACGAGGCATGACCACCGACTGGTCGTGGACCGTTCCTGCACAGCAGCACATCGAACTCTACGAGCGCACCATCGCCGCTCGGAACAAACCCAGCTAGACCTCGAAGCGGTAGTTCTTCGGAACCGCCACGATCCCGCCGTCGGACACCGTGAAGCGGGCCTCGTCCTCGGCTCGATCCACACCAATGCGGACCCCAGCGGGGACAACGACGTTCTTGTCGAGCACGGCTCGTCGAACGACGGCTCCCTCGCCGATCACGCAGTCCTCGAACACCACAGCACCGTCGAGCGTTGCATCACGCAACACCCGAACGCCAGGTGAGATCACTGACTCTGCAACATTGCAACCGCTGAGGATCGCTCCATTGCTGACAATGGTGTTGTCGACACGGGGTCGGGTGTCGCCGTCGGTGACCAACTTCGCTGGCGGCAAGCTCCGTCCAAGGGTGAAGATCGGCCAATCATCGTTGTAGAGGCTGAAGTTCGGCAGCGGCTGAACCAGGTCCATGTGAGCATCGAAGTACGCGTCGAGTGTTCCAACGTCTCGCCAATAGCCGGCCTGGTGCGCACCGTCTCCCGGGACGCTGTTGGTCGAGTAGTCGTAGACGTGGGCAGCGCCATCGTTGACCAGCGCAGGAATCAGGTCGCCACCGAGGTCGTGGGTCGACCCTGCTATTTCGGCGTCACGATGCAACGCATCGATCAGGACCTCGGCATCGAAGACATAGTTCCCCATCGAAACGAACGACTCGTCGGGAGAGTCGCTCAGGCCAGGGGGATCAGCGGGCTTTTCGAGGAAGCTCTCGATCTTGCTGCCATCGGGGGCATCGATCACGCCGAACTGATGAGCTTCAGAGCGCGGTGAGCGCAACGCAGCAACGGTGACACCAGCACCGCTCTTGATGTGCTGGTCGAGCATCTGTCGTGGGTCCATGCGGTAGATGTGGTCGGCACCGAACACGAAGATGTATTGCGGCTGCTCGTCATGGATCAGGTTCAAGTTTTGGTAGAGCGCATCAGCCGATCCAGAGAACCACTGCGGCCCGCGGCGCATCTGCGCTGGCACCGAGGTGACGTAGTTGCCGAGCATGCTCGACAAGCGCCAGGTACGTGAGATGTGCACGTCGAGCGAATGGCTTTTGTACTGGGTCAGCACAACGATCTTGCGATACCCGCCATTGGCGAGATTGGACAGCGCAAAATCGATGAGCCGATAAGGCCCACCAAAAGGCACACCGGGTTTCGCCCGGTCGGCGGTGAGCGGCATGAGCCGCTTGCCCTCTCCACCAGCGAGCACGATCGATAGGACGCGGGGGCGCAAGCCTGTTTCCATCACAGCCGCCATTCTGGCACATGGGTTTGACTCGCCGGGCCATTCGGCCCCGAGCTTCGGGTCGGACGCACCATTGCCCACCGAGTGTGGTTGGTGTTCACTGACTGCTGCGGGTACATGAGGATCCGCCGTACACCAGCTCCGGCGGGCGGAGGCAGTGCGGTGGATTCCTCACGTGGGGCGGCTCTTTGGAGTCGCCCCACGACTCTTTTTGGGCTTGGCCTTGACGCCAGCTTTCACCCATTCCTGATTGACTGTGCGCCATGTCCCGAAACAAAGTCCTTCTCGGTGGCGGCGCCGTCGCCATCGCCGTGTTCGCAATCGGAGCTTGGTGGCTCGGTTTCTTCTCGGAAGCACCAGAAGAAGTCAACATCACAGACCTCGCCGAGGCAGTAGAAGAGCAGGCAGAGCCCGAGCCCGAGCCCGAGCAGGCAGAGCAAGAGCAGGCAGAGCCCGAGCAGGCAGAGCCCGAGCAGGCAGAGCCCGAGCAGGCAGAGCCCGAGCAGGCAGAGCCCGAGGGTGCCACCATCGAGTCGCTCGACGGCACCTGGAACGTCACACCAATCGAGGACCAGACCTTCGTCGGCTACCGGATCAACGAGGTACTTTCGACCATTGGCGACTTCGAGGTCGTTGGCCGCACCGCTGCGGTGACCGGCACGCTCGAAGGATCGGGCACCTCGATCGCCGCCGTCGACATCGTCGCTGACATGTCTGCCATCACCACAGACAACCCAGCCAGAGACAACGCGATGCGCTCACAGGCGCTGGAGACCGGCGATTTCCCGAATGCAACCTTCACGCTCGTCGATCCCTTCGATCTCGGATCGATTCCTGCTGAGGGCGTCTCGCTCTCGGTCACTGCAGTCGGTGACCTCACCATCCACGGAGTGACGCAACGGGTCGAGTTCCCGCTCGAGGCCCAGATCCAAAGCGGTTCGATCGTGGTCACCGGACAACTGCTGGTGCAGTTGAGCGACTACGACATCGACGCACCGAGTGCACCGATCGTGGCCAGCGTCGAGGACGTCGCCACGCTCGAGCTCGCCCTGGTCTTCAGCCGCTGACGCGATGAGATCGGGCCATTCGGCCCGTGACCCAAAGGGGCCGCCGGACTCATCCAGGTCAGGTCCCGTGGCGACGAGAACCAAGGGGTGACCGAACCGATAGCAGCCTCCGGCACCCCGGAGGACACCAGGTGGGTGGAGCGTCGCGTCTTGGCAGCGGCGGTCCGCATTGCCCTGTTCGTTGTTCCGGTTCTCACCGGCGCTGTTGCCATCTGGTTGGCCCAACGACGGTTTGTTTCGATCGACGGTCTGCTCAGGATTCCGCTCTGGTTTGCGCAGGCGGTACTCGTCGGCGCCGTTGTAGCGACGATCGTCGATCGGTTGAGCCGCCGACTCCTGCCATATGCGACGTTGCTCGGCCTCTCACTGACGTTCCCCGGGCGCGCGCCCTCACGCTTCGGTGTTGCGTTGCGGGCACACAACGATCACAGCGCCGACAGCTACTTCGCGGCCGGCGACGCACCAGGTCGATCAGACGTCGCTGCGGCAACCGAGACCATCGAACTGGTCGCTGCTCTCGGCACACACCGGCGTTTGACCCCAGGCAGAACCGAACGACTGCTCACCCAGGCGGATGCCATCGCCGTTCGGATGGAGATCAGTGAAACTGAGCGAGAAAAGCTCGCATGGTCGGTACTCCTCCACGACATCGCACAGTTGGCCGAGTCGGCCCCTTTGGCGACCAGCACCGGCGAGCTGATCGAAGAGCACACGGGAACGGCCCACGCACAAGCCGGTGAGGCCTTCGTCGCTCCGCTCGCGGGTTGGCTCGGCTCCTGGCGATTCGCCACGTCGCAGCACCATGAGCGATGGGATGGCACCGGCTATCCGAAGGGAATCGGCGGCGAGCGAATCACGGTCTCTGGCCGGATCGTCGCCGTTGTAGATGCCTTTGACTCGCTCACCTCCGGCGGTCGACGCTCCGTCAGCGTCGAGAAGGCGAATGCCCAGATCCTCACGTCGTCCGGGACTCGCTTCGACCCTTCGGTCGTCCAGGCTTGGCTGGAGTCGACCCCGGTCAGCACGGCGGGAGGAATCACCAGGAGTCTTCCCACGATTGCGTTGCCTGGGTTCGCTTTGCACACAGCACAGACTGCTGCGGTTCTCGCCACTGCCGGCATCATGGCGGCGACCATCACCCCTGACCTCCTTGCACTCGACGCCGAGCTGGCAATATCGGCTGCGGGCGAACGCTTGACGATGACCGATCCGGACGCTGGCCTCGGTGCGACGAACGATTCTTCGACGACCACCTTCGTGCGGAAAGTCGACGACAGGGAGTTGCCCTCAGCTGCGGTCACCTCTGTGCCGAGGCCGACCTCCACCACCGAGCCCGGGGAGACGACCACAACCACGTCGGCAACCAGCGCAGCACCCACCACCGAATCAACCGTGACGGGGCCGCCAACGACCACGGCTCCAACGACCACGGCTCCGACCACTCAGGCGCCAACCACTCAGGCGCCAACCACTCAGGTCCCAAGAACCCAGGCCCCATCGACGACGGCGGCATCACAAGCAGCAACGACGACCACTGCGGTACCGCTCCCGACATCAACCACAACAACAGCAATGGCTGGCCCGATTGCGCTTCCAGACACGGCGAGTGCTCGCCAGGGCAGGAGCAAACGCATCGACGTGTTGCAGAACGACACAACCGGACCGAGTAGGTCGCCCCTCGACACCGCCTCGCTCGTCGTTGTGGATCTCCCCGCTCACGGGAGCGTCGAAATCAAGGGTAAACGGATCAGCTATCTCTCCGAGGACGATTTCGTCGGCGAAGACTCGTTCACCTACCGAATCTGCAACGAGCTCGGAGCGTGCAGCACTGCGAAGGTGACGATGATCGTCAGGTGAGCGGGATCACTCGGCCCAGGCCTTGACCTTCTCGATCAGGTCGAGGGGGTTCTCGCCCACCGGGGTGATCGACAAACGTGTGACACCGGCATTGCGATAGGCCTCGATGCGTTCCTTGATGAAGCCCTCGTCGCCAGCCATCGTGGTGGCCTCGAGGTAGTCGTCGGGGATGAGCGCCTCCGCCTCGCCGCGATGACCACTGAGGTAGAGATCCTGGATCTTCTCGGCAGCATCGCCGTACCCGTATCGCTCGAAGAGCGTGTTGTAGAAGTTCTTGCCCTTGGCACCCATGCCACCGACGTACAGCGCCGTCATGCCGCGAGCTGCATCTCGCAGGCCCTTGGCATCGGCTTCGTTGCAGATCGACACAACGCCGCCGGCGACGACTTCGAGTTCGCCGAGTGACTCGTCACGTGTGGCCTTGCCGATCGCGAGATCCTCAGCCCACACATCGTTGGCTTTCTCGGGGTGGAAGAAGATCGGCAGCCAGCCTTCGGCTTTCTCGGCCGTCATCTGGATGTTCTTCGGGCCCAACGAGGCGACGTAGATCGGGATGCTGTCGCGCACCGGGCGGTTGATCAGCTTGAGGCTCTTGCCGAGACCTGTTCCCTGATCAGCCGGAAGGGGAAGCTGGTAGTAGCGGCCGTCGTATTCGACCTTCTCGCGCTTCCACACCTGGCGACAGATGTCGATGATTTCCTTCGTGCGACCAATCGGAGCGTCGTACTTGACGCCGTGCCAGCCCTCGATCACTTGGGGTCCAGATGCGCCGAGACCAATGACGCAGCGGCCACCGGAAAGTGCATCGATACCGGCAGCGGTCATTCCGATGAGCGTGGGCGTCCGGGAGTAGATCGGCAAGATACCGGCGCAGATCTCCATGCGCTCGGTCACAGCGGCGAGGTAGCCCATGAGGCTGACCGCATCGAAGCTGTAGAGCTCGGCGACCCAGACCATGTCGACGCCAGCCGACTCGTAATCCTTGGCGGTTTGGGCCGTTGCTGCGGGGTCGCCGCCGTAGTTCAGGGTCATGCTCAGTTTCATGGAACGAGAGACTAGACGCGCGACCTCATCTCGGTCACAACGGCGGTCGTGGCTGCGAGGCGAGTGCAGGTGTCAACTCAGAAGATGCGCCCTGCCCCCGATAGGAGCTGATGTCGATCTACCCTTCTCGAGTGACCTCATTCAGCAAACGACGTCGTCTGTCCGCCTTGTTCCTCGCCTTTGGTCTTGCCGCTTCGGCGTGTGGCACCCCGGCTGACGGAGACACCGCCGTCGAGACTTCCGCGATCAGCGTCAATGGCGGCAACACCGACACCAGCGCGCCCGAAACCGATGACCAAGCCGCAAACGCGGACCAGTCCGAAGACGAGGCGCCCGCCGACGAGCCGACCGATTCCGACGATGCCGACGCCGCCGCACCGGTCCAGGCTGGCGAAACGAAACGAGCCCGCCTCGGAGATCAGGTCCTCGCTGCGAACCAGACCATCTCGACGGGTCGTTTCGAAGGCCGAATCACGGTCTCGAGCGAGGACATCCCCGACGGCGTTGAACTCGTCATGAGCGGCGAGTACAACTCGGCGAACGAGTCATCGGAAATCTCACTCGACCTCGGAGCGTTGGCTACTGCTGCTGCAGAGGCCGAGGGCGCTGACATGGGTCCCTTCGCAGCGATGTTCGAAGAGCCGATGATCGTGCGTACCATCGGCTCCCGGTCGTTCGTCTCGTGGAGCCTCCTCTCGCTTCTCAGCGGCGGTCAGGGCACATGGATCGAGGCAGAAGCCGACGACGCCGATCAGATCACGTCGACCTTTGGCGCTGGCCCAACGGGTTCACCTGCTGAATTCCTGTCGGCACTCGAAGAAGCAAACGCCGACGTCACCGAACTCGGCACCGACGACGTACGCGGCGTCAGCACCACCCACATCCGTGCCATCGTCGATCTCGCTGAGCTCGATGCAGCAGTCTCGGATGAAGAACGAGACACGCTCGAGCGTGACCTTGGTCAGCTCGACACCGCCGGATTCCCGATCGACTTCTGGATCGACGATGACGGGCTCATCCGTCGCTACTCGATGGACATCAACGGGACCGGTACCGACGTCGAGGACGAATCTGAGGGTTCGATCGTCTTCGAGTTCTTCGACTACGGCGAAGCCATCACGATCGAGGTTCCGCCCGCGAATGAGATCATCAGCTCTGATCAACTCGACCTCGAAGGCTTTGGCTTCTGAGATCGAGATCCTGACCTCGGCCCCATCCAACTCGCAAAGAACGCTTTGAACGCACTACCGCCACGGCCCGGGCCCTCCATTGCAAAGATGGTGGTTCGGGGATCCACGTCGGCTTGTCCAGCGTGTGGCAAACGCCGGCTCTTTCGACGCTGGTTCGTGATGGTCGAGGATTGCCCCCGATGCGGGCTGCACTTCGAACGCATCGAGGGGCATTGGATCGGCGCGATAGGCATCAACACCATCGTGAGCTTCGCTCTGCTCGGCGTCGTGGTGATCATCGGACTGTTGATGACCTACCCGGACGGATCCACCCTGCGCTTGATCCTCATCGCAGCTGCTACCGGTCTCATCGGACCGACGATCTTCTACCCGATGAGCAAGACGCTGTGGACCGCAATCGACCTCGTCATGCGACCGCTCGAGGCACACGAAGTCGACTGGACCGAGGTCGACCACTCACTGCGCGCCATCGAGGAACCGCGAGGCACCGTCGAGGAATGATCTGGTGCCAGCTAGGTTTCACCACCGTATGACTGAACCGCGTGTGACCGAATCCTTCGACCTGATCATCATCGGCAGTGGATCGGGTAACTCGATCCCCGAAAGCCTCGGCGACTGGAACATTGCGCTCGTCGAGCGAGGAACCTTCGGCGGCACATGCCTCAACGTCGGCTGCATCCCATCCAAGATGTTCGTGCTGCCAGCCGACATCGCCGAGGAGGCCAAGCACGGCAGCAGGCTCGGAGTGAACACGGCGTTCAACGGCGTGGATTGGCTTGCCATTCGAGATCGCGTTTTCGGACGTATCGATCCAATCGCCGCGGGCGGCCGCGAGTATCGTGCCACCGGAACGCCGAACGTCACCTTGATCCAGGGCACCGCCCGATTCACCGGCGACAAGACCTTCGACGTCGACGGACGATCGATCACCGCTCCCAAGGTCATCATCGCCGCCGGCTCACGGCCGACCATGCCCGCCATACCTGGTCTGTCGACCGTGCGGTCCCACACCTCTGACTCGATCATGCGACTCGACACGTTCCCGGCCCGACTGGGCATCATCGGCGGCGGCTTCATCGCAGCCGAGATGGGCCACGTTTTTGCCGGCCTCGGTTCAGAGGTCACCATGTTCAATCGTTCCGACACGCTTTTGCGGGCCCAGGACGGCGAAGTCTCCACTCGCTTCACCGAGATCTTCGGGACCCGGGCCACCCTGTGCCTCGGCCACGTCCCGGAACTGGTCGAGCAAGAGGGCGACACCATCGTCGTCACATCGAAGGGGAAGCGGTACGAGTTCGACGAACTCTTGGTCGCCAGTGGACGCGAACCCAATTCTGACCTGGTCGATGCCGCCGCTGGCGGGCTCGAAACCCACGCGAACGGACGGTTGGTCGTCGATGAGTACATGCAAACCAACGTCGACGGCGTCTTCGCCCTTGGCGACATAGCCAACGACTGGCAGCTCAAGCACGTGGCCAATGCCGAAGCGAAGGTCGTCTTCTCGAACTTCACCGATCCTGACAACCGCAGAGCGGTCGACTACTCAGCGGTTCCGAGCGCCGTGTTCAGCAACCCGCAAGTCGCAAGCGTAGGTCTCACCGAAGAGCAGGCCGAGGCCGAAGGGCGGACGTATCGCGTCGGTAAGCGAGATTTCGGCGGAACTGCGTACGGCTGGGCGCTCGAGGACGAAACGTCATTTGCCAAGGTGATCGTCGATGACGCCACGGACCTCATCCTCGGAGCGCACATCATCGGTCCGCAGTCGGCCATTCTCCTGCAGCCACTGATCCAAGCCATGCAGTTCCGGCAGACCGCCACCGACGTCGCTGCCCAGGTCTTCTACATCCATCCAGCACTCTCGGAAGTCATCGAGAACGCTCTCCTCGACGCAGGATCGTGACTCGAGCCTGAGGCCGAGACAGCGCTCGCGCTGGCCGCCCACCCCGGCGCCCCGAGTGCTTCGCCTCCATCGCGCTGGGCCGTCTGGCTCAGGTCGGGCCGAGACTCCGCACCGTAGAGTTGTCCACTTGACCAGGAGATCCATGTGAGCGACGCAGAACGACTTGCCGACATCCTTCGATACGCACCAGGTGGCTGCCTCCTGATCGATGGACGAGAAATCAAAGGAGTGAACGCTGAGGCAACTGCCGTCACCGGCATTCCCCGGAAGAACCTCATCGGTATCGAATTGACCGAAATCGCAGTCGATGAACACCAGGACCAGGTGGGCACCGCCATCGACGCATCGTCGGACACGATCACTCTCGTGCGAATGCGTCTGGCGAGCGGGCTCCACCCTCTCGAACTCAGCCTTCGCCGACTGAACCGGACGCTCACGCTCGTCGGTATTCGCTCGGTCGCTCCAGAGCATGCGCTCTCGGCTGCGTCTGGTGGTGGGTTGACCCACGACGAGATCACCGGGCTACCCGACCGGCATCACATTCTCGAACAGCTCCAGCACCGGTTGAGCCTTCCCCAGGTACAACCGTTGGCACTCGTTGCTGTCTGGATCGACGAACTCGAAGCTCTCGAAGCTGAGCAGGGCGACCGTGTCACCCAGCGCATCATGCGCCAGGTCGGCGAGCGCATCCAGGCTCGTCTTCGCGGCCCGGACATGCTCGGACGCCTCGATGACTCCGGTTTCTTGGTCCTGCTGACAACCGATTCCGAGATCGATCAACTCAAAGAGATCGCCGACCGCCTTCGGGCTGAAGTCTCGTTCCCGGTCGATTGCAGCGGAACACTCGTGTCGTTCACCAGCAGCGTGATGGTGGGTTCGCTCTCCAACAAGCGGCCGTCACTCGAACGCATCCTGAATCGCCTCGAGACAGTCACGGCCAAAGCAGCCTCTGGCGGTGGCAACCGAACCGAGCTCTTCTCGCTCTAGTCGGACCAACTGTGAGGTTCGTCACAGACAAGTAGAGCGCGACAGATTCATGCTCCTCCAATCGATACATCTCGGTGTACGCAGGAGGGGACAACATGATGACGACCCAATCAACGGGTTCCGACCACTCGCGCCGCGGCGCAGTGCTACTCACGGGTGTGACCGGGTTTCTCGGCAGCCGATTGGCCGCCGCGATGCTCGGCCGCAGTCGGAGACCTTTGATCTGCCTGGTCAGAGGCAATGACCAAGCGAATGCGAGAGAGCGCGGTCGGCTTGCGGTGACAGCTGCGCTTGGTCGGCCCCTCAGCGAAGACGAAGCTCGCCGAGTCCAGTGGATTCGCGGCGACATGCAGGAAGCTCGCCTTGGTCAAAGTGGTGAGACGTGGCTCGAGCTGGTCAGTTCGGTCGAGGAAATATTCCACTGTGCAGCTTCGGTCCGTTTCGATCTGCCGCTCGACGAGGCCCACGCCATCAACGTCATCGGGACGCAAAACGTCTTTGCGCTCGCCGAAGCCGGGCGGCTACTCGGTTGTCTCCAGCGCTTCCACCACGTGAGCACGGCCTACTCCGCCGGGCTTGCCGGAGGATCCGTGAACGCATCGCACCTGCCTCGAGATCGCGCTGGAGCGTTCCGCAACACCTACGAACAGACCAAGGCCCGCTCGGAGCGGCTGCTCCGCCAACAGAACGCTGTTCCGGTGACGATCTATCGCCCGTCGATCGTGGCCGGCTCGACAGAAACAGGGGAGACCGACAACTGGAACGTGCTCTACGTGCCCATGCGGATGATCGCCCGCGGCCAGCTCCCACTCCTGCCGTCGGGCGGACGAGCCCTCGTCGACGCTGTCGGGGTTGACTACGTCGTTGAAGGGATCCTGCACTTCGCATCGCTCGAAGCCGACGGTCACGTAGCGCATCATCTGACCGCTGGACCCGACCCCTTCACGGTGCACGAGTTCGCTCGAACCGTTGGCCGAGTGAGCCGAGCGCTCGGGCGAGAGCCGTCCAACACCCGGCTCGTGACACCCGGAGCTTGGCGCCGCCTGTCGATCGCTCTCAGCCTGGCATCCAGAGCTCCGGCAAAGGCCGGCGACGTTCGTCGATGGGGACGGCTCGGATCTCGAGGCATGAAGAGCTTCGAGCCCTACGCACCGTACACCACGGTTTCGACGACCTTCGACAACGAGCGAGAACGGACGTCCCTCATCAAAGCAGGCATCGAGATGCCGCCAGCCACCCGGTTCCTCGAGACCATCACCGAGTTCGCCATCACGACCGACTTCGGTCGCGTCGCCCCGAGCCCGATCCACCAACTCGCGAAGGACAACGCATGAACTCCACCGCATCCGATGAGACCTCGAACGCAGCGTCACCCGGCCTGACCACCGCCATTGGCTCGGTCGCAGTGTTTTTCATCGCCCTCGAGTTGACAATCATCTCGGTTGCGATGCCGGAGATCGCCGACGATTTCACCAGCAGCTCTCGGGCAACATTGTCCTGGATCTTCACCGCCTACAACGTCGGTGTTGCCAGTCTGCTCCTGATCGGCGGATGGCTCGCTGAACGGTTCGGCCGAAAACGCGTGTTCCTGATCGGCTTGGCGATCTTCACCATCGGGTCTGTCGGGTCCGGACTGGCGCCAACGGTCGGGGTGCTCATCGCTTCTCGTGTGGTGCAAGCCATCGGCGGGGCACTCCTGGTGCCCGCCTCGCTGGGGTTGATCCTGCACGCCGTTGAACCAGCGAAACGTGACGTCGCCATCGGCGTGTGGGGGGCCATGGCTGGCCTTGCCGCCGCCATCGGGCCTACGCTCGGCGCCGTTTTGGTGAGCAGCGTTGGTTGGCGGTCGGTGTTTCTGGTCAACGTGCCCGTCGCCATCGTCGTTGCCGTTCTCGCATGGCAACGCGTCGAAGAGAGCCTCGATCCCAACATCGCCTCGAGCGTCGATCTCCTCGCCGTCCCGGCGGGAGCCTTCGGTGTTGGCATCTTCGTCTTCGACATCGTCGCTGGCAGCACGCTGGGTTGGACGAGTCCAGTCACCCTCGGCACGATGGTTCTTGGTGTCGGGCTCGTCGTGCTCTTCATCCGGCGATCAACTCGCCACCCTCATCCGGTGTTCGAGCCCGAGATCGCCAGCCGGCGAAGCTTCATCATCGGCGGGGTCGGCACCCTCTGTTTCGTTGCTGGCTTCACTGGTTGGTTGGTCTTGGCGCCGACGTTCCTGACCGAAGTGTGGGACTACAGCGTGCTCCGAGCTGGCTTGGCCATCGCCCCGGGTCCGCTCGTGATGGCTGTCGTTGCTGGCCCAGCCGGCAAGCTGGCGAGCAAACGGGGTCATCGAGTGGTCATCACTGCCGGAGCCCTGTTCTCGCTCGGAGCAGTTCTCTGGTGGACCACGCAGGTCGGCTCCGACCCGAGTTACGCAGCGGGCCTGCTGCCCGGCCTGATCCTCATGGGGATAGGCGTTGGGTTCGGCTTCCCAATGCTCACCGCAGTCAGCATGCTCGACGTTCCCTCCCACCAGTACGCGATGGGTGCCGCCGGGTCGACGACGATTCGTCAGCTGGCAATGGCGGTCGGCATCGCCATCGCCGTGGCGATCGTGGGCACGCCCGAGAACGCAACCGGCGCCTTCGACCAGTACCGATGGAGCTGGATCGTTGCCGGAGCCTTCTTTGCGGTGACGGCGGTAGCCATGCAGCTTCTCGGTGATCAACCCGTGCACGAGCAACCCACTCACGAGATCCATGACCCACCGCTCGACATCACCGACCGTGCGCAGTCGTCACAGCCCTCAGACCAAGCAACGGGAGTCGGCCATGCATGAGTCGCGGGGATACCAAGTCGGCTTGCTGTCGTTCGTCCGACCAGCAACGTTGCTGCGATTGGCGTCGCGGCTTCCCACGATTGCCGCCAAGCGCGTGCCTCGAACGCTCGGGATCGCTGCGGGCGGGTGGCTGGGAACCCCACTCCAGGCCTACGACTGGCTTCGCCACGATCAACAGATCAACGAAGTCGAACTGTCTGAGGATCCGGTGTTCATCATCGGGCACTGGCGAAGCGGTACCACGTTCCTGCACAACCTGATGAGCTGCGACCCGCAATTCGGTTGCCTCCGCATGTTCGAGGCACTCGCTCCCGACTTCACTTTGTCGACCTCGTCGTGGCTACCCAAGGTCTTCGAGCGTCTCGTGCCCTCCAAGCGGCCGATGGACAACATGGAGTGGCCAATGGACGCTCCCCAAGAGGAAGAGATTCCCTTGGCCAAGATGACCCCCTATTCGTGGTACCTGCAGTTTCTCTTTCCCCAGCAGGCCATCACCACGTTCGAGAAGTACGTCTTGATGGATGGAGCGCCGGCTCGAGCTCGGGCCGAGTTCAAGGCCAAGTACCTCCGACTGCTGAAGGTGGCGAGTCTGCAAGAGAACGGTCGGCGACTCCTGTTGAAGAACCCGGTGAACACCGCTCGTATCCCACTGCTTCTCGAACTGTTCCCCAACGCCCGATTCGTCTTCATCCACCGGTCACCGCACGAGGTCTTCCCGTCGACGATCAATCTCCATCGACGTATCCTGGAGCTGACCGCGCTGCAGGACTACGACGAAGACGACATCGAGCACAACGTCATCGAGATCTATCGACGGGCGATCGATCGTTACCGTCAAGACGCTGAGTTGGTGCCCACCGGCCAGCTGATCGAGGTCGGATACGAGCAGCTGACCACCGACCCGTTGGCCACACTCGAATCCATCTATGACTCGCTCGGATTGGGCGGCTTCGACCAGGCAGTGGGTCCGGTGCAACAGCATCTCGAATCGGTTGACGGCTACCAGCGAAACGACTTCGAACAGCTCAGCGATCGGGTCATCGAATTGATCGAACGCGAGTGGGACATCGGGTTCCGCCTGTGGGGCTACCCCAAAGTCAGATCATCTGGCGCACACCCGATCTTCCAGCGTGGGACCGTTCCCGGCACCACCCCAGGGCCGGACCAGGTGCGGAGCGAAGTTCTTCGATGAGCCCAACACGACGTAGATCATTGCACCCGTCGGCTCTGTCACTCAGAGTGGCCACACTGCCTTCAGGATTGCGAGGGCCAGGCGCGCCCTGATGCAGCAAAGTGGGATCGAAACGGAAAGTATTGGAATCTGGAGAACGTCCTGATGCCCGATGGTCAGATCTTGGCTGCGACACCCGGCGACTCGAATCTGGGGCAACGGCACGCTGGCGCCCCATTCGAGTGTTGACAACCGGCGGTGCTGACTAGAACGCAGTCGCCTTCCCGAACGACCCGATCGACAGCTTCAGCCTTGCGCTCCACGGCGAGATCTGGGACCCCACCACCGGACTCTGGACGCCTACCGCCAGCGCCCAACAGCCTCGGCTCCACCGCTCGAGTGCTCTGTTGTTGCCCGACGGCGGCGTGTTGACTGCTGGGAGTGGCCCCACTCGACGAGCAACAGCGGTCCTGCTACACCTGCGCCATGTATGAAAAGGGCCTGTCCGAAGTCGCTGACGGCGTATTTGCCTACCTTCAACCCGATGGTGGGTGGGGTTGGAGCAACGCCGGCCTCGTAGCGAGCAAAGACGGTTCGCTCCTCATCGACACGTTGTTCGATCTCGAGCTGACACAAGACATGCTCGATGCCATGGCCGCAGTCACCAACACCAAGCCCATCGAGACGCTGGTGAACACCCACGCCAACGGCGATCATTGCTACGGCAATCAACTGGTGACTGGCGCCGAGGTCATTGCTTCGGCAGCCTCGGCTGCTGAGATGGAAGGTCTTCCACCCGCGGCCATGAACGCAATGATGCAAGGCGACTTCGGCCCAGAGCTCAACCGCTACCTCAACGAATCGTTCGGCTCGTTCGACTTCTCCAACATCGACCCGCCCCGCATCGACCGCACGTTCGACAAAGAACTGACCGTCGAGGTCGGGGGTCGGCAGGTCAATCTGATCGAGGTAGGGCCCGCTCACACGGCGGGTGACGTACTCGTGCACCTGCCAGACGAGAGCGCGATCTTCACCGGCGACATCCTGTTCATCGATGGAACGCCCATCGTGTGGGACGGTCCGGTGTCGAACTGGGTCGCGGCATGCGATCGCATCATCGACCTCGGATGCGACGTCATCGTGCCAGGCCACGGGCCGCTGACTGATGCAGCAGGCGTGAGGGGAGTGCGCGACTACCTGAGTTTCGTGGTCGACGAGGCAACTGTCCGTTGGAAGGCGGGTATGCCGGCCGCTGAGGCAGCCAAGGACATCGACCTCGGTGGTTTCAAGGACTGGATCGACTGGGAACGCATCGCCATCAACGTCGACACCGTCTACGGCGAACTCGACGACGCGCACGACAGTGCCAACGTCATCGACCTCTTCGGCCAGATGGCGGCGCTCAAATACCAGGCGTAGCGAGCGCACTGCCCGCTCGCCGGCGGCGTTTGCGTTTCTGATCGTACATGGCGGCATCGGCCAGCCGAATGGCAAGACCGAGATCGCCACCGGGGTCAGCGCGGTGCGAGCCGATGGATACCCCGAGGCTGATGACGTGGTCGCCAGCAACGATCGGCTCCGCGAAGGCCTGGCGAATACGGTCGGGGAGGTCGAAGAGCGGTTTGCCATCACATGACGCGATGACGGCAAACTCGTCGCCGCCCAAACGGGCGGCGCAGTCGTCACCTCGAGTGATCCGTCCGAGCCGTTCGCCAACGGTGGCGAGAACTGCATCGCCGACCGCATGTCCGAGATCATCGTTGATCGCCTTGAAGTCATCGAGATCGATGTAGATCACTTCAACGGTCTGCTTGGTGTCGGCCAACGACGCGATGTGAAGACGCAGGCCCGCCCGGTTGCTGAGGCCGGTCAAGGCATCGGTGTGTACCTGCTGCTTGAGCATCGAGTTCGAGCCCTGCAACTCGTCGACGAGCGACCGATTCTGTTCCTCGAGGCGCTGTGCGTAGCGGAAGATGTCACCTGCTTGCCGGTTGTCGACCACCAGAATTCCTCCGACGAGCACCGCCCCCGGGGCGAAGAAGAGGGCGAACTCGCCGCCGACGAGTCCGGCACTCAACGCTGACCCGATGACCACCGGCCCGGCAATGGCGAGGAAGGTCAACGAGCGTCCGTGCCCAACCAACACGTTGGCGGCGACGACGGCCACAGAGCACACCATGAGCCCAAACCACTGCGGAGGTACTCGACCGTCGACTTGGGGGAGGAATGCGGGAGCGACGCCACTGAGCGCCCCCATCGGGATCAGAGTCAATTCGAGTCTGCGAGTCCAACGTCGTTGCTCGCTGATCGTCGCTGCCTTCATACCCTCTGCAGCCGTCCACGCTGCGCAGAACCGGGTCGCGACCATCGAGCTGACAAGTGCAGCCGCCACTGGTACGGATGCGCCGCCGCTGAGCAGCAGCCCGCCAACAACGACACCTGCGGTGGCGATACCGAGCGCCAATGTTCGTCTCACCGAAGCAAAAGTCGCCTTCATTGAGGCGCTCTCCACGAAAGCATCTTCAGTTTCGCGTCGAGGGCGTCGGACATTCACATCACGTGTTATCGGTCACCAGAACGTTTACTGAAGCAGCGATCTCCTCCAGCCCCTTGACCTCTGAGATCAGAGCAGCTTGGCGAGCTCGTCGAAGGCAGCCATGACCTCGGCCTCGTCACCCTGGGGGAGACCGAGAACAGCCCGGCTGACGCCCATTGCCTCGAGGGACTCGAGCTCTTCTTTGGTGGGCTTGGCAAAGAAGATGGTCTTTTCGATGCTTTCTGGATCGCGCCCGATGGCATCACACGCCTTTGCGATCTCGGCGAGTCCGCCCTCCATGGCGTGTCTGGCACCAATCGGCATCCAGCCATCGGCGAACTCGGCAATGTCAGCAGCAGTCTTGGGGCCGGCTGCCCCTCCGAGAATGATCGGCGGCCCCCCGGCCTGCTTCGGCTTCGGCCATGCCCAGCTCTTGTCGAAGTTCACGTGATCACCGTGGAACTCGGCCTCTTCGTCGGTCCAGAGGGCCTTCATGGCCAGCACGTTCTCGCGCAGGATGGCTCGGCGGTCGAGGTAGCTGGTGCCGTGATTGTTCATCTCTTCTTTGTTCCAGCCGTAACCAACACCCATGAGGAGTCGACCGTTGGAGAGGTGGTCAACCGTGGCCGCCTGCTTGGCGGTCCAGATCGGGTCCCGCTGAGCCACGAGCGTGATACCAGTGGCGAGCTTGATCGTCGAGGTGACCGCGGCAACCGCTCCGAGCGCCACGAACTGGTCATGAGACCGCCAGTAGAAGTCGGGGAGTTCCGGTGCTCCGTCACGACCGCCCCAGGGAGTGTCACGGCTCACCGGGATGTGCGAATGCTCCGGGAACCAGAGCGACTCGAAGCCGCGTTCCTCAGCAGCTTTGCCGAGCTCCATCGGTTGCATTGTGGTATCCGTTGGGAAGATCGCTACACCAATGTCCATGCCGGCGAAACTAGCTGAGGCTGCCAGAACGTGCCCATCGAGGAGTGTCCATGATCACCATCGACGACATCCGGAACGTCGCTCTGACCATGCCTGACGCCGAAGAGAAGCCCTCCTAGGGCGGCCGTCCGTCGTGGCGCTCGGGCAAGAAGATGTTCTGCTGGGTCCGCTTGACGAAGCACGCAACATCCTGCACATCGAGAAGTAAATGCAAAATACTGCACGTTGGCTCTAAGATGCAGGATCTTGCATGCCGATGGGAACGAGCCATGTCGATACCTCTGAGAAACCCCGACGACATCAGCGTGTTGGTCAAGGACCAACGCCAGTTCCTCGGGCTCACCCAAGCCGATCTCGCCAAACAGGCTGGCGTTTCGCTCCGATGGCTGGCTGGCCTCGAGGCGGGAAGTCCTGGGGCGAGCATCGACAAGGTCATGCGCACGCTCGATGCGCTCGACATCACCCTCGGCGTCGACGTGTCCGCTGTTGATGACGGACTGCGCTCAGCCGGAGATCAACTCGATGCGATCCTGCACGACCACACCCGCACACACGACACACCACTGCCATGACCCTCATCGTTCGTCACGTCGACGGCACCGTCGGCACCATCGACCATGCGGGAAGCGGTCGAGCAGGACACACTGCCACGTTCACCTACAGCGAGCAGTGGCGCTCTCGACCGGAGTCGACGCCACTCTCGGTGTCGATGCCGACGACCGCTCGCCGTCACTCGCAAGCCCTGATCGAACCGTTCCTCTGGAATCTGCTTCCCGACAACGATCGTGTATTGACCAGATGGGCTCGCCAGTTCGCCGTCACGACCACCCATCCATACGGTCTCATCGAGGCGGTCGGCGAGGACCTGCCTGGCGCCATGACCATCGTTGCCGCCGATACAGCCGACGGGCCGACCGACTCCGTCGAATGGTTGACCACCGACGACGTGGCCGATCTGCTGTCTGCGGTACGAGCGGACAGTTCTGCGTGGATCGCCACCGATTCGACCGGCCAGTGGAGTCTCGCTGGCGCCCAACCCAAGATCGCCCTCCTACACGACAAAGCCCGAGGCTGGGGTCGCCCATCCGGTTCCATCCCCACCACCCACATCCTCAAGCCAGCGGTCGCCGGCCTCGATGACCACGACCTCAACGAGCATCTCTGTCTCGACGCGGCTCGCCGCCTCGGGTTCGTTGCTGCAGCGAGTGAAGTTGCCAACCTCGGGGCCGAGCGAGCCATCGTTGTCCAGCGGTACGACAGAGTCGGCACGACCCGACTCCACCAGGAAGACCTCTGCCAGGCGCTCGGCGTCCACCCCGAGTCGAAGTATCAGAACGAAGGTGGCCCGAGCGCCGCCGACATCGCAGCGCTTTTCAGACGAATCATGAAGAGCAGCCTGGCTGCCGACACGACCAAACGGTTCATCGACGCGCTGCTCTACAACTGGCTGATCGGGGGCAGCGATGCCCATGCGAAGAACTACTCGCTCCTGCTCCAAGGCGACGCTGTGCGCCTTGCACCGCTGTACGACGTCGCCAGTGCGCTGCCCTACAGCGACACTCACATCCCGAAGATCAAGTCGGCCATGAAGATCGGCAGTCATTACAAGATCTCGTCGATCCGACGACACAGCTGGGAGCAACTGGCAGCAGACACCGGCGCCGATCCCGAGTGGATCATCGAGCGAGGCCGAGAACTCGCCAACGGTGTTGTCGACGCCTTTCACGACGCAGCCGATCATCCATCGGTCAAAGCTCTGGGGAGCCCGCTCACCGCCAAGCTGCTCCAAACCATCGAGACGCACGCGATGTCGTGTGAGAAGCAACTCGCCTGACCATCGTCGACGTCTCGTCGACTCGGGTCAGCGATTGGTGATTTTGCGGGTGACCCCGGGGTTGCCGCCGAGGGCAGTGGTGAGAGGCATCGGCAGTTCATGGGCGATCACGTCCCACATGCGATCGAGCAATTCGGCTGTCATCAACAGTTCGGGGCTCACACCGAGCGACGCCTGACGGCGCACGGCATCCGCCAGGGCACGAATACCAACCAGCGTCGAGGCCACACCGAGGTCGAGCGGCGCAGCACCGGCGGCTCGCGCCGAACGCACGCGAGCTTCGGTTTCTCGAGCGAGCCCGCCAACGATCTGCTCGACGATCTCGTCGTAGACGGCACGCTCGGCTCTCGGCCCCTTGAGCAACAGCGTCTGGACGGCGCTGCGGCCAGCCAAACGCGACAGCCGCACGACCTGCATCTGGACGCCGGCCACCCAGGCCTGACGGCGGCTCCCTCGCGCCGCAGGCGGTGGTTGAGGGGTCGACGGTTGCCGAACTGGGGGAGGGGCGAGGTCTACGGCCGCGATGGACTGGTCGTACTCGGCTCGCCGGCTGGGTTCGGACAAGACACGCCAGGCGTCGTTGATGGCGACCATGGCCGACTCATTGCCTGCTCCCACCACGTCGGGGTGCAGCTCTCTTGCCTTCGCCCGGTACGCAGCCCGGAGGGCGTCTGGTGCACAACCAGACGTGACCCCGAGGACGTCGTAGAGCGTGGCCATCGAGGGAGACGGGCTAGCGCTGACGGCGAGCGCGGTAGCGCTCGATCAATGCATTGGTTGAGCTGTCATGGTCGGTCGCGTCGGTGCTGGTGAGCTCCGGCACGATGCCTTGGGCCAGTTCTTTACCGAGCTCCACGCCCCACTGGTCGAAGGAGTTCACATCCCAGACAACACCCTGTGTGAAAACCTTGTGTTCGTACAGCGCAATGAGCTGGCCGAGTGTTCGCGGGGTGAGTTCGTCGACCAAGATCATGTTGCTCGGACGATCGCCGGGGAAGCTTCGGTGGATGACGAGGGATTCGTCGGCGCCGGTGGCTCGGACCTCATCACCGGTCTTGCCGAACGCCAGTGCCTCGGCCTGAGCGAAGAGGTTTGCCATCAGCAGATCATGTTGGCCACCGACATCACGAGCGGGGTTGATCACACCGATCAAATCGACAGGAACAACCGACGTGCCCTGATGAATCAGCTGGTAGAAGGCGTGCTGCCCGTTGGTTCCAGGCTCTCCCCAGATGACTGGACCAGTGTCGTAGTCGACTGGCGTGCCATCGATGGTGACCTGCTTGCCGTTGCTCTCCATGTCGAGCTGTTGGAGGTAGGCCGGGAATCGCTCGAGGTATTGGCTGTAGGGAAGAACAGCGTGCGTGCCGTACCCAAGGAAGTTGCGGTACCACACGCCGATGAGGCCGAGCATGGCCGGGAGGTTTTCGGTGATCGGTGCTGTGCGATAGTGCTCGTCGATGTCGCAGAAGCCATCGAGGAACGCACGGAACTCTTCTGGTCCGATCGCCAACATGAGGCTCATACCAATGGCGGAATCAACCGAGTAGCGACCACCAACCCAGTCCCAAAAGCCGAACATGTTGGAGGTATCGATGCCGAACTCGGCAACGGCGTCGGCATTGGTCGACAGCGCCATGAAGTGCTTGGCGACATCAGCGTCAGGGCCGAGACCGTCGACGATCCATGCCCGAGCGCTCGACGCGTTGGCCATGGTCTCTTGGGTGGTGAAGGTCTTCGATGCAATCAGGAACAGCGTCTCGGCCGGGTCGAGCGGACGCAGCGTTTCGACCATGTGAGCGGGGTCGACATTCGACACGAAGTGGCACTGCAGGTCTTCGCGGTAGGCGCTCAGCGCCCGGTAGGCCATCAGCGGGCCGAGATCGGAACCACCGATACCGATGTTGACGACGTGGCGAATCCGCGCACCCGTTGCACCGGTCCATTCCCCGCTTCGCACCCGATGAGCGACAGCGGACATGCGGTCGAGGACTTCGTGCACGTCAGGCACCACGTTGTGGCCATCGACTTCGATCACGGCGTCAGCGGGAGCACGTAGCGCCGTGTGGAGGACGGGTCGATCTTCGGTGCTGTTGATGCGATCGCCCCTGAACTGGGCGTCGATGCGGCCCTGCAAACCGGCGGACTCGGCCAGAGCAGCGAGCGCTGCGACGATCTCGTCGTCGATCAGGTTCTTCGAGAGATCTGCCCAAAGATCTGCGGCGCTGACGGCATAGCGATCCGAACGGCCCGGATCCTGGGCGAACGCCGTCCGCAACGAGGGGCGAGCACTTGCAGCCAGAGACTCGAGATGTTGCCATTGCGGTGACGAGGAGATGCTCATCGAACCGACGCTACACAACCGTTCGACCTGCCACTGGTCATGAGCTGCACGAGAGCATCGAGCATCCGACGCGCGTCCGAGCCCAGTCCGGCCGCTTGGCGGCGAACTCCTCCTGACCTGGTTGCTCGTCGTAGGGACGACGAAGCACTTCGAGCAGCTCACTGACCATCTGGTGGTCACCGAGCTCGCTCTTGTCGATCGCCATCTGCGCCAAGTAGTTGCGCAGCACGTACTTGGGATTGACCGCATGCATCCGAGCCGTTCGATCAGCTGCATGTTGGCCTTCCGAAGCGGCCAGGTAGTCGATGACCCATTGGGTGGTGTCAACCAACAGATCGCCGGTGAGCTCGTCAGGCAGGTAGTACGCAATTGCGAGCGCAGCCATTGCGGCCTCAGCACCCGCAACCACATCGAGGTCACCAAGCGTGCGGAAGAAGATCGTCATGTCGGTCTCGGTGCGCGGGAGCAGCTCGAGCAGGCGATCGGCGAGTTCGGTTGCCACCGCAGGGTCGGCCTCCGCCAGCCCGAGCTTGGCGGCAAGCGCCGCTTGCCAGCCGGTGCTGAAATGATCGCCGTAGGTGTCGAGTGCTTCTTGCAGCGGAGCTGGATCATCGACAAGACCAACAAGTGCGTTGCCGAGAAGCGACAGGTTCCACATGCCGATCTGGGGTTGATGGCCATAGCGATAACGCTTGCCTCCGGCATCGGTGGTGTTGGGGGTCCAGCCTGGGTCGAAGTCTTCGAGCCAGCCATAGGGCCCGTAGTCGATCGTGAGCCCGAGGATCGAGAGGTTGTCGGTGTTCATGACGCCGTGGACGAAACCCACCCGCATCCAGTCGATCATGAGGTCGCACGTTCTCTCGACGACCTCAGCGAACCACGCGGCGATCTCGATGTCCCCGATGACGCCATCTTCGTCGACGTGGTGAGGAAAGAAGCGACGAATGGTGTGTTCGACCATGCCCCTGAGCAGTTCGGTGTCCCCTCTCGAGGCCGGCAGCTCGAAGCTGCCGAAACGGACGAAGCTCGGGGCGACTCGACACACCACCGCGCCCAGCTCAGGTGCAGGATGACCGTCGTACAACATGTCGCGTACGACGTGATCACCCGTGAGCGTCAAGCTCAGCGCCCGAGTGGTCGGCACACCGAGGTGGTGCATGGCCTCGCTACACAAGAACTCGCGAACCGAAGAGCGAAGCACGGCGCGCCCGTCGGCTCGACGTGAATACGGTGTTGGGCCAGCTCCCTTCAGCTGCAGATGCTGGTGGCCACCATCAGGGGTTGTGACCTCTCCGAGCGAGATGGCGCGCCCGTCACCGAGCTGGCCGGCCCAATTCCCGAATTGATGTCCGCCGTAATTTGCTGCGAACGATCGCATCCCCGGCAGCATCTCGTTGCCGCTGAAAATACGAGCGAATTGGTCGGATGCTGCTGCTTCGGCATCGATGCCGAGCATCTCGGCGACCTCACTCGAGCAGGCCACGACTGAAGGGGCGTCGGTCGGCGTTGGCTCGACGGGGGAGTGAGCTGCCCCCTCGACCTGGCGGGGGACGATCCGGGTGTCTGGGTCACCAGGCAGATCCTCTGCGTACCAGTGGTCGAACTCGAAGTGGAGCGAAGCCATGCCCCATTGTGGCTGTTCTTCCCGGCCGCGCCACTGTCGGCTACGTTCACCACGATGAGCATGCGAGTCATCGGCGCCGGACTGCCGCGAACGGGCACTACGTCGCTGAAGTCATCGCTCGAAACCCTGCTGGACGGTCGTTGCTATCACATGACCGAATTCGGACCGCGCTCGGAAGACCATGGACCGCTGTTCTGGTCCGCCCTCGAGGGCGATCTCGACGCTTTGGATCGCGTGCTCGACGGCTGGGATGCTGCGGTCGATTGGCCGGCGTCGATCTTCTGGCGAGAGCTCGCTGAGCGGCACCCCGAGGCGCTGGTGATCTTGTCGACGCGAGCGTCACCGGGGGAGTGGTGGCGCAGCGCCAATGCCACTGTTTGGGAGTCCATGCGACGCGAAACGAAGCCAATGTTCATGGCCTGGAACGACAAGATGCGTCGAGGGGCAGGTTTCGGAGACGATTGGGATGATCAGGCCGTCGCCCAAGCCCGATACCAGACACACATCGACGACGTCGTCGCCTCCATTGCTCCCGAACGCTTGATCATCTGGGAGGCCTCCCAAGGTTGGGCTCCACTCGCTGAGCATCTCGGCGTGCCCGTCCCTTCCCAAGAACCAGTTCGCCATCTCAACACCTCTGCTGAGTTTCGAGCTCATCACGATTGGGATCGCTGACCGTTACCGAAGGGCTCAACCGTTGTGGGTGTGATCGGTCCAGGCCGAGCCATCCCAGTAACGAAAACGTGCCTCACCCCGAGGGTCCGGCAGCCAACCTGCCTCCATGGGAGCGACAGGTGCTGGCACCGAAGGTGTTGTCACAGCCGGTGACTCGACTCGGGGGGACGTTTCGGCCGAGGCCGGCGCCCCGCCACCAAGACCGAGGTTCGACGAGGCCGTACCGAACAACCCAGCTGCCTCGAAACCAGCGGGGACCGACTTGCACAGCGTGACCAGGCCTACCCCAGCCGCAAACAGGACGAGCGTCGAAGGCAACAGGCTGTAGAGATCGCCGAGAACGTCCGGGAGATCGCGCTGCACGTTCGCCATGAACGCTGCAAGCAAGAAGAACCCTCCAGCAGCCTGGACGAGCAGTTTCGAGTCGAGCTTCATCATCGAACCAAGCACAAACCACGCACCGAGGACGATGAAGATCGCCAGCCACTCGCCTTGTGCCAGATTCCAGAGGCGATCGAGGAAGAGACTCTCGAAGATCCCGACCACATCGACCACGCCGAAAAGCAGGCCGGTGACTCCTCGCAACGCGACCAACAACAGACTCGTCGCTGCGACCACTCGCATGACGGGGTTCTCGAGCAGCCGCTCGGTACGTTCGACGACGCTGTGTTCCATGACCTTCCCTCCAAGTGTTCGGGGCGACGACGCCAGCGAGCGGGCCGTCGAGCGTGACCCTACAGCGGCGCCCCGACCCGATGGGGAACGATCAGCCGGAAGAATTCAAGGAGTGACTGCAGGGGCAAACCTCCCTTCAGTCGAAGGGCGAAGTTCTCGACGCCGGCGAAGGAACCTAAGGTGTCGACGTGACCGAGCGCATGATCTCCTACATGACGCCTGGCTTTCCCGCCTCGTTGTTCGAGCTCGTCGCCCAGCGTCTGGGCGTCGATCTCGAGTTCGATTCCGCCCGGTCAGGTCCGGCGCCCGACGACGATCCGTTCACCAACGGCCACGTCGACCTCGGCTGGATCTGCTCGACCTCGTTCGTTGATTTGTCTTTGCGAGCAGACAACCCGTCGGTTCAACTCGTTGGGGTTGCGTGGGTCCCTGATGATCCCGACGCCGACGGTCGCCCCGTGTACTTCAGCGACATCGTGGTGCCGCACGGTTCGAACGTACGATCGTTCGAGGAGCTTGCTGGTTGCCGGATCGGTTGCAACGACCTCATCAGCCTCAGCGGACACCATGCGCTTCGCTTCGAGATCGAACAGCGCGGGGGAGACCCAGACACATTCGCTGAGCTGGTCTTCACCGGGGGTCACGACGCATCGCTCGACGCCGTTGCCGCCGGCAAACTCGACGGCGCCGTCATCGACTCCGTGGTTCGGACCCGCCGCAGCAGAACCGATGCAACCATTGCCTCATTGCGAGTGATCGACAGATTGGGACCATGGCCAGTGCAACCCTTGGTCGCCCGGTCGAACATGGCGAACGACCAGTTGGCCCACTTGGCTCGAACGCTCCTCGACGCCAACGATGATCCCGACATGCAGGCCGAACTCGAAGCAGCAGCTCTCACCGGCTTTGTAGCTGTTGGCCCCGACCACTACGAGCCGGTCCGTCTGGCCATGAACTCATCGACCCGACGCTGACGCCTCCGTCTTGGTCAGGACAAAACCGAACGTGCAGCGGCGACATGAGAGGCATCGAGCGACGAGAGCTGACGAGTCTCGGAGTTGGTGAAGGCCAGAGCCAACTCGGCGCTGCTCATGCCAGCGAGTCCGGCGTAGTGCTGTGTCGACAGCTTGGTAGCACCGCGATCTGCGAGCTGCGACATGACGCTTTGTCGACCATCGGGGGAATACGCAAAGACCGGGTCGGCCCGCTCAGCACATCGCACTGCGTACGCAGGGGCGCGGATCGTGAACAGCCGACGCTCCTCGATGATCTCCGGCATGACCTTTGCGAAAATGCCGAGCAGGAGCGCTTTCGCGTGCACCCCGTCGACGTTGGCATCGGTCAACAAGATCACTCTCCGATACCAGATGTAGTCGGGCACCAGGTGGGCCGACGGGCTTCCAACGATCTTGAAGTGCAGCCCACTGACTCGATCGTTGGCCCAGATCGCCTTCGTCGACGCCCGAAACACGTTCATTGGCTTGCCTTGGATCGGGTGCACATGCTGGCGTTCTGGCCGGCACACATGCCGCAGGGCATCAGCGGCTGATTCCCCTTCCACCACGAACAGCTCGTGCTCGAGTTGGTGGGCCTCCGCCCGTTCTGTCTCCGCCTCTTGCACGCCGGTAGCGTAGTGTCGCCTCGGAGTCGGGGAATCGTGAGCACTGGAGAGATGTGCTCCCTGCGTCCCCTCAGGTGGGCGTCTCATGCGTCCTATCAGCATGGATGCACTGAGCTCGGCCATCGCACGAAGCGGCGGAGCGCGTGCTGCAGCTATTCCTGGCGTGGTGGCGTTCGCATCGAGCTGCGAGGCATCCGCCGATGGACAGATCGGCGGTCCGACGCAAGCGGGCGTGGCCGGTCGAGCGTCGACCTCGCCGGATGGTCCGGTGTCATCCACTGATGCGGTGCGCTTGCTCCACCAAGCCACCTTCGGACCCAGCGCTGAGGGGATCGACGAGGTCATGACGCTTGGTGTCGACGGCTGGATCGATGCCCAGTTCGCCGCAGAACCTTCGCTGACCGCTCCCTATGTCAAAGCTCATTCCAGCGGAAGCCTCGGTACCACGAGACACCACATCTGGTGGAAGAACGCGATGGAAGGCAGCGATCAACTGCGCCAGCGAATGGCGTTCGCTTGGAGCCAGATCTTTGTGGTTTCCGACATCGACTACGAGCTGGCAATAGCTCAGTACGCCGTCTCGGACTACTACGACATGCTGGCAACCGATGGGCTCGGTAGCTTCCGGGAACTGCTCGAGAAGGTCACACTCCACCCCGTGATGGGCATCTACCTCAGCATGCTCCGCAACGAACGAGCCGATCCCGACAGGAATGTGCGACCCGACGAGAACTTCGCCAGGGAAGTCCTCCAGCTCTTCACCATCGGCCTCTACGAACTCGACGTCGATGGCACAATTCGTACCGACGAATTCGGACCGATTCCGACCTTCGGCCAAACCACGATCGAGGAGTTCGCCAAGGTCTTCACCGGCTGGAATCTCGCCGATACCGATCGATGGATCTCGAACGACCTGACGGCGTACGACAAGGAATCTCCAATGCAACCGGTGGAGGAGTACCACGACCAATCGGCCAAGGCCCTGCTGAACGGCACGGTCTTACCTGCAGGCCAGGATGCTCGCTCCGATCTCGGCCAGGCCCTCGACAACATCGTGGCTCACCCCAACGTCGGACCGTTCGTGTCTCGCCTACTCATCCAACGTTTGGTCACCAGCAACCCCTCGCCGGCCTACATCGAGCGCGTTGCCGCCGCGTTCGACGATGACGGATCGGGGAACCGCGGGAACATCGCTGCAGTGGCGCGAGCCATCCTCGTCGACGACGAAGCCCGCACCGGACACCTGACTGCTCCGGACACCTTCGGCAAGATCAAAGAACCGGCGATGCGACTCACCCAGATCTGGCGTGCGTTCGACGCAGTGCCAGGGGCCGAAGCCGACGGCGTGTACCGGCCATATGCGAAAGCGATCAGCCAGATCGAGGACGTGCTCGGGCAGGCCCCCATGCGGTCGCCGTCGGTTTTCAACTTCTTCCAACCAGACCACCGGGCAGACCCTGACGCAGATCTCGTTGCACCCGAAGCCCAGATCCTGGCAGAGATCGATCTCGCGTCGACCAACAACATGCTCTTCACGCAGATCTACAGCGACAACAATCGGCGCTCTGACCGAGCCAACATCGCCACGATCAACATTGATCGAGAGATGGCGCTGGCATCAGACGTCGACGGGCTCATCGACCATCTCGACGTCCTTCTCATGGCAGGGCAGTTGCCGGCGGCACACAAGCGCGCGATCGCCGATCACATCCTTGCAACCCACAGCGACACCACTGATCCCGAGGTCCTCGTCGACCGCTGCCTCGATGCCATCTTCTGTGTCGTCGGCTCACCATTCCACCTCGTGCAGAAATGAGTCCCGTGCCAACCACCGCGCCACGCACCCGTCCACTCGATCGCCGCGGCTTCCTCCGCAACCTCGGTCTGTTGGGTGCCGGTATCAGCCTGTCCAGCCTTCCCATCGGGTTCGCTGATGCCGCAGCAGCCCACACCGGGGGAGCGCGCTCCCTCGTGTGTGTCTTCCTCGAAGGCGGTGCTGATTCGTTCAACATGTTCGTGCCACGAGATCACCGAACGGCTGGACAGACCCACGCCACCTATTCCTCGACTCGTGGAGCCTTCGCTGTTCCTGCGAGCCAGCTTCTCCCCGTCGGCGATGGTGCGTTCGGCCTCCACCCCGAACTCACCTCGCTGGCGGGTATTGCTGACTCCGGCCGTTTGGCCACCATTACCAATGTCGGACCGCTGGCTCGTCCAACGAACCAAACCGACGTCGTCGAGCGACGCTCGATCCCGCAAAGCCTGTTTGCTCACGACGCTCAGCGGAAGCTGTGGCAGACCGGGCGTCCCGGCCTTGCCGACGACGTGGGCTGGGGCGGCTCGGTTGCTGCGGCGGTTGCCAACGGTTCCGAGGTGCCGGGAGCCTTCTCGATCAGCGGATCGAACATCTGGCAGAACTCAGCGGTTGCCGCCGCATCTCGGCTGTCGCCAACCGTTCGAATCGAGCGGCTTCTCGGTTACGACGCATCGCTGAGGAGCTGGCTTCCGTCATTCGGTGGGGTAGAGGCCGTGCTCGGAAAAGCCCTCGCTGTGGCGGACCGTTCGACCAATGCCTTCGACCAACTGGCGGCGACGAACCTCCGACAGTCCATCACGACAACGACGGCACTCCAGGATGCGACGGCAGATTCTGCGGCCAACGAGGTCGGCATGGAAGACATCGGCGGCAATCGACTCGCCATGCAACTCGAACAGGTGGCCCGCCTGATCAAGAATCGGGAGGCACTTGGCATGCCGAGGCAGGTGTTCTTCGTTCGTATGGATGGATGGGACACCCACCGGATCCAACAAGAGCTGTTTCCCATTCTCCTGGCAGAACTCGACCAAGCCCTCGGCTCGTTCCAGACAGCACTCGACCGACTCGGTGTTGCCGACTCGGTCACGACGTTCACCGCATCGGACTTCGGACGCACGTTGACCATCAACGGCGACGGAACAGACCACGGCTGGGGTGGCCATGCCTTTGTCATGGGCGGCGCCGTCAACAAAGGTCGCTACGGAACCTTCCCGAGTTATTCGACCAACAACAATCCCGACGACATCTCTTCCAACGCCCGCGACTTCGCTGGTCGATTGATCCCGACAACATCGGTGGCCCAATACGGCGCGACGTTGTCGCGTTGGATGGGCCTCAGCGACCCTCAACTCACACAGGCCTTCCCAGAGTTGGAGAACTTCGACGCCAGCGACCTGGGATTCCTGTCAGCCTGAGCCTTCGTAGGTCTGCAGGCCATATGGCCCATACCCGGATTCTTGATCCGAATTCGACATAAGCGTCATTATGCAGCACACGCCGCAATTCTCCAGGGTGGGCTCGTCCACAAAGTGCTCCTGTCCCCACCGGTATGCATGATCCGCTCGACTCAGAGCGACAAGCGCCGTTCGCCCCATTCGCGCAAGCATGTCGACTCTCGACCGGGCCGAGGCCAGTCCTTACGGTCGTTTCATGACGAATCTGCGGGCGATCCTTGTTGTTTTTGCGATGCTGGTTGGGTTACTCGCCAGCGCTTCGCCGGCAGCAGCCCAGGCCGAGGCCGAGTGGCGTGCGAACCCAGATGTCCTCTGGGATGTCACGAACCCTGACCTGACCAGCCGGCACATCGGCCAGGTACGGGCCCTTGTCCGCGACATGCAAGAACACAACGGACAGATGTACGTCGCCGGCAAGTTCCTCGACGTCAAAGCCCCTGATGGCACCACCTACGATCAGCCCTACCTCGCAGCATTCGACCTCGAGACCGGTGAGTGGAACTCGTCGTTCCGCCCAGCTGTCGGCGGCATCGTGATCGCCATCGAGATCACCCCGGACGGCCGTCTCTACGCCTCCGGCGAGATGCCCGGCGGCATCGAGCTCTTCGATGCCGCAACTGGCGCCAAGAATCCCACCTTCGATCCACAGATCGCCAACTGGTGGGGTCCACCCGCTGTGTACGACATCGAACTGGTGGGCAACGACATCTATCTCGGCGGAACGTTCAGCTCGTCGCAGGGCACCGCGCTCTCCAACCTCGCCAAGGTCGATGCCACAACGGGAACCCTCGACACCACCTGGGTCCCGACCGCTCAGTTCGACTTCGTGACTCCCCGCATCGGCGGGTCGCTCGTCTACGGCCTCGCTGTCGATGAAGCTCGCGGCCGCGTCTACCTCGCAGGCAAGTTCGGCGGCATCAACGAAAACACCGACGCCTCGTACTTCGCCACCCTGAACACTTCCGACGGCGAATTGACCGCAGGACTCCCCCAGGGACTGCCCGCAGGTATCCCCAACCACCGCACCAGTTTCTCGATGTGGATGATGGACGTCCAGTTCAGCGGCAACGAGGTCTATGTCGGCGGCCAAGGCCACCAGACCATGGTGCTCGCCGCCGATGATCTCGCAATTTCCTCCACCTTCTTCACCAACCGTGGCGTCGGCGACGTGTACGCCGGTGGCGACACCCAGGTCATCTTCGTCGGCAAAGACACCGTCTGGTCGGGCTGTCACTGCTGGGGCTCGGTTGGAGAATTCGAACTCGGCAGCTACATCAGCGCCGCCGACGGTGTCATGGTCTACGAGGAGTATGTGCAGTGGGTGCGTGACTTCCGCGACATCAACCCCTTCGGTCAACAGCCGGCGGGCGGCGGCTTCGGCATCGACATCGCCACCGAAACGCTGGTCCCGCTCTCGTTCGAGGTCACCGGCCAAGCTGGTGCCTACGCCATTGTCGAAGACAGCAACGGTCGGGTCTGGTTCGGCGGCCAGTACCTCAGCGATTCCGTCACTGGCCGTCAGGTCGAAGGCATCGTCCGGTTCTCCCGAACCGACGAAGTGGTTCCTCCGGTAGCCGCCCCGACCGATTTCGTCTCGACGATCCAGACTCGTGAACGTGTCGTCCTTCGCTGGGACGCAGTGCCCGGTACCACCTCCTACGAGGTCACTCAGGACGGCGTCACGCTCACTCCTTCAACAAGCCGCTGGTTCACCGCTCGTGATCTGACCGCTGGAACCAGCTACGACTTCACCGTCCAGGCCGTCTTCGCCGACGGAAGCCGCTCAGCGGTGACCGAGCCGTTGACCGTGGCCACCGATGGCTTCGAACTCGACGCACCGACCGGCTTCGTCTCTACTCTCCAGACCCGTGAACGGGCGGTCATGACGTGGAACGGCGTCCTCGGAGCAGCGGAGTACGAAATCACGCAGGACGGTGCTGTCGTTGCCACCCAGTCCAGCCGCTGGTTCACCGCTCGCGACCTCACGCCCGGCACGACGTACGACTTCACCGTCGAGGCCGTGTTCGCCAACGGCACCCGGACAGCTCCAACCACTCCCCTGTCGGTGACCACCGATGGCATCGTGGCGGACACGCCGACCGGCTTCATCTCGACATTTCAATCGCGTGAGCGAGTGGTGTTGAACTGGAGCAACATGGGCAGCGGTGTCACCTACGAGATCCGCCAGGACGGCATTCTCGTCGGCACGCAGACCAGCCGTTGGTTCACTGCCCGCAACCTCGACGCTGGCACCGCCTATGCGTTCACCGTCCAGGCCATCTATCCGAACGGCGAGGTCTCCGACGAGACGTCCCCGCTCAGCGTTTCGACACAGCCCTAACGGTCGCTGCTCTGGTGGTCTCGGCCTGACCGGCGAGACTGCTTGTCGCGATACATCGCAGCGTCGGCGCTGGCGATGAGCTCGTCGAATTCGCCGGCAAGCGTGTGGTCGGCAATCGACCAACCGACGCTGGCCTCGACCGGGATCGGAGCATCGCCGGACCCAAGAGCTCGACGGATGTCTCTGATCCGCTCTTCGGCAACGGTGCTGTCGACCATGCCGGGGCACACCATCACGAACTCGTCGCCGCCGGTACGCACGAGCAGGTCGTTGGAGCGAGCGACCGAGCGAATCGCCCGAGCAACAGCCACGAGCACGTCATCACCAACTGCGTGCCCCTGTTCGTCGTTGATTGCTTTGAAGCCATCGAGGTCGATGAAGAGGATGGCTCCGCGGCCCCGGTTGGTCTGCGAGTCCTCCCAATGTTGGCGCAACGCCGCCAAACCTTGACGATTACGAAGACCGGTCAAGTGATCGGTTTCAGCCAACTGTCGCTGCAAGGTCAGTTCGATCCTGGTGTCGACCAGGCGTTGCCCGTGTCGACGACGATTCTCGACAAAGGCTGCCATGAGCACCGCAAACACGAATCCGAAACCAAAGGTCAGCCAAGCTCTTCCGACCCCTTCTGACGACCCATTCGACCACAAGTCGATACTCCAGGACCAACCACCGACGGTCACCTCATCAACGGACTGGAAGTCAGCATCCTCGAGCGCCAAGGAACCGGCGCCTTCGTAGCGACCGAGATCTCCTTCGATCGGCGCATCCGGCACGCGGATTCTGACACTCAGATCGCCTTCGAATCTGTCGACCACGCCGTCGAGGAGCAGGCTCAGGTCGGCGGGGACCACGACCCAACCCAGAAGCTTGTCGCCGCTGGCCGCTTCGACGGCTTTGATGAACACCACGTTCGTTCCGTAGATCTCGTCGTCGACAAGTCGTTCGGGGTCGATACCGAGCACGGACAACACCGCTGCCGGGGCCTCGTCGACACCCTTGAGAAGCAATCGTTCCCCAGCGCCTGGCAGCGTGATGTCGGTCAACAAAAGAGCGGCGCTCATCTCGATTCCCCGAACGTCTGAGCCATCGCCGAGACCCGTGCGCATCAAGACATACCGATCCTGGGTTGGCCCCAGAGGCACGGGTTCGTTGATCGAGAAATCTGGTTCGATCTGACGTTCACGAGCAACGACGGCATCGATCTCGCTGGCAGGGACCACCTCGACAAAACCAGCGGTCGACGTGAACGCAAGGCCGTTCCCGGAGGTGACCCGCCCGTCGAGATAGCGACGCCATTCGTCGATGTCGCCGGGCCATGTTGCTTCGGCGAAGGAGGCAAGATCTTCCACAACGGTGATGTGGCTCCCGATTTGGCGCTCGATGTCAGCGAAGGCAGCTGCTGCTTCGCTTTCGAACAACCGGTTCCGCTCGCGTTCTTCGCTCCGACTCAGCAAGACCGAAACCACGGCAAACGCAAGCAGGACACCAATGAAGGTCGCGATCGCCGGTACGAACGAGCGCGACGCACTCATTGATTGTGCTGGCGATTCCTTCGATCGCTTGGGTGTTCTGGCTCCGCTTCGTTGTGTCATGGCACTACGGCAGTCCCCGAGTCAGCTCGACCCACGTGGAGCCGGGAGCGAGCTCGATCACACCACCAGCAGCATCGACGAGAACCGCCGGGTCCGCCAGCGTTGGCCGAATCCAGCGCCCGTCGATGCGCCGTCCGTTGGTGAAGACTGCCGCTGGCCCCTCCCCCGCCCAGACGAACTCGGGCACGACGGCACCTGTTGGGTCCTTCAGGCCGCTGTCGACGACGGCGACCTGAGCGACCACGACGTTTGTCGCTTGGAGAACCGCACCGGATTCGCTCGTGTGGTTCCGACCATCCTGGGCGCGGTCCCAACCAATGCCGTTCCAAGTCCAGGTGATGCTCGTGGAGGGGAAGTTGACCACAAAGCTCGAAGTCGCTGCGCCCTCATTGGTCGATCCAGCGCCGAAATGGAACCAAGCCGGCGGCGGGGTGGCTCGCATCGAGAACTGCGACATCGAGGTGTACAGGTTCGACGGAGCTCGCCTCGAGGTGTCTCGCCAATATCCACCGAAACGACTGGCGGAATAGTTGCGCACCTGCTCCTGACCGATGATCAGCGTGTCGAACACGTCGTTGGCTCCGGAGTAGACCAACCCTGGGCGGCCCAGCGCACTCAGAAACGAGATGTCTGTGCTTCGAGCAGATCGGACGGGTCCGATACGTTCCGGTGCCGACGACTGGAAGATCGCTGCCAATCGGGTGATACCGCCCTCGACCTCCTGCTCGATCACGACGTCGGCGACGTCGAGCCCGGCCTGAGGCCGCGCCTTCGGTGAGTTGTCGATCTTCACCACGATTGCACCGCTAGTGCTTCGAGAACTCGGCAAGCCTGTCAACGGTGCAATTCCTTTGCCGACGGTGGGCATGGCAACCGGCGAGGTTGCGAGCCCCTGATCGACGGTGTAGAAGCCGAGAGCGCCCACGTAGAGACGCATGTCGTCGGCCGAAGCACTGCCTGTCCCGCTCGGTGCAGCAGATTGGTCGCCGGGGGCGCTGGTCGAAACAGCGTCCGCTGGCGTGCTCGTCGACGTTGTCTCGGTCGTTGAAGTGGCGACCGCCTCGGTCGTTGGAGTCGGCACGTCGGTGGTCGACGCAGTCATCGCGAGGGAGGTCGACGAACGGTCGATCTCGTTTGCTGCTGCTGTACTCGTCTGGGCTTCATCGAGCAGGGCTTCATCGAGCAGGGCTTCATCGAGTACGGCTTCATCACGCAAGCTCAGCGCTTCGGGAACCTCGCTCGACGAGCAAGCGGAAGCCGCGGCAACGAAAAGGACGAGCGCACAGAGGATTCGAGACACCTAGTTCTATCGGCTGCATCGAACCAGACTTCAGCAGCTACGAAATCGGCCGTTTTGACTGCCCGGCTGCACGGGGCCGGTAGGCCGCTCAACCCATGCCGGCAAGTAGGCGAGAGCAAATTCGCCCTGCATCACATTTGGGGTGCGTCGGCCATCCAACTCCAGAAGATCTGGATCTGGCCGTAGACGTTTCCAGCAGGTCACGACTACTCGGAGTTTTCCCATGCGTTCCATCCCGGCAAGCCATCGCTCGACCAAGAAGCGCTCGTTGCGTCTCGCCACCGTTTCCATCTTTGGCGCCGTCGCAATGGTCGCAGGCGGTTCAGCAATCGCACCGTCCCCGGCCGAGGCCCAGAGCGCTGGACTGGTCAACCATTGTTGGATCGTCGCTGACCAAAGCGCTGGCACCGGCTCCGACTGGTTGTCGGACTACGATCTGATCACCAACGTCGAGACCATTGCAGGAGCGGGCACCTCGACCTTCAGCGTCGAAGCCATTGCCTACCACTACCCATCGAGCCGCCTCTTCGCCACCGATGCTGGCCAGTTCGGCGAGATCAGCTTGGCCACGGCCGACTACGGCGAGTTCCTGCCGATCGGACCGGGCGCACTCGGCGACGTCGACGGCCTTGCCTTCGATTCGACAACCGGCGTGCTGTGGGCGACCAATCGCACGCTCGGGAGCGACGAGCTCATCCGAATCGACCCAGCGACCGGAACTCAGATCGGCCCAACGGTCACCGTCGCACCAACGACCTACAGCGGTCCGCTGAACAGCGGAGGTTCAACCGTTCTGAGCGACATCGATGACCTGGCCATCAATCCGGTCACCGGAGAGTTCTTCGCCATTGCGAACGGTGCTGGCACGCTGGACATGCTCGTCGTCGTCGACCCCATCACGGGAGCGACCACACCGATCGGCTCACCGGCCGACAGCGGCGTCCAAGACATCGAAGGCCTCGGATTCACCCCCGCCGGTGAGCTCATCGGCACTTCCGGAAACGGTGGAGGCGCTGTTGCGAACTCGATCGTCGACATCAACAAGACCGACGGCTCAGCGTCTGTTCGCAACGACGCCCTGACCTTCGACGATCACGAAGCAGTCGATTGTCTGACCAACGCCTACATCGATCCGTCCATCGGCCTCGAAAAGGCAACGAACGGCCTCGACGCTGACACCGCAACCGGCCCATTCGTGGGTGCCAACGGCACCGTGACCTGGACCTACCGCATCACCAACAACGGCAACCTTCCGCTGTTCGACTTGGCACTCACCGACGACATCGAAGGCGCCGTCACGTGTGCCCACCCCCAACCTCTCTTCCCTGGCGAGTCCACGACGTGCACCCTCACCGCTGCCTCGGTCAAGACCGGCCAATACGCAAACCTCGGCACCATCACGGGTACGCCGATCGACCTCGTTGGCAACGGCCACGTCCTCGACCCCGAGACCAACCAGTGGCTCGATCCATCAGGAACGCCGACCGACTTCACCACGTTCGATCCGGCCGCCAACTCGCCGCTTCCCGTGGTGACCTCCACTGATCCCTCGCACTACTTCGGATCTGTTCCCCAGATCGACATCGAGAAGGCCACCAACGGCGACGATGCCGACACTCCGACCGGGCCGACCATCACCATTGGAGGCCCCGTCAACTGGACCTACACCGTGACGAACCCCGGCAACGTCGCTGTCTCCAACGTGATCGTCACCGACGACAACGGCACCACCGACCCCGCCGATGACATCGTCCCGACTTACGTCTCCGGCGACACCAACGGCGACAACCTCCTCGACGTCGACGAAACCTGGACCTACACCGCCACCGGAACCGCTGTTGAGGGACAGAGCTCCAACAGCGCCACCGTCAACGGCACCGGACCAGAAACCACCAACCCCGACGGAACCACCGCTCCAGGCACCCCGGTGACTGACGAAGACCCCTCGCACCACATCGGCACCCCGGCGCTCGTCGGTGCCGTCTCGATCGAGAAGGACACCAACGGTGTCCAAGCCGATGCAGAGGCCGACAACACCCCCATCGGTGAAGGTGCCGCCGTCACGTGGACCTATGTGGTCACCAACACCGGCGCACTCGACCTCACCAACGTCACCGTCACCGACGACATCGAAGGCCCCGTCTGTGTCATCGAGTCGCTCGCCATCGGCGAGTCGAGCACCTGCACCCTGAGCGGCATCGCTGGCAACACCAACTACCGCAACATCGGCTCAGTCACCGCACAACCCGTCGACGAAGAAGGCAACCCCACCGGCAGCCTGGTCAACGACTTTGACTCGAGCGGCTACGACGTGGCAGTTGGCCCACTGGTCGACGTTTCAGTCGTCAAAACCATCGACGGCACGATCCAGGCGGGCGGCACGGGCACCTATGTGCTCACCATCGCCAACCTGGGCCCTGACACCGCAACGAACGTCACCGTCGTGGACGTCCTGCCAGCTGGCCTGACCTTCTCGTCGGCAACCGGAGACGGCTGGAACTGCACACACGATGCACAAACCGTGACTTGCACCCGCGCCAGCATCACCGTGGGTGAGGCTGTTCCCCCGATCCGGGTGACCGTGGCCGTCGGAAGCACCATGGGCGGCAAGACCATCGTCAACTCGGCAACGGTCTCGGCCGCCGAGACGGACAACGTTCCTGAGAACGACCAGTCGACGGTTTCGGTCTTGAGCACGACGCTTGCAGCTGCCCCGACACAGGCTGCCCCGACACAGGCTGCCCCGGCGCAGGCGACAGCGAACCCCACGTCACGACTTCCACACACAGGCTCGAGCACGTTGGCTCTGTTGCTCGTAGCAACATTCATGATCGCCACCGGCTCGGTGATGCGCCTGGTGCCTGCTCGACGCCGTAACGACTGATCAACACTCGGGTCTGCTTCCCGCAAGCGTGTTGGTCAGCCGAGCGCTCGAAGCACCACTGCGGGAAGTGGCTTGGCGTGCACGATGACCAGCCGATGCGTTGCCCTGGTCACCGCTACGTAGAGCAGGCTCAAGCCGTGCTCCTGGGCCAGGATCGAGGCAGGCTCGACGAGGACAACGGTGTCGTACTCGAGTCCTTTCGCCTCCCAAGGCGTGAGTGCGTCGACTGCTCCGGGAACATCAACACCAATGACCGCGATCCGACCTTCGGGAAGGGTCGCCGTCTCGCGTTCGACGAGTGCCGGCAACGCTGTCGCCACGTCGTTCACGAACTCGACGGTTGGTCGCTCCCCTGTCGCTCGAATCGCTGTCGACGGTCGCAAACTCGGCGCCAAGTCAGCCAGGATCTCCGAGGCCAGAGCGTTCACTTCTGCCGGCGATCGATAGTTGACGGTGAGCTCGGCGTAGGAGTGGTCGGCCAACCGACCGGGAAGGTTCTCCTTCCATGTACCGGGCGGACCGATGCTGCGTTGGGCGAGGTCGCCAACGATGGTCATCGACCCACCGATCGCTCGGCGCTCGACCATTCGCCACTCCATCGGCGTCAGGTCTTGTGCCTCGTCGACGATGACATGGCCATACCGCCACTCGCGCTGACGAGAGGCCAACTCAGCAATCGTGTCACCGGCCTCGTCGACATCGTCGACGCGATCGACTTCGAGTTCGACGAATGGATCGCCATCAGCATCCAGCAACGGCTGGCCGTTGTCTTCGGCTCGAATCGTGCGGTCAGCCATAGTCGAACCTGTCGTCTTCAAGAGTGCGTCGGTCGGTGATGCCGTACTCGCTGCCGTCCGAGCCCATGTCATCGAACATCGGATCGTTCAGACTGACAGCAAACAGCTCGTCGTCATCGTCGTCGTCTTCGTCGAATGCAACAGCCTCGATCTCGGCCGCATCGTCAGCGTCGACTGCCTCGTCTTGCTCGATGCTCAGCTCGAACTCGTCAGCAGCATCGCGCTCCCGCATTCGTTCGGTTTCGGACTGGCCGCCCATCACTCCCCCGACGAGCACGAGAAGTTCATCGAGCAGCGGAATGTCAGCATTGGACCATCGGCGGTCACCGAGCGTGTCCTCCTCGCACAGCGAGCGACCGATCAAGCCCAACTCGTGGCGCCTCAGATCGGTGCCCCGGGCAGCCATGCGCAGAAGCGCTGGTGAAGCGAGCAGGTCGTTCAAGGCCTGCTCTGGGGTGAGGGGCGGCCAATGAGCGAGGAGGAACCGCTCGACTTCAGGTGACGACGAGAAGGTGTCGAGCGCATCCTCGCGGTTGCGGAACGAGGGATCGAACACCGCAGCGCACAACGACTCGATGACGAGCGCTCGGAATGCATCGGCACCCTCGTTGTGCAGGACGTATCGCTGCGACCGCTCGAAGCAGCGATGCAAGCGCTCGACGTCGAGCCGGGCACGAGTGGCCCCGTACCGCACGACCAGTGGCTCGGTCGGGAGGCGCTGGCGATCCGAGATCGCGTTGGCGAGCAACTCCGCCATCGACGCTCGGCCCTTGATCGCAGCCACCTCGGGCGCCTCTTGCCGGCCACGAAACACGCCGGGATAGAGCGCAGGCGCCGTCACCGAGACCACGCCGCTCTCGCCGAGCGACGGCAGAACCCCAGCGATGTAGCGGAGGAACTGCGGGCTCGGTCCAACGATCAGCACACCGGTGTCGGACAACTCGGCTCGCTGGTCGTAGAGCAAGTACGCAGCTCGATGCAGCGCCACGACGGTCTTGCCAGTCCCGGGCCCGCCCTGCACCACGAGAGGTCCGGCGGTGGGTGCACGTACCACGGCATCTTGCTCGGCCTGAATGGTTGCCACGACTGAGCGCATCTGGGACTCGGTCGGCGCCGTCACCGACGCCAACACTGCTGCTTCTCCCCGCAGCCCGTGCTGGCCGATCACACCCTCGAGGTCGAACACCTCGTCGGAGAAGCCGACCAGCTTGGATCGCTCGGTGTCCTCGCCGTAGACCAGATGACGACGAGCCGTCAGCCCGAGGCGCTCGATTGCTGTCGCCCGGTAGAACGGCATGGACGCACGGGCTCGCCAGTCGACGAGCAGAGCTTCGTCACCCTCGATCACGCTGTGGCGACCGATGTACAGGCGCTCACCGTCTTGGTCGGTCATGTGGCCGAAAGCCATTGCTTCGCCGAGAGCTTCGAGGTCACTCGCTCGGCGCACAGCGTGCATCGCCCGGTCGGAGGTCTGACGAACAAGCGCTGCTCGAACCGCGGCGTCGACTTCAGCATCTTCATCGACGAGGTCTCGGATGCCCTCTTCAGTCATCTGGGCGGCTTCGGCCGCCAGGCGTTCGGCGGTGGCGCGAGCACGAGCGATGTGCGCTCGATGCGTGACCAGAATGCGCGCCAGACGTTCACGCTCAGCATCGAGCGGTGATGCAGACTCAGGGGTCGTTGAAGGTGCGGGGGAGGCAGAGATCCCGCCAGGATTCCAGATGTCTGGGCGGATTCCGCCCTCGGGCGTCAGTCCGCCAGAGAACGGCGATCGAATTGCGATCGCACCAGCCAACGAACGATCTTCGGCGACACGTCGTAACGCCGCGACACTTCCATCACATCGACGCCGGCCATCAGCTGGTCGAAGATCTCGGGTGACTCGTCCATGAGGTCGTCACGAATCGTGACGTACTCGAACGCTCGGGCCACGGTGCTTGTTGCACAACCATGTGCCGCTGCAACTTCTGCCCTTGTCATGCCGGAATCGACGTCGCTGGCGATGGCGTCGTAGTCGTAGCGCTTGACCTTCGACACCGAGCCGGCGCGGCGTTCACCGTTGCGGGCTCGTTCGAGAGATCCAGCGGCATTCGCCCTCGCAGCGGTGATCAAGGCGGGGAATCGGTGGCGTTCAGCCACCTTCGCAACCGCTGTCCACAGTCGGAAGGCATGCTCGTGCATTCCTTCGGTTGCGTGCTCACGTGCAGCAACCTTGAGGTCGCCGAGTGTCAATTCGTTGCTCGCCATGTGGAGGTCGATCTCGACTTCGAGAACACCCTTTTCCACGCTGCGATCCAGTGGCTGCAGGGACAAGCGTCCTCGGCCCTTGACCTCGGTCTTTTCATCGAACGAAACCGTCATAGGTCATCATCGGCGCAAGAGAGGAAAATTGAATGGTTGGGCGCTTCCCGTTCATGAGCCGCTTCCCGTTCATGAGCCGCTTCCCGTCATGAGCAAGGTCAGCCAGCCAACATTGAAACGGACACTGCGTGTTGCATCGGACACTGCGTGCGTGAGTGAGGTACTGCAATGTCCTCAGGTCGGCTGAGGTGTTGCCGATAGCTTCTCCATGACCGACCTGTCTGCGATCACTCACCGTCGCGCTCCGGCAAACATCGAAGAGCTCGGTATTCCTCGATCGATGGTCGAGGATCTCTTCATGCGTCGCCTGATGCTCGAACGCACCTCGACCGTCACGAGGGTGTTCCGCGCTCTTGGCATCAACATGTCGATCGGTCGAGATGTCGCAGACGAACTACGAGATCGCCAGATGATCGAGTACCAGGGCTTGGAAGGGCGCGACTATCGAGCCGCCCTCACCGAGGCCGGCACACGAGTCGCCATCGACTGCATGCGGACCACGACCTATGCATCCATGGCTCCGGTCTCACTCGACGACTACACCTCGACAGTGATGAGCCAGCGAGCTGCATCCCTGGTGAACCGAGAGTCGATTCGGGCGGCCTTCAGCGACCTCGTGATCGAAGACCACGTCCTCGATCAGCTCGGCCCGGCGTTCATGAATGACGGGGCCATCTTCTTGTACGGGCCTCCCGGTACCGGCAAGACCAGCCTCGCCGAACGCATGATCCGCATTCACAAAGACGGCGTGCTCGTCCCTTGGGCGGTCACCGTCGACGGATCGATCATCAGCGTCTACGACCCCTCCATTCACAAAGCAGCCGAAGAGCAGCCACCGGATCTGGATCCTCGTTGGGTTCTCTGTGACCGCCCGATCGTCATGGTCGGCGGCGAAATGGACCTCAAGATGGTCGAGCTCGAGTACGACACGGTGAGTGGGGTCTACAACGCTCCCCTGCAGATGCTCGCCAACAACGGCATTCTCGTCGTCGACGATTTCGGCCGTCAGGGGTTTCGCCCGGATGCGCTGCTCAATCGCTGGATCATGCCACTGGCCAGCGGCATCGACTTTCTACGCCTCGGCTCGGGTACGAAGATGACGATCCCCTTCGAGTTGAAACTCGTGGCGTCGACCAACCTCGATCCAAAGGAGCTCGGCGACGAAGCGTTCCTACGCCGACTGCGCAACAAGGTCTACATCGGACCCATCTCCGAGAACGCCTTCAACTGGATCTTGGTCCGGGTTGCCAAGGCAAGCGGTATTGAAGTGAACGCTGATGATGCTGCGCACCTTCGATCCGTCGCCATCGAGAACATCGGCGAGTTGCGGCCGTACTTGGTGGCCGACTTCTGCGAGCTGATGGAAGGCATCTGCGCCTACGAACAGGTCCCGAAGCGTCTCGACAGGGACATGATCGATCGAGTGGCTCAGGTCTACTTCGTCAACAAGACAACCGGCCCAGACCCGAGCCGTAACTTCAACAAGCCACACGAGCGTCCGGCTCCCGTCGAGCACCTCTCGACCACGCCAGCGATGCCGCCGATCTCCGCTCTGACCTCGCTCTGACCTCGCTCTGAGCCGAACAATTCAGCAATCAGCCGACCCAGGGTCACACCAGCCTGCGGTTCGACGATCAAACAGAGGCGAGCGGTTCAGCGATCATCGGCGACAGGTTCGAGAGATCGATCACGGCTCGACAGTTCCGGCAGCGACGCAGGTCTGCTGTTCCAGGAAGTGGTCGAAGCAATCGGATGTCCGAAGCACTGGCCTCCATCGAACACGATGGACAAACCACCGAGACTCGCGCTTCTGAGCGACGCCGATCCGTGGAGTCCTCGGCCTCGGCCGAGCGAAGAGTTTGTTTGGGCACGGGGATGTTCACACCGTCCTCTCGGCAGTTTCTCGACGAACATGAGCCGAACGGCCCACATGGCGGGAGTACTGTTGACTCATGCGTGAGCCAGTGGTCGAACTCATCGACGAGTTCTTCCTCGCCAGGAAGCCGAAAAAGCACTCAGAACACACGCTCGCGGCCTACCAGCGAGATCTCTCCAGTGTCCTCGGGCATCTTGGTGAAGTTCTCGACAAACCAGTGACCGACGTTCTGATCGGTGACCTCGATGTGCGAACGCTCCGCCGTGGCTTCGCTGCGATCTCGCATCAGTCGGCGGCCACGATCTCACGGACCTGGTCGACCTGGAACCAACTCTTCACGTTCCTCGTCGCTGACGGCATCGTCGAGGGCAATCCGATGGCGGCAGTTGAAAAACCCCGGGTACCGAAGTCACGTCCGAAAGCCATCACCGGCGACGACAGCGTCGAACGGCTGCTCCATGTTGCTGCAGCCGGACGAAAGAACGCTCGTGACCCCTGGCCCGAGCGAGATCTGGCGATCGTCGTCACCCTCATCACCTGCGGACTTCGTCTCGCCGAGCTCCTCGAACTCACCATGCGGTCCATCGACGGACCCGAAGACGAGCGGGTGCTCGCAGTCAAAGGCAAGGGCAACAAGGAGCGCACGGTTCCGCTCGAGCCCGAAGTCGAGACGCTCATCACCACCTATATCCTCTCTCGCCTTCGTCGATTTCCTGGGCGCATCGCTGCCGACGCTTCGCTGTTCGTCGACAACCGCGGCGCAGGCATGAAACGCGGCGCACTCCAATACATGATCGAGCAGCTCTATCGCGAGGCTGGTATCCGCAGCCGTGTTCCCTCCGGAGCGCTCGTGCACGCGTTGCGGCACACCTTCGCCACATCGCTGGCCCGCAACGGCGCCTCGGGAACCGAGCTCCAGCGACTCTTGGGACACGAGAGCCTGGCCACCACACAGCGCTACGTCGATGCCACCGCTCGGGAGGTTCGCCAGGCCGCTCGGAGCAACGATGCCTACCGTCTGCTTCCCGATCTGCTCTGAGACCGCAGGCCCTGCCCCTGTGCTGGTGGTCAGAGGTTGGTTTCAGCTACCCGTTTGCGGCAACCTGGCCTGTCCGCGACACCACTAGGAATCCTCATGTCACGCCGCATCGAAATCGAACTCACCAGCAACAAGGGTGATGGCACGTGGACCTGGCGAGCCGCCGGAGCCAAGCAGCCCAAGGGAACGCTTCCTGAAGGCTTGCTCTACGCCGACCCCAGCACGGGTGACGTCGTCAAGGTCGAGGCAGAGTTCCTCCTCGACGGCATCGAGATCATCGAAGTCTTCCCGCCCAAGGCAAAGAAGGCTCGGACCGAGATCCTCGAGATGAAGCCTCGCGAACTGAGTGATGACGAGCTCGTCACCACGACGCGCGTCGCACGCGAAGATCGCGGCGGCGACCGCAAGGGCGGACGCCGTGATGGACGCAAGAACGATCGCGGCGACCGCAAGGGCGGACGCGACGGAGGCCGCGGTCGCAGTGACGGCAACCGCCGTCCTTCCCGTCCCGAGCCAGACCCCAAGCCGAAGCCGAAGCGCCTGCGCCCCAAGCGCGTGCACCGCGACGAAGTGCTCGCTGCGGTTCCCGAAGAGCACCGTCCCATCGCCGAGCAGGTGATGAAAGGCGGCATGCAAGCCGTGCGCGCCGCCATCGAGACCCAGAACAAAGAAGCCAAAGAAGCTGGCACTCCCGAGATCGCTGTGAAGCCCGTCGTGGCCATCGCCGAAGACCTCGTGCCCAAGCTTCGTGGTGCCGAATGGCACGACCGTGCCGATGCCGCCATGGCAGACATCTCCGAACTCGACCTCCGTGACCTTCGTTCGGTTGTCGTTGCCGCTGATGCGGCACGAGGCGACGAAGCCAAGGCGCTTGCTGAATCGCTCCGCACCGGCCTCAATCAGCGTGTCGAGTCAGATCACGAGGCGTGGATCAACGAGCTTCGTGAAGCCGTCGACGGCGGGCGCTCGGTTCGCGCCCTTCGCATGAGCTCTCGCCCAGTGAAGGCCGGCTCGCCACTGCCGAACGACCTCGCCGCCAAGCTCACCGAGATGGCAGTTGCCGGCCTCACCGCTGACACCGGCCAGGATCGCTGGGCCACGGTGGTCGACGCGGTTGCGTTCTCGCCGGTCCGAAACAGCGTCACCCCTGGTGGCATCCCGGCCGAACCCAAAGAAGAGCTGCTCGAGGCCGTGCGCCGGGTCGCCGATCGCGTGCCCGCTATTGCTGCACTGTTCGGCATCGATCCGAGCGAAGCAGCCAAGGCCAAGCGTCGTCGTCCCCCACGCAAGAAGAAGCGCGACGGCAAGGGTGAAGACGGCAAGGCCGGCGATGCCAAAGCTCCGAAGAAGCCGAAGGTCGATCGCCCCGTGCCCGGAGCCGAACCCAAGCCCGAGCCCGCTCCGGAGCCAGCAACCGAAGAAGCGCCCGCAACTGAGGAGGCCGCACCAGTCGAAGAGACCCCGGTAGCTCCCGTTGCAGAAGCACCTGCGACTGAAGAGGCTGTACCAGCAGCCGAGGCTCCCGCCGCCGAGGCCGAGGCTCCCACTGGAGAGCCTCCCACTGGAGAGCCTCCCGCGGCTGGGTAGTCGCTGGCTCCAGCCAACTCATGTGCACTGACGAACGCCGGCCGCAAGGCCGGCGTTGGTGCTTCTGGGGTCATGGGGTCAGGTCTCGTCAACTTAGCTCAGAAGCCAAGCAACCGAGCACGTCCAGTCGGCGAAGTAGAAGTTGAGGAGACCTGAACCCTCTTTACAGGGATTTGTGGACCACGAGCATGCGGGCCTTGAGGCCAAAGCTCTCGAAGAAGTTCTTGGTGTGACGGTCACCCGGCAGGGCGCGGCTGTCGACGCCGAAACATCCCCGCTCGCGTGCGGTGTCCACCACGAGGTTCATCATTGCCTCGCCGATACCCGAACCACGAATGTCGGCGTCCACGGCGAGATCATCGATTCGCGCCAGCAGTCCACCGTCGTCCAGCGTTTCGATCTGGACCACGGCGTACCCGAACACGACATCGTCATAGGTCCCGACCACGGCAAAGCCGTGTTCGCTCGCAATCTGCGCCTCGGCCCGGACACTTGCATCCCCGCCACTCTCGCGTCGCAGGAACAACGATCCGCCTCGTTTGTCTGGCAGGTCGGCAGCGATCGCCGAGGCAATTGCCCCGATGGCTTCGAGATCGTCCAGGCGTGCGGCTCGTGCCTGCTCCATCATCAGCTCGCCTCAGCGAGCGATGCCAGCTTGGCCAGGATCGTCTTACGAGCCCGGTGGGCCGATTCATAGGCCTGCACTCGGCCACGCTGGCTGGGCTCGAGGTCAGCGACGAGAGCCACGATCTGCTTGGCGGTGAGGTCGTCATAGCCAGCGATCGGCAACGGGCGGTCATCCAGAAGTTCTTCAGAATCATCTGCGACCCGGTCAGCGGGGGCTTCGCCGGACGAATCTCGGTTCGGATCGGGGGCAAGCCCAACGCGGGCACCAACGTCGGTGATGCCTTGAGCCACCGTGGACGAAGCCGCATCGATCACGTCTACGAGTCGCCCCTCGACGGTCTTCTGGCCTTGTTTGGCGGCCATCGTGCCGAGGAACTTCGCTATCTGCACCTGACTCTTGCCCCGCTTGATCAGCTTGGGAAGGACATCGTGGTACTCATAGGCCAGACCAACAGGGGCGTAGACGAAGAGCTCCACCAGTTGGTCGATCGGGCGGCGATCGTCTTTGTCGGTCATCGGTGGGTCAGCGAGGGCTCAGCCCAGCGGCGAGCACGGCTCGACGCCGTCGCCCATCGAGCAGGGAGGGAGGTTTTTGGCAGTTGATGAATCACGGCTGACCACGAGGAAGCAGTTCTCACACACGAATTCGACCAGCTTCTTGGCCGGAACATTCGCTGGTCCGTCTTCGTCTTCTTCTTCGTCTTCATCGTCTTCAGCAGCCAGACGATTCTTCAGAATTGCATCGAGGTCCGCTTCGACGTCTTCGGGATCGATGTCTTCGTCTTCATCGTCCTCCTCAGACACCTTCCTGGCCTTCGGACGAGCAGCGTCGTCATCCTCGTCCTCATCATCATCATCGTCGCCCTCGACATCGCCGCCCTCACTGGCGTCGTCGTCGCTGACGAACTCGTCGTCGTCGAGATCTTCGTCTTCGAGATCGTCGTCGAGATCCACTTCGAGATCGTCATCGACCTCTTCGGTGGTCTCTTCAGCTTCTTCGAGATCTTCACTCATGAATGCTCTCTTCGTGGACCCAGGGCGAACGTGGCGGACTCTACACATTCCCTTGGGTTCTGCGCGGTACCCGAGGGGACTTCTGTGTGCCACGCGCCACGCTTCACGAAGCAGCGAAGAACTGGCGGTGGATTTGAACGTTCGCAACGTACTGCACGGTGTCCTCGTACATGATTCCCGCGCGCACGGCCCCAGGGCCCTGGTAATACCCGGCCAAGGCGAGGTCTTCGTCGCCGAGGTAATCGATCAACCAGCGGAGGTAACGAGCGCTCATCCGAATGTTGTCCTCAGCAATCGTGGGATCGAGATTCGGGCGACCAATCAAATCAGAGGCAACCCACGCACTCGTCGCAGGCATGATCTGTCCGACCCCGACCGCTCCCTTGAACGAAACTGCGTCGTTGTTCCAACCGGACTCTTGCCATGCCACGCTCATCACGAGGTCGACGGGGAGGCCATTGGCCTCGCTCCACCGTTCGAACATCGGGATCAGAGCCAGACGCTGCGGCATCGCGCTCAATCGCTCCGGCAACTCCGAATACGAAGCAGTGGTCGGCGAGGTAGCCGACGATCCACCCGGCACGGTCAATTCTTGGCCCTCACGAATTCGGTTCGGATTCGAGAGGTCATTGGCACTGATCAGACCAGCGGTCGGCACTCCGAGACGCTGCGCTATCTGACCGAGGGTGTCGCCGGAACGAACGACGTACATCGAGCTGGAAGCCGGCGTTGCCGCCGCTGCCACGCTGTGCGATCCGTCGCGGTGGGGAATGCTCAATCTTTGGCCGATACGAATTCTGTCGGGGCTGGACAGGTCGTTCTCCGACATCAGCCCGACCACCGAGGCTCCGGTGTCTTCAGCGATCTCTGACAACGTGTCGCCAGGTTCGACGACGTGGGAGCCGTGAGCGGCTGCGGGGGCACTGCTCACGAGCAACGCACCGGCAACGATGCCGGCGACGGCCACCTGGCGACGAATCTGACGCTGCACAGCAATGAAGGTCATGCTCTTCATTCGGCCAACGACAGACTGATATGAGTCATTCGGACCAGTTTCGAGCACTCCCGCACCGCTGCGTGGTCGAACCGCTGCGTGGTCGAACCGATTCGGCTCTCGCAGATGCTGCGGTCTACCCGCGCTTGGCTTCAGCGCGTCGCTCAGCTTCGAGTCGCTCGAGATCAGTCTCGGTCGAGTGATTGACGAAGGTCATCATCTCGGCGATGGCGTGGTGACCGGCGGTCTCGGCAATGTGGCGGTGCATGTCTTGGGCAACGAGGCGGTACGCCGGGTGTCCCTGCGGGGTGCTGCGGAGCTCGAGCATGTGCATAGCTGCACGGGCGTTCAGATTGAAGTTGAAACGAACGTTGTAGGCAAGCGACACGGCGTACGACGCCTGTGGGCCAAACGGCGGCTCCAGAACGTCATACAGCCCTGCTGAGCGCTCCATGGCCTCATTGAACTCAGACGAGAGTTGAGCGTCGTCCACGAGTTCAGGACGAGCGAAACCGTGGTGTGGCGAGAGTTGCTGCCATTCGATCGTGAGAAGACGGTGTCGTTGCAAATCGCGAAAGGCGCCGTAGTCGGCAAGCACGTCGAATCGGTAGAACGGACGCTCGAGAGCGCGGCCTGGGCGGTGGCGACGATTGCGGCGGTCGCCGGTGTAGGCGCGAATCACACGGAGGCGATCCTCGACCGACATGTTTCGAACCTGCTCTTCGATGTCACGCTCGGGCAAGCTCGACGCCGAATACAGCATCGAGGCAACGACCTTGATCTCAGCATCGGGATCGAAATCGACGAGGTCGACGCGGGCGGTGGTATCGGGAGTCGCCGACACGTCGAGCAGATCCTCGGCGAGTTCTTCGACCGAGTTGCGGGAGTCAGCAAGGTACTCGCTCCAGTCCCCTCCCCGATCCGGCAGATCGACGCGCTTCACGAACGAAGGAATCACCTTTCGGAGTTCGGTGAGCATGAGGTCGGCGTAGTGGCGAGCTTCCGGCAGCGGATGGGTCCGCATACGGATCAAGAGCTGTTCGTAGGCCTGCCCCGAGCCGTACATACCGACATTCGATTGTGCTGCTGAGGGAAGAATGCCTCGCACAGCGTCGAGGGCCTTGGCCTTCACCGCTGTTCGGTAGATGAAGTCGCTGTCGCCTTCCCCCTTCGGCGTGGTGGCCTTGACGTGATCGATGACCTTCGGAAGCAGATCTGAATAGGTGTCGAAGATCCGATCGAGGTCACCGACGTAGCGGGTGCCGAGCTCGGACGACAGGATCTCGGGATCGCGGTGGTAGCGGTAGCGACCGTCAGCCCTGCTGTCGTAGGCGATGTAGCGGGTCGATTGCTCGAGATAGGAAGCCAGACGACCCCACTCCAGCACTTTGGTGAGCATGTTCGATGCCTGTTCACAAGCGAGGTGAACACCACCGAGCTGGGCCACCGAGTCATCTCCATATTCGAAGAAGACCTTCTCGTACAGCTCCTCGGCTCTGTCGAGTCCGATCGTGGCATCGATCGTGGCATCGCCAGCAACATCGAGCTCGTGCACGAACTCGTCGACGAACAGTCGACGAAGACTCTTCGCCGATCGGGAGTAACGCGCAAACAGTGCCCCCTTGACCACCTCTGGGAGGTTGACGAGCGCGAAAACGGGCTGGTCGAGGTTCGTGAAGTAGCGACGGAGAATGTCGGCTTCAGCGGGGGTGAATTCTTCTACGACGTAGGCGCCCACGGCGTCAGAGGGTAGTCACACCACCACGTTTGGGGGCGGACCTTCGCAGAACTAACCAACGAGGGTGAAAGCGTCACTTTCCACACGACACACGAGGTGCTTTGCTCTGCCTATTCGACAGCCGTCGATCCAGATCGAGCGTGCCCGATCGAAGGTGTGTTCCCAGACCGGAACTCGCTTCACCGACAGCGCCGGATGGGGCACGTGCACACCGGTCTTGGCCCGTTTCGCTGCCGCCCACAGTTGCCGAGGCGGCAGGGCCCCGATCGTGACATCGAGGAGTCCGTCATTCGGGTGCGAACGCGGACCGAGATAGCGATCATTCAACCAGGCGGCATTCATCACTGCAGCCGAGACGCCCAACCAGCCAGTGCTGCGCGCTATCACGTGGGCGGCGAAGGGCTGCTCTGCTCCCCCGTCCAACGACGCGAAGCCGAGATCCATGGGAAACCACAGCGGCTCTCGGCGGGGGCCATCGCTGAGGCCCAACGTCTGCATCAGGTCGCCAGAGACGGCAGAAACAACGGCTGCCGGGTGGTCATTCACGTATCGAGCAACGGCAGCGTCGTCAGGGAGGACCGACTCGACCCCAACGCCGTGCGACTCGCCCCAGGGTTGCCCCTTCTCGATGGTCATGAGCCCTCCACGTTCACGCTCCGGGGTCGTCCAGATCGAGCATGACATCTGCGTCGACCTCCGCGACGGCGCCGTCTGCATCAGCGCGGTCTGCATCAGCGCGGTCTGCATCAGCGCGGTCTGCATCAGCGCGGTCTGCATCAGCGTCGTCTGCATCAGCGCCGTCGATCATCGACGAAGCAGCGACGAGGTCACGCAAGA
>Ga0114952_1000071_pt1 | contig 122136 bp, 93 predicted proteins | sample SidtaG_2_FD_87303 | JGI IMG/M metagenome (GOLD analysis project Ga0114952, IMG submission 87303) | Marine algal microbial communities from Sidmouth, United Kingdom - Sidmouth_Asex2 metaG | ecosystem: Host-associated > Algae > Red algae > Unclassified | place: Sidmouth, United Kingdom...
ACTGACTCACACCGCGGACGGCATACGGAGTATGCCTGCTACCTTCAAGGCAACCGCCACCCGTGCGGGGCTGCGAAAGTAGCAGGCACACTCCGTGTGCCGTCCGCCAGCAGCCACCGCTCATCAAAAACTCAGGCCGCAAACTGACGCACACCGCGGACGGCATGCGGAGTATGCCTGCTACCTTCAAGGCAGCCGCCACCCGTGCGGGGCTGCGAAAGTAGCAGGCACACTCCGTGTGCCGTCCGCCAGGAGCCGCAGCTCATCAAAACCTCAGGCCGCAAACTGACGCACACCGCGGACGGCATACGGAGTATGCCTGCTACCTTCAAGGCAGCCGCCACCCGTGCGGGGCTGCGAAAGTAGCAGGCACACTCCGTGTGCCGTCCGCCAGCAGCCGCCGCTCATCAAAAACTCAGACCGCAAACTGACGCACACCGCGGACGGCATGCGGAGTGTGCCTGCTACCTTCAAGGCCGCCATGGCCGCGCATCGACCACCCCACCGCCTGCGCCCCCGGCGCAGCCGGGAGCGATCGGAAGCGTCACGGCGGCCGCCGCCGGGGCAGCGCCCGATCGCTGCGCGTCACACCAGGCTGACCGTTCGCTTGCTACTCACCGCCGCCTCGAACTCGCCGAAGAACTTATTCACGATGGTGCGGATGGCCCAGTTGGTGCCGTCGCTCAGGCCGCAGATGTTGTGGCCCGGCATCGATCCCATGCTCGTCGCCAGCTCCAGCAGCATGTCCAGATCCCGCGTCGCGCCGTCGCCGGCCTCGATGCGGGTCAGCATCTTGTAGATCCAGTTGCTGCCCTCGCGGCAGTGGGTGCACTGGCCGCAGCTCTCGTGGCTGTAAAACCGCGCGCAGTTGCGGGCCATCGAGACCATGCTGGTGCGCTCGGGGATCACGGTGATGCAGGCGGTGCCCAGGCCCAGGTTGTTCCACTTCTTGCCGATGTCGAAGTCCAGCTCGACGCCCTGCTCGGCTTCTTCCTGGGAGATCACGCCCATCGAGATGCCGCCGTGGAAATACGCCTTGATCCGCTCGCCGTCGGCGGCGCCGCCGCCCAGCCGCTCGATCACGTCGGTCAGCTTCACGCCCAGCTCTTCTTCGTAGACGCCGGGGCGCTTCACCGGCCCGCTGATGCCGATCAGCTTGGTGCCGTAGCTGGCGGGCACCTGGGGTGGCGCCCCTTCGGGCCGGCCCTTGCCCCGGCTCTTCCAGGCGTCGACCCCGTGCAGGATCACGTGCGGCACGTTGGCCAGGGTCTCGACGTTGTTGATGATCGTGGGCCGCGCGAAGGCTCCGGCAACGGCGGGGAACGGCGGCTTGATGCGGGGCCAGCCGCGCTTCCCCTCGAGGCTCTCGATCAGCGCGGTCTCTTCGCCGCAGATGTAGGCGCCGGCCCCGCGGTGCAGGTACAGGTTGGGCGCGCGGTCGTTGATCTTGCCCATGCGGCTGTGGTCGCCGAATACGCCGTTGTCGTACGCCTCCTGGATCGCCCGCTCGAAGGCGTCGCGGTGGTGGTGGTACTCGCCGCGGATGTAGAAGTAGGCGGTGTCCAGCCGGCAGGCCAGCATGCACAGCGCGATGCCCTCGATGACCGAGTGCGGGTCGTACTGGATCAGGATCTGGTCCTTGAACGTCGCCGGCTCGGACTCGTCGGCGTTGATGCACAGGTAGCGCGGCTCGCCGTCGGGCGGGGGCAGGAACGACCATTTCATGCCCGCGGGGAAGCCCGCCCCGCCGCGGCCGCGCAGCTCGGCGGCCTTCACCTCGTCCACCAGCGCCTCGGGCGTCATGCCCGTTGCCTTGTCCAGCGCGGCGTAGCCGTCCTGCGACACGTAGTCGTCGTAATCGACGTAAATCCTCTCGTTGGCGCTGCCCCAGGGGGCGGTGGGGATGCGTTTGAAAAGCACCGGGGCAGAAAGGGGCATCGGTTCTCGGGGGTCGGAGGTTTTGGGGGCGGCAGAAGGGTCGAGCAATTCTAGCCGCTGCGGGACAACCGGACGTGCCACGGTCTTCAGCCCGTGCTTCGGGTGCTGGAGACGTCGGGATCGCTGGGGTGCGCCACGCGGGGTAACCCGAAGCACGGGCTGAAGCCCGTGGCACGCGGGCCGTGGCACGCGGGCGGGTGCGGGGTGGGGGGTCCCGCCTACTCCCGAGCCGCGAAACTGCGCACCCGGCCGACCTCCACGAAATCCACGTCGCGGGCTTGATCGACCTTGACCTCCCGGTCGGTCTCGAAGATCTCGCCGGGCTGCAGCACAGGCGTGCTCAGGCTCACCGTGGCGAGCACCCGCGCCCGGGACCGGCTCAGGCCGCCCACCCGCTGCCCCAGCGCGACGGCGCCGGTGAACCGCTGCGGCGTGTCGCCATCGTTGCGGAACAGCAGCTTGACCCAGACCGCGTCGTCGCGGTACTCGCTGAAGTTGTAGCCCTCGGTGCGGAGCTTGCCGTCTTCGCCCCGTATCACCACGCGGCCCCGACCCGAGTGGCCGATCAGGCCGAAGCTGTACCGATAGCGGTACGGCACGCTCCCCTCGGCGGTGCCGCGGACCTCGGCGTCGGTGTCGGCGTCGGCGGATGCGGGAGCCTCCGGCGTTTCGGCGTGGGTGGCTTCGTCCGGGTCCGAGCCCGGGGCGTCGGGATCGTCTCCGGCCTGCACCACGGCGTCGGCCGCAAGGCCCGCGGCGGCCAGCTCCGCCCGGCGCAGCCGCAGGGCGAGCAATCGCTCTTCCAGCGAGGAAATGGCCGCGGCCAGTTGCCTGGGATCGTCGGGCAGTTCGGCGTCCGCCACGTCGGTGTCGTCGGCCACCGCGGCCGGGGTCAGCCCGCGTGTCAGCAGCAGGTTCTCCAGCGCGAGGTCCGCCGCCAGTCGTTCGAGCGTGGCCCGCGGAACGGCAGAGAGGTCTGGCGTCGCGACGGGGGGCGCCCCCACCGCCCGCCCGTCCCTCGCCGCGTCGCCTTCGGAGACGGCTTCGCGAGGTTCGGTGATCTCGGTCTCGGCGTCGGAGGCCTCGGCCGTGTCGGTGGAGAGCGGCGCAGCGAGCAGGAGCGCGGCGAGGGCCGCGATTCGGACGGGGTGGATCGGCATGGGGTGGCTCCGGGCGAAGGTCACCGGCCCGGTGACGGGTCGATGATACCGCACGATAGGGAGCGCACGAAATTAATCGTTCGGGGCGGAATCGCGTGGTCGACACGCGTCGCCGCCGCGGAACTCGATCTCTTCGATGGTCGTCCGCCGGAGGGTCACGCCGGGCTCGGGGTTCGATTCCTCGACCGACCGACGCACCTGGGTGGTCGTCGTCTTCGACTCGGCCGCCGGCGTGGTCACCTTGTGTACCGCCAGCCCGGCCTGCCGACAGAGTTTCTGGAACCAGGGCATGGGAGGAAGTATGAAGTGCGAAGTTGGAAGTACGAAGTACGGAAATCGGACGAACGCGTGTCGGCCTACTCCAAGGCGTCGAGCACCTTGCTCACGCCGGCGGCGTCCAGGTTCTCGTGCAGGGTCTCGTTCACCAGGGCACAGGGCGCGCCGCCGCAGGCGCCGATGCACTCGACCTTCATGAAGGTGATGCGCCCATCGTCGGTGGTCTCGCCGGGCTCGATGTTCAGCTTGTCGCGGATGGCGTCGGTGATCTTCGCCTCGTTCATGATCTCGCAACTCACGCTCTGGCACACCCAGACGGTGTGCTTGCCGCGCGGCTCCAAAAAGAACTCTTCGTAGAACGTCGCGGTGTCCATCAGCGTGCTGGGAGACACCTCGATGAAGGCCGCAGCCTCCTCGATCGCCTGGAACGGCAGCCAGCCGTGGTGGTGCTGAATCTCGTGCAGGATCGGCAGGGCCAACGCCGCCCGGGTCGGGTAGCGGTGGGCGTAACGCTTGTTGAACGCCTCCTTGACCTCGTCGGAGAGGTAGGGCTCGTCGCGTCGCTCGATCTGCATCGAGCCGGAGTTCTTAGTGATCCAAGCCATGTGTCGCTTCGCTCCGAAAGTTCGAAGTTCGAAGTGCGAAGTACGAAGTTCCGAAAGCTGAAGTCTCTGACTTCGCACTTCGCACTTCGCACTTCGCACTTCCCTCTACCGGTCCAACTCCGCCGCAATAATGTTCAAACTCCCCAACACCGCCACCGCATCCGACAACAAATGCCCCTCCAGCATCTTCGCGAAGCAGCCGAAGTGCATGAAGCTGCACGCCCGGTGCTTCACGCGCCAGGGCACCGGCCCGCCGTCGCTGACGACGTAGAAGCCGTGCTCGCCGTTGGCACTCTCGATGCAGGCGTAGGTCTCGTTGATCGGGGCCTTCCACTTTCGGTTGGTCATGACCAGCTGGAAGTGCTCGATGAGCCCCTCGATGCTGCCGTAGACCTCGCTCTTGGGCGGCTTGGCGGCCTTGGCGTCGGCGTAGGTGTTGATGGGGCCGCCGGGGATGTGGTCGATCAGCTGCTCGATGATGCGGATGGACTGCTTCATCTCTTCGAGGCGCACCAAGAAGCGGCCCAGCACGTCGCCGGTGGTGGCAACGGCGACCTTGAAGTCCACGGCGCGGGCGCCCTGGCCGTCCCAGTTGTCTTTGAAGCACAGGTAGGGCTCGTCCTTGCGGACGTCGCGCTTCACGCCGCTGGCCCGGGCAACCGGGCCGCTCAGGCCCCAGCTGATCGCCTCGTCGTGGGTGACCACGCCGATGCCTTCCACCCGGTCGCGGAAGATGCGGTTCTTCAGGCACAGCCCTTCGAGGTCGGCCAGGGCCGGGGGCAGCTTCTCGCGGATGATCGACTTGACCATGCGCTTGAAGACCTCCTCGTCGGGCAGGTCCTGCATGGCCCCACCCACGCGCGTCCAGTCGGGGTGGAAGCGCTGCCCCGAGATGTAGTCCATCACGTCCATGATGGCCTCGCGCTCGTTGAAGCCGTAGAGGAAGCCGGTGAAGGCGCCCAGGTCCAGCGCCGCGGCCCCGACGCCCAGCAGGTGGTTCTGGATGCGGCCCAGCTCGCCCAGGATCGTCCGCAGCACCTTGCAGCGCGGGGTGATGTCGATGTCGAAGAGCTGCTCGATGGCGTGGTGCCACGAGATGTCGTTGCAGATGGGGCTGACGTAGTCCATTCGGCTGACGATGGTGACGTACTGGTTGTAGTCCAGCGCCTCGCCGAGCTTCTCGAAACCGCTGTGCAGGTAGCCGATGTGCGGGGTGACGCGGACGACGCGCTCGCCGTCCAGCTCCATCACCATGCGCAGGGTGGTGTGGGTGGCGGGGTGCTGGGGGCCGAAGTTCAGCGTCCAGCGGTCGCCCCCGGCGGTCGGCCCGCGTCCCGGCTCGTCAAGATACTCGGTCGACTCGACGTCGATGTCGATGGGCTTCAGGTCGTAGGGCATGGCGGCGGGTGGGGGTTTCTGCCGGGGGGACGGGTTCGGGTCAGTGTAGGTCCGTGCGGGAGGCGGTGCCAACGGGCGCCGCCAAAGTGAAGAGTGAAAAGTGTGCGGTTGTGAACGACCGGAGGCCGTCTGGAAAATCAGACGCAAGCGGAGGGCTTTTCGTAGGGTGGGTCGAGGCTCGGCGGACCCACCGTGCCGCGGGCCGGGAGCCACGATGCACGCCGACCCCATGCAAACAATCCCAGACCTTGCCCACGCGCAGGGCTTCGTGCTCGCCGGCATCGCCGCGGCCGCCCCCGCCGAGCGGCCCGACGCCTTCCGCGCGTGGATCGCGGCGGGCAAGCACGGCGAGATGCACTACCTCGCGAACCACCTCGACGTCCGCCTGGACCCCGACCAGCTGCTGCCCGGCGCCAAGTCCATCCTCGCCGTCGCCGACCCCTATCACGCGGGTTCAGAGGTCGGCCACGCCGGCGTGGGCGGTACGGATGGGGAGTCGGTTGCGGCCGCCGCATCCACACACGAGGCCCCACGCGGGCGCGTGGCGCGGTACGCCCACGGCGACGACTACCACAAAGTGCTCAAAAAGCGTCTGCACGGCCTGGCCGACGCACTGGCCGCGGCCCACCCGGGCCACACCTTCCGCTCCACGGTCGACACCGCCCCCGCCCTCGAACGCGAGCACGCCATGCGGGCCGGGCTGGGCTGGACGGGCAAGCACACGCTGCTGATCCACCCCCGGCACGGGTCGTACTTTCTGCTGGGGCTGATCGTGACGACGCTGGAGCTGCCCACGACCGCGTCCCGCGGCTTTCCGGCCCCCGCCGTGCCGCCGACCGACCACTGCGCCAACTGCACCCGCTGCATTGACGCCTGCCCCACCCACGCGATCGACCCCGCGGGCTACGCGCTCGACGCGACGAAGTGCGTGAGCTACCTGACGCTGGAGCACCGGTCACCGATCGACCCGGACCTGCACGCGGGGATGGGCAACTGGCTGGGCGGCTGCGACGTGTGCCAGGAAGTCTGTCCCTACAACGCGGTGGCGGCCCGGCAGGACGTAACGCTGCCGGTGCACCCGCGGTACAGGCCGCGCGACGAGGTCGCCGGCGGGCTTCGGCTGATCGACGCGATCCGCTGGACCGACGACGACCGGGCGGCGTCGTTTCGCGGGTCGGCCCTCAAGCGGATGAAACTGGACATGGTGCGGCGCAACGCGCTGATCGCGGCGGGCAACGCATTGGCCGAGCGCGGCGACGCGGATTTGGAGGCGGCGGTGCGGGCGTGCCTCGACGATGCGAGCGAGCTGGTTCGGGTGACGGCGCGGCAGGTGGTGACGCGGCTGGAGGACGAAAAAGGTGCGTAACCCGAAATGCCGTGGATCGCAATCCCGTGGGCAGGACGAGCCTCTGGCGAGCCGCGGGACATGGGACACACGGCTCGCCAGAGGCTCGCCCTGCCCGTTCGCCATCGCGTCCGCCGCAAGGATTCTGTCATCGATCGCGAATCACACCGCAAACGCTTTACAAAAATCGCCCGGCTCACCGCCGCGCGATGACCTGCAGCGCTCGCGCCATCTCGGCGAGGGCCAGCAGCACGACCGCCCCGCCTAGGCTCATGCCCAGCACGACCAACGCGCCGGTGTCGCTGAGTCCCAGCACGCGGGCCTCACGGGCGAGCGCGACGGCACCGACGATGGCGGCGACCCCCAGCACCCTCAGGGGCGGCACGACGCGTGCGAGCGTGCGGTGGGCCTCGGCCCGTCGGCGGAGCGGGCGTTCCTGCCAAGGGCGTTCACGCCAGGCCGCGGCGGCGCGCCGGGCCACGTGCTCCACCCCCGCGGCGGCCCGGGTCAGCGGGCCGGGACCGGCGGCACTCAGGTCGCGGATCTCGGGCACCACGACCCGCCGCGGACGGGCGGGCTTGACCGACGGGCGAGCCGGCGGCGACAGCATGATGGTCGGGGGCTGATACGGGGCCCGCGGCGGGTCCTTCGGCAGCGACGGCCGCGCGGCGGACCGCCGCGACGCCACCGAACGCCCGTGCTTGGCCAGCAGGGCCTTTTTGCGCTCCTCCATCTGCCGGCGGAGCTGCTTGCGTTGCGACTTGCTGAGGGTGGCGGTGGACATGGCGGATTCCAGGGCGGGAGCGGAGGGGGTCCGCCGCGCTATCGGAACGCCGATCGCCCCGGCCGCGGCGAGTGGTGCGCCGCGTCCGATACGGTCGGGTTGATGGGGACGCGCCAGACGGACGCCGCCGGGCCTTCGGCGTCGCGTCAAGACGGATCGCACGCCGCGGCACGGTGGGTCCGCCAAGCCTTGACCCACCCTACGAAAACCGGCCGAGCCCGACGGGTCGCCGGGTCGGCCTTGAAAGTAGCAGGCATACTCCGTATGCCGTCCGCGGCGTCGCGTGGTAGGCCGGCGCGGCGTCGCCGGCAAGTCGCAACCCGCCATGCGTCGCGCGGACGGCACACGGAGTGTGCCTGCTACTTTTTTCGCATCCGGAGCGCGGGCTCAGACCGAAGCGCCGCACCCCGCGCGGTCGGCGCAGCCGACGCGGTCGACGGGTGGGGTGAGTCTTCGAACCCCGCACGGAGGCCGCTCGCGGGCGCAGCCCGCGGCGGACGAGAAGGCGGGTACGCGTTCCGGCTTTGCGGAACGCGTATCCGGCGCCGAGCCGCCGTCACGCCCCGTGCCCCTCGGGGACGCCGACGATGCTGAACCCGCAGTCCACGTGGATCGTCTCGCCGGTCACGCCGGTGCTCAGGTCGCTCAACAGGTACACCGCGGTGTCGCCCACTTCGTCGCCGCTGTTGGCCCGCTTCATGCTGGCGGTGTGTTCCTGATAGGCGATCATCTGGTCCATGCCGCCCACGCCCGCCCCGGCCAGGGTCTTGAAGGGCCCGGCGCTGATGCAGTTCACGCGGATGTTCCGCTCGGGCTTGCCCAGTTCGTAGGCCAGGTAGCGCGTGGTGTGCTCCAGGCAGGCCTTGGCGATGCCCATGACGTTGTAGCCCGGCGTGACCTTCTCGCCACCGTAGTAGCTGAGGTTCACGATCGCGCCGCCGTCGGTCATCAGCGGCATGGCCCGCTGCGCCATGGCCAGCAGCGTGTAGGCACTGGTGTCGATGGCCGACAGGTACGTCTGACGCGGGGTCTGGTGGAACATGTCCGGCTTCAGGTAGTCCTTGTCGGCGAAGGCGATGCTGTGAACGATGAAGTCCAGCGTGCCCTCGTCGGCCTTCCACTTGTCGAACACCGCGTCCAGGCTGGCATCGTCGTTCGCGTCGCAAGGCACCAGCCAGGGGTCTTTGACGCCCAGGCCCTCGGCGGCCTTGCGCACGCGGTGCTCCATCTTGCCGATGGGCAGGTAGGTGAAGCCCAGCTTCGCGCCCTGGCCCACCAGCTGCTTCGCGATGAAGTAGGCGTAGCTGCGCTCGTTGGCGATGCCGAAGACCAGACCCTTTTTCTGAGCCATTAAGTTGCCGTCCATCAGACCCATGAGAAGACTCTTTCCTGCGTGTTGTGCGTGGGGGAAGCGACGCGTGGTGCGCGACGCGGGGCCGGACAGATTAACAGCCCGCCCACGGCTAGCATGACCCCCGTGCGTTGGATCGCCCCCCTGCTGATGCTCGGCGGATTGCTGCCCGCCTGCGACCGCCCCCCGCCCGCGACGCCCGCGCAGGTGGTGGCGCTGCTCGACACCCCCCTGCCCGAGGCCGCCGCCGCCGCCCGGGTGCAACGCGGTGAGGGGCTTTTCTACACCAACAGCTGCTCAAACTGCCACGTGCTGGAGGGGCCGACCCGCGGGGCACCGCGGCTGGCCCGCCTGTACGACGCACCCGCCGAGCTGATCGGCGGCGAGACGCGGCCTCGCGACCGGGCCTACCTCGCCCGCTCGATCCTGTCGGCCCAGGACCATGTGGTTGCCGGGTATGCGCAGCAGATGTCGGTGTACCGCCACCTGCCGGCGGAGGACGTGGCGGCGCTGATTGCGTTTCTGGAGACGTTGTCCCCGCCGGCCGACCAGCCCGGCGCGACCGGCGGCAGGCTTCCCGGGTGACCGAGTAACGGCCGCCCCGGTCAAGAACGCCGTTCGCCTCCGCTGCCAGACTCGCATGCCCGAACCCCGGTCCCTGCCGGCCGGGCGCACGCCGATCACGCCGCCTCCGCGCAGCGGCCGATAGAGCGGTACCGAGCGTGTCCCGGATCACGTCGCGTGCTGGCACCACGCTTGCATCCCGTACAGCCGGTGTCCGGCGCGAGAAAGCCGCGGCGCTATACTCGGGCAAGGCGACGTGATCGCCCCGTCCCGCGGCCCCGAGCGCCGCCGGGGCGTCAAAGATGCTCCCCGAGACGACCCGGGCGCCCCCCCCCTCGCCCCCCACGCTGCTCCTGACTAAGAGGCACCATGTTCGAACGATTTACCGACCGCGCCCGCAAAGTGATGGCCCTGGCCAACCAGGAAGCCCAGCGCTTCAACCACGAATACATCGGCACCGAGCACATCCTGCTCGGGCTGGTCAAAGAAGGTTCGGGCGTCGGGGCCAATGTGCTCAAGAACCTGGAGGTTGACCTGCGCAAGGTGCGCCTGGAGGTCGAGAAGCTGGTCAAGTCTGGCCCCGACATGGTGACCATGGGCAAGCTGCCGCAGACCCCGCGGGCCAAGAAGGTCATCGAGTACGCCATCGAAGAGGCCCGCAACCTCAACCACAACTACGTGGGCACCGAGCACCTGCTGCTGGGCCTGCTGCGTGAGCACGAGGGCGTGGCCGCCCAGGTGCTGATGAACCTGGGCCTGAAGCTGGAGGAAGTCCGCGAAGAAGTGCTGAACCTGCTGGGTGCCGGCGTCGAGCCCGAAGAGGCCACCGGCGGCGACGACAGCGGCTCCGAAGAGTCCGGCGGCGGCCGCCGCAGCGGCAAGGGCAAGCCCAAGAGCAAGACCCCGGCGCTCGACAGCTTCGGCCGCGACCTGACCGAACTCGCCAAGGAAAACACCCTGGACCCGGTCATCGGTCGGGCCGACGAGATCGAACGGCTGATCCAGATCCTGTGCCGCCGCAGCAAGAACAACCCCGTGCTGCTCGGCGAGGCCGGCGTGGGCAAAACCGCGATCGTCGAGGGCCTGGCGCAGCAGATCATTAACCAGGAAGTGCCCGAAATCCTGATCGACCGGCGCATCGTCGTGCTGGACCTGGCCATGATGGTGGCCGGCACCAAGTACCGCGGCCAGTTCGAGGAACGCATCAAGGCCGTGATGAACGAGGTGCGTCGCGCGAAGAACGTGCTGCTGTTCATCGACGAGCTGCACACCCTGGTCGGCGCCGGCGGAGCCGAGGGCGCGATCGACGCGTCCAACGTGCTCAAGCCCGCGCTCAGCCGTGGCGAGATCCAGTGCATCGGCGCCACCACGCTCGACGAGTACCGCAAGTACATCGAAAAGGACGGCGCTCTTGAGCGTCGCTTCCAGACCATCATGGTCGAGCCGCCGAACAAGACCGACTCGATCGCCATCCTCAAGGGCCTGCGCGACCGGTACGAGAGTCACCACCGCGTGAAGATCACCGACGCCGCGGTCGAGGCCGCGGTCGAGATGAGCGAGCGCTACATCACCGCCCGCGTGCAGCCCGACAAGTCGATCGACGTGATCGACGAGGCGGGTGCCCGCATCCGGCTGAAGTCGATGAGCAAGCCCCCGAACATGGCCGATCTGGAGGCCGACATCGAGCGGCTGAGCGTCGAAAAGGACGAGGCCGTGCGCGCCGCCGACTACGAACGCGCCGCCGAGCTGCGCGACCAGGCCGAGGGCCTGCGTCGCGAGAAAGAACAGATCCAGCGCGACTGGCGGGCGAAGGCCAAAGAGGTCGACGGCATCGTCGACGAAGAGGTCATCGCCGAGGTGGTCAGCAAGATGACCGGCGTGCCGCTGACCCGGCTCGAGAAGGCCGAAACCGAGCGGCTGTTGCAGCTCGAAGACGAGCTGCACAAGACCGTGGTCAGCCAGGAAGAGGCCATCAAGGTCATCAGCAAGGCCATCCGCCGTGCGCGGTCGGGCCTCAAGGACCCCCGCCGCCCCATGGGTTCGTTCATCTTCGTCGGCCCCTCGGGCGTCGGCAAGACGCTGCTGAGCAAGGCACTGGCCGAGTTCATGTTCGGCGACGCCGACAGCCTGATCCGCATCGACATGTCCGAGTACATGGAGAAGCACAACGTCAGCCGCCTGATCGGCGCACCTCCCGGGTACGTGGGCTACGAGGAAGGCGGCCAGCTGACCGAGCAGATCCGCCGCCGGCCCTACGCGGTGGTGCTGCTCGACGAAATCGAGAAGGCCCACCCCGACGTGTTCAACATGCTGCTGCAGGTGATGGAGGAGGGCGAGCTCACCGACTCGTTCGGCCGGCACGTCAGCTTCCGCAACGTCATCCTGATCATGACCAGCAACATCGGCGCCGACCTGATCAAGAACAAAGCCGGCTTCGGCTTCGGCAAGGTCGACGAGAACGCCGACTACGACAAGATCAAGAAGACGCTGATGTCCGAGATCGAGCGCTACTTCCGCCCCGAGTTCATCAACCGGCTGGACGACACCATCGTGTTCCGCCCGCTGGACAAGAAGGACCTGGTGGGCATCGTGGACTTCGAGCTGGGCAAGGTACTGGCGCGGCTGGTCGAACGCGGCATGAGCTTCGAGCTGGACCAGAACGCCAAGGACTTTTTGATCGACAAGGGCTACAACCCCGACTTCGGCGCCCGGCCGCTGCGACGCGCGATCGAGCAGTACGTGGAAGACCCCTTGAGCGAGTCGATCCTGCGGGACGAGTTCCGCGACGGGCACCTGATCAGAGTCAGCAAGCACGAAGAGAAGGACCACCTGACCTTCGTGGCCGAGGACAAACCGGCCGAGGACGAGGCGACCGACTCGGATGCGGACACCCAGCCGGCCGAGGCGGGCGCCGAGGGCTGAGGACTGAAAGCCGCGGCGTGGCTTTGCACGGCTTCAAAACGCGAGGTTTTCGTGCAACCGCGGCTTGGGCCGCGGTTTTTATTTGGACCGACCGCATCGATTCGCGAGGCCCGCCGCGGGTCCCGGCAGGGTCCCTGAATGTCGGGATTAACCCCCAAGCCCTTTCGCGGGCGTTAACTCCGGGTCGGGGGCCGACGATACACCCCGCGGAGCGGCCGCCTGGGGAGGTCAGGCCGCCCCCCGTGACAGACCGCATACCCCATGAACGATGAACTTCTTGAACGCGTGCTCTCCTCGCCCCGGCTGCCCAGTCTGCCCGCGGTTGCGCTGAAGGTCATCGAGCTGGTGCAGCAGGAGGACGTCGAGCTCGACGCCATCGCGGCCGCGGTGCAGAACGATCCCGGCCTCACCGCGCGAATTCTCAAGACGGTGAACAGCAGCTACTACGCGCAGGCCGGCACCGTGACGGGCGTCAACCAGGCACTGGTGATCCTGGGCCTGCGGACGGTGAAGACCGTCGCGCTGGGTTTCAGCCTGGTGCCCAACCTGCAGAAGCAGACCGAGGACGGCGAGGGCTTCGACCACATCAGCTACTGGAAGCGTTCGTTGCTGAGCGCTACCGCGGCGAAGATGTTCGCCGACAACGCCGGCAGCCGCTTTACGGAAGAAGCTTTCCTGGGTGGCCTGCTTCAGGACATGGGGATGATCGCGTTGCACCAGGTCATGGGCGAGGACTACGAGGCGGTCACCGAAATGACCGGCGGCCACCACACCGCCCTGGCGTCGGCCGAGGAACGCCGCCTGGGCGTGACGCACGCCGAGGTCGGTGCGCGGCTGGCCCAGTCATGGAACCTGCCCGCGCTGCTGAGCCACGCCATCCGCGGCCACCACACACTGCTGGACGGACCCGTCGACCCCGCCGCCGACAACGCGCAGGATGTCGCGGACTTTGTCGCACGCTGCGTGGCCATCGGCAACCTGGTGGCCGAGGTGTTCGTACGCTCCGCCGCGGTGTCGGGCGAGGCCCTCAAGCGCCTGCAGGACCGCGCAGAGGTGTGGTTCGGCCTGGAGCCCGACGCCACCGAGCCGCTGCTGATGCAGATCCACGAGGTGACCTCGGAGATGCAGCGTTTGTTCGAACTGCCCGCGGGCAACCTGGGCGATGCGGGGGAAATTCTGCAGGCCGCCAACGAGGCGCTGCTGAAGCTCAGCATGCGGCAGCACCAGCAGACGCGGCAGCTGCTGGAGGACGCGACCACCGACGCCCTGACAAAGCTGTTTAACCGGCGTGCGTTCGACTCGGACCTGGCCAACCGCTTCAAACTGGCCCGGGTGGGCGCCCCCCTCTCGGTGATCTTCGCCGACGTGGACCACTTCAAAACCTTTAACGACAGCCACGGCCACGCCGTGGGCGACGCGGTGCTGATCGCCTTCGCGAAAACCCTGAAGGAGGCCGTGGGCGTCGGGGGCACCGTCTACCGACACGGCGGCGAGGAGTTTGCCGTGCTGTGCCCCGGGGTGACCCGCCGTGTGGCCGCCGAGCTGGCCGAGCGGGCCCGCCGCGCGGTGGAGACCACCTGCTCGGTGCCCAGTGACACCGGCGCCAAGCTGAGCGTCACGTGCAGCCTGGGCGTGGCCACGCACGACGGCGGCTCCTTCTCCCGTACCGAGGTGCTGATGAAGGCCGCGGACCGCGCGGTGTACGCCGCCAAGAACGCGGGCCGCAACCGCGTGCGGGTATTTACCCCCCACCACGAGGCCGCCGCCGACGCGGCGTAGCCGCACGGCCGCTCGGCGCCACCCCCGCGTTCCGCAAAGCCGGAACACGGAGGCGCCTTCTCGACGGCCGCCGCCGGACGGCGGGTGGGACAACCCCGTTGACTGCTAAAACCAAGTGCCTTGCGCAGGGTGGGTCAAGGGCCGCCGGACCCACCGTTGACCAACTCCGCGGGGCCTTCGGCGACGCGTCACCGGGTAACAGCGCGCCGCGGCACGGCGGGTCCGCCGAGCCTTGACCCACCCTGCGAAAACCGCCCGGCCGTGGTCGGCCCCGAGATTAGCAGGCACGCTCCGCGTGCCGTTCGCCGCGGTGTCGTGTTGCTCGCGCGACGGTTCGTTTCGCGTGGAGTCGAGAGCCACGGCACGCGGAGCGCGCCTGCTACGCTCGGCGGGCGGCGCCCGCGGCGGACGAGAAGGCGGGCACGCGTTTGGGCTTTGCGAAACGTAAGTCCGGCGCCGAGCCGCCTCACCGCGCAGCGGTGCGGCGCTCGAGCAGCAGCTCCGCGATCTGCACGGCGTTGAGCGCCGCGCCCTTACGGATCTGGTCGCCGCACACGAACAGGTCCAGCCCCCGCCCTTCGGGCTGGCTGAGGTCGCGCCGCACCCGGCCCACAAACACGTCGTCCTGGTGGCTGGCCTGCAGCGGCGTGGGGAACACGTTGCCGCCGCGGTCGTCTTGCACGGTGACCCCGGGCGCATCGGCCAGCAGCTCCGAGGCCTTCTGCTCGGTGATTGGATCGCGGAAGGTCAGGTTGATGCTCTCGGCGTGGGCCCGCATCACCGGCACGCGGATACAGGTGGCGGTGATTGCGGTGCGGATCTTCTCGGGCGGCGCGCCCGAGCCGCGCTCGGCGTCCTGTGACCAGATCTTGTGGGTTTCGTGCACCATTTTCAGCTCTTCTTCGTTGTAGCCGCCCATCCGCACCGGGCTGTTGTGGCTGAAGAGGTTAAAGGCGTACTGCTTTCCAAAGACGTCCAGGGTGGTGACCTCGCCCGTCCCGCCAGGGGAGGTGAGCGCTTCGCGCGTCTGCTGCTCGAGCTCGCGCATGGCGGCGGCGCCGGCGCCGCTGGCGGCCTGATAGGTGCTGACGACGATCCGCTCGACGCCGGCAAAGCGGTGCAGCGGGTGCACGGCCATGAGCATGAGGATGGTCGAGCAGTTGGGGTTGGCGATGATGCCGGCCTTCAAGTCATCTTTGCCGCCGCGACGCAGGCCGATGCCGGCCTGCGCAACCGCGTCGGGGTTGACCTCGGGCACGACCAGCGGGACGCCGTCGCTCATGCGGAAGGCCGACGAGTTGTCGACGACCACGGCCCCGGCCATCACGGCGCGCGGCGCGAACTCCCGGCTGATCGATCCGCCGGCGCTGAACAGGGCCAGGTCCACGCCGTCAAAGCTGTGGGCGTCGAGGGCCTCGACGGTCAGGGTCTGGTCGCCGAAGGCAAGCTTTTTGCCGGCCGACCGCGGCGAGGCCAGCAGCTTCAAGCCGGCCATCGGGAACGCGCGCTGGTGGAGCACCCGCAGAAACTCCTCGCCCACGGCGCCGGTGGCGCCGACGATCGCGACACGGGGGGCGCGGGCGGGCGAGGACGTCGGGGAGGCTTCGGGGGGCATGGGCGGCTCGGGTGGGGACGGGTCGGGGTCGCGATCGGGCGTGGGCGCCCCCCCGCGGGGGAAGTCGCATTCGGGGCGGAGAGCTTAGCAGCGTGGCTCCGGTGGGCCGCCACACGTCGAATCCCGGGCGGGGTCGTCCAAGGGGCGGGCTACACTCCACCGATGCCCGGCTTCTCCTTCTCAATCAGGCGGATTCGCCGCAACGACGTGCGGGTCTGCCCGGCGGCGGGCCGGCGGGCCGGACGCCGTTGCGCAGCCCTCGCCGCGCTCGTGGGGCTGGGCGCCGTCCCGGTGGCGTCCGCGGCGGTCTACCTTGAAGACTCACCCGACGCGGTTCAGCGGGCCCGCCGGGCGCAAGAGCATCTGGACGCCGGCCGGCCCGGCGAGGCCGCCGCCCTGTTGCAGAGCGTGCGCGTGGAGTTCGGCGCCCGGCTGATGGAGCGGGAGCCCGGGCTCTACGTCGACGCCGCCCGCTGGGTCGGGCTGCGGCTGCGTGACGACCCCGCACTGCGGGCGGCTTACCGCAACCGCTTCGATGGCGAAGCCCGGCGGGCACGCGACGCCGCCGGCTCCGGCGGCGAGCGCGTGGCGCTGACGGCTCTGGCCGGGGTGGCGTGGCGCTACGCCGGTTCGGGGCCCGGCCGCGACGCCGCCCTGGATCTGGCGGCCCGACATGTGCGTGCGGGACGCGGGGCGGAGGCCCGGGCGGTGCTCGACGAGCTCGCCGGCCTGAACGAACTGCGCGACCCGAGCGGACGCCCGACGGGCACCCCCCCCGAGCCCGCCGCCGCCGCACGCCACCGCACGCTTTTAGCCTGGGCCGCGGCGCTGTGCGGCGACGCGGTGGGCCGCGACGCGGCGCTCGCCGGGCTGGCCGCGGTCGCGGGCCCCGAAGCAGCCGCCGCGCTCGCCCGGCAGATGGTTTCACCCCTTGCGGCGGCGGCACCCGGGGCCGAGTCCGCCCGCCACCCGCTCGCACCGCGGCCGCTCTGGCGGGTGACGCTGGCCGAGCCGGAGCCCGCCCAAGAGGCGTCGGTGCCCTACCGCGGCTACGCCGCGGCCCACGGCAACTCCCCCGCCGAGCTGCGGGCGGTGGCACGGGGCGACCTCATCCTGGCCAACGACACGCAGCGGGTCTACGCCCTGGACGCCGTGTCGGGGCGGCTGCGGTGGAGTCACGCCCCCGCCGCCTCCGCCGCGGAAGCGGATCCCGAGGCCGTCTGGCGCGGCGGAGGTGCCGTGCGGACCCTCCCCGATGCGCGGGCCGTGGCGGCCCAGGGACGGGACGCCTTTGCCGTGCTCGGCTCGGTGCAGACGATCCGCGGGCGACGGGGGCTGGATCCGGTGACCCCGTCCAGCGTGCTGGTGTGCCTGGACACCGGCCGCGGCGACGCCGTGTGGACCGCCCGCCCCGGCGACGTGGACGCGGTGGTGGCGCGGGCGTCGTTCCACGGCACGCCGCTGCTGACGCCCGAGCTGGTGATCGTGGCCGCCCGCCGCAGCCAGGTGTCCAGCTTCCAGGACTCCTACCTGATCGCCTTCGACCGCCGCACGGGCGTTCCGCGCTGGCGCCGACACGTCGCCAGCACCCAGGGCTCCGAGCCCCGGCGCGGCGGCGGCGTCCTTTCGTCGCTCAGCCTCGACCCGGACCGGGGGCGGGTGTACTTCTGCGACAACCTCGGGGCGGCCGCCGCCCTGAGCGCAGCCACCGGCGAGGTGCGCTGGCTGCGGGTGTTCGACGACGCGGACCGGAACGCCGACACGCGGCGATCCGGCTTCTCACCGCTGGCCCCCGACGCGGCGCCCACACCGGTTCGCGACGGCGTGCTGCTGCCGGTCCGACACGGCGAGGCGTACGGGCTGCTGCTGGACGCGGACACAGGACGCACCCGCCGCGCGCTGCCGACCCCGTCGCCGCTGGACGGGCTGACGGGCCTGCATCCCCTGCCCGGCGGGGACGCGTTGGTGTGCGTTGCGGGCGGGACGGTCCGGCGTCTGAGCGGCGACGACCTGACCGAGCGGTGGGCGTACGCCGGCGGCGGGGCCGGCGTCGCGCTTGCGGAGCGCGGGACCGGTTCGAGCGGCCAGGACGGGTTGCTCTGGCTGCTCGACGACGACGGTCACCTCACCGGCCGGGACGCGGACACGGGCGCGATCCGGCGCTCGGTCACGCTGACCGCCCCGGGGGCCCTGGTGCCTGTGGAGCACGGCGTGGTCACCGTGTCGGGGCGCTCCTTCGCCAGCTACACCCCCTGGCCTGCCGCGTACGCCACGCTGCGGGCGCGTGCCGCGCAGCACCCCGCCGACGCGGGGGTCGGGCTGAGCATGGCCACGCTCGCCCTCAACGCCGTCGACGGGCCGCGCGTCGGAGGCCGACTTTCCGGCGACACCGACGCTGCGCCCGAGGCCCCTTCCGCAAACGACCCCGAAGACGACCCCAACGACGACCCCGCCGGCGCCGTGCTCCGGGGGATCGACCACGCGCTGCGCACGCTCGACACCGACGACGCGGGCGACGACACCCCGCGCGGCCGGGCCGCGACGCTCGACGCGCTGCTCGCCCTGACCGAGCGCGCCGCGGGCACCCTCGACGCGGCCGACCTGACCCGGATTTTCGACCGGTTGGCGGGCGCCGCCCGCAGCCCCGAGGAGCTGCTCAGTTACACGCTGGCCCGGGCCGGCGCCGCGGAGCAGGGCGGGCGCCCCGCCGAGGCCGCCGACCTGTACCAGGCCGTGCTCGACCACGACGCCCTTTCGTCCGGGCGGGTGCGCCGCCGGGGGGTGGCCCGGCGCGGCGGCGTGGTCGCCCGCCAGGCCCTCCAGGAACTGATTGCCCGCGCGGGCCCGGGTGTCTACGCCGCGCACGCCCGTCGGTCGGCCGCGGCCCTGGCCGAACTGGACCGCCGCCACGACACCGACCCGGCTCCCTACCTCGCGCTGGCCCACCGCTACCCCTTGGGCGCCCCCGCCGCCGAGGCCCTGCTGAAGGCCGGTCGGCTGCAGGCGGCCGGCGCCGCCCCGGCCGCCGCCGCCACCACCTTGCGGCGCAGCTACCGGCTGTCGGTCGACGATGCGACGCGGGCCGAAGCGGCGTCAACGCTGGCCCGGCACTACGTGGCGCAGGGACGACCGGGCGCCGCCGCCCGATGGCTGGCCCAGGTCGACCGAGACGGCCCGAGACTGCGGCTGACCCGCGACGACGACGCGCCGGTCACCGCCGCTCGCTGGGCCGCGGAACTCGCCGGCCACCCGGACCCCGTATCCGGCCCGCGGCTGAGCCTTCCGCTCGGCCCCGCCGTCATCCAGCCCGGACGCCTGCTGACCGCCGCCGAGACGCACGGAGGCACACCGCGGACGCCGACCGCCGGTGGACCACGCGTGCTGCTTCGCGGGCCCGAGCCGGGCGTGCTGGCGTTGTATGACACGGCCTCGCCCGCGGCCGCACGCTGGCGTATCGAGGACGACGACCGGGGCAACGCGCTCGCCGACCTGGGCGCCGACACCGCCGTGCTCTGGTCCGCCGCCGCGGGACGCGTCACCGTCCGCGCCGTCGCCGACGGGGCGGAGCTGTTCCCCCCCGTGGCCACCGAGGAGCTGCTCGCCGAGCTCGGTGAGGGCGGCCGAGTCGCCGCCGCCCGCCGCGCCGCGGCGGGGGCGTCCATCGCGATGATCGAGGGCGACTTCAGCCGCTCCACCGCCGAGTCGCGCAAGCAGCAGGCCCAGCTGAGCGACGCCCGCGACGACCCGCCCCGGGTCATCGCGGGCGAAGCCGCCGTGGCGGTGCTCGACGCGGTGGGCCGGGCCGCCGCCTTCGACCGCTATACCGGTGTCGCTCTGTGGCACCTGGAGCTGCCGATCGAGTCGGTGCGGTGGGCCCGGGTTGTCGACGGACTGCTGCTGATCGGCGGCCTGCGGGGGGCGGGCACCGGGGCCGAGGCCGGCGTGGTGCTGGCGCTGGACCTGACCACCGGCCGGACCCACACGCCGGACCTCGAAGACCCGGCCCCCCCGCTGTGGGCCGGCCTCGGCCCGCGCGGCGACATGCTGGTGCTGCGGGCCGGCGAACTGTCGAGCCACGACCCCCGGAGCGGGGCCGTCCGGTGGCGAGCGGACTTCGACCCGCTTGCGGGTCCGGCCCGGGTCCGCGTCGCGGCCGCCACGCTGGCGGCGTCCGACGGCATCCGCCTGGTGACGGTCGACCTGGATCACGGCGCGGTCACCGGACAGACCGCCGGGCTGCTGGCCGGCACCCGCCTGCTGGCCGGCCGCGACCGGCTGCTGCTCGACCACGACCGCGCCGGGCTGACCGCACTGCACCCCGACGCCCGCACCGCGTGGCGCAGCGCAGCCGCCGAAAACCGCAAAGGCCCGGCCGCGGTCGCCCTGCTCGACGGTGCCGTGCTGGTCGCGGCCACCGCCGGAGACCGGGGAGCCCCGACGGTGGAGCTGTTTCGGCTGGACCTCGCAACCGGACGTATCACCGACCGCCAGCTCACCGGGCTGTCCGCCCGGCTGCTGGCCCCGGACCGCCTGGCCGTGGTCGACGACGCGCTGCTGCTTACCGACCGCGAGCAGACCCTGATCGTCCCGGGCGCGGCCGCGCCGCGTCGGGGCCCCAACTAGACTGCGCCCCCTCGGCGCTCCGACACGCTCCGGACGCAAACCCGCCGCCCCACCGCCCCCTCCGACTCCCCGAGCCACGACCATGCCCGCTTCCGATCACTCGTCCGGCCCCGCCACCGCCGCCCACCCACTCGCCGCCCTCGCCGCCACCGACCCCGAAGTCGCCCGCCTGATCGAAGCCGAGACGCAGCGGCAGGACCACACCCTCGAACTCATCGCCAGCGAGAATCACACCAGCGCCGCCGTCATGGCCGCGCAGGGGTCGGTGATGACCAACAAGTACGCCGAGGGTTACCCCGGCAAGCGCTACTACTCGGGCTGCGAGCACTACGACACCGTTGAAAACCTCGCGATCGAACGCGCCAAAGAGATGTTCGGCTGCTCGTACGCCAATGTGCAGCCGCACTCGGGCGCCAGCGCCAACTTCGCCGTGCAGCTCGCCCTCTTCGACCCCGGCGACACCTTCGCCGCCATCGAGCTCTCAGACGGCGGGCACCTCACCCACGGCAGCCCCGTCAACATCAGCGGCAAGTGGCTCAACCCCGTGACCTACAACCTGGTCACTGACGAGAGCAAAGACGACTGGGGCCACCTGGACTACGACAGCGTCGACGCCGTGTGCGCCGAGCACAAGCCCAAGGTGCTCATGTGCGGATACAGCGCGTACCCGCGCACCATCGACTTCGCCCGCTTCCGCGCCATCGCCGACCGCCACGGCGCCCTGCTCTGGGCCGACGTCGCGCACATCGCCGGGCTCATTGTGGGCGGCGCCCACCCCAGCCCCTTCCCGCACTGCCACATCGTCACCACCACCACGCACAAGACGCTGCGTGGCCCCCGCGGCGGGCTCATCCTCGCCGACGCCGACACCGAGTTGCCCGAACGCCTGCAGAAGAAAGCCACGCTCGACCGCCGTCTCAACACCGCCGTGTTCCCCGGCACCCAGGGCGGCCCGCTCATGCACGTCATCGCCGCCAAGGCCGTCGCCTTCGGCGAGTGCCTGCAGCCATCGTTCAAGACCTACGCCGCCGACGTCGTCGCCAACGCCGCCGCGTTGTCGAAGGCGCTGATGGACAAGGGCTACAAGCTCGCCAGCAACGGCACCGACAACCACCTGCTGCTGATCGACCTGCGGCCCACCGACCCGGACCTCACCGGCAAGGACGCCGCCGCCTGGCTCGAAACCGCCGGCATCATCGCCAACATGAACACGGTGCCCAACGAGACCCGCTCGCCCTTCAAGACCAGCGGCCTCCGCCTGGGCACGCCCGCGCTCACCACCCGCGGGCTCAAGCAAGACGCGATGGTCGAGGTCGCCGCGCTGATCGACCGCGTGCTGACCAGCAAAGGCGACGCGGGCACCCTCGAAGCGGCCCGCCACAACGTCGTCGCCCTGTGCGAGCGTTACCCCATGCCCCACTGACGGCCGCGCGAAGGCTGACGCATGACCGTGCGCGTAAGACGGGTCCAACACCCTTTTCTCAAAGCAGAAAAGGGTATCGGACCCTGAAGCCCTAGCCGTGCGGGGTTCGAGCGTCCACTTGCCGCGGCGCTGACCCGAGTGCTCCGGCGTTCGGCGGCGCCCACCCCTGCCCAACGCTCCTCCGGTGCGCGGGTTATCATTGGATCTACTGATACCTACCCCCCGCCCCTCTCGGAGTCGCGTCGTGCGGCCGGGAACGGGGCGGCGGGCGGAGGCTCGGCGCAGCCCGCCGCCCCGATCCCGGCCGTTTGGCCGAACCGAGACCCAAATGGCACGCAAACGGCTTCAGATTGGTCAGATCCTCAAGCAGTGGCGCCTCATCACCGAGGAGCAGCTCGAAGAGGGCCTCAAGCTCTCCGAGAAGTCCCGCAAGCGACTGGGCGAGGCGCTGGTGGCCACCGGGGCGGTCACCGAAAACGACGTCGCCAAGGCCCTGGCCAGCCAGTTCGGCCTCGAGTTCGTTGACCTGGACCAGCCCAACGTCATCAATCGCGAGAACCTCACCCTCATCCCGCAGGACCTCATCAAGAAATACAAAGTCTTGCCGCTGGGCAAAGACGGCAACACGCTGAAGGTGCTCGTCCACGACCCGATGGACATCAACCTGATCGACGACCTGCAGTTCCGCCTGGGCGGCAAGATGGAACTCGCCCTCTCGGCCAAGACCAAGATCAGCGAGTACATCGACAACGTCCTGTCGGACCTCAAAGACAGCATCGACAAGCTGACGATCGACATGTCGATCGACACCTCCGTCGACATGACCCTGGACCGCACGCTCGACAAGTCGATGGACCGCTCCATCGACATCGACGCCAGCGACGACTCGCAGGCCAACCAGGGCCCGATCATCAAGCTGGTCAACCAGATCATCGCCCAGGCGGTCAACAACCGCGCCAGCGACATCCACATCGAGCCATTCGAGAAACGGGTCCGCCTGCGCTACCGCATCGACGGCGTCTGCCACGAGCAGCAGACCATCCCCAAGCGCACCCAGGGCTCTGTCATCGCCCGCCTCAAAATCATGGCCGGCGTCAAGGTCGAAGAGAAACGCATCCCGCAGGACGGCCGCATCAAGATGCGGCTGGGAGCCAGCACCATCGACTTCCGCTTCTCGTCGTGCCCCACCTACCACGGCGAGTCCATCGTCATGCGTATCCTGCGGCCCGACGCCGCGCAGCTGGGCCTCGAAAAACTCGGCATGCAGCCCGACACGCTCGAGAGTTTCAACGCCATCATCAACCGCCCCAACGGCATCTTCCTGGTCACCGGCCCCACCGGCTCGGGCAAGACCACCACGCTGTACTCCGCCCTGGCCGACCTCAACCGCCCGGACAGAAAGATCATCACGGCGGAAGACCCGATTGAATACAACTTCAAGGGGATCAACCAGTGCCAGGTCAATATGAACATGGACCCGCCGCTGGACTTCAAGCTCATCCTGCGGGCCATGCTGCGTCAGGCGCCCAACATCATCCTCGTCGGCGAGATCCGCGACAAGGAGGTCGGCGAGGTCGCCATCCAGGCCGCCCTCACCGGCCACATGGTTTTCAGCACGCTGCACACCAACGACGCGCCCAGCGCGATGACCCGCCTGATCGACATGGGCCTCAAGCCCTTCCTGGTCGCCAGTTCGATCCAGGCCGTGCTCGCTCAGCGGCTCGTGCGGATCCTCTGCGACGACTGCAAAGAGCCCATGACCGAGTTCGACGCCAAGCAGATGGCCATCTGCGGCGTCACGCTAGACGAGCTAAAGGGACGGAACGTTTGTAAACCTGTCGGGTGCAACCGCTGCGGCGGATCGGGCTACAAAGGCCGGCGTGGCGTCTACGAGTTCATGAAGATGAATGCCGAGATCCGCGAACTCGCTTTCAACCGCGCCCCGCTCTCAAAAATCCGCCAGGCCGCCAAGAACTCGGGCATGCGTGACCTCCGCGGCGACGCCGTGCTCAAAGTGCTCGAAGGTCAGACCACCCTCGAAGAAGTCGCCCGTATCGCGCAGGTCGAGGGCGTGGTCGAGGTGAACGAGGAAGACGACGAGCTGGTCGCGTAGCGACCGAGGGCGCTCCGGGCCCCGTGAGGTTCTCGCGCGTCAGAGCGGTCCCGGCGAGGTGTTAGGTTTCAGGTCCCAGGTGTCAGGCTCCACTCTCGACCTGTCAGGAGACCCAGCGCCGCGGCATTACTCATCTCAAACGCGACCCGACCACGCCGCTCAAAGTCCCAGACCTAACCCCCAGGACCTGACACCTCACACCTGCTAAGACGCGCTCTTGCGCCCCGCCAACGCCCCGCACTCCACGTCCCGAGTAAACGACATGTCCACCGTCCAAATCGACCGCCTGCTCGACACCGTCATCCGCCAGGAAGCCAGCGACCTGCACCTCACCGTCGGCAAGCCGCCCACGGTGCGCATGAGCGGCCGGCTCGTCGAGCTCAAGACCAAGTCGCTCGAACCCGAGGACACCACCGCGCTGATGAAGAGCATCAGCCCCGAGCGGGCCCAGAACGAGCTTCAGGAAGAAGGCGGCGCCGACTTCGGATTCGGATTCGGCCCCCAAGACGACCCCGAAAAGTCCGCCCGCTTCCGCGTGTCCATCTTCAAGCAGAAGGGCAGCGTCGCCATGGTGCTGCGGCGGATCCCCAGCAAGCTGCTGGACATCGAGGTCATCGGCCTGCCGCCGATCGTGCAGGACCTCATCCGCCGCCCCCGCGGGCTGTTTCTGGTCACCGGCCCCACCGGCTCGGGCAAGACCACCACGCTCGCGTCGATGATCAACTACATCAACATCCACCTCGACCGGCACATCATCACCGTCGAAGACCCCATCGAGTACTACCACGAGCACAAAAAATCCGTCATCAACCAGCGCGAGGTGCACACCGACGTGCCCAGCTTCTCCGAAGCCCTGCGCCGCGCGTTGCGTCAGGACCCCGACGTCATCCTCGTCGGCGAGATGCGCGACCTTGAAACCATCGAAGCCGCCATCACCGCAGCCGAAACCGGCCACCTCGTGTTCGGCACCCTGCACACCAACTCCGCCGCCGGCACCATCAACCGCCTCATCGACGCCTTCCCCACCAACCAGCAGCAGCAGGTCCGGGCCCAGCTGTCCACCGCTCTCATCGCCGTGCTCTCCCAGCAGCTGCTCAAACGCGTCGACAAGAAAGGCATGGTCGCCGCCTACGAGTTCATGGTCGTCACGCCGGCCATTTCGAACCTCATCCGTGAGGCACAGAGCTTCAAGATCGACTCCGCCATTCAGACCGGCCGCAAGTTCGGCATGAAGCTGCTCGACGACTTCCTTTGGGAGCTGTACGCCAAGGGCTGGATCGCCGCTGGCGACATGATCGACCGCGGGAAGAACTCGGACATGCTCATCGAGAAGGTTCACCGCGCCGGCGGCACGATCGGCCGGCCGGAGCTGGACGAAGCAGAGGGATAAAGGGGGGCAGTGAGGCGTGAGACGATCGACTTTGCCCTCTTCCGCGCCGGCCCCCGGCCCGACAGTGGAGCGGGCGTCCCCGCCCATGATCAAAACCCTGCTGGAGGCAGACCCTCCGCGTGGTGCGACGCCCCCCGCCCACCAGCAGACAAGAGCAGTCATTCGACCGCTCCCAATCCCCAGCCACCGGGGTCATTCCCACGACCTGCTTCCGGCCGCGCGCGACGTTGGCCATGGCCGCGACGTTCAACCCCCCGCGCACCACGGCCCCCGCCCAAAAACCCAAGGCCGGAAGCGGGTCCGGGTTTGACCCCTGGCCGTGCAGGGGCGTTGCGGCGGGCGGATTAAGCCGGTGACGCGGCCGAGCATTCGAGGTACGCCTTAATCGCGCCCGCCGGTGGGCAGGGGCCGAAGTCACCCGGCACGCGGGTGCAACGCGCGAGCCTGAACCACCGAGCGAACGGCTGTGGGGGTTGTAAGTCGTCGGCGACGGGGTTCTTCGTTGTGCGACCTCTTCGAGCCGGGAGATGCCTTCGTCGTAGGCAGCGCGCCAGACGAGTCGCGAACCTCTCTCAACGCTTACCTCTTTCGTGGTGCGACCTGCATCGCGGCCCCACGTCACCCGGCTTCGTGGCCCTTGCCCACCGGGGCTTCGAATAAGGCGGACGCCTGCTGCTTGGGGCGTGTCGCTGGCTTATTCAAGCCCCGCAAGGCCCCTGCATGGCTTGGGGTCAGGCCCGGACCCGAACCCGGCCTCAGGCTGTGGGGTGACGGCGATGCGGATTGGGGGTGGAGAGTCGAAGTCGACGCCGTCGCCGGGGGCGGCCGGGTTCGAGTCGTGGGTCTGACCCCGATGACTGGGGCTTGAGGGCGGGCGAATGACTTCTCTTGTGTTTGGGTGGGCGATTGACGCCGACCTCTTTTTAACGCTTACCTCGTTTGTCGTGCGACCTGCATCGCGGCCCCGCGTCACCCGGGCTTCGTGGCCCGTGCCCGCCGGCGTCGGGGGCGGCCGGGTTTGGGTCGTGGGACTGACCCCGTCTTCTGGGGGGTCGGGGGCGATCGGATGACTCTTCTTGTGTGATGGAGAGTGTGATCGCCGGTCATCGCAGCCGGCATCCTGCAGGCCCGACGGACGACCGCCCGATAAACCGGAGTCCGCGCCGGCGTTCTGCGCTGCTTCTTCCACTCGCCCCACCCGCTCCGCCACCCCGCATGGTCGACGCACTGGATCAAAACGAGATCGATGCTCTGCTCTCGGCGGTCGAGGAGCAGGACGAAGCCCCGCCGGCCGGGGGCTCGGCGTTCGGGTCAGACCACGGCAACGAGGTCCGGCCCTACGATTTCAAGCGGCCCGAACGGGTGAGCAAGGACCAGATGCGGTCGCTCGAAACGCTGCACGAGTCGTTTGCCCGCAGCATGGGGGCGCTGCTGTCCGGCTTCCTGCGCACCATGATGCAGGTGAAGGTGGTGAGCATCGAGCAGCTGACCTTCAGCGAGTTCACCCACGCGCTGCCGAACCCCACGTGTTTCAACCTGGTGTCGTGCGAGCCGTTGGAGGGCCGCATCTGCCTGGAGATCAGCCCGCTGATCGTTTACCCGGTGATTGACCGGCTGCTGGGGGGCGGCAGCGCGGACGTGTTCCTGCCCCAGCGGCCGCTGACGGTGATTGAGGAGCGGCTGGTGGGCAAGATCCTGGACCGCGCGATGGCGGCGCTGAAAGAGGCGTGGGGCGACGTGGTGGACGCCGAGTTCAAGGTGACCGAACGCGAGAGCAACCCGGCGCTGGTGCAGATCGTGCCGCCCAACGAGGTGGTGGTGGTGGTGGGCTTCGAGCTGCAGCTGGGCGACCGCGCGGGCACGATGGCGCTGTGCATCCCCTACGCGGTGATCGAGCCGGTGATGCAGAAGCTGGGCACCACGGGGTGGGCGACCTACAAGAAGCAGAACGACTCGCCGAAGCTGCGGCAAGACCTGACAGAGCGCCTGGCGGCGGCCCGCGTGGGGGTGGCGGGGGTGCTGGCTCAGACCACCCTGACCGTGGGTGACCTGGCCCACCTGCAGGTGGGCGATGTAATCACGACCGACAAGTGCGCGAGCGCGCCGCTGGCCCTGACCGTGGGTGGCCGCCGCAAGTTTCTGGGCCAGCTGGGGCAGCACCGGGGCAGCCGGGCGTTCAAAGTCAGCCGGGCCACGACCCCGGCGGATCGGGACTAGCACCCCCGCCATCCAATCGGTTTCAACGGGGTTATTCCGCTGAACCCAGACCCCGCCGTTCGCGGCGTGGCCGTGTCGCTGGCGTGCGATCGCCAGTCAACCGGACGCCTGCCATTGACCCCGTGCGGGCCACCACCGGGCCCCGGCACCGCGGTCCGCGGGGCCGGGAAAACACCACCCCGCGGACCCACCCCCCGCCGCCCGCCCCGTCGCTCCGCTTGACCCCCCGCGGGGGGTGCTTGATACTCGCGGGCCCCCGCTCTCCCAAGGAGATCCCGCCGCATGCTCCCACGCCGGTGCACCCCCACGTCAACCACCCTGCTCGCCACCTCCCTGCTGGTGGCCCCCCTGGCCCTCGCTGCCGGCGTCCTGACCGGGTGCGGCTCGACGCCCGCGTCCCGCGTGACGGCGGACTCCGGTCCGGGCGCCGACTACCAGACGGGCTACCCGGTCGAACCGGGCCACGCCCGCGAACTGGGATATGACGTGCGCTGGGTGCACGCCCTTCCCCTGGAGCCGGGGCAGTCGGTCGCCCACGTCTTCGAAGACGAGGGCACGCTGCTCGCCGTCGAGACTCCGGTCAACGTGGTGACCGCGATGGACCCCGACACGGGCGCAACGTTGTGGAAGACCGTGGTCGGCAGCCGGCTCGAAATGGTGGTCGGCATGACGTCCGACGACCGGTCGGTCTACGTCAACACCACCACGCGGGTATTTAAGCTCGCGCGACGCGGCGGAGCGGTCAAGGCCACTGCCGACCTGGAGTACCCGGTGAATGCCAGCCCGCTGAAGATCGGCCGCCTGGCGATCTTCGGTGCGGACGTGGGCAACGTGTTTGCCCACCACCTGGACGACGGCTACACCAAGTGGGCCTACCGCCTGGGGTCGCCGATTCGCGCGGCAGCGGCCCTGGCCCAACGCGAGCTCTTCGCGGTCGACGCCGCGGGGCGCTACGCCATGCTGGACACCGCCACCGGCAGCCTGCTCTGGCGCGGTCAGTTCTACGCCGGCGTCTCGGCCGACCCGATCGTCCACGAGGGCTTCGTCATCGTGGCCAGCGAAGACCAGTCGCTCTACAGCCTGGAGCAGGTCAACGGCAAGGACCGCTGGCCGGCCTTCCGCTCTGAAGTGCGGCTGACCCGGACCCCACTGGCCCACGGCAGCCGCATCTTTCTGAACGAACCGGGCGTGGGCCTGAGCGTGATCGACGCCGAGACCGGTGAGACTGTGTGGCGCTTCGGCGGTGACGTGCGTCCCGTGGTCGCCGACGACCGCGCGGTGCTGACCCGCGGCACAGGCGTGCTGGCTTTGCTGAGTGCTGCCGACGGAGCCGTTCTCAAGTCGGTCCCCACCCGCCGGCTCCAGTCGGCCCGGTCCGACGACGCCGGCCGCCTGCTGGTGTGCAGCGAAGACGGCGAGCTGATGCGACTGAGCCCCGCCGCGGCGATGGCTGCCGACCCGGCGGTGATCGCCGCCCCGGCTGCCGACGGCGCCCCCGAGCCCTGAGCCCCGAGCCCAACGACCGCATCCGATCTCCGAGCCCGCCTTCTGCCCGGCCGCACGGGCACCGCCCGACGCCTCTCTTATGTCCGACTGCGAAGCTCCCGCCGCCGACTCCGCCGATCCGCCCTCGCCGGTCCGCACGGCCCTGCTGTCTGTTTCTGACAAGTCGGGGCTGACCGACCTGGCCTCGGCCCTGCACGGCCTCGGGGTGCGGCTGGTCTCGACCGGCGGCACCCGCCGCCACCTTGAGCAGGTCGGCCTGCCGACCGTGTCGGTCGAAGACGTCACCGGATTCCCCGAGATGATGGACGGACGGGTGAAGACCCTGCACCCCAGGATCCACGGCGGGCTGCTGGCCCGGCGCGAGCACCCCGACCACGCCGCGGCGCTCGAAACCCACGGCATCACGCCCATCGATCTGGTGTGCGTCAACCTCTACCCGTTTGAGCGCACGGTGGCGGACCCCGCGGTCTCCACCGAGGACGCCGTCGAGCAGATCGACATCGGCGGCCCGTCGATGGTGCGCTCGGCGGCGAAGAACCACCGTTACGTCGTCATCGTCACCGATCCCGCGCAGTACGCCGAGGTCGCGGCCGAGCTGGAGGCGAACGCCGGGGGCACCACCCTGGCCCTGCGGCGCCGCCTGGCCGCGGCGGCGTTTGCCCGCACCGCCGCTTACGACGCCGCCATCGCGGCGTGGACCGCGTCACGCTTCGCGGCGGAGCCGGACTGAGGGACCCTCACGCATCAACCTCCTGGTTGCCGGTCGATCGTGCTTTCGGTGGGGCGGGCTTCCAGCCTGCCCTCGACGCGAAGCGGCGACCGGAGTTGTTTCCGGGCTGCGCCCGAACGGCAGGCTGGAAGCCCGCCCCACGCAGCCGCGGCCGCCGGGTCCGGAGAAGTAGCATGGCCGTCGTGGACACCGCAAACCGTCGCCGACCCGGAGCCCCGCGCGGGGGAGGGTGGGTGCTGGCCGCCGTCGCGGCCCTGCTGCTGCTTCAGCCCGCGGCGCCTGCCTGCGCCGCCGACCTGCCGCCCGTGCCCGCGCCCGGCGACGTCGCCGGGCCGATGGACCGACCCGGCCCAGACGAGGCGGTGCGCGACCTGGCCGGCGTGCTCTCGCCGGCCGAGTCGCGGGCGCTGCGCCGAAAGATCCACGCCCTGCGCGACCACGCCGGCGTGCCGGTGTACGCCCTGGTGCTCGACCATATCCCCCCCGCCGCGTCGGGCACCGCCGCGGCGTCCGACGCGCCGCTCGCGGGCTTTCTGCAGCGGCTGTTCGTTCGCTTGGGCGACCGGCACCCGCTGCTGCAGGACGCGGACTGGAGCGCAGGCGTGGTGCTGGCCGTCGCGCCGAATCAGCGCCGCGCCCGCGTCGGCTTCGGGCCCGCATGGAACGATCAGGCGCGGCGGACGGCGGCGGGACTGGCCCCGGCCTACGGCGCTCCCTCCTTCCGCCGTGGCGACCACGCCGGCGGGCTGGACCGCCTGCTTGAAGCCGCGGGCGCTCTGGCCCGCGGCCAACCGCTGCCCCCCCGCCCGGACGCCGCCTGGTGGCGGGCGCTGTGGATCGGCGGCGGGGCCGCCGCCGCCCTTGCCCTGGCCGCGTTCTGGCACCGCCCGACCGGCCGGCGGGCCACTCGGGTGATGCACGGGCTGCTCGCCCTGCCCCACGCCGCGCTGGACCGGGCCGCCGGCCGCCGGGCCGCCCCGATCCCGCTCTACCCGCCGCCGCCGTCCGGCCCCGCGGGCGCCAGTGAACGCTGGTAGTCCAGACGCCCCCACCGCCCCCCACGGAAGCACCCCCTGCCGCCCGCACGCCCTCCCGAAAACCGGCCCGAGTCCGACCCGCCGCCGGGCACGGCCGCACTCGATTCCGCAGTCGCCCACGCCCGGTCCCGCACCGGCGTCGGCTGGCGGGTGGTGTGCGTGGCCCGCACCGACCCGGGCCACCGCGCGACCGACCTGCTGGCCGCGGCCGCCGGGATCGCGGCCGCGCTGACGGCCGCCGCCCTGCTGCCCGCCGCCGACCCCACGGGCGAGGCGTGGGATGGTCTGGGCCCCGCGTCGCGGTGGCTGCTGACCGCCGGTGCGGGAACACTCGGGGCCCTGCTGGGGGCCGCGGTCGCCGGGCGCTGGTCGGCGCTGCGCACCCTGGTCACGCCGCAGCGGGCCCAGGCCGACGCAGCGGCCGCCGCCGCCCGCGCCGCCTTCGCGGCCGACCGCACCCCCGCCGTCGTGTCGGCTCGCGGGCAGCGCGCCGCGGCGCCCGGAATTTTTGTGCACGCCGCGTTGGCCGAGCGCCGCGTCGCCGTGCTCGCCGACCCCCACTTGCACCGCCGGCTCGGTCCCGACGGGCTCGACGCGCTGTGCCGCCTGGCGACCGAACCGCTGGCCGTCGACCACGACGACCCGCTTGCGGCCCTGGCGCAGGGCGTGCGCGCTGCAGCCGACCAGCTCGCCGAGCGCGGGGTCAGCGACATTGCGGATCCCGCGTGAAACCGTGTCGGTGCCGCGTCTTGACCCCGGCCGTGCCCCGCTGATTCCCCTACAATCCCCAATCCCCCCGGCGGCGAGCCTGCCGCCGCCGCGCGCCCCGACCGTCTTGATTCCCGAAAGGACCCCCCCGCGATGTCGCTCGACTCGACCCACCACCAGAAGGCCGTTGACCTCGCCAAGCTGACCTACGAAGCCACCGGTTCTGCCGGCTCGGGTCACCCCTCCACCGGCGCCTCGCTCGTGCACCTGGTCACCGCCCTGCTTTACGGCCACATGCGGCACGAGCCGGCCAACCCCGGCCACCCCTCGTCCGACCGGCTCGTGCTCAGCGAGGGCCACGCCGTGCCGGTCATCTACGCCGCCATGGCCGACCTTGGCGTCCACTACAAAGTGGGCGAGGGCGACCTTCGACCCGTCACGCGTGAGCTCATCATGACGCTGCGCGACATCGATTCGCCCATCGACGGCCACCCCAACCCCGGCCTGGGCATGCCCTTCTTCGACGCCGCCACCGGCAGCCTGGGCCAGGGGCTCTCGGTCGCCGCGGGCCTTGCGATCGCCGCGAAACTCGACGGGCTGGACAAGCGCGTCTTCTGCCTCATCGGCGACGGCGAGTCGCGCGAGGGCCAGATCTGGGAGGCCGTCGACTTCATCCGTGACCACGACCTGAAAGCGGTCTGCCCCATCTTCAACGCCAACAACTTCGGCCAGACCGCCGAGGTCTCGGACCAGCAGTCCGCCGACGTGCTGGTCAAGAAGCTCGAAGCCGCCGGCTACACCGTGCTCGACATCGACGGCCACCAGCCCGGCGTCATCGTCGAGGCGCTTTCCACCCACGCCCAGCACCAGCACGAGCCCGGCGCCGCCCCCGTCGCGATCGTCGCGCGGACTGTGAAGGGCTGGGGCACCCCCAGCCAGCAGGGCAACGGCCACCACGGCACCGCCCCCACCGGTGAGGCGCTCGATGCGGTGCTGGACGAGCTGGAAGCCACCGCCCGCTCGGTCGGCGCCGCCGCCGACACGCCGCTGAAGATCCCCATGATGAGCGCCGACAAGCCCGCCGCCCCCGCGAAGCAGGCCGCCCCGACCTTCGAAGAAGCACTGAAAGCCGCCGGCATGGAAAGCGTGCTGGAGAAGGGCAAGATGGCCACCCGCAAGGCCTACGGCGTCGCACTCCGCGCCGCCGGCCACGCCCACGGCGGCGTCGTCGCGCTCGACGCGGAGGTCAGCAACTCCACCGGCAGCGACGCCTTCAAGAAAGACGACGCGCTCAAAGACCGCTTCTTTGAGTGCCGCATCGCCGAGCAGAACATGGTCAGCGCCGGACTGGGCCTGGCCGCCGCGGGCAAGGTGCCCTTCATCAGCACCTTCGGCAAGTTCATGGTCCGCGCCTACGACCAGATCGAGATGGCGTTGCTCAGCAATCAGCCGCTGAAACTTGTCGGCAGCCACGCCGGCGCCACCCTGGGCGCCGACGGCCCCAGCCAGATGGCCCTGTGCGACGTGCCCTTCTTCCGCGGCTTCACCACCATGCGCAGCCACAGCGGCCACCGCGGCGCCGTGGTCATCACCCCGTCCGACGCCTACGCCTGCTACGCGCTGGTGCAGCAGATGGCCGACTACGACGGCACCGTCTACCTCCGCACGCTGCGGCCCGACACCGAGTTCATCTACGGCCCCGAAGACACCTTCGTGCTGGGCGGCCACGAGGTGCTGGTCGAGGGCCGCGACCTGATGATCTGCGCCAGCGGCTACATGGTGCACGAGGTCAACAAGGCCATCGAACAGCTCGACGAGGCCGGCGTCGACGCCACCGTCGTCGACCTCTACTCGCTGCCCTTCGACGGCGACGCCATCGCCGACCTGGCCAACAACAACAACGGCAAGGTGCTGACCGTCGAGGACAACTACGGCGGCGGTATGGGCAGCGCAGTCGCCGAGACGCTCGCCGCCACCGGCGACGGCTTCGACGTGCAGCAGATGCACGTGCAGTACCTTCCGAAGAGCGGGCAGAGCCCCGACGAGTTGCTGCAGTACTGCAAGCTCAGCGCAGACCACATCGTGGCCAAGGCGCTCGAGATGCTCTCCCTCACCCCGGCGTGAGGCGGGCGGAAACGTGGTGGGGGTCGGGGGCGGGCAGACGCAGAGCCGTCTGCCCGCCCCCGACCCCCACGGCGTCACAGCAACTTGTTCACGGGTTTCCGAATCATCACTGCGGGTATTCCGCGGCCCGTCCCCGTCATGACCGCGGTGGCGGGAATTAAGGCGCCCGCGGCTCGCACCGCCCATCACGATCGGATGCCACGCCACGGCATCCCCGATGGCGGCGCCGCGTCTGCCACCCACTGGTTATCGGCCTAAAACTGCGGAAAACCCCTCCACCGCGTCGATTCCCTTAGCAACCCCTTGTAATCACGCGGGGCTTCGCTACCCTTTGGGTCTGAATCAGGGGCTTTCCCGTGCCGCTCCACCCGCTGAACCCAGCCCATGAAGAACGCCACCCCCGCCGCCCTGCTCGCTGTTCCGCTGGTCACCGCCTTTGCCGGGGGCATTGCCCCGCAGGCCGAGGCGGCGCCGACCCCGGTCGACTACGACCTCACTATCAACCCCACCATCCCGCTCACCCACGCCTACCTCTTCGTGGTGAGCGCATCTCCGATCATCGACATCGTGAACCTGGGCGCGTTTGCCGGCGGCGTCAGCCGTGACATCAGCTACCGCGACGACAGCACCGACGATTTCTTCTCGCCCGAGACCAACCGGGTCGTATTCGTTGGCGTCTATAACGACGACGACGGCGTCGATGATCCCGGCCTCAGCGTCTCACTGGTCGACCGAGGCGACAACGAAGAAGTGGATCCTTTGTTCGAGTCGCTCTTCGCCGACCGATACGGCGGGAACGCGGGTGCAGAGGACTCGATCGTCGTGGACCTGCGTAGCGCGTCCGTCGTAGAGACGGGAGAGGCCGCGATCTTCGCGCGGGGCTTCGCCTACCCGAGGTTTGTCAACGACGTGGAACAGCCCACCATCGGCTTCGGTGCGGACGCGTCCACGCAACTCGCCAACTTCACCGCGCTCAGCGACGGAGGCACCATCAGCGTCACCCGCACGGCGGTGGTCCCCGAACCCGCCAGCCTTGCCCTCCTGAGCCTCGGCGGCCTGGCACTCCTGCGTCGCCGCCGCTGACCCCGACCGCTGACCCCGACCGCCGGCCTCGTAAGACGAGCAGACCAAAATCGAACCGCACGCCCGGCCCCGCGCCGGGCGTTTTCGTATCCTCACCTGCCATGCCTCCGCCCGCCCCGCGCCTCTCGGTCTGCATCATCGCCCGCGACGCCGCGGCCACGCTGGGGGACACCCTCGCCTCGGTCCGCGGCGTCGCCGATGAGGTTCTGGTGACCGACACCGGCTCGCGGGACGACACCGCCACGCTCGCCCGGGACGGGGGCGCCGACGTCGACCACTTCACCTGGGTCGACGACTTCTCCGCAGCCGTCAACCACGCCGTCGCCCGGGCCACCGGCGACTGGGTGCTCAACCTGGACAGCGACGAGACCCTCCGCCCCGAGAGCGTCGACGAGCTCACGCAGCTCCTGCGTCGCTCCGACCTGCTGGCCGCCACTGTCCTGCGCCGCGATCTGGTGGATCTGAAAGACCGCAGCCGCTACACCCGCATGCGGCAGCTGCGTCTCTTTCGCCCCCGCCCCGAACTGCGCTACCGCGGCCGGCTGCACCGCCAGTTCCACCCGCCCGCCCGCGAGACCGCCGAACGGCTCGGGATGGCGCTTCATGACAGCACAGTCGAACTCGACCACGTCGGCTACGTCGGCGACCTGCCGCAGCAGAAACTGGTCCGTTCAGCCCGACTGATGGAGCTGGAGCTGCAAGACCGGCCCGACCAGTTCTACTACCACGTCGAGCTGGGCCGCACCTGCGTCCAGATGGACGACCCCCGCGGCGGGCCGCTGCTGCGTCGCGCCGCCGAGCAGGCCGCCACCGCCGACGCGCGGCGTCGCCTCCCGCGTCCGATGCTCGCGCAGCTGATCGAGCACCAGATCGTCTCCGCCGGTCTGCCGCCCGATCACCCCTTCGCCCCGGGCCCGGCGCTGCCGCCCGTGGAGGCCCTGCGCATCGCCGCCGACGACTTCCCCGACAACGCCCCGCTGGTCCACCACCGCGCCGCGGCGGCTTTCAGGGCGAACGACTTCACGACCGCCGCCGCCCTGCTTGAACACCTCCTGCACCTGGGCCGCGACCACACCTACGACGCCGACGCCAGCTTCAACCCCGATATCCTGGGGCCGGGCACCCGGCTGAACCTCGGCGCCGCCTACGTACGCCTCGGCCGGCTGGACGAAGCGCGGGCGCACTTCGCCACGCTGCACGACGACCCGACCCACGGCCCCGCCGCGCGGGCCAATCTCGCGCAGCTCGACGCGCTGCGCGGCTGACGGCTCGGCGCCACCCCCCGTCTGCCGAGCCAGACGCGGCGGTGTCTTCTCGACCGCCGCGGGCTGCGCCCGCCGAGCGCTACGGGCCGCGGAGCTCGCTCGGGTCGCGGAGGGTGGGTCAAGGGCCGCCGGACCCACCGGGCCACGGCTCGACTCCGCTTGCGACGCCACGCCGAAGGCCTCACCGCATCGGTCAACGGTGGGTCCGCAAAGCCTTGACCCACCCTGCGAAAACCGCCCGCCCCGACGCGCCGACGCGCGAGGCGGGCGCAGCCCGCGGCGGTCGAGAAGGCACTCGCGGGTCCGGCTTTGCGGACCCGCGGGTGGCACCGAGCCGCCACCGGCGTCAGCCGAGGGAGGCGATGAACTGCTCGAACGCCGCTTCGCGTTCCCGCAGCGCCTCGGTCAGGTCCTCACGTCGCGAGAGCAGCGCCTCCAATTCATCCTCTTGGGTGTTGAGCTTCTCCAGATACCGCTGGTACAGCGCGTTGTTGCGGTCCAGCGGCTTCATGTTGTTGCGCAGCCGCTCCTGCTCCTTCACGATCCGGTCGCGGGCGGCGTCGGTGTCGTTCAGCTCGCGCTGGGCCTCGGCCACCGCGCGCTTCAGGTCGGCGGCTTCTTTCAGCTGCGTGACCACCCCGGCGGGCAGCGCCCCACCCCGCGCCTGCGCGACCAGCTGCGCGGCGTCGAGGCGGCCCAGCTGCACCGCCTGCTCGAAGGTCCGCACCTGCCTGGCGGTGGTCTTGACCGTCTTGCCCGCCGGCACGTCGACGGGCAGCCGGTACAGGTCGCCGGTGGTCTCCAGCCCCTCGGGCGGGTCGACCAGCTCGAACGACGGGTTGCGGTCGTGCTCGACCAGCACGCGGCGGTCGGCGCCGGCGGTGTTCTTCAGGGTGTAGGTGCGGCGGACCTCCTGCTCGCGGTCGAGTATCAGCACGCCGCGTTCGAACCGCCCGCCGGTCTGCAGCGTGTGCTGGTGGTCCTCGGCGTCCACCACCACCTCAAGGTCCAGGGCGTAGGTCAGCAGGCGGTCGGCCCCGGGGGCCAGGAAGTCGAGCTGCGCGTCGCCGGCGTAAGTGCCGCCGTCCAGCACGGTCACCGGGCCGGCGTCCAGCTTCAGGTCGGTGGTGTTGGTCAGCCGCACGCCGCGCATGGGGTGCTTGGGTTGAACCGCGTCGTTGAACACGCTGACCGACTCGGCCTCCACCGCGTCCTGCACCACCGGCAGCATGGCCGAGTCGCCGCGGGCGAGCGTGACCGGCTCGGAGAGCGTGTAGGCGAACAGCTCGCCCACCGCGCCGGAGGTGGCGGCGGCGGCGACGGGCTCGGCGGCCGCGCCCCCGTAGCCCCCGGCGTCGCCGTGCGACATTTCCGCCGCGGCCATCGGGGCCGCGGCAAGCATCGACCGACGGCTCTTGTGCATCCCGCCGCGGGCCTCCCGCACCTCATTCATCACCATCTCATCGTCCGCCTCCATGCTCTGGTCGTAGCTCTGCGGCCGCAGCCCGGCGTAGCGTTCGGGCCGCACGACGGGGCGCTGAAGGAACTCGGGCGAGTACAGGTCCTGCACAAAGCTGACCGGCCGGCCCGACACCAGGGTCACGGCCACGCCGTCCCAGTCGCGATCGGTGGTGTTGTCGACCACGGCCCAGCCCTGGAGCGTCGCGGCCCCATCGGTCTTTCCTGCTTCCAGTTCGGAAAGATCCAGCCGGTAGCTCAGCTTCCACAGCGGGCTGGCCTGCAGGTAGCTCATGCCCACCCGGTCGGCGGCGGCGTTGAAACGCAGGGTGACGGGCTTCCTGCGGGTGTCGCGCGAGCCGGCGAGCAGCTCCAGCGCCGCGGCCATCTCGCTGGCCAGCCGGGCGTCGGTGACGTCGAGCCGGTCGACCTGATCCAGCGCCAGCTCGGCCAGCCCATCGCCGGTGGCCAGCGTCACGAACCGCGCCGCGACCCTGGCCTCGTCCCCGGCGTGCACCTCCCGGGTCTCCACGCCCAGCACGCGGCCGGTGACGGCCGCGCCGCCGCCGGACCGAGTCACCACGACTTCGACGCCGCGCAGCCGGCCCAGCAGGCCGTAGCGGCTCGACACGCCGCGCAGGTCCACCCCGAAGCCCGACAGCCGCTGATCCAGGTCGGCCTGACCGGGGTAGCTGACCGACGCCCCGCCGCCCGCGCCGGTCAGGCTCAGGCTCTTCAGCACGTCGTTGAGCTCGTCGGCCGTGAAATCCAGCGTGACCTCACCCCCCGCGGGCACCGGGCCCGCGTGCCGGAAAAAGCCCACGCCGCTGGAAAACAGGGTGATCGATTCGAGCGGCAGCTCGACCGCGGCGGGGGCGGGGGCGGGGGCGGGGGGAGCAGGTTCGTTCTGTGCCATGGCGGCGGATCCTCCGGCGGCAAAATGAAGCGGTGAGACCATACACGCGGCGACGAGCAGCGTGGCGGTGTGGCGGCGAGACGGAAAGACGGGCATGAGGAGAGCTCCGCAAAAGGAGTGGGGCGCGGGGGCGGGCGGGGGCGGGCGGGGGCCGACTCTCCCGTTTGACGCATGGGAGAGCCGCGGGTTCCTGAAAGGGTACGCGCCGGAGGGTGGTCACACCCCAAACACGCGTGCTCACCCGCGACAAGCGGTGCCCGTCCCCGCGCGACCCGATACGACGCGCAACAAAAAGCGGCCCCAGACCGGAGCCGCTTCGCGGGCAAAATCACCCCTCGGTCGCTTACCGGCGGCGACGCGCGGCCAGGGCGAACAGCCCCAGCAGGCCGGCTGCGGCCGCGGTGGGCGAGGGCACCGCGGCGGGACCGCCGGGGTTGGTCGGAGACACGGGGTCGATCGGAGCTACCGGGTCGATCGGGTCGATGGGGTCGATCGGGTCGACGGGGTCCACCGGATCGATCGGATCGACCACGACGGGCTCGACCGTGATGCCGTTGATGAAGACGTACTGCACGTCGTCGAAGCCGGTGGGCTGGGTGTCATTGAGGTACGGCAGGTCGGTGAACGCGCCTCCACCGTCCACGGTGTTGCGGGCGGCAATCGCGTCGACGACGTCGATCCCGTCGGTCACACGTCCGAACACGGTGAACCCGCCGTTTTGGGTGTCGAGCGCGGCGGTGCCACCGCTGTTGTCGGCGAGGTTGAAGAAGAACTGGTTGGTGCCGCTGTCGGGATCCCCGCTGAGCTTGGCGAGCGCGACCGTGCCACGCGTGTTGGAGATCCCGGGTTCGTTCACGACGGGAGACGCCGTTTCGATCCGGGTCGGGGCAACGTCGTCGTCGGTCACCGCGAAGCCTCCGGCCTGCACGATGAAGTCGCTGATGCTGCGGTGAAAAACCGTGCCGTCGTAATCGCCGCGTTTGACGTAGCCCAGAAAGTTCTCGACCGTCAGCGGGGTGGCCTCTTCCAGCAGATCAATCACCACGTCGCCCAGACTGGTGTCAACGCGGACCGAGGTGGCGTTTGCACCCGAAGTCAGCGCCGCGGAAATCATCAGGCCGGCGGCAAGGGTGGCGGGGGTCGAGGTATTCAAAAACAAACTCCGGGATTGAACGACATCACAAGAAAAGGCCCGGCCAGTACAGAAGCCGGGTCGGACAGCTTACTCCGATAAACGGGGTGATCCAAACTCATTTAAGGCCGCGTCGGACCTCACCCACGCGGTGGATTCTCGGAAAATCACGGTAACCTTATATCCGGAAAACGTTTGAACTACCCCGCCCTGACCCCGATGTGGCAGGCTGCGATCCCGAAGGTGAGCCTCGACGAGGCGACTTCGCCAAAACCCGCCCGGGTCATCATGCCCCGCAGATCGGCCGCCGACGCGAAGGTGCTGACGCTGCGCGGCAGGTAGCGGTAGGCCCCGCTGCGGTCGCCGCTGATCAGCGTCGCGGTCCGCGGCATCAGCCACCCGCAGTAGAAGCGGTAGCCCAGCCGCATGACCGGGTTCCGCGGCACCGTGAACTCCAGGATCAGCAGCCGTCCGCCGGGACGCAGCACCCGGGCGAACTCGGCCAGTGCCGCCGCGGGGTCGCTCACGTTGCGGATGCCGAAGGCGATCGACAGCACGTCCACGCTGGCATCGGACAGCGGCAGGGCCAGCGCGTCGCCGTGCACGAAACGGGCCGGGTCATCGCGACGTGTGCCGCTCGCTTTTCGCTGCGCGATCGGCAGCATCGCGTAGGTGAAATCCACCCCGATGACCGGCGGCCCGCCCCCGGCCGCTGCAAGCCCGTCGGCAAACGCCAGGGTCAGGTCGCCGGTCCCGCAGGCCACGTCTGCCACGCGGTCGCCCTTCCGCAGGCCGGCGAGCCGCACCGTCGCCCGCCGCCACGCCTGGTCGCGGCCGAACGAGTGCACCCGGTTGTTCAGGTCGTACGACGGCGCGATGGCCGTGAACATCTCCTCCACCCGCGCCGCCTTGTCAGCCTGCGCGTGGGGGTCGTTCAGACGGCCGGCATCCCAGGCGGGGGGCGGCGCATCGGGCGGGGGCGAAGCGGTGGGCATGGCGGGAGCGTAGGAGCGGATCGTGATGCGTGTTGCGTGTTGCGTGTCCCGCCAAACCGGTCGGAGGCAGGTGTCGGATCACGGATCACGGTCTACGGATCACTGCTTCGCGTTCCCCGCCCGAGCCGGCGGCAGCCGGGCCAGCTCGTCCAGCACGTAACGCTGGAAGTCCTCGCGTCCGACCTTCATGCGGTACCGCGCGATGTCGTCGGCGTAGTGCTCATCGATGTGCTTGTTCAGCCGCTTGATCCGCGTGTCGGGCAAGGGGTGGGTGGCGAAGAACTCGCTGCCCTGCCCGCCTCCCGAGGCTTCTTTCAAAATCTGCATCACCTCGACCTGCCCGCGCGGGTCGTAGCCCAGCCGCGTCATGTAGCGGACGCCCAGTTCGTCGGACTGGCTCTCCTGATCGCGGCCAAACTTCAGCAGGTAAGCGCCCCCCGCCACCGATCCGCCCACCCCCAGCACCTGGAGCCACTTCTCGTTGCTTACCGACGCCGCGGCGCCCACGGCAATCAGGCCCACCTGCAGGCCGATGGCCCGCGACATGCGGGTGCTGACGTGCTGGGCGGTCACGTGGCCGATTTCGTGCCCCAGCACCCCGGCCAGCTGGGACTCGTTCGTCATTTTCGAGAGCAGGCCTCGGGTGATGAACACCTTGCCGCCGGGCAGGGCAAACGCGTTGATCTGCGCCGAGTCCAGCACGTGAAACTCCCAGGGCAGTTGCGGACGCTCGCTGACCTCCGCCAGGCGGTGGCCCAGCGTCGTCACGTAGTTCACCAGCCGGGTTGACGGGATGGTCCCGCCGTTCTGGTTGATGAATTGCGGCTGCGCCTCGACGCCCAGGGCGATCTCTTTGGCCTCACCGATGACGTTGAACTGCAGCTTGCCGGTGGCCGGGTTGGTCGAGCAGCCGGCGAGCGGCAGCAGGCCCGCAAGCAGCAGCAGGGCCGGGAGCAGGGATGGCAGGGGGCGTGTGCGTCGCATCAAAGTTCTCGCAAAGAAAGAAGCGGGGCCGCGGTCCGGTCCCGGGTTCGGGCCCCTACACGATAGGGGACTCCCCGTACCGTTTCACGCACGGCCGCGTGCGGCCCGGCAGGCCGCCGTGACGATCACCCCCGTCAATGTGCGCCTGGCCCCCACGTGCCTCCGGCGGTCGCGGTGGGGGCTGTACAACTTGCCCCCGGCGGCGGACCTGCAGTGACGCATGCACACGCCGGTGGCCACGGGCCGATAACCCGGGGCTGCTCCGCCCGGGGGGCTGCCCCCACCGGCAACGCCAACCCGCGGCCGGCATCGGACCGACATAAGCCACAGCGTCTCGCCCGGCCGCCCCACGCAGCCCGGGCCCAACCCGCAGGAAAGCCCCCGTGTCCGCGAACGCCCCCGCCGCGCCCCCTCTCACCGCTCCCACCCCCGCGGGCTACGACCCCCGCCCGCTTGCCGAGCGCGGCGGCGCCTTCCACATCCCCTCGCTCGACGGCATCCGCGCCTGCGCGGTGCTGATTGTGATGGTCGCGCACTTCGGCTTCGACCACCTCGTGCCCGGCGGCTACGGCGTCACCGTCTTCTTCTTCCTCAGCGGCTACCTCATCACCACGCTGATGCGGAAGGAGTACACCAAGACCCGCCGCATCGACCTCTGGGCCTTCTACCTGCGGCGGACGCTGCGCATCTTCCCGCCCATGTACATCACCATGGCGGTGCTGATGAGCTTCTCGTTCATCTTCGAAGCCGTGGGCATGTTCAGCTGGAAGGCCGTGCTGTACCAGGTGTTCTTCCTCACCAACTACCTCAAGATCATCTCGCCCGACGGCGCCGACCTGGCCGCCGGCGCGATCGCGTCGATGCCCCGCCCCCTGGGAACCGGCGTCTACTGGTCGCTCGCCATCGAAGAGCACTTCTACATGGGCTTCCCGCTGCTCATGATGGCGCTCATGCCCCGCCTCACCCGCGGCAAGATCGCGCTGGTACTGCTGGGCACCTGCGTCATGGGCCTGCTCTGGCGGATGCACCTCATCCACCACACCGACGCCGGACACGTCCGCGTGTACTACGGCACCTTCGCCCGGCTGGACAGCATCATGTACGGCTGCGTGCTGGCGCTATGGGGCAACCCGTTTCTGGACAAACCCTTCCGCCTGGGCCCGCTGCTCAAGGGGCTGCTGCTGGTGGTCGCGCTCGGGGCCACGGCCGCGACGTTCGTCTTCAAGGGCGAGGCCTTCCGCGAGACCTGGCGCTACACCATTCAGGGCGTGGCGCTGCTGCCGCTGTTTTACCTGGCCGTGATCGACCACAAAACCCCGCTGTTCTCGTGGCTCAGCTGGGGGTGGCTGCGGTACATCGGGGCGCTGTCGTACACGCTGTACCTGATCCACCTCGGTCTCTGGTCGCTATTCGAGCTCATCCAACCCGAGTGGAGCCTGCCCGTTCGCTTCGCCGTCTGCAGCGTGCTCTCCTTCGCCTACGCCATTGCCATGTACTACGCCGTCGAGCAGCCCTGCGCGAAGCTGCGCAAGCGCATGCACAAGACGCCCCCCGTGCCGGTCGGCCCGCAGAGCGCGTGATTCGGCGGAAACGGATTGCGGGCGGGGGCGGATGGCTACGCCCAGCCTCCGCGATCCGCCCCCGCCCGCAACCCGTCACAGCGGCGAACTCACGCGTCGGCTTCCGGGTCGGAAGCGTCACCGGCTGCCCTGCGTTTCCAGAACATGCGTCGAGGTCTACGCAGGCCCACCACGTCGCGCGAAGGCTCAGTCTTTCGGGTGCCATGACCGTTTACGGTCGTGCCGAGTCGCACTAAATCCGTACGACCCTGAAGGGCCGTGGCACCCGGAGCCCCACCCCTTGGCCCCTTGACCACTTCCATCCACGAAAAAACCCCACGGCCACACCGCGGGGTCAGTTCAGTTTCCGAACGTCCCGTCCCTCAGACTCGCGTCATCGGGTCGGGCGGTGCCGGCGGCCCCGCATGGCCGACTCAGAGGCTCTTGCCTGTCGCGTGCAGGTCGTCGCAGGCCTCCTTCACACGGTCGGCCATGCCGCGCTCGCCGGCCTTCATGTACGCCCGCGGGTCGTACTTTTTCTTGTTGCCCACCTCGCCGTCGATCTTCAGCACCTCGTTGTAGTTGCTGATGATGTGGTCCGCGACCGGCCGCGTGAACGCGTACTGGCAGTCGGTATCCACGTTCATCTTGATGACGCCGTAGCCCAGCGTCTCCTCGATCTCGTGCTTCTCGCTGCCCGACCCGCCATGGAACACCAGGTAGAACTTGGCATCGGCGCCAAACTTCGCCTTGATCGCGTCCTGGCCTTCCTTGAGAAGCCCCGGCTTCAGCTTCACCGCGCCGGGCTTGTACGCCCCGTGCACGTTGCCGAAGGTCGCCGCGAACATGTATGTGCCATCAACCTTGCTCATCGCCTCGTAGACCCGCACCATGTCGGCAGGCGTGGTGTACAGGTCTTCGTCGGGCGTGTCCTCGCTGCCCGCCGCGCCGTCTTCTTCACCGCCCACCACGCCAGCCTCGATCTCGATGACCTGACCGATCTTCGCCATGCGTTCAAACACCGGCACGCTGAGGGCGAGGTTTTCTTCCAGCGGCAGGCCGCTGGCGTCGAGCATGTGCGACTGGTACAGCGGCAGCTTGCCTTCCTTGACGCGGCGCTCGGACTCTTCGATGAGCGGGATCATGAACGTGTCCACCGCGTCGGGCGGGCAGTGGTCGGTGTGCAGCACGATGTTGACCTTCAGCGTCGCCGCCACGCGGTGCACGTGTTCGGCGATCGAGATCGCACCCAGCACCATGTCGCCGCAGCACTGGCCCGCCGCGAACTTGCCGCCGCCGGTCGAAACCTGCAGCATGCCGTCACAGTCCGATTCTTTGAACGCCAGCAGGGCCGCGTTGGCGGTCGCCATGCTCGTCACGTTGATCGCGGGATAAGCGAACTTGTTCTTGTAAGCGTTCTCCAGCATCTTCTTGTAAGTGGCGTAGTCGGCGATCGGCATTGGCGGGGGTCCTTGCTTTAGGGGGCGGGTGGATTTCCCCTTGATTCTACCGCCGGGAAGATGCCGACGCCGACGGCCGCCCGGGGCGCCCCGATCGCGCCGCAAAGCCGACGCGACCGGACCTTCCGGTCGGCTCGGGGGCTCCGCCCCCGAACCCCGGGAGGTTGAATTGACACCCCGCCGCTCTCCATTCGACGATCTAATAACGCCCGCGCGGCTTCGCCGCATTCAACCCAGCGCCCCACGCCTTAAACTGACCAAACCGCATGCGTTCACCGTCTGCGATGCGGCCGAAGATCGCACTCCACAAAGCCTCTTTACATTTTCAACTTTCTACTTTTGCCTTTTTCCTGGCGCCCTCTCCCCTCCCATGCCGCCCCACACCCCTGAGAACCCGAAGCACTCCCTGACGGCCCCCTCCGGCTTCCGCGCCGCCGCCGCCACCGCCGGCATCAAGGCCAGCGGCAAGCCCGACCTGGCGCTCATCGCCGCGGACGGCCCGTGCGCCGCGGCCGGGGTGTTCACGACCAACCGGGTGCTCGGCGCGCCCGTGATCATCGGCAAAGACCACCTCCGCGGCGGCAGCGCCCGGGCGATCCTCTGCAACAGCGGCAACTCGAACGTTGCCACGGGTCCGCGCGGCCTCGCCGACGCCCGGGCCATGTGTGCCGCGGCGGCAGCAGCGCTCGGCTGCCGACCCGCGGACGTGCTGCCGGCGTCCACGGGCATCATCGGCCGCGCCCTGCCGATCAACAAGATCACCGGCGCCGTGCCCGCGCTCGCCGAATCGCTCGCCGCGGGCCCCCGCGCCGACGCCGCCGCCGCGCAGGCGATTCTCACCACCGACCTCATCGCCAAGTCCGCGGTCCGCACCTTTCGGTCCGGAAAACGCACCGTCACCCTCGGCGGCATCGCCAAGGGCAGCGGCATGATCGCGCCCAGCATGGCCACCATGCTCGGCTTCATCACCACCGACGCCGCGATCAGCCCACCGCAGCTGCGGTCGGCGCTCAAGCACGCCGCCGCCGCCAGCTTCAACCGCATCAGCGTCGACACCGACACGTCCACCAGCGACACCGTCTACCTGCTCGCCAACGGCGCTGCGGGGGCCCGCCCCATCGACTCGGTCACGACGACGCCCTACCGGCAGTTCCGCGACGCGCTGACCGACCTCTGCGCCGAGCTCGCCGAGCGCATCGTCCGCGACGGCGAGGGCGCCACCCGCGTCTTCCGCGTGGCGGTCTCGGGCGCCAAGTCCGTGCGCGACGCCGACCGGGTCGGCCGGGCCGTCGCCGAAAGCCCGCTGGTCAAGACCGCCGTGCACGGCGCCGACCCCAACTGGGGACGCATCGCCATGGCCGCCGGCAAGTCGGGCGCCGCGCTGAACCCCGACCGCCTGCGGATCGCGGTCAACGGCGAGCCGGTCTTCCGTGACGGCGTGCCGGTGCCCATGACCGCCGCCTTCGAGGCGAAGCTCTCCGCCTCGATGCGGAAAGACGACGTGCAGCTCGCGATCGACCTGCGGCTGGGCAAGGCCTGCTGCGCCTGGTGGGGGTGCGACCTCAGCCGCGACTACATCGCGATCAACGCCGACTACACCACCTGAGGCAGCTTCGCGGGCCCGGCGGACGGGCGTGGCGGCCGTCCGGTCGGCTGGAACGTCCGAAGATGGCTTCCCGTTTCCCGTATTCTCCTGCGAAAACCCGCTGCGGCGCCGACCGACCACGTGTCTGAGCGTCGCCGGGTGCCGGAAAAGGCCCGACCACCGGGGCCGCCGGGTTCGCACGGGGCCCGGGGGCACGGAGCGTCACGCAGGCGGCGTCGGGGCTGACCGCACGCGAAACGCCCCACCCGGTGGTCGGGTGCGGCAATCCTGTCGATGGTGCGGGCTCCTGACGACCCGCGACGACCCGCGGCGACCCGCCGGCGACCCGCGAAACCGATGAACTTGGGGCTCATCCTATTTGGCGGCTTCACCGTGTGAGCGTACAGTTAACCGGGACGGACCCGCTCAGCGGCCGCCCCGCGGTTTCGGTTTTCACGTTTCTCAATCGGCGGGCACCCCGCGACCACGTTTAAAGAAAGCAGAACATATCTCATGAGTCGAATCACCCTCCACTGCCCCGAGTGCGATGCCGACCTGATCGTCCCCGAGTCGGCCGCCGGGCGTCGCGCCCGCTGCAGCAAGTGCCAGGCCCGTTTCGTGGTGCCCGACGCCGAAGAGCTGTTGGAGATGCAGATCGCCCAGATGGCCAGCGAAGAGTTGGGCCACCGCTGGAGCGAGGACGAAATCGAAAACGCGGCCCTCGCCATGGCGGCCCCGGCCCCGCCGCCCCGCCGCCCAAAGACCGTCGCCGCCGACGCTGCCGAAACCGGTGACACCATCATGGGCATGCCGGCGCTCGGGCGTCCGGCCTCCCCGGTATCCCCTCCCGTCGGCGAACGCCCCGACGTGCCCCCTTCTTCCGATCCCGCCGTCGATTTCGATGACTACCCCGACAACCCCTGCCGCCCGCCCGATCGCCCCTACCTTGTCGTCCGCCAGGTCGACACCCACGGCGTGCACTTCGCCTTCGATGTCCGCTGGCTGCGTGACCGCCGCTTTCAGGTCTCCATCCCCAGGCGCTGCGCCTACTCAGGCGATAGCAAGCGACTCACCGCGCGGCCGGTGATCGTCAAGAACCGGACGACCGACAACACCACGCGGGCCCGGTCGGTGGAGATGCACTACGAGCAGGACGTCGGTTCCAAGTTCTCGCCCTTCACCCTCATCGACGCCATCGCGCGGCTCGAGGGCGTGACCGAGCCCTTCGACGTGCCGCTGATCTACTACGCCGCCGAGGGGCATACCAACAACGCGCTGGAGTGCAAAGCCACTCACCACGATGACGGCACCGAAATCGTCGAGGTGCAGATCCCGCACGGCGAGGTCGCGCTCAAGTGGCTCGAGCGGATCAACGGCTTCTGCGACCCCGCGTGCGAGAAGCTCAAGGCCGACATCGACGGCCTGGGCAGCAACGCCTGGCTGGCCATACCCGAGCGGACCCGCCAGCGTCTCGAGGCCTGGTGCCGCTTCGAACGCGGCGAAAAGTTCCTGGTTTATCTCCGCGATGCCGACATGACCAGCTCCGACGCCGGGCTGGGCGGCATCGTGGTCACCGACCGCCGGCTGCTGTACCACAAGTACCGCCAGAGCCTCAGCACCTCGCTGAATCAAGAAGCCACCCTGCACGTGCGGACCGACGACCGCGTCGCGCGGCTCACCCTCGAAGCGCACGGCCGCATGACCAAAGCCGGCAAGATTGCTCGCGGCGACGTCAACGCCCTGGTCGAAGCCCTCTCCGACGCGCCGCGTCTGCGGGTGATGGTGGGGAAGAAGTAGGACCGTGATCCGTGATCCGTGATCCGTGATCCGTGATCCGTGATCCGATCGATTCAATCCACCTGAATCCCGGCCCGTGGCGCGAAAGTGGAACGGGCGTCCCCGTCCGTTATCACCGTCCTGCCGGAGGCAGGTCCTTCGCGTTGCGCGACATCGACCGCACCCGAGGCGCAGAAGCGCACGCGTTGAAGCCGCAACCCGCAACACGCTCCGGCCGCGCCCGCGGCCTCAAAACGTCAGCCGCAAGCCGATGTCGATCGTGTGCAGCTCCGTCTCGTCCAGACGCACGTTCTCAAAGTCCACCTCGCCCGCGTGCCAGTAGCGGTAGCCCGCGTTCACCGACAGGTTGCGGGTCAGGTCGTAGGTCACGCCCGCCCGCAGCTGGTACGCAAAGCCGTACTCCGCGTCTTCGAAGTCCGAGTCGTCCAGCGATCCCACGCTGTCGATGTTGCCTTCGAACTGCACCACGCCCCCCCCCCCGCCCGCCCACACGCTGAAGCCGGTCGCCGGCAGCGGCAGGTCCAGGTACAGGTTGCTCATCAGCGCCACGCTGTCGAACGAGCCCGAGCCCGCCGCCGGGCCGCCGCCGGACGTGCGGAAGTTCTCGATGTCCGAGTCACGGAAGCTCAACTCCAGCTCGCTGCGGAACAGGCCCCCGTCGATGCCCACCGCGCCGTAGAACACGTTGCTCGTGTCAAAGTCCGCTTCAAAGTCCGGCTGCCCCGAGTCGTCGCCCTCAAACAGCGTCTCGGCCGACGTGCTGGGGAAGCCAATCGCGCCTTCGATGTAGACCCCCGCCGCGGCGGAGGCGGGCAGCAGCCCCGCCGCGGCCAGCAGCGCGGCGGTGGGCAGAACGGTCAGCGGCGAGACGGCGGGGCTCGGCATGGGGCTTTCTCGGGGCAGGCTTGGTCGGGGCGAGACGCGCCACAGGCCCACAGGACCCGCGGCTGGAACCCTGCTCATCGGCCCCTGGTCCCGCACGACCCGCACGAATGGCGCGCTGTCCCATAAGCGGGCGGCTCGGCGGAAACGCCCGCCGGGGCGGGTGGCGGCTCGGCGCCACCCGCATCCGGCTCAAAGCAGCCGGTTGCGGGTGCCTTCTCGACCGCCGCGGGCGGACGTCCGCCTTCCGAGGGGGAGCCATCCGCCGCGGACAAATCCGGGCCCCGGGGTGCCATGGCCGCGTGCGGCCGTGCGGTGTTCTTTCGCCCGAGCCCCCCCAGGCACCCGTGCAACCGCACGCCGCACGCCACCGCCCCAACCCGGCCCAGAAAACACCACGGCCGCACGCGGCCATGCCACCCAGAAGTGCCCGGGTGCGGTTCGCCGCTGTGACCCGCGTCGGGTCGGGGCGTGCGCAAGCTCGGCGGAGCCCGCCCCGGCCCGACGCGGGTTTCCGCCGAACCGCCCCATCGCTACACCGCCCCGGTGATCCTCAGCGCCCACGCCAGATCCCCCTTCATCCCCGCCGGCGGGATCACTCCCAACGCGTCCGGTTCGGCGTGGAACTCCAGCGGACCGTCGTGCCCAAGCAGCTCCACCCGCGTCACCGGCTTCCCGCCCAGCGACCGGATCGTCCAGCGCTCTCCGCTGCCCGGCCGCCCCAGCGCAATCGCGTACAGCACGCCGTCCTTCGTGGTGAACCGGAGGTCCCCGGGCCCGAACGACACGGGTTCGTTCAGCCCCATCTCCCCCGCGCGGAAGCCCGCTTCGCCCTCGCCAAAGCAGGTCCACGGCCGCGTGCCGTAGATCGCCTCGCCGTTGACCTTGAGCCACGCCCCGACCGACTTCACGGTCCACGTCGTCTCGTCGTCCAGGCTGCCGTCGGGACGCTGCGTGTAGTTCAGCAGCAGGTTGCCGTTTTTGCTCACGATGTCCGCCAGCATGTGCACGATCTGGGCCGGCGTCTTATACGCCGCCTGCGGGTTCCAATACCACGGCCCGCTGCTGGTGTCGGTCTGCCAGGGCACAGGCTCGATGCCGCCCAGCACGCCGTGTTCGAGATCCTCCACGCCCGCCCCCGGCTTCCACGTGCCGATGTTCAGGTCCACCCCGCGGCGGCCGTTCACGTCTTTGTAGGTGTAGACGCCCTCCGCGCTCTGCGCGTAGAAGTGCCGCATCAGCTCCAGCCCCGTCTGCCCGAACGGGATGCCGCCGTCGGTGTAGAACAAATCCGGCGCGTGCTGGTTGATCGCGTCCGCCATCCGGTCGAACCAGTTCTGCACGAAGGCCGGCGACGGGTTCACGGGGTACTGGCTCGACCGGTCGTCGTGCGGCTCGAAGTACAGGTCCTGGTTCGCCGGGTCCACCCCGTCGTAGGGCACCCCCGCGCAGGGCCCCGTCGTGTCCGCTTGCTTGTTCAAGTTGAACCAGCTGTAGCTCCACGCCAAATGCTCGCTGAAACCAAACTTCAGCCCACGGCCCCGCGTCGCCTCCGCGAACTCACCCAGCAGGTCGCGTTTGGGTCCGAAGTTCACGCTGTTCCAGCGGTGGTGCTTGCTGTCGAAGTTATCGAAGTTGTCGCAGTGCGCCGCCTGCCCCACGAAGTACTTCGCCCCATTGTCCGCGTACAGACCCACCAACGCCTCGGCGTCGAACTTCTCCGCCGTGAACCGCTTGATGATGTCCTTGTAGCCCACCTGCGACGGGTGACCGTATGTCCGGCAGTGGTAGCGGTAGGCCGGCGTGCCCTCCTGATACATGTAGCGGGCGTACCAGTCGCCCTGCCCCGGCACCGCCTGCGGCCCCCAGTGCGACCACACCCCAAACTTCGCGTCGCGGAACCAGTCCGGGCAGGTGAAGTTGGCGATCAGCGAATCCCAGGTGGCTTCGGGGGGCGTGGCGTTCACGGCGTTGATTTCCTCAGCTTAAGTATGTGAATTGCCGACCCAGCCTACCCGACCCGAGAGGTGACGCAAACGAAACGCGGCGGCTACCCACCGCCTTCCTCCCATTCGCCACCCACGCGCCACGGCAGCCCCGCCCGGTCCAGAAACGGCAGGATGTCGTCCCAGCTGCCGTGCCCCGAGGGCATGTCGTTGTGCCCGACGCCGGGGTAGATCACCAGCGTCGCGTCCCGGGCCGCCGCGGCGTTGCGGCGGGCGTGATCGGGCGACATGCCGTCCCGGTCGCCGTGCAGGATCAGCGTCGGCCCGTCGAACGTTTTCAGCGCGGCTTCGGTCTCGAAGGGGTGACGGATCATGAAGCCCGCCGCGAACGGCAGCACCCCGCGGGCCATCGCCGACCCGCTGGAGAACGTGGACGCAAGCACCAGCGCCGCCGCCGGGCGAAGCGCCGCCACCTGCGCCGCCACCCCGCCCCCCAGCGAGCGCCCGTGCAGCACCACCCGCGACGCGTCCACCGCGGGCAGCGCGACCAGCCGGTCGAAGAAGTGCGTCGCGTCGTCGACGATCGCCGCCTGCGACGGCGCCCCGTCCGAACGGCCGTACCCGCGGTACTCGGGCAGAAGCACCGTGTAGCCCCGCTCGGTGTACCAGCTCATCTCCCCCGCCCAGATGTTGATCAGCTCGCCGTTGCCGTGGAAGAAGACCGCCGCCGGGCCCGGCGTCTCGGCCGTAGACCCCTTGCCGAGCAGCAGCCACGCGTCCACCGTCACCCCGTCGACGTCCCGCTCCCACACCACCGCGCCCGGCGGTGGGTTCGGGTCCACCCGGTGCGCCACGTAGGCCCCGGGGAAGAACAGAAACTCCTGCCCCCACCACAGCAGACCCGTGAAGCCCGCCACGAGCAGCACCGCCGCCGCGGCCAGCCACTTCAACCCCCGCCGCCACGCCGGTCGGGCAGGCGGCCTCTTTTTTTCGTTGTTCACGCCTGCGTTCACGCTCTTCACGCCTCCGCCCCCAGCGGCACGCACGTCTCGTCCGCGTCCTCCACCGCATACGGCAGCACCTTGCGCGACGGGTCGCCGATCTCCAGATCGCGCAGCGCCTCGGCGGTCAGCCCTGCGTCCACGCCCGGCCCGTCGGCCGCGTAGAACCCGTCCAGCACCGCCCGCCAGTCGCGTGTCGTCTGCACCGCGATGAACGCCTTCTTCAGCTCCGCCGCGTCCGCATGATGCCGGCTGAACTTGATGCCAAACTTCCGCATCATCCGCGACGCCATGATCTCGCCGTGCAGCGACACGCTCAACTCGAAGTGCCGCAGCAGCACGTCGCGCTGCTCGAACACCGTCGGCGGACGCGGCGGCTCGGCCTTGCCGCCCGCCCGCGCCGCCATCAGGGCCCGCGCCTGCACGAAGATCCACGGGTTGCCGATGCAGCCCCGCGCCACGCTCACCCAGTCCACGCCCGTCTGGTCCAGCATCGCGAAGATGTCCGGGGCCGTCCAGATGTCCCCGCTGCCGCCGATCACGAACCCGCGCCGCTTCGCTTCCGCGCCGTATCCATCCGTCAGCTCGCGCAGAAACGGCCACCGCCCGCGGCCGATGTACTTCTGCTGCACCGTGCGGCAGTGCACCGTCGCCCCGGCGTAGCCCAGCTCCATCGCCGCCTCAAAAACAGCCCGGAAGTTCGCCGCCATCTCCGGCGTGTCGTCGTAGGCCCGGCGCAGCTTCACCGTCAAAGGCGGCCCGCCGCCCGGCCGCTTGTCCATCGCCTCGCGCACCGCCTCCAGAATCGCCACCGCCTCTTCGGGCACACTGAGCAGGTGCCCGCCGCGGCATTTCTTTTTGATCTTCTTCACCGGGCAGGCCAGGTTCACGTCCACCACGTCGTAGCCCATGCCCGCCAGGATGCCCGCCCCCGCCGCGATGTCCGCCGGGTGGCTGCCCATCAGCTGCCCGCAGATCGGGTGGTCCTCGCCCGTCAGCTCCGCGATCTTCAGCCCCTTGCCGCCGTCGACCAGGAACTTGTCCAGCATCGCCTCGGTGATGCAGTACGGGCAGCCGTGCTCGCGGGCCACGATCCGCATCGCCCCGTCCGAATAGCCGGCCAGCCCGGCCTGATAAAAAGGCGCATCCACCGCCACACCGCCGATTTGCAGCGGCGGCGCGAGGTCCGTTGGCGGGCCGGTCGAGCCGGTCGGCGGTTTGCTTGCCACGTTCATAACCGCCATCATAAACAGACCATGGAAGGTTCCCCCCCCAACGCCCGCCGCCTCCCCCCGCCCCCCGATCCGCGCCGGCGTCCGCCCGCGGCTCGGATGCTCACCGGCGTGCTTACACCTCTGCTTGCCCTCGCTCTGGTCCTGCCCGCCTGCCGAGCCCCCGAGTCGGTCGCCGCCCGCGACGAGCGCCGCGCCCTGGCCAGCCTCGCCTACCCCGCCGATGCCGAGCGCGGCCCCGACCTCGACATCGCCGTCGAGCGCCGCGGCACGTTGCTGGCCCTGCTCAACCGCACCGCCCGCGTCTACCGCGACCAGCAGCTCTGGCTCAACCGGCAGTACGTGAACATCGTGCCCGTGATCGCCGTTGGCCCGGGCAACACCGTCGCCCTGCCAAAGTGGGTCAACCGCTACGCCGAGCCCTTCCCCGTGGGCGCCCTGCTCACCCCCGACGACGCCCGTGCCGTCGTGCTGGCCGAGCTCTACGACCCCAAGGCCAATCTGCTCACCCCCCTCACCGTCTGGCCCGACGACACGCAGGACGACGGCCGCTAGCGCGGCAATGACGAAACTCGAATGTCAAATGACGAAACTTAAGTCTGACGCGGCGTACCGATCCCCCGCATACCCTCGAACCCACGCCGCTTTCTACCCCCCCCCCGCACCCACGTGAGATTTCCTCACACCCAGGACCTCACAGCTCACACCCTGCCCGCAGCGCTCTCGCGCCCGCCAACGCCAACCCCCTCAACCCGCAAAGACAAACGATGCCCGACGCCACCCCCTTTGACCTCTCCCCCGCCGAGCTCTACGCGCGCTACAAGAAGCACCTCTGCAAAGCGCCCGGGCTCAACCTCACCCTCGACATCTCACGCATCCCCTTCGAGCCGGTCTTCCTCAAGCGCATGGAGCCCGCCATGCAGAAGGCCTATCAGAAGATGGAAGAGCTCGAAGGCGGCGCCATCGCCAACCCCGACGAAGACCGCATGGTCGGCCACTACTGGCTGCGGGCCCCGGGCCTGGCCCCCGAGCACGACCTCATCAAGGCCATCCACGACACCCTCGACGACGTCAAAGCCTTCGCCGCGAAGGTGCACGGCAAAGACATCACCCCCCCGCAGGCGCCCCGCTACACCGACGTGCTCAGCATCGGCATCGGCGGCAGCGCACTCGGCCCACAGTTCATCAGCGACGCACTCGGCGGTCAGCGCGCCCGCGACAAGATGAAGATGCACTTCATCGACAACACCGATTCGGACGGCATCCGCCGCGTGCTGGACGGCCTGGGCGCGAAGATGAAGTCCACCCTCGTGCTGGTCATCAGCAAGTCCGGCGGCACCCCCGAGCCCCGCAACGGCATGATCGAGGCCAAAAAAGCCTTCGCCGACCGCGACCTGGACCTGTCCAAACAAGCCGTCGCCATCACCGGCGACGGCAGCAAGCTGCACCAGCTCGCCCAGTCCGAAGGCTGGGTCAAAACGTTCCCGATGTGGGACTGGGTCGGCGGCCGCACCAGCGTCACCGCCACGGTCGGCCTCGTGCCCATGGCGCTGCAAGGCCTCGACATCTCGTCGTTCCTCAACGGCGCGGCCAAGATGGACGAGGTCACCCGCAAGACCCAGACCAGCAAGAACCCCGCCGCCCTGCTCGCGCTCATGTGGTACCACGCCACCAAGGGCAAGGGCGAGGCCGACATGGTCGTGCTGCCCTACAAGGACCGTCTGCTGCTCTTCAGCCGCTACCTGCAGCAGCTGGTCATGGAAAGTTTGGGCAAGAGTCATGATCTGGACGGCAATGTCGTGCACCAGGGCATCGCCGTCTACGGCAACAAGGGCAGCACCGACCAGCACGCCTACGTGCAGCAGCTGCGCGACGGCATCAACAACTTCTTCGCCACCTTCATTGTCGCCCAACAGGACACCCTCAAACCCGGCAAAGACCCGGTCATCGACGTCGAGCCCGAGCAAGACGGCACCGTCACCGCCGGCGACTACCTGCACGGCTTCTTCCAGGGCACCCGCACCGCGCTGTGGGAGAACGGCCGCGGCAGCATGACGATCACCGTCGAGAAGATCGACGCCCGCACCATCGGCGCCCTCATCGCGCTCTACGAGCGGGCCGTCGGCCTTTACGCCACCCTCATCAACGTCAACGCCTACCACCAGCCCGGCGTCGAGGCGGGCAAGAAGGCCGCCGCCACCGTGCTGAAACTCCAGGCGAAGCTCGTCGCCGCGCTCGGCGACGAACCCCAGACCATCGACCAGCTCGCCGAGGCCGCCGGCGTCCCCGAGGGCATTGAGAGCCTGCTGATGATCGCCGACCACCTCGCCGCCAACAAGCGGATCACCAAGAAGGGTGGGGCCTACGCGAAGGCTTGAGTGGCTTGGGTGGTGCGCGTTGGAGAGACCGTCGGGCGTGAGAGCGCTCCCGGCGAGGTGTTAGGTGTTAGGTCCTAGGTGTTAGCCGGACGCAAGCGAAACGCCGCGTCCTCATGGCGCCCGGCATCCGCGTCAGCGCTCTTCCTAACACCTAGGACCTAACACCTAGTACCTGCTCAGCGCAGTCTCACGCTCGACCACGCCCCGCCCGCCCGCGCCCCCAGCACCCCCATGGCCAAACGCAAGAAGCCACCCCGCAACTTCAGCCCCCGCATCGAGAACCGGCGCGCGCGGTACGACTACGACATCACCGACACCCTCGAGTGCGGCGTCAAGCTCATGGGCAGCGAGGTCAAAAGCATCCGCCACGGCCACGTCTCCCTGGCCGAGGGCTACGTCGCCATCAACCCCAACAACATGGGCATGGACCTCATCAACGTCGACATCGGCCCCTATGCCCAGGCCGGCGTGCACCAGCACCAGCCCAAGCGAATCCGCCAACTGCTCGCGCACAAACGCGAGGTCAAAACCCTCTACGGCAAGACGACCGCCAAGGGCGTCACCATCGTGCCCCTGGCCATGTACTTCAAGAATGGCATGTGCAAGGTCGAGATCGGCCTGGGTATCGGCAAGAAGATGTTCGACAAGCGGCAGGACATCAAGAAGCAGGAAGCCGAGCGGGATATCCGCCGGGCGATGGCGCGCGAGGTGCGGTGAGTCGCTTGCATTGACGTCGGGATAGAGCGCTCCCGGCGAGGTGTGAGGTGTTAGGTCCTAGGTCTTAGCCGGACGCAAGCGGCGGGCGAAGTTGTGCGGCAGGGCGAGCCTCTGGCGAGCCGCGTGTCGCATGGGCCCCCGGGCTCACCCAAAGGCTCGCCCTCCCATCCACGCAACCCCCAACGCGTCAGCGCCCTTCCTAAAACCTAGGACCTAGCGCCTAACACCTGCTAAGCGTCGTCTCACGCGAAGCCCACCCATGACGCGCCGCACCACAACCCTCATCCTGACGCTCACCTTCACCGAGAGCTTCGCCACCGTTCTGCTCGAACGCGGGATCTACTTTTTCACCCACGACCGCCTGGGCTTCAGCACGACCCAGAACCTGCTGCTCGCGCTTGCCTTCGGCCTGTGCTACGCCGCGGGCGCCACCGGCGCCCACCCGCTCACCCACAAGCTGGGCGAACGACGGCTCTTCGCGCTGCTCACCGTGTTGCTGCTCGTCGCCCACGCGGCCCTGGGCCTGTCGCCCACCGCCGCGGCCTGCGCGGTCGGCTTCCCGCTGGTCGGCCTGCTCAGCGGCATGAAGTGGCCGGTGGTCGAAACCTACGTCACCGCCGGCCGCACGCCGAAACAGGCGATCCGCGCCATCGGCGGCTTCAACGTCGCCTGGGCGGCCAGCGTGCCGCTGGCCCTGCTTGTCACCGGCCCGCTGATCGAGCACGACCCCCGGCTGCTCTTCGCGCTCGCCGTCGCCATCCACGCCACCACCCTCTTGCTGCTGTTCGGCCTGCCAAGCGAACCCGCGCACCTCGATCTGGACCACCCCGAACGCCCCGACCCCGCCACGCTTGCCCGCTACGTCCGCCTGCAGACCAGCGCCCGCTGGGCCATGCTTGGCAGCTACGCCATGCTGTTTCTGTTGGCCCCGCTACTGCCCGAGATCTTCGCGAAGCTGGGCCACGGCGTGAAAACCGCCACGGGGCTCAGCGCCGGCCTCGACGTCGCCCGCCTGCTCACCTTCGCCGTGCTCGGCGTCTTCACCGGCTGGCGCGGCAAAACGCTCCCGCTCGCCGCGGCCGTCGTCGCGTTGCCCTTCGGGCTGTTCGTCACGCTCTTTGCGCCCACCACCGCCGGCGTGCTGCTGGGCGAGGCCGTCTTCGGCGTCGCCAGCGGCATGATCTACTACGCCGCGCTCTACCACGCCATGGTCCTGCTCAACGCCAGCATCAAGGCCGGCAGCGCCCACGAGTCCCTCATCGGGCTGGGCTTCGCCCTCGGTCCCGCCGCCGGCCTCGTCGCCGCACAAGCCGGCAACGCGACGGGCAGCACGACCGCGGGGCTGGTGCTGATGGTCGGACCCCTTGCCCTGGTCACCAGCGGATTGGCGCTGCGGCCGCTGCGGCGGTGCGCCGCCTGACCCGCGGGCTCGCCCCGTAAACCGTAAACCGCAAACCTTTCAATTAAATCCGCCACCGACTCTGGGCGCGACGGTGGAACAGGCGTCCCCGCCCGCGATCAAAACCCTGCCGGAGGCACATCCATCGCGTTGCTCGACGCAGGCATCACCCGCCCCACTACCCCGGGGTCAGGGCCCGGGCCTGACTCCGGCGGGGGGGGGGGGTGGAGCGGTCGGATGACGGCTCGGGTGGATCGATGAGCAGGTTCGACGCCCAACTCCCCGTCCCCATCACTCCGGCTCGTCCGGCTCTGCCGGGTCTGCTTCCACTTCCAGCCGAACCCGGCGTACCAGGACCTCGGCGCTCGGCACCGCGCCCGGCAGCGCCCCGAAGTTGAGGTGCACCTGCGCCTGCGCGATTGCCGCCCCGGCCTTGTCTCGGGCCGGCAGCGTCAGGCGGTGCTCGACCCGCTGCCACTCACCGGTCACGCCCGGGTCGGCACCGGGAGCGATCACGATGACCGACTGATTAAACTCGTCGGCCTGGCCCCCGTCGCCAAAGCCGACAATCTGGTCGCCACCCGCGTCGGCTAGCAGCCGCAGCTGGGCATTGCTGAACGTCACCCCATGCCCCGGCGCCAGATGGACCTCGTAGCTGAACACGCACGGCGTACCCAACGCGTTCTCGGGCACGGCAAATCCCTGGAAGCCGCTGCCGGGCAGCAACAGGTCGCCGATCTTGGCGTCGGGATACAGCGAGCCGTCCACCTGCCCTCCGACCTTGAACGCCGCGGCCCCGTCGTCGCCTTCCGTCTCGTCGACGCTCAGGCCGCCACGCCCGGCCACGGCCGGCCCGTTGGCTCCCAGCCCCTTGACCAGCTCCCTCACGTCGGCGCCGCTGGAGACGTCGAAAACCACGTCTCCCGCGGCGGGCACCGCCAGCATCACCGCCGCGGCGGCGGCCACGGTCGCGGCCGCCACCCGCCCAGAACCAAACCAGTGTTCGTAAATCTTCATGTCGCTTCCCGGAGGTGAGAGGGGTGTGTCAAAAGAGGCGGGGTGCGTGGCGCGGGCCGCCCGACGGCAGGGCGGCCCGCCGATCATACCCGCTTGCAGACCATTGACCGGTCGCGACATCGTCGCTCCGCGGTTCTGTTCCTGAAGGATCAGGCGATCAAAGCCCTTCGTGTAGTGCAATCGATTGCCACGCCGATACAAAATCCCTGCTTCGCTCCGCGTCCGCCTCACTGCGACCTCGCCCGAAAAACGCGGCGCCGTGCCCCCCTACCCCGCTCTGCCACCCAACGCCCCGCCCCGGCCACACGCTTGGCGAACCGCGTGGGGTCATCCGCCTCATCACGCTCCTGAACGGCATCCTGCGGCCGGCCTGAGCGCCGCACCAACCCGTGAAGGTCGCTGTCCGTCTCTCGCAGCGCAAGCAGTCCGGGCTGGCGACGGCTTTCGCGGTAAAATACGGGCGGTCGCCGCCCCACCCCCTGACGAAAGGCCCAAGATGTCCGGAATCGACGAACGCCGCCAAGCCATGGACACCCGCCTGGCCCAAGACAGCGAGTACAAGTTCAAGGTGCACAGCCTGCGCAACCGGCTGCTGGGCGGCTGGGCGGCCGAGCTGATGGGTATGACCCCCGAGGCGGCCGCCGACTACGCGAAGAGCGTGGTGGTGGCCGACTTCGAAGAGTCGGGCGACGACGACGTGCTGCGCAAGGTGTGGGCCGATCTGGCGGCACACGGCCTGCCCACCGGCGAGGCCGAGGTGCGCGCCGAGATGGATCGGCTGCTGGTCGTGGCCGCCGACCAGCTGTCGGAGCAGGCGTAAACCCGGCCCGCGGGTGATCCGCCGGGTCATGTCGCGGTGCCGCCCCGTGTCGGCCGATCGAGCCGGAACCGCGTCCGCCTGACTCCCCTCTCCCCACCGAGACACGCCCATGAGCCGCCCCCCCCCCGCTGCGCCGCCCTGTCCGCACTCGCCTTTAGCCTGTCCGGCCCCGTCCTGCCCGCCCCCGCCGAGCCGGCGGCGACGCCCTTGGCCCTGAGCGTGGGCGCCGCCGCCGTCGCGGACATGCCGTTCGACTTCCGCCCGTCGGCCCGGGCCGGCACGGCGCTCACGCTTTGGGTGGATGGATTCGACGTGGACATCGTGAAGCTGGACGACGACCGCTCGCGGATCAGCGCGGCCACCGACGCGGCGGGGAACGACCTGCAGCTGAGCTTCCCGCTGTCGTCCAAGCCCGCGCAACTGACCTTCGAGCTGGATGTCTACGAGGGCCTGGCCGACGTGGCGGTGCCGCTGGACCTTGCGGTGGGGCTGGGGCTTGAGTGAGGCAGCGCGGGCGTGATGGGCCCCGAGGCCCGGCAGGCGTTTCAGGCAATGGAGGCGGCCGCCGCCCTTGCACCGTCTACGCCCTGCCACGCCGCCGTCATTCCTCCACCGCCACCGCGGCCCGCAGCACGACGGTGCCCACGTGCCCCGCGTCGCCGTCCTTGAAGCGGACCGTGACGGTGTTCTGGGCCTTCAGCAGCGCCGGGTCTACCGGGATCAGCTTCGTGGTCGCGTACTGCTTCTCATTGGTCATGCGGTCGGCGCAGTCTTCCAGCGGCACCTCCAGCGTCTGGCCGTTCAGCGTGACGGTTGGCGTCTTGGCGGCGTCCACCGGGCGTTCAAGACCGATGCGCAGCTGCGCATAGTCAATCGTCGTGTCCGTCGGCGCCAAGACGGTGAAGGTGGCGGTTTCGACGGGCTGGGTGATGCGGTCGGCGTAGCACACGCGCTCGTCCACACGCCGGGCCTCGGCGGACGCGTCACCGGGCAGCTCGGCCACCAGCATGACCGCCTCGCGTCCCGCCAGCACAATCTCCGCGGGCGTGGCCACGTCGTCCTCGCGGTAATACCCGGTGAAGTCCGTGTTCCGGCCCATGCGGCGCAGGACCACGCGCTCGGCGTCGACCCCGCTGAGCATCACGGCCTCGGGGCGGTAGCTCTGGTTGTTGAGCGCCAGGTACAACGTGGTGCCGTCGACCACCGCACGCGCCTGCACGTCGGGGTCGTCGCACAGGGCCTTGACCCGCCGGCCGTCCACCCCGCGGAAGAAGCGGTAGAAGTCGACCAGGTGCGTGGGCACCCAGCGTGTCTCGTCGGTGTAGCCGTGCGCGACGTACAGCTGAGCGTAGTACTTCGGCCCCCAGTTCCAGGTCGTGGGCAGGATGAACGGCACGGCCTTCTGCACCACGTGCGGATGGTCCATGAAGGTCAGCGTGTTGGCCACGACGCTGCCGATCATCAGGCTGTTGACGATCGAGCGTTTTTTCAGCTCGCGGTCGAAACCGGTGGCGTCGGGGTGGTGCTGCGCCACCAGCCGCTCGGCCTGCGGCTCGCCGTCGTAGTCGCCGCCCGCGGGAAACCCGTTGTAGCCGCCGTGCTCGCTGATGACGAGGTCCACCTCGCGGCCCAGGGTGTTGACCGCGTGGTTCTGCACCAGATCCAGCACCCCCTCCAGCGGCAGGCCGGTCTGAATCGCGCCGCCGTAGTCGCCGCGGACTTCGCCGCCGTCGGTGGCATCTTCTTCCTGCCAGCGGAGGTAGTCGTAGACGTGGAACGAGTAGAAGTCCAGCGTGCCGCCGGTCTGCTCCATGAAGTTCTGGATGCTGGTGAAGCTCTGGTACCCCTGGCGGTAGAAGTAGCTGACCGACAGGCACGGGCCGCCGACCTTCACGTCGGGCGTCCTGGCCTGCACCGCGTCCTTCATCGCGAGGTGCCACCTGGCCAGATGGTCGTCCAGCATGAAGCGCCAGTGCGGCTCGTTGACGGGCTCGAAGAAGGCGGGCCGGTCGAAATCCGTGTAGCCGCGCTCCAGCACCGTCGCCGCGAGCTCGGCCGAGGCCGTGAGATTCTCGGGCAGATACTGGACCGTGCCGTGACCGTCGGCCTCGCCGGCCTCGACCTTGCCCATGAACGCGGGATACGCGTTGTGCTTGCCGTGCAGGGCCACGCCCAGGTTCGGGCCCAGGTCGCTCTGCATGCGGTCCGACGACGGCTGGGGGCGCAACTCGTTCTCGATCGAGACGTAGTCGACGAAGCCGGGTCGGGCCGGGTCTTCCTGCGCGTTGCGGGCCGGCCACTTCACCAGCCCGAGGCGCCGCCCGAAGCGGGCCCCGTACTCCCGGATCAAGGTCTGGTAGACCTCCGGTCCGTCCTGCATCCGCCGGTCGAACGCGGTGCCCTGATCGCACAGGGTGAGGTAGCGACCACGCTCGAAATCGGCGTGGCCGGCGATCGCGCGGGTGGTCTGCGGATCGACCGCAACGGTGGCCGCGTGCACGCCCACGGGGGGGGTCGCGGCGGCGGCAAAAACGATCAGGGCGGCGGGCAGGGGCTTGAGCACGGGTGACCTCCGGGGTGGGTTTACAACGGGTCGCAGCGGGCGTGCTTCGGCCGGTCCGGCCAGCGCACATCGCGAATGATTAATTAAGTTAACACAACTGGATACGTTTGCCGCTCCGCCTCGCCTCCACGGAAACCCCGCCATGCCCCGCCTTGAGTTTGAGACCCTCGACGAGCTGAACCGACACCTGGACACCTCCTGCGACCTGAGCCGGGCCGTGTTCCAGTCGCTGGACCTCAACCCTGTCGCCGACCGGCTGAGCGGCGTCACCCTGCGGCACAACGTGCTGCTGGGCTGCCGCGCCAGCGAAGCGCTGCTGGACCGCTTCCACGAACCGGTGGTGTTCCCCTCGCTGCCAAACGTGCCCTTCGCCATGTACCCCGCGCACCTGTACACCCCCGATCAGCTGCTGGGCGGCTACGTGCCGGGCCGGGCCGAAAGCTACGGCGACACGCTGGACGGGCGCGCGTACCGGCACTACGTCGACACCGGCAAGGCCGATACGCCGGACGTGGTGGTGATGCTGGCCCGGCGCCTGCACGACCACGCGATGACCGACGCGCTGCACGAGTTCCTGGTGGGCCGCAGGGTGGTGGCGATCATGGGCGGGCACGCCATGCGGCGCGACGCGCCGATGTACCTGGAGGTGGCCCGCCTGTCGCGCGACCTGGTGCGCGCCGGCTTCCTGCCGGCCAGCGGCGGAGGACCGGGCGGCATGGAGGCGACGCACCTGGGCGCGTGGTTTGCCCCGCGCGGCGACGACGAGTTGGTCGATGCCGTGGCCATGCTGTCCGAAGCCCCGCTCTACGACCCCGTGGGCCCGTGGCTCGACACCACCGCCCGGGTGAAGGAGCGCTACCCGCTGGACGACCCCGACGAAGGCCGCAGCCTGGGCATCCCCACCTGGCTGTACGGCCACGAGCCGCCGACCGGCTTCGCCACCGACATCGCCAAGTACTTCGCCAACAGCGTGCGCGAAGAAGGCCTGCTGGCCATCGCCACCTACGGCGTGGTGTTTGCGCCCGGCAGCGCCGGCACCATTCAGGAGGTGTTTCAGGACGCCACGCAGAACCACTACCGCAGCTTCGGCACGGTGAGCCCGATGATCTTCCTGGGCGAGCGTTTCTGGACCGAAGAGAAACCCGTGTTCCCGCTGCTGAAGCAGCTGGCGACGGGACACAACTACGGCAAGCTGCTGAGCGTGACCGACGACCGGGCGGAGGTGCTCGCGCAGATCGAGGCGTTTCGGCCGCACGACGACGCGCACGCGGGTTAGACCACGCCCGGCATCGCGCCCGAATCCGTTTTTCCGGGCGCGCGCAGGTCAGGCAACCCTGCGTGACATCCTCCCGCGGGCCGGACCGTACGGAAGCCGGCCCCGGGGGCCGGTGTCAGGCAGGGTTGCCTGACCTGCGTCGAATCCGACGGCAGGAAACGTCATCCGACCGGTCCCGCTCTCCGCGCCACACCCGGTTCTCGGCCCGCCGCTGAACTGACTCTCGAAGGGCGGCGCGTTGTCGCCGGGTACCCTGAACCGATGCCCGCCGCCCCCCCGCCCTCCCGCGACGACATCCTGCTGCAGTACCTCGACGGCCTGCCCTTCGACCCGTACCCGGTGCAGGCAGACGCGTTGATGCGCTTCTTCGAGCGCGAAGAGCCCGGCGGCGGCGTGCTGGTGTGTGCGCCCACCGGCACCGGCAAAACCGTCATCGGCGAGAGCGCGATGTACGAGGCGCTGGCCACCGGCACCACGGCGTACTACACCACGCCGCTGATCGCGCTGACCGAGCAGAAGTTTGCCGAGCTGCAGGACAGCGCCGAGCGCTGGGGCTTTTCCCGCGACGACGTGGGCCTGGTCACCGGCAACCGCAGCGAAAACCCGCACGCGAAGGTGCTGGTGGTGGTGGCCGAGATCCTGCTGAACCGGCTGCTGCACCCCGCCGCGTTCGACTTCTCCGGCGTGTCGTCGGTGGTCATGGACGAGTTTCACAGCTTCGCCGAGCCCGAGCGCGGGATCGTGTGGGAGCTGTCGCTCTCGCTGCTGCCCGACCACGTGCGGCTGCTGCTGCTCTCGGCCACGGTAGGCAACGCCAGCCTGTTCCTGAGCTGGCTGCGCACGCAGCACGGCCGCGACCTGACCCTGGTGCAGGGCACCGAGCGCCGCGTGCCGCTGGAATACCACTGGATCGGCGACGAGCTGCTGCCCGACCACCTGGTGGACATGGTCAAGGGCGACGACGAGACCCGCAAAACCCCGGCGCTCGTCTTCTGCTTCGACCGCGCGCGGTGCTGGAGCACCGCCGACCAGCTGCGCGGCCGCGACATGCTGATCGAGGGCCAGCAGGCAAAACTGGCCGAGCGTATTGGTGCGCTCGACCAAGAAGACTTCTTCAAGCACGGCGCGGGGCCCAAGCTCAAGCGGATCCTGATGCGCGGCGTGGGCGTTCACCACGCGGGGCTGCTGCCCAAATACCGCCGCGTGGTCGAGGAGCTGTTTCAAGAAAAGCTGCTGAGCTTCTGCGTGTGCACCGAGACCCTGGCCGCGGGCATGAACCTGCCCGCCCGCAGCGTGCTGCTGACCGAGCTCCTAAAAGGTCCGCGCGGCAAGAAAAAACTCATCGCCGCCAGCAACGCGCACCAGATGTTCGGCCGGGCGGGCCGCCCGCAGTTCGACACCCAGGGGCACGTGTTTGCGGTCGCCCACGAGGACGACGTGAAGATCCTGCGGCACAAAGACAAGATCGCCCAGATCCCGGAGGACACCAAAGACCCCAAGCTGATGACCGCCCGCAAGAAGCTGATCAAGAAGACGCCCAAGCGGCGCGAGGGCTTCCAATACTGGTCTGAGACGCAGTTCGATGCGCTGCAGACCGCCGAGCCGGGCAAGCTGATCAGCAAGGGCCACCTGCCCTGGCGGCTGCTGGCCTTTTTGCTGGACACGGACGCCGACGTGAGACGCCTGCGCGAGGCCGCCGACAAGCGGCTGATGCCCGAGCCCGAGATCGCCGCCGCGCAGCGCCACCTGACCCAGCAGCTGGTGACCCTGCACGAGGAGGGCTACGTTGTTTTAGAGCCGGCGCCGCCCGAGAAAGCGGCGCCGAGGGTGGAGGAGGCGGGCGCGGAGGAAGATGCGGACGACGACCGAACAGCGGCGCCACCGGACGACAACCCGCTGGCCGGCCTCACCCTCGGCGGCGGGCTGGGCGGCGGCATGGGCGGCCCCACCGGCAAAAAACCGATCGAACGCAAGAAGGCAAAAGCCCCCGCCACGGCCAGTGGGACAGGCGTCCCGCCTGTCATCCGTCCGCATGACGGAAACGCCCCGCCCCCCTACGCCCCCGTCACCGCCACCAAGACCGACGCCCTCGCCACCCTGCTCAAGTTCCGCGCGGTCCAGCCGCTCTACGGCGCGTGGCTGCTGACCTACCTGGGGCAGGCCGACAAGGTGGAGCGCGTGCAGATTTTCGAGAGCCTGATGGAGATGCCCGGCAGCGTGGCCCGCTACGTGCGGGTGCCCTTTCCGCGCGACATGCCGCCGGGCGAGATGACCCTGGGCATGGTCGACCCCGCCCTGCTGCAGGCCGGCCTGTTCACCCACGACGAGATGTACCCCCCGCCGCCGCACGAACAGGACCGGCCCTTCGGCGAGCCGCCCAAGTTCCCCGTGCCCTTGGGCGACAAGCTGTACGCGCTGTTCCAGAACACCGTGTCGCATCCCGGCACGTTCCGCACCAGCCCGGTGTGGGCCGCCGGCGACCTGCTGACCTTCAACGGCGACTTCAACGCCTACATCACCGCGCGCGAGCTGCAGCTGCAAGAGGGCGTGATTTTCCGCCACGTGCTGCGGCTGATCCTGCTGTGCGACGAGTTCGCGAGCGTGACGCCGCCCGGTGTGACTGAACTGGCCTGGCAGAGCGACCTGAACGAGCTGGGCACCCAACTGACCGAGGCCTGCCGCAGCGTGGACCCGGCCAGCACCGACGAGGTCCTCACCCGCGGGGGGTAGCGGGCGGTTCGGCGGATACGTGCCGGTGCGGGGGCGGGTCGCCGCCGAGCCGGCGACCCGCCCCCGCACCGGCACGCAACAGCGGCGAACCGCACCGGGGGAGGGACCGAGGGACACGCGGTGTTTTATTGCTATGGCGACTCAACCGCGCGGCCTCGCGATCGACCACGCAAACCCCGCTGCGAGTGCCCGTACGATCGCCGGCCACCGGCGTCTGCCGGGAAGTGGCTGACTGCTGTGCCCGCGTGGTCGAGGGAGTGGGGGCGGGCCGCCGCACCCACTCCCTCGACCACGCGGGTTCCGCCAGGAAACGCGCCGGTAGGATGGGCGTATGTCGATCGACCCCGCCATCCCCGACCCGGTCCCGCCCCACGCCGACGTGGTGCCGCCCGAGCACCCGCTGCGCGTCGAGATGACCGACGCCCGCTTCGACCGCTACTGGAAGTCCGGCTCGCTGAAATACACCGACTTCCGTCCGCTGACCGAGGGCGGCACGGCGACGATCCAGACCTGCCTGGACATCAACCTCAACCGCACGGTGGTTTACAAGGCGCTGCACCCCCACCTCGCCGAAGACGAGACCGAGGTGGCCCGCTTCCTGCGCGAGGCGCGGGTGACCGCAAATATCCCCCACCCCGGCACGGCGCCGGTGTATGAGATCGGCCGCGACAAGGCGGGCAACGTCTACTTCACCATGAAAAAGCTGGAGGGTCGCGACCTGCGGTCTATTTTGGGGGCGTTGTCGGCCCGCGACCGCTCGACCGAGACGGCCTACCCGCTGGCCCGACGGGTCGAGCTGCTTATCAGCGCCGCGCAGACATTGAAGTACGCCCACCACGCGGGCGTGGTGCACCGCGACATCAAGCCGGCCAACCTGCTGGTGGGCGCATTCGGTGAGGTCACCGTGCTTGATTGGGGTTTGGCCAAGGTCCGCGGCGAGCCCGCGCCGCCGGGCGCCGAAAAAATTACCGGCCAGGCCGGGCTGGCCCTGGAGCTGACCCAGCCCGGGCGCCGCTTCGGCACGCCGCTTTACATGACCCCCGAGCAGGCCCGCGGCGGCGACACGGACGAACGCACCGATGTGTACGGGCTGGGCGCGATCCTTTTCGAAATGCTGACCGGCCGTCCGCTGATTTTCGGGCAGGACCTGGACGAGGTGCTCGACCAGATTCTGGAACGGCCCGTGCCGCGGCCCGGCGACGTGGCCCGGGAGGCCGAGTCGCACCGCTCTGTACCCGAAGACCTGGAGGAGATCTGTCTGCGCTGCCTGCAGCGCGAGCCTGACGACCGCTTCGCCGACATGGGTTCGCTGATCGAGTCGCTAAGCGACGGTCACCAGAGCCTCATGGCTCTGCGGCGCGTCCCGGGCAACAGCCCGGCGGCCGGGCGGGCAATGGCCGCCGGGGCCGGGCTGGGGCTGGGGCTGGGGCTGGGGATCGTGCTCGCCGCGCTGCTTCACTGACGCAAGCCACTGGGTCTTCGCTCGGGGTTTTCCCTGAAGCCGCATGCATCGCAATGCTCGACCCTCAGGCATAACTGGGGGAGAGCCAAGGTTTACCCGCGTTACCAGGCGCCGCCCGATGGGGTGAACCGCGTTTGACATGCGGGCCGAACGCTCTAGTATCAGACGTTCCGATAATCGTGAGTTGTGGCGCAATGCCTCTGACGTTCACACGGTTTCACGGAACGACCGAAAGCAAAGCGGTCCCCGCACAATCGTTCCACCCCCCACAACCCAACGCCGCTTACTGCGGTCCCGGAGAAACCTGATGACGCCCGAAGGCCTGCAGCCCCTCGAACCCCGGACGCTCTTCTCGGGGAATACCTTCGGGGTCGGCGATGTGACGCGAGTCGATGTCCGCCCCGCCCTGGTCGTTCTGACCGACATCGGCGGCGACGTCGACGACGAGCAGTCGCTGACCCGCCTGCTGAGCTACGCCAATCAGTTCGACCTGCGGGGCATCCTGGTCGGGGCCCAGGGCACGCCGGGCGACACGGGCCGGTTGACCGACCACGAGGGCGACGGCCAGACCGGCGACCCCGACCCCACACGGGCCTACGCGGTCATCAACGCCTACGCCAACGTGTACGCGCAGCTCAACGACGCCCCCACCGGCGGCGCCGGCGCTTACCCCACGCCCGACCAGCTGCGCGCGGTGGTGGCCGAGGGCCTGGGCCGCGACGCGAGCGGGAACGTTCCCCGCGACGCCACGTCGATCCGCGCCGGCAACAGCAGCGCCGCGTCCGACCGCCTGATCCGCATCGTCAACGCGGCGAACGGCCCGGTCAACGTCTCGATCTTTGGCGGCGCCCGCGAGTTGGCCCAGGCCCTGTTCGACGCCGAGCGCGACCCGTCAATCAACATTGCCACGTTCGTGTCCAAGCTGCGGGTCTACGCGGTCGACGACCAGGACGTGTTTGGCAACACCTCCACCGGGCCCGACCCCAACGGCACGCTGACCTGGGTCGTGAACCGCTTCCCCGACCTGCTGGTGATCAACGGCGGCAACGTGGGTGACGAGGGGGTGGGCAACACCCAGTCGCAGGCCCTCCGCGGCTTTTACCGCAACACCCTGGCGGGCAACAACGGCGGCGGCAACCTGGTCAGCCCGTCGGACTTCGGCCTGACCGGCGCGTCGTTCGTCGGCCAGATCCGCAACGCGGGCAACACCTCGATCAGCGGCGACCTCAGTGACCACTATCCCACGCGGCAGTACGACGGCAGCAGCATCTACACGTCGCCGGACCGCGGTTCGGTTGTTGTGAAAGAAGGCGACACCCCGTCGTTCCTCTACTTCCTGCCCAACGGCCTGTCAGACCCCGACGACCCGTCCATGGGCGGCTTCGGCGGGCGTTTCGAACGGCTCAACCCCAGCGTCAACTACTGGACCGCCGCTCGCGACTACCTGCCCAGCGGCAACACCAACCAGTTCGCCCAGCGTCAATACACCATCGCGCGTTTCCGCAGCGAGTATCAGAGTGACTTCCTGGGCCAGCTGAGCCACCAGCAGTCGGGCGGCGGTGACCAGTCGCCCAGCGCCGTGCTCAGCATCAACGAGTCGGCCGGCGACCGCACCCAGAACGTGCTGTACGAGAACGTGGCCCTGGGCGAGACGCTCACCCTCGACGCCTCGCGTTCGTTCGATCCCGACGGAGAGTCTCTGGGCTACCGCTGGTTCGTGTACGACGAACCCTCCAGCTACAGCGGCACCGCGACCTTCAGCTCGGACCGCACCGGCCGCACCAGCCTGTCGCTCGACGGCGGCCGCGCGGGCGAAACCCTGCACGTGATTGTCGCGGTCGACGAAGCCAGCGGCAACGGCCCCGCCTTGACCGCCTTCCGCCGCGTCGTGCTGGAGGTGTCGCCTGCGGCAACGCCCGCCCCGACGCGGACGCCCGCGCCGACTCCGGAACCCGCACCCGCGCCGACCCCGGAACGCGAACCCGCACCCGCGCCAACCCCGGAACCCGAACCCGCGCCCGCGCCGACCCCGGAACCCGAGCCCGCGTCCGCGCCGACCCCGGAACCCGAGCCCGCACCCGCGCCGACCCCCGAACCCGAGCCCGCACCCGCGCCGACCCCGGAACCCGAGCCCGCGCCCGCGCCGACCCCGGAACCCGAGCCCGCGCCCGCGCCGACCCCGCAACCCGAGCCCACCTCCGCCCCGACCCCGGCGCCCGAGCCCACACCTGTGGCAGCCCCGGCGCCCGACCCGGTTGACGGAGACGACGCCGACATCCCGACCGCTGCCCCCTTCGACGACAACCCCACGCCGTTCGAACTCCGCACCGAGATCGGCGTCCAGTCGGCCCGTGACCTCCGAACCCTCTCGGTCGGCATCGAGAACGGCTTGCTCAGCGGCGGCACCTTTGCCACCAGCTACAACATCGCCGGGGCAGACTTCTACCGCATGCAGGTCGAGGCTGGCGATGTGATCGACGTGGCCTTGACCAAGACCGGCGGCGGCATCAGCGCCCTGAAGGTCCAGCTCTACTTCGCCGCCGACGACGGCGGCCCGCTGACCTACATCGACGACGCCTTCGAGATCGGCCGGCTGGTCGGCCACCGGCAGGTCGCCGACGCCAACGGCTTCTACTACCTCAGCGTCAACAGCGCCTCGCTCGCCTCTTCGGCCGAGGTCCGCTACAAGCTGGAGTGGGGCGTCGAGGCCGAAGGTGCCCGCACCCTGGAACGCGAGGCCGACGCTTTTGAAGGCTTCGGCGGCAACGACCGCTTCGACGCCGCCCGCGACCTGCGGTCGCTGAGCTCGAACATCGACCGTGGGCAGATCGAGGGCACCACCGTGGACGCCAACGGCAGCGCCGACGACCGCGACTGGTTCCGCATCGACCTCAACGCCGGCGACCGCCTGCGGGTCGCCCTGGACCACGCCGCCAGCGCGGACGCCGAGATGTTCCTGCAGTTCCTGGTCGCCGACGACGCCGCCGCCGAGCCGACGAACCTCGCCGACCTCTACGTCGAGGGCCCCGGCACGATCCAGCAGGAGTTCACCGCCGCCCGCGGCGGCACCTACTACGTGCAGACCGGCTCGCCCCTGGTGGGCAACACCGCCCAGATCGGCTACGTGCTGAACTGGGAAGCCCTCTAAGCCCCGCAGTCACATCCCCTGTTCCGGGGTGCCGCGGCGTCCGCTCTCTCCGAGCGGACGCCGCGGCTTTTTTTGAGTCGACACGTGAGCCTTGGAAACGTGCAGGAATCCCCATGCATTCGCATGGCGGGCCCATGGTGGGTGCCACGGCCTTCAGGCCGTGTTCTCCACGGCGAGCCGCACGGCCTGAAGGCCGTGGCACCCGAAATGCACGGCAGGGCGCACTCACCCCGGCGCCTTTTTCTCGCGCGCCTGTCACACCCCCGCCCCCGCCGCGTCTACCCGGGTGAACCCCGCCCCACACCTCTCTTACCGAAGAACCCGCCATGCTCATCCCCCGCATCGTCAAGAAGGCCGCCCTCGGCAGCGCCGTCGCCCTCACCGCCGGCGCCCTCCAACGCCTTGCCACGTTTCCCCCGAACCCGGAGCTCGAAACCCTCGGGCGCGAGTTCGCGACCGTCCTGTGCTCATCGGTGGGATTTCTGAAACAAACACCTGACCCGTCCTGGCAGACGCGTCCTCACCCGAACCGAATCGTCGCCCCGCATCGGTCGATATCAATGCTATCATTGTATACCCCCCGGAGTTCAACCGATGGCCCAACTCATCGTCCGCAACCTTGAAGATGATGTCCGCGACCGGCTCCGCGAGCAGGCGCAGCGCCACGGTCGCAGCATGGAGGAAGAGGTTCGGGAAATCATCCGCGGCGCGGTCACGCCGGCAAACGAACCCACGCTCGGCCTGGGCACCCAGATCCGGGAGGTGTTCGCGCCCTACGCGGATGACGGGCCGATTCCCACGCTCCCGCGTGACGCCCCGCGTGCCGCCGAGTTCGGTGAGCCCGGCGCGTGATCGTGCTCGACACCAACGTGATCTCTGAGTTCATGAGGCCGCGCCCCAGCGAGCGGGTTGGCCGGTGGCTCGACGCCCAGCCCACGCCGTCGGTCTGGACCACCTCCGTGACCGTCTTCGAGATCCGGTACGGACTTAACCTGCTACCCGAAAGCCGGCGGCGATGCGGCCTGGAGCAGGCCTTCGACCGCCTCCTGAACGAGATTCTCGCCGGGCGGATCCTCGACTTCGATGCCTCGGCCGCGCGCGCCGCGGCCGACATCGCGGCGGACCGGAAACGACGCGGCGAAACCGCCGCCACGCAAGACTTGCAGATCACCGGCATCGCCGCCGCCCGCCGCGCGACCCTCGCCACCCGCAACGTGAAAGACTTCGTGGATCACCGCGTTTTGGTGGTCAACCCCTGGGCGGGTTGACTTACGAAGCGGACGCTCCACGGCGGAGGGTGCCCGCCGCCCCCCATCCCGAGGCCCTGGCACCCTCTCTCCTGCGGCATACTAAAGGTTAATTTTTTAGCTTGACGACGGCACACCCCATCCGCTAAAGTTTTAACACTTTACCGGAGCCCTGACCGTGACCCGATCCGACGAACTTTCCCGCCGCGAACGCCAGATCATGGACGCGGTCTTCGCCCGCGGCACGGCCACGGTCGATGATGTCTGCGGGGCGCTGGCCGAACCGCCCACCCGCACCACCGTCCGCACCCTCATGCGGATTCTTGAAGAGAAGGGTCACCTCACCCACCGCAAAGACGGGCGTTCCTTCGTGTACCGGCCGATAAAAACCCGGCGCAAGGTCGGCCGCTCGGCGCTGCGCGGCGTGCTGGACACCTTTTTCGACGGCTCGCTGGAAAAGGCCGTCACCGCCCACCTCACCGACCCCTCCGCCCGGTTGAGCGCCGCGGACATCGCCCGCATCGAAGCCCTGCTCGCCGATACCCGTCGGCGCCAAAAGGAGGAATCCGCATGAATCCGCTGTATTTCTCGCTGCCGATTCTGCTGCTCCGCGTTACCCTGGTGCTCGCCCTCTGCGGCGCTGCCGCGTCGCTGCTCTGGCGCACCTCCGCCGCATTGCGGCACCTCCTCTGGACACTCGGTCTCGCCGCGGCGTTGGCCGTGCCTGGCATCTGGCTGCTGGCGCCAGCGGCGGCCTGGCTGCCCCGCCTGCCGTCCGTGACCGCCCAGACCACGACGCCAGACCGGCCCGGGCCCGCGGCCCCGCCAACGGCCGACGTTAATCCGCCTTCGCCCCCGGCAACCACTGCGGCTGCGCCGAGCGTAGTTCTTGCTTCCGGTCGCACGCCAGTCGGCGCACCCACCGCCGCGGCCGCACCGCCCGGTCGCCTTGGCCTTCCTCTCGTAATGATCATCTGGCTCTCCGGTACCGCCGCCGTCTTGCTCCCCGCCGTCCTGAGTACCTTCAGGCTCGCCCGCCGCTGCCGCCACGACGCCACCGCACCCGATGAGAACCTGCTCGGTGCGTGCCGCAACGCCGCCACCGCACTGAAACTCCGCCGCACGCCACGGCTCTACGTCATCGACGGGATTGGAGCCCCGCTCTGCTTCGGCTTTTTGCGCCCCACCGTCGCGCTGCCCACCGACGCGGCGGGCTGGGACGACGACCGCCTCCGCGGCGTGCTCTTGCACGAACTGGCCCACGTCGCCCGCCGCGACGTGGTGACCCAGTGGCTCGTGACCGCCGCGCGGGCGGTTTACTGGTTCCACCCGCTGGTGTGGGTCGCCGCTCAGCAAACCGCCCGCCTCCGTGAAGAAGCCTGCGACGACCGCGTGCTCGCCGCCGGGCAGCCCGCCGAGCCCTACGCCCGAACGCTGCTCGACCTCGCCGCCGGGCGCCCCGGCCCCGCCGCGCTCGCCGCCGGCATCGCGATGGCCCGGCCGTCCACCCTGGAGCACCGCCTGCGCGGCATCCTCGACGGGGCCCGCCCCCGCCGCGGGGTGTCCCCCCCGTCCGTTACACGCTGACCGCGGCCATCGCCGGCATCGCGGTGGTTGTTTCCACGCTCGCGTTCAGTGACGCGCAGCCGTCCCCGCCGGCGGACGGGCAGACCCAATACGCCGCCATGTCGTCGGACCAGCTCATCGACGCGGTACTTAACGCCGACGCCCGTCGTCAGCTGGCATTCGTGGGACTGTCGAATCTTCGGGTCCGCCTGGTAAGCGAAGAGCAACGGCAGGAAGCGGGCGACGGGTGGACGCCGTGGGGGCCGAAGATCGATCTGCGATTCTGGATTTCCGAACGGCGAGCCGAGCGTTTCCGGGTTGACTTCATGCCCCGCATCTTGCCCTGGTACGGCGGCCCCCAACCCTTCAGTGAATCACGCGAGTCGCTGTTCTGGGACGGCAACCGCTTCGAGAAGGTCGGCATCCACTACCGCTCCACCACCGACACGTACCACGCCTCGGTCAGCGAATCGGTCGCCACGCTGGACGCCGAGCGCGAGGAGCGCGGGCGCGGTTCCGTAGACGCCGTGCTGACGACCCTGCTGGACGACCGCAGCGTCGTCGCCGCGCTCCGCTGGATGCGGTCGCCCGAGATGCGCAACGGATCGGTTGATGCCGTCTTCCGCGATGGCAACATCCAGGTGTTGCAGCACGATGGCGGCATGGACACCGCGCCGCGTCTGATGACTTTCTCGGCCGCCCACGACCTGCGGCTTCTCCGGGTGGAAAACGCCTCCTTCGATCCGCAAGAGGCCCCCGAAGCGACCTACGAGGTACTGGACTGGTTCACCCCGCCGGGGATGGAGACGCACCTGCCGGCACGATGGGTCACCGTGAGCGGTTACCCGCAGGACTCCCCCGCGCCCCTTCCGGCCCGCCGGATGGAAACGCTCGCGGCTTTTGAAGGGTTTACGCCCGATGCTCCGGGAGCGCCCTTTCGGGTGGATCCCGAAATGCTCGGCGCGGAACTGACGGCCGAGGGCCTGCCCGCGCGGGTAAAGAAGAAAGACGTCAGCGCCAGCCCGTTCCCAAACGCCATCCTGACCGAAGCCGCGGCGCCTGAACCATCCCCCGACCCCACCCGCCTCATCGGCGACATCGACTGGCGCGCCCGCCTGCTCGCCGCCGAGTCCCACGGCGCGATCGCCTTCGGGATCGGCCCGATGATGCTCGAAACCGAGCCGGCGGACCCGGTCGCCGAGCTCGCACTCGAACTCTTCGACCAGCTCGCGAAGGACGAACTTAAGACCGCCATACTCAAAGCGTTCCATTTCAAACGCCATCCGCGCGTGCTCGACCTCCTCGACGCGGGCATGAACGACCCGAGTCAGGACGTCCGCGATTACGCCGCAGGCTACCTGGAGTCCTACGCGTTGCGGTCGTTCGCGGGGGATCCGGAAGGCTACCGCGTGTGGCGGGCCGACACCCGAGGCGAGCCGTTCGACGCGATCTTCGCCGCGAGCGCCGGCCGGCTGGCGAAGAACCTGCAAACCCTCCGCGGCGCCGAGCGCGAGGCCTTCGCTCGTTCGATCCTCCACCTGGACCTGGGCATCGGCCGCGGCAAGAGCGACCACCCCGGCAAGGCCGAGGTCCTTCGAGAAGCCGGGGTCGAGGCCGCCGCCCGGGCGTGGCACGACGAGCAAACCAGCGAGGACGTCGTGCGGGCCGCGCACAAATTGTTGGAGCAGTTCAGGGCGGCGACGGATTAATTGCCTTGCGCCACCCGGGCCGCGTCGTGAACCGCGACGCGGGACCGCGGCGAGCGGTCGGTCCTGCGACTGGCGCGACCCGCGGCGGACGGCATACGGAGTATGCCTGCTACGCTTGAAAACAAAAACCGCCGCGTTTCCCAAAGGAATCCGTGGCGGTTCGTGCTGTGGCGTCGGGGTCGGGCGGGCGGCGGGGTCGCGAGGCTCGGCGACGCGGCCCCGCCGCCCGCCCGACCCCGACGTTTCCGCCGACCGTCACCACGCGAAGTGGGCGAAGGCCTTGTTGGCCTCGGCCATGCGGTGCGTCTGGTCCCGCGTGTTGATCGCCCGCCCCTCGCCGTGATACGCGTCCATCAGCTCACGACCCAGCCGCAGGTGCATGGGCTTGCCCTTCTCGCTGCGGGCGGCGTTGATGATCCAGCGGAAGGCCAGGCTCTGCTTACGCTTGGGCTTCACCTGCATGGGCACCTGGTAGTTCGCCCCGCCGACGCGCTTGCTGCGCACCTCGACGTTGGGGCGGACGTTGTCGATCGCCTTGCGGAAGACGTCGATCTCGGTGTCTTCGGTGTCCTCGGGCAGACGCTTCTTGATCTCTTCGAGGGCCTGGTAGACCACGCGCTGGGCGCGGGTCTTCTTGCCGTCCTTCATGATGCAGTTGATGAACCGCGACAGGGTCTTGTCGCCGTAGATCGGGTCGGGCTTGAGCTGCTGTTCTGCTGCGGTGAATCCACGTCCCATGGGGTCGTCTTCCTTTCGGGGGGCTGAGCGGGAGGTCCCGCCGGTTCACCGGCGTCGCGATCGACGCCGATTACTGCCCGGTGAGTAAGCGGCCGGGTCAACGTGACCCGGCCTGTCTGTTTCGTATCAAGTCTGATTCAAGCGGCGGAGCGCACGGCGATCAGCCCTTGGGCTTCTTCACGCCGTACTTCGAGCGGCCGCGGTTGCGGCCCTCGACGCCCAGCGTGTCGAGCGCGCCACGCACGATGTGAAAACGCACACCCGGGAGGTCGCGGACCCGTCCGCCACGCACGAGCACAATGCTGTGCTCCTGCAGGTTGTGGCCTTCGCCGCCGATGTAGGCGGTGACTTCCTTGCCGTTGCTCAGCCGCACGCGGGCGACCTTCCGCAGCGCGGAGTTGGGCTTCTTGGGGGTCACCGTCTTGACCTGCAGGCACACGCCACGCCTCTGGGGGCACTGGTCCAAGTCCTTGACCTTGGACTTGAACTTAGGGGTGCGGCGGGGGTTACGAACAAGCTGGTTGATGGTCGGCATGGGCCGGTCTCGGACAAGGGGGATCGGGGGGAAGGATCGGTGGCGATCTCGGGCCGCGGAGTGTATCAGGGACCGGTGAGGGGTTCCAGTGGCCCCGCCCCGGCTTCACCCATCCCGGCCGCGGCGTCGCCGCGCCAGCGTCAGGCCCCCAAGCACCAGGCCCGCCGCGGCGGCGGTGGGCGAGGGCACGGGGTTGGGCGTCGGCGGGCCGGCCGGCGTGGCGGTCACGGCGAAGCGCACCGTGTCGGCGTTGGACGAGCGGAAGAACGCGTTGGGCGTGCCGCGCACGGCCACGGGGGCCCGCGTGATGATGTTGAGCCGGTAGAACCGGTCGGCGTCGAGCACGGCGGTGATGGTGTCGAGCGGGGTCGGCGTGCTCACCGCTTCGCCGGCGAGGGCGAAGCGCTCCTCGTACGTCACCCGCTGGATGTCGCGGCCGCGGGCGTCATACAAGGTGTATGAGCCGGCGGAGGCCCCCGTCTCGTTGACGGCCTGCACCAGGCGGTCGTTGGACAGCGTGACGGTGGTCCGCTCGCTCAGCGAGAAGAAGACGTCCACGTCGGTCATGACCTCGGAGATCCCGGCGGAGGATTCGTTGCTGACCTCGGTGCCGCGGGCGCTGAGGTCCAGGGTGAATACGTCGTCCACCAGCGTGTAGCTCGCCGTCGATTCGGCCCGCAGCTCGGGCGCGACGACTACCGGAGTACCCGCCGGGATGCCCAGGTCGGCGAACCCGTCGTACACGCCGAGCCCGGTGTAGGACGCCGAGCCCGACGCCCCGCTGAACTGCGAGACCTCCACCGAGCCGTCGATGCTGCCATCCGCTTCAAAGTCCCCTCCGCCCAGGATCAGGGTGACCTGGTCGAGCGACAACACGCTCTCGGCGAGGGCGGCGGGGGTCAGGAACAGGGCGGCGGCCAATCCGGCCGCAGTCAGCGTTTGAGGGCGGGTGCGAAAAACGGTCATCTCTTCTCATCTCCGAGGAAAAAGGGGTAAGGGGGCACTAAAAGCTACCGCCCGGCAGCCGCGCGTCCACACGATGTCAGGGGATTTGCCCATCGGTCATGCGGCCCGCTGCCTCGCGCAGCACCGCCTCCAGCCCGTCGACGTGACGCCCCATCCCGAGCGTCTGATCCAGCCCGGCGCAGGCCGCCGCGGCGGCGGATCGGAACGCGGGGTCGGCGACGCGCGTGAGGGCCCCCGCCAGCGCCTCGACATCACCGGAGTCGTTCAGCACCACCCCCCGGGGCGGGCCCTGTGCCGGCGTCAGCCAGTCGGCCGCCCCGTTGTACCGCGTGGTGACGGCCGGACGGCCGACCATGAGGCCTTCGAGCACGGTCTTGCTGCACGGGTCGTACCACGTGGGGAGGACCACCGCGTCGGCCGCCGCGTACGCGGATGCGAGGTCGTCGCGCCGGCCCAGCACCCGGGTGGTGCCGGCCAGCCCCGCGGAGGCCAGCGCCCGGCGGTCGCGGTCGCCGAAATCGCCGGCGAGCAGGGCAACGACGCGGGGGCCGCCAGCGGTGTTCGCGGCGGCGGCGGCCTCGGCGCGTCGGGCCAGCGCCGCCCGCAGCGTGGGCCAGCCCTTCAGTCCGGGGTTGAGCGCGGCGAACAGAAACGCCACGTCGTTGGGCGCGAGCCGCAGCCGTAGCCGTTCTTCGTCCCGCAGGCGGGCCCATCCCGCCGGACCGCCGGCGACCCCGGCGGCCGGCGACACCGCGCCGTTGGGCACCACGGCGACCCGCTCGCCCGATACATCGTGGTGCTCGGCCAGCTGCGCGGCCACATATCCGCTGATCGCCACCACGCGGCGGACCGACGGGTCGGCGAACGTCCGCCGTTCCAGCTCCACGAGCGCCCGCTGCTTGGCGTTGAACGCCAACGCGAGCCGCTTGCCGGCCCGGGCGGCGGCCGACGGGCGGCGGGCGACGTTGCGTCGCTGCGTCTCCATTACCGTCCCCCCGCGCGGCTGCGCTACCGCGGCCGACACGGCGGTGGTGACCGACAGGCTCGTGTCAAACGTTCCCGCCGAGAGCTGAGCCGAGGCGAAGTGCGCGAACTCCCGCAGCCGTCGCCCGGTCGTCAGGCGGGTGTCGCCCCGGGCCACCAGCGCCACGCCCGCGTCGCCCACCGCGGACGCCACGTCCGCCCGGCACGCCCCCGCCACCACCGTGACGTTGTGCCCGCGCGCGACGAGCTCGTCAACGGTCTGCCGGGTCGAACGCTCGCTGCCGCCGCCCGCCGGGTCGTACGACTCGCAGACCACGGCGATACGCAGCGGGCCGCTCACGCGCGGCCCGCCGACTTGCCCGCCGACCGGCCCCGCTTCGCCGGAGAACGCCCCGACGCCCGGGCCGACGGCGGGTCAGGCTCGGGGTCACGCGGCTCGGTCTCCGCCATCAGCCCCGCGGTCGCGTCAAACACCCGGCTCACGGTGATCTGCCGCATCGCATCGACGGCCGCCGGCTCGGCCGCCGTCACTTTGCGCTCGTGGGCAAAGCCGATCTCGGTCCAGGCCGGCAGCGTGGGCCCGAACAGCGTGACCACCGGTGTGCCCAGGGCCGCGGACAGGTGGCGGGGCCCCGTGTCGTTGGTCACCACCACCCGGCTGAGTTTGACCACGCTCTTGAGCTGCCCCAGCGTCGCCCCGGCCTTCAGAAGATCGATCACCCGGCAGGGCGCCGCGCCCGCCACCCGGGCGACGACCTCGCGCTCGTCCGGGGCGCCGGTCACCGCCACCGCCAGGCCCAGCTCGTCGTGCAGCCGGCCCGCCAGCTGCGCGAAGCTCTGCGGCGGCCATCGCTTCTCGACCTTCGCCGCGCCGGGATTGAGCAGCACCACGGGCCGGCCCTTCGCGGGCTCCAGCATCGACGCGGCCCGCACATCGTCTTCCGCCCGCGTGGCAACCTCCATGCGGTGGTCCGCCGCCGCCGGCACGCGTCGCCGCTGGGCGTTGCCATCTGCGGTCCCGTTGGCAGTCTCGGCGTCGGTCCCATTCACCGCCGGCGCGCCCAGGTAAGCCGCGATGCTCAGGTAGTACTCCAGCGCGGGCACCGGCACGTAATCTTTGCCATCGTGTCGCGGCACCAGCCGGTCGGTCAGCAGCATCCCCCGCCCGTCGCGGTCATATCCGATACGCCGCTTGATACCCGCCATGGTCACCAGGGCAGCGCTGCGGAAGCTGTTGGGCAGCAGCACCGCGACGTCGAACTTCATGCGGCTCAGCCGCTTGGCCATCCCGAAAGGCGAACTGCCCCGCCCACCACCCGACGAACGCCCCTTACCCGAACGCTTCACCCCCCCGCCGTGCGTCACCACGCCGTCGAGGAACGGCAGCCCCTCCAGCAGCGGCGCCAGCGGCTCGCGGATCATGGCCTCCACGTGGGCCCCGGGGAAGGCCGCCCGCAGAGCCCGCAACGCGGGCGTCGCCATCAGGCAATCACCGAACCAGGTCGGCATCACGATCAGCACCCGCTGCCCCGCAGTGTCGGGCACCGGGGCGGCGTCGGATTCGGTGGGTGCAGCGGCCGGGGCCGGTTCGAAAGCGGTCACGCCCGCAGTTTATCAGGGGCGCGGCGGGCGCCCGTGCCGCCTCACCGACGACCGAACAGCAGCGTCGCCACCACCGCCACCTGCAGCACCAGCGTCACCGTGATCCAGCGGAAGAACGTGTAAAAGTTCGCCTCGCCCGCGCCCAGCCACAACGCCCCCAGCAGGCACAAGAGCACCAGTCCCTGCAGCGAGATCGCGACCACGTTCAGCTGCGGCAGCTCGTCCGAGCTGCCCCGCTGCATGCGCAGCTCTTTCAGGATCAGCCGCACGTTCCGCGACACCTCGCCCGGCTCGACCCGGGATGCGCTCTCCGGACGCGGCTCGTCCGCGGGAGGGTCAGGGGAGCCGTCGGCCGGCGCGATCGGCGTGGGCGTCGGTGGGGCCACCGGCGGCGGCGCGGCTTGCTCCACCGGCGTGGCCGGCGCCAACCCCGTGTCGCGCGGCGGCTCCGCGGGTGTCGTGGTGGCCGCGGCCGCTGCGGCGATTGCCGGGGCCGCCGCGTCCACCACGGCCGCCGGCGGCGCGTCGCCCGCCGCTTCACCGGGCGTCTCGGGCTCGGCCCGCGCCTCGGTCCAGGGCACAAACGGCCGGCCCGTGCCCTTCGCCCCCGGCTTCTCGGCCGCGTCCGCCTCCACCGGCTTGCGGCGCTGCTTCTGCAGCTCGGCCATCGCCTGCTTGTCGAATCGCTTGCCCGACGGCCCGGAGTTCACCCGCGCCCGCCCCATCACCTCGTTGGCCTCGGGCTTGCGCTTGCTCGCGATGATCCGCACCGCCTCCACCAGCGTGGGCGCTACCTCGTCGGGCGTGACTTTCTTGCCGCGCCTGCGTGGGGCGGCCTTCTTCTTGCCGCCCTTCGCGCCGGTCTTGCTCACCGGCTCCGCGTCGCCGGCAGACGCGTTCACGCTCCCCGGCAGCCCGTCGCCCAGCAAGATGGTCCGGCAGCCCGCCGCCGCCCCCGCCTCCACGTCGCGCTGCTGGTCACCCACCATCCAGCTGGCGCCCAGGTCCAGATCAAGGTCCTCGGCGGCCTGCAGCAGCATCCCGGGCCGGGGTTTGCGGTTCTCGTGATCCCTGGCGTAGGCCTTCACCGTGCCCTCGGGGTGAAACGGGCACGCGTAGAACGCGTCGATACGGGCCCCGTTGGCCCGGTCCTGCACCAGCTCGCTGATGCGTTCGTGCACCGCCTCGACGTCCTCCTCGGTGTACGCCCCGCGGGCCACGCCGCCCTGGTTGGTCACCACCACCACGCGGTAGCCCAGCCCGCACAGCGACGCGATCGCCAGCGGCACCCCGGTGATCAGTTCCACCGCGTCGGGGTCGCCCAGGTCGCCGTCATTCTTGATCAGCGTGTTGTCGCGGTCCAGGAAGACGGCGGGGCGTTTCATGGCTTGCACTCTGGCGTTGAAAGACAGGGCTCGCGAAGAGCGCAAAGGACGCGAAGTTCGCAAAGAAAACCTGCCAAACTCTACCGCATCCTGAGAATGTGTTTGAAAACCTCGTGGAAGCCCAGGGCGAGCGAGCATCGTCGCTCGCGAGGCGACGAACCCATAGGTCGCCGGAGGCGGCGTACTCCGCCGCAGCCCCAGCCGTCGCTGCGAGGAGGTGAGCCCACGAAGCGAGCGGCGAGGGTCGCCGTCCCGCAGGCCCGCGAGGTTTTAAAACACATTCTCAGGCGGAGCTTCCCGGCCGCCGCGGGTTGCGACCTCTTCCTTCGCGAACTTCGCGCACTTCGCGTGCTTCGCGATACCTGCCTTGAGTCCCTCACCCGTGAGAAGCCTTCAGGTGCCCGCTCACCAGCGCCTCGATCTCTGCCACCGCGCGGTCGAAGTCGTCGTTGACCACAAACGCGTCGTACACGTCGGTCGATTCCGCGAAGGCGATCTCCTTCTTCGCAATGCTGAACCGCTTCTGGATCGTCGTCTCGTCCTCGCGCTGCCTCCCGCGCAGCCGCTCCAGCAGCGCCTCCTCGGTTGGAGCCTTGATAAAAAGCGCGAAGCTCTCTGGCATGCTCTTTTTAACCTGCCGGGCCCCCTCCACATCGATCTCCACGATCACCGTCCGCCCCGCCGCCAGCTTCTCCTCCACGTAGCTCCGCGGCGTCCCGTAGAAGTTACCCGCATACACCGCGTGCTCCAGGAACTCGCCGGCCTTGATCGACCGTTCGAACGTCGGCACGTTCACGAAGTAGTAGTGCTCGCCGTCCACGTCGTCCTTGGCCATCGGCCGGGTCGTCATCGACACCGACAGGTCCGCCTCCATCCGCCGAAGCAGCTCGTTCACCAGCGTGCTCTTGCCCACGCCCGACGGGCCGGAAAGGATCAGGAGTGCTCCGCGGGCGGGCGGGGACTCTTCGGAAGCCTGGGCGGAAAGCTGGGTCATGCCGAGAATGTAGCGGACGCTGCGGTCGCGCGGTGTGCGGCGTCGAGAGGGTCGTCGCGCACCAGATCGCGCTGCCGAGGGTATGGGGTTTGGGGTATGGGTCCTGGTCGGACACAAGCGGACCGCTGTGGTCAACGGGAGGGCGAACCTTCCGGTGAGCCGGTGTCGCATGGAAACCCGGCTCACCCGAAGGTTCGCCCTCCCGCCGAACGCCGATACCCGCGTCAGCGTTCTTGCTAAGACCCACACCCCCTACCCCATACCCTCGCCCGCCGCACTCTGGCGCGCAGCCAACCCCTGCGAGGTCAAGTCCCCTGCGCCGCCGTCGTCACCAGAAACAGCACCGCCATACGCACCGCCAGCCCGTGGCTGACCTGCTCCAGGATCGCCGAGTTGGGCCCGTCCGCCACCGCCGCGTCGATCTCCAGCCCCCGGTTCATCGGGCCCGGGTGCATCACCACCACGCCGGGCCTGGCCCGCTTCAGCCGCGCGGCTGTCAGCCCGTAGCGGGCCGTGTACTCCCGCGTGCTGGGGAAGGCCGGTCCGCCGCTTTTTCCGCCCCCCATGCGCTCGAACTGCACCCGCAGCATGTTCACCACGTCCACCCGCGGCAGCACCGCGTCCAGATCGTGGCTCAGCTCGGCGCTCATCCCGTCGCCGAGATCGGCAAACCCGCGCGGCAGCAGCGTGGGGGGCCCCACCAGAATCACGTGGGCGCCGAGTTTCTTCAGCCCGATCAGGTCCGAGCGCGCCACGCGCGAGTTGGCGATGTCGCCCACGATCGCCACCGTCAGCCCTGTGAAGTCCAACGAATCCAATCGTCCGCAGCGCTTGGCCACGGTGTAGATGTCCAGCAAACCCTGGGTGGGGTGGGCGTGGCGCCCATCGCCCGCGTTCACCACGCTGCACTGCACGTTCGCCGCCAGCTTCGCCGCCGCCCCGCTGTGGTGGTGGCGCACCACCATCACGTCCACCCCCATCGCCTCGATGTTGCGGGCGGTGTCCACCAGCGTCTCGCCCTTGCTCACGCTGCTGCCCTTGCCGCTGAAGCTCAGCACGTCGGCACTCAGCCGCTGCGCCGCCAGCTGAAAGCTCATGCTCGTGCGGGTGCTGTCTTCGAAAAACAGGTTCGCCACCACCCGGCCCCGCAGCGCCGGCGCCTTCTTCACGCTGCGGGTCGAAATGCCTTCGAACCCCCGCGCCGTCGTCAGCACGTGGCGGATGTCGTCGGCCGAGTAGTCGGCCAGCGTCAGCAGGTGGCGGTGGGGCCAGGGGTATTTGCCGTCGTCGGTCATATGCCCACGCCCTCCCCCGCCGTCTCACCGAGGTAGACGCCCTCGTCCGAGTCCCCCGGCCGCAGCCGCACCTCCACGCTCCGCGGCCCCGACTGCACCGCCGCCGCAAAGTCCGCGGCGATCGGCAGCTCGCGTGTCTCCGCCCCGCGGTCCATAAGCACCGCCAGCCACACCCGCCGCGGCCGCCCCAGGTCCGCCATCGCGTCCAGCGCCGCCCGGATCGACCGCCCGGTCATCAGCACGTCGTCCACCAGCACCACGTCCAGGCCGTCCAGCGAAAAGTCGATCTCCGTGGTCCCCACCATCGGCACCGTGCCCGCGCCGCCAAGGTCGTCGCGGTACAGCGTGATGTCCAGCGTGCCCAGGTTCGTGATGCCCAGCGACTCCGCCATCCGCCCCGCGATCACGTCTCCCCGCCGCCGCAGGCCGACCAGAGCCCACTGGTCGCGTTGACCGTCCGGAGCCTGCCCCGCCACCCACGCCGACATCTTCGCGATCAGCGCGGCCGTCTGGTTGGCGTCGGCGAGGGGGTCCATGAGAGGGACAGGGTATCAGCGGTCTTGGGTTGGGGGTTTTAAGGCAGGTATCGCGAAGGACGCGAAGAGCGCGAAGGCCGCGAAGAAAGGCAAGGCCAATCGCCCGCTCGTCAGTCACCTTCTTCTCTTAAGGCACTCACTTTCTCCTCAAACGCCTCGTTGATTCTCCGAGCTTCGATCCGCCCATCTGAATCGAGACAAAACGACACCCGCCCTGCGATACCTGCGTAGATGTCGCGGCGGGATCCGCTTTCCAGTTGCTCGCTCTGCGAATACTGCATCGCACGCCCGCCATGGACCTCACCTGGGTCTGGCCACCGCGACGTTTCCTGCCAATGCTGCTGAAGCTGCACCGAGATGTCAGAAACACCTATCGCCATGACCTCAAGCTGCGTTCGATGAAGAACCGACCTGAAAAGTCGCTCTCCCAGAAGTCCAAGCACAAGCACGAACAGCAACACCGAAATCACCGGCCATACGACTCGGGTACGTGATTTCTCAGGAATCATGTTTCTCTGCCTTCCTTCGCGGCCTTCGCGCTCTTCGCGCTCTTCGCGACACCGGCTATCGAATCCCGCAACTCGCCCGCGCAGAACCCCTCACCCCCCCCGCAGCAACTCCGCATCCGCCACCATCAGAATCCGCAGCGTGGTTTCGTCCACCGTGTCGCCGTGCGGGTCGGTCACGCGGACCTTCAGGCGGTAGCGGCCCGGGCCCAGCCGGGCGGGCAGCTCGATCATGTGCACCAGGAAGAAGTCGCGCCGGTGGTTGCGCGACACGTCGGTCACCTCGGTCGGGCCGTCCTGCCACACGGCAAGGCCGTCGTGCTCTTTGTAGAGGATCAGCTCCTGGCTCAGCCGCACCTCGCGCTGGTGGTCGTCCAGCTTCAGCGGCACGAAGTCTTCGACCTCGATGTAAAGAATGGCCCGGTTGCCCTGCCCCGCCAGGAAGCGGTCCGCGTCGGCGCCCTCGTTCAGCGGCTCGTACACGCCGTAGCCCGCCACCGACCGGCACAGCTCGGCGTGGGCGATCGACACCGGCTGGCGGCCAAAGGCCTCGGCCACCGCGGTGTCCACCGTCTTGCGATCGAAGCGGGCGCCCGGCGTGTCGGCCACGGTGCGCAGACGCACGAACAGGTCGCGTACGCGGTCGGCGGCCTCGCGGTCCAGCGGCTTGAGACCCGACACCAGCCGCGGATCCAGCGCGTCGTCGGGCCCGGCCAGGCTCAGCCCGGCCGCGACCACCGCGCGGGGCAGCGCGGCGCCGGTCTCGGCGGCCAGCTGCTCGACCAGGGCGTCGACCAGCCCTTCACGCGAACGCGGCGTCGGGGCCGGCGTGGGCTCCACGATGACCGCCGGGGCGGGGACCGGATCGACCACCGCGGTCGACGGTTCCGCGGGCCGGTCCGCCGCAGGGGGCACCACCCGTGTCGCCGGCGCCTGCGGCGACGCCCAGGCCACGCCGCCCTCGGGCCGCTCGGTCGGCAACGCTTCGGCGTCGGCAAACGGGTCGAAACCGGGCGTGTCGACCGCTGCGACGCCCTCGCCACCGGCCGCCTGCACCCGCTCGGCCATCTCCCGGCTCAGCCGGGCGGCGGCCTGGGCCGGGGTCTCGTTCGCGGGAGCGGGTGATTCCGCTTCAGCGGTGGCCGGCACCGCCAGCGGCGCCCGCGGGGGCGGCTCGGTGGCCACGCAAGCCCCCGTCAGCAGCGTTGCCGCAGCCAGCAGCACGACGCTCGAAGTTCTGTCGTTCATGAAGCACGCCTCCTGCGTAAACCATCGCCCGGGAGCCTCCGGCTCCCACGTCACCCCTATCGGCCGCCCACCAAATCGCCGGTGAACGCGGCCGGTGTCGTGAACAACCCTCGCGTCGGGGGACGGGGCGGCCCCGTCCCCCGACGCGAGGGTTATCCGGGGCACCCCAGGCTCACGCACAGGCACTCCAGGTTCCGCAGCATGGTGCCGAAGCCCGACTTGCTCCGCGCGTCGGTCGTCAGGGCCCGGTCCAGCGCGGCCGCCGAACGCTCGGCGCCCAGCGCCCGGATCGCCCGCAGCGTCAGGCCCTTCTCGGGTCCCCACAGCCGCAGCTCCTGGCTGATCCGCGCCTCGCCCTCGCCGGCCGCCAGCATGCGGGCGCCCACCGCCAGCTTCCGGGCCAGGTCGGTCACGGCGTAGGTCACCAGCACCTCGGGCAGCCCACCGCGGTCGATCAGCTCGCGCACCTTTTCCAGCGCCGCGCCCCCCGGCGAGCGGGCCGCCCGGCCGTGGCCGCCCCCGCCGTCCAGCAGCGCCTTCAGCACCGGGCCCTGCACCGCCCAGGCTTTCTCTTCGCTGCCCTTCTCGACCGCCCGCTCCACCAGTGCGCGGCCGATCGTTTTGTCCCCCGCACCCCCGGCCATCGCGGCCAGCTTGTCCACCTCGGTCTCCAGCCGCACCAGGTGCACGCCCACGCGGTCCACCAGCAGCTGGGCCGCGGGCTTCTCCAGCTGCAGGCCGTGAAGCTGTTTGGCCCGCGCCACCAGCCGCGTGACCGCTTCGGCGGGCTTGGGCGGCACGCATTTGATCACCGTGTGCTGCCTGGCGAGCGCTTTCTCGATCTTCGCCGTCGATTTCCAGCCCTTGCACCGCAGCACCAGCGTCGCGTGGTCCACCGGGTTCGCCGCGTAGCGTGCCAGCGCACCGCCGTCGCGGTGGGCCGAAATCCACTCGTCAGCGGGGTCAACCACGACCACCTTGTAACCGCCCATCAGCGAATAGCCCCGCAGCTCGTCGAACACGTCCGCCAGCGTCGCGGTCTTCCCGTCGAAGTCGTAGGTGTCCACCTCGCCGTGCGCCTTCGTGATCGCTGCCCGCAGCGTATCCAGGTGCTCTTTCTGGATCGCCGCCTCGTCGCCGTGCAGCGCGAGAATCCGCGTGTCGGCGGTGATTTCGGCCTTGGCGGTTTTGGAGGTGCGGGCCATGGCGGTGAGTCTAGTCGGTGGCGTCCAAGTCAGGACTCGCGAAGACCGCGAAGAGCGCAAAGGCCGCGAAGAAGACGCAAGCGGATGCGTCGGACCCTTGGAGCGGTCTTGGGAACGGCTTGATTGGATCCCCATCGGCGCCGAACCCGATCGATCGCGGCGCCCCAGTCCTGTCGCATTCCATAATGACTTCAGGGTCGGGTGCCACGGACAGCGAAGTCGTCCGTGCGGAGCAGTTTCAATCCCCATCCCGCGCCGCGGATCATACGCACGGACGACTCCGCTTCGCCCCGCTGTCCGTGGCACCCCGGCTCGGCAAGGCCCGGGCGCCGACTTCAACACGGCCACCTTTTGCCGCCGGTGGCGCAACGCGTCAGGACTGGACCACCCCTCCGACGTTTTTCCTTCGCGTTCTTCGCGCTCTTTGCGGTCTTCGCGAAACCTGCCTTGCCACCCCCAGAGGACTACCCCAGCGCATCCACCCCGCACCCCAGCAGCCCCGCCCCCGCCGCCCGCACCGCGTCGTCGGGCCCCACCAGCGCGTGGGTCACACACGTGGTGTGCCGCGACGTGCAGCCGCCCACCACCACCGCCGGGGCGACAAACTCCATCTCGCCAAACGGCCCGTAGGTCAGGTCGTCGTTGTAGGCCTGCAGCGCGTCGCCACCCGACCGCTGCTCGGCCGGGTGGTCGCGCGGCACGTCCACGTACTGCTCGCCGGGGTAGACCGGGAACACCCGCACGATCAGCGAGCTCTCCCCGCCGGTCAGCGGGCGGTAGTAGCCCATGCGCCCGGTCGTGTGCTCGGGCCGCAGGCCCATCTTCACCCGCCGCTCCGTGTCGATCAAAAACCGCACCGCCGTGTGGTCTGCCACCACGTGCTTCTCGCCGAAGGGGTCGTAGTAGCTGCGCGGGTCCACCTTCCGCGTCGTCGGGCACACCAGCGTGCCGGTCGGCGGCACCTGGATGATGTCCCAGGCCGCCGCCACCGCCCCGTCGTCGCCACCGGTCGCCGACAGCTCGTTCACCACCGTGAAGCTGGTGCACATCACCCCGTCGGGCAGGCCGTGCGGGGCGTCGATCGCCGACATCGTCCGCCGCATGTCCAGCGTGATCGACTTGCCGTCGCGCGAGTCGGTCAGCGTGGCGGACTGCTCCAGCGTCAACCCGCCCGGCCACCGGTTGATCTCGGCCCACGTGCCCGGGTCCACGTCCGGCGGGATCACCGCCGTGCCCACCGGGTCACGGCGGGCGTCTTCCAGGCTGGGCCAGTAATACGCGACCTCGGGAGCGACCCAGAGGCGGTCGCCACCGCCGCCCTTGCCGTCGTCGTAAAACAGGTTGGGGCTGCCCGCCACCGTGCAGGAGAGAACGCGGGCGCCGGCGGTCGAGACGTCGAAGGCGCCGTCGCCGGAGGAGAAGGTGTGTGAATCGCTCATGCCTGGAGTTTATTGCGGGCGCGGGGTTGATGGGTCGGCGTGGTGCGAGAGCGCTGCCGGCGCGGGTATGGGGTGTGGGGTATAGGTCCTGGTCGGACGCAAGCGGCACGCGTGGAGTGACGGGAGGGCGAACCTTCTGGTGAGCCAGCGTCGCATCGGACCCGGCTCACCAGAAGGTTCGCCCTCCCAAGAGACACCGGCCCCCGCGTTAGCGCTCCGGCCCAAATCCAAAGACCCATACCCCATACCCTCGCCCGCAACGCTCTGAGACACCCCCTACCCACACGACGCCGCGTCACCCCGCGTCCGGTTTCCGCTTACTCCAGCACGTACGTGTCCCCCGCGTTGAACAGCGCTTCCAGCGTGCCCGGCCCGCGCTTCTCGGTCGCCGTCTCCACCTGCGCCGCCACATGGTCTTCGTAGCAGGGCCGGTCCTCGGCGTAGAACACGCCCAGCGGCTCGGGGAACTCGGGGTGGTGCAGGTTGCTCAGCATCATCGCCAGCGTCGCGTTGGTCTCATCGTGGAACAGCAGGTCGTCTTCGGTGATGCCGGCCTCGCCGACCGTGACCACCTCGGGCCGCATCCCCACCATCCGCAGGCCCTTCTTCACGTCTTTGCCAAACACCATCGGCTTGCCGTGCTCCAAGTACAGCACGTTGTCCTCGCGCGTGTCCTTGCCGGTCATGGGCTCGAAGGCGCCGTCGTTGAAAATGTTGCAGTTCTGGTAGATCTCGCAGAACGACGTGCCCTTGTGGGCCGCCGCCCGCGTCAGCACGTCGGTCAGCCCGCGGTCCTTGTCGGTGCTGCGGGCCACGAAGGTGCCGCCCGCCGCCAGCGCCATCCGCACCGGGTCAATGGGGTAGTCCAGCGACCCCATCGGTGTGCTCTTGGTCCGCTTGCCCTGCTCACTGGTGGGGCTGTACTGCCCCTTGGTCAGGCCGTAAATGCGGTTGTTGAACAAAAGCGCGTTGACATTCACGTTGCGCCGCAGCAGGTGCATCAGGTGGTTGCCGCCGATCGACAGCCCGTCCCCGTCGCCGGTCACCATCCACACGTCCAGGTCCGGGTTCGCCACCTTCAGCCCGGTCACGAAGCCCGGCGCCCGCCCGTGGATCGAGTGGAAGCCGTACGTGCTCATGTAGTACGGGAAGCGCGACGAGCAGCCGATGCCGCTGATGAAGACTGTGTTCTCGCGCGACGCCCCGATCTGCGCGACCACCCGCTGCACCGCGTTGAGGATGGCGTAGTCGCCGCACCCCGGGCACCACCGCACGTCCTGATCGGTGGCGAAGTCTTTGGCTTTGAGGACGGGGAGGTTGGGCATGGTGTCTTGGTCTCGGTCAGAGGTCGATCCGGGATTCTATCGTTCAGTGGGGCATACCGGCGATCAGGCGTCATCCAGCGCGGCGCGGGCCTCATCCAGAATAACGTTCAGATCCTCCTCGATCACAGCTACCACGATGTCCAACTCGATGATCTCGTATTGGTGAATCAGCAGGTTGCGCATCGCCACAATCTCCCGGCCGGCCGAGATGCGCGCCGCGTGCTGCGGGTGGTCGCGTCGGATCCGGGCAACCGCCTCGCCCAGCGTGATCAGCAGCCGCTCCACCGCCAGGCGCAGGACGATGTCGTCGCGAAGTTCATCGGTAGACTTCCCCGCCGCCAGAGCACGGAGTGTCTCTGCCGCCGCCCTGATGTCGAGAAATAGAGAGCGGACCTCACGCGGCATACAGACGCTCCCGGCGGGCCATCGCCTCGCGGATGAAGTAGGGGTTCGACATCAGCCGCGGGTTGACCAGTTCGACCCGCCGGCCAAACACCGCCGCCAGGTCATCCCGTACCCCGATCAAGGCCCGCAACCCGCGTGGCCGGTCCGCGGGCACCGGCCCGTCGTCGTACACCACAAACAGATCGAGATCGCTCCGCTCGGGGTCAAAGTCATCCCGCACCGCCGACCCGAACGCGTCCAGGCACACGATCCCGTACCGCCGGCAGACGGCGGCGAGTGCTTCGGGGTCGTAGTCGATTGGAATACCCATGGCGAACACCTTTCAACCAACATCATACCGCACCACCAAGCCACCTCGGAGGGGCGAGGCAGCGACCAAGCCGATTTTCCCAAGGCAGTTTTGGCCAAAGATGACACAGATTCAGAAGATCAGAACCAAAAAACCCAAACACGACCTGCATCCCCGAGCACGCGCGTCCCCTGCCTTTAATCGTCTTAATCTGCAAAGATTTTTTGGCTATAAAACGTCTTGCGCCTTGAGTTGCGATGAGGCCAGCGCCGATCCAAAATGAAAAATGATGTCCTGACCCTACACCCGCCCCTGACCCTACACCCGCCCCAACCCAAACGCGGCCGTCTGTCGCCTTCGCGGAACCGAGGAGGCGTGCAGCAACCGCAGAGTGCATGAAGCAAGACAACCGGACAGCCTTGCGAGATTCAAAACCACGTCAAAACGAAAGGGTCCCCCTCAAACCCCGGCCCTCTCGACCGCTTGCGTGACTTTCTCGGTGTGCTCGGCGGCACGGGCGATATCGGCGGTCCGCGTGAGCGGTGCCTTGCGTTGGTTCAAGTGGGAACGCAGAGTTCGTCAATGGCTATTCGAGATCCGACCCCGACCGCTTTCCCGACCGCTTCCTGGCCGCAGCCTCCAACCCTTAAAAAAACCACGCCGACTCAAGGTCGGCGTGGCCCGTTCAAAGCAGATTACCGCAAGACCTTGAGGCCACGCGTGATCAGGCGCGACGACGACCGAGCAGAGCGAGACCGCCCAGACCGAGCAAAGCCAGCGAAGCGGGTTCGGGCACCGCGGTGGCGGTGAGCACGAAGTTGTCAAACTTCAGCACGCTGCCCTTGGCATCACTCGGAGTGCCACTGAATCCGCCGTCCACGTAAAGCAGGAACGCCGAGTAGCTGACCGCACCAACCGGGATCGTTCCCGCGGTGGACAAGCTCGTCGCGGCGGCCGGCGCAGGGAAGCCCGCGGTGCGATCGTTGGGGTCGGCAAAGGGGATGGCCGCACCCGTCGAATCCTGGAAATCAATCTGAAGATAGATTTGGTCATCCGAGGTCGCTGCCGGTCCCGCCGAAATCGAGTCGACATCAAAGGTGAACGTCCCGCCTGCAAACGACGGGTCGATCGGGGTCGCAAGGCCGGAAGCCAATGCGCCGCTGAACTTGCCCGATGAAGCGGTCGTAGTGAGCTCGCCAAGCCCGCTGCCATCAGCCGTGATGGTCGTGCCACCACTGCCGATGAGGACGCCAGTATCCACCGAGAAATCCTCGGAAACGATCACGTCGGCCTGAGCCGCGCCTGCAATCAACGACGCACCGGCAAACGCGGCAAAACAAGAAGTAAATCGATGCATGGCTCAAACCTCCGAGAAAAAAAAGTAGTGGCAGCGTGGATCACGAATCGCGCAACCGGTGACATACCCCTGATCATACCCGTTGCGGCACGATGCACAACCCGGCTAAAGCGGATTTAGTGAAAAAATGATTGGTACGAGGCAGGGAGGATCGGTGCGTTTCGCGTTAATCCTTATTATTAATAGAGATGCGGTAAAAAAAGTGGCTCTGGAACGCGGCTGCCTCTTCGCCGAACTCTGAGGAGGTCTGTGCATACCATCCGCCGCGCCGACCGTCTCCTCCACTCGAACGGCGCCCCTTGCTCGACGGGGATCGGAATTGGACGGCAATTTGGAGGACACAGACTCCGGCCAGACGACCGGGTTCGCCGCTCGCGGAGCGGTGGAGTTACCCGCGCGTCTTGCGTAAAATCGGTCACGACGGGCGAAGACGTGCCGAGCCTGTCCTCGTGAAGTGCCTGGCTGTCAATGAATCCAGGTCGCCGACCTTGGTCTGCAAATAGTCGCGAGCATCCGACACGCCGCGGTTGCAGGCGCTCTTCCCAACCAGCCCGACGAAGAGTCGAGGATGCGCTCAGCCCTCAGCTGCCCCGCTTCTTCTTCGAACTGCTCGTCAACGAAGGCAACCACGGCTCGCGCCATATGGATTTTCTGTTCTTTAAAAAACTCAAGCGCCACTCGACACTACAACCTTCCCCCCCACCTGCCACAACGCCTCCGCCGCACCCCACTTGCCATCCAGCATCAACGCAATCGCCTGCTCGATCTCTTCGACCAGAAACGGCTTGCCCTGCACCTTGTTGAGTCCCTTGATGTCGACCAGAAAACGCCCGCGCAGGATCCCGCGCAGCTGGCCGTCGTTGATCTCGGGCAGCAGCACCTGCTTGAAACTCTTAAGGATTTCGCCCAAGTTCTTCGGCATCGGGTTCATGTGACGCAGCTGCACGCTGCTGACCTTCTTGCCTTCGGCCCGCGCATTGTTCACGGCGGTGGTGATCGAGCCGTACGGCCCGCCCCAGCCCAGCACCAGCAGGTCGCCGGTGGGGTCGCCGTTCACTTCCAGATCGGGGATGACGTCGGCCACCTTCTCGACCTTGGCCTTGCGCAGCTGCGTCATGGTCTGGTGGTTCTGCGGGTCGTAGCTGACGTTGCCGGTGTCGGCTTCCTTCTCCAACCCGCCCAGGCGGTGCTCAAGGCCCGGCGTGCCGGGCACGGCCCAGGGGCGGGCCAGCTTTTCGTTGCGGGCGTACGGCAGAAAGTTCTCCGCCGCGGAGGTGGATCCGTCCAGCAGCGTGTCGGCCGCGTCGTCGGCCGGCCTGACCGGGACGGGGTGGTTAATCTCGATCGGCTCGAAGTCCTCGGGCGACGGCACGGGCCAGGGCTCGCTGCCGTTGGCGATGTAGCCGTCGGTGAGCAGCAGCACGGGCACCATGTGCTGCATGGCAATTCGGCAGGCGTCGATGGCCATCGTGAAACAGTCGCCGGGGCTCTGTGGCGCGAGAACCACCATGGGGCAGTCGCCGTTGCGTCCGTACATGGCCTGCAAGAGGTCGCTCTGCTCGGTCTTCGTGGGAAGCCCGGTGCTGGGGCCGCCGCGCTGCACGTTGACGACGACCAGCGGCAGCTCGGTCATGACCGCCAGACCCATGGCCTCGCCCTTGAGCGCCAGGCCGGGGCCGCTGGTGCCCGTGACGGCCAGCTGGCCGCCGAAGCTGGCGCCGATGGCGGCGCAGCAGGCGGCGATCTCGTCTTCGGCCTGCACGGTCTTGACGCCGTAGTGCTTCTGCGGGGCCAGGAAGTGCAGCACGTCGCTGGCGGGGGTGATGGGGTAGCTGCAGTAGACGACGTTTTTCTTAGACAGCTGCCCCGCCGTAACCAGGCCCATGGCCAGGGCCTCGTTGCCGATGACCTTGCGGTAGGTGCCGGGGGTGATCTCGGCCTGCTCCACGCGGTAGGTCACGGGGAATAGCTCGGCGGTCTCGCCGAAGTCGTAGCCGGCGCGGAGGGCACGGACGTTTGCTTCCGCGACGGCGGGCAGGTTCTTCTTCTCGCCGAAGTAGGTGTTCAGATGCTCGATGGTCGTATCGAGCGAGCGCTCGAACAGCCAGTACACCAGGCCCAGGGCCCACATGTTGCGGCAGCGGCTGATGCCCTTGGGGTTCAGGCCGCACTCTTTGAGCACCTGCTGGTTGAGCTTGGTGATCGGCACCTTCACCAGCTTGTACTGCTGATTGAACACATCGGCGTCCAGCGGGTTCTGGTAGTCGCGGGTGCCCTCGATCAGCGGGTAGCCGGCCTTCTTCAGGTTGGTCTTGGTGAACTCGCTCTCGTTCACGATGACGATGCCCCCGGGCTCGACGTCGGCGATGTGCGCTTTGAAAGCGGCGGGGTTCATCGCGATCAGCGCGTGCACCACGTCGCCGGGGGTGTAGATGCTCTCGCTGGCGAAGTTGATCTGGAAGCCCGACACGCCGGCCACCGTGCCGGCGGGGGCGCGGATCTCGGCGGGGAAGTCCGGCAGCGTGGCCACGTCGTTGCCCATGACCGCCGAGGTGTCGGTGAACTGGGTGCCCGCCAGCTGCATGCCGTCGCCCGAGTCGCCCGCGAAGCGGATGACGGCGTTCTTTCGCGCTTGGCGGTTCGGGCTGGCGTGCGGGGTGGCGGTGGCGGGCATGGGGTGGTCCTGGGGCGGCCGGGGGCGAATCGCCAAGGATAGCGGGGAATCCATTTCAGATTTCAGATTTGAGATTTCAGATTTGGGGCTTCAGACCGGCCACCCTCCGGCTCGCGGCTGCCGATTCCCGGTCCCCAAATATGAAATCTGAGATCAAAAATCTGAAATTCTAAAGCCGCCCCCCCGCCCACAGCCCCGCGACCATCAGCACCACGCCGACGACGACGTGGGCGGCCATGACCCCGCCGGCGTGCAGCAGGCCCTCGGCGGTGGCCATGCGGTGGGTGTCGTGGGCAAAGGTCGAGAAGGTGGTGAAGGCCCCACAGAAACCGCCCAGCAGCGCCGTGGTGACGGCCGGCGACCAGCGGCCCGACGCGGCCGCGGCGCCGGCCATCAGCCCGAACAGCAGGCAGCCCAACGCGTTGACGGCGAAGGTGCCCAGCGGCCACGCCCCGCCGTGCCAGCGCTGCACGGCGGCCGCCAGGCCCACGCGGGCCAGGGCGCCCAACGCGCCGCCGGCGGCGAGAAGCAGGATGGGGACGAGCTTGGGCACGGGGGCGAGTTTAAGGGTGAGCCGGGCTTAAAGCGCAGAGCGCAAAGTGAAAAGCGCAAATTGGCATCGCCGTACCGGCTTCCAGATTGCCCGGGGCCGGGCGCCATCGCTTGCGTCCGAATTTGCGCTTTTCACTTTGCGCTTTTCACTTTGGCGGCCCGCCCCGCCACCCACCCGACCTCTATACTCGCCCGCCCCGCGACCCCACCCAACCCCCGGCCAAACCCCGGCCGCCCCTCCCATGAGCGCGAAGTACAAACGCATCAAGCAGGCCGATCTGGCGCTGCCCGCGCCGCTGCGGTGGCTGACCCGGGCGTTCAGCTCGATCACGCTGTCGGTGGTTCTTCTGAGCTTCGTGGCGTTGTACGGGGCCCTGGGTTCGGTGCCGCTGTACTTCATGGCGATCGGGGCCGCGTGGGTGGTCATCGGTGTCGCCGCGGCGGGGCTGGTGATTCTGGCCTGCCGCCGGCTGCGAGGGGCGGTGGCCGCGGCCGCGGTGCTGGCGTCGGTGGCGGGCGCCGCGGTGCTGTGCGTGGTCGCCGCCCGGGCGATTGACGCGTTGCCGATCTTCGGCCCCGAGAACCACGCCACGGTCATTTACCGGCTGCGGGCCTTCGAGATGAACGAGCCCGAGTTTTTCGCCTGGTGGCCGCTGCGGCTGGTGCTGCTGCTGTTCGTGGCCAACATGGTGTGGGCGACGATCCGCCGCATCGAGTTCAGCGTGCCTCGTATCGGCGTGCTCATGGTGCACACCGGCATCGTGACCATGGCCCTGGGCTCGGTCTTCTACGGCATGACCAAGGTCGAGGGCGACCTGTTCATCACCCGGGCCGACCTGCCCGGGGCCGAGCCGGTCAGCGTGTTCTACGACCGCAACGACCCGGCGCTCTACGTCGGCCTGGGGGGGGGCACCGGCGAGCTTACGCCGCGCCACCAGATCTCCCTCGACGCCCTGCCGCGCTACAACGACTACGCCGACGGCGAGCTGGACCTGCGGCTGCACGAGACCCCGGGCTTCGCCGACCGCTTCGGGTCCGAGTTGCAGATCACGGTGCCGGGGTTCTTCGCCTACGCCGAGTTCAAGCGTGTCTGGCAGCCCGTCCCCGTGGACGCGACCCAGGCGTTTCGTGCCGCCGCCGGCCCGATGCTCACCCTGCAGCCCGGAGACGCAGACGGACCCGGCACGGGCGAGCCGCTGCACTTCGCCGCCGCCCGCCCCGCCGACCGCGTGAGCGAGACCCCGGGCTATGCGGTGGAATACCTGCACAACCCCACACCCAAACGCCTGGCCGACCTGCAGGTCGAAGCGCCCTTCGACCACGCGCTGGTCGTCGAGATCCCCGGCCGGGACTACCGCGAGGTCTTCGGTATCGAGGCGGGCCTGACCTTCCCGGTCGGAGACACCGGCTACACCCTGACCGTCGATGATCTCGGTGACTACGGCATCCCCTTCATCACCGAGGGTTACCGCGGCGCCCGCGACACCCAGGCCACCGTCACCATCCAGCGGCCCGCCCCGCTTAAAAGTGGCCGCCGCATCACGCTCTACCGCTACCCCGAGCGTTCGCAAGAGTTCACGGGCGACCAGCGCGGTGACCCCGCGCCCGACATCCGGCTGACCTATCTCGACAACACCAAGCCGCAGATCCGGCTGGTCACGCAGGGCGAGGTGGAGGGAGATCCCGGCAACCCCAAGCTCTCGGTGCTGCTGCGACTCCCCGGCTTCGCCCCCGCCTTCGGCCCGCTGACCGGCGGCAAGGTGCCGCTGGCGATCCGCAGCGAGACGCCCGGCGCCCCCGCGCCGTGGCTGCACGTCACCGGCTTCATGCCGCACGCCGTGCCCGCCCGCCAGCCGGTGAGTGTGCCGCGCGTGCAGCGCGACCCGAAGCTGGAGGGCACCTATCAGAAGGCTCTGCTGCCGATCCGTGTGAAATTGGGTGGCTACGAACAGACGGTGGTGCTGCGGCAGATGCCCTACCTGGAGCAACCCGGCGGCGAGATGCGACCCGAGACGCTGGCCATTCCCGGCTACGGCGAGATCGAGCTGGCCTTCAGCCGGCAGCGCTTCGGCCTGCCCTTCGCGGTGGCCATGACCGACTTCGAGATGGTGCCTTACGCCGGCTCCGACATCCCGCGCGACTTCAGTTCGGACCTGCTGGTGTACCCCGTCGACGACCGCGGCCGGCCCGACGGGTTGCCCGAGCGCGTCCGCCCGCGCCTGAACCACCCGGTGATCCAGCGCACGGCCAACGCGCCGTTCAGCCTGCGCCGCATCAAGCTCAGCCAGGCAGGCTGGGACCCCGGCGACCCGCAGACCCCGCCGGCGGTCAAGGCCGAGCGCGACGAACAAGGCCGCTTCGTCAACCAGCAGCGCTTCACCATCCTGGGCGTGGGCAACAACGTGGGCATCCGCGTGATCGCCGCGGGCGCGGTGCTGATCGCGCTGGGGATCCCGTGGGCGTTTTATCTCAAGCCCTACCTCATCCGACGCGGCGTCGCGCGGAGAAACGCACGGGCGGCGGCCGCCCGCACGTCCCCCCACTTGACGCCGCCCGCCAGCGCTGCGCTGGCGGATCGCGGGACTTCCGAACGGCACGCCGATGACCCAGCCCGAGAGCCCGCCGCGATGCAATAACCCCGAGCACACAAATGTCCAAGACCAGGTCTTGGACTGAGTGACTTGAGCGACTTCAGCGGCACGGACGTCCCGTCCGTGGTCCGGGCAAGGCCCGGAAACCCTCGACGCAAGACCAGACAACCCATCCCCCCCCCCGCCATGAACCTCCCCCGCCTCCTGCTCCTTCTGGCCCTGCTGACCACCGGACTCACCACCGCCGCCCCTGCGCTCGCCCAGTACGGCGGCCCCGCCGGCAACACCCAGCCCGACGTGACCGGCGGCGCCCACGCGCCGGAGGACTTCGACCCCACCCTGCCGGGATCGGGTGTCGATGCGTACGGCCGCCCCGCCGACGACCCGCACGCCGGCCACGACCACGCACCCGACGAACCACACGCAGCCTCCGCGCCGCTCACCGACGCTCAGCACCAGGCCTTCGCCGACGCGCTGGACCTTTCGGCCTTCCGCAAGCTCTCGGTCTTCGACAACGGCCGCGTCAAGATCCTCGACACGCTGGCCCGCGAGCACCTGCGCAGCATCTACGGCAAAGAAAAGTTCCGCGACACGCGGGCCGACACCCTGGGCGCCGATCTCAAAGACCGCAAGCCCTACCGCTACGACCCGGTCTTCACCCTGCTGGACCTCGCGTTCAACGCCGCGTGGTACATCGACAAGCCGCTGCTGCACGCCGAGGTGCTGCCGCTGCGGCGCCGGCTGCTGGCCCACCTGCCGGCCGACGAGCAGGAACGCTGGCTCAAGATCGGCCGCCTCACCCCCGCCATGTTCGTCAGTGCGCCGGTGCAGGCCGTCTACCGCGGCGCCGACACCAGCCGCGAAGAGGCCCGCGGCCGCGACCAGCTCTACTACGCCTTCCAGAACTGGCAGACCACCGACGCCAGGCTGCGCCTGATGGCTCCCGTGCCCGGCGGCGACGAATGGATGCTCCCCAACGCCGTGCCCCCGGCCCAGGGCACCGGCGTGGCCAGCGTGCCCGAGCTCTGGCCCCAGCTGGCCGCCGCGTGGCGGTCCGGCGAGGCCGAGTCGGTCAACGTGCTGCTGCGTGAGCTGGCCCACCAGATCCCGCAGGTGAACGCCGGGCAGTACCCCCCGGCCTACCGCGGCACGCTCGAACGGATCTACAACCAGACCGGCAAGTTTTCCATCGGCTACGTCGCCTACGGCATCGCCACCCTGCTGCTGCTGCTGGCCATGGCCACGGGCCGCGGCGGCCTGAGGGTGCTCGGTGTCGCCGCCCTGCTGCTGGGCCTGGGCGCCCATACCGCCAGCTTCGCCATCCGCGCCGTGCTGTCGGGCCGCTGGGCCATCCACAACCAGTACGAGTCGTTTATCGCCATCTCGCTGTTCGCCGTGGTGGTGGGCGTGGTCATGCTGTTCGCCAAACGCATGCTCGTGTTCGGCGCCGCCGCCGCCGCGCTGGGGACGCTCAGCCTGCTGGTGGCCAACCTCTGGGCCATCCCCAGCCACGAGGTCGGCCAGGTCGCGGGCATCCTCGCCACCAGCCGCATTCTGTACGTGCACGTCAACATGGTGCTGGTCAGCTACAGCCTGATCGGGCTGAGCTTTTTCGTCAGTCTGGCTTATCTTTTTGCTCACTACGTGCCGGGGCGCGAGCTTGCCGCCGTCGCCACTGCCGGCATGGATGGGCCACAGCCGGCGCTCGCCGGCGGCGTCGCCCCAAACGCGGAGGGCGCCCGCCATCGCCGCCCCGCCACCGCCGGCCGCAAGCGCATGCTCGCCGACCTGGACAAGGCCCAGCTGACGCTGATGCAGCTGGCGTTCTACCTGCTGGGCGTGGGCATCCTGCTGGGCGCCTACTGGGCCGACCACGCGTGGGGCCGCTGGTGGGCGTGGGACCCGAAAGAGACCTGGGCCCTCATCACCTGGATCGTCTACCTCATCGCCATCCACGCCCGCTTCGGCGTCCGCGACCGGGGCTTGACCACCGCGTGGCTCAGTGTCATCGGGTTCGTCGTGATGCTGTGGACGTACTGGGGGGTGAACCTGTTGCTTAGTGGCTTGCACTCATATGCGTAGGCGTGGCGTGAGAGCGCTGCCGGCAAGGTGTTAGGTTTTAGGTGTTAGGTCCTAGGAAGACGCAAGCGGATCCGATCGCGTCTACGGGAGGGCGAACCTTCCGGTGAGCCGGCGTCCAATTCGACACTGGCTCACCGGAAGGTTCGCCCTCCCAAGAAGACAGGTACCCGCGTCAGCGCTCTGGCTAACACCCAGGACCTAACACCTAAAACCTCGCCCGCAGCGCTTTACAACCCGACCCCATGCCCACCGCCGCGCGCTACCCACGAGCCTTCTACCGCCGCGACCCCGTCCACGTCGCCCGCGCGCTCCTGGGCCAGCGTCTCGTCCACGTCGTCCACGGCCACCGCCGCGCCGGCCTCATCCTCGAAACCGAGGCCTACCTGGGCTACGAAGACAAGGCCGCGCACTCGTACAACTGGAAGAAGACCGAGCGTACGAAAACCATGTTCGCCGACGGCGGCACCGCCTACGTCTTCCTCAACTACGGCATCCACCACCTGTTGAACATTGTCGTCGCGCGGGTCGACCAGCCCCAGGCGGTCCTGATCCGCGCGGTCGAGCCGACCGAGGGTCTCGATGCCATGCGGGCCGACCGGCCGAAAGCAAAGACCGAACGCGACCTGTGTTCGGGGCCGGGCAAGCTGGGCGCGGCGTTCGCCATCGATCGGTCGCACGACGGCACCGACCTGACCGCCAGCCCCACGCTGTTCGTTGAGCGGGTCCGGGCCCGCTCGCTGCCCGACCGGCAGATCGTCGCCTGCCCCCGCATTGGGGTGGACTACGCCGGCGACTGGGCCGCGAAGCCCCTGCGCTTCCTGATCCGCGACCACCCGGGGGTGAGCGTGCGGGCCCGGAATCCGTGATCCGTGGTCCGTGATCCGAAAGGGGAGTTCCGATCTACGGATCACGGATCACGGATCACGTTCCCCCCCGCCTTCCGGGTAAACTCCGGGATCCCGCGGCCCGCGCCCTCCCGCCCCGGCCGCCCGTCACTCCCCCGGACCTCGTCACCCCAACGACATCTCAACGCCATGAACCACGAATCCAACCCAGCGGCCACCCCCGCCGCCCCCTCCAACCCCGTCCCCACGCCCGACGCGTCGGCAGCACCCAACCCACCGGCCAATCCGACGCCGCCCGCCCCGCTGGCCGCCGACCCCGCGGCGGTGCCCGCCCCGCCGGCTCAGGCCGCCGTTGAGCCCACCCCCACACCCGCGGCGCCCACGCCCGACGTTAGCGTGGACGACCAGGTGCAGGCCGAGCTCGACGCCGCCCTAGGCGAAGGCGGCGTCGATGCCCTGGTCGAGCAGTCGCTGGCCGAGACCGACCCCGACCCCAACGCCGAGCCCGCCGCCGCCGCCAAGCCCGGCCAGCCGGTCGCCCAGACCATCGTCCGCGGCCGCATCGCGTCCCTGCGCGGCGACGACGTCTTCGTCGACATCACCGGCGGCCTGCCGCTGAGCGCCGGCGCCAAGCTCCAGGGCATCGTCCCCGGCGTGCAGTTCGAACGCGCCCCGCGGCTGGGATCGATCATGGACTTCGTGCTCGACAAGATCGACGAGGCCAGCGGGCTGGCTTACCTCTCACGCGAGGGCGCCGTCTCACTCGCCGCCTGGGAAAACATCGTCCGCGGCAGCGTGGTCGAGGCCCGCGTGACCAAAACCAACAAGGGCGGGCTCGAACTCGAGATGCCCCACGGCGTCAACGCCTTCATGCCCGCCAGCCAGATCGACCTCTTCCACGTCGACGATCTGGAGCAGTTCGTCGGCCAGAAGCTCACCGCCAGCGTGGGCGAGGTTGACCGCCGCGGCAAGAAGGTGATGCTCAGCCGCCGCAACTACCTGGAGATCGAACGGGGCCAGAAACGCGAAAAAGTCATGGCCGAGCTGGAGGTCGGTCAGGAGCGCGACGGCATCGTCTCCAAGGTCATGGACTTCGGCGCCTTTATCGACCTGGGCGGCATCGATGGCCTGGTGCACGTGACAGACCTGGCTCACGGCCACGTCAACAAGCCCAGCGACGTGGTCAAGGCCGGCGACAAGGTCACCGTCAAGGTGCTCAAGATCGACGAGCCCAACGAGAAGTCTCGCGGCAAGCACCGCATCGCCCTGGGCATGAAGCAGATCCAGCCCGATCCCTGGGACCAGGTGCCCGGCAAGTACACCGTCGGCGAGCAGGTCACCGCCCGCGTCACCCGCACCGCCAACTTCGGCGCCTTCGTCGAGGTCGAGGCCGGCGTCGAGGGCCTCATGCCCATCAGCGAGGTCGCCTGGAAACGCATCCACCGCGTGGAAGACGTGGTCAAGCAGGGCGACGTCATCACCGTGCAGATCATCCGGCTCGAGCCCGAGAAAAACCGCATGACGCTCAGCCTCAAGCAGGCCCAGGGCGACCCGTGGGCCACCGGCGGCCAGGGCGAGCTGGCGGCCGACAGCATGGTCACCGGCAAGGTCACCAGCGTGACCGACTTCGGCGCGTTTGTGGAGCTCAGCACCGGGGTTGAGGGGCTGTGCCACATCAGCGAGCTGAGCGACCGGCGCGTCGAGAAGGTCGCCGACGTGGTGAACGTCGGCGACGAGAAGGAGTTCCGCGTCAAGAGCTACGACGCCGAGAACAAGAAGATCAGCCTGAGCCTCAAACCCGCCGGTTCCGGCGGCGGGGGCGGCGGCCGTGGCCAGGGCGGCGGCAACCGCGGCGGGGGCGGCGGCTACGGCCGCGAGCAGCCCGTGGTCAAGGGACCGGTGCGGGCCCGTCCGCCCAAGGACAGCCTCAAGTCCGGCCTCGGCGACGTGGGCGGGATGGGGCTGGGTGGGTTGAGTCTCGACGGGCTCAAGCCGTGAGTGTTGGCTACACGTGAGAGCGCTGCCGGCGAGGTGTTAGATGTTAGGTCCTGGGCCTTAGCAAGAGCGCTGCCGCGGATGGCGTTTGCTTTCGGGAGGGCGAACCTTCTGGTGAGCCGGAGTGCCATCCAACGCCGGCTCACCGGAAGGTTCGCCCTCCCGTGCGCGTCATCGCTCCGCTTGCGTCGGGCTAACACCTAAGACCTAACCCCTAGCGCCTATTCCGCCGTGCCCTCCACCGACGCCAACCCCACCCATGTCGACGTCGCCGTGATCGGCGCCGGCGCCGCCGGCCTCTTCGCGGCCATCTTCGCGGCACAGGCCGCCCCGCCCGGCGCCCGCGTCGTCGCCCTCGACGGCGCGAAAAAGCTCGGCGCCAAAATCCTCATCGCCGGCGGCGGCCGCTGCAACGTCACCCACGACGTGGTGCGGCCCGAGGACTACGCCACCGCCGGCAGCCGCAACGCGGTCAAGAAAGTCCTCAAGAGCTTCACCGTGGCCAACACCGTCGGGTGGTTCGCCGACCGCGGCGTCGAACTCAAAGTCGAAGACACCGGCAAGCTCTTCCCCACCACCGACCGCGCCCGCACCGTGCTGAACGCGCTGCTGACCGCGGCCTACGACGCCGGTGCCGAGCTGCTGACCGACCACCGGGTGGAGGAAGTACGAAGTTTGGAGTGTGAAGTTGGAAGTGTGAACTCAGAAACAGAAGTGCAGGACCCGAAACTTCATACTTCACACTTCATACTTCACACTTCAAGAGGGCGATTCACCGCCACCCGCGTCGTCCTCTCCACCGGCGGGCTTGCGTTACCCACCACCGGCAGCGACGGCTTTGGCTACGGCCTGGCACGCAACCTCGGCCACACCGTCACCGACACCTGGCCCGCGCTGGTGCCTCTGCTGCTGCCCGCGAACCACTGGCTGACCGCGCTCAAGGGCATCGCCGTCGATACCGTGCTGACGCTCGCATCGCCAAACGGAAAAGTCATCCACCGCCAGCCCGGGCCGACCCTGTTCACCCACTTCGGTATCAGCGGCCCGGCCCCCATGGACATCAGCCGCCACTTCACCGGCCACGGCGGGCCCGACGGCGACGCCGTGCTCACCGCGAACCTGAACCCCGGCCGCACCGCCGAACAGATCGACGCGACGCTGGTCGAGCAGGCCGTCACCCAGCCCCGGACCACCGTGCTGCAGGTGGCACGCCGCACCCTGCCCGATCGCTTCGCCGCCGCACTGATCGAGCGTGCGGTGGAGACCGAGCCCGACCGCCCGCTGGCCCACCTGCCGCGCGACTCCCGCCGCCGCCTGGTCACCGCCCTGACCGCCCTGCCGCTGCCGGTCACCGCCGATCGCGGCTACGCCCACGCCGAAGTCACCGCCGGCGGCGTGCCGCTGGCCGAGACCGATCTCGCCACGATGCACTCCCGCGTCTGCCCGGGCCTGCACCTGGCCGGCGAGCTCCTGGACGCAGACGGCCGGATCGGCGGGTACAACTTTCAGTGGGCCTGGGCGACGGGCCGGCTCGCCGGGCTGGGGGCCGGACGGTCGCTCCTCGTGGGTTGAACGTCCGGCGGCCCGGACGCCCAACCCCGTCGTCGACGACCGGGGCCTCCGGCCCGGCGGCAACCGTGGTGGGTACACATCCAGAGATCAGACGTGCCTTTTGCAGGATGGGTCAAGGCTCGGCGGACCCACCGTTGACCAACTCGACGGGGCCGTCGGCACTTCGTCGTGAGTCACGGCGAGCCGCGGCACGGTGGGTCCGGCAGCCTTGACCCACCCTGCGAATAACGATTCGCAAAGCAACCGCGCGGGGCGCAGCCCGTCGCGGCCGAGAAAGGTCATCTCGCTCACGGCATTGCGGTAGTGAAATGGGCGCCGAGCCGTCACCCGCTACTCTTTACGACATGCAGCGCAAGAACATCCCGAACGCCCTGACCATGCTGCGCCTGGTCTTCGCTGCGGCGTTCTTTGCCGTACTGCAGAACTACCGCTACGGGCAGGACAACGCCGCCTGGGTGCTGCCGGTTGCGGCGGTTCTCTTCGTTCTGGCAGCGGTCACCGACGCGCTCGACGGCCACCTCGCCCGCAAGTGGGAAGTCGTCAGCAAGTTCGGCCGCATCATGGACCCCTTCTGCGACAAGATCCTGGTGCTGGGCGCGGTCATTTATCTGGGCAGCCCACGCTTCCTGGACCCCGGTGCGGTCGCGGACGGCAGCGTGCGGACCATGATTTCGGGCGTCTACCCCTGGATGGTCGTGCTGGTGCTCGCCCGCGAGCTGCTGGTCACCGGCATCCGCGGCGAGGTCGAAAAAGCCGGCATCTCCTTTGGCGCCAACTGGTACGGCAAGCTCAAGATGATCCTGCAGTCGGTCGTGGTCCCCGTCGTGCTGGTTATCGTCATGATCGACCCCAACCGCGACGGCTACGCCTGGCTCGGCTGGACGCGTGACGCCCTGGTCTACCTGACGGTCGTGGTCACGGTGCTGTCGGGGCTGCCGTACGCAACCGCCGGCGCCAAGGCGCTCCGCTGAGACAGGCTCGACCGGATTCCCCGGGGTTTTGTACGCCTGCGACCAGCGTGCCACGAACGGCTTGCACGCCACCGGGGGCGTGCGGCTGGATCTGACTCAGAAATCAACGGGATCCGTCTCGCGGCTTGCGGTCTGTCCGAAAATACCCACCGCCCCCTTTTCAGACTTGCGTGGTGACGATTTTTCGGTCGTGGCTTGGGGTAAACACTCAATTCGAGGGCACGGCCAGTCGATGCCACTCCTCTCCGTTCCGGGGAAGTGAGATCTGCCGCCATGCGCCGCGAAGCTCTGTGTTCCATTTTGGGCGAAGCCGGTCTCGCCGACGACGCGGAACGCGAGGCCATCCGCGTCGGCCTCGACCCCGCCGGCCCCACCCTGCTGCAGCTTGCTGAACTGCTGCGTCGCGACCACGAGGAAATCCTCGCGGCGCTCGAAGCGGCCGTCGCCCCGACCCTCGCCGCCGCCACGCTCACCACGCTGCCGCATACCCCCGCCGCCCTGAACCGGATCGCGCCCCACGACGCCTGGGACTACCTTGTTCTGCCGGCCTCCATCGACACCGACGGCACGCTGCTGTGTGTGGTCTGCCGCGACAACCTCGCCCTGGCCCTTGGCTTCCTGCTCGACCACACCGGCCAACCCTTCCGGCTTCAGTCCGCCGAGGCCAGCCCGTTGGAGCAGTACATCGCCGAACGCTACGCCTACGAGGGCGTGAACGACGCCGCGTAGCGGCGGGTGGCGGCTCGGCGCCAGGTGCGGTCCCGCAAAGCCGGGAACGCGCCCGCCTTCTCGTCCGCCGCCGCCCTGCGGGCGGCACTCACGCTTACCCCCAACGTGACGCCCCCCCCCCGACCCCAGTGGCACGGACGTCCCGTCCGTGGTCGGGACCGCGGCCCGAATCTATTGCCAAGCCGCCCGATCATGCGGCCGCGACTACGCCAGTCTTTTGGTCGCGACCGTTCCTTTCGGCGTGTTGTTCACCTCGTAGCCGGAGGCCTCCAGCCCGTTGCGAATCCGATCGCTCTCGGCCCAGTCTTTCCGCGCGCGGGCGTCGTCCAACGCTCGGCACGCTTCATCCACCCCGACTTCTTCCGGATCAACATCGGGCGCCGAATCCGGGTTGATGCCCATCACACCAAGGACCGAGTCGATCTTCATCAGAACCCCTAGCGTCTCAGCGGGAGTGTTGGATCCGCCGTCACGTACAAACTTGAACAAAACCGCCAAAGCACCTGCCATATTCAAGTCGTCACTCAGCTGGGCGAGAAAAGCCTGAATGACGTGGTGATCGTTGTCGATGAAGGCGAACTCGGCCCCCTGCGTTCGAACAAAATCGCGCAGCCGCCGCACGTTCGCCGCCGAGTCCTCCAACCCGCGGGCGCTGAAGTTCATCTGCCCGCGGTAGCTGGCCTTGATCATCTCGTAGCGCAGCACGGCCGGGTCGACTTGGTTGGGGGTCAGCGCCCCGCCCAGCACCTGACGCACGGTGTGAAAGTTCCCCCTGGACTTGCTCATCTTCTGCCCCTCCACCATCAGGTGGCGGCTGTGCATCCAGAACCGGGCAAAGTGGTCTTCGCCGCTGGCCCCGCAGCTCTGGGCGATCTCACACTCGTGGTGCGGGAAGATGTTGTCCTCGCCGCCTGTGTGGATGTCGATCACGTCGCACCCCAGCACCGCCTTCGCCATTGCGCTGCACTCGATGTGCCAGCCCGGGTAGCCCGGTCCCCAGGGGCTGTCCCACTTCATCAGGTGCGTCGCGTCGGGCTTCCACAGCAGGAAGTCCGCGGGGTGCTTCTTGTTCGCGGTATTGGTTTTGACCACCCGACCGCCCGCCCCGCCCTTGAGCTGATCCAGCCGGTTGCCGCTCAGCCGGCCGTAGTCTTCGAACGATTCCACGGCGTAGTACACCGCCCCGTCCGCGCCGACGTAGGCGTGTCCTTTGGCCACCAGCGTCTCGATCATCGCGACCATGTGCGGCACGTGGGCCGTCGCCCGCGGCATGTTCGTGGCCGCCTCGTCGGCCACCTTCAGACCCAGTTGCCTGCCGTCATCCAGAAACGCGTCGATGTAGAACTGCGCCACCTGGTAGGGGTCGTTCGGGTCTTCGATCGCCGACGCGTGCGCCCGGCCGGCCTTTTTTGCCTCGGCCAGCCGCTGCCCCGCCACCGCCATCTTGTCTTCGCCCCCGCCGTCGGCCAGCTGGTCGTCGGTCATGTGCCCCACGTCGGTCAGGTTCATCACCTGATGTACGTCGAAGCCGGCGAGTTCCAGAAACCGTCGCAGCACGTCGGCAAAGAGGAAGGTCTTGAAGTTGCCGATGTGCGCAAAGTCGTACACCGTCGGCCCGCAGTTGTACATCGTCACCCGCCCCGCTTCGAGGGGTTCGAACGGCTCGATCTGGTGCGTCAGGGCGTTGTAAAACTGGATCTGCATCGCCGCAGTTTACGGCGGGGGGATGATTCGGCGCCTGAAGTTGTCGCGACGAAAGAACAAGCCCATGCCACGATCTTACGCTGCCGACCACGACGGCCCGGCGATGGGCCACGCGAGTATTGCCGTTCGAGTCAGTACACCCCTCTGGCAGCCTCCCCCGGCGATGATGCGCCGCTGAGACGCGTCGGGGGCGGTGTGGGATCCGGCCCGGCGGATCCGGCACCGCCCCGACGCGTTTCCGCCGAATCACTCGCCCAGCGCCGACAACCCTTCGAGAATCTCCCCGACCACGCGCTCGCGTTCCGCCGAGCCGCCGGCACGCATCGACGCCACAAACCCCGCGATCTGTTCATCGTTACCCAGGGCCACCAGGGCGTCCAACGCGGTGGTGGCGCCGGCCGGCGCCGTGGTCAACCGCACGATCGCCGGCACCCGGCCTTCGTCTCGCGACAGACGCTGACCAAACAGGTTGTACTGGCGGTGCGAGACGGTCACCCAGTCCGGGGCGTACTGCGGGTTGCGCCGCTGCACCCAGGTCAGCAACAGCGTGGCCCGCACCTCACCCGTGGTTTCCCGCTCGGCCCCGGTCACCGGGTCCACCTGCTCCTCCACGGTCCGCACCGGCACCACCATCGCCGCCGACAGCAGCACCAGCACGGCGATGGTCCCGAATGCCGCGGCCCACCACCACCAGACGTGCGACCCGCCCGCTGCGTCGGCCCGCATCCGGCCGCCCCCTCTGGCCTCCCGCCTGCCGTTCTGGAGGACCGTGCGCTTCAAACCCCCGCCTCGGATGAAATCCGCTCCACCACCACCGCCACCACGTGGGTCTTCTCCGCCTGCTCGACGGTCACCCTCACCCCGTGAGACTCGAACGACTCGCCGACGTCGGGGATGTGGCCCAGGGTCTCCAGCACGTAGCCGCCGACCGTGTCGTACTCTTGGTCCTCGGGCACGTCCAGCTCCAGCCGGTCGTTCAGGTCATCGATGGGCAGCCGGGCGTCCACCCGGGCGCGGCCGTCGCCGAGTGCTTCAACGCCCGGGGCCTCGGCCTCGGCCTCGTACTCGTCGTGGATCTCGCCGACAATCTCTTCCAGGATGTCCTCGATGGTGACCAGCCCCGCGGTGCCGCCGTACTCGTCCACCACGATGGCCAGGTGCACCTGCGTGGCGCGGAACTCGCGCAGCAGCTCCAGCACGTTCTTGCTCTCGGGAATGAGCATCGGCTCGCGCAGCAGCGGCTGCAGGTCGAACGATCCGTTGACCCGCCGCGAGCCGCCTTCTTCCAGCAGCGGCAGCAGGTCTTTGGCGTATAGAATCCCCGCGATGTCGTCGAGGTTCTCGCGGTAGACCGGCACGCGGCTGTGGCCCTCCTCGATCAGCGTGACCCGCACCTCGTCCAGGCTCGCGGTCAGCTCCACGCCCTGCACGTCGGTGCGCGGCGTCATGACGGCGCCCGCGTCGGTCTCGCGCAGGTCAAAGATCGCCTCGATCATCTGCTTCTGATCGTCGGCCACTTCGGCGCCCGACTCGTGGTCCTCGACCGCAGCGATGATCTGGTCGCTGAGATCCTCGTCGTCGTCGCGCAGGTCCACGCCCGACAGGCGACGCACCAGCGGGTCCAGCACGTGCAGCGGGCGGGTGAGCGGCAGCAACGCGATACGCATGGCGTGCAGCAGCGGCATCGAGCCCAGGAGCAGGCGCTCGCCGTGGTAACGTGCCCAGCTCACGGGAATGGCCACGCTGAACACCCCCTGAACCCCGAGCGACACGGCGAAGACGGCGACCCACTGCGGCCATCCCCTGTCCACGCCCCAGGCCTGGGCGGCCCGGAACACGGCGAGCACCAGGGTCACGTTCAGCGCCGCGCGGACCACGCCGGTCATCAGGATCAGCCCCGGCAGGTGGTTGACCACACGGGGCAGCTCGTCAGCCCGGCCCAGCTCCGAAAGCAGGTCACTCAGCCGCTTGCGCGAGAACGTTTTGAGCACCGCGTGCGCGGCGGAGAAGTAGCAGGCGGTCAGCGCGGCGGCGGCGGCGACCAGCAGGGCGGCGGTCATGCGTCACCCCCGGGGGTGCCAGCGCCGGGCGTGGGGTGGAGCGGCGCCGCCGCAAACCGCGGCCCCACGCCGATCGCGGTCAGCAGGTCGTCCTCGCGGGCGTGCATGCGGGCGTAGTCCGCCGGTGTGCGGTCGTCTTCGCCCAGCAGATGCAACAGGCCGTGCACGGCGTAGAGCAGGATCTCGTCGCGTACCGGGTGCCCGCGTTCCGCCGCCCGCCGCGCGGCCTCGTCCACGCACAGGGCCACGTCGCCCTCCAGCTCGGCGTCGGCCGCGTCACGCAGGTCAAACGTCAGCACGTCGGTGGGGGTCGGGTCGCCCTGAAACGCCCGGTGCATCGCGCCCATCGCCGCGTCGTCCAGCACCCGCAGGTCCAGCGTCCCCCGCGTGACCCCCGCCGCGGCCATCGCCTCCACCACCCGGGCGGGCAGCCAGCCCGCGAGCGGCGGTCGGGTGTCGGGGGCATCGAGGATCAGCCGGACGGTCAGGCCACCCCGTGTGCAATCGCGGCCGCGATCGGGGTTGCAAGCGGGGTCGCAAGCGGGGTCGCAAGCGGGGTCGCAAGAGAGCGGGTCGTCGTCGCCGGCGCCGCCGCCGTCGGCTGCGGACAGATCCGGTTGGGGGGCGGGCTGCGGGGTGAGTTCGGGAGCCAAGGCGGTCTCTTCACGGCGGCGTTTCGGGTCCGCCGCATTCTAGCGGCGTTCACGCGGCCCGCGGCATTTCGCCACCGCTTCAGGCTCGGGTCGGGTCATCGTCGATCACCGGCTTTTCGCAGTCCCGCCGCTTGACCAGCGTCACCCGGTTGCCGCGGCTGTTGTACCGCACCTCGGTCATGTAGGCGTTGATGAGCATCACCCCGCGGCCGTGCGGCCGCAGCAGGTTCTCCCCGGCGGTGCAGTCGGGCAGCTCATCGGGCACGAAGCCCGCACCCTCGTCCTCGATGGCGATCACCGCGACCGCGTCGTCGATCCGGGCTTCGACCGTCACCTGCTTCTCGGGATTTTTCTGATTGCCGTGACGCACCGCGTTGGTCAGCACCTCTTCGAGCGACAGCGTCAGCCCGAACACCGCGCGGCCGTCGAAGCCCTGCGCTTTGCAGGCGTCGACCAGCTGATTCATCACGCCGGGCACCTCACGCAGAGCGCGGAAGGTCAGGCGGTGGGTCGGGGGCTTGCCCGATGCGGCGGGGTCATCCATCGGCAATGCTCGTCACCCGCCGGGGGGGGCGGGTTGGGCGGTGGGTTGGCGGCCTCACGCCACCGGGCGGCGACGACCGCCGCCGTGAAGGGGAACTCTTACTTTTTGAAACTCTTTTCCGCGGCCGCGGCGGTGTCGTGGATCTGAAACAGCTTGTTGAGCTTGGTAATGACGAACACTTCGTAGATCTGCTTGTCGATGTTGGCCAGCCGCAGTTGCCCGCCCTTCTGCTTCACCTTCGTGTTGACGGTAATCAGTGTTCCCAGTGCCGCCGACGAAAGGTGCTCGACATTCTGAAAGTCAAGCAGGATTTTCGGCTGGTCGGCCGCGTCGATCACGCTGGCGATCTCCTCGCCGATCTGCTGGATCACCGACTCTTCCAGGATATTGCGGTCCACGAAGTTGATCTTGGTGGCTTTCTCGAGCCGGGTCACGACCACGCGGGAGTAGTTTTCAGACATCGGAGGGGATCCGGAGAGGGTGGAACGGCGGGGAGAAGTCAGACGGCGGGCAGTGGGCGGTGGCGGTCGGGGCGCGGTCAGGAAACAGTGCCGGTCCCGCGGGGCACCACCACGCGTCCGAGAGGCGAACGGTACCGCCGGCTCGGCGCAGGTGTCAAGCCCCCGGGGCCGAATGGAGACTGAATAAGGTCACCCGCCGGGCCGCCGGACCCGCCGCTCGCGTTGAACCGCCCACAGGGCCGCATACTTAAGCTGGGTGCTCACCCACGCCTTCTGCGCCACCAGCAGCCCGAACGATCCGTCCAGACAACCACGCTTCAGCAGGTAGACCTTCCAGAACGCGAACCACGGCCGCAGCCACAGCCCGGCAAACGACACCCGCCGCCCGCGGTCGTGCATCTGCCGGGCGGTGTCGAGCAGGCGGGCGTCCAGCCTCGCCCCGCTGAAATAGTCTGCCCAGCCGACCGGATCGTCTCCGCCCTTCAGGCCCGCGGGCATCGCCCCGACACGCTTGTGTTCCAGATGCCCCTTCAGCGCCCGCATCCGCCCGGGCGCCGACGGCCGCCGCGCGTCGTGCAGCACGTCATTCGACCATCGGGCCCGCCCGCGGTGGATCAGCCGCGACTGGGTGTCGGGCCACCACGCCCGCACCGGCCGGCCCAACACGTGGTTGCGTCGCGGCATCGTCAACAGGTCCAGGCCGTCCACCGCCGCGCTGTGAAGGGCCCGCAACTCCGCCGCCAGTTGCGGCGACACCTCCTCGTCCCCGTCCAGCACCAGCACCCAGTCGTTCCGCGCCAGCGACGCGGCGTATTTTTTCTGCGCGCTGTAGCCGCGCCACGGCTCCACCACGTACCGATCCGCCGCGGCACGCGCGATGTCCGGGGTCGCGTCGACCGAGCCCGAGTCGACCACCACCACCTCGTCCGCCCACGCCACCGACGCCAGCGCCGCGGGAAGCGTCGCCTGGGCGTCGGCGCAGCAGATCACCACAGAGAGGGGCAGGGGGCCGGGCGTTTTCAGATTATCGGTTTCAGATTTCAGATTGGGGTTTCAGGCTCTGGGGTTCGGGTCCCGCGTCCGGGGTCACTCAGTCTATTTTCTGAACCCGCCGCGTGAGCCCCCGGGACTCCGGGCGTCGTCCGGCACCAGCGTCCGCCCCCCCCTCCGCTACACTGAACCCCCGTCAGCCCCCCGCCGAGCCGATCATGACCGCCCCTTACAAGATCGCCGCCGCCGCCGCCGCCACGCTGCTGCTCGTCGTCATCGCGTCGCTGCTGCTGCAGACTCCCCCCGAGTCCACCGGCATCGACGCCCCCCCCTCCGGACACGCCGTGGCGATCGTCGACGGACGCCCCGCACCCGATCCCCCCCCGGACGCGATTGACCCCTACGGCCTCACCCCGACGCCCGACCCGTTTGACCCTGATCACGCCGCGCCGCCCGAGGTCTCCACGCCGCCGCCCGGACCCGCCCTGCCTTTCGGTGACCCGACCCGCCCCGGCGTGACCCAGGGCGCCGACCCGGCCCGGTTGCAATACACCGACACGCCCCCCGCCGAAACCTTTGAGGTCGGACGCACCGCCTTCGACGCCGACGGCAACCCGCGCCCCAGCCTGTTCGACCCGAAGCCCGACTCCGCGCCCGAAACCGCCGACGCGCCCGCCGACGCGGCGGGCATCGCCCTGGCCCCCGGCGACCTGGTCCCGCGCCCCGCCGCCCCACGCCCGCCGGCGACGCCACCGCGCCCCCGCCCACGCCCGCCGGCATTCCCGCCGCCGCACCGCTTCCCACCTACACCATCAAGAGCGGCGACAACCTCACCTCCGTCGCCCTCGAGCTCTACGGCAGCGGCAACCACTGGGTGCAGATCGCCCAGGCCAACCCCCTGGTCGATCCCGACCGCCTGAAAGTCGGCCAGGTCATCAAGCTTCCCGGTGCACCGGGCACCACACCCACCATCCCCCCCGCGGCCACGCCCGACCGCGCGCCCCCCCCGGACCTTGGCGCCGGCACGCAGTACACCGTCAAAGAGAACGACACCCTCAGCGGCATCGCCAAGCAGTTCTACAACGCCGCCAGCAAGTGGCAACTCATCTACGAGGCCAACCGCCAGGCCATCGGCAGCGACCCGGGACGCATGAAGCCCGGCACGGTGCTGCGGATCCCGCCGCCGGATTCAGGGGCGCGGTAGGGCGCGCGGGGCGTGAGCCGTGGGGCGAGCCGTGTGATCCGTGGTGCGTGATCCGTGATCCGTGATCCGATTAGACCCAGACGTTTATTCTCATGCGCATCCTCATCACCGGCGGCGCCGGCTTCATCGGCAGCAACCTCGTCCGCGCCCTCCAGCGTGACCAGCCCGACGCGCAGCTGCTCGTCGTCGACGACTTCCGCAGCGGCAGCTTCGCCAACCTCAGCGCCGAAGCCCGCGGCGACGACCCGGGTTTTTGCTACCGCGGCGACGTGATCGCCGGCGCCCTGCACACGCTCGACCTGCCCGCCCTGCTGAAGCGCTTCGATCCCGACGTCGTCTACCACCTGGCCAGCATCACCGACACCACCGTCACCGACCAGGCCGCGATGCTGCGTGACAACGTGAACCCCTTCCGCGACCTGCTGGACTGGGCCGCCTTCCGCCCCGCCGACCGCGACACCCCGCGCCGCCTGGTCTGGGCCAGCAGCGCCGCAACCTATGGCACCAACGCCAACGGCGCCACCCCTGACCAGCGCCCCTTCACGCTCGGCGACGCCGGCGCCCCCGCCAACGTCTACGGCTTCAGCAAGTGGGTGATGGAAAACCTGCACCGCGACGCCCTGGCCGCAAACCCCGAAGCTCATCTCGTGGGACTGCGCTACTTCAACGTCTTCGGCCCCGGCGAGGCCCACAAGGGCCGCATGGCCAGCATGATCTTCCAGCTGGCGCAGCAGATGCTGGCCGGCGACGCCCCGCGTCTGTTTGCCCCCGGCGACCAGGCCCGCGACCACGTGCACGTCGACGACGTGGTCGCCTGCACGCGCGCCGCCGCGCAGCCCACCGCGACCGCAGGCGTCTACAACGTCGGCACCGGGACCGCCACCACCTTCAACGCCATCGTCGACGCGCTGCGCAGCGCGATCGAATGCCCACACGACACGCGCTACATCCCCAACCCCCACGCTTTCTATCAGGACTACACCTGCGCCGAACTCAGCGCCACCGCCGCCGGACTCGGCTGGATGCCGCAGCGCGAAATCGCCGGCGCCATCGCCGCCTACGCCGCGCAGTTGCGCGACAAAGCCGCCCGCGTCAAGTGAATCTTCGTTCATTCCCGGCGCGGAAAAAACACGTTGGGCACTGCCCCAACCGGGGCTATACTCGGTTCGGCAACGCGGACGGACCGCGGTGCGAGGTCGAACATTCAGGCACACATGCGCCCGGGCCTTATGAACCTCAAGGGAGCAGGTCGGGACACGACAGCCAGGCCGTCCACGAGCGGAAGGTTCGGATGATCCCGCGACGCGCCCACTTCAAATTGAGGTTCGGAGCTCATCCGCCTGCGACCCCGCACCGCGTCCCCTCCGCGGCTTCTCCCCGGATACGACTTGAGCCCCCGGCGGCGGACGCGAAGCGCGTTCGCCGCCGGGGGCTCAAGTCGTCACAGCGTCCGCGCCGCGCCCGCCCGACGGCGGGGTGCGAACATCTCGGTAGGGCGAACCTCCGGTGAGCCGCGCGTCGCCCCGAACGCATCCCCAAGCAAACCACTCGCTCCACCCTTCAACCCCAGTGGCACGGACCTCCCGTCCGTGGTTCGGGCAACGCCCGAAAAGCGGCCGCAGGCCGCCGCGGACGAGAAGGCACCCGTGCGTCCGGCTCTGCGGACGCGCGGGTGGCGCCGAGCCGCGCTCGGCCGCAGGCCGCCGCGGACGAGAAGGCACCCGTGCGTCCGGCTCTGCGGACACGCGGGTGGCGCCGAGCCGCGCTCGGCCGCAGGCCGCCGCGGACGAGAAGGCAACCGTGCGTCCGGCTCTGCGGACGCGCGGGTGGCGCCGAGCCGCGTCGCTAAACTGGACCCATGCTCCCGGCCGACCTCACCCCCAATCTCAACCCGAGCCTCGCCCAGAGTCTGCTCGCCTCTTACGCCGAGGACGACCGCACCACCCACATCGACGGCATCTTCCTGCCCAGCCGCGACCGGTGCATCCAGCTCGTCGAGCTGCTGCGCAAGGCCACCTTTCCCGGCTTCTTCGAGGAAGTCCGCCTCATGCAGGAGAACATCGCCCAGCGCACCGCCGACCTCGTCGCCGAGATCGACGCCGTCACCTACGAGCAGATCCGCCAGACCGAGCGCTACCTGCTTAACCAGAAGGGCGAGGCTCACGCCGGCGACGACTGCCCCGAGTGCGACGTCACCGCCCGCGAGAAAACCGACCAGTTCCTCGCCGCCATCCCCGACGTCCGCCGCGTGCTCGCCACCGACGTGCAGGCCGCGTTCGACGGTGACCCCGCCGCCACGCACCCCGACGAAGCCATCTTCTGCTACCCCGGCGTCGACGCCATCTTCATTCACCGCTACGCGCACCAGCTCTACAGGCTCGGCCTGCCGCTGCTCGCCCGCATCTTCAGCGAGTACGCCCACAACGAGACCGGCATCGACATCCACCCCGGGGCCGAGATCGCCGAGAGCTTCTTCATCGACCACGGCACCGGCATCGTCATCGGCGAGACCGTCAACATCGGCGCCCGCTGCAAGATCTACCAGGGCGTCACGCTCGGCGCCGTCAGCACCCGCGGCGGCCAGGACTGGCGAGGCATGAAGCGTCACCCCACCTTGGAAGACGACGTCACCATCTACGGCAACGCCATCATCCTCGGCGGCACCACCCGCATCGGCGCAGGAGCCACCGTCAACGGCAGCGCCTTCGTCACCACCAGCGTGCCGGCGGGACATACGGTCAGCGTTGAGCAGCCCGAGCTGAAGCTGAAACCGCCTCGGCGACGCAAAGCGAAAGACGTTGGCGACGCGTGAGAGCGCTCCCGGCGAGGTGTCAGGTGTTAGATCCTGGGTGTTAGCCGGAGCGCTAACGCGGGTACCGTCCTAATGCGGGAGGGCGAACCTTCTGGTGAGCCGGCGTTCCATGCAACGCCGGCTCACCAGAAGGTTCGCCCTCCCAGAACCCCCACCCCCTCCGCTTGCGTCTTCCTAAGACCTAGGACCTAACACCTAACACCTAACACCTTGCCAGCACTATCTAACGCTCGCCAACCCCAACCACGCCCGAGCCACCAGAAAAGATAATGCAAACCGAGCGCGTCACCGTCAACTTCAACCGGCCGATCCCGGTCTTCCCCCTGCCCGCCTGTGTGCTGCTGCCGCACGCCGCCGTGCCGCTGCATATTTTCGAAGACCGCTACCGCGCCATGGTCCACGGCGCACTCGACGGCCCGGGCCTCATCGCCATGGCCGTCTACGACCAGGATTCGCGCGACGGCCACAGCCTGCGCCCCGTCGTCTGCGTCGGCTACCTCGTGCAGCACGAGCGCCTCGACGACGGCCGGTACCACATCCTTTTGCATGGCGTCTGCCGCGCCCGCATCGTCGAGGAACACGCCGCCCACGAAGACGGCTACCGCCTCGCCACGCTCAGCCCCTTTGGCCTCGACCAGACCGCCACCGCCGACGAGCCCGAGGCGCTCACCGAGGTCCGCGAGCGCATCCGCACGCTGCTGAAGGACCCCCACCTCCGCAAGCTCGGCCCCGTCACCCAGGTCGACGGCTGGCTCGAACCCAATCTGCCCACCAGCGCCCTGATTGATCTCGTCACCCTCGCGGTCAGCCCCGACCCCGAGTCGCGCTACGCCTGCCTGGCGGAAGAAGAACCGCGGCGGCGGGGGGAAGCGCTCACGGGCATCTTGCTCGGCAAGAAGATCAAGTAGGAGAGCGGGGCTCGGAGGGCGTTAGGCGCCAGGTCTCAGGCGTGAGCCAGACGCAAGCGATCGCCCGCGCCCTTTGGGAGGGCGAGGCTCCCGCCGAGCCGCGCGTCACACGGCACCCCGGCTCGGTCGAAGCCTCGCCCTCCCAAAGCACCCCCCCACCCGCGTCAGCGCTCCGGCTAACGCCTGAGACCTGACGCCTAACACCTACTCAACCACCTCTTAAACTGGGCCCATGCCCACCCCCTCCGACAACCAGCAGACCCAAGACCTCCTCGAAGGCCTCACCGACCCCCAGCGCGACGCCGCCTCCCACGTCGACGGCCCTCTGCTCGTGCTTGCCGGCCCCGGCTCTGGCAAGACCCGCGTCGTCACCCACCGCATCGCGCACCTGGTCCGCGAAGTGGGCATCGCCCCGTGGAACGTGCTCGCCATCACCTTCACCAACAAGGCCGCCGGCGAGATGCGCGAACGCGTCGCCGGGTTGGTCAGCGAACGCCAGGCCCGGGCCCTCACCGTCGCCACCTTCCACAGCCTCTGCGCCCGGCTGCTGCGTCAGTACGGCGACCGGCTCGGACTCAAGCCCGGCTACAGCATCTACGACACCAGCGACCAAAAACGCGCCATGAAGCAGGTGCTCGACGACCTGGAGATCAACAGCAAGAACTTCCCCCCGCCCGCCATGCTCGCGGCCATCAGCAACGCCAAGAACGACCTGCTCGACGCCAAAGACTTCGCCGCCAAAGCCAGCAACTTCTACGACCGCACCGTCGCCAAGGTCTACACCGCCTACGAGAAAACCCTCACCCGCAACGACGCGCTCGACTTCGACGACTTGTTGCTCAAAACCGTCCGCCTCATGCAGCGCCATCCCGACGCCCTCGAAGAGCTCCGCGAGCGATTCCAGTACGTCATGATCGACGAGTATCAGGACACCAACCACGCCCAGTTCATGATCGCGCACGCGCTCGCCAGCGGCCATCAGAACCTCATGGTCACCGGCGACCCCGACCAGAGCATCTACGGCTGGCGCGGGGCCGACATCACCAACATCCTTGACTTCGAGAGCCACTTCGGCAGCGCGAAAGTGGTCCGGCTCGAACAGAACTACCGCAGCACCCCCGGGATTCTGGCCGCCGCCGACGCGCTGATCCAGAACAACAAGGGCCGCCGCCACAAACGCCTCTGGACCGAGAACGACGCCGGCGACCCGGTGCGTGTCGTCACCTGCGGCGACGGCGGCAGCGAGGCCGGCTGGGTCGTCGACACCTTCCGCGAACTCAACGCCGGAACCGACGGGAAGCCCGGCATCCCCTGGGGCCAGATGGCCGTCTTCTACCGCATGAACTCGCTCTCCCGCGTCATGGAAGACGCGCTGCGCGACGCTGGCATCCCGTACCAGATCGCCCGCGGCACCGCCTTCTACGACCGCAAGGAGATCAAAGACGCCGTCGCCTTCCTCCGCACCGTCGCCAACCCCGCCGACGAGGTCAACCTCCTGCGGATCATCAACGTCCCCGCCCGCGGCATCAGCGTGCCCAGCACCAAGCACCTCCGGGCCCACGCGATAGAAAACAACCTGCCCATTGACCATGTCCTCGAAGACCCCACCAACGTCACCGGCCTCAACACCCGCGCCCAGAACAGCGTCGCCAAGTTCGCCGTGCTGCTGCAGAACTGGCGGGCCCGCGTCGCCGGCGACACCGCGCTGCTGGCCGATCCCACCCTCCGCGGCTTCGTCGAAGACGTCATCGCCGAAAGCGGCCTCGAAGCCTACTACCGCAACGACACCAGCGACCCCGACCGCGAGCGCCTCGCCAACCTTGGCGAACTCGTCACCAGCGCGCAACAGTTCGAAGAAGAATTGCTCCTGGAAGCCGAGCAAGAACAGGACGGCGCCAGCCAGACCCTCAGCCTCTCCGACAAGCTCCTCGGCTTCCTCGAACGCATCGCCCTCGTCGCCGACGCCGACACCGTGCAGAGCGACCAAGGCCTCGTCACTCTTATGACACTACATGCAGCGAAAGGTCTGGAGTTTCCTGCGGTGGCCGTCATCGGCGTCGAAGACGGCCTGCTCCCCCACAGCCGCAGCAGCGAGACCGCCGAAGACCTGGAAGAGGAACGCCGCCTGCTCTTCGTCGGTATCACCCGGGCCGAGAAGCACCTCTACCTCTGCCACGCCAAGTACCGCACCGTCTTCGGCCAGAGCGGCCCCACCGTCAAAAGCCGTTTCTTCAACGAGCTCCCCGCCGACGTCATCGAGCCCGTCGATGCCAGCGACGACGGCACCTACTTCGACCCCGACCCCTGGGGCGACACGCCGACCGGCAGCACCCGCCGCCCCGACGGCAGCCTCAAGCGCAAACGCAGCCTCGGCCAGGCCCAACGCGGCGTCGCCACCGGCCTCGCCGCCGAGTACCCCCCCGGTACCATCGTCCGCCACAAAACGTTCGGTTTAGGCCGCGTCGTCACCGTCGCCACCACCGGCGCCTCCACGCGGGCCAAGATCTGCTTCAACACCGCGGGCAACAAAACGCTCGTGTTGCAATACGCCCGCCTGGAACGCGTCGATGGCTCGGGGTCCGGTGCGGGAAGTAGCGAGGGACCCACCGAGCTAACGTACGAACCCGACGACACCGGTGACGACGTGCCGTTTTGATCGGTGCTGATTCGGTCAACGCCAAGACACCGCTCTCGCGGACCGCTGAGAAGCGCAGAGATCGCAGAGGGCGCGGAGGAAGGCACGCAAAGCGGTGGAGAGAGACCACGATGGGCCGTAGGACCTTCCTTTCCTCGGAAATAATTTGATGAAACATCTTAATGACGCGCTCACTGATGGCGTACTCGGCGCCGCGATCGAAGTACACCGCATTCTGGGAGCCGGACTTTCCGAAGTCCACTACAAGCGCGCGATGTCGATCGAGCTCCGGATCCGTGGGATCAATCACGAGCTCGAAGTGCTGGTTGATCTTGAGTACAAAGGCGAATCAATCGGCAAAGGCAAAGTCGATATCTTTGTCGAACGCAAGCTGATCGTCGAACTCAAGACCGTCGAATCCCTCCACACCGGCCACACCCGCCAGGTGCTCGCCTACCTCAAAGCCGACCCCAATGCCGACACCGCCCTGCTTATCAACTTTAGCCACCCCACCCTGAAAGAGGGCATCAAAAGAGTCAAGCTCAGCACCTGACCGAGCCCCAACCCACAAGCACCTCTCCCAACCGCTTGCGTGCCTTCCTCAGCGCCCTCTGCGGCCTCTGCGCTTCTCAGCGGTTTCGCGAGAGCGATTCGTTGTCAGACCGTCCCTGCCCCCACCATGCCCATTCCCCTCATCAAAATCTGCGGCCTCAAAGACCCCACCCACTTCAACCTCCTCGGCGACCTCCACGTCGATTACGCCGGCCTCGTCTTCGTCCACCAGTCCCCCCGCCACGTCACCTTCGCCCAGGCCCACGCCCTCACCCAGGCCGCCCGCAAGGCCAACGTCAAAACCGTCGGCCTCTTCTGCAACGCCCCCCGTCCCGCCGTCGCCCTCGCCGCCGAGGCGCTGCAGCTCGACGCCGTCCAGCTGCACGGCCAGGAAGACGCCGACTACCTCCACACCCTCACCGTCCCCAAGACCACCCGGGTCTGGAAAGCCATCCCCTTCACCCCCGAAGCCGCCGAGCCCTACCGAAACTCCAAGCTCGACGCGCTGCTTCTGGATGCCCCCCCCACCGACGGCCTCACCGGCGGCACCGGCCACGCCTTCGACTGGACCGCCCTCAAAGACCTCGACTGCAACAACCTCCCCCCCCTCATCCTCGCCGGCGGCCTCACCCCCACCAATGTCGCCACCGCCATCAAGCAAACCAACCCCCACGCCGTCGATGTCTCCAGCGGCGTCGAATCCACCCGCGGCGTCAAAGACCCGGACAAGATCCGCGCCTTTGTCGAAGCGGTTCACGGCACTTGACCACCGAATCTCAAAAATAGCGGCAAGCCTACTCTTCCAAGGCAGGAATCGCGAAGATAGCGAAGAGCGCGAAGAACGCAAAGAAAGGCACTTGAAAACCGGCATCCCCTTTGGCGGTTTTCCTTCGCGGCCTTCGCGCTCTTCGCGTCCTTCGCGACACCTGCCTTTCACCATCCCCAGTAAACTCGCCCCACCATGCCAAGACTCCTTTCCGGCCTCCAGCCCTCCGGCCAGCTGCACCTGGGCAACTACGCCGGCGCCATCAAGCAGTTCCTCGACCTGCAAGACCGGGGCTACGAGTCCTACGTCTTCGTCGCCAGCTACCACGCCCTCACCACCGTCCGCGACCCCGAGGTCCTGCGCACCAACATCCGGCAGGTCGTCATCGACTACCTCGCCTTCGGCCTCGACCCGAAGAAGACCCACATCTACCTCCAGCACGACGTGCCCGCCGTCACCGAGCTCGCCTGGCTGCTCGCCTGCCTCTGCCCGAAAAGCCAGATGGACAAGGCCACCACCTACAAAGACAAAGTCGCCAAGGGCATGTCCGCCAACCTCGGCCTCTACACCTACCCCGTCTTGCAGGCCGCCGACATCCTCGCCGTCCAGCCCGACGTCGTCCCCGTCGGCGAAGACCAGCGGCAAAATGTCGAGATCGCCCGCGACCTCGCCCAGAAGTTCAACCACGCCTACGGCACCGAAGACCAGCCCGTCTTCAAAATCCCCGAGGTCATGATCCGCAAAGACACCGCCGTCCTGCCCGGCATCGACGGGCAGAAGATGAGCAAGTCCTACGGGAACATCATCGATCCCTTCCTGCCCGAAAAGAAGCTGCGGAAGGTCATCATGAAGATCGTCAGCGACTCCACGCCGGTGGAGGACGCGAAGGTGGCGGATGGGGACACGACGTTTCAGATCTTCTCCGCCATCGCGGGGGCGGAGGATGCGCGGACGGTGGATCTGCGGGCGAAGTACGAGGCCCAGGGGATCGGGTTCGGGTACGGGCACGCGAAGCAGGCGTTGTTTGAACTTATCCTCGAAACCTTCGATGAACCGCGCAAGCGGCGCGCGGAGTTGACGGCCGACCCCAGC